>Ga0213826_1000008_pt1 | contig 631489 bp, 484 predicted proteins | sample MC6MC0899MG_FD_180668 | JGI IMG/M metagenome (GOLD analysis project Ga0213826, IMG submission 180668) | Enriched soil aggregate microbial communities from Iowa State University, Ames, United States - MC6-MC0899-MG | ecosystem: Environmental > Terrestrial > Soil > Unclassified | place: USA... | reverse complement strand
GAACAGAGAAGTCAAGCCCGCCAGAGCCGATGGTATTGCCGTAACAGGTGGGAGAGTAGGTCGGTGCCTTTTTTTATACAGAAGCCTTTGCTATACAGCAGAGGCTTTTTTTGTGTTTATACCTTTTTTATCAAGATTATCTTATCTTTAAGAATAATTTTGATCAATATGTCACAACCTACTTTTTATAAACTCTTCGCATTATTTATACCCATATGGTTTTCATATGCTAGTCCAGCTCAGGATGTGAAACATAAGAAGCCGAATATTATTTTTATCTTGTCAGATGATCATACGAATAAAGCAATCGGTGTATATGGCAATAAATTAGCAAAAACTCCTAATATTGACCGGATCGCTAATGAAGGTGCTTTATTTAATAATTTTTTTGTAACCAATTCTATTTGTGGTCCCAGTCGAGCAGCGCTATTAACGGGTAAATATAGTCATGTGAATGGTTTTATTTCAAATGACAAAAAATTCAATATTAATCAGTTTATTTTCTCCAGATCTTTAGCTGAATCTGGATATCAAACTGCATGGATAGGAAAATGGCATCTGGAAACATTACCTCAGGACGCATTCAGTTATTGGACTATTCTTCCTGATCAAGGTCATTATTTTAATCCAGATTTTATTACACAGGCGAATGATACGGTTAATCATAAAGGTTATGTCACAGATATTATTACAGACCTTTCAAAGGACTGGATAGAAAAAAGAGATAAGGATAAACCATTTTTTCTTGTAATCGGTGAGAAAGCCACACATCGCGAGTGGTTGCCTGCATTAGAAGATCTCGGAGCATATGATGATGTTACTTTTCCAGTTCCGTCAACTTTCTACGATACTTATGAGAATAGGAAAGCTGCAGCTCATCAGGATATGAGTATTTCAGGAACAATGAAACTGGGCTTTGATCTGAAAGTAAATGTTGATTATGAAACCGACTGGATTTATAGCCGATTGGATAGCAAACAACGTAATGCTTACCGTGCTTATTACGGTGATCGGATAAGTAAAGAATTCAATGATAGAAAACTAACCGGTAAGAATCTCGCAGAGTGGAAATTTCAACGTTACATGCGCGATTACTTCTCTACAGCTAAGGCGCTGGATCGTAATATCGGAAAGATTTTGAATTTCTTGGATGACAATGGTTTGGCTGAAAATACGATTGTTATTTATGGTTCGGACCAAGGGTTTTATTTAGGCGAACATGGATGGTTTGATAAGCGCTTCATATATGAAGAATCTTTGAGAACTCCTTTTATGATCCGCTATCCTGGGGTTATCAAAGCGGGTACAGTCATTGAACAGCCTGTTTTGAATATTGATTGGGCTCCCACATTGTTAGCGATGGCAGATGCTCCTGCTTCAAAAGAAATTCAAGGAAAATCTTTTTTTGATCTTTTAAAAAATGATGAAGTATCTTGGCGCGATCGAATTTATTATCATTATTATGAATATCCACAACCTCATCGTGTGATGCCACATTTTGGTATCAGAACTACAAAGTTTAAGTTGATTCGTTTTTATGGAGAACAAGATTTTTGGGAACTTTACGATCTTGAGAAAGATCCTCAAGAATTGAATAATATTTATAGTGAGTTTGAAAATAGCGAACTATTAATTGCATTAAAAAAGGATCTGGCAATATCAATTAAAGAATACAAGGATGATCTTGCCGCAGAGATAATGAGTAAATAAAACATCTACCTTTTTTTTGTACTTGTATTGACTTTTTAGGTATATGTATGGTACTTTTAGAATTCCTATATCGGATTTATTTTGCCAAGATTATAACTATGACAGCATATATGGCTTTTGCTGGTTGATGAGTTCATCCAATTATTAAGCTTAATCTGATCTCCTATTTAGGTGTAATTTATTATGTCAGATTTATTTGTTGCATAAACTACTTTATAAACAGGTTGTTATGAGATGAAACAGCTGTAATTTTTATCGATGGACTCTTTTGGTATAGTATTTGGCTATTTTCTGAAAAGGATAGGTTATTTATGAAGGCAAAATTTGCAATTTTTTTGGGAGGGTTAATGTTATTGCTGTCTGTTAGTTCTTGTGTAGGATATTATCATGATCATGGTCATAGACCTCAACGGGGGCATCATCACGGTCACCATAAGAAAGGACATAATAAACATTACAAAAAGGGGCATAACAAGCACCATAAAGGTAATGGAAGAAATAGAGGAGGACATTAACATAATAAGGGGATTATATATCCCCTTATTATATTATGACATAATGATCATTTCTGATTGTTTAGATAGATTCTCTAATGGTAATCGCGGCATCTAGTTCTATCGTTTCGTAGACAATTTCTCTCTTTTTTAATCGAAATTCTAGAATATGAATCATTTTTTCAAAAGCTAATTTTCCTATTCTTGTAGCTGGTTGAGAAATGCAGGTCAATGGTGGATTAAAAGAAAAGGCATAATTCGTATTTGAAAATCCAATAAGGGCAATTTCCGATGGAATTTTAATTTTTTGTTGTGCTAATAAACCTATTGTACGATTTGTCAATAAGTCTGTAGCAGTAAAAATGGCATCAGGACTTTTATTGTCATTTTTTAATTCTTCTAATTTATTTAGGATTTGCTCTTCAACGATTTGAATTTGTGATAGATCGCATCTCAGTAGTTTTTTGTCATCAAATGCGATGTTATTTTGTTTTAAAGCCTCCTGGAAACCTAGAAGTCTTTCATTTGTAACACCATTAGCAACTCCTGTAATGTGCAGTATCTTGCTGTAGTTTCTATCAATAAGTTCTTGTGTTGCTTTTTGTGCTGCTTTTTTATTATCAATTCCTATTTTGAAGGTTTGTAGATTATTATTGATACGATCGAAGATAACAATAGGACAATTGCCATTATGGAGTTGTTGTAAATAATTTAAGTTAGCACTATCTGATACAGGTGAAATTAATATACCATCAACGCCTTTTGAATATAGGATGTCAATACATTTTTTTTCTACTGCAGGGCTTTCTCGACTTTGCATAATAATGATATTGTATTTCTGAAAAAGCGAGGACTCTTCAATTCCTTCCAAAATTTGTGAAAAGAATGAATTACTGATCGTTGAAACAATAACTCCTATAATATTGGTTTTACCGGTTTTTAAACTTCTAGCTAATGCATTATACTGGTAATTATGTTCATGGGCATAAGCAACGATCTTCTCTTTTGTTTCTTTATTTATTTCGTAACTATCGGATAAGGCTTTGGAAATGGTGGGAGCTGATAAGTTTAGCGCTTTTGCGATATCTTTAAGAGTTAATCTTTTCATAATTTCCTAATATAACTTATAAAGATACTAAATTGTGTAAAGATTCGATCATTGTAAGGGACATAATGTGTTTCCAATAATTAAATCCTATGAAATCTTTCTATCTTTGTATTTATGAGTACATTATTAGATATAGGACAAAAGCCATATAATCATTATGGATCTTACTTGAAAAAGAAATATAATGGTCAACGCGTATATAAAGTCATTGTGGATGGGAATTTTACTTGCCCTAATCGTGATGGAAGTAAGGGGTATGGCGGTTGTTCATATTGTAATGTGGATTCATTTACACCTGAATCTGCACGAAAATTACCAACAATTCGTGAACAGGTAGAAGAAGGCATTAAAAGAGCGCGAGAAGGGTACCGGGCTGATAAATTCATTATCTATTTTCAACCCAATACAAATACTTATGCTCCTGCACATTTTTTAAAGGCTATGTATGACGAAGCTTTAGCTGTTTGTCCTGAAGATACTATTGGTCTTTCTGTTGGAACAAGACCAGATTGTATTGATTTTGAAAAGGTAGCTTTGTTAGAAAGTTATTGTGATCGTTATGATGTTGATCTGGAAATGGGGATGGAGTCAATTTATGATGAAACTTTGAATAGAATTAACCGTGGCTGTTCTCATGATGAATTGCAAAAAGCACTAAAATTAGTTGAAAATAGTCCATTGGAAATTTGTGTACATACTATTTTTGGTTTTCCTTGGGAATCGCATGAAATGATGTTAAGATATGCTGATGAAATAAATAAACACCCGCAGATTAAATTTGTGAAGTTGCATCACCTGCATATTGTTGAAGGATCGATCATGGGCGTTCAGTACAGGCGTGAACCTTTTCATGTTTTCTCCATTGATGAATATTGTGACTTTCTAGCAGAATTTATTCCGCTATTGCGACCGGATATTGTTATTCAACGTTTATTTGGGTTGGCAGATCAAGATTTACTGATTGCTCCAAATTGGGGAATGAAGAAATCAGCTATTCAAACGTACATAGATAAGGCTTTGGAACGTAAAGAGGCCATACAAGGCTCGAAATATATAGGATAAAAAAAGGTTGCTATAATGATAGCAACCTTTTTTTTTATTTTTCTATGATTGATTTTAAATCGGCCGGAGAGTAATTGATCGATTTTAATGTTTTGTTATCTTCTGTTCTGAATACTAAGAATAGACCATCTACTTCTTTATAGTAACTATCGACATCTTTTGAATTTTTGTAATGTGCTATTGTTGCTTCAGCCTCTTCAATGGATTGACAGGCTTTACTCATGTTGGAACGTTGCACTTCTTCGAATAGCTCATTAAATTTGTCTTTTAAACCAAATTCAAGTACAGCACCTGCTAACACATACTGTATATCACATAATGCATCTGCTACTTCTACAAGATCATTGTTTTGGATAGCTTCTTCCAACTCTTTTAATTCTTCAGCAATAAGAGATACACGTAATGCACTGCGTTTTTCACTTGGGATAGTTGGTTTTTCTAATATCGGATGCTGGAAAACTTTATGAAATTCGGCTACGGATGTTAATGTTTTTGGATCAGTCATGTTATATTTTATTTTTGCTAAATTATGCAATATAATCTAATTTAAAAATTGAGTCAAATAAAAAAAGCAGCTGTGAAGCTGCTTTCTATATAAAGGAGTAAATATTAAATTAAATGTTTCAATTGAACTAGCTCGCGCTCTTCAATGTATCTCCAACGACCTCTTGGTAAATCCTTTTTAGTCAAGTTAGCATATACAACACGGTCTAGTTTTACTACTTCATATCCTAACGATTCAAAAATACGTCTTACGATGCGATTTTTACCACTATGGATCTGAACACCAACTTCTCTTTTACTTCCGCCAGTTACGTAGCTTAAATCATCAGGTTTTACAAAACCATCTTCCAGTTCAAGACCGAAAACAATTTTATTAAAATCACCTTGTGTTAAGCTTTTATTCAATTCTACGTTGTAGATTTTACTGATGTTATTTCGAGGGTGCGAAAGTTTTTCAGCTAAATTACCATCGTTTGTCATTAATAATAAACCAGTTGTATTTCTATCTAAACGACCTACTGGATAGATACGTTCTTTAGTAGCTTTTGAAACTAATTCCATTACTGTGTGACGCTCCTGAGGATCTTCGGTAGTAGTAATGTAATCTTTAGGTTTATTTAATAGGACATAAACCATTTTTTCACGTTTCAAACGCTCACCATTATATTTAACGTCGTCTTTAGCTGGATCTACTTTAGCACCTAATTCAGTAACGGCTTCACCATTAACACTAACAACGCCAGCTGCGATTAATTCATCTGCTTTTCTTCTAGAACATACTCCAGAATTAGCGATATAACGATTTAAACGAATTAGGCCGTCATTTTGAGAAGATTTTGAACGTTGAGGTCTTTCTGTTGATCTTCTTTCAGTAGAACCCTCTTTACGATCTTCGTCATTATTGAATTTTTTATAAGAAGATTTATATTGTCTATCTGATTTGTCTCTAGCTGGACGTTTGAAGTCAGTTTGATCACCATCAGATTTTTGAAAAGATTTGCCTTCTTTGTTAAAAGGTTTGTCAAAAGTTCTTTTTCTGTCGGAGCTATCACCTTCTTTTCTGAAAGGTCTCTCACCGCCAAAAGATCTACCTTCTTTGTTGAAAGGTTTGTCAAAAGTTCTTTTTCTGTCGGAACTTTCACCTTCTTTTCTGAACGGTCTATCACCACCAAAAGATCTGCCTTCTTTGTTGAAAGGTTTGTCAAAGCTTCTTTTTCTGTCGGAGCTATCACCCTCTTTTCTGAAAGGTCTCTCACCACCAAAAGATCTGCCTTCTTTGTTGAAAGGTTTGTCAAAGCTTCTTTTTCTGTCGGAGCTATCACCCTCTTTTCTGAAAGGTCTATCACCACCAAAAGATCTACCTTCTTTGTTAAAAGGTTTGTCAAAGCTTCTTTTTCTGTCGGAGCTATCACCCTCTTTTCTGAAAGGTCTGTCACCGCCAAAAGATTTACCTTCTTTATTGAAGGGTTTGTCAAAGCTTCTTTTTCTATCGGAGTTTTCGCCATCAAATTTTTTGAAAGGTCTATCACCTCCAAAAGATTTTTTGTCGTTATTATATGGTCTGTCTGTGTTATCTTTATTGCCGAATGATGAACTTCTCGGTCTTTTGTTTTCTTTGAAATTAGAGGATCTATCATCCTTTGAACGATCGCCTCTTGGTTTGAAGTTTTCTGAGGTACTTCTTGAGTTTTTGGACTTGTCATCACGACTGTTCCTTTTATTGCTGAATGGCATCTTATTACTATAAAATAATGTGAACGGCAAAGTTACCCATAATTTTCTTTTTTTCTAGAAATAAATTTAATTTTTTTTTGGAGGGATGAAAAGTTACAAAAAAATCAAGCTTGAAACATGTTTAAACCTTGAAAAGGTTAAGTGTTTGTTTTTTAAGTAAATAGTCTTTATCTTTGTAGCCTTGAATTTGTACCAAGCTATTTTTTGATCGATTTTATCGTGGATAGGGTAGCATTAAGGGAGTGAATGTTTAGAAAAAAAGTATTATGTTGTAGTCTGATTTTGTCGGCGTTAGTGTTGTCAAAATTGTACTCAAACCCAAACACAATTGCTGCAGGTGATGATAAGATCATTACTGTGAAAGCGCCAAGTAATCTTTCTAATGGGGAAGATGAAAAGGAGAAAAATGAAAATAATGATAATAATAATGATCATTATTTGAGTTCGTTGACATTTGCCAATGATACGTTGCCGATAAATCGGCCACATGTTGAAAGCAAGTTGTTGCGATATTTTAAAAACTTCTCTTTCAAAAAGAGAGGCTCTTACAGTCTACATAAAAAAGCAGAGGCCTATCTGCCGCAGATTGAGAAGATTTTAGCATCCTACGGTATTCCTGAAGACTTTAAGTACGTTCCATTGGTAGAAAGTGGATTGGATCGAGGAGTCGTTTCTTCTAAAGGGGCTGGTGGCTACTGGCAGTTTATGCCTGCAACTGCTAGACTTTATGGATTGAAAGTGAATGGAAATGTTGATGAGAGACGAGATTTGACGAAGTCTACTCATGCCGCCGCTAAGTACATTAAATCACTTTATAAGCAGTTTGGAAACTGGACTCTTGTAGCTGCTGCTTATAATGTAGGTGGAGGAAGTTTAAAGGGTTCTATTAGACGTCAGAAAGAGGATAGTTATTACAATTTGAAATTGAATAATGAAACTGGTTCTTATGTCTATAAATTGATTTCGATGAAAGAAATTATTGAGAATCCCGAAAAACATGGTTATACGCGATATGCGAACCGAACGGATCAGAAAGATCCAAATGAGAATATGTTATAAAAAAAAGGCTTGAATTATATAATTCAAGCCTTTTTTTTATAGTGTCTGTTCTACCTATCTTAGGTCTACAATTTCATAACCGCTGTATTTGCTTTTGTTAAAGCTAAATAAACTGTTATCCAAATTCTTATTGGGAACCTGACTCTTAATCGTGTAACTGTATTGACCACCGTTTTTATCATAGATAGTCGCATCATATATCAGTTTTGTTGCTCTATTGATGCGGAGTTTTATCTTAGAATAGTTCTTTTTACTATCAGTTGGTGTTAAATGAACGACATTTAAAAGTGTGTTTCCAGCTTTTTCATTTGCAACCAAGTTATATTTAAATCCGGTTTTATAAAAGCTAAAAATATTACTGGGATCTATTGCATCTGTGCTATTCTCTATTGCTGCAATCTGAACTTCTTTTTCTTCTTTCAAAATAGTATATAAGCTCTTTGCATCTGATATCATTTCTTGACTATTCATCGTAATATGATATCTATTGTTTTTCTTGTCTAAATAGAGTGTCCCTGCGTCGGTGTAGGCCGATTTATTTGAACCCTGAATTGCTGAAAATGAAAAGTTTGCTTGTACCGTTTGATAACTATCATACTTTTTACTGACTTCTGTCAATATTTTTTTTGCAGCAGCATCTTGTTGTGCCAGTGCTGGAGTTGCGACTGCTAAGGTTATGAAACCTAGCATGATGCCCATTGTTTTTTTCATCTTTTAATCCTTCCTTAATGTTTCTAAAAACTGTTCTAAAGAATATTCATCGGGATAGAGTACTTCACGGGCCTTGCTTCCTTCAAAAGGACCAACGATTCCTGCAGACTCTAACTGATCAATTATTCTCCCAGCTCTATTGTACCCCAGCTTTAATTTACGCTGGATGAGTGAGGTTGACCCCTGTTGATGCATAACAATTAGGCGTGCCGCTTCTTCAAATAATTGATCTCTATCTGAGAAATCAAAATCTGTAGAACCTGAACCATCGCCACTTTCATCAACATATTCAGGTAGCATAAATGCGGATGGATATCCACGTTGACCTCCGATAAAGTCAGAAATCATTTCGACTTCTGGAGTATCTACAAATGCACATTGAATACGAATCAAGTCACTACCTGTTGATAAAAGCATATCTCCACGACCAATTAATTGATCTGCACCTCCTGAATCTAAAATAGTACGTGAATCTACTTTAGATAATACGCGGAATGCCAAACGTGCCGGGAAATTGGCTTTAATCGTACCTGTAATGATATTGACCGAAGGACGTTGGGTGGCAATTACCAAGTGAATACCTACCGCACGTGCTAATTGTGCTAAACGTGCAATCGGTGTTTCAACTTCTTTACCAGCTGTCATCATCAGATCGGCAAACTCATCTACAATAAGAACTATAAAGGGTAAGAATCGATGACCCTCCTCAGGGTTTAATCTGCGATTGACAAATTTTGCATTATATTCTTTCAAATTACGTACTTGTCCATTTTTTAGCAAGTCATAACGTTGATCCATTTCAATACAAAGGGAGTTTAATGTGTTGATAACCTTCTTTGTATCTGTGATAATAGCATCTTCTTCTCCTGGTAATTTCGCAAGAAAGTGTCGCTCTATTTTTTTGAATAAAGAAAGCTCTACTTTTTTTGGATCGACCAATACAAACTTTAATTCTGCAGGATGTTTCTTGTACAGTAGCGATGTTAAGATTGCATTGATACCTACGGATTTACCTTGTCCTGTAGCACCGGCTACCAGTAAGTGGGGCATTTTCGCTAAATCGGCAATATAAACTTCATTCGAAATTGTCTTCCCTAAGGCGATTGGCAAGTCCATATCCGTCTTTTGGAATTTTTCTGTTGCAATAATTGATTTCATGGAAACCATTTCAGGATTGCTATTAGGGACCTCGATACCAATAGTTCCTTTTCCCGGCATCGGAGCAATAATACGGATACCTAAAGCCGCTAAACTCAGTGCAATATCGTCTTCTAGATTTTTGATTTTTGAAATACGTACTCCAGGTTTAGGAATGATTTCATATAATGTTACCGTAGGACCGATTGTAGCCTTAATATGTTCAATCTCAATATTGTAATTACGTAAGGTATCAACAATTCTGTTTTTGTTGGCCTCCAGCTCTTGCTGGTTGATCGTGATTTTTCCAGTTCCATAATCTTTTAATAGGTCTAAGGTTGGATGCTGATATCCTGATAAATCTAATTTAGGATCATACTGACCGAATTGTGCAACTAGATCATTAGCCGTAATCGTTTTTTCTTCTTTAGGTGATTCTACTTCTAATTCATGACTTTGTACCGGCTTTTCTTCTACAATAGGATCTATTTGAAGAGGTTCGTCTACCGTAAATGAAACGGTATTTTCATTAATTATATTCGTATCTTCTTCAGTTGGAGTTGGTTCTTCGATTTCGAATGGGATGAGCACTTTGTTCTCTGGTTTAATTTCCGAAACAGGTAAAATGATTTCTTTATGAGGAGGAGTGAATTCTTCATTTAATTGAATATCAGCATTTCTACTCGATTGAAATTTGTCATTCAGACTAGGTGCAGGTGTATAGGTTTCCCTTCTATTGATTAATGGTTCAGATACTGATGGTTCTGCTGTACGGATGGAGTTTGTGTAGTTTGTTTCTTCTTCTTCCGTATCAAAATTTTCATCTTCCTCCTCTTGTTTTTTACGCGAGTCGAAAATACTAAATTTTAGATCTAGGTTGTAAACCAGTATCAATGTCGTCAAATAGGCAAAGATTAAGATTCCGGCAACACCAACTGTTCCAATTTGAGCTTCTAATAATTTATTAGTCCAGAAACCAAACTTACCTTCTAAAATGTGAGGCACTTTTGTAATGAAGCTATGCAAGAAACCTAGTGTAACAGATATAAATACGATTGCGATAAAAGAGTATATAATGGTACGATAAACTGGTAATATTGATTTTTTGTACAATAATTTATACCCGATTACAAAGAAGACCAGTACAAAGAGAAAGGACGCAATGCCGAACCAATTGTAAATAAATTGATTTGCAAACAATGCACCATATTTTCCCAATCTATTTTGTACTACAGGTAGTTCGATATCGGGATTGTCAATTTCTTCCGCTGTATTCATCACTACGCCCCAACCACCATTATTGGTTGCAATATAGCTTTGATCTTCAGACCAGGTGAATAAATATGAAACAAAAGCTATCCCCAATAATATCGCACATAGTATCAGGAAAGCCCCTAAAATTTTAATTAATTTTTGTTGCAGTTCTGATAAGTCTCTAGCGGGAGCTTCTTCTTTATTTTCTACTTTCTTATTATTGGGAGCTTCTTTTTTCTGACTCCTTTTAAATGATGTATTAGCGCTAGATGGTCTAAATGTATTTCCTTTATTTGACATGAATTTTCACAGTTATCCTTCATACAAACTTAAGTATTTAGGAGGAAATTTAATTGGCTTACTAAACCTTTTATTTTTTCTTGTAGCATTTTGTTTCTAACATACGTTTTTTAATGAGACGATCGTTGAATTTTGTTGTAAATAAAAAATGAAAATGAAAAAAGCATTATTTTTTGGAATCAGTATAATGGTTTTTATGCTGACATTAAATTCATGTAATAAGCTGGATGATGATTACGCTTATGTGGAAATCTCGGCTGTGTCTGCTGTGAATGCTGTACCTGGATCTGAAGGATTAGATATTGGTCTCGACCAGAATAAATTGAATAATAATTGGGAGGGTGTTTTCTCCTTTAATCGCGTTTTGAGTTATAAAAATGCGTATCCTGGTAGTAGACTCGTGCGGGTATTTGATCCGAAATCAACTCCTGGTGATACAGCACTAGTGAGTAAAAAAGTAGATTTTACTCCAGGCAAATTTTACAGCCTCTATGTGATCGGTAAAGATAAAGTTGATGTATTGGCTACTGAAGATGATTTTGGAACTTTGAAAACAGGATATGCAAAATTTAGATTTATGAATTTGAGTCCTGAAGCATCTAAGTTGACGCTTACATTAAATGATGTTGATAGTTTAGCTGTTAAAGATAAAGCTTATAAAGAATTGGCCCCTTTTAAGAATATTAAAATTGCTGATGTATATAAACTGAAAATAAATGGTGTTGGTATGACTGAACTGTTGGGAGATTTTAAACCTGAAGATAAGGAAGTTTATACCATTTATGCCGCAGGTTTGAAGTCAAGTAGCGATACCAATAAAAAATATAGCTTCCAAATCGTTAAGCATAAATAAGTAGAAGATCTGGTTATAATTGTGGTTGATTATAATAACTAAGCCTGTTCTGAAAAGAACAGGCTTTTTTTATCTCTGGACTGTATTTAATCGAATGGGAAGTAAATATTTGACATTGACCGGTATACCTCTTTGTCTTCCTGGTTCCCATTTTTTCATCTTTTTAGCGACTCTCAGTCCTGCTTCTCCGGTTCCATAACCGAGATCTCTTTTAAGTTTGAAATCGCGGGGTTCTCCACTTTTATCGATAATGAATTCAATTTCTACGATACCATTTATACCAGCATATAACGCTTGAGCAGGATAATCATAATTTCGACCAATATACTGCATCAGTGTGCTAATACCTCCGGGATAAGCAGGTTCTTTCCAGCCTGTAATTGAATCATAAGGTGTTTTATTACCTATTGAATCTGTGGTAATGCCTGAAATCAGTTTCCCTTCTATGAAAGTTTCTGTAAAGGTATATTGCTTTCCAATAAAGTGCCCCTTCCATTCACCTTGTTTTTTGTGATTGACATAGTTACCTTCTTCGTAACTATAGGAGTTATCTGATACGGCGAAACCATTGCCATCTTTTAGCAGGATCTTTCCTGTTGAATCTGCGTAGGCTAAATAAAGTGGTTCTTCAATTTTATATTTACCTTTTTTATCGATCGAAAAGGGATAATATAGAATAGATTTTATTTTACCATTTTGATGATAGTAGAATGCCGTATCGATCTGTTCTGAATAATTTGAATACATCTGCTCTGATTTGAGATTCCCATTTTCAAACATTTCGTATTTCTTACCTTTAAATTTTGTTCCGGAGATATTGGTTACTTTTCCTTGCAATTTGAGTGCATTATTAGAAAGATAAAATTCTTCAACTAAGGTATCTTTTGTATTTTGATCTGGAATGCTGACAAGACGTACATAATATGCTTTATCTAAATCTTTTGTTACGTCGTTATTTTTTGTATAAAGTGTTTGAATGTTTACTTGTGCATAACTAAAAGTACACGTTATAAGATACAGCAGGCTTATTAATGCGATTTTTCTCATCTAACTTAATGTCTGTTTGAATATGTAATTTTTTTAAAGTGTAAAGATAGTAAAAGTTTATAAAATAAAAATGACCGATCAAGTCGGTCATTTTTATTTTATGTAATTAAAAAAGTTTATTCAGAAATAATTAAATAGTAGTTTTTCTTTCCTCTTTGTGCAATGATATATTTATCATTAATCAAGTGAGAAGCATTGATTACTTGTTCAATATCTGTCGCTTTTTCGCGGTTGATTGACACACCACCACCTTGTAGCATTTTACGCGCTTCACCTTTAGAAGGGAATACCTGCGTGTTGACTGCTAGTAGATCTAATATGTTAATACCACTGCTCAAAGTTTCTGGTGAAACATTGAATTGCGGAATACCTTCGAATACATCTAAAATAGCTTCATGATCTAATCCATTTAAGAATTCAAGCGTACCATTGCCGAATAAGAAATCAGAAGTTTTGATTGCTGTTTCATATGCTTCTTCCGAGTGTGTACGGATAGTAATGTCTTTTGCTAAGGCTTTTTGTACTGCTCTTGTATGTGGAGCTGCATCGTGCTCGGCAATGATGGTATCAAGTTCTTCTTTAGATTTTAAAGTAAAGATCTTAATCCAATTTTTAGCATCATCGTCCGAAGTATTTAACCAGAACTGGTAATATTTGTATGGTGATGTTTTCTTAGGATCTAACCATACCGCTCCGGATTCAGTTTTACCAAATTTTTGGCCATCAGCTTTTTTAATTAACTGTGTTGTGATAGCAAAAGCAGTCCCTTGATCTTGGCGACGGATAAATTCTGTACCCGTTACGATATTTCCCCACTGATCGGAACCTCCCATTTGTACTTTACAGTTGTGATGTTTCCATAGATAATAGAAGTCATATCCTTGAATCAATTGGTACGAGAATTCTGTAAACGAAAGGCCGTTTTCACCTTCCAAACGTTTTTTTACAGAATCTTTAGACATCATATAGTTAACAGTAATTAATTTACCAACATCACGAATAAAATCTAAAAATTTGAAATCTTTAAACCAATCGTAATTGTTAACCATTTTGGCATCATTTTCACCTTCTCCAAATGCAAGGAATTTACCTAACTGAGTTTTCAAACAATTCACATTGTGATTTAATGTGTGTTCGTCCAATAAGTTACGTTCTGCAGATTTGAATGAAGGGTCTCCAATCATTCCTGTCGCACCACCAACCAAAGCAACAGGCTTGTGTCCTGCATTTTGGAAGTGTATCAACGTCATGATTTGTGTCAAGTGACCTACGTGTAAAGAGTCTCCTGTTGGATCAAAACCAATATAACCAGATACCTTTTCTTTATTTAGTAAGTCCTCAGTTCCGGGCATAATGTCTTGAAGCATGCCTCTCCAGCGTAATTCTTCTACAAAGCTCATTGTGTAAAATGGGTTAAAAATTTTTAATATAAGCCACAAATATAAGAGATTAAGCTGTATATTGAGTGAATATTTCTCGTTAAATGACTACGGTAGGTATAAAAATGCTGTTATGAATTTTTTATCACACTTTTATTTTGAACGTTTTGCGACGACTCCTGAAAGAGTTGTTGGTAGCTTATTACCTGATCTATTGAAAAATGCCGATAAGGCCTTTATCCTCAAACCTAATAATTTTGAAGATCAGATAGGAGCCAAACCGTTACAATCGGAATTACTTAAAGGGTGGAATGGGCATATTGAAGTTGACCGTCTGTTCCACAATTCGGATTACTTTTTCCACCATACACATGAGATCAAAGAATCTGTCAAGAATGAATTGATCGGACTTCCGATTAGGCCTTCTTTTTTTGCGCATATCGCACTGGAACTGTTATTAGATCATCTTTTAATTGAACATAAAGCTGTTTCTATTGCTAAGTTTTATACCGCTCTTGAGCGGGTAGACCGTAACTCTTTACGATCTTTTCTAGTTACTAGTGAACTAAAGGATGTCGCGAAGTTTGATGCTTTTTTTGATAGATTTATTGCCTCTCAATACATTTATGAATATACGGATCTGATACAGGTTACCCGTGCGTTATTTCAGATTTGCAAACGTTTATGGTCTTTTGATGTTCATGAAGATCAAGTTTTGTCGTTAAGCAGTAAATTAAGTCTTTATGTAAAAGAAAATATGAAAGATTTTCATGACATCTATCAATATATTCATTATGAAATGATAGATTTTGAATAGTATTTGTCATGCATTACTATTATCCGTATTATTTTTTTTTATTTTCGTAGCAAATTACTTAACATATTAACATAAACTACATGTTTAAAAGACTTTTTCGTAAGAAAAGTGTTGATCAGATTATCTACGACTCGCAACATGGTGAGGGTTCAGGACTTGCAAAGGTACTCGGAGTAAGAGATTTGGTTTCACTAGGTATTGCGGCTATTGTCGGTGCAGGAATTTTCAGCACAATCGGCCTAGCAAGCTATGAGGGGGGACCTGCGGTTTCACTTCTGTTTATTTTTACAGCTTTTGCCTGTGTTTTTACGGCTTTGTCTTATGCTCAGTTTGCCAGTACAGTTCCAGTTTCGGGAAGTGCTTATACTTATGCATATGTTGCCTTTGGGGAATTATTTGCTTGGATTATCGGGTGGGCTTTAGTTTTGGAATATGCTGTTTCTAACACCGTAATTGCAATTTCCTGGTCTCAGTATTTTGCTTCGATGCTGGAAGGGTTTGGGATACATATACCCGCTTGGTTATCGATGGCTCCTGGCTATGCATTGGACGCATCACAAAAGCTTGCTGAGCACGGTGCAAATGCGTTGACGGCAGCAGATAAGCATGGATTAGAAGCTTATTTAAGCGCTCCGCGAATCGGAGGAGTACCAATCATCTTTGATCTCCCTGCAGGTATTATTACTGTACTAGTAACTGCTTTAGTCTATATTGGGATTAAAGAATCACAACGTGCTAGTGCGATCATGGTTATGATCAAAGTCGGGATTATATTGGCTGTAATTTTTGGGGGTATCTTTTATGTGAAACCGGAAAACTGGACACCTTTTGCTCCAAACGGAATGCACGGTGTTATGGGAAGTGTTGCGGCTGTGTTTTTTGCTTTTATTGGTTTTGATTCGATTTCAACGACCGCAGAGGAATGTAAGAATCCGCAACGTGATTTACCTAAGGCGATGATCTGGTGTTTGGTAATCTGTACTGTCTTATATGTCGCTATAACCCTCGTATTAACGGGTATGGTTAATTACACGGAGTTGAATGTAAAAGATCCTTTAGCTTTTGTGTTTAAGTATGTTGGGTTTGATTATATGGCTGGTGTTATATCGGTTACTTCCGTAATTGCCATTACAAGTGCATTATTGGTGTACCAATTGGCGCAACCGAGGATCTGGATGACGATGAGCCGGGATGGGCTAATGTCTAAACGCTTTGCACGTATACATCCTAAATATAGAACCCCTTCTTATGCAACTATAGTAACAGGTATCGTTGTGGGAGTTCCATCATTGTTTTTTAAGATGGATTTTTTTGTCGATTTAACAAGTGTAGGTACTTTCTTTGCCTTTATTATGGTATGTGCGGGTGTTCTTTATATGGATTATTCTGGATTATCTGAAAAGTCAAAATTTAGAGTTCCTTATGTAAATGGTAAATATTTAGTTGGTCTAGGCTTACTGGGTGCTATTGTTTTGATGTGGATTTATGGACAGGCAATCCTATCAGAATGGAAGAACCTGACTTTTATGGAGATAATCGAACATAAGGTGTTGATCATCATTTTTTGGTTAACCTGGTTAGGACTTAGTATTTATAGTTTTAAAATGAATTTCTCTTTATTGCCGGTAACTGGTATTTTGATTAATCTTTATTTAATGACAGAATTGGGAGCGAGTAACTGGATTATCTTTATTATTTGGCTTATTGGTGGATTAGTTATTTATTTCCTTTATGGATATAAGCACTCTAAATTGAATAAAGAAAGTATTTCTTAACGTGCATCATGCTACTAGATATAAAAAAAGCTCTAAACATTGTTTAGAGCTTTTTTTATATCTGCTAGAATCTCCAGAGAAGGATTCTACCAACTTTATTTCCCTGTTCCATTCGGATGACTTCCATTTCGGTTACATTCAGCTTTTTAAGCTTGTGTTGTAAACCTCTGATATCTTCGCGGTGAGCTACCAATGTCGAAAACCATTTTACTTGATCTTTATAAAATTGGCTTTCAAAAATCATTCGTCCGATAAAAGCTTTTTCGCCACCATCGCACCACAGTTCGCTTCCTTGACCTGCAAAACTTTGAACGATATTTTCTTGCTCAGCGGGCTTTAAACTTTTTATTTTGCGGTCTGCTTGTGCCAATGCTTCTAATTGAGAGGAAAAGAATGGTGGGTTACAGATCACCATATCATATTTTTCATCTTCGAGAATGATATCCTTGAAGATAGCTTTGGGGTTATTCTGTAGTCTAATCTGCACATTGTTTTTAAGTTCTGGATTTAACCGAACGATTTCAATGGCATTTTTGTACGCTTTCTTTACAATTTCTGAACCTACAAATGACCAACCGTATTCGTGATGACCGACAATTGGGTAGATACAATTTGCGCCAACTCCGATATCAAGGATTTTAACTTGTTTTCCTTTTGGAATTTCATTATTGTTACCTTTCGCTAATATGTCAGCAACGTAATGAATGTAGTCTGCCCGCCCTGGAATAGGAGGGCAAAGGTTCTCTTTCGGAATATCCCAATATTGAATGTTATAGTATTGCTGAAGCAATGCTTTATTTAAATGTCTTACTGCTTCTGGATTTGTAAAATCTATTGTTTTTGTTCGGTAATCGTTAACAAAAATGAATGGTTTGAGTTCAGGAACGACTTTGATTAATTTCGCAAAATCGTATGCATCAAGATGTTTATTTCTAGGGTGAAGTTTTTTTGTGGGAGTTGTTGCTGTTCCTGCCATAATGTTGTATTTGATGCAAAAATAAGCTTTTATTTTAAGAGATCGCTGAAATAAAAAATAGCTGGTGGTAAATGCTCAATAAAAAAGCCTCCAAGCTGTGTTTAACTTCTTGGAGGCTTATGGTATAAACAGGATACTATCAGTTGTTTTTCCGCTTTAAATCTATGGTTGTTGTTTGCGGTAAACTTAGTGGTACGCGTTCTATAGTTACAAAACTAGCATCTAAACCAAATCCTTTTTCTTCGGATAGACTTAATTTTTTAAGATAACCATATATCTCCATGATAATACGTTCGGACCAACTTAATTGATTTCCTTTTGAGAGTACTTTTTCTAATACAACAAATTTAAAATCTCCTGGGATTTTGTGTTTCTTTAAAGTATCGTACTGGCTGGTAATATCAATTTCACCTTTTTGCACCATATCTTCCACTACTTTGCGGAATAGCAAACTGATACGTTGCTCCTCCCTAAAGCCTAGTTTGAAATCTATACGAATTAGTTTTCCAGGAATTAATTGATCGATTGTATACTCACGTGTGTGGGGATGATCCATAACATCAACGTGAACCAACCAGTACACGTCGGCACGTTTTGGTTTTTTATTTAATATCGAATAAATTATTTTGGATTCAATTTCTGATTTAAAGTTTGCACTTGTTAGATACACTAAATGTGAAGCGTATGGAGGTACAGACTTGTCTTCGCTCAATTCTGAAATGATCGGATAGTACTTATCGATATTGATGAAGTTAACAAATCTGTTTTTAATACGTCTGGCACTCCACCAAGCGTACATAATGAGAAATAGAAGCGATGCTAATAATAATGTAAGCCATCCTCCATGCGCAATTTTTACACCATTTCCGACTAGAAACATCAATTCTAATATTAAATAGAAGCCTGTAAATAATGCAATGAAATATTTATTGACTTTTTTAGCTGCAAGAAAGAAAGTCATCAAAATTGTTGTCGTTAAGAATGTCAAGTTGATGGCCAAACCATAGGCGGCTTCCATATTACTTGATTCTCCAAAAATTTTAATGATCAGCATACATCCAGCCCACAAAATTAGATTGATGGAAGGAACATATAATTGGCCTTTATGATCACTTGGATAGCGAATAGCAACCTTCGGCCATATATTTAAGCGTACAGCTTCCGAAATAAGGGTATATGACCCTGAGATCATGGCTTGACTGGCGATTACTGCAGCCATGGTTGCAATCGCAATACCGTAACCAAGAAACCAATGTGGCATGATGGCATAAAAAGGATTATTTTCTCCTAGTACTTTGCCTTCTTGTGTCAATAACCAAGCACCTTGACCAAAGTAGTTCAATACGAGTGTTAGTTTTACGAAAATCCAGCTGATGCGAATGTTTCCTTTACCACAATGTCCCATATCTGAATAGAGAGCTTCTGCTCCTGTTGTACATAGGAATACAGCACCAATGATGAAAAGGGCATTCGGATATGCTATGAGTAGTTTAATAGCATAATAAGGATTAAGCGCCTTTAATACTTCATATTCAAGATGAATATTACTAATACCTAATACTCCGATGGTGGAAAACCAAACGAACATCAGTGGACCAAAGATTTTACCAACTACCGATGTTCCAAAGCGTTGGATAGCAAATAATAAGGTAATAATTGTTACCACAATTGGAATTGTTGGTAGACCCGGATACTTAATGTCTAATCCTTCAATCGCCGAAGAGATGGTGATGGCAGGTGTAATCATACCATCTGCAAGGAGAGTAGCTGCACCGATCATTGCTGGAAAAATCAACCAAGGTGCTCTTTTACGTACCAATGAAAAAAGAGAGAGAATTCCTCCTTCACCTTTGTTGTCTGCCTGAAGGGTAATCAGGACATACTTAACAGTTGTTTGTAAGGTAACTGTCCAGAAGACACATGATAATCCACCCAGAACAAGGTCTTTGTCAATGACACCTTTGTTCATAATAGCTTTGAAAACGTAAAGTGGAGAGGTACCAATATCTCCAAATATGATCCCTAAACTAATTAGTAGACCAGCAAGACTTACTTTTTGTGCGGTACTTTGATGACTAGTCGTCATTTTTTTATTTGATTTAAGTAAAAAAACCTTCATTTTAACACGAATATGAAGGTTCGTTGCAATAGAAAAACTCGTGCCAAATTTTAGCAATTAGTTTGACAACGGCAAATCTTGTTAAAAATTGTTAAATGGCAAATTTTTATTCAATATAAGTTAATAATATCTAAACAAATAACCTACTTTTGTTGTTGATAAATTGATTGGGAAATATTATATTTGATTTAAACTATAACCGATCTAAGAAGTCCTATATACAAATGAAAATTATTATTAAAAAAATAGCTTATTTAGGCCTGCTCTGTGTGATTACGCTGACAGGAAGTTTAGGCTATGCATCTGTATTGCATACTTCGAATTCTACTGAAACGGCCAATAACGATGGACTATCTTATTTGGATAAGGCTGATCATCTGGCTTATTCTATGGGATTAACCGCTAATTCTGATAATACGAAGGAAGTAGATAAGCTGATTAATAATGTTAAAGTTTTTTATAACCCGATTTCAGAACAAATAAGTTTATCATTTAAATTAGGGAAACAAAGTTCAGTTGCGATTAAAGTGATGGACGCACTTGGAAATGAAGTCGTTCAGTTAATGAATGGAAGTTTAGATGCTGGTAATCAAAATCTTTCTTTTGATCCAACTGGTAAACTTAATGCAGGATTTTACTTTATCCGTGTTGTTTCTGGCTCAGAAACTGTTGTAAAGAGATTTTCTGTGCGTAAATAGAAATTAAACGATAAAAAATATAAAAGGCTTAAATGATATCATTTAAGCCTTTTTCGTTAATTAGGAATTTCACTTTCTTCTATCCACAAGCCATCCGATTTAATGATGTTGATGAGCTCGTCTAAAGCATGTGCTGAACTTACATTTTTCTTAACAACTTCTTGACCGCGATAAAGTGTAATCTTATCAGGTCCGGCTCCTACATAGCCATAATCGGCATCAGCCATTTCACCTGGACCGTTAACAATACAGCCCATAATGCCTATTTTTAATCCTTTTAAATGATTTGTTCTATTTCTAATCATCTGCGTGGTCTCTTGCAGATCGAATAATGTACGTCCACAGCTCGGGCATGATATATATTCTGTTTTAGAAATTCTAGATCTTGTTGCTTGTAGGATTCCAAATGATAAGGATACTATTTTGTCCAAAGGTGTTGCTGGCGAATCAATCCAAACTCCGGATCCAAAGCCATCAATTAAAAGTGCTCCTAAATCGGTCGCTGCGTATAACTGAAGTTTCGAAATTGGTTCTTCCGGATTCATGAAATCACCAATTGGTCCAGAAAATGCCACGGCTTCGTAGGTTCTTTTAATGATAACCGGGTTATCTAAGCCAATTTCTTGAAGATTTTTGAAGAATTGTCTTTGTTCTGCCATGCCATGAACTGCTGTTGTCTCTAAAAGAAACACAATAGTTTTATCAAGTGGTAGCGTTTCAAATAAACTTGTTACTAAATCTTCGTTTTTAATTTTTACTATATTTAAAGAAGCATCCTTCTCATTAGCTTGATTGAATTCTTCCAGCGTAAATAAAGGGTGTATATTGGCTTTATTTTGAATACTTTTCCACGTGTTGTAATTATACAGTTGTTTTAAATTTGCCGGCATGTTAAAAGATGGCAATTGATCGCCTAGATAAACAAAATCAACCGACTGCTCTCCCATGTGATATTTGTCTAACAGCATATCGTAGCGGTAGCCTGCTTGCGACAAGAAACCGGCATCTTTTAGATTTTGTCTGGAGATGTCAACTACCACACGTGGGACCAATGATCCTCCAATAAAAGTATTGACTTCTTTTGAGATATAAGGAGTAGGGCTGTTATTGTCTGTTAATTTTAAGATTGGAGGAATCACAGACGTATTGAAATCGTGCTGTCTTTTTGTATATCGATTAACTAAAGCAATAGCAACTGGAGCTTCTTTTTCTGGCTCTTCAGTCAGCGAAACACGTACTGTATCACCTAAACCATCTTCTAATAAAGTTCCTATTCCAACAGCTGATTTGACGCGTCCATCTTCTCCATCACCAGCTTCCGTTACACCTAGATGTAATGGATAGTTCATGTTCTCACTAATCATCTTCTCGACCAGCAGTCTATAGGCACGAACCATCACTTGCGGATTGCTTGATTTCATGGAGATACATAAATTGTAATAATTTAAGTCTTCACAAATTCTGATGAATTCCATAGCCGATTCAACCATTCCTTCTGGAGTATCACCATAGTGACTCATGATTCTGTCCGAAAGGGAACCATGATTGGTTCCTATGCGCATAGCAGTGCCATATTCTTTACAAATATTGACTAAGGGTTTGAATTTTTTATAAATACGGTCTAATTCAGCTTGATACTCACTGTCTGTATAGCTCAGTTGGTCGAACTTCTTCTTATCGGCATAGTTACCCGGATTTACACGTACTTTTTCAACGATTCTTGCTGCAACTTCTGCCGCATTGGGAGTAAAGTGAATGTCTGCTACTAGAGGAACATGATATCCTCGGGCGCGTAATTCTTGCTTAATATTAGCCAGATTATTAGCCTCTTTTATAGAAGGAGCTGTTATTCGTACATATTCGCAACCAGCATTGACCATTCTGATGGTTTGTTCCACAGAACCCATGGTATCCATGGTGTCGATTGTTGTCATACTTTGAATACGTATCGGATTGTCTCCACCCATGGGTACATCTCCAATTTGTACTTCTCTTGTCTTCCACCTTGAATAGGTGGTTTGCGAGTTGCAATAAATACCAGGTAATGTCAAAAGTTTACTTGTGTCCATATCTAATGCAAAGTTATGCATTCTACTGCACTTCTCTAGGGTCTTTTTAGTAGCGGCTAACTGTTACTGAGGTTATACCACCATCAATTGAAATTTTGAATTTATTTTTGGCATTTTCAAAATTAGGACTTGTCAGTATTCCTTTGTCTCCACCTTTTATAAAACTGTCATCAGCATCTACAGTTGACAGTGCCATTTCTGTAATAATCTGGCATGCGACTTCTCTTGGCAATGCTATTTTTATGGAAGAAGCACCGGCGTCAATATTAATATTAGAAATCATTTGTGGATTTCCGAGTTTAAGATCTAGATTACTCGCGCCAGCATCAACTGTAAGATTTTTAATTTTAAAATTTGATAAGTCACCTTGCATATCTGCAGCACCTACGTCAAAGTTTAAATCCCAGATGATATTTTTGTTTAGCTTGATAATGGTGGAATTTCCTTTTGAATCTATTCCTTTTTTTGTTTTTCCACTTAAATTAAGCGTTGCAGCTCCGTCGTTCTTAACATCAGTATTTAATGATAGAAAATATTTGTCAGATGTATTGGCTGCTTCAAAGAGATTTGCTACGGTTGTATCTTTTAATACTAACTTGGTAGCTCCTAAGTCAATATTGGCAGTCGCATGGCTGGTATTTATATTTTTCTTGGCAGAGACAGCGTTTGAGGTTCCGATGAAATCTTCTTCATTTTCGGAATCAATATCCAGATCTCTATTTTCCATGATTCGGGATAAGAAACTTTGGTTAGGTGTTGTGATGCCTATAAATGTGAATATTGCTAAAATGACGCATGTGGTTCCGATAGATATCATATATCCAATGTCTTTCTTAGGAACAAGAATATTTACGCCTACCAAAATGATTAATAATGGCCAATAGCGAAAAACTTCGAACCAATTAAACTCAATAATATCCATTTTACTTAAGAGTAAGATTACTCCGATGAATAAAAATATAATGCCTGTGGTGATTCTTTTTGCGTCCATAATAAAATTATTTGTTCGTTTGTTTTTAAAACTACAATACAAATGTAATCTAAAATAAATTTTTGATTTTATGAATTAGGTTATTCATGTACTAATCTCGGTAAAATATATGATTTCATCGGTAATTGAGAGATTGTATTTCTTGGGGACGATCTATTTTTGCTTGTTTTGAGGTTATGGTATTCTTATGAATCTTGTATCGCTATCGTAATGTTATGGCAAACCAATTTGTAATATATGGTGTTATAGTAGTATATTAGACGTTAAAGAAGAAAAATACTATTTATATATGATATTTCACCATATTGGTTCTTATTTGTTATTGCTGCGGTCGGTTTTTAAGAAACCAGAAAAAGGAAAAATTTATTGGAAGGAAACGATGCATGCCATGAACGAAATTGGTATAGGGTCTTTAGGTCTCATTCTTATTATTTCTACGTTTATTGGGGCAGTTATGACGATGCAAATTGCCTTTCAGTTGGTTTCTGATTTGATTCCAAATTCAATAATTGGTTCCATTAACCGAGATTCCAATATTTTGGAACTGGGACCTACGATTTCTGCTTTGGTGCTTATGGGAAGTGTTGGGTCTTCTATTTCATCACAAATCGGCTCCATGCGTGTGACTGAGCAAATCGATGCTTTAGAGATTATGGGTATTAATGCACCAGGTTACCTTATACTACCCAAAATATTGGCTGGAATTACCATGGTTCCTGTTTTGGTTATCTTAGCAATTTTTTGTGCTATTTTGGGTGGACTCATCGGAGGAGCTCTTTCTGGAGCAGTAACACCATCAGACTATATTATGGGAATTCAAGAGGGCTTTAATGGCTTTACCGTTACTGTTGCAATTGTAAAAGCATTTGTTTTTGGCTTTATCATCACTTCCATATCTGCATATAAAGGTTTTACGGTTCGAGGTGGGGCTTTAGAAGTCGGTCAAGCGAGTACTAAAGCAGTTGTTATTGGCTGTATTACAATATTGGCAGCTGATTATTTAATAACGGCTCTCATGCTTTAATTTCTTTTAAAATAATTATGATAAAAATAGAGCAGATTTATAAATCCTTCGGAAGTAACGAGGTATTAAAAGGTATTGATGCCACTTTTGCACCAGGTAAAGTAAGTTTAATTATTGGAGGATCAGGCTCTGGAAAAAGTACCTTGCTAAAATGTATGGTTGGGCTACATGAGCCGGACAAAGGCCGTGTTCTCTTTGATGGTAAGGATTTTTCAAAACTTAGTTTTGAAGACCGTATTCCAATTCGAAAGGAAATTGGCATGTTATTTCAGAATTCGGCATTATTCGATTCCATGACTGTGGAGCAAAATATTATTTTTTCATTGGATATGTTTACGGAGATGTCTAAATCTGAAAAATTAGACCGTGCTAATTTTTGTTTGGAACGGGTTAATTTGAAAGGAAGGAATAAACTTTATCCTTCAGAGTTATCCGGTGGGATGAAAAAACGAGTTGGAATTGCTCGTGCAATAGCCATGAGTCCAAAGTATCTTTTCTGTGATGAACCAAATTCGGGTTTGGATCCAGAAACTTCCATTTTGATTGATGAGTTAATCTTAGAGCTAACAGAAGAGTATAATGCGACAACAATTGTGGTTACGCATGATATGAACTCGGTAATGGGTATTGGTGAATATATTCTATATCTCTACAAAGGGCAAAAGTTTTGGGAAGGTTCAAATCAAGATATGATGCGGTCTGATGTGGAAGAATTAAATAATTTTGTATTTGCAAGCCCACTGATGAAGCGAGCAAAAGAAACGATGTAATCTATTCATCATTGCGTATTTGTTTTTAGATTTACGTATCTTTGCGCCAAATTATTGATTTTGACTACTACAGATATACAATTATTAACACCACAACATTGGAAAGATTACGAGTTAATCGATTGTGGTGATTTCGAGAAATTAGAACGCTTTGGCAATTTAGTTTTGATTCGTCCAGAACCGCAGGCTGTATGGCCAAAAACGCTATCTGCAGCGGAATGGAATAAACGCCATGATATTAAATTTAAAGGTCGCTCTGCTACTTCGGGAGAATGGTTGAAAAAAAATCCTAAAGCGCAGGATCGTTGGCATATTCAATATAAGAATGATGATGTTGCGATTAAATTCCGTCTGGGATTAACTTCATTTAAGCATGTTGGTATTTTTCCTGAGCAAGCGGTTAACTGGGATTACATTTCACAGTCAGTGCGTGCTTTTGAAACGGAAAATCCTAAGGTCTTAAATTTATTTGCTTATACAGGTGGTGCATCATTGATTGCGCGGGCCGCTGGAGCAGATACAACTCACGTGGACTCTATTAAACAGGTAGTTAGCTGGGCTAATGAAAACCAAGAGTTGTCGGAAATTGATAATATTCGTTGGGTAGTAGAAGATGCATTGAAGTTTGTAAAGCGTGAAGTAAAAAGAGGAAATAAATATAATGGTATTATTTTAGATCCTCCGGCTTATGGTCATGGTCCTAAAGGGGAGAAGTGGAAACTGGAAGATCATATCATGGAAATGATGCATGATGTGGTGCAATTATTAGATCCTAAAGAGCATTTCTTGATTTTAAATACTTATTCGTTAGGTTTCTCTTCTGTTATTGTGGAGAACTTAATTCGTACTGCGTTTCCAAAAGTAGAAAATCTAGAAGTCGGAGAGTTATATTTGCAAGCTACTGCGGGACCAAAATTACCTTTGGGTGTTTTTGGTAAGTTCAGAAAAGTTGCTAAATAGATACTATAACAAAATATAAATTAATAAAAGGATAGCCAATCGGCTATCCTTTTTACTATTAATAAGTTTCTCTTTAATTCAGTATATTGTATTGTTGGAACTTATTAAAATTTTATTTCTGCGAGTTCTCTTTCTGCACTTTTGAGTTGCTCCGGTATACATTCTACAATTTGATCTGAAAACCCCTTTAGCTCATTTTTTAATCTGCTGTAATAAGCTATTCCTTCTATAAGTTGATTTTTGAACTTTTCAACATATTTTATTTTTTTGTCATTGACCGTGTCGGCATTCATTTCTACATATTTTTTGATGTGTGCTACATATAAGTATAGTTCACTAATAAATAAAAATGGCCTTTTATCATTTTTGATCAAATCGTCTTTGCCATAAATATGATTAATCATCTGATCAAGGGAGAACTTATTTTTAAACCAAACAGTATTTGGACCTGGACAAATGGATACAGCATCTTGTTCTTTATGTTTCAGGATGTTATATTTTAAATATGCCGGGGCAGCTAGTCCATCACATAAACATGTCTTTTCTGTAATAAGATCATATTCCATGTTATAGGTTTTTTGATCTAATGATTTTCCCTGTAATTCTTTTATTTTTTTGTCTTGATATGCACGTGAAGCTGTACATAGCGGTTCATTACTGAAATCTAAGTTTGATACGAGATATTTCTTTTTACATGGACTTCCGGGTCTTCCGTCTTTTATTCTTTTTAAGCGAAGGCGTTCTGCAGAGCTTTTTCTGAAATTATTAAAAGGTACTCCGAGAGGAGAAGCTCCACTGATATAAAAGTCTTCTTCTTCCGATGTGGTCAGTGCTAATAATGTTTCATCATCGACTGTGGTTGCTTCGGGGACCAATAAAAATGGTGATCCCCATCCTACAGCATCAAATTCATAATGTTTCAGTAGGAATTGATGTTCACTTGATGTGCCCACACCTCCTTGAACAGTGTATTTAATCGGCGGAGCAGCTTGGAAGTTGCAACCTTTTTGTAACCAATAATTCTGATAAATGCTGAATAGTTCTTCCTGTAATTCGTGTTTTTTATTTTTAAATTCGGATAGGATAGGACCTAATAAAAATCCTTCTGTTGCAAAGGCATGTCCACCACAATTTAGCCCAGACTCTACACGAAATTCTGAAACCCAGATTCCTTTTTTCGCTAAAAACTTTGCTTGAATCAATGCTGATCTGTAGTCGCTAACTTTTAGTGTTATTTTTTTCTGAAAAGTTCCATCTTCTTGCTGGCAGAAAGCAGGCAACTCTGCTAAATAGGCGTATAGTCTTGGATTCATACCTGCTGATAAGATGACAGACGACTGCAGGTCTGATTGTGCAAAACCTCGTAAGGCAGCTAGCGCGTCTGAGTAAGTATCATCTAATGCAATTCCATCTTTATCATAATTAATTTTGTCGACTTTAGACATGATATTGACATCGATATCTCCAGCTTTGATAAAGGATCTAAGGATTTGCTTTTTTTTAGCCTTTTCTAAGATATCTGTTTCTGAAAGCATCGCATAATAGATATTTTTTGCGGGGTGGGATTCGGGGATGAGCTGGAAGTAGCGATCGATCTCTGATCCTTTTTCAAAAAACTCTATACGCATATGCTCAATTTGTTCTTGAACAATGTTGGAAACCAGATTTAAATAACTGGAAATACGATGAGCTCTGTAGTCAGGTTCTTTTTTTGTTATCGGATGGTATTCTTTTTTGTTTAGAGTACAATAGTATGCTCGAATACGCTCAATTAATTCATCATCTACAATGGATATCACAGATGAAATACCAAATCGAGCGACTTTTAAAGGGGAATCTATTGAAAATGCTAGACCCAAAACGGGAATATGGAATGAATGCGTCATATCAGTTTTATTTCAATACGAAATACCGAATAAAAAGGATATGAAAAAGTAATGTCTGTGTGTTTAAAAAATGATATGCGTCACTTTTATTATATCCCTAAAGAATCTTCTGCCCGATCTCATGTAATAGTTATGATTCTTTTACACCTTTAGTTGTAGTACAGTTTTACAGCAGATGAACGAATGGGATTTCTAAAATGGCTGTATGGATAATATGAAAGAAAAACAAGGGGTCTTAACCCGCTTGTTTTTCTAATTTCGCCAGTTTGGCTAATTCTTCTTCTAGATCTAGTTCTACACGAAGATTATTGACGATATGTTTTTGTCTATCGGGAGTGTTTTTACCCATATAGTATTCTAAAAGTTGCTGTATTTTATTGTCTTTAGATAAGAAGACAGGGTCTAAGCGCATATCTTTTCCGATAAATAAACCAAATTCGGAAGGGGAAATCTCTCCAAGTCCTTTAAATCGGGTAATTTCGGGCTTATTTCCTAATTTTGCAATTGCGCGTTGTCTTTCTTCATCGGAATAGCAATATATGGTTTCTTTTTTATTCCGTACACGGAACAAGGGTGTCTGTAAGATAGACACGTGACCAGCCTTTACTAAATCAGGAAAAAACTGAAGGAAAAATGTCAAGAGAAGTAAGCGGATGTGCATACCATCTACATCGGCATCAGTAGCAAATACAATGTTGTTGTAACGTAAGCCATCTAAACCGTCTTCAATATTTAAAGCATGTTGCAGTAAATTGAACTCTTCATTTTCATAGACAATTTTTTTAGACATGCCGTAAGAGTTTAAAGGTTTTCCTTTTAAACTAAAAACAGCTTGTGTCTGTACATCTCTAGATTTAGTAATTGAACCTGAAGCTGAATCCCCCTCGGTGATAAATAAGGTTGTTTCCTGATTACGTTCGTTTTTATCGGAGAAATGGACCTTACAATCGCGTAATTTACGGTTGTGTAACGAAGCTTTCTTGGCACGTTCATTTGCAAGTTTTTTGATACCGGCAATATCTTTACGTTCTCTTTCCGATTGTAAGATACGTTTTAACAGAGCGTCTGCTGTATCTGAATTTTTATGCAGGTAATCGTCCAATGCTTTTTTTAGAAAGTCATTGATAAATGTTCTTACAGTTGGACCATCTGGACCGATGCTTTGGGAGCCAAGTTTTGTCTTGGTCTGTGATTCAAAGACCGGCTCTTGCACTTTGATTGCGATCGCGCCAATTATAGATGACCGTACGTCTGATGCTTCAAATTCTTTTTTATAGAACTCACGGATTGTCTTCACTAAGGCTTCGCGAAACGCTGCTTGGTGTGTTCCTCCTTGCGTTGTATGTTGTCCATTGACAAAAGAGTAGTATTCTTCACCGTATTGCTGTCCGTGGGTAATCGCGATTTCAATATCTTCACCCTTTAGGTGAATGATAGGATAACGCATGGATTCGGTGTCAATATTCCGCTCTAATAAATCTTTTAGACCATTTTCAGAGATGAATTTCTGTCCATTGAAATTGATAGTTAATCCAGAATTTAAAAAAACATAATTCCAGATCATGTTTTCCACAAACTCTAAACGATATTTGTAATTTCTAAAGATGGTCTCATCGGGGTAAAATATAACTGCGGTACCATTACGCTGTGTTGTTTCTTTTTCTTCATCTGATAGTAACTCACCTTTACTAAACTGTGCGATACGGGTTACTTTTTCGCGGTACGATTGTACCGTGAACTGTCCAGACAAAGCATTGACAGCTTTAGTACCGACACCATTAAGACCTACAGACTTTTGAAAGGCTTTGCTATCGTATTTACCTCCGGTATTGATTTTGGATACTACATCTACGACAGAACCAATTGGAATTCCACGTCCGTAATCCCGAACAGCGACTTTATTGTCGTTGACCGTAATATCGATCGTTTTTCCAGCTCCCATCACAAACTCATCAATAGAGTTGTCGACTACTTCTTTTAATAAGACATAAATACCATCGTCGTAAGCAGAACCATCTCCTAATTTCCCAATATACATACCGGGACGTAAGCGAATATGTTCTTTCCAATCGAGGGAACGTATACTATCTTCGTTATAAGTACTCATGTTTTTTAATTATTCTTCGGTGTGTAGCAAAAATAGCAAAATAAAGATTAAATAAGTGCAGTCACGATCTGAAAACATTTATTTAGAATGGAAGATCTCTCTAGAGGAGCGTTTGTGTAATTGTTCTCCAATAAATTGTATAAATATTTATATTGCATTCCCTATTATTTACTTAAATTTAGGAAACATTATAAATAGAAATTATGGGCTTATTTGATAAAATACGGAATGAGTTTATCGATATCATAGAATGGGTAGATGATAGTCCTGATACTATAGTCTGGAAATTTCCACGGTATCAGAATGAAATAAAAATGAATTCGCAGTTAACAGTACGAGAAGGACAAGTTGCTGTGTTTATGAATGAGGGGGTGATTGCGGATGTCTTTACTGCGGGTAGACATGTGCTGACAACTCAGAATATGCCTATCATGACGACCCTCCAAGGGTGGAAATATGGATTCAATAGTCCATTTAAAGCAGATGTGTTTTTCATAAGTTTGCGTCAGTTTACTAATCAAAAATGGGGTACTAAAAATCCTATTATGTTACGGGATGCTGAGTTTGGTCCTATACGGCTTCGGGCTTTTGGATCTTACGCTTTTCAGGTTAAAGATGCTGCTGTCTTCTTAAAGCAAATCGCGTCGACTAATCCAACTTTTACGGTTGAAAGTATTAATGAGCAACTTCGAAATATCGCTGTAACCAGAGGGATGGATGCAATTGCAGAGTCAAAAATTGCTATCTTAGACCTAGCTTCTCATTATGATGAGGTATCCAACTTTATACAAGAGAAAATACGTCCTGAATTTGAAGAGATCGGTTTGAATCTAAATAAATTTCTAATTGAGAATATTTCATTGCCTGAAGAAGTTGAAAAGGTATTGGATAAAAGAAGCAGTATGGGTATTGTTGGAAATTTAGGTGCTTATGCTCAATTTCAAGCAGCTAATTCCATGGAAAAAGCTGCTGAAAACCCCAATGGCGGAGGTCTTATGGGCGCAGGAATGGGTGTTGGATTAGGTGCTGGAATGGCTGGCCAGATGTCAGGTGTATTTCAACAGAATAAATTTGAAGGCAATAACCCGACGGGTGCCTCTCCATCGGTGGCACCACCGGCGATACCGCAAGCGGTTCAGTATTTTCTAGCGATTAATGGAGTTCAAGAAGGACCTTTTTTGATTGATCAGCTGAAAGACGAGGTAAGAAGCGGCAAACTAGTTTCTTCTACACTCGTTTGGAAAGCTGGGCTGGAAAATTGGATTGAAGCGCGTGAAATTGACGAATTGACAAGCTTGTTTAATGCTGGCCCTCCGCCAATTCCGGGGGCATAGATTCTGTTTATGAGTTTTGAGGAAAAGACAACGGAAGTTAGTCAGGATTTAAAGTGTCAGGGTTGTGGGGCGATTTTAGCTTACCAACCAGGAACGTCATATCTAAAATGTGCTTACTGTGGTACTGAAAATCAGATTAAGGAAAGTGAGTTAACGAACCAAGTTATCAGTCCGGTTGATTATGAAGAATTTACAGCAGCGATGCAAGATATTCTTGACGCTCGGTTTACGGTTGCTGCTGAGGTGGTGCATTGTCAAAACTGTGGAGCCAATTCTACATTAGATCCGCATGTTACAGCAGATTTATGTGCTTTTTGCGCTTCTCCTTTGGTGATTGACCATCAAGAAAAACGTATTGTAAAACCACATGGGGTGATTCCGTTTTTTATTGAGGAGAATAAGGCATTTCCGCTTTTTAAAAAATGGGCTGGAGGTTTATGGTTTGCTCCCAATGATTTTAAGCGTATTTTTAGTGCGCAAAATAATAGGTTGAAAGGTGTTTATATTCCTTTTTGGAGTTATGATGCCGAAGCGAGTTCTTCTTATGAGGGGCAACGAGGTGAATATTATTATGTCACTAGAACTAGAAGAACTGCTGATGGCAAAACAGAGACCTATGAGGAGCAACAGACCAGATGGTATTATGCTTCTGGACGTGTTTTTAACCGATTTAAAGATGTTATAGTTAGTGCTTCAACGTCATTACCTAATAATTTTGCTTCAAAAATAGGTCCTTGGAATATGGAATATCTGAAGCCTTTCAATGATCAATATCTTAGTGGATTTATCGCAGAAACCTTTAGTATTGATCATGTGGCTGGTGCTCATGCCGCCAAAAAAATTATGGATGATGTGATCGCTGATACCGTCAGATCGGATATCGGCGGAGATACGCAAAGGATTGACGATATTGATTCTGTTTATAAGGATATCAGGCTAAAGTATATCTTACTTCCGGTTTGGCTGTCGGCTTATCGATATAAGGGTAAAAGTTATCAGATTATGGTTAACGCATTTAACGGTAAGGTTTATGGACAACGACCATATAGCTTTTGGAAGATTGCGCTCTTGATATTGTTTGTAATAATTCTAGTCGTTTTGTTAAGCCAAATGGGATAATCTTGTTATAAATAAAAAATGGTCTTATTGAAAATACAATAAGACCATTTTTTATGATATGATCGATAGCTTTATTTGTTTAAAGAAAGTAAGAACCCTATTGTAAAGTTGGCATCCCAGTCAAATACAAAGGTATCGCAGTTCGTAGCATCTTTAATTGCTTTATAGATATTTACCCCACTTTTGATTTTTACTTTATCGGTATTATAGGTTTCTGGATTATTTAATACTGTGAAACGTTCTTCGCCAGTACGTGTTTGTTGCGCCAATTCAAATGGCACTCCCCCTATGATAAAACAGATTTCTCTGTTGGCTGCAGGAATTTTTGCTGTTAATGTTTTTACTTCAGTATAAACATCTTCATCTTTTAAGTTCTTTTCGTAGTATTTCGCACCTGGTGCTTCAAGTGATTTTGTTTCACCAGCAACCCATGAAATTTTAGTATTACCTGAGCCAATATCTACGACAAAGGAATTGTCCTGATAAGAAGGAGGAAGTACGCATTTTAGTGCTAATTTACCTTCTTGTTCTGCTGTTACTAAATTAACAACAAATCCCATTTTCTTTAGTTCGGAAACAATAACTGCTGTCTTAGGTTCTTTTTGTGCGCCGGAGCTGATGACAAAGTGTATGTTTTTTGATTTAACACCTTTGTCAAACATAGTTCCAATGTAGTCTTTAAGTCCTTTCCGGATATCTTCTGTACTGGCTAGACCTTCATAGACAAATGATTTGCCAAAATCTTTGGAAATGATTTCCCAGTGATTCTGCTTATCGATATTTACGACAAAAGAATTGAAACCTGAGGCTCCGACTTCGATTACTCCTTTATATTCACCATTTACAGGTTTTTCAGGTTGATAGTTAAATGTTCTTTTATCGTCAGTTGATTGTTTCGATGGATTGGACGATATATTAATAGCTGTGGTATCGGAGGTGCTCGTTGACTGTCCATCAAATTTACCAGAATCGAAAGCCCAATAGCCCAGAGCCAGTAATGGGATTGCAATAATTATTGCTTTAATTGGCCAACGTAATCTAGCCCATGTTGATTTTTCTTCCATAATTATAGTGTATTTTTTTTTAAATTGATTAATCTAATAATGTAAATCCCTTATCTATTTTTTCTTCCGGTTTGAGTTCATAATTTGCGTCTGCCATCTGGCTTACATTCAGTACTTTCAAATTTCGTTCATCTACTTTACGGATAAATTCTTCTAATTCTACTTGGGTAGGAGCTCCTCCTACTGTTATGTTATTGTTTTGATCTAAAAAGTCAAGGTTTGATCTGATCGAAGCAATATTTTGGCTGATGGCTCCTGTTGCGGCATTCATAGCTTCTTGGAAAGCCCAACCGTCTTTTATATTAAAGACATCGGCAAGCCCTTCTGTAGCATTTTTCATCTTTTGAGTAGCTTCTAGTTTTTTTGAGATAATCGAAATACTGCTGTCTAGAGTACTTACATAAATTCGAGCAGCACTTTCATTATCTTTTAGTACTTCTAGTACCTTTGCAAATTGATTAGCATACTGTACATAGCTTCTCGCATTTTGCTCTTCAGACTCTCCTTCTTTTCCTAAGAGAAATGCTTTTGTCCGCGTTTCTTTTGCATTTCGCATATAAGCATTCGCTTTCTCCGTATTGTTATTTTTCGATTCATTTTGGGCATTTTCATCTTGACTTGCCGCTTCTGCAGTGAAACGTTTTGCATAAATGTATTTTTCTTCTGCTGTTTTTTGTGCGGTTTCACCGCTTTGAATCATATCGATACGAACGCCATCTACATTACTTATTTTTTCTTTTACTCTTTTTAAGGTATCTTTTGCGTCTTTTGATAAAAGCTGTAAGGTCTCTATTGGATTATTACGAATAATGGCTTTTTCGCCTTTAAATAAAAGGACAGTGCCAAAGCGATGTAATAGCTGAATAATTTTTGGCGCTAATAGTAATAAGGTTATTAATAAAATACTGAATATTACAAACAAAATACTTTTAGCGGCATATTCAAGCATGACGGGTAAAAACTTGAAAAAAGCAATTGCTCCGCCAATAACCAATGCCCAAAAGAATATACTGGAGATTGTCTTTTTGGCTTCTGGTGTTTGCATCTGAGCAGGCAGATGGTCTCCTAATACTTGAAAAATTGGTAGCTGTGATTTTATTTCAGCTGGAATATTAATGTACTGTTCTTTCTTTTCCATTGGTTTATATCTTATGAGATTGACCTTTCTATAATTGCTAAGGTTGTTTGTATATCATTGACGACTTCATTGACAGCGGCGTTTCCAATTGATATCTTTTGCTCTATCTCTTTTAGTTTTGGCTCATATTTATCATTAATCTGGGCTAGGGTAATTTGTTTCTTTTTCAAATCATCCTGAAGCTTTGCAATGCTATCGGTCAATGTTTTTATTTCATTATTTAAGGTTGTCTTTTCAAATTCACGGTCTTGTTCTGCTTTATGCTTTTCCGATTCTTTTTGCTGTGTTTCTTTGGCTATGGTTTCTTTCAGTTTGTTAGCATAATTAGTGCCAGTTGTTTTCAGCTTGTCCTTTGTTAAAGTATTATCAACAAACTTAAGCGAAGTATAGGCTGCTTTCAGTGTTGTTTCGTCTACTTTTCCCATTGCAGCCGCAGCATTCCATACCTCAAAAAAATCTAATCCTTGTTCATTGAGTCTTTCCAGTATTCCGAGCACTTTCAGTTTCATTTGTTTAATATCGGTGGAACCGTCATTGGCTGTAATAGGTATGGCTGGAGGCTGCTGGTTTGAAACTGTTTTTATTTCGGGGGCTGTTGAATAAGCTTTTATTTCTGTAGCGGGTGGATTTTTTTGGATATCGGGAGACGGGTTTTTGAGCTGAGTCTCTTCCTGATCTGTAAAAATTAGCTTTTTAAGACTATCCAATATACTATAGCTTTTATTGTTTCCTTGATCAGTCATAATTTTTGTTAGTTAAGTCTAGTAAAAATAATAAAAAATGGTAATCTTGATTCATATTACAACATTTTTAAAACATTTATTTTATATCACGATTGCTCTGTCGGGCAATCCGAAATTTAATTGTAATCTATTTAATGATAAGGGATAGGCTAGGAGGGATAGAAATCAATCAATCTATTGAGTTTGGGATAAAAAAAACTCGGAAAGCTAATTTCCGAGTTTTCGTGATGATAAGAAATAATAATTTGAAACGATTATTTTATCTACCAAAATCATCTTGAACACGAACAATATCGTCTTCGTTTGAAGGATTTTCGATATCGGTATGTTGCCATATTTCAGCTAATATACCGTAACCATCTAATCCGATTAATCGGTGGCGCTGACCTTGACGAAGTTTGATGACACTACCTGCTGTTAGCGTTTGTACAACTGATTCGTCATCTGTATCCGATACCATAACGCCCACAGTTCCGTGAATTACTTTCCAAATTTCGGCACGACGGTGGTGATACTGCCATGATAATCTTTTTTCGGGAGCTACAACGAGAATTTTTGGACTTAATTTGCCAGAAATTTTTAGATCTTTTACATCTAATCCGTCGAAATACTCATCGGCAAATTTTTGTGCTTGATCTTCGTTGATTACAAAGAAACCTCCCCAGGGTCTTGTCTGATCTGATTTATCAATTTCAAATCCTTTTTCTTTTAACGCTTTATCTAATTCCTCAAATAGCGTTGATTTATCAGTTACCATAAATATGTGTCTTAGTAAGAATGTACGGTTATTTTAGTGCTAAATATAAATAAAATCTTTTAAATAAAAAGTGCATAAACGTTTTAGCGATATTTTTTTTGTTTACAATTTAGCTATTGTTTTTATTTCTAGTTACGTTTGGTTTCATCTGAATCGGATATTTATTAGAAGTTGCATACGTCCTATTTGAAGTGTGCTATGATTATATCCTCTCAAAATATTTGATTAGTTTTGTAATCCTATATTAAAATTATCAGTATGTCAGAAATTAAAATAGATCGTGAAAATACGTCTTTTATGCAAGCTGTTGCTTTTGTTAATCAGACAAATCAACATGTTTTTCTTACAGGAAAAGCAGGGACCGGAAAAACGACATTTCTGAAATATATACGTGATCATAGTTATAAAAAAATGGCGATCACCGCGCCAACTGGTGTTGCTGCTATGAATGCGGGAGGAACAACCCTTCATTCACTTTTTTGGTTGCCTTTCGGAACTTTTATAGAAGATCACGAGCTGAAATGGGATGAACAGGATGGACATATTTATAATAAAAGCCGCTTATTCAGTACTATTAAACTAACTAAACAACGTCGGACGATTCTTCAAGAATTGGAATTATTGGTGATTGATGAGGTATCGATGGTTCGGGCTGATACATTAGATGCTATTAATGTTATTCTGCAATCTGTGCGTCGTGATATGCGACCATTTGGAGGTTTACAATTACTTTTTATCGGCGATCTTTATCAATTACCACCCGTAGTGCGTGATCATGAGTGGCAGGTTTTGCGAAATCACTACAGCTCTGTATTCTTTTTTAATGCTAAGGTTCTTCGTGACAATCCACCGATTTTATTAGAGTTAGATAAGATTTATAGACAGCAGGATGAAGGTTTTATTTCCATATTAAACGCAATTCGAAATAATAACTGTGATAGCGAAATGTTGAAAGAATTGAATACCTACTATAAGCCAGATTTTGAGCCAAAGGAAGGAGAGCAGTTTATTACGCTTACTTCACATAATCGAAATGCTGATGATATTAATGGAAAAGCATTGGCTAATCTGTCTGGTAAGATGCTGAATTTAAAAGCTGTTGTTAAAGATGATTTTTCTCAAGGATCTTATCCCGCAGAAGAGATTCTTTCTTTGAAAATTGGTGCCCAGGTGATGTTTATACGTAATGATACGGGTGAGGATCGGAAATATTATAATGGTAAGATCGGTACTGTGAAAGATATAAATTTGCAAGCTGGAACTGTGGTTGTTAAATTCCCCGATGGAAGTGAGGATGTGACGGCTAAGCGAGAAACTTGGGAAAATATCAAATACAACTATGATAAAGGGCAGGATCAGATCAAAGAAGAAGTACTGGGGACATTTTCACAGTTTCCGTTGCGGTTAGCTTGGGCGATTACTATTCACAAGAGCCAGGGTCTGACATTTGATAAAGCAATTATAGATGCGGGTACTTCATTTGCTGCAGGACAGGTTTATGTTGCATTAAGTAGATTGACGAGTTTAAAAGGGTTGGTCCTGAAATCCATTATACCGACCTACGCAATTAGAACAGATAGTCAGGTTGTTGATTTTGCATTGCGCTCTTCTTTTCAAACCGATATTAAAGAAATATTGGAACAGTGTCAGAGGTCTTATTTGGCACAAAACCTAATTCAATGTTTTCGCTGGGATTATCTAACTACTTCATGTCAAGAGCAAGTTATTGCATTAGCTGATCGTAATATCGATAATAAAGTGGAGGCGGAGGCTTTTTGGTCTACCATACAGTCAAATCTGCTTACACAAGAAAAAGTAGCACATAAATTCATTACACAATTATATGAGCTTTTAAAAAAAACAGATCAACATGTAGACTACGCTTTGATCTGTGACCGTACGACTTCAGCGGTCAATTGGTTCTTACCTAAGATGGATCATGATCTCGTTGATGCGTTGGAACAGCATATTAAGGAATGGCAGATTAAGAAACGAACTAAAAAATACATTGATGAGGCTAAAGAACTGTTGTTGGATTTTAAGCGTAAGCGTGAGCAACTTCAACAGTGTTTGATTATCGCAGATGCATTATCTAAAAAAGATAATTTTCAGGAAGCTTTGGAACAGGTGCAGGAGCAGTCAAAGACAAAAGAAAAAGAAGATTTAGTCGTGCAAAGTGAAGAGGGAGAGAGCTCTAAAAAGTTGGATACAAAGCAGGTAACTCTTGAACTCTACAAGGATGGTGCTAGTATTGAGGAGATCGCGGTGAAAAGAGGTATGGTAGCGGGAACAATTTATGGACATCTTATTCATTTTGTTGGGACAGAAGTGGAGGCCACAGAATTGATTGAACAGGATAAGCTGGATCTCATCATTAATACCATAAAAGCACATCCAGGTAAATCTTCGTCAGAATTAAAGATGATGCTGGGAGCGAGTATAGACTATCCGCATATTAAAATCGGACAAAAAGTTTTAGAAAATCCAGTTCATGATTAAGATGTTTCAAAATATGTGTATGTTTGTAAAAGTTAGCTATAAATAGCCATGGGAAAGTCTAATAAAAACCCAAATAAGTGGATGGTTTTTATCTCATTGCCTCTGCAAATGGGAGTCACAATTTATTTGATGTATATGTTAGGCACCTGGCTAGATGAGAAATACCATTTTTCTAATGGTCTTGCCATGAAAATATGCACATTTATAGGTATTTTCGCCTCACTTTATCATTTTATACGAGAAGCTAATCGATTGAACAGGGATGAATAATTACATTAAATTTATTGCAATACTTCTAATTTTTACTGCAGTCCTCTTTGGGGCGCACTACTTTGCACTACCCTCTTTTGGGATTGCTGATTTTAAAAGTTTAACTGGTTTTGAATTGTATAGTTTATACGCATTTGAATCTGTTGCTTCATTAGTTGTATTAATTGTTATCCTGATCTCCGACTCCGTAATGCCTAAAAATATAGGTTTCATTTTTTTGGGCCTAATTACGTTAAAAGCAGCATTAAGTTATGTTTTTTTTAGAGGAGGATTGAATCATTCGTCCGATGATATATTCGAATATAATTTTTTAATCGTATTTTTTCTATACTTGTTTTTTGACGTATTAGTTGCTTTTAAGGTCATTAATAAAGAAGTGGAATCAGTCAATAAGTAGTTTTAATAAAAAGTTCAAATTAATCGCAAAAAATGACAAATAATATTGTATTTTTGCGCAAAAATAAAAAACAGAACATGGGGAGCGTTAAGAAAGCATTTCTTTTTTTTGCAGTAATTTTATTTGCTGTTAGTCCATTTTTAGTAAAGGCATCTGAGTCTCATACAGCTGAGATTTCAACTCACGCAGAAGAGCCAAAAACTCAGCGGGAGGAAATAGATGAGTATATTGATCACCACTTACAAGACGATCATTATTTCTCTTTGTATACAGATAAAAAAGAAGGTAAGACTTATGGATTTCCTTTGCCAGTGATTATCATTGACGGGGGTGTTAAAATTTTTATGTCCTCAGAATTTGATTTTGGTAAAAATACCGTTGAAAAAGATGGACAGTTTTATAAATTATACCATGGTAAAATCTACAAAACAGATGCTACCGGTACACTTAATTATGATGAACACCATCACCCGACAAATGCTAAGGCATTAGATCTATCAATTACTAAAAATGTTGTGGGTTTAATTTTAGCAACTGTTTTGTTATTCTGGGGATTTATTGGCCTAGCAAAAACATACAAAAAGGGAGCGAATAATTTACCTAAGGGTGCAGGTCGCGTGTTAGAACCTTTAGTTTTATATGTACGTGACGAGATGGCGGTTCCAAATATTGGACATCGTTATAGAGAATTTATGCCGTACTTATTGTCTGTTTTCTTCTTAATTCTAGTTTTAAACCTATTAGGTTTAACACCGCTGGGATTCAATGTTACAGGTAATATTTCAGTAACGATATGTTTAGCAATCTTTACATTTTTATTTGTGAATATTAAAGCAAATAAGGACTACTGGAAGCATATTTTCTGGATGCCAGGAGTACCAGTTCCTTTTAAATTTGTTTTGGCACCAATTGAAGTATTAGGAATGTTTACAAAACCATTCTCTCTAATGGTTCGTTTGTTTGCCAATATTACAGCTGGACACACTGTTATTATGGGATTGATTGCAATTGTTTATGTATTGCAACAACAATTAACATTGGGAGGTAGTATCGGGGTGTCTATGCTATTGACAACTTTCCTGATGGTAATTGAAATATTAGTAGCATTTTTACAAGCGTTTATCTTCACGATGTTGTCATCGCTATTTATTGGAATGGCTGTTGAAGAGCACAACGAAGCACATCACTAAGAAATTTTTTGTTTAATTATATTTAAATCATTTATTATGTACAATTTAATTGGAGCGGGTTTAATCGTTATCGGAGCAGGATTAGGTCTAGGTAAAATCGGTGGTTCAGCAATGGAAGCTATCGCACGTCAACCAGAAGCAGCATCTAAAATCCAAACTGCGATGATCATTATCGGAGCCTTATTAGAAGGTTTAGCTTTCGGTGCGTTATTATTAGGTAAATAATCACCCAATGAATTTAAAAGTATTATTTATGACGGTTGGTCATAAATAATACTTTCAATTAGACGAAATACAAAAAATATTATCATACATCAATGGAAAAATTAATAGAACAGTTTTCATTTGGTTTGTTTTTCTGGCAAGTCATCATCTTATTAATCATTATCTTTTTATTAGGTAAATTTGCTTGGAAACCTATCATCGCTGCTTTAGCAGAACGTGAACAAGGTATTTCTGATGCTTTGGAATCTGCTGAAAAAGCTAAATTAGAGATGGCGCGCTTAACCAATGAAAACGAATCCTTACTAAAGGAAGCTCGTGTAGAACGTGATCTAATCTTGAAAGAGGCTAAAGAAATGAAAGATAAGATTGTTGCTGAAGCAAAAAATGTAGCCCATACTGAAGGTGCTAAGATGATAGCTCAAGCATCAATTGAAATCAATGAGCAAAAAAACAAAGCAATGGCAGAAGTAAAGAATCAAGTTTCTACTTTGGCATTGGATATTGCTCGTAAAGTATTAAGCAAAGAATTTGAAGACCAAAATAAGCAAGAAGCGTTAATTGCAGATTTGCTTAAAGACGTGAAAGTAAACTAATCGGTCATTCAAATTTTATCATTAAAGAAGTATGTCAGTATTTAAAGTAGCATCAAGATATGCGAAATCATTAATTGATTTGGCAAAAGAACAAGGTAGTTTGGACGCTATCAAAACGGATATGGATCAATTCATCGAAGTTTTGAAAGCTAATCCTGAGCTACGTGCAGTATTGTCTAATCCAATTATTAAATTGGACAAGAAAGTAAATATCTTAGAGGCATTATTTAAAGATAAAATCAATCCTGCTATTTTATCATTCTTCAAGATCATGATTGAAAAAGGTCGTGCTGAAGTGATCGAGGCTGCTGCTCATGAATTTGTTCGCGAGTACAATGAAGTAAAAGGAATTGTAAAAGCTACAGTGATATCTGCAGCACCACTTTCTGATACTAATTTATCAGAATTAAAAGCAACAATTGCAAATCAAGTTAATGCGCAGGTTTTGATTACAAATAAAGTTGATCAATCTTTGATCGGCGGGTTTGTAATCACTATTGGTGACAAACAATATGATGCAAGTATTGCAGGTAAATTAAATAGATTAGAAAGATATTTTGAAGGTCAACGCGTTTAGTGTTGATTTTAGCATTTAACAAAATCAAGAACCCCTTATAATAATAACAATGATAGAGGTAAGACCAGATGAGGTTTCGGCAGTTTTAAGAGAACAATTGTCGGGCTTTAAATCAGAAGCCGAACTAGAGGAAGTTGGTACCGTACTTAGTATTGGTGACGGTATTGCTCGTATTTACGGCTTAACTAAAGTTCAGTCCGGTGAATTGGTTGAATTTGATAACGGATTACAAGGTATCGTATTAAACTTAGAAGAAGACAACGTTGGTGTTGTACTTTTAGGTCCTTCAGACATCGTGAAAGAAGGTGATACTATTAAACGTACTAATCGTATTGCATCTATTAAAGTAGGTGAAGGTATGTGCGGACGTGTTGTAAATACATTAGGTCAGCCAATCGATGGTAAAGGACCTATTACAGGTGAGACATACGAAATGCCAATCGAGCGTAAAGCTCCAGGTGTATTGTTCCGTCAGCCAGTAACGGAGCCATTACAAACAGGTATCAAAGCGATCGATGCAATGATTCCAGTAGGTCGTGGACAGCGTGAGCTAGTAATCGGTGACCGTCAGACAGGTAAGACTGCAGTATGTATCGATACAATCTTAAACCAAAAGGAATTTTATGATGCTGGTCAACCAGTATTCTGTATTTATGTTGCTATTGGTCAAAAGAACTCTACAGTTGCGAATATCGTTCGTACTTTAGAGGAACGTGGTGCTATGGCTTATACAGTTGTTGTTGCGGCTTCTGCTGCTGATCCAGCTCCATTACAGTTTTACGCGCCAATGGCGGGTGCTGCTATCGGAGAATTCTTCCGTGATACAGGTCGTCCAGCATTGATCGTATATGATGATTTATCAAAACAAGCGGTAGCTTACCGTGAGGTTTCTTTATTATTGAAAAGACCTCCGGGACGTGAAGCATACCCAGGTGACGTTTTCTACTTACATAGCCGTTTATTAGAAAGAGCTGCGAAAATCAATGCTTCTGATGAGATTGCTAGAAATATGAATGATCTTCCTGAGTCTATCAAACACTTGGTAAAAGGTGGTGGTTCATTGACTGCTCTTCCAATTATTGAGACTCAAGCGGGTGACGTTTCTGCTTATATTCCTACAAACGTAATTTCAATTACTGATGGTCAGATTTTCTTGGAGTCTAACTTGTTTAACGCAGGTATCCGTCCAGCGATCAACGTAGGTATTTCTGTATCTCGTGTAGGGGGTAATGCTCAGATTAAGCCGATGAAGAAGGTAGCTGGTACATTGAAATTAGATCAGGCACAATACCGTGAGCTTGAAGCTTTCGCGAAATTTGGTTCTGATTTAGATGCAGCAACTAAAGGAGTTTTAGACAAAGGTATCCGTAACGTTGAGATTTTGAAACAAGCTCAATACTCTCCGGTTTCTGTTGAAAAACAAGTAGCAATTATTTATGCAGGTACTAAAGGTTTATTCCGTTCAGTTCCAGTAAATAAAGTGAGAGAATTTGAAGAAGAATACTTAACGTTGTTAGAGCAACGTCATCCAGAAGTTTTAAATGCTTTTAAAGCAGGTAAATTCTCAGATGAGTTAACTTCAGTATTAGAAACAGTAGCTAAAGATTTAGCATCAAAATATTAATTAGATATGAGTATAGAGTATTGAGTATAGCGAGTTATACTCAATACACAGTACTCAATACTCAAATCTCAAATTAAATATGGCAAATTTAAAAGAAGTAAGAATCCGTATCGCATCGGTAACATCAACACAGCAGATTACTAAAGCGATGAAAATGGTATCTGCAGCGAAACTAAAACGCGCTACTAATGCAATTGTTCAATTGCGTCCGTATGCGAATAAACTTCGTGAAATTTTGGCAGATGTATCTGCAAGTGTAGAAGGAAGTAATTCTCCTTATACGGTAGATCGTGAACCAAATAAAGTGTTGATTATTGTTGTTTCTTCTAATAGAGGTTTGGCTGGTGCTTTTAATGCGAATGCAATCAAAACTGCAAATAATTTAGTTGCTGAAAAGTATGCTGATCAATTACGTAAAGGTGATGTAAGTATCATTACTGTAGGTAAGAAAGGATATGATTTCTATGCTAAAAAGCCTGCTTATAATATTATTGCCAATCATAGTGATTTATTCGGTGCTTTAAATTTTGAGAATACTTCAAAAATCACTGAATTTGTAATGGAACAATTCAAAGAAGGTAACTTTGACCGTGTAGAAGTGGTGTATAACCAATTCAGAAATGCAGCGGTACAAATCTTGACTTCGGAGCAAATTTTACCATTACTTCCTACGGAAGATACCCTTTCGACTAAGGAAAAAACTGCTGAGGTTGATTATATTATCGAACCTTCGAAAGAGAAGATTATTGAGGAATTAATTCCTAAAGCTATTAAAATTCAATTGTATAAGGCTATTTTGGATTCTCATGCTTCTGAGCATGGTGCCCGTATGACTGCAATGGACAAAGCAACTGATAACGCTGGAGATTTGTTAAAAGCATTAAAGCTTTCGTACAACCAAGCACGTCAAGCTGCTATTACAACAGAATTAACAGAGATTGTTTCTGGTGCAGCGGCATTATCAAACGGATAATTAAGAGTAATATCAATATAGAAAAAGGCGGTGAATTTATTTTCATCGCCTTTTTTATGCTTTACCTGATCATTTTTTCCCGCTCGTCATAAAGCCCGACTAACAAACTATTTCCTTTATTATCTACTCTGATCCCTCCGAACTTTGCTTGTTCATATTTTGTGGCATGCCCTTCTTGAAAAAAGAAGGATTCGGCACCAATATTTAAACTATGTCTATTAGACATAGTGTATTTGATTAAGAGTTCGTCTTTCTTTAACGGTGTCGTATTGTTTTGCAAGCGAACCCCACTTGCTATACCTTTAGTATTTAATTTGACAACAACGTATCCACGTGGAGGCACTTCTGAAGGCGTTATACTGTCTGCTATACTATATCTTAAGCGCATGTAATCGCCTTGCATAAGTGATCTCGGATCGACAGGTGCTAACTCTAAAAGAATCAGTTTACCCTCTTTTAGAATTTTTTCCTTCTGCAGGATCGTAAAAGCGAAATAAGCAATGATGGCCAATAAGTTCACTGCAATGATCCAGTTTTTATATTTTTTCATTGTTGATTTTGTTTGAATTTATAACAAAGTAAATGGCTAAAAATAACAGTCCGGAAATAACTAAAATCAATGACTTTACCAATAATGAAAAGGTTAGATTATAGTAAAAATGCCATAAGGAAAGGAGTAGGGAAATAAGACCAATTGATAGACCCATCCTATATTGATAATTAAAACAAGTTAAGATGAGTAGTATTGAACATGCGATACCAGGATTAATAACTGTTGAACCTAGCATCAGTATGAGAAGTGCATATGTAGGAAAAAGTACTTTGGATGTTGTGATCTCAAATTTACTTGTGATTTTATAAACCACCCATAAAATTGCAAATGCATATAGTACCGATAATATATATAATGCGAATGAGTTGTTATTTACTTGCTCATTGTAAGTCTCATAATGGGATAGTATAATGAATGCTGTCGTGGCTACTGTTGCAAGAATAAGCCCTAAGCGCAATGGATTATAGATTGTACTGATTAAATTTCGTTTGGATAGTACAACTGCTTCATGTGATAAAAAATAGATCAATGTAATTATGAGAATAGCATTGATCAGTGTAATGAATAATATATTTTGATAATTGTGATTGATTAAAGCTATTATGGAATAAATAATGCCAAGTATATTTAACAGGGATAACAGGTGGCGTTGTACAATTAATAGTGTACATAAGCTGATGATAAAACAGAGTATAAATATGTAATTTAAATCATGGATATCGAAACCATATATGAGCATCCATCCTCCCGCAATATAAAATGCAATACTTGCCGTATCAATGATAATGGCATTATATTTTTTAATGCAATATAGAGAAAGAACAAGAAAGATGGATCCACAAATGATTAAATTCAACTTGTCGTTTAAGATGTTTAGTAAAAATAAGGCTCCTAAAAAACTTAAAACACTTAATATAACTCCAAGTATGGATAGTATTTTTATAGTCAGATTTGATCTGTTTTCCTCCAAATGTTGATACGCCGTTAGTGTATCATTTATATTGATCTGAAAATTGGGCTCGTTGCCTTTGCTCAATAGTTCTATTTTGTTTAGTATTTCTTGTTTATTTTTCATTGGTCCATTTTCTTTGAAGATTTAACAATAATTTAATAATGGCTGTCACCATTATTATTACAAAAAGACTGATGATGATCAAGACAAATTCATCTTCAAAGATTCTAATAAGCAGACAATTAGTGATAATTAAAATACTGAAAGCTATGGTTCCAATGAAAAAAGTACTTTTTGTCTGTAAGGCATAATAGATGTAGTAAGAGTAGCATGCTAGCGTACCAAAAATTAATAATAATCCGTTTAGGAGTCTTGAGTCAAATATGAGGTAACACAAACCGATTGTTGCAATTGAGGTTACAATAAGAGTAAACGTATTTCTAAACCATAATGGTATCTGTATTTTCCGATAATGATTTAGAGATAATAAGGCCGTTAACGCACTACCGTTGATAAAGAATAGTAGCGTGGACATACTAACGGGGTCAAAACTATTTAGAACTTGATCGTTGAATAGGAAAATGGTTGTGTTAATAAGAATTATATGGAGAAGGAAAAGTGGATAAAATCGTGTTGCGATTACCCAAATCGTGATAAATATCGTCCAGGCAAGAAAAAAGTCATAGGCATTAGCTCCTGTTTGGTATATCTGTCCAAATACCGCAAATAATACACCGACTAACATGGAAGCAGCGGTCAACAATGTATTTCTATATACTTCATTTATTTTTAATATAAGTGCACAAAGTACAGTTGCAACCAATAGAAGAAGTATAATTCCGATTTTAATGAATTTGTTTAAATCTGCCCAATTGAATGCAAAGAAAAATATAATGCCAGATACAACAAATCCAATTCCTAATACAAGTAAGAATACATCTAAGAATCGCTTCCAGTCTTTGGTATTTACATAGACATTTTCTTCTAAAAGATTTTCTATCTGCTCTCTTGAAAGATTACTATGCTTACTTGCAATCGATATGTCTTCACGATTTAGTTTTTCCATTATTAAATCTAACGAAAAATTGTGGTAATTTTCTGTAATAGAATGGATCTGAAAAAGATTGAAGGTGGGAGAGGCTTCGGAATCTGATACTCTATATGATGTTTTCCACATGAGTTATTAACATAATGTTAATAACTCATGTGGAAAACACAGTTTTAATTCGGAGGGCTAGCAGTAAATTTTAATTTTTTAAAAAAAATTATGGTGTGTTTTCTACCAACGGATGAGGGCTGATCCCCATGTAAATCCTGCGCCAAAAGCAGCTAAACAAATAAGGTCTCCTTCTTTAATTTTTCCAGCTTCCCATGCTTCACATAATGCAATTGGAACTGATGCCGCGGTTGTATTTCCATATTTTTGAATGTTATTAAATACTTGATCGTCATTTAGCTTCAATGTCTTCTGGATGAATTGCGAAATTCTAAGATTTGCTTGGTGGGGTACTAAGAGGGTAATATCTTGTGTTGTTAAATTATTTTTGGCTAATGCTTCTCCTATTACTTCAGGAAATTTTACCACTGCTTTTTTAAATACAGCCTGACCGTCCATGACTGGAAATGCTGTTCCATCTTCTAGCATTTCTGCTGTCATTAACATTCCGCCAAGCTCTTGTTCAGGCCATTTTGGTTTTTCATCTAACCATATACCACCAGATGCACCAGGGTAATACATCGCTAATTTTTCAGCATCCGCACCGTCAGAATGTAAATGTGTACTTAGAATACCTTTATCTGCTTCAGTTGTAGGTTGAAGAACAACTGCTCCGGCGCCATCTCCAAAGATAACGGAGACACTTCTTCCGCGTGTTGAGTAATCTAGGGCAAAAGAATGTTTTTCAGAGCCAACGACAAGAATATTTTTATACATCCCCGTTTTGATAAATTGGTCAGCGACAGATAATGCATAAATAAAACCTGAACATTGGTTTCTGATATCTAAAGCACCTACTTCTTTCATACCCATTTCCCGCTGTAGAAGTACGCCGCAACCAGGGAAATAGTAATCAGGCGAAAGCGTTGCAAAAATAATAAAATCAATTTCTTCAGCTGTTGTATTAGCGCGTTCAATCGCTATTTTTGATGCTTCAACAGCCATAGTGGTAGTTGTTTCACCAATTCTATCCGCATAACGACGTTCTTTAATACCTGTTCTTTCCTGAATCCATTCATCGCTTGTATCCATGAAACGGGTTAAGTCTTGATTGGTGTAAACATTTTTTGGTACGTAGTATCCTATACCTGCAATTTTGGATTGAAACATATGATTGTATTTATGTTAAGTTCAAATTAAGTAAAATTACGTAATTTTTGAAAATTAAAGTACTTTTGTAGTATGAGTACAGAAACTGCACAAGAAACCTATTCCTTATCCGAAATTTTAGCTTCAGTTAAAGATTCCAACCGACTGATTTTGTGGAATGACGATATCAATACTTTTGACCATGTTATTTTTTGTATGATGCATCATTTGCAATATTCGGAACCTGAGTCTGAAAGAATTGCTTTTAAAGTGCATAATGATGGTAAATGTGCAGTCTTGGAGGGATCTTTGACGGAGATGGAGGTCTATAGAAAAATTCTAAAAGCAGAAGGTCTTACTGTATCTGTCGAGTAGATTTTTTTTTCCGATATAGGTCATTTTATTGAGTAATAAAGTGGTTACGAGTCGTTTTAGTTCAACAAAAAAATACATTTTTGTAGTATTACAGCTTATAACTTTATTATGTTCTCTAAAAATCAGACCCATTTCTTTACTTTTCTTATTGCGTTTTTATTCTTTCCGATAATTGCTTTCGCTCAATCTGGTAAAATATCTGCTACTCTTATTGATGAAAAAACCGGATCTCCAGTTAATTTTGCTAGTGCATCATTACTGACGGGTAGTGCTCAAGCTTATTTAAAGGGTACCCAATCTGATGAAAATGGCGTAGTCATTTTTCAAGATGTTCCAAATGGTACTTTTACGTTACGTGTTACTTATGTTGGCTATTCCGACTTCGTGAAAACAAATATTGTCGTATCAAATTCTTCCAATCTTAATCTTGGTAAATTAGTTTTAAAACCTTCTGGTGAATTGCTTAGTGAAGTTGTAATTGAAGGAAGAGCACCGGCGATGCAGATTGGAATCGATCGTAAGATTTTTAATGTAGGAGAAAGTTTGGTGAGTGCAGGTGGTACAGCCACCGATTTATTAGCAAATGTACCAACTTTACAAGTCGATCAGGATGGGACGGTTAGTTTAAGGGGATCTAATGTTAAGATTTTGATTGATGGTAAAGAATCTGCAATGGCAGGTAATGATGTGACGGCCTTATTACAGAGTTTACCAGCTAATTCAATTGATAAAGTTGAAATTATAACCAATCCTTCTTCCAAATATGACGCTGAGGGGCAGACTGGAATTGTGAACATTGTTCTGAAAAAAAATATCCGTACGGGATTGAATGGTGCTGTTAATACATCCGCAGGTTCTTATGATAACTATATGGCTGGATTGACGCTTAATTACAGAGATAAGAAGTTCAACTATTTTGGTAGTTATAATTTTAATCGCCGTAATATGGTGGGAAGCGGGAAGGTTGATAACACTTTTTTAGATAATAACAGCCGTATCTATAATGAATCTGAGTCTTCCCGTAAAGGAAAGGGACATAATATTAAGGCAGGAGTTGACTATAATATAACGGATCGTACTACTTTGGGGCTTTCTGGTAATATGAGTATCCGTAATAGTGATCGTTCTGAAGATTTGAATTACCAATATTCTAATCATCCTAAACTTTCGGGGACTAGTAATCGTAATTCACGTCAATTTGAAGATGACTTTGCTTATGATTTAAATTTTGATTTTAGACATCAATTTAAGCGATCTGGAGAAGAGCTGACTGCGAATGCAAGTTATGGAAATGATAAGGAAGATGGAACAAATGATTTCGTACAGAAGTTTAGTGATCCAAATCTCGGAAGTGGTCGTAAAAATGTGACTTCTGAAAACGGAAAGGTGATTAATCTACAAGCTGATTATGTATTGCCATTTTCTGAGACGAGTAAGTTTGAAGCTGGATACCGGACGCAGATCAGAAAATCTTTTGATACACAATTTTCAGATACATTAGTTGTAAGCAACGGGGATTATTTGCCAGATTATAACATCAGTAATGATTTTGACTTTACGAGTTCGGTTCATGCTCTATATGTTAATTATCAAAATAAATTAAGTAAAAAAATTGGCTATCAATTGGGGTTACGTGGCGAGCAATTTGAATTAAAATCAACTTACTTTTCAAAAGATCCCGAAGCGCCATTAGAAACTCCTGCAAATCAAAATTTCTTTCGTCTATATCCCACTGTATTCTTAACGTATGATTTAGATGATAGTGGTGATAAGTTACAGTTGAGTTATTCCCGAAGAGTGCAACGTGCTCGCGGATGGCAAATCAATCCATTTCCAGATGTGACTGATGATATGAACCGACGTCAGGGTAACCCAAATCTAAAACCAGAAGATGTGCATGCTTTTGAGTTGAGTTATGCGAAAACTTATGGTAAAGTAAATTTGGTCAGTTCAGCATATTTTAACCATACCAGTGAAGTAATCCAACCTTATGTCTTCTTTGTCGATACAACGAATAGCGTAACTTATAGTAAATGGGAGAATTTAACAAGCCGTAGTTTATCTGGTTTAGAATTTATTGCCAAAGTCAATGCAACAAAAGATTTTGATTTTACATTCAATCTGAACTTGATTAATATCAATTATAAAGCTAATGAGCTGTACCAATTGCCAAGTAGGAAGGGATTTTCTTATAATTCTAATTTAACCATGAATTATAGGATGACACCAACATTTTCTGCACAGGTTAGGGGTGAATATAATTCTTCTCGAGTAATGGCTCAAGGAAAGATGAATGCGATGAAAGGTATAGATGTAGCTTTGAAAAAAGATGTCTTTAATAAGAAAGCTTCTGTTATGTTGAATGTACGTGACGTATTCAATTCTAGAAAAATGGAAGGGTATACGGAAACGCCGCAGTTGATTTCTAATTTTGAAAGACGCTGGATGAAAAGAATGGTTACTTTGTCAGTTTCGTATCGATTCGGAGGTCAGGATTTAACAAAGTCTAAGAAAAGGGAGACCAATACAAATGAAATATCCGGAGAAGAATATTAAGATATATTCTTGATTCCGATGATTTTTTTTTAAATTTAATCCATATAAATACTAGATATGAAATTAAGAACAATCGTTTTAGCAGCTACTATGCTCGCGGGTACTGCAAGTGTTGGTACTGCTGTCGCTCAACAGAAGAAAGAAGTCCCTGCATATAAGGTTTTGGATCTACCTAAGGTAGATTTGAAAAATTTTAAAAAAAATAAACAAGGTGCATATGTCATTTTTGATGGTACTTCTTTAACAGGATGGCGTGGTTATGATAAAGCTGTATTGCCTAAAAAATGGATCATTGATGGTGGTGCTATAAAATTTGACAGCAAGGCAAATGTTGGAAATAATGAAGGTGGAGATTTAATTTTTGCTCATGATTTCAAAAACTTTGAATTGGAACTGGAATGGAAAGTGGCAAAAGGAGCGAACTCTGGTATTTTCTTTTTAGCAAAGGAAATTGAAGGACAACCAATTTATATTTCCAGTCCAGAATGTCAAGTGTTGGATAATGAAAATCATCCTGACGCGAAGATGGGGGTTGATGGAAATCGTAAATCAACGTCGTTATATGATATGATCCCTGCGAAGCCTCAAAATGCTAAGCCTTATGGTGAATGGAATAAAGTGAAAATCGTTGTTAATAAGGGTAAAGTTGAACAGTGGCAGAATGACGTCAAAGTTGTTGAGTATACACTGTGGGATCAATCATGGATTGATCTATTACAAAAAAGTAAATTTAGTGAAGAAAAATGGCCTTTAGCTTACGAATTATTGAAGAATGTCGGTGGCAAAACTAAATCAGGCGTTATCGGATTTCAGGATCATGGTGATGACGTATGGTTCAAAAATATTACTGTAAAAAAATTGTAATTACCATAAAGCATAAAAAAAGCGAGCTTGATTTTCAAGCTCGCTTTTTTTATGCTTTATGATTCTGTTATTTCCTTCCTTTATTTTATAGAATGGACTGTAATTCTTTTAAATTACTGATCATATGTGTTACGTCTTGTGGTTTTTCACCTTGATTAGGATTAAAGAATATGGCATCCATGCCTACATTCATTGCTCCTCGAACATCTGCATCAATATTATCACCGATCATGATGGAATTGTCAATTTTTGCATCGGCTTTATCTAGTGCGAAATTGAATATTCTGGGATCTGGTTTGTTGACCCCAACCACTTCGGAAATGAAGATATTTTTAAAATATTTATTGAGATCACTTTTATCAAGCTTTACTTCGCAAGCTTCTTTGAATCCATTTGAAATTAAATGTAAGTTGTAATTTTTATACAGATATTGAAGCGTTTCATGTGCATGTGGGAATAAATTGGTTTTCTGTGGGCACATGCGTAAATACTCTATTTCAAAACTAGTGGGAAATAGGGAAGGATCTACACCAAGTTGTATAAATGTGTCTGCAAAGCGGGCACGGCGTAATTCCGTTTTATCAATTTTACCATGATGATACAGATTCCATACGCGATGATTATTGACCGTATAGGTTTGGATAAATTGGGCAGAGCTTTCTTGCTGAAATAGCTGATCAAATTTGTAATGATAAAATAGTTCGTCCAATGTCTCTTCTGCATTTTTATCAAAATCCCAAATGGTATGATCTAAATCGAAGAATATATCTTTTTTGTCTTGTTGAAACATAGTACAAATATAGCGTAATATGGACTAATGAAAGAAATAGGGGCTGTTCGATTTTCCTCTTAGTGTCATAAAGTCCAACACATTTTTTTATACCTCTGTTTATCGTTATTTTTGTTCTGTTGCAATATATCGTATGAAAAAAGCACTTGTTTTATTTTATTTTCTTGTTTTTTATGCCACTTCCCAATTGATCTGGTGGGGTGTTATGCTTGCTCGGTTTCAACCACAAAGGAAATCGATGATTATCGGTGAAGGTATATTTTTTTTACTGATCTTTCTGTGGGGCGCTTTACGTTTAAAAAAGCTTTTTGTTCGTGAACAAAAATTACAACAACAGCAACAAAACTTTTTATTGGCCATAACTCATGAATTAAAATCTCCGCTAGCTTCGGTCAAATTATATATTCAAACAATTTTGAAAAGGGATTTGGATAAGGAACAGCAACAAGTTTTTTTAAGGAATTCTTTGAAGGATATTGAGCGACTGGATGATTTGGTGGAAAATGTATTAATCACCACTAAGCTTGAGAGCCGCAATTATAATCTTCCCAAGGAAAAGTTTAATCTCACCGAATTAGTAGAACAAATTGTGGACCGCCTGCAAAAGAATGCTTGTAGAACACAAGTTTTGAAACCTAATTTGGATTCGGATGTTATGATCTACGCTGATAAGTTTGCAATAAGTAATGTCGTGACTAATTTGATCGAGAATGCAATAAAATACTCTCCACCATGTGCAAATGTTGTGGTTAAATTAACAAATGAAGAGCATGGAATAATTTTTTCTGTTGCTGATCATGGAATTGGTATCAGTGATGTGGAGAAAAAACTTATCTTTAATAAATTTTATCGTGTGGGAAGTGAAGCGACACGTAAAACTAAAGGTACCGGTTTGGGGTTGTATATAGTGAAGACGGTCTTGCAAAAGCATAACGCGTCTATTAAGGTAAAAGATAACACTCCTTCGGGGAGTATTTTTGAAGTAACATTTGATAAAAATGCAAAGTAAACAACGCATACTGCTCGTAGAAGATGAAGAACACTTGTTAGAGGCTATCAAGTTAAATTTGGAGTTAGAAGGTTACCGTGTAACAACAGCTACAGACGGTAAAAAGGCTTTGAAAATATTCAAGGAAGAACGTTTTAATTTGATCATTCTGGATGTCATGATTCCTGAGATTGATGGATTCCAGGTTGCCGAAACTATTCGACTACAAAATACGGAAGTTCCTATTATGTTTTTAACTGCTAAAAACAGTAGTGAAGATCGTATCACTGGTCTTAAAAAAGGTGCAGATGATTATTTAATCAAACCTTTCAATTTGGAAGAACTTATCCTTAGGGTAGGTAATTTGGTGCGAAGAAGTTTAAAACCTGATGATCTGAAAGAATTAAACTCTTATCAAATTGGTGATAAAACAATTTATTTTAATTCATATGAATTGCATCATGCAGATGGTACTATTACTTCTTTAACAAAGAAAGAAACCATGTTGTTGAAGCTATTGATTGAACGCCGAAATGAAGCTGTTTCTCGCGAACAAATATTGGAAACAGTATGGAATTATGATGTTTATCCTTCCACTCGTACGATTGATAATTTCATCTTGACTTTCCGTAAATATTTTGAACCTGATCAAAAACACCCCATTTATTTCCATTCTATTCGTGGTGTTGGATATAAATTCACGGATAATAATGCATAACGTTTTATGATGACATTTAAGGCTCGTGTAGCTGTTATTATCATTGCATTATTGTTAATTGGATATGGCGTTTATGCTGGACATTATCAAACTTCGATCCTGATTGCAGGTGGTGTTTGTTATCTGGTGTGGAGTCATTTACGCGAGAGCTCAGTAGCTATGGCTAGTGATTCATTTCATAAGCAGGACTATGCTAAGGCAAAAGTTTTACTGGCTGAAGTGAAAAATCCTGATCGCTTGAGGAAAGGACGTCGTAATATTTATGAATATATGATGGGTACTATTTCACTTCATGAGGATCGCATTGATGAAGCTGAATACCATTTCCAATTAGCATCAAGATTACCGTGGAAAAAAGATAATGAAAAAGGGATGGTCTTAATCAATTTATCGAATATCAGTTTAAGAAAAGAAGAGTATGAACGTGCTCAAGCTTATATTGATGTGGCGAAGAAATTGAATTTAACAGAACGTCAAGCCAGTATAATTGGCAAAATACAAAACGAAATTTCAAAACATATATAGTGATTACTACTTTACAAAACGATTTATTGATTAGAGCTGCACTTTCGCAGCAAACTGAACGCCCGCCTGTATGGATGATGCGTCAAGCTGGAAGATTTATGCCTGAGTACTGGGCAATAAAAAATAAATATTCCTTTTTGGAAATGTGCAAAACTCCGGAGATTGCTGCAGATGTTACCATGTTGCCAGTTGATTTACTAGGTATAGATGCCGCAATTTTGTTTTCTGACATTTTGGTTACAGCAGAAGCAATGGGTGGAGATTTAAGTTTTGAACAAGGAGTAGGTCCGCGTTTCGCTAATCCAGTGCGTTCTTTTGCTGATGCTGATAAATTAGCTACAGATTGTTTGCCTAAACTGGAATATGTAGCTGATGCTATTAAAGTAATTCAACAGCGTTTGAATGGTAGTATTCCTCTAATTGGTTTTGCAGGTGCACCATTTACAATTTTAAGTTATTTAGTTGAAGGGGCTTCTTCAAAAGATTTTAAGTTGACCAAATTGATGTTGAATAATGAACCAAAATTGGCTCACACTATTCTTCAAAAGATAGCTGATGTAACCGTCGAGTATTTAAACATGCAAATTGCTGCTGGTGTTAATGCTGTTCAGTTATTTGATAGCTGGGCTTTAGCTTTATCTTGGAATGATTATAAAGAGTTTGCTCATTATTATAATAATCAAATCATCTCTCGTTTGAATCGAAAAGATGTTCCCGTAATTTCTTTCTGTAAAGGATCTTCTGTGTTTGCCCCAATAATGGCAGAAGCAAAACCAGATGTGATATCTGTCGATTGGAATGCAGATTTAAAAAATATCAAACAATCGTTACCTGCGGGAATTGCTGTTCAAGGTAATTTGGATCCATTTGTATTGTATGCTGATAAAAAAGTAATCAAAGATAAGATCCTTCAATTATTTGAACGTATGCGTGGTGAAAATGGATTTATTTTCAACTTAGGTCATGGTATTATGCCTGATATCCCTTTTGATAATGTGAAATACGCAATTGAAGTTGTTAAAGAATTTAAATATTAACAAGTATCAGTTTAACAAACAAAACAAGGAACAAATATTTGTTCCTTGTTTTGTTTGTAGTAAATAAGTTCTTCTCAATAACTCAATATTCAATTATCTTTGTATTCATACTTTTAGGATTATGATTTATCTTTACGCTAAAGCGATACATATCATATTTGTCATTTGTTGGATGGCGGGATTATTTTATATGCCCCGACTATTCATCTATCATACAGAGGCAAAAGATCAATCTAAAGAGGCATATACCGTTTTACATAAGCAGTTTTCAATCATGGAGAATCGATTGTGGTGGGTAATAACTACTCCTGCTATGTACATTACAGTTTTCTCGGCTTTAGTAATGCTGTATGTTAATCCATCATTATTACAAATGGGGTGGATGCATGTCAAGTTGCTATTTGTGGCAGCTATGATTGCTTACCATTTTATCAGTCAACGGATGATGTTTAATCTTAGAGATGAAAAATCAACGCTTAGTTCCTCAAAACTTAGAATGTGGAATGAAGTATCTACTGTACTGTTGTTTTCCATTGTTTTTACCGTTGTTTTAAAATCTGCATTGAACTGGATCTATGGCGTTGTCGGTCTGCTATCACTGGCGATTGTATTAATGATATTGATCAAAGCTTATAAAAAATATAGAACTTCAAGAGAAGGCAAATAATGATTTTTTAATTTCTAAAAAATCGGGATCATTCCAAACTAATTATTACTATTAAATTCGGTTATTTAGACTAGCAGATGTTGATCTGATCTTTACTGGATAACTATTGAGAATAAATAATAGTGTACATTTGCAGTAAATAAAACATTTTATGTCATTTGAGTCTTTAGGTTTATCACACAATATTATCAGTTCTGTCAAGCAATTAGGTTATCTGAAACCTTTTCCTATTCAAGAACAAGCTATTCCAGTTATCTTATCGGGCAAAGATCTGATGGGTATTGCGCAAACAGGCTCTGGGAAAACTGCATGTTTTGTGATGCCTATATTAGAGAAGTTACAAATTGATGTTGTTAAAAGAGATCGGAATATTGAAGTACTGGTACTTGTTCCTACCCGAGAATTAGCCATTCAGATTGATGAAGTTTTTAGAGCCTTTACGGGTAATCTAAAGCGAGAGATAAAAACTATGGCGGTATATGGTGGTGTATCTATTAATCCACAAATGAAAGGTATGCTTGGGGTAGAAGTTTTAACAGCAACTCCAGGTCGCTTATTGGATTTAATTAAGAACAAGGCGCTGAGCATTAGTCATATTCAACATTTAGTTATTGATGAGGCTGATAAGTTATTTCAAATGGGTTTTGAGGATGAGCTCAGGGAACTTTTGGCTTTAATGCCTAAGAAGAAACAAATTACCTTGTTTTCTGCGACATTAAATGATAAAATAAATGAAATAAATAATCTTCTTTCAATTAAGCCTGTTGTTGTAGAGATTGAAAGTGAAGAAGCCAATATTGATCAGATCGAACAGATCGCTTACCATGTAACTCCTGAGACTAAAGGTCCATTTTTGCGTTATCTTATCAAAGAGCAAAAGATGAACCAAGTACTTGTATTTGTATCTTCTACACGTACGGCAGATAAATTGGTGGAAAAATTATTGAAAAATAAAATTAGAGCAATTTCTATCCACGGTCAGAAATCGCAAAGTAATAGAAAGGATCACCTCGATTATTTTAAAAAAGGAGATGCACAGGTTCTGGTAGCTACTGATCTGATCGGCCGTGGTATTCATATCGATTCTCTGCCAGTCGTTATTAATTTTGAATTACCTCGTTCTCCGTTAGATTATGTTCATCGTATAGGAAGAACTGGTCGTGCAAATAATTTAGGAACTGCTATTACCTTATTAACAGATGAGGAGTTGCATCATTTTTCTGTTATTCAGAAGAAAATGGGTAAAAAGGTCGATATTAAACGAACAGATGAAGTAAATCTGCACGGTTATTAATGTAATTTTATTAGCCCGCTTTTTTAGCGGGCTATTTTGTTTAATGTAAAATTTCTGTGAAGACAAACTTGACACTATCATAGTTGATTGCAACGTCAGGAGAGTAACTGGGAATATCCAGAAATCTTACTATCGCTCCATTTCCTAATCGTAGTGTTTTTCCATCCTGCAGTAGTGCAAATGGTGTTCTTTTTTTTACTCCTCCACTATGTGGCATATAAAAATAGTCTCCAATTAATGTGTCTCCCTTTATATTTCCTCTAATTTCTCCTGAGTCTTTGCCGCTATTACCATATTGGATCGTATAGTGCCCGTAAAAATGGTTTTCATTTTTAGTAAGCTGAAGGTATGCTGTATCTCTTTTTGAAACTGCACGATAATGTTTAGCAGGAAAATTGACCGCACTAGGCTGGCAACTTAAAGTGAATAATATTGTTATTAAGTAACAATATGTTTTTATGGAGTGAAAAGTGCTCGGAAAAAAGGCTCGCATAGATTAATCTGTTTTTTTTGATAATCAAGGTTACTTATAATTTATCGGAAATATAACATGAAACGGAATCTTGTATTTCTTCGATGAGTTCTTTATCCATGTATTTATATTCATCAGGTATTTCTAATATAACGATTTCTATATTATTACATTCATTTGGAAATTGCTGCATTATTTTCTCTTTGTGATGATTTTCCATGACAAATACGATATCTGCCCAGTTTAGATGTTTGGCATTCACTTTAATTCGTGCATTATTTTCTGTACCAGCAGATTTAACGCGAACAGTTTTATGTTTTTTATAAATTGTTTCTGCTGTTAAGCTTCTCCAGCGGTTGCGGCTGCAAATAAATAATATGTTTAGCATGATTATAGGTGAATTATATGGAAAGAGGAAGAAGATAGATTATAGATCAGCATGCTATTGATAATATTTTTTCTTATTTAAATCATAACCGTCTTAATCAGTGTTGGTTCTTCTTGTAAAAATACGCCATATTTTGGTCCAAAATCTTTGATATAGGGTTGGGCATTATGGGCATCAAGACCTGCTTGATCTTTCCAAATTTCATAAAATGTGAATACATTCGGGTCTTCTATGCCTTGATGTAAATTATACAGTTCGGCGGCCGGTTCAAGTCGTGTTAAACGAACCATTTCCTGCAGTGTCTTTTTTACTTGGTCGCGATATGCTTCTTTTGTTCTTAGTACAACAGTAAGGTAAATTTTCATTTATAATTATTTATAGATTAGATTTTATTAAGCTTGTTTTATTATATCCAATTGGATTTAGGGATATAACATTTTTTCTAAAGTATGATTTTTCAATGAAATTTCATTCATCAATGTTTTCAATACGATCAATAAGCTCTTAAAATTGGTCTTTATGAAGTCCTTACTTTATTGTATCTGAGGAATTAATGTATTAAGATTTATTTCTATTTATAGATGAGATTAGTAATCATGCGATATTATTTGTCATGATTGTACCTGAATTGTTATCTAAATTTTAAATGTTGTTGTTGTATTTTTTTGAAATAATGTATAATATTACATTTGATCTTCCGATAGTCTTTATTACTATTTACAATGAATAAACATTATTTAATAAAGTTCAATAATGTTTTTACGGAAGATTTTTAGAAAAATAAATTATGAAGAAATTAAAATTTTTAGTAGCTGTCCTTTTGATGGCAGGATCTAGCCTTACTGGATTCGACAGTGTTGCTCAAACATTGAAAAAGAAAGATATTGGCTTGCAATTGTATTCTGTTCGAAGTTTGATTAAAAATGATGCAGATTACTTTCCTGTATTGAAAAAATTGTCAGCCATGGGATATACGGCAGTTGAAGCCGCAGGATTTAGCGACGGGAAATTTTATAATAACTCTCCACAGGATTTTAAGAGTAAAGTTGAGAAGGCGGGAATGAAAGTTGTTTCATCCCATGCCACTAGAAATCTTTCCAATGAAGAATTAGCTTCTGGAGATTTTTCAAAAGCATTGGAATGGTGGAGTAAAGCGATAGAGGCACATAAGGCGGCTGGTATGCAATATATTGTTACTCCATGGATGGAAGTTCCAAAAACAATTAAAGATCTAGACACGCAATGTAAATATCTAAATGAGGTTGGTAAATTATGTCGTCAAAATGGTCTTAAGTATGGCTATCACAATCATGCTCATGAGTTTCAGAAAGTGGAAGATAAAGTTATCATGTTGGACTATATGATTGAACATACAAGTCCGCAAGATGTATTTTTTGAAATGGATGTTTATTGGACAGTTATTGGTAGATCTAGCCCTGTAGATTATTTTAATAAATATCCAGGAAGATTTACTGCTCTTCATATCAAAGATCGCCGTGAAATTGGTCAAAGTGGTATGGTTGGATTTGATGCAATCTTTAAGAATGCTAAAACTGCAGGAGTGAAGCATATATTTGTTGAACTTGAAGAGGTTTCTGTTGATTTGGAAAAAGGCTTGAAAGAAAGTATCGATTATCTTTTAGCCGCACCATATGTGCAAGCTAGCTACGCTAAATAGTATATCAGGTCTACTGAATTATAAAAAAGAAAAGCACGAGTCATTTTGACTCGTGCTTTTCTTTTTTAATTTATTTGCATGTTAATGTCCTTCTTATTATTCAGCGATGCAAAGATATTTTATTTCCATGTATTCATCCAATCCATGTTTGGATCCTTCTCTACCGACTCCTGATTCTTTAACTCCTCCAAATGGTGCCGCAGCATTTGAAATTAATCCGGTATTAATACCGACCATTCCTGCTTCTAATTGTTCGGCAACACGAAAACAGCGGCTGATGTTTTGACTGTAGAAGTATGAGGCTAGACCAAATGGTGTGTCATTGGCTAATTGAATAACGGACTCTTCTGTGGTGAATTTAAATAGGGCGCATATGGGGCCAAAGGTTTCTTCTTGTGCTATAAGTGCATCAGGAGGTAAATCTGTAAGTACAGTAGGTTCAAAGAAAAGTCCAGTTAAAGGGTTGCCTCCTGTTGTTATTTTTGTGCCATGCTTTAGGGCATCTGAAATGTGCTGTTTTACCTTTTCTAAACCTTTTTCATTAATTAGTGGGCCGACTTGTACGTTTTTATCCAGTCCATTACCTACTTTCAATTCTTTCACTGCTGCTGTAAGTTTTTCAGCAAAAGCATGATATACTGTTTCCTGAATATAGAACCTATTAATGGATACACAGGTCTGGCCTGAATTACGAAACTTACCTGCAATTGCTCCTTTTACCGCGGCATCTATATCTGCATCATCAAAAACAATGAATGGCGCATTGCCCCCTAACTCCATAGATACTTTTTTGATATTAGAGGCGGCTTGAATTGTTAATGTTTTTCCTACTTCGGTTGAACCTGTAAATGAGAGTTTTCGTATGGTCGTGTTGGTCGCTAGTTCTTTGCCAAAACCAGAACTGTCTTTACTTGTTACCACATTAAATACACCTTTAGGAATACCTGCTTCTTCGGCTAATTTTGCCAATGCAATTGCTGAGAATGGGGTTTGTGAAGCGGGCTTTAAAATAATAGTACATCCTGCCGCCAGCGCCGGTGCTACTTTACGTGTTACCATCGCTAAAGGAAAATTCCAGGGTGTAATGGCAGCTACAACACCTATGCCTTGCTTTATGGTCATCATTCGATTTCCATTTTGAGCAATTGGTATTGTTTCTCCATAAGCACGTTTTCCTTCTTCGGCAAACCATTCGACAAAAGAATTACCATAGTCAACTTCAGTTAAGGATTCCTTTAACGGTTTTCCACTTTCTAGCGTTATAATTTCAGCTAGATCGACTTTATTTTTTAGGATTAATTCGTACCATTTTCTAATAAGGTTGCATCGATCCACAGCAGCTGTTTTACGCCAGGTCACCCAAGCTTTTTCTGCTGCGGTTATTGCTTTTTTACATGAAGCGATTTCTAAATCTGGAACGGTGTCTATAAGATTTCCTGTGGCAGGATTGATAACATTGAATGTCTTTGTGTGGGAAATGAATTTTCCATTTATATATGCTTGATTAAGCAATAAGGGATTTTTCATAGCTTTTATATTTATGTGATGAATTTTTTGCGGTTTTGTTCTGTTGGTATTTCGCATTGATCTATTTTACCAAACCAGCGATACCTATTTTTCGCGATATAATCATAACAACTGTCTCGCCAGGAAGTTGGTATCAACCTGAAAATAGCAAGGATTTTAAAGGGGTATCCTAAATCCATTGCGATATATAATGCCGCAGTACTTTTTACTAAAACCTTTTGATTTCTAACGTATACAATGGAGTCTGTATTTGACGGCAGACCGCTAATGAAATCCTGTGCAATTTTCGACTGTAGGGAAGCAAATCTAAACTGATCTTTTTTGTCTTTCTTGATGATAAAATTGACTGTATTGTTGCAAAAATTGCAGACCCCATCAAATAAAATAAGCTGTTTAATAGCTGCTTTCATCAATTGAAATTATAAATAAAAAGGGAGAACTTCCGAACTCCCTTTTACAAGTATGATTAAAGATTCTTCATAATGGTATGTCCCATTCGATCTCTTTTAGTTTTTAAATATTGCTCGTTATACGGATTTGATTTGATTTCTATAGCAACATTATCTACGATTTCTAATCCATAACCTACTAATCCAGCTCTTTTTGCAGGATTGTTAGACATTAAACGCATTTTTGTTACTCCTAGATTGCGTAAGATTTGTGCTCCGATTCCGTAATCGCGTAAATCGGCTTTGAAACCTAATTGTGTATTGGCATCAACAGTATCAACTCCATTTTCTTGCAGTTTGTACGCTTGTAATTTATTAACAAGGCCTATTCCACGACCTTCTTGATTCATGTAAACAATAACCCCTTTACCTTCTTGTTGGATCATTTCCATTGCTTTGTGCAATTGTGGGCCACAGTCGCAACGGCAAGAGCCAAAGATGTCTCCTGTAAGACAAGAGCTATGTACGCGTACTAGAATTGGTTCGTCTTCTGTCCATTCCCCTTTATAAAGCGCGAGATGATGTTCTCCTGTATCTTTTTGAGTGTAAGCTTTCAATTTGAAATCACCAAATGCTGTTGGCATATCCACTTGAACTTCTTCGACGATAAGTGAATCATGTTTAAGACGATATTCGATTAGGTCTTCAATACTTACAATTTTTAAATCAAATCGCTTTGCTACTTCCATTAATTCCGGAAGTCTAGCCATTTCACCATCTTCTTTTAAAATTTCGACCAATACACCTGCAGGTTCGAAACCAGCAAGGCGAGCTAGATCCACAGTAGCTTCTGTGTGTCCTGTACGACGTAAAACACCACCATCTTTTGCAATTAGTGGGAAAATATGTCCTGGACGTCCAAGCTCAACAGGATCAATATTAGGATCAATAAGCGCTTTGATCGTTTTTGAACGATCTGATGCTGAAATTCCTGTTGTACAACCGTAACCTTGTAAGTCAACTGAAACAGTGAAGTTAGTCTCATAAACAGCGGTATTTTTACCTACCATTAATTCTAAATTCAATTCATCACAACGCTCTTTTGTTAAAGGAGCGCAGACTAACCCTCTTCCGTGAGTGGCCATGAAGTTGATCACTTCCGGTGTTGCATTTCTGGCTGCAGTAACAAAATCACCTTCATTTTCGCGGTCTTCATCATCCACTACGATGATCACTTTGCCAGCTTTTATATCTTCGATTGCTTCTTCAATCGTGTTTAATTTGAAATCCATTGATATCTTAAATGTATTTATACAAAGGTACTGTAGTATTCTCTTTTAATTATAATGTGCAAGTCAAAATGAGCTTATTATTGCAATTTTGCCTTCTTTTTACCAATCTTACTTTTAATCCAATTCAATCCAGCTTCAGCTTTTATTTTGTACTGATCAATATCAAATAAGGCCGAGTCAGTGGTTGATTTATACGTTAAAAATCCAGCTAATGGCGATAATATGATAATGGCCATCCACATCCCTAAAATAGGTGAAATTGCACCATCCTTTGCGGATTTCTCTGCTACGGTAGAAATAATGTGGTAAATAAGAAAGAATATAATAGCCATGATAACAGGTAGACCAAGCCCACCTTTACGAATAATAGCTCCTAAAGGCGCACCAATAGCAAATAATAAAAGACATGAGACAGCTAATGTAAATTTCCGATGAAACTCAATGCGGTACCGGATGTCTTTGCCATTTAAATCTTTGTAATCAGGCAATTTGTTACTCAAATCGTCTTTCATGTAGTTTAACTGACTCAACGCATTTCCTGTAATCTGTGCACGCTGTTCGGGAAGAACAAGATCTTCTAATAAATTATTAAAAGGTTTGACCGAAGCAGGTTTTATCTTTTTGCCTCCTTCTTGGGTATTAAAATATGGAGAATATAGATTAAAACGATTATCTACAGTAAGCGAGAGAGAGTGCTTAAGACTGTCTAATTTCATTTTATTAGAATCGGTATACACTTTTAACTGTTTTAAGTTTAACATGGCGTGATGGCTCTTAAACAAATTTTCATCTGTTCGTTGCATCTTATTCCATTCCATATCAAATTTTTGCTCAGTTTCTTTAAATTTAAATCTCGTGAACTGCTGACGGGGATCGTAGCTTTTAGAACTTTTTACGCGTGCATCTTCATAGCGAATTCCATCTTTAAGTTTTAAGATCATATAGCTATTATCAGGAGAATTATAAATAAATCCTTCTTTAGCGATTAAAACCGTATTGCCAGCATTTCCACCTTGATTATCGTAAATCATCAAATCGTACAGGATTGTACCATTCTCATTTTTACCTTTTGCTCGTATTGAATAACCTGGAATAGTATTATTGAAAATACCAGGTTTTATTAAAAAATCAGCCTTTTTATTGCGGACATCATATAATAATGAGCCCATCTTTAAATTTACGATAGGTAATATGTAATCCGAAAAGAGAAATGAGCTTAAACTGAAAAAACCTACTAAAATGAATAAAGGAGTCATGGCTCTTCTGAGTGAAACTCCTGCTGCTTTGATAGCAACTAGTTCGTAACTCTCTCCAAGATTACCAAAAGTCATAATGGATGACAATAGCATAGAAAGTGGCATAGCCATAGAGATCTGAACCGCACATTGATAGCCGATTAGTTTCAGTATGACATACCATTCAAAACCTTTACCTATTAAATCATCTATGTATTTAAATAAGAAAAGCATTAAAAGCACAAACATCACAATACAAAAAGTGACGAAAAATGGCTTTATAAAGGATTTAAGAATAAGTAAATAAATCTTTTTCATCCGATCATATGTTCCTTTCTAAAGCTATGATTTTTTTGAAGCTTTAGAGATCTATTTAATAGACCTTATTAAGATGCAAAGATATACTTTTTTATCCTCCAATTACACTTTGGAGATACTCAATTGAATTATTCCAGATCATTTTGCGATTTTCTACATCTTCTTCTTTTGCAAAATCAGTAATGCGGAGTGCTACATCATTTGTTAATTCGTCCTGATCAATTTCTAGTTCAAAGTAATAAGGCTCGTCCTCAAGCCATTTATAGCGGATTAGTTTGTTTTCTTTAACATTTACAATTTTGGCTTTTTGACCTTCATCATCCCAAATAAATTCATAAATAGATTCGCGGTAATTGACATCATCGGCAAACCATTGTGATAAGGCATTTGGCTCCTGTAAATAGGGGAATAAAATCCTAGGTGAAGAATTTACTATATATTCTAAGTTCAATTTTATTTTTTCAGCCATATTATATGAATATTTATTTTTTATTTACTTAAAAAAATCTATATTTGCATTCCCAAAAACGGCGGGGTAGCTCAGATGGTTAGAGCGCAGGATTCATAACCCTGAGGTCGGCAGTTCGATTCTGCTCCCCGCTACAAAACTCTAACATACTTTCTAACTGTGCATTGGTTATACTTATATATATTATTGTAATAATACATATTTATTTTGTCTTTGCAATTATTTTACAAAAAACTTTTCGATTTTAAAAATTAAAAATATTGCATGCTTAAGCTACTGATATTTTATGTTCTCACTTTTGTTTTTTTTATTATTACTATTTGTTTCATTATAAAGTAATTGCGTTTTTTTTGTGCGCTAAGGCGCTAAAACAGTGAAAAAAAATAAAAAAAAGCTTTTTATTTGAAGGGTTATTGCTATATTTGCATACCGAAAAACGGCGGGGTAGCTCAGATGGTTAGAGCGCAGGATTCATAACCCTGAGGTCGGCAGTTCGATCCTGCTCCCCGCTACTTAAAGGAGACACTATATATTAGTTGTCTCCTTTTTTTATGCTTAAATTTGGTGATACGCTGTCTGCTTCTTTATTTTTCTTAAAAAAATACTATTATATCAAAATAGTTTAACTTGGGAATGACTGGCGGTGCACTATAGCCGGGAGTACCATTTGTACAATGATCTTGCAAGCGGTAGTAGTATATTTCCGGATCCTATTCTAGTTTCATGCTCTTTACCACCGTTAGTTCAGTCTGTAGTTAATTTTACTTCGTTTAAGAATTTAGTAATAACTTTTAGAAATTGCTCAGGATATGCGAAATGAATATTGTGATCCACATTTTCAAAAGCAATATGTTTGATGAAGTTGGAATGCTTTTCAGCAAGTATTTTGTTTTCTGCATAAACAGGCATAGGATCGTGAACTGAAATTGCATCTAGTATGAGGACAGGAATGTCTACTTGTTTAAATATTTCAAATGGAGCTATTTTTATAATGGAGGAAGCATATTTACTGACATTGGGATTGCCGAATATTGCTTCTGACATCTGTAGACTGTCTCGCATATGATAGTATTCTTGTTGTCCGCGGTAGGTGATCCATTTTTGATCTAGCGGTTTCAAAAAGCTTAAGATTTCAAATTGATCTGATTTATTGCTGTCATCATAAAGGCTTTTATAGGCCGCAAATTGATCGTTATAAAAGCCGAAATACTTTTCTTCTATGTCAGCAGGGAGATTGACTTCTTGTAATTTTTGTTCTAATTGTCTTTGATTCAACTTGAAGTAGCTGGTATTAAAGGCTACTGATCCGCCATCCTCCAGTATTAAACCTGCGACATATGTAGGAAACAGTTTATAAAAATTTGTTGCTAGGTAGCCTCCACGGGAAAATCCTCCTATAATAGCATGTTGAATTTGTAAAGTGTCCATTAATGATTTGATGTCAATACAGAGATCATCGAATGAAGCATCAAATGGTGGCAGAGTAGTTTTTCCGGCATTATATTGATCTATTGAAATAATACGGTAACCGATTTTGACAAGGTCTAATGCAAAAGGAGCAAATTCGTAAGCGTTACTTAGACTGCCATGGAACCATATTAGAACTTTAGTTTTATTTTGATTGTCGCCCCATTGGAGATAGGATAAATTTACATTTTTAGTCTTTGTAGTCCTGCGATGTTTTTGCTCATAAGTATTGAACTGTTTTGTAGCAGATTCATAATGAAGTTTAAGTTGAGTTTTATCTATTTCTTGAGCAAGCGAGGCTGTGCATGATAAGCAGCCGATAAGTAAAATGAAATGGAAAAGGACATGAATTGATTTATGGCACTTTTTGGGTACCATTGTAATTTTTGATTTTAAGAAGTTTAACATACAGGAATCAAAGCTAATTTTGACTGTTAAAGATAGTGTATAATCAGCTCGTAAAAAAATAAGTGAATATTCTTATCCTTACATAAATTTTCGAAGTAATTTCATCACCCATTCTTTTTTTGTATAAGGAGGATAGATAAGTTGCGACATGTTGAATGCTGATTGAAAAGCTACTGACCTTTCATGTGAAAATGTTTTAAAGCCGAAAATGCCATGACAACTTCCCATTCCGCTACCATTTACGCCTCCAAAAGGAAGGTTTGGGTTAGATACATGGATGACAACATCATTTATACACGCGCCACCTGAACTCGTGCTTTTTAACAAGCGTTTTACGGTAAGTTTATTTTTACTGAAAATGTATAGGGCCAAAGGTTTACTCTTGCTATTGATGATATTTAATGGCATCTCTAGATCGTCATAGGGAATAACGGGGAGTATTGGGCCAAAGATTTCTTCCTGCATAATTTTGCTGTCTAGCGGTACATGAGATAGGAGGGTAGGATAAATGGTCAATTCGGGCCACAGTACTTCTCCTCCCCAAGCTATGGAGGCCCCATTGTCTACAGCATCAGTGATCAATCCTACTAATCTTTCGGCATGTTGTCGATTGATGATCTTACTATATTGTGCCATATCCAGTTGCTGTTGGTCATTAAAAAACTGACGGGTAACAGCTTCTTTGTACTGCTGTATAAACTCTTCAAGTTTGGATCTTTGTATAAATACATGATCAGGTGCAATGCAGGTCTGACCTGCATTGATGAGCTTGCCCCAAGCAATTTTTGAAGCAGCATCTTTTATATCGGCGGTTTCGTCAATGATGACTGGTGATTTTCCTCCTAATTCGAGTGTAACGGTACTTAGATTTTTGGAAGCTGCCTGCATAACAACTTTTCCTACCGTAGTACTTCCTGTAAAGAATATGTGATCAAAAGGAAGCTGAAGTAGGAATTCTGAAATAGAACGATCTCCTTCGAAGCAAGCTATGTCCTCTTCTTGAAAAGTATTTTTAATTAATTGCGTGATGACATTACTCGTTGCAGAGCTGATTTCTGAAGGTTTTAATATGATGCAGTTTCCAGCTGCAATTGCAGATATTAATGGACTCATAATCAGTTGAAATGGATAGTTCCACGGTGCAATTATTAGACATACGCCTCTTGGTTGCTGATATATGCGATTTGTTGCCAATATACTTGTCAATGTCCTGCGGACCCTTTTTGGCTTCATCCATTGTTTTAAATTCTTGATAGCAAAATCAATTTCACTGAGTGCGAAAAATACTTCCGTAAGGGCGGACTCAAATTTATTTTTTCTTAGATCAGTCTGTAATGCATCGTAGATCTGTTCTTCAAATTCTTCAATTGCAGTTTTTAATCGACGTAATTTTAATATACGTTGTTGTGCTGTACTCCATTGGAGTACAGCTTTGTTTTTTTGCTGAAGTTCAAAAATGGTTTGGATATGATCTGTCATTAGTCAAGTATGTTTATAAGCTATGCTTCAAAAGTTATTTTTATTGTGGCAATTGCTGTATCCATTCTCGGATCAATGCAACTCCTTCTTTATGAATGATGGTACGCGCGAGTTCTGGCATTGCTGTTCCAGGTTCTACACTATTCATGCGATGTAGTAGAATAGACTGCGTTGGATTTCCGGGAATGATATCAAAATCTAATCCTCCAGCTCCTCCACCAGCTGAAACGGGTGCTTTTTTTATGCCTAAATGATTTGGATTATTTTCTTCATAATCCAAAAATAGACCAGTATTAAATGCATCGCCACCTTTTGTATGACAATGTGCACAATTAATATCTAAATATGCACGTGCCCGCTTCTCTAAACTGTAATGTTTACTATCTGTCCATACTGGTAACTGTGCTACTTTTGAAATTTCGGGTAAGCCAACGAGTTTACCTTCTAAAGTCCATTTTGTTAGCTGGTTGTTCATTTGATCTTTAGGAATAAAGTTCAAATTTCTTGCTTTTGGACCTATTGGTGTTAGTGTACCGTTGTTAGTATGACACCTTTTGCAATCATTTGTATTTGGAACCATATAATTAGTGACATGTTTATTCCCATTTTCATCAAGTAAAGTAATCGGTACTTTAGCTCCTGTAATGTGTCTAATGGCATTGGTCTGTTCTTTATTCCAAAGGTAATTCATGACTATCCATTTTTTATTTTTGGGATCTTTCACTAATAACCGGGTTTCAATCATGATCTTTTGGTGCGCCTCATTAGTATAAGCAAAATTTTTGATGATAATGCTTGAATCTGGAAATTCTAAGGGGCCACTAGCCCTATAGTTGATCTGCTTTCCGTGCGGAAGTACAATAAATCGATCTTTTATAGCATAGTCTGTAAATAAGGGTGTACTTAAATCATATCTGGTAACGCCTTTTACTGGTTCTAAATTTTTAAGGTTTCCTTTAAAAAATCCGTAATCTGAAAGTTTTTCCTTAAATGTAAACCCTTCACTACTATTATCGGATTTTGCTTTATTTGTGTTATTGCATCCTTGATGCATGAGCAAAATTAGGAATGTGCTGAGCAAGATGCTTATGGTTAAAAGGTAAGACTTTTGCATGATCATTTACATTGAAATGGTGCACTATCCGTATTTGGTTTCCAGTTTTCCGGCTTTGCAACATTTTGGAAGTCAGCGTTTACAAATAGATTTTCTTCAGGTTGATTGATGCAGATAGAATCTGGATTTAATGCTGTTCCTTTTGTTAATACATTACTACTGAAACCGTCATATACGATTAATGGAATTCTTTTAAATTTGCGATTAGGGTCCAATTTATTTAGTTGTTCTTGAGTTGCAACTAATACTTGTCCAATTCGATGTTCGAATGCGGGTTTTGGAAATTCTGGTCCCATTTCAAGTTTATTGCTGTGTATTTTAATGTTTTTGGAAATAGGAGAATAGTTGGCATTAATTTTTTCTGCAGCTTTGTCATCTGTTGCAAAGCCTGATGCAATTGTAATTGCTGCGGTATTGTTTCCAGTAATTTTATTGTCGTAGATTTCAATATCTGAAGCTGCCAGGATGATAATACCACTTCCGGGCGAAGCATTTCCTACTCCCCAAGAGGTACCAAAACTTCCGCTTTTAGCAAAATTTCTAAAATTGTTGTCATAAATGTTGTTGTTATAAACTTTTACTTTACCACCCCTTTTCGATAAGTCTGGCAAATCAAAAATTAGAAATCCTGCTGTATTGTTATAAAATTCATTATTATATACTTCTGCATTTGATGTATTTTCAATTTCACATCCGGCCACATTTTTGGCTGCCTTACAATTGCGAACAATTGCGCCGTCTGTTTGGCCTACATAGATTCCTGCATCTGAAGAACCTTCTGTATAGCAATTTTCAACAAGGACATTTTTGCAGAGGACAGGATAAATCGCATAGCCTCCACTTGTCGAATCTGCTTGACTCCATAGCGCATGTAAATTTGCAACTTTCACATCACTACTATTGCTGATTTTTAACAAATCACCTTTAGAGTCACGAATGGTCATGTTCTCGATAGTAAATCCTTTGACATCGGTAACTCGGATACCTTCTCCGCCTTGCGTTTGACTGGAAAAATTGAGGACCGTTTTATCATGGCCTTCTCCATGAATTAAAATATGTTTGACCTGTACGATACTTAAATTGTCAAATTTGTAATTACCTGCCTGAAGTAAAATACTTGTACTATCTTTTATTGATAAGAATGCCTCTTCAATCTTTGCTTCTTCGCCAGGTTTAAAAGTCAAGATATTAGCATAGTTGTCCTGCTGTTCTTTTGTTCCTTTGCAGGAGCTTGTCATTCCTACTATCATAAATAGTAAAGTAAGCTTTAGATAAAATGATTGTTTCATAATGGTTATGGTTTATAAGTTTAAAGGTTAGGGTTGGTTATAATATATTATAAGCATAGGTGACATAATATACTGCTCCAATTCTGGGATTTGCGATTCCAGTTGAATAGTATTTATTGGTTATGTTAGTTGCACCGAGACGAATTCCTGAGCGTGCTTTGATCAACTTATAGCTAATTTGTGCATCTATTACTGCAGAACTTGGTACTTCTCCCGAAGCTAATCCTCCCGATACGACATAATGATATCCGGGTTTGTACCGTAAACTTGTATTGAATGACCAAACTTGTTTTTTACCAAAGCCACTGTTTCCAAATTCCATATTGATATGATAATTTGGTGTATTAAAATTATTGATCTGACTATCATTTTTATTTTTCAGGTAGTCGGAATAGTAATTAATTTTACCCAAAAAGTTATATCCCATGTCAACACTTAGACTGGCGGCATAACCATAGGTATTTACTGTCTCACCTCCATTAAAAGCAATGTTATACTGTATGTAAGTGCTGTGATCTTTTAAAGCGTTAACATCATCAGTCCCTGGTGTGTTTGCTACATTGGCATAACCAATGAAATTCTTCCAAGTGGAGAAATATCCTAGGATATCAATCATAAATCTATTGCCCAATAAGGCAGCATAACCCAATTCAAAAGCATTTACTGATTGCGGCTTGATGTCGTCATATTGAAATTTTTTAAGTACACCTGGATCACCTGTTTCTTGAAACTTGAGTACACTTTCATAGACATATGGTGGGTACTTGTCAAATTGATAATTATCGTTTAGTAAGCGTGATGAACCTCCAGATGAATAGCTGTTGTATCCATTTAAAGTATTTTGCAAGGCTTGTATATTGGAAGGAAAGCTATAGGCATTTTGGTAGGAGAAGCGAATGAAATTTTGGTTCATTGCTTCGAAAACCAGGGACGCCCGTGATGTAACTTTTGGTGAGGAGAACAGCGTGTTTTTATCATATCTAAATGAAGCTGCTATGTTCAATCGTTCTTCGGCTACTTTTTTCGCCATTTGCACGTATGCACTATATTCATTTACATTTATGGGTTTATCTTTATCAGGAAATAGGGTGTTTTTACTGTTTAAATTATATAAACGCCAATTGACTCCGGCAATAACAGTCATAAATTTGATTTGATTACTGAAGTTGTATTGGGCTTCGGTATTGTATAATTTACTACGATCAAGAAAGAGTGTACCCCCTTCTGAAATAGGTGTACTTGTGATACTATCTCTAAGTCGATTGAATAGCGGAGTGCCTAACTCTGCTCGTCCCTGATCAGCAAATGCTCGCGCAGCTAAGTGTGCATCATTGAGTGCAGCTCCTCCGGCAAGTGAATTGATCAGTTGGTATGTATACTCAGGATACCAACCACCAGCTTCTCCATCATAGCTTGTTTTCCAAGACTCATTAATGTATTGTGCTGTAGGTCCTGCTACTAGTGTACGGCCAGAATTTTCTTGGGTAGTATAGGTTCGGACAAACCAATTGTCGCTTTTTAATTCCAGTCTGTACTGTCCCACTTTGAAACCTTTTAGTTGATATCGGGTATCATTGGTGTAAACGATATTTCCAGTGCCGAAAGTTCCTGATGCTATGGCTTCTATTTTAGGGCTTATCTTATAACGTAATTCTCCATTTATTTTAAAAAGTTTGGCGGTATTGTCTAAGTATCCATATTCTGGATATCCGGTACGAGCAACATAGTTGGGTTTGCTCAGTAGTGGTTCTATAATAGGGGCTAGATCCGGATTTCCTGCAAGAGCCGCCTGTAGAAAGGGCGAAATATCGGTGGAGGTAGAGCCTCCGTAAAAATTTACGCCATTGTAGTTGGGATCAGTTAGGCTGGTTCCTGGTCCATTTTTATTGCTAGCATCATTGGCGACCCAATCTTTAGCCTGAGTATATTGTGTATTTATTTTGAAGGCGATTTTATCATTTATTTTTTTGGCGAAACGAATTGTCCAATCGTAATAGGGAGAAGGCGATACGGGGTCATTTTTTTTCTTATTATTGATGTGATTGACCCCTTGAGTGATTAACACGCTAATTCCTTGGTATTTGAATGGATCTTTACCCGTCATAACCATAGTTCCATTTAATCCCCTTGAACCATATAATGCAGAGGATGCTCCTGAAAGAAGTTCAATATTATCCACATCGAGCTGAGTTAGACCAATTGCGGAGCCGAGCGGGAAATTTAACCCAGGCGCCTGGTTGTCCATACCATCTACGATTTGGGTGAAATTAGTATTACCGCTTGTATTGAAACCTCTAGTTGTTACACTGGTAAATCCCAGACTAGAGACAGTTACATCTACTCCTTTTAGTCCTTGCATCATATCCATGTAATTGAGTTGCGGGGAGTTAACGACATCTTTGGCACTGATCTGTTCGATGGTAACTGGAGACGACAGTTTATTTTGTACTGTTCTGCTTGCCGAGACGACGACTTCTTGACCAAGAATCTGAGCTGGTTTTAAAAGTAGTTCTAATGGAGTTGAAAAACTTTCTACGATGAATTCTTGAGGTTCATAACCTATTGAGGAAATCAATAATGTAATCGGAAGTGATTTAGAGGTTTTCAATTGAAACCTACCCCGATCGTCACTATAGGTGCCATCGGTGCCATTTTTAACGCGAATCGAGATTGCGTATGCGGCTTCATTGGTGGTACTGTTTTTAATGCTTCCTTTAATAAAGCTCTGCGCGAGGACTGTGCCGGACATACAGAGATAAAGGATCAGATTGAGTAAAAGGACCTTTTTCATATTTATAATTGGTTAGTTTTAGCAACAACATTAAAAAATATCAAAAATAGCTTTTACCCTTTCTCTAGCTTCTATCGAATACTACATTGCGGCTACTTTTTAATTCCTTTAAAAATCAAAGACACTAAAAATTTGGTATCTTGCAGACTTTGCGAATAATCAATTTCAGGCTCTTGTTTTAGTATAGCCTGTTGTTCCACACTGTGTTTTAGTGCATTGGAAAAATTGATCAATACGGAAGCTGTATTTTTTGGATCTTTTAATTCCAATTCTCCCTCTTTAACTGCTTCTTCCAATAGCTTTGTGAGGAATGCTTTTTCTCGAATCATCAAGGCATCATATAGCTCGAAGAATCGCGGAAGTAACTTACCCATTGATTCTACCGAAACGCGATTCATGTTCAATACATTTTTATAATAATTGAATCGTGATTCGAGATAAAATGCTGTTCTATTTTCAATTCCTTCTTTCTCAACCGTAGCACTTTGTAGCGAATGAATATAGTTTTCGCCTTCTTCTAGTGCTACCTCAATGAATATATCTTCTTTGCTTTTATAGTAATAGTATAATGATGTTTTATTGAGACCAACAGCTTTGGCAATGTCTTCAAGGGTTGTTTTGTCCAAACCGAATTTCGCAAAACATTCCATTGCTGATTTACCAATTTTTTTCTTTACTTCTTCTTTCTTACTCATATTGCTTAGACTAAAGTTATAAATACAAATTCAATTTTCCAAACATTTTATTAAAAAGTTTGAAAAGTTGAAAATAACCTGTTTTAATTTTTTAAACTTAATAAAATTAAGGTATTAATAGTTTTTTATTGATGATCATCTTTATTTTTTCCTTATCAAAATAGAAAAGATGATGGTTAATTAGGATTAGTACACATGAGTATCCTTAATAAGGAGTGAAAGAATGGGGTAATGTTATTCAGGATCTATAGATTTTAAGCTACGTCGTTATTTGTTGAAGTTAATCAGGATCCAAGATAGGATGTTTTGAATAATAAAAGAATTACGGAGGCCATAGCCCCCGTAATTCTTTTATGCTTAATTAGGGTTAAGCATCTTTTTGCTGAAATTGTGTTTCAACGTATTTTTTAAAATTATTGAGGATGGCCTGCCACCCCGAGTGTTGTTGTTCTTCGGAATGTGAGGTTTCGCTATCAAAACTCTGAACGATTGTTACCACGTTTTTGTTTTCAAAAAATGTAGTACTTACCTTTCGGTTGTCTCCAAGCGTATATGCTATGTGCCTAAGGGGCCTCACTTCATCATATTGTCCTTCAAAATTAAAATCAAAACTTTTATCCTTTGCGGCCATGTGAAAACTGAATCGACCTCCATTTCGCAAATCATTGGTTGCGCTTGTTGTTTCCCAATCATCGCTTGCAGCATTCCAGTGAATAATATGCTCTGGTTTGATAAATAGTTTCCAGACATATTCTAAGGGGGCATTTATATCGGCACTGACTGTAATTGTTGACATAATTTGTAATTTATAAGGAATTAGTATAAAGGTAATTAATATTTTTATCAGGTTGAAATTTCCTGTTAATTATCATCAAAAGCTAGACTTTTCCAATTTTCTTTTTTCAGATATTTAATCATGATTAAAAATATAATCCACGCTATAATGGTAATCACCCAAATTATAATTTCGTATTCGTGAATAACGATATGTAAGTAACCTACTAATGCTAAAAGTCCTAATATAAACAGGTTGATGATTGTTCTACTTTTTCCGTTTTCTATAGATTGTGAAAAGGGAAAAGATTTGACTAGGAATAACATAACAAGAACACTTTCAATACCTCCTATGGCTGTTGCTAGCAGAATATCATTGGTCACATGTGCACCAAAAAGGGGGACACAAATGATTAGAAAAATTAAATTGAAGGGAACAAAATATTTTAAGAATGCTGATTTTAATACTCCTGACATTAATTCTCCTGTTTGTTGAATAGGGGCTGCGTAATAGATCCATGCCGCTTTGTATTTTTCACTTTTAGTGATTAGTTGGAAAACAGTTAATACTGTAAAAAGCGATAGATAGAAAATCATAATATAAAGTCCTGATGTATTCACACGGTCAATTTGTTCAGCCAATGTATTATTTTTCCCCTGCAGAAATAGAAAGATGAAGTAGATCGGTAAGTAAGCCATTGTGGGATACAGTTGCATTTTAAACTCTCTAGAACGTGAAGTTATCAACCAAATGATAGAAAACCCAGCTTTTTCCAATGGTGTATTTGTGAATATTTTTTCTATTTTTTTATAAAACGAAATTTTCCCTTCTTGTGATAGTTCTTCTTTTTTAACTGGGCTGTCTCCGATAGCTAACTGTGCTATTTTATTATTAAAATCTTTCGAAAATAATTGTGATGACCCTAAAATGGCCACAATAAGTAAAATGATGCTAAGAGAAGCAAAAATAAGTGTCAAACCACTGAAATCTTTAACTAGCATGGCTTGAAAAGATGCGATCCATGTTCCTGGAGAAATCCATAGTAATTTAAGATGATAAATACTGTTTTCTCCTTCTGTAAAACTTTGCATTACTCTAGGGCCAATTTGATAACCTAGAAAAATAAAAATGGAAAAGAATATCTGGATGTAACTGATTGTATCTTTAAATTTTTGAATAGACAGAAAACGTAGACATAAGGAATAGAAAATATTGACAAAGAAAACCGCTATTAAAGCTGCTATTACAATTTGAACAAGAAACATCGATGCCGCAAAAATATTCCAACTGATAAATACATAGATTAATGCCGGTAATGTTATGGGCAGTAATTGCGTAGAAATCTTTATTAGCATGTATAATATTCTTGAAAAAGCAACTGTTTTATCATTCACTGGTCTTGGTAAAATGATATATTGGTCCTTGTTATCAAGCAGAATTGTTGAGAAGTCTGTTATCAGCGATAATGATAATATGGATAATATAAATGTTAAGAATAAGGAGGTCGCTAAGAATTTATCGGGGATGATAATAACAAATGATAAGAACATGAGCCCCATAAGAGAGAAAATAAAAAATTGAAACCAGGTTGAATTTTTAGCTGGTTTCTTATTTTGATTCTTCGTGAACGAGGCTAAAGGACGACGATCATCTATTGTTAATTTTGTTTCAATTATTATCCTTAATTGGGCAACATCGATACCTATGCTTGTCCATAATTTGCTGAAAAGCAAAATGAATTTTAATGTTAATTTCTGCATATTATTTTATCGAATTGCTGAAATAATATGTGATGCATCTATGTTTCCATCTTCTTTTCCTGTAAGTTTTGAGAAAATTTGTTCCAACGTATCCGATTGGTTCGTTTTTAATTGCTCGAAACTTCCATCAGCTATAATATTACCTTCTGAGATTAACATAATGCGATCGGATACTTTTTCGACAACGTCCATCATGTGCGAGCAGTAAAATATTGTTTTACCTTCTTTAGCTAAAAGGGAAATCAATTCTTTTACAATAATAACAGCATTAGCATCTAATCCGGATAATGGTTCATCTAAAATTATAATTTGGGGATTATGTATTATACCTGAAATTAATAATACTTTTTGGCGCATACCTTTAGAAAATGTATCCATCCTGTTATTTAAATTTTCTTCAAGACCAAAAGCTTTAAGTAATTGTTGTGCCCTTTGTTGAATTAATGTATCTTCCATACCATATAGTTTACCTACAAAATCCAGGTATTCCATAGGCGTCAATACATCATATAGTTCTGCATTTTCTGGTACATAACCGATTTGACTTTTTACGGTAAGCGGATCTTCTTTAATATCTATATCATTAATAAAAACTTCTCCTTCAAAATCATTGATCAGACCAGTAAGTATTTTAACTGTAGTGGATTTACCGGCACCATTGGGGCCAATATAACCGATTACTTGACCGGGATAAATATCAAGATTTATGCCCTTTAATATTTCTTTTGATCCGTATGATTTTCTAAGATTTGAAATTCGGATAATTGGTTTGCTCACATCCATAAATAAATTATTCTGAGCTAAAGATATAAAATTTGAAAGGGTAATGATACTAATTTATGGAGAAAGAAATATTTGATTAAAATGGTTTAAGAAATTAAGATTTGGATATCGTATAATAGAGCGTATTTAACGATATCCATTTCTAAAATGAATCTGTGGTATATTCATTTGTATATGTTTCTAGAAATTTACGCTAGATCCCTTAATCATAATTAATGGGATAGCCTTCCTCATCTAAATCATCGCGTAAATCTTCCGGTGTTTCGGCTAGTTTCTTATCTATTGGCTTTAATTTTACTTCTCCTTCTATCCGCATTCCACCTTCTTCGAGATCGTCTTCGATGAGTTCGTCTAAATCTGCATATTCATCTCCAACGTAGGGGTTTGAATTGTCGTAAGTTGAATCGTCATCTGCAGCCCCTTCAGCGACAGTATCATAATCACTTGGGTGATCGTAATCAGGGTCGCTATCTTCCACATCTAATGAAAATGATTGTTTATCTGGATCGTAAGCTAATTGGTCGGCGTTTGAATTTTGAAGTTCATCTTCATTCGCGATTTTCTTTTTAGACATTTTAAATTCTCCTTTCTATATATAAAGAGAACAAAAGAACACTAGAAAAGTTTAAAATTAAGACTCGATTCTGATATCATATTCGCTAAGTAGGCCCGGCAGACTTAGGAGTGAAAACTTTGCTTTTTTTAATTTGTTTTTATTCGGTGATAGCATCAGATTTTGTGCATCTCGAAAATCGACCTGCTCCAAATTGGTCTGATCAAATATTGCTTGATTTAGATCACAATTTTGGAAAGATGACCCTGTTAGATCTGCTTCAGAAAAATCTACTTCCCGTAATTGGCAACTTCTAAAGGTTGTTTTTTTTAGCTTCAATTGATAAAATGAAGCATGATCGATATTGCAGTTTTCAAAAGTAAAAGATAAACCGAAGCGGTTGCATTGCTGAAATTGTAAGCCTAATAGTTTACAGTTTTTAAATCGGACTTGCTGGAATGTTGTTCCGGATAATTCGGCTAATGAGAAATTACAATCTATAAATGTACAATCTGCAAAAATGCTATTGTTTAATTTATTGTTTGAAAAGTCGCAGTTTTCGAAACGACAATTATCGTATTCTGCTTGTTCAAAGTTATTTTTTTTATAATCGATGAAAGTTATTTTTTCTCCTTCGTAATATGCTGCGGTCATATCCAAAAATAGAAATTTTAATTTAGGAATATGTTATAAATAGCCTCTTTATTTATTTTTATCAGTTCATAAGATGCTACAGAGCTATGAGAATAATGGGTTCATGATGAACAGGAACCCGAATTGATTTTGCAATAAAGCAATATGCATTGGCCTTAGTATGTAATTCTGTGGCAAGTGTCATCAATTCTGAATTTCTGATCCAGACGGTGGGTTGGAGTGTAATTTTTGTAAATTGACCAGCCCCAGATTTCTCTTCTGTTAGAATACCTATCGGTTGATCTTCATATCGTACTACTTGTATACCCGATTCGGCACAAAAGTGTAAATACCAAAGCATATGACAGGTTGATAGTGAGCTTAGGAATAAATCTTCTGGGTTATGTTTCGTTGGATCACCTAAAAAAGCAGGATCTGAAGATCCTGCAATTACTGCTTTGTGCGGTATGCTGATTTCAAAATCACGTTTATAGTCTTTATAGGAAGTGGTATCTTTTCCAGTATTTCCCGTCCAGATTACTTTTTGCTTGTATTGATGTTCTTTTGCCATATTAACGTATTTAGAAAGCTGAATTGATAATTCAGCTTTCTAAAATTAATATAATAATTTTCTATTCCGGGGTATTATTATCAACATTGATCATCCAATTGATGCCAAATTGATCTGTTAACATGCCAAAATATGCTCCCCAGAATGTTTGAGTCATTCTCATGGACTGTATTCCATTGATTGAAAGCATATTATAGAGCCGATCTGCTTCTTCTTTATCTGTACTGTTAATTGATAGTGTAATATTCGTTCCTTTTATATAATTTCCACAATTACCATCAATACTATCGCTACCCATTAAAATACTATCTCCGTGAATGGGTAATGAAACATGCATGATTTTATCTTTCTGTTCGGGTGATAGCGGTGTTTGTCCCTCAGCTGTAGGCATCTCACCAAATCTACCCATGTACTGGAATTCTTTCTTGAAAACATTTTTATAGAAGTTAAATGCCTCTTCGCAGTTGCCTTCAAATGTTAAATAAGGATTGATCGTTGTCATGGTATTTTTATTTACTCCGTTTCTAGTTTTGTTTTTAACCTTTCTAAGCCTATGGCTAAATCACCGCCTAACATTTTATCAAAATCCATGCAGAGCAGCATGAGATTCATCGGGTAGGTCATGTGTCCATCAAATCCCCAGATTACTCTTGTTGCAGTTGGAGATATTGAATCAGTGATCATGTAAGCCTTATCTTTGGATTCAAATGGTTTAATAAATCGAATTTCAAAATCAATTCTTTTACCGTCTTCGATTTTAACAATTTCCTGCTCCCCTTTTCCTACACTATCTGCTTTACTGTCCCAAGCTGAAATAAATCCAACAGTTCCATCTGTACCTTGATATGTTTTTGTCATTAAGGGATCCATCATTGCCCATTTACTGAAGTTATTTTGATTGCGTAGGTATTTGATATAATCAAATACTTCTTGTTTTGGTTTGTTAATGGTGATTTCTCTTTTAACAGCATAATCTTTTTTAAGAAATAGAGCTGTTATTAAAAGTACTGCCACTATGAGAAGCAATACAATAACTATTTTCTTTAGAATTTTCATATTGGTAGTTTTAGTAGTTTATAACATCGCTTCTTTGGGAAATTTGTCGGCAATTAAATTTAAATTTATACCGTGTTCAAGGTATGCTTTGCAACCATCGAGTACTGTTGTAAATCCTCCGGTAGAATCTATTAATACCTGCAATAATTCATCTCCTGTTTGCTGGAAACCTTTTTGATGGATTGTGACATACGTACGATCTGGAGACAGTGATTTAAATTTGAACTCTACTAAAGTTTCGGGTGGCCCCCATAGTACTGTAATTTTTTCATTGGTGATGATATCCTGTACTGTAGCAGTACTTTTTACATCATACATTTCCCATTCCCAAATAACTGTTTTTCCTATTTCTAGTTTTCCGGAGCTTTTGGTAAACCAAAAATGTACAGTAATTGCAGGATCTATAAATGCTTGAAACACCTGTTCAACAGGTTTTCTAATTAACATTTGAGCTTCTACAGATATTTGATTTTTCATAACGGGTATTACTGAATCTGTTTTAAATAATTAATAATACTGATAACATCCTGTTTTCCTAAACCTGCATCATGTGCTTTTTGATACGTTTCCAGTAGCACTGTATTCATTGGGGTGTTAACGCCTTCTTTTTTTGCGAGGTTTAGATCTTTTAACATGAAGTCCAATGCAAATGCGGGTGGATAATCTTGCTGTAATAGGAGTGGAGTTTTTACTTTAGTGGCTCCACTTCCACAGGCACTTTCATTGATTATTTCTAACATGTCTTCTGTTTTAATTCCACTTTTTTCAGCAAATAAAACTGTTTCGGCAAGGCCCTGATAGATGATAGAGAGAAAATAATTTATAGCCAGTTTAGCTGAAATGCCACTTCCTACTGGTCCAACATGCTTTACTGCCTTACCTAATTTATTTAAATAGGGTAATACTTCTTGCAGGTCTTTTTCATCTCCACCAGCCATGATAATCAATGTTCCTTCTTTAGCAGGCACAGTACTCCCTGCTACAGGTGCATCCATAAACCGAGCTTGCTTTTCTTGAATTTTTTGTGCTATCGTTAAAGTAAGGTCTTTGGAAATCGTACTCATATCGATAAATATCTTTCCTGATATATCTTCAAGATGAAATATATCTTCATAAAGATCTATTATTGCCGCATCGTTCGAAACCATGGTGAAGATAATATCACAGTTTTTGACTAATTCGACGGCACTTATATAAACTTCTGAAAGATCTGTGAATGGTTCTGATTTACTTGGGGTTCGATTGAAGACGGAAAGGGGAAATCCTGCATTTTCTAGATTTTTTGCCATTGGAAATCCCATGTTTCCCAATCCGATCCAACCTATATTTTTATGATGCATATGTATTAAGTTTATAACAGGTATAACAACTATTTTTTAAGATGGTTTTTACTTTTAGAGGTGATTATTTGTTTGATAAGCGTGATTACAAGAAAAGGTTATTTACGGCTTCGTTAACGGAAGAGTTTTGTAAATAACCTTTTTTTTATAAATGAATTGAATAGGCTTAGAAATAATCATCTTTAATGATAACTACTTGTTTTCGTATTCGTAAATTTTAAGATATAATTCCTCGACCTTTTTTCTTGCCCATGGTGTTTTTCTTAAAAAAGCTAGCGATGATTTAATACTGGGATTTTCGTTGAAACAGCGAATATTGATCCGTTCTCCTAATCCTTCCCAACCTTCAAAATAAGCAATTAGATATTCTAGTATTGTATCCAGTCTTTTTCCGTGAAGTGGATTATTTTTTTGTTCCATTGTTTGAGTGTTTTTTAAAATTTAGATCTTGAAAGTCGAAACTAAAATCTGTCTGTGGTGATATGGGATTCATTGTAAAGCCCGCTATGTCTTTGTCTTGAATAGTGAAGTGTACAAATGCATCTGCATACATCAAGCGATTGTACCATTTGACAACATATGTGCTGTCTTGATAATAGTAAAGCTCACCACTGAGTTGGGGAGAACGTTTTGAAGCGAATGTTAATCGTCCATTTTCAGCTTTAATTGATACTTCTCCAAGCCAATTGTCGAGATATTTACCTGGTATTGTTTGTCGAAATTGATCTTGAATGTTTTTATTCTCTTCTACGATTTGCCACGTTTTCTGTGTTATGAGATCAGCTTCGGCATTGTTTTTTGCAATTGAAGTTTGATAGGTGGTAATCCAGTGTTGATCGTTAATACCTAAATAAAAATCTTTTATAGTATTACTGATGGCACTGAATGCTGCACCTTCTTGCTGATTGGTGAGCACTACAATACCCAGTTTTAATTGTGGAAGCATAACGATTTGTGTGACAATTCCTTCTAATCCCCCCGTGTGGGAAACCTCTAATTTACCCGCCATATCTGTCAGACGAAAGCCAAGGCCATATGCTCTGAATAATGAATTGTAAGGGGGAACAGTACTAACAGGCATGATTGTCTGTGGTGTGATCAATTCTTTTAATTGCTTCTTGGAGATCAGCTGATGTCCATTATTCTCGCCATTGTTGAGGTGAAAAATCATCCATTTGTTGAGATCGTCCACATTGGAGTATATGCCTCCGGCTGCATCTAAAATGGTATTGGTATAGCGCGTACTGACATGATTTATACCATCTAGAGGTACATGTGGAGCGATCACATCTTGGCGATCTTGCAACATGTTCCAGTTTGGTGCAGAATGATCCATTGCCAACGGTTTAAATATCCTTTCCTGAATAAATGTCTGCCAACTTTGACCTGATACTTTTTCTAAAACTTTTCCAGCTATAATATATAGCAGATTATCATAATCATATTTTGTGCGAAAATCGGATGTAGGTTTTAAATACTGGATGTTATGGATAATGTCATCGGGAGTAAAGTCATGTCCATCGGGCCATATCATTAAATCTCCGGCACCTAGTCCCAAACCACTTCTGTGAGTTAGGAGATCACGAATCGTGAAGTTTTTAGTTACATAATCATTATACATCTTGAATTCCGGGATGTATTTTTGTACGTGGTCATCCCAGTTTAATTTACCTTCATCTACTAAAATAGCCAGGGCAGTGGTTGTAAAGGCCTTTGAATTGGAGGCAATTCCAAAGTTCGTTGAAGCATGAACTTTATTCATTCTATTTAAGTCGGCAATACCATATCCTTTGGCTAATATTACCTGGTTATCTTTTACGATACCCACGGCTATTCCCGGCACATTAAAGGTTAATAATGTTTTCTGGACAATGGAGTCTACGACACTTTCTTGTATATGCTGTGCAAATAAAGAAGTGCTGCTAAAAAATAGAAGAGCTATACAAGCTATTTTTTTCATTCATTTGTGAGATTATATTCAAATATCTAAATAAAACAGCAATTGTATAGTCTTAATATAAGAAATACAGTAATTTTTAAGGGATGTATTAAGTACTTTTTGCTCCTCTGGTCAATTTTTCGACCGTGTCCCATTGTTCCTCTGAAACGGCATCGAGTCCATTAAATTCTCCAGCACCTTTTAACCATTCTCCGCCATCGATTGTGATCACATCACCATTGATGTATGCTGAATAGTCGGAAACGAGGTATGCAGCCAAATTGGCTAATTCTTGTAAGTTACCAGTTCTTCCAAGAGGTATCCTGTTGACAGGGTTGAGGGTGTCACTTAGGTTACTTGGAAAGAGGCGGTCGAAAGCGCCAGTTGTATGAAAAGGGCCGGGAGCAATTGCATTTAATCGAATTCCTTTGCGTCCCCACTCAACTGCTAACGATCTTGTCATCGCTAATACTCCAGATTTAGCACAAGCAGAGGGTACGACATAACCTGAACCGGTACTTGCGTAGGTCGTTACAATATTAAGTACTGTTTTATCTTTATCCTTGTTTGCAATCCAAATTTTTCCAAGTGCCAGTGTGCAGTTTATGGTACCCTGAAGTACAATTCCTAAAACAGATTCAAATGCACGGTGGCTTAATCTTTCTGTCGGCGAGATGAAATTTCCGGCGGCGTTATTCACTAATATGTCAATTGAGCCAAGCTGTTTAATACCATAATTAATGACTTTCTCTACTTGGTCATAATCGCGAACATCACAGGCAATTGCTATACATTTACCATTAGTTTCCTTACTAAGCTCTGCTGCGGTTTGCTGGATAACATCGTCTTTTCGACTCGTGATGATGCATTGCGCCCCTAATTGTAAAAAGTATCGGGTCATAGCTTTACCAAGACCTGTTCCACCTCCGGTAATCAATATGTTTTTTCCCATTAGTGCATCCTCACGAAGCATTCCTTGTGTTGTACTCATGTGATATTATTTAGTGTTTGTAATCAATTATATCATCCAATTTACAAAAAAATAATCTTCCTTTTCGAGTTATTTATGATATGCTTTTTAATGTATTTGATAAACTTTGTTCCTGGTGGTTGGAAATACTGGAGGGGGAGTAGGTTATTTAAAGAACAAAAGGCCTGTCTCAATGAGACAGGCCTTTTGTGATTATATGTTTAAGAAGCATGAGCTAACTCATGTTCTATTGCATTTATGCTCCTAATTGAACACGTTTGAATGCAGTAACAGTTAAACCTTTAGAAACTGAATCTAAGAATTGAGCGATAGATTTAGAATTATCTTTCACGAATTCTTGGTTCAACAAAGTCGTTTCTTTGAAGAATTTGTTCAATTTACCAGCAGCGATTTTTTCTGCCATTTCAGCAGGTTTTCCTTCAGCCATGATTTGTTCTTTAGCGATAGCAATTTCACGCTCGATTGTATGCGCATCAACACCATCTTTATCAATAGCAATAGGGTTCATTGCAGCGATTTGCATAGCCACATCTTTACCAGCTTCTTCAACGCCATCAACATTTGCAGATAAACCAACTAACACACCTAAACGGTAGTTTGCGTGGATATAAGCAACAACTTTCTCAGCAGAAACAGTTTCGTATTTAGAAACGTCAATTTTCTCACCAATTTTACCAGTTTGATCGATTAATAAATCAGCAATTTTAGTACCGCCAATTTCTAATGCTTTTAGGTCTTCTAAAGTAGCAGGTTTGTTTGCTAAAGCAACTTCAGCAACTGACTCAGCGAAAGCTACGAAATCAGCATTTTTAGCTACGAAATCAGTTTCACAGTTAACTTCAACTACGATACCTGATTTGCCATCAGCTGTAGCTTTAGCAATGATAACACCTTCGTTAGAATCGCGGTCTTGACGGCTAGCAGCAACTTTAGCTCCTTTTTTACGTAAGTAATCAACAGCAGCTTCGAAATCACCGTTTGCTTCAACTAACGCTTTTTTACAATCCATCATACCTGCGCCTGTTTGTTGACGCAACTTGTTTACATCTGATGCAGAAATTTGTACTGACATGATATATTCTTTTTAAATTTTTGACTTATTATTTTCTTGACAATATTAGCATAACTATTGTTAAGCTAATATAAAGTTTATCATTTCTTATTCGAGAAATGATAAACCAAAAAACCGGACAGATAGGTTAGCCCAAGAAAAGAATTCTTTTCCAGAAACCAACGCTACGCTATCCGGTTTGGAATAAAAAATATTATTCTCCGTCTTTCGCTTTACGAGGACGTTTAGCTTCTGAAGCTTCAGTAGTATCAACTTTAGCCTTAGCTGCAGCTGCTTCTTTTTCTGCTTCGTCTTCTTTATCACGTTTGCGCTCGTCCAAACCTTCTTGGATTGCTTGACCAATGATACCAGCGATTAAGCTAATAGATTTACTAGCGTCATCATTTGCAGGGATTGGGAAATCAATGTTTGAAGGGTCAGAGTTTGTATCAACCATTGCAAAAGTAGGGATGCTCAATTTGATTGCTTCAGTAACAGCGATGTGTTCTTTTTTCACATCGATGATGAATAAAGCAGCCGGTAAACGGTTCAAATCAGCGATACCTCCTAATAGAGACTCTAATTTGATACGCTCACGTTGAATCATCAACTTCTCTTTTTTAGATAATACATCGTATGTACCATCTTTTTGCATTTTGTCAATAGTAGACATTTTTTTGATGGACTTACGAACTGTTGTGAAGTTTGTAAGCATACCACCTAACCATCTTTCTGTAACGAAAGGCATGTTAACTGCTTTCGCTTGTTGAGCGATGATTTCTTTTGCTTGTTTTTTCGTTGCTACGAATAAAACCTTACGACCTGATTTTACGATTTGTTTGATAGCTGAAGCAGCTTCTTCCAATTTCGTAAGCGTTTTGTTCAAGTCAATGATGTGGATACCGTTACGTTCCATGAAAATGTACTTAGCCATTTTCGGATCCCATTTACGTGTAAGGTGACCAAAGTGCACACCTGCATCCAATAAGTCTTGATAAGTTGTTCTTGCCATTTTTTGATCCTCCTTTGATTAACGTTTACTGAATTGGAATCTCTTACGAGCTTTCTTGCGTCCTGGTTTCTTACGCTCAACCATACGGTCATCACGTGTAACTAAACCTTTAGCACGTAAAGCTGGTTTAACTTCTGGGTCTAATTCAACTAATGCTTTCGCAATAGCTAAACGTACAGCCTCAGCTTGTCCTTTTACACCACCTCCATTAACGTTCACTTTCGCATCAAAATTCCCTGCTTGACCTGCTACTTCTAATGATTGAGTAACAATGTATTGCAAAGGCAATGTTGGGAAATATTCTTTGTAGTCTTTACCATTGATTGTAAGGACTCCGCTACCAGCAGTTAAGTAAATGCGGGCAACAGCAGTTTTTCTTCTTCCTGAAGTATTAGTTGTTGACATGTCGATTCTCCTTAAAATTTAACTGGTTTTGGATTTTGAGCCTCTTGTTTGTGCTCAGTTCCAGCATAAACATAAAGGTTTTTAAACAATTGACGACCTAAACGGTTTTTAGGAAGCATACCACGAACAGCTTTTTCAATAACGCGCTCAGGGTGTTTTGCCAATAATTCTTTTGGAGTGATGAAACGTTGACCACCCGGGTATCCCGTGTAGCGAACGTAAGTTTTGTCACCCAATTTATTACCTGTCAATCTAATTTTTTCTGCATTGATAACGATAACATTATCTCCGCAATCTACGTGAGGGGTAAACGATGGCTTGTGCTTTCCGCGAATTACTTTCGCAATTTCGCTTGCCAAGCGCCCCAAAATCTCGCCTTCAGCATCAACAACGATCCATTCTTTGTTGATGGTGTTCTTGTTGGCAGAGACAGTTTTGTAACTTAACGTATTCACTTGCTTTTAATTAAATAATTAATAAAATTTTATTCACTTCTTTTCCCTGTGTCTCAAGGGTCTGCAAAGGTACTTTTAATTTCTTGATTACGAAAATCTATTTTACTTTATTTTAAGCAGTTTCATTTTAATCTGAAGCACTTAAGATTAATTTAAATCCGGCGTAATGTTATAATCCTCAAAAAATAACCTATTGAAATGTAATAGCACTATTTAACAGTTGTCCATTATTAGTATATTGCAACATATTAATACAGTAATTGTTGAACGAGAAGGATTATTTATGTTTAAGAAATATTTGAAATACGCGCTATTGGTAACATTGTTAACTACGGTTGGACAAAGGGTTTCAGCACAGGAGAGCAAGCAAGAAAAACCTTATTCGCAACAATTAAAAAATATTGAAGTTTTTTTGAGGAACGGTGATTTCAAGCAGGCCATGGATTCTTTGGATGCCATTACTACCCGATATCCTAATGCTGATGATGCTTATTTTACTAAAGCCGTTTTATTTGGACAGATGCGTAATGCTGATCGTGCTTTAGAGGAAGTAAATAAAGCTTTGGAAATTAATCCTAAAAATGAATATTTAAGTTTCAATATCGATGTTAATAAAGGAAAAGGCGATCTCCCTAGTGCGATCCGTTCATTGGATCTGCTGATGACAAAGGAGAAGGTCAATATTGCGGCCTTGAATCGTGAGAAGATTATGTTGTTGTTTAACAGTGACAAAAAAGATGAGGCTTTTGCTTTATATAAAGATGTTAGAGAGCGAGCGGGAGCTACCGATACGCTTGACGTTATAGGAGCTACTCTGCTATTGTCAAAAGATGATTTTCCTGCTGTAATCCAGGTTCTTGAACCTTGGGCAATTAAAAAATCTCCTTTGGCACAGGTGTACAGTCAATTGGCACAGGCTTATCGCGGAATTAAAGATCCTAAAAAAGCTATTGCAATATTAAATACCGGTGTTGCGAATGCGAAAGACGATTACTTATTTTTAGATCTGGCTGATGAATACCGTTTGTCAGGAAAGGCTAAACTTTCGTATGATTACTTAAAACAGGCCTTTTTATCTAAAAGTGTTGATTTCTCGGAAAAAAACAGAATTATCTTATCCTTATTAGCTCCCAATAGTGGATTTTCATTCGACCAGGCACAAGAATTAGCTAATATATTGGTTGATGTACATCCTCGCGTAGCAGAAAGTCATGTGGCTAAGGGGCAGGTGAATTGGATGCGCAATGATTTAGTTGGGGCACAGTCGTCCTTTTCTATTGCAGTAGGTATTAATCCTTATCAAATTGATGCATGGCGTATGCTCATGAATGTTGATTTGGCGTTGGAGCAATATGATCAAGCTATAGAACATGGCGGTGAAGCTTTACACAATATTCCCAATAATCCTGTTATTTTGTACTTCAGTTCAATCGCATATACCTTGAAAGGAAATTATGATTTAGCTAGAAATTTGATGGAGGCAGCTTTGAATAATGGTCAAAATGAGAATGCTATTTTTCAATCAAATATTTATAGTGGTCTGGGCGATATTTATCATTCGCTTAAAATGGAAGCAGCCTCAGATGTTGCGTATAGAGAGGCTATTAACTTAGATAGTACAAATGTAAGTGCGATGAACAATTTAGCGTATTATTTAGCGTTAAGAAATCAGGATTTAGATGATGCGGCTCATTTTGCAGAGACAGCAAATAAGTTACGACCTAATGATGCAACATTGGAAGATACATATGCATGGGTTTTGTTTAAACAGGGTAAATATGCTGATGCATTGCTTTGGATTGAAAAGGCAATAAAAAATTCAAAATCACCTTCAACAGTTCTATTGGAACATTATGGTGATATTTTGATTAAAAATAAAAAAATAACCGAAGCGATGAAGCAATGGAAAAGTGCTTTGGCTAGGGGCGGATCTTCTGAAACCAATATGGAGAAGTTGAGAGAGAAAATAAATAAGAAATCGTATGTGGAATAAATCTGTTGTTACACTTTTATTGCTTGTTGTATTGGCTTCCTGCAGTACTAAGAAAAAAATGAGTAAAGTAGAGAGTAAGCCTGAGGTAGTTGAAACGATCAGTAAGGAAGATTCAAAAAATGCGGTAGTTCAGAAATTTTTGTTGTCAAATCTGGACTTTACTACGTTCTCTGGCAAAGCTAAAAGCAAAATAGATTTAGGAAAGTCATCATACGATGTGACAGCTAATATTAGGATTGAAAAAGATAAAAAAATCTGGATTTCTATTACGGCATTATTGGGTATAGAAATAGGCCGGGTTTTGATTACTCCAGATAGTGTCCAGATATTAAATAAATTTCAGGGGGAATATATAGCAAAACCCTTTAGTTACTTGTATCAATATGCAAGTGAGGATTTAACTTTTTCAAATGTTCAAGATTTGTTTTTAGCCAATTTTTCAACGAATTTGTTAAATACAACCGACTTTGAGGTTGATCAAACGAGTGTACCAATTCAGTTGCGTGGTCAAAAGAATGCATTGACTTACTTATATTTAGTTAATCAACAGAATAGATTAGATTCATTTCGTTTGGAGCAGCCTGAAAAAGGACAGAAATTGGAGGCTAGTTATGCAGATTATTCAAATGGAGGTGGACAATTGTTCCCGATGGGTCTAGAATTACTGATTTCAGGAGGCGATATGAATATTAAAGCAAACTTCAATTACAGCAGAATTTCATTTAATGAAGCTATTGAAATGCCTTTTACTATCTCCAATAAATACAAAGTAATTAATTAATGTTAGTACGATAATCCTTAAGATTTATTACTTTCGCATTTGAGACTATATTTAATTGAACATATTATATTCAGACTCAACTGCTAGTAAAAGATTACTATAGATGAATTTAAAGAAAATAACACTAAGTCTAACTGCGTTTTTTTTGATGCTGGGAATCGGTTTTTCGCAGACTCGTGCAGAGCTTGAAAAAAAACGTGAAAAAATAAATCGTGAAATAGCGGAATTGCAAAAAACGCTAAAAGAAACGACTACAGAAAAGATTTTGACGCAGAAGCAGGTCAGTGCTTTAAGTAGTCAGATTAATCTTCGTGAAGAGAAAATTACAACGATAAGTTCTGAATTAAGCTTGATTAATCGCCAGATTAATACGAATACCAGCGCTGTAGATAAATTGAAAGCAGAGTTGGAGAAAATGCGTAATGATTATGAAAAGATGATTATGTTCGCTTTTCGTAACCGCAATGCCTATAATAAGTTGATGTTTATTTTTGCTTCAAAGGATTTTAATCAAGGTTTTCGTCGTGTAAAATATTTGCAACAATTCAATGATTCTCGAAAATTGAAAGCAAGTGAGATTGAAGGAACTAAAAAGCAGATTGAGCAAAAAATAGCACAGTTACAGGCTGATCGTAATAAGCATAAGCAGTTATTGAATGAGCAAGAGCAAGAGAAGAAAACTATTGCACAACAACGTGCTGTGTTCTCTAATGAATTGAGTTCATTAATTACGACTGAACGAGGTGTAAAACGCGATATTACACAAAAGCAAAAAGAAGAACGTAAGTTAAGATCTGCAATTCAGGCTATCATTAAGAGAGAAATTGAAGCAGAGCGTAGAAGACAAGAAGCTGCTCGTAGAGCTGCGGAAGCTGCTGCAGCAAGGAGCGCGAAGAAAAATGACACTAAAGTTGATGATAAGGAAACTTCTAAATCTACATCACGTAAATCGGATTCAGAGGTATTACGTGCTACTCCAGAGGCCGCTCGACTTTCGGCAGATTTTAGATCCAACCGTGGTCGACTTCCGTGGCCGGTTTCGAATGCTAAAATATTACAAAGTTTTGGTACGGATAGAACAGGTCGGAACGTCTCAGTTAGTCATGAGTCATTAAAATTACAAACTTCTAGTGGTGCAACTGTTAAGGCAGTGTTTTCTGGAACTGTAACAAGTACGTTAACTTTAAATGGATTGAAGGTGATTATTATTTCACATGGTGAATTCTTCTCGGTGTATAGTAATTTAGCTAGTTTTAGTGTGTCTAAAGGACAGAAAGTGTCAGCAGGTCAGGCTATTGGAACAGTAGCTAATGATCCGGATTTAGATGCGCCAGTTTTAGATTTCCAGGTTTGGCAAGGACAAATCCCGATGAATCCGCAATCATGGTTAGCGAATTAAAAAAATATAGAAATAAAAATTATTATGTACATTTGTTTTTAGGGTATAAGTGTATATACTTAAAGTGAATATTGAAAAACAGTAAATTATAAGTTATGTTGACATCAGGGTTATTAATAATGGGTATTGGAGGTCAGGAATTAATTATAATCGTTGTAATATTATTATTATTATTTGGCGGTAAAAAGATTCCTGAATTGATGCGTGGATTAGGTAAAGGTGTAAAAGAATTCAAAGACGGACAGAAAGAGGATTCTACAGATGATACTAAAGAGAAAACAACTGATAATAAGTAATTTATGTTGTTTTTGAGGGATAAGATTTTACAGCAGTAAAATCTTATTTCATTTTGTACAGTTTCCAGTATTGTTAATGAGGGTATGTAGTAAAATACATGCTTTGTAATAAGGACTACTTAGGTTCTATTTATCAACCATAATTAAAAAAGATGATTGAAAGCAAGAAGACTCTATTGACGATAGGCTTAGCATTTACGACATGTTGTCTGTTTGCACAAGAAAAGTCTATTGAAGAGATGAGAAATTCTACTCAAGCAATCATGTTAGCGAGTATAGATCGTGAAAATGCATCTATTCTGCAGCAGCTTGATAGTATCAAATTTGTAAATGCCGGTGAAAAAGAAGTAGAAGGAATTTTATTTGATATCGAAGATGTAACTGTCGTTCGAAAATTAAATTCCTTAGAACGTGAAGTCCCTCTAGACTATAACCAACATGTTCGAAAATATATTGATCTTTATAATTCTAAGAATTATGCGGGGCATATGTCCCGCATGTTAGGGTTGGCGCAGTATTATTTTCCTCTTTATGAACGTATTCTTGCTGAAGTAGGAGTTCCAAAAGAAATTAAATACCTCTCCATTATTGAGTCTGCATTAAATCCACATGATGTTTCTCGCGTTGGTGCTACAGGGCCTTGGCAATTTATGTATGGGACAGCAAAGATCTATAATTTAACAATGGACAATTATGTTGATGAACGTAAAGATCCAATTGCTTCAAGCTATGCCGCCGCAAAATATATGAAGGAAGCGTATGCTGAATTTGGGGATTGGTTGTTGGCGATAGCTTCTTATAATTGTGGAAAAGGTGGTGTGAAACGAGCTATTTTAAGATCTGGTAAAATTCAACCTTCATTTTGGGAAGTTGCTCCTTTTCTGCCAAAAGAGACCAGAAATTATATTCCTGCATATATCGCTATGACTTATACTTTAGGATATGCACAAGATCACGGTATTGAAGCTAAGGATGGAGACATTGCCTTAAATACGCAGGTATTAGAGATTGATAAATTCATTTCGATAGCTGAGGTTGCTAAAGCGATAAACGTTTCTGAGGAGAGTTTAAAAGTGTTAAATCCAGCATATAAAAAAGGGATCGTTAATGGCTCTGATGAGATACATCGTCGTTTGATCATTCCTGCTTTAGCAGCTGATATTAATAAGGATCAACTTTATCTTGCTTTAAATACAGCAGTAGAAACTCCTAGCCAAGTAATGGCTTTAGCGAATGATGATGTGCGTGTGCCTAATAAACGAAGCGCTCAAGCAAGTACACATCGTGTTAGAAGAGGTGAAACGTTAGCTGTTATAGCGAAGAAATATGATGTGAGTGTTCAAAATTTAAAAGCATGGAATAACGTAAAGGGATCTTCTGTAAAGACTGGTGCTTCATTAATTGTTAGCAGTAGTGGTGTCAATACGCGTTTAGCTCAAAAAACAAGTGCTGAAACTCAGAGAAAGTCGAATTTTGCTTTTTATACTGTAAAAAAAGGAGATACGCTATCAGAGATCGCAAATAACAAGGGGGTGTCATTATCTAAGTTGAAGGCTGATAATAATTTATCACATTCGAGGTTAAAGCCTGGTATGAAATTGAAGATTAATCGGGGATAAGTCTCGACCTAAGTCTCTGTAAAAATAAAGCGTCCAACTCTATAAAAAGTTGGACGCTTATTTTTTTTATAGCTTTATGATGTTATACCAGCCATGCAGCATCATCTTCTGCTTCATAGCCTAGTAAATTAACTTCCACATGTTCTTTTAATATCGTTGATAATTTTAGCCCATAATAATCGCTTACAATGGGAAATTTTGGATGACTTCTATCAATAAGAACTGCAGTTCTCATCTTTTTAATAGGGACATTCAAAAATACGCCTAAACCATATGCAAGCGTTCTTCCGCTGTTCAGTACATCATCAACTAGTATTAACGTTTTATTTTTAACATTATCGATGGGTTGATCTGTTTCAGCTTTTAGGGAACGGCTTGTTTTGCTCATCGTCACTTTAAGTAACTCAATATTTTTATCCGATATTTCCTCTAGAATCTTTTGCAGTCTCTGTGCAAAAACATAACCTCTATCAGCAATACCGACCAATACAAGCGTATTTTCTTCAAAATTATCTTCTAAAATCTGATAAGCGATACGTATCGATTTTTGTTTAATCTGTTCTTTATCTAATATGAGCGTTTTCTTTGACGACATAATGGTACTAAATTTATATACGGGTAAAAGTACTAAATTCTTTGCAAAAAAAAGTCCGAATGTCATGACATTCGGACTCTTGAAAATATTATTTAGAAAAATTTATTAATTAAATTTTTCAGATTTCTCAGCATTAATAATTTCGGCTGTAAGCGATTTGTTGTCATCAGGCAGTCTACCACCATCGTAGTAATAACGTCTCCAATATGCTTCTCCTAAATTACTTATCATTACACCTTTGCTCGAAGAAGCATGTGCGAATTTGTTATCGCCAATATAAACTCCAACATGGGTAATGCTTTTACTTCGGATTTTAAAGAATACTAAATCTCCTGCTTTTAGATCATCTTTCTTAACAGGTTTAATTTGAGAGTATTGGTTGCGGCTGTTATATCCTAATGTTGTATTGAATACTTTTTCGTATAATTCAAATGAGAATTTAGAACAATCGATTCCTCTTTTGGAATCACCTCCTAATCGGTAGGGAGTTCCTAACCATTCATAAACAAACTGATATAATTTTGTATTTGTAGTTGCTGAAACCGCAACACCCATTATTTGGGAGAAGTATTCTTTAGCTAGATTGTCCGGGTCTGATTCCGGTTTAGATTGGGTTTTGGTTGATTGTGCCTGCGACACTAGACATAAGCCTATAAATAGCATTGTTGCTAATATTTTCTTTGTTTTCATTAAATCGCTTTTTTGTACAACTTTAAACTTATTCTTTTTTGTTGTTGGATGTTAACTATTTTGGACATCACTGTTGCGAATATAATACAACTCATCTTACTTTGCAAAAAAAATGACATGTATTTAACGAATTTTTAACGTTTTTAACACTTTATTTATTGAGATGCAATTTAACTCCGATGAGGAAATTGTAAACTTTAAACTACAGTGATGGCAAATGATATGGGTTTAGATTTGCTGCAATAATGTGTTATTCATATATAAGAAGGTGTTTTATTAAATTTATATCAAAAAAATGAGATTTTATTTTGATAGTTGGTAAATAATGCATTATATTTACGAAAGTAAAGCAACAGCAATGAAAAATTCTATAATTATTACATCGATTATTATTACCACCGGGATAAAACTTAGGAGGAGGTAGTTTCGTTGTATAGAAATGTAGACAAGATATTTCATAAACGCCTTCCTCTCAGAGTGAAGGCGTTTTTTTTATGCTTAAAACAAACAAACAAACAAACAAACAAACAGTATATATTATGAAGATTTTAAAATTTGGAGGAACGTCGGTGGGCTCTGCAGCTAGTATCAAAGCAGTACTTAGCATTGTGAAGAAATCGTACAACTCTGGAGAGCAACCGTTGGTCGTCTTGTCTGCCATGTCAGGAGTTACTAATTTACTTTGTAAAATGGCTATTGATGCTTCTGAAGGTAAGTCTTTCCAAGAAGATTTAGCTTTGATAGAAACTAAGCATTTCGATGTTATTAAGGCATTAATAGTCGTGCGACACCAAAATCCTGTTTTTACTAAACTCAAATTGTTTTTCAACGAGATCGAAGAATTATTGCAGGGCATCTATGCATTAAGAGAGCTCAGTGAGCAAAGTAAAGATTTGATTGTAAGTTATGGTGAACGTTGCTCTACCTTCATGGTATCTAAAATTTCGGAACAGGATTTAGAAGCATCTTTATTTGTTGATGCATCTCATTATATTAAAACAGATTCTCATTTTGGACATGCCCATGTTAACGATCAGCTGACAGAACAACTTGTTAAGTCATTGTATTTAACAAACAATGATAAACTTATGTTCGTCACTGGATTTATAGCTTCTAATGAGAACGGACGTATGACAACCTTAGGTAGGGGAGGATCCGATTATACTGCTGCTATTTTTGGTTCTATTTTGAATGCTACTGCAATCGAGATATGGACAGATGTTAATGGTATGCTGACTGCGGATCCACGGATTGTAAAAAAAGCATTTTCATTGCCTGTTCTTTCTTATACAGAAGCTATGGAGCTGTCTTATTTCGGTGCTAAGGTCATCTATCCTCCAACTATGATTCCTGCTTTTCTAAAGAAGATACCTATTGTGATCCGTAATACGTTTGAGCCAGATTTCGCAGGTACTTTTATTCAGTTTGAAAGTGGAAAAACAACTTTACCAATTAAAGGTATTTCTTCGATAGGTGAAATATCTGTTATTAACCTAAGCGGTTCAGGAATGATCGGTAAATCTGGATTTAGTGGCAGGTTGTTTACTTTATTAGCGAGAGAGCAGATTAATGTGGTCTTAATCACCCAATCTTCTTCCGAACATAGTATCACTTTTGCGGTCAATCCAGAAGATGCATTACGTGCTAAGAGTTTAATTGAAAATGAATTTGAACTGGAAATACAGGCTAATAAATTAATCAATCCGGAAATTGAAAATGACCTGTCTGTATTGGCTATTGTTGGTGAGAATATGAAGAAAACTCCTGGTATGTCAGGAAGATTATTTTCTTCATTGGGCCGAAATGGAATTAATGTGCGTGCAATTGCACAAGGATCTTCGGAATATAATATATCTGTTATTATTTCGAAGAATGATTTATCAAAAGCCCTGAATGCTGTTCACGATGCTTTTTTTGCTGAACTTAAGAAGACACTTTATGTTTTTAATCTGGGAACTGGAAATATTGGTTCCACTTTATTCAAGCAATTGGAGAGTCAATACGATTTCTTGCTTAGTAAAAATGATCTTGAGATCAAGGTGGTTGGTATTTCAAACAGCAAGAAAATGTTGTTTAATCTAGATGGTATTGATTTGGCAAATTGGGACAGTGAACTTTTGGAACAGGGTGAGGATGCGGATTTAGCGGTATTCGTGGAACGTATGAAAGGTTTCAATCTTCCTAATTGTGTATTTATAGATAATACTGCTAGTCGATTGCCTTCTAGTTATTATGAGGGTATTTTCCAATCTAATATTTCAATTGTTACATGTAATAAAATTGCTAATTCAGGAAAATACGAACAATACAAAACATTGCGGGAGACGGCTCATAAGCATGGTGTTGATTTCTTCTATGAGACAAACGTTGGTGCAGGTCTTCCGATTGTGCGTGTTTTGAAAGACCTGATGTTAAGTGGTGACCGTATTGTTAAAATCGAAGCGATACTTTCGGGAACAATCTCTTATATCTTTAATAATTTTAAAGATGAGGCATCTTTTTATGATGTGGTAAAACAAGCGCAGGCTCTAGGTTATACTGAGCCGGATCCTCGTGATGATCTAGGAGGAGTTGATTTTATGCGTAAAATGTTGATTTTAGCACGTGATGCAGGTTATCCAATTGAAGCTGAGGATGTCAATTTAGGCGCAATATTACCTGAACCATGCTTGAAAGCAGATTCAGTGGAGTCTTTCTATGAAGAGCTTAAAAATGAGAACAGTTATTTTGAAGCACTTAAAGAAAAGGCTCGTCTTGAAAATAAAGTGATCCGTTATATTGGAAAATTAGAAGATGGAATTGTTTCTATTTCTGTACAGATTGTAGACGACAAGCATCCTTTTTATGCATTGTCTGGAAGTGATAATATTATCTCATTCACGACAGAACGTTATAAGGAAAGACCACTGGTGGTCAAAGGACCTGGTGCCGGAGCTGAAGTAACAGCTGCAGGAGTATTTGCAGATTTAGTAAATGTTGGCGCATAATCAAAAGTTTCACTAGACCTGTTATTGCATTGGATAACAGTAATAAATATTAAATATGAAAACTTCTCTATCGAAGAAAAAGATAAATCTGGATAATATGTTGGATCACGTTCATGTTTTCGCTCCGGCGACAGTCGCGAATATGATTTGTGGTTTTGATATTTTGGGCTTTGCTTTAGAAGAACCAGGAGATGAAGTAATCATGCGAAAAACGAGTGTACCAGGAGTTGTGATTACTAAAATCACAGGTGATGATGGACGTCTTCCGATGAATGCCGACAAAAATACGGTGTCCGCTTGTGTACAGTTTCTATTGCAGCATCTGGAGTTAGAAGATCGAGTGGGGGTCGAAATTGAATTACATAAGCATATGCCTATTGGATCAGGTTTGGGATCAAGTGCTGCGAGTACTGTGGCAGGTCTATTTGCTATTAATAAAATGCTGGGCGATCCTCTTTCTAAAGAAGAACTATTACCTTTTTGTGTGGAAGGCGAACGATTAGCATGTGGACATGGTCATGCTGATAATGTTGCTCCTTCTTTATTTGGCGGTATCACCTTGATTAGAGGACATGATCCTCTGGATCTCATTCCTTTGCCTGTACCGGAAGAATTAGTTGCTGCTGTGGTATTTCCACAGGTTGATGTTCCTACCCGTGACGCACGTCAATTGATTAAAGAAAAGGTGCTGTTAAAAGATGCGGTAATTCAATGGGGAAATATTGCAGGACTTGTAGCAGGGCTCTTTAAAAATGATTATGATCTCATATCGCGAAGTATGCAGGATGTATTGATCGAACCGACTCGGGCCATTTTGATTCCTCAGTTTTATGAAATGAAGCAAATTGCATTAGAAAATGGTGCATTGAGTTTTGGCATTTCTGGCTCAGGTCCTTCTGTTGTGGCAATCACAAGGGATAAGGCTATGGCGAAGCAGATCGTTGAACAGATCAAGGCTCATCTAGCTGAATCAGAGATTGAAAGTTATGGATATGTATCGGGTGTTAATGTTGATGGACCTAAAGTATTAAATTAAGATTATTATGAAATTTTACAGTACCAATAATAAAGCATTACGAGTTTCTTTCAAAGATGCAGTTTTTAATTCACTACCTGCAGATAAAGGACTTTATATGCCTCTGGAGATTCCGCAATTGGATCCCTATTTTATAAAAAATATACAACAATATTCGCTTCAAGAAATTGCATTTACAATAGCTCAAGCTTTTATTGAAGATGATATCCCTGCTGATGTGCTTAGAAATATTATAGCTGATGCTATTAATTTTGATGCTCCTGTTAAGTTTTTGAGTTCTGATACTGCGGTATTGGAATTATTTCATGGGCCTTCTTATGCCTTTAAAGATTTTGGTGCACGCTTTATGAGTCGGGTTATGGCGTATTTTTCGGGTGCAGATGATAAGTTATTGGATGTACTGGTCGCGACATCTGGAGATACTGGAGGAGCAGTTGCTTTGGGTTTCTTGGGTGTTGCAGGTACACGTGTTACCATTTTGTATCCAAAAGGAAAAGTGTCTGATATTCAAGAATTACAATTAACTACTAATGGACAAAATATAAGAGCCATTGAAATTGATGGAACTTTTGATGATTGTCAAGCATTGGTTAAACGAGCTTTCAATGATCCGGAGCTTAATGAACAACTGAGATTAACATCGGCAAATTCCATTAATATTGCACGTCTGATCCCACAGACATTTTATTATTTCTATGCTTATGCACAACTGAAAGCGCAGGGCTCGGACAGAGTTGTGTTTACGGTGCCAAGTGGTAATTTTGGTAATATCGGTGCCGGCTTATTGGCTTTCAAAATGGGATTGCCTGTAGAGCAGTTTGTTGCGGCTACTAATGCAAATGATACTGTTCCACGTTTTATTAAATCTGGAAAATATGAACCCAAGCCATCTGTACAAACTTTAGCAAATGCGATGGATGTCGGGGATCCGAGTAACTGGGTTCGTATTCAAGATTTATTTGATTATAATCTTGATGATTTAAAGGGTATGATCACGACTTACACGTATACAGATAAGGAAACTCGGACAGCGATGGAACAGTTGCACCATACTTATCATTATGTAGCTTGTCCGCATACGGCTATTGCTTGGTTGGGATCACAGGCTTACCGTGGTGAACATCCCGGTTCTTATGGATCTGTATTTTTATCCACAGCACATCCTTGTAAATTTCCGGATGCTATTTCGGAGCAGGTATTCAGTAAAATTAAATTGCCTTTAGGTGTTGAACAATTACACAATAAAGATAAGCTTGTAGAAGCTTTTCCTGTTGATTATGCTGTTTTTAAAAATTACTTAATCACGCATAAATAGTTGAATAGGCTCATTTAAATGGGCCTATTTAATTTATATTCTTTTTTTGAAGAGTTTTACATAAACATCTAGATTTAAACTTATGATAAATTTAGGTGGCAAGATGTTTCAAATAAGTTGAAAACCTGTACTTTTGTTCCGATGAAAAAAATTATTCTGAATAAAGGAAAAGATAAGGCAGCTTGGCAACTTCATCCTTGGGTCTTTTCTGGTGCAATAAAGCGTATAGATGGTGCACCCGATAACGGGGATGTTGTTACTGTTTTTAATGCAGAAAATGAGTTTATTGCTTTCGGACTTTTTCACGATTCATCTCGTGTAGCTGTTCGTTTATTAGAATGGCATCCTGATCAACAGATCAACGAACAATGGTGGCGAAAGCGTATTCAAAAGGCTGTTGAAGCACGCCGTCATTTATTGATTGAAGGAAAGAATGATACTGCGAGGTTGATTTTTGCTGAGGCAGATTTTGTTCCTGGATTGATTGTGGATAAGTATGCTGATTATATCTCAATACAAGTTCATGCTGCAGGGGTTGAAAGAATCAAGGATGTGGTTATTGATGAGCTGAACAAATTATTAAGTCCTAAGGGGATTTATGAGCGTTCAGATCTTAAATCACGCGAGCATGAGGGATTGCCGGATACAAACGGTTTACTTTTTGGAGAACTTCCACCTGAGTTTGTTGAGATTATTGAAAATGGTATTCGTTATCAGGTGAATATTATAGATGGCCAAAAATCAGGCTTTTATTGTGATCAAAGAGAGAATAGAGCTTTAACAGCTCAATATGTGAAGGGTAAAAAGGTGCTGGATTGCTTTTGTTATTCTGGCGGTTTTACTTTAAATGCTTTCCATGAAGGGGCGGCGAGCGTTACTTCTGTGGACAGTTCCGCTTTAGCAATTGAAACGTTGAGACGTAATATTCTGTTAAATGGATATAGTGAAGAAGCACATGTTGCTATCCAATCTGATGTGAATAAGCAATTGAAGGTATTTGCTGAAGAGCAGCAAAAATTCGATGTCATTGTATTAGATCCACCAAAGTATGCTCCTTCAAGATCTTCGTTAGAACGTGCTTCACGTGCATATAAGGATCTGAATAGAAGAGGATTATTGCTTTTGGAATCGGGAGGTTTATTGGCTACTTTTTCATGTTCTTCTGCTATGGACATTGACACTTTTAAGCAAGTATTGGCATGGGCAGCATTGGATGCCGGCAAAGAAATACAGTTTATCAGACAATTTCATCAACCAGATGACCATCCGGTAAGAGCATCATTCCCAGAAGGGGAATATTTAAAAGGATTATTAGTAAGAGTTATTTAAAAAAATAAAAGAGGTTTCTAAATGTGGGGAACCTCTTTTTTACGTTATGGAAGTACAAAATAATAAAATTAGACCCGAGTTTTCTATTTTACTCGCAGTTAGTTTCGCTCATTTATTAAATGATATGATTCAGGGCGTTATTCCGTCAGTTTATCCTTTATTAAAAGAAGAACATCATTTGAGTTTTTCTCAGATTGGAATTATAACGCTTGTATATCAGATCGCGGCATCTATTTTTCAACCTGTTGTAGGTTCGTTTACAGATAAGCGACCAATGCCTTATTCGCAGATTATCGGTATGACTTTTTCGATTTCAGGCATGGCACTTTTTGCTTATGCGCCAAGTTATGCCTTGATTTTGTGTGCTGTATTTTTGGTTGGGATAGGTTCTTCGATATTTCATCCTGAATCTTCCCGAGTTGCTTATATGGCATCAGGCGGAAAACGAAGTATGGCACAATCTATTTTTCAGATCGGAGGTAATGCAGGTACTGCTCTGGCTCCAATTATCGTCGCATATCTTGTTTTACCGAAAGGACAATCTTCTATTGCCTGGTTTTGTGTGATTGGAATCATAGGGCAGATTGTTTCTTATTATATTGGCAGTTGGTATAGTGAAAAGCTTAAAAATAGAGCTAAAAATGCAAGTGCCGGTATGCGTATACCGGATCTATCGGAAGCTCGTGTGGTGCTAACAGTTGTTGTCCTGATGCTATTAATTATCTCGAAGTACTTTTACATCGCTAGTATTACTAATTATTTTCAGTTTTATACCATGGAGAAGTTTGGTTTAACGGAAATTCAGGCGCAAGTGTATCTCTTTTACTTCTTAATTGCTGTTGCGGCTGGCACATTGTTAGGTGGAATTTTTGGTGACCGTTTCGGAAGGAAGTATGTGATTTGGTTTTCAGTTTTGGGAGTCGCGCCTTTTTCTTTATTATTGCCCTATGCAGATTATACCATGACTGGTGTATTAGTGGTTATTATAGGTTTAATCTTATCATCGGCATTCCCAGCGATCATTGTTTATGCACAGGAGCTGTTGCCTAAAAAATTAGGTATGGTTTCTGGATTATTCTATGGCTTCGCATTTGGTATGGGCGGTTTGGGATCAGCGTTATTAGGCTGGCAGGCAGACCATACATCGATTGAGTTTATTTATCATGTATGTTCTTATCTACCGCTTATTGGCGTCGTTGCATATTTCTTGCCGAATCTACAAAAAACACCTTATAAAGATGTTATATAAATCTTCTTTGCAGTACATAAAATAAATAAAGCGCTCCATGGAGCGCTTTATTTATTTTATAATATCGAGCCAACCTTTTGCCATTAAACTGGCTCCTGCTAACGAAGTGTGAACTCCATCTGTTGTCCAATAAGAGCCTGAGGCCTTTTGCGCGGCATGATCAAATATTGATTGATATGGAATTAATGAAGCATTAAATTCTTTTGAGATATCAACACAAGCTTGTTGGTAACCTGCGAAGTCGGGAAACCAGTCCTCTGTAACATGTTGTACATTTTTAACGCCGAATGGCTCTCCTATAATCAGCTTTACGTTCGGTAATTTCGATAGGGTCTGCTGTAATAGAGTCTGGTATTGTTTCTTAAACTGTTCTGGTGTATTTGTTGCACCACTATCTTTTGTTCTCCAAAAATCGTTTACACCGATCAGAATACTTAGAATAGTGGGTTGAATATCGATGGTATCTTCTTGCCATCTATTTTGTAAATCTGGTATTCGATTTCCACTGATACCGCGATTGTATATCTTGAGATTTTTATCGGCATATTTTTCTAACAGCACTGCGGCGGCTAGATTAGCATAACCAGAACCTAATGCCCAGTTGTCATTTGCATTTTTATTTTTTCTATCCCGACCATTATCCGTGATTGAGTCTCCTTGAAATAAGATTACATCGTCTTTGCGTATACTTATTCTTTTTGATTTATTTAGGTTGTCCAGACTTTCAGCCTGAGCAGAAAATAAATTGGCGTTAGTTAATAAACTAGCGCCAATAATACTTTTTGTAATAAATGATCTGCGATTCGTTTTCATATTTAGTTATACGTTGATAGACTAAATATAAAAAAACTAAGTATATTTTTCTATACCTTCAAGGATAATTTTACAAGCTTTTTCAATTTCACCGTTTGTGATGGTCAAAGGAGGAGCTACACGCAATGCTGTTTCACAATGTAAATACCAATCAATCATGATTCCGTGTTGTGCGCAATAATTACTCACATTATAAACCTGTTCAAAAGTTTCAAGCTGTAGACACATCATCAATCCTTTTCCTCTAATTTCTTTAATTTTAGGATGTTGTAATAATGTTCTGAATAGTTGTTCTTTTTCAGCAACTTGTTCTACCAATTGATTTTCTCTGATGACTTCTAAAGATGCTTTTGCAGCCGCACAACTAACAGGATGTCCGCCAAAAGTCGTGATATGTCCGAGCATCGGATTGTCTTTGATTACATCCATCACTTGCTTCGATGCAATGAATGCTCCTAAAGGCATACCGCCACCAATACCTTTGGCAAGCATGAGAATATCAGGTACGATATCATAATGTTCGAATGCAAATAACTTTCCAGTTCTACCAAAACCTGTTTGAATCTCATCAAAGACTAGCAATGTTCCTGTTTCATTACAACGTTTACGGAGGGCCTGCATATATGAAATATCAGGAACACGTACTCCAGCTTCTCCTTGTATAGCTTCAATAATTACAGCAGCAGTCTTTTCTGTGATCAGTAATAAGTCATCACTATTATTGAATGTTATGAATTCTATTTCGGGGAGTAATGGTGCGTATGCAGTATGATATTCTTCATTTCCGATCAGGCTTAATGCTCCCTGTGTACTGCCGTGATATGCTTTTTTCGCTGCTATAATCTGTCTTCTTCCAGTATATCGCTTTGCTACCTTCATACTTCCTTCGACGGCCTCTGCGCCTGAATTGGTAAAATAGACTGATTCAAATTGTTTTGGAAGTACAGCTAATAAGTCAGTTGCAAATTCAACTTGTGGAGCTTGTACAAATTCACCATATACAGTAACATGTAAGTATTTTTCAAGCTGATCTTTGATTGCCTGGATAACTTTTGGATTTCTATGCCCAATATTACTGACATTGAATCCTGAAACCAAATCCATATATTCTTCACCATCTGGTCCATATAAATAGACTCCTTCTGCTTTTGCTATTTCAATCATCCTTGGTGAATTTGATGTTTGAGCTGTGTTTAGCAGAAAAAGTTCCCGATTATTTAGCATCTTATTAGTTGTTTAAAAAAAAGAAGAAGTCTTTTGGACTTCTTCTTATATGCGTATTAATTATTGTTTTTTCGATTATTGAGCGATTTAATCAAGTATTCTCGAAACTCCTGTTCGACTTGAAAAAATTGAGAGGAGCGTGAAGTTCCAATAACTTTGGAAAATTTCTCACGATAATTTTTCTTGATCTCTAGTTCTTTTGCATCATAAGCGATGACATCGCGAGAATTTCCACGGAGATTATTTCTCGAAGGACTATTTCCTGTTTTAGCTTTTTTAACATTCCACATTTCCTTTGAATATTCATTGTAAATAGGAAAAAAATCTTGAGCTTCTTTTCGTGATAGATTTAATTCTCTTGTAATAAAAGCAATTTTTTCATTTTCAATGATTTGAAAACGTTCATTGTCCTGTGCATAAGTGGTTGATAAACCTACAATACAGAAACAAAATATGATAATTATATTCTTAATCTTTGACATCATTATAACGTGTATTTAAGATAATCCTCAATATCTTTGTCCTTAATTTTACCATTTGTTCCTACTATGTCTTCATCATCGATATATTTTGCAACATATAATAAATCATCACTATTTCCTGTTTGTGCTAGGTAATTAATGATTTCCTGGTCTGACACATGTGTAAGATTCTTCTGTTCTTGAGTGCTATTTTGGAACCCAAAATAACTTCCAATACCCAAAATGGCCACTAGAGATGCTGCTACAGCATATTTATTCCAAGGAATTTTCCTTTTAATAGAATGAATAGGAACTTCAGCTGGAAGATCTGATGGCAAGCCTGCATGAATCGATTTAGTAATTTTAGCCGTTAATGATTCAAAATATTTATTAGGAGCTTCAAAACCATCTGTAGTAACTACTTGTTTTAAATTGTCCGTAATTATTTTTGCGGCTATCTGCTCATTAAATTCATTGAAATATAAAGACGGGGTTTCAAATCCATCTTGAGTCACTTTAGATTTTAAATTATCTTCCGTTACTTTTAGTAATATATTATTTTGTAAAGACGAAAAGTAACCATCTGGATGACTAAAGCCATCGGTTTTAATCTGATCTTTTAGCTTTTCTTCAGCTACTTTGCCTAAGATATTTTGTTGAAGTTTTTCAAAATAGCCAACGGGTACATCTCGGATTTCTTTTGGTGATGATTCCAATTTGACTTGAGCAATCAAAGATTCATTTAAATCTTTGAAGTAATCTTTGGGCACGTCAAAAGGATTTACACGCAGTGAATCGGGTAGATTATTAGCTTCCATTCCCTCATGATATGTGTTATTTTCCTTCATTATAAATCATTAGAGTGCCTAAATCAAAAAAGGTTTAATCGTTGTTATGAAAAAAAGCTTCTATTTTTTTTACAGCTAAATGATATGATGCTTTTAAGGCACCAACACTTGTTCCTAGTACTTCTGAGATTTCATCATATTTCATATCATCGAAGTATTTCATGTTAAAAACAAGTTTTTGTTTTTCTGGAAGTGTTAATAAAGCTTGTTGTAATTTCATTTGTGCTTTATCACCACTAAAGTAACTACCACTTGATAAAGAGTCTGCTAAATAAGCAGAACTATCGTCATCCAACGATACGTTCTGCTTAAGTTTTTTCTTATTCAAGAATGTGATACATTCATTGGTCGCGATGCGGTACAGCCAAGTATATAATTGGGAATCCTCACGGAAGTTCGCCAGATTTCGCCATACTTTAATGAATATGTCTTGGACAACATCATCTGCATCATCATGATCAATGACCATTCTTCTCACATGCCAATATATTTTTTGCTGATATTTGGTCAGCAGCTGATTAAATGCTTCTTCGCGCGTACTTTCGTTAGCAAATTTTGAAATAATTAAAGCATCTTCCATATATTGACGTTGTGATGTTTGTTTTTTTATTTTCTGTTAATAACACGTTGTGCTGCCGCAACAATTGCCGCCGCATTCAAACCATATTTTTCCATTAATTGAGCAGGAGTACCTGATTCCCCGAAGCTATCATCTACTGCTACAAATTCTTGAGGAGTTGGTAAGTTTTTCGCTAAAACTTGAGCAACACTATCTCCCAAACCGCCTAAACGATTGTGTTCTTCTGCAGTTACTACACATTTTGTTTTAGCAACTGATTTTAAAATAGCCTCTTCGTCTAAAGGTTTAATGGTGTGGATGTTGATGATTTCAGCATCAATGCCCAACGCTGCTAATTGCTCACCAGCCTGGATAGCCTCCCATACCAAATGTCCTGTTGCGATAATTGTTACATCAGTTCCTTCGTTTAGTGTTACTGCTTTTCCAATTACAAATTCTTGGTCAGCAGGAGTGAAGTTAGGAACTACCGGACGTCCAAAACGTAAGTAAACAGGACCTTCAAATTTTGCTGCAGCAATTGTTGCAGCTTTAGTTTGATTGAAATCACAAGGATTGATAACTGTCATTCCAGGTAACATTTTCATCAAACCAATATCTTCTAAGATTTGGTGTGTAGCACCATCTTCACCTAATGTTAATCCAGCGTGTGAAGCAGCAATTTTAACATTTTTGTCAGAATAGGCGATAGATTGGCGAATTTGATCGTAAACACGACCCGTTGAGAAGTTCGCAAATGTTCCTGTAAAAGGAATTTTACCACCAATTGTCAAACCAGCTGCGATTCCCATCATATTTGCTTCAGCAATACCAATTTGGAAGAAACGTTCTGGAAATTCATTTATAAAATCATTCATTTTTAATGAACCGATTAAATCAGCACATAAAGCAACAACATTTTCGTCTTGTTTACCTGCTTCTAATAATCCAGCACCAAATCCTGAACGGGTATCTTTTGATTCTGTGAAAGTATATTTTTTCATTTTTTACTAGTATGGAGTAGTTAGTATAGAATAGCTCGTACTTAGATTTCTTCAAATGACATTTGTGGGTCAATTTCTAAATACTAATGTCTTAAATACTAATATCTAAAATAATTAATAATCGCCCAAAGTTTCTGTTAATTGACCTAAAGCCGAAGCTAATTGATCATTATTTGGAGCAACACCGTGCCATTTGTGAGATCCCATCATGAAATCAACACCATTCCCCATTTCAGTATGTAATAATATAATTACTGGTTTACCTTTACCTGTATGAGATTTTGCTTCTTCAAGTCCAGCAACTACGGAGATCATATCATTACCTTTTGCTACTTCTAAAACATCCCATCCAAAAGCTTCCCATTTAGCGCGAAGATCGCCTAATGAAAGAACTTGATCTGTAGAACCATCAATTTGAGCACGGTTATAATCAACCGCTGCAATCAGATTGTCTACTTTATTATGAGGAGCATACATTGCTGCTTCCCAAACTTGACCTTCTTGCAATTCACCATCACCCATTAAAACATAGACTAAATTTGTGTCTTTGTTTAATTTTTTAGCTTGAGCAGCACCAATTGCAGCAGAAAGTCCTTGGCCTAGTGAACCAGATGCAATACGAATTCCAGGAAGACCTTCGTGTGTAGTCGGGTGTCCTTGAAGACGAGAATTGATTTTTCTGAAAGTAGCTAATTCGCTTACTTCAAAGTATCCTGCTCGTGCAAGTGTACTGTAGAAAACTGGCGAAATGTGGCCATTTGATAAGAAAAATAAATCTTCACCGATGCCATCCATATCGAAAGATGGATTACGTTTCATTGCATTGAAATAAAGAGCAACTAAGTAGTCCGTACAACCTAATGATCCACCTGGGTGGCCAGATTGGCAAGCATGTACCATACGTACGATGTCACGTCTTACTTGTGATGCAATTTGTTCTAGTTTATTGATATCTGCACTCATTTTAATATATTGATTTCACAATTAGCCGTAAAGTTAGTCATTTTTAATAGAGTAGGGGTTATAAATTGTAAATTTTAGGGACAAAATAACGATTCAAAATTGTCTTCTAGTTTGTTCTATTTAGAAGATGTGTTTTTTATTTAACTCATGAGTCATAAATAATGAACTTATCCAAGTATGTATGTGTGTTATAATAGTTATCAGCTTGATTGTATGGTGGCTATGGTTTATTTTTTTATAAGCAAGAATTATATCGCATGCATATTTTATGGATATGAATATCACGTTTATAAATTAAGAATTCAAAAAAAAAGCCGTTCTATTATGAACGGCTTTTTACTTGATATAACTGTATCTTTTACATAGATTCAGCTACAACTTCTTCGACTTCAGGAACCATACGTTTTAGTAAGCCTTCGATACCAGATTTTAAGGTGATACTTGATGACGGACAGCCACTGCAAGATCCGCGTAACTCAACAGTTACAATGCCATCACTAAATGATTTATAAGCGATAGCACCACCATCTTGTTCAACGGCAGGACGTACATAGTCATGTAATACCTGTTGAATTTTAATTTCAATATCAGAACCTTCAAAAGCTACATCTTCGGTATGTTCAATAGGTTTTACTGCAAGTTCAGACTCTACTGCACCTTTTATAAAGTCTTTTAATAATGCTTCAATATCAGTCCACTCAGCATCTTCACTCTTGGTTACTGTAACAAAGTTGCTTGCGAAAAATACACCGTTTACAAAATTAAATTTGAATAATTCTTTTGCAAAAGCTGATTCTTGTGCTTTATCCTTATCCGCATAATCCAAGCTGCCGTTGATCAATAACTTATTGACCAAAAATTTCATCGTCGATGGATTCGGAGTGGATTCAGTATATACGTTAATTGTTGCCATATTAATCTTTGTCTATTTCGAATGACAAATATAAGTTAAAAATCAGGTGATGTTAGTCATTAAAGCGTAAAAGCTTATAGACTTACACCTGTGTAACTAGAAGGGCTTATTGATTTTAGTTCAGCCTTAACTTTATCTGTAACATTTAAATTGTCCACAAATTCAGCAATTGTTTCTTCCGTTACATGCGTGTTTGTACGTGTTAAATCTTTTAGAGCTTCGTATGGTTTAGGGTAGCCCTCTCTTCTTAATACTGTTTGAATTGCCTCTGCAACAACTGCCCAGTTATTATTTAGATCTGCTTGCAATGCCTGCTCATTTAATATCAATTTTCGTAAACCTCTTAAAGTAGATTTGATTGCAATTAGTGTATGCGCAAAAGGAACGCCGATATTACGCAATACTGTTGAATCTGTTAAATCCCTCTGTAAACGAGAAATAGGTAATTTTGCTGCTAAGTGTTCAAATAATGCATTTGCAATTCCTAAATTTCCTTCTGCATTTTCAAAATCAATCGGATTTACTTTATGTGGCATTGCTGAGGATCCTATTTGACCAGCAGTAATTTTTTGTTTGAAATATTCCATTGACACATAAGTCCAGATGTCGCGGCACAAATCAATTAATATCGTGTTAATGCGTTTGAAAGCATCACAGCTTGCTGCAAAATTGTCGTAATGTTCAATTTGGGTGGTTGTTTGTGAACGACTTAGGCCCAGAGATTCATTAACAAATTTATTTCCAAAGGCTACCCAGTCTGTCTGTGGGTATGCAACATGATGTGCATTGAAATTACCAGTAGCTCCACCAAATTTTGCGGAGTAAGGCACCGCTTTTAATTGATCAAATTGGCGTTGGATACGTTCCACGAAAACTTTGATTTCTTTTCCTAAACGTGTTGGGGACGCGGGTTGGCCGTGTGTACGTGCTAACATGGATACATTGGACCAATCACTGGATAATGTTGTTAATTCTTGGATCAACTCTTCTATCGCTGGTGTATAGACAGCTGCGATCGCATCTTTCCATGAGTATGGAATAGCCGTGTTGTTTATATCTTGAGAGGTTAAGCCAAAATGAATAAATTCTAAAGAGTCATGTAGGCCAAGTTTTTCAAATTGATCCTTTAAAAAGTATTCAACTGCTTTGACATCATGGTTCGTTACTTTTTCAGTATTCTTTATCCAAATAGCGTCTTCTTCAGTAAAGTTTCTATATAGATCACGTAATTTTTCATTCAACGAGCCGTCAAAATGACTTAATTGTTCAATTCCTGATTGAGAAAGAGCGATGAAATATTCAACTTCGACTAAAACCCGATATTTAATTAAGGCAAATTCTGAAAAATAAGCGCCTAATTCTTGCGTTGCGTTATGATAGCGACCGTCTACTGGAGATACGGCGGTAAGTGATGATAAGGCCATAATACATTTTTGTTTGTGCAAAGGTAAAAAAATGAGAGGAGCTTATCAATTTAAATGCGAGGTATATAACAAAAAAAGCCCCAACATGTGGGGCTTTTAATATTTTTAAAATCAGTTCCCTGAAATTAGTGAGCAGCTTTTGCTGAATCAATAGCAACTTTAGCTGAATCAACTACAGTTTTAGCTGAATCAATAGCTGTGTTAGCTGAATCGATAACTGTGTTAGCTGAATCGATAGCAGTTGAATCAGAAGCAGTTTCTGATTTGTTTGCAGTACCATTACAAGAAGCGAAAGCTACAGTTAAAGCTAATCCTAAGAAAGCGAATTTGAATGAATTTTTCATTTTGATTTTATTAAATTTTATTAAAATTTCTTTATTTAAAGGTTTATACCTTAAAATTGAAAAGGTAACCCGTTTATTTTATCTTTTTTTTAAAAGAAAGCTTACATCGTTAAAATGCAAGCTTTTATGTCTTCGGACAGTACTAAAATTATTTTTTAGTAACAGCAGAATCAACTTTCGCAGCAGCAGAATCAACTTTTGCAGCAGCAGAGTCAACTTTGTTAGCTGCAGAATCTAAAACAGTAGCAGCAGAATCAACTAAAGCAGCAGCTGAGTCAGCAGTAGCATTAGTTTTAGTTTCAGCACCACCACAAGAAGCGAAAGCTACAGTTAAAGCTAATCCTAAGAAAGCGAATTTGAATGAATTTTTCATTTTGATTTTTCTAAATTAATGGAAACAAAATTGTTATTTAAACATTAATACTTAGAAAGTTAAAAGGTAACCTGAAAAAAATATTATTTTTTTAAAATTATGTAATGACTTGTAAATCAGTTTTTTATTTTTAATTATTATTTGGTCTTTTTCGATGTTATAGAACATTCTGTTTTAAATAGTGTATATTGAAAAGACAAATTGTAGACAACTGTTACTAAAAGAATGATGCTATGTTTGATAAAATGAAAAATATACTAGATCTGCTAAAAGCTGTTGATTTAGAACAATTGCAAAAGATTTCTCAAAAAATTGACTTGGGTCAGGTATTGAATGCTGTTTCGAAAATGGATGATAATCAATTGAAGGGTGCTATGAAATTACTGACGGCAACAAGCAAGAAAAAGGAGTTGCCTCCGATCAATGGAGATTTTTATCATATTGAAGAAAAATTATCGACCGCTGATAAGATTACGCAATTGAAAGTTCGTGATTTTATGGAGAAGGAGATTAGTCCTATTGTTAATAACTATTGGTTACGGGATGAGTTTCCTTTTGAAATTATTGAAAAGTTTGCAGCTTTAAATATATGCGGATATACTTATGACGGATATGGCTGTGCTGGAGGAAGTTCTTTGATGGAGGGCGTTATTGCAGCAGAGATTGCCCGGGTCGATGCGTCAATTGCGACATTTTTTGGGGTACAGAGTGGATTGGCAATGGGGTCAATATATATATGTGGATCTGATGAGCAAAAGCAGGAGTGGTTGCCACGTATGCAGCAGATGAAGGTGATCGGAGCTTTTGGACTGACCGAACCTGAAGTAGGATCCGGAGCTGCGGGGGGATTGACTTGTACTTGTAAAAAAACTGAATCTGGCTGGGTTTTGAATGGTCAAAAGAAATGGATAGGAAATAGTACTTTTTCAGATATTACGATAATTTGGGCTAGAGATCTGGATGATGGACAAGTAAAGGGCTTTATCGTGCGGAGAGAAAATCCAGGTTTTGCTGTCGAAAAAATAAAAGGAAAGATGGCTTTGCGAATCGTTCAGAATGGTTTGATTACATTGACGGATTGTGTCGTTCCTGAATCGGACCGATTGCAGCATGCTAATAGTTTCAAAGATACTGCTAAAGTGTTGCAGATGACACGTGCTGGAGTTGCCTGGATGGCGGTAGGTTGTGCACGAGGAGCTTATGAAAATGCGCTTGATTATACCCGAAAGCGAGAGCAATTTGGAAAACCTATTGCATCTTTTCAGTTGATTCAAAATCATTTGGTTGAAATGCTATCTAATTTAACGGCTATGCAGACGTTGGTTTATCGTTTATCTGAAATGCAGGATAACGGCGACTTAAAAGATGAGCACGCATCACTTGCAAAAGTTTTTTGCTCATTAAGAACACGTGATATTGTATCTAAAGCTAGAGAGGTGATGGGGGGGAATGGAATTTTACTTGAATATAATGTTGCTCGATTTTTAGCAGATGCGGAAGCTATCTACTCATATGAGGGTACTAAAGAAATTAATTCATTGATTGTAGGACGTAGCATTACAGGTTTTAGTGCTTTTGTATAATAATTGAGAGTCATGTTTAACTGTGAATTCTTTTACCGTTGATTTTATTCAAAATTCGATTATTTAATTATAACCTATGATCTTTAGCTTAGCTGTGGGTTATTTTATCCTATTTTCTTTGAGACTTCCGGTGCTACAATAAAAAAGGATCAAAATTAATTATTTTGATCCTTTTTTATGCTTAACTGAATTTTATCCTAGGGCCACATCTAAAGTCATCATTAAAATGAAACCTCCTATAAATCCGATTGTTGCGATGTCTGAATTTTTATTTTGTTGCGCTTCAGGTATAACTTCTTCTACGACTACAAAGATCATGGCTCCGGCCGCAAATGCTAGTGCATAAGGAAGTATGGGTGTAAAAGTAACTACTGCCATTGCTCCCAAAACACCGGCAATTGGTTCTACAATTGCGGATGCTTGTCCGTAGAAAAAACTTTTTCGTCTGCTCATTCCCATTCTTCTTAGTGGCATTGCGACTGCAATACCTTCAGGGAAATTTTGTAAACCTATTCCAATCGCCAAGATAACAGCCCCGGCAATTGTCGCCTCTGGAATCCCTGCAGCAACACTCCCGAAAAGAACACCTACCGCAAGTCCTTCAGGAATATTATGAAGTGTAATGGCTAAAATCATTAAAGTTGTTTTTTGCCATGGGGTCTTTACTCCTTCCACTTTTTTAAAATTGATATGTAGATGAGGTAAAACTTTGTCTATACTAAATAGGAATGCCGCGCCAATTAAAAATCCGACCACAGCTGGGACGACTTGTGCAAAACCAGTGCCTTCGCTCATGTCGATGGCGGGTATGAGGAGACTCCAGACACTTGCGGCTACCATTACCCCGCCTGTGAATCCCAACATGCCGTCCATGACATTTTTATTCATTTTTTTAAATAGGAATACAAATGAAGCGCCCAAAGCAGTGACTAGCCATGTAAATAATGTTGCATACAGAGCGGCTAAAATAGGGTCGATGCTTTCTAGGTATGTAATAACTGATTCAATCATAGTTTTGATATTATTTCATTATTTATTCATCTTTGAAATGTGCTCATATTTTTGCGATATCCACACTTATATATTTCAGGATTGGATGGATCATCTACCATTAATGGGGCTGTGTGTTTTAAAATATGATTCGTTAGAAGTTAAGCAAGTCTAATCTTAGATGGTATGCAACAAAAGTAATAAGTTAGATTGAACTAACAAATATATTTCTAACATTTTTGTTAGTGTATGCTAATAATTTTTAGTTTATCTGTTTCTGTTTGAATAGCCGTCTGTTATCTTTAGTGCTGATCTGTATTTAAGAATTGAGTTGGAAATAGTCAGCTCTGTGCGATAACTTGGTTTTATGCTTTATTATTTACAAGATGGGCTGGAAAATTTAACCAGCCCACCTGTACAATTTTCTATTAAGGGGTAAAGAACGGGTGGAAATTCTCATTCTAAATTGTTTATCACGATTAATTCTCCTTAAGCATTAGCTTTTTCTTCTTTATTCTTTTCTTGTTTTTTAAAAATAGCATTTAATAGAATTGCTATAGCACCATCACCTGTTACATTACATGCTGTTCCGAAGCTATCCATTGCGATGTATAAAGCAATCATTAAAGCTTGATTCTCGACGTTGAAACCGAGCATACTACCGATTATACCTATTGCTGCCATAATTGCTCCGCCCGGTACTCCTGGTGCTGCGATCATTGTTACCCCTAACATGCAGATAAATCCCATCATTTGTACAAAGTCTATTGGTATACCTTGCATCATCATAAGTGCAAGTACACATGCAACGATTTTCAGAGTACTTCCTGCAAGATGTATTGTTGCACATAATGGGATGCTGAAATTGGCGATGTCTTCATCAACACCGAGTTTTTTGGCTTGCTTTAGTGTTACGGGGATCGTTGCTGCAGAGGACTGTGTTCCTAAGGCTGTAAAATAAGCAGGTAACATACCCATTAATAATTTGAATGGATTTTTTTTAGAGGCTATCCCTGCGATGATAAATTGAATTACAAGCAAAAGGATATGGATGACAAAGATAATCCCGATAATTTTTATGAAGACATGGAGTATTGTGAATACCTTACCTGTGTATGTCATATCGTAGAAGATTCCTAGGATGAAAAACGGTAATAAGGGGATAATTATTTTTTCGATGATAAAACTGATTACTTTTTCAAAATCGATAAATACCTTTTCTAATGTCGAATTTTCTAATTTTGACAAGCCAATACCGATACAGAATGCAAGCACTAAGGCGGACATGACGTCGAATAGGGGTGGGAACTCAATTTTGAAATAGGGACTCAGTGTTCTGGTGGTTTCGGTAATTAGATCTGTATTGATCTGGTTTTGAAGTAAATCCGGGAATATACTCATGCTGATCGTGTACGAAAAAAGTCCAGCAAATAAGGTTGAACCGTAGGCGATCAATACAGTTGTCAATAATAATTTTCCTGCAGTCTTTCCTAGTTGAGCAATTGATGGAATGATTAATCCAACGATAATTAGGGGAATCAAAAATTTTAAGAATTGATCAAAAAGAAAATTATATGTGGTTAAGATTCTTCCTAATGACTCAGGGAGATATAGGCCGAGTAGAATACCTGATATGATAGCGACGATTACTTTAAAGAGAAGATTCTCAGTAATTTTTTTCATTGGATTTGTTTTAGTATATGATGTGTTATCCTTAGGATAATACGTTTATTTCATTTATAAAATAATTTATCATCTCCATTCTTTAAAAAAGAAGTCAATAGATGATCCATTTTGTTCTTTGCATTGAAGAAAAGTAAATATTTAATTATCTGGAATGATTCATATTCTTGACATCTGTATGGAGTTTAATCTGTTGAGAAAAAAAATGTCATCAGTAAAGATGATTTTGATACGTTGTTGCTCCTTTCGTCTGTTCTAAAAATGTCGACCCGATAAAAAAATATATTACGAAAATAGGAATTAATAACTGATTTATTTTGAAGAGTCCTCGTGTTTAGGTATTTGTATGGTACGGTCTCCAGTTGTTCTGTTTGGGGTATTGTTTTGTGGTGTAGCTTGTTAATGTCTTTTTAAGGGTGTTGTTTGTTGTTAATTAAAATGGATTACTTATCATATTTTATTGTTCAGGGACTGTTTTTTTATAATGTAATATTTCGGTAATGTGAGTTTAGGTTTTTAATGGAAATCAACATTGTGTGTCATAGTGTGATTTTTTTGAAAACAAAGCTGTGATCAAAATAATGGACTGTGATGTTGTGCTACTTGATGTTTGTAATGAGGTTGGATTTCTCATTCTTTGATTAGTCTTCAATTGCTTCAATGCTCTCTTGTTCGAGTTTTTTGAGATGTGATTTCATTGCTACTAGTTGCTCTAAGGAGTGACCTTGCCAATCTTTTATTTCTCCGACAACACGTAAAAAATATGCTGTTCGGTAGGATTTTGTCGGATTGCCGGGGAATTTTTTATTTGTGAGATTAGGATCATCTTCGATAGGGCCAGACGGATCTACTAAATAAATCCTTTCAGGGGTATCTCCCTGTGCTAATTCAGCTCCCCATATTGCGGCATCTAAAGTTGCAGTTAAATATACATATTTAGCATGTTTTCGTTTGCCATAATTAGAAGGATGGCCTGGCTCAATCAGGTCTCCTAGTTTAAGATCAGTTTTAGTGCCATGGTAAAACTGGTCTAAGGGTTTATTCTTGTCCATGATTTACTGATAGTTATCCAAACTATTTATGTTTATACAAGATCGTGTTTTTTTGTGTATATCAATTGCTTTTCATTAAAAAATATCTAATTATAGCCAGATATTGAGTTCTTTTTTTTGTCTATTCTATTTGTTGTGATGCTTTTTAATGTTGAGGATTAAAGATGCTTATGTTTCTTTATGCGCCAATGATAATATCGGCAAAGATTGCGTTTGTAGCTTTGATAAGGTCCTGAGGATTTATTTCAATCTGAAGTCCTTTTTTACCAGCGCTAATGACAATTTTGTTTTCCAAGGAAGCGAGTTCTTCTATGTATGTTGGAAATATTTTTTTCATTCCTATAGGAGAGCATCCCCCTCGAATATATCCGGTTATGTGCTGCAAATCTTTCATAGGAAGCATTTCACATTTTTTATTACCTGATATAATTGCTAGCTTTTTCAAATCTACCTGTGCATTTCCTGGTATGACAGCAACAATGTAAGGATCATTTTGTCCGGTGAGCACGAGGGTTTTGTAGATTATTTCTTCGCGAATTCCCAACGCCTCAGCAACATCGGTAGCGCTTTGGTGTTCGCCCACTACTTCGTAAGTTCTTAAGTTATAAGTAAACCTTAAGTTGTCCAGGATGCGGGCAGCATTAGTTTTTGTTATTTCTTTCATAAATCTGTATTCTTAATAATCGCTTCAGTACGCTGATGAATGATTTGATGTAGATGAATGTAATGATGATTTTATTAAAAAGCAATATGAAATTCTATGATGTTTAATTAAATATGTCGCTTCAGGATTTTGTTCTATATGAAATGTGTTTCTAATAATTGCAAGAATGATGTTCTTACCTATAGGATACCTATAGAGGTGGTAAGGGGTTTTATTGTGTCTGTCCTGTGTATAGATGGTGCATAGAAAGGTTGTTTATTGTGTGTGCTAAGGGTTGGCCTATAATTCGGATTGTGTGTTTCTAGTCTCGTTCTTGTGTGAGGCTAGGTTATTTCTTGTGTGCTTGTAGGGTGATTGTATAGTCAGTGTTGTGTGTTTGCAGGCTTTGCCTAGGTTTATCATTGTGTGATACTGGGCTCGGATGGGATTTCATAAGAAGAATTAATGTCTTTGCTTGTTTTATTATTTATGACTGTTTTTTATATACTAATTGTAAATAATATATATTAGTTTCGTTGAGATGGTGATACTTCAATATTAACAAAAGGGATTATTCAATAAAATGAATAATCCCTTTTGTTAATATTGCAAATAGTTTCCTTATACTGTGATCCAATTACTTTTATAAAGAACAATATCTGTTATTTATAATCGATTTTGCTGGATTTTAATTTTGTTGTTGTTTTTTAAAAGGCATATACTAAGGCAAGTGAAAATTGTCCGGCATTTTTTGTTGGAGATAGGTCTTGTTTTACAAACATCTGTGTTTCACTGTTATCAAATCTAACTTCAGGGATAAAAGTAAAGCCATGATGTTTGAAGTTTGCTGTTAACGTAGTGGAAAAGATTTCATTACTGGTAACTTCAGCTACGGGCATGTTTTTAGTTTTATAATATTCACCACGGATTCCTATACCAATATTTTCATTTATATTCACTTTTGGGTATAATGCTACTCCCGAATAGCCGCCTTCTCCTTTTCTGCTGTAGTCGGTCGCATTTGCACCTAATGAAAATAATGGAGAGAATGAATAATTTCCTACAAAATCGATCAAAGTTCCTGAGCTATAATTGCTGGCGCCGCCTTGTGAAGATCCTGTCAGAAAATTAAGGAAAAAGCTTGATTTGTCATTTGGTGCAACTGATAATTGTGATCCAAAGTGTGATACACCGTTTAAATCTTGGTAGACATTCCAATCATTAAAGATTCCGACCATAAGCCCTACTTTTTCAGAAAAAGCATATTGTGCTTTTAGTCCTGCATCCTGGAAAGGTCCTGCACCAAAAAGATATGAGGTTGAGTAGTGGAAATTGAATGATGGACAGATGACTTCATAGCCTACAAAAGTCCCCATAAAACCGGCTGTTAAACTTAATTTTTCTGTCAGTGCATAGGAAATGTAGAGGTTTTGAATGTGGAAGCTGTTTTTGTCGTCCCCATTTTGACCGTCTCCATTAATTATGGAGCGGTACTGTCCTCTCGGCCCAAATGATAATTCACCTACAAAAGATGCTTTTCCAGTTTTTTTCTTCAGAGCAAGATCAACCATTCCTATGGATACTGAATTATTGTCTTCAGTAAAATAGGTGTTTATATTCGGTTGTTTTTGGAAATCATATTTCCAATATGTATCCACTGATCCAGATATTTCTAGATCTAATAAATCATATTTTTTTGTTTGTGCATATATTTTGCTGCTTACTATTATTAAAATTAGTGTTGTTAAGATGATTTTTTTCATTTTTTCATGTTTTTAAATGTTTGTTTTTATTTTTTTTAGCATTCAAAAGCACTTAAACATCTAGTTTTTTTAATATTTTATGTAAATATTATTGTTTTTCCTCTTGTTTTGTTGTTTTATTAGCATTTAATCTAGTTGTTTTTGTGTTTTTAGGTTGATTTATTTAGGATCCTGATGTAAATATATGATTTTATTTAATATTTTATTGATTTTTTAATTAATTGAACTTATATTTGATCGAAATCAAATTTATAATAGTTATTTTTGATTGTTTTTTACTGATAAACACATTTTGTTATGAAATTATTAAACTTAAATCTTGAAATATTATGAAAAAATTCATTCCGCTTATTATTTTGGTTTGTTTAGCGATTATTGCCTTAGTTACACCCTCATTAGAAGTCAGTAATGTTGCAGGTGTGGAGATCGACACCGGAGATACGGCTTGGTTACTCGCTTCCTCGGCTTTGGTTTTGATTATGACTCCAGGTTTGGCATTCTTTTATGGTGGAATGGTGAGCAAGAAGAATGTTATCTCCACGATGATGCAAAGTTTCATCTGTATGTGTATTATTTCTGTCCTTTGGGTTATTTTCGGTTTTAGCTTAGCTTTTGGCGATGATATTGGGGGTATTATTGGAGATCCTCGCACGTTCTATATGATGAAGGGGATGTTGGGGAATGTGAGTTGGTCAGCTCTACCTACTATTCCACTGGTATTATTTGCTATGTTTCAGCTTAAATTTGCAATTATTACTCCTGCTCTTATAACAGGAGCTTTTGCAGAGCGTGTTCGCTTTAATTCATTTATGGTATTTATTATCTTGTTCAGTATTTTTATCTATATGCCACTGGCTCATGCCACTTGGCATCCTGAAGGTATCTTGGCCAAATTCGGTGTTTTAGATTTTGCAGGTGGTACAGTTGTTCATATGTCGGCAGGATGGGCTGCTTTGGCATCAGCTATCTATTTAAAAGGCCGTAAAAAGCCTACGCATTCACCAGCTCGGATTAGTTACGTGATTTTAGGAACTGCTCTTTTATGGTTCGGATGGTTTGGATTTAATGCAGGTTCTGCAGGTGGGGCTAATAGTCTTGCCGCTTATGCTTTTGCAACCACAACTACTGCGTCAGCTGTAGCTTCAATTGCCTGGATATTTGTTGACCTGATCCGAGGTAAAAAACCATCTGCTATGGGAGCTTGTATCGGAGCTGTTGTTGGATTAGTTGCTATAACACCGGCAGCAGGATTTGTGACGATCTCACATTCGATCGTTATAGGGCTTGTAGCGGCTTTAGTTAGTAATTTAGTTGTATTCTTACGTAGTAAAACCAGTATTGACGATACTTTAGATGTATTTCCTTGTCACGGTGTAGGCGGTATGGTCGGTATGGTGCTTACTGGGGTTTTTGCAAATAGTAGTGTCAACAGTGTTGTTACGACAAATGGTTTATATTTTGGTGAGACAGGTCTATTTGTAGCACATATTGTTGCGTTGATTGCAGTTTCTGTTTTTGCATTCTTTGGATCTTTCCTTTTGATCAAATTAACGGATTTAATTACACCACTTCGTGTTCATGAGGTCGAGGAAGAGCTTGGTTTAGATATTACTCAACACGACGAGGAATTGTAGAATTGATATTCATACTACCAATATTAACCCTTGATAAGGTGTGGCTTTTGCCGCACCTTACTTGTTTTATGGTACTTTTTGCACTAGTTTTTATAAATATATAATTTGTAAAATCCAGTTTATTAGGATACTTGTCTTCAACTTCTTTTATTGGTTATTTTGCTATTATTATCTCGGTCTTCACGCTTTTTTGTACTTTGATTAAAGAGATTATTCTTTTATTCGGTTCAGTATGCATTTCGTCATATTCAGTTACAAAATATGATGGTTGGGACTGAATATCTTGTTTATAGTATTTCATAAAAACGATCTTTGTTAAAAGAAGAAAGAAATGGGCATCTTTGTAAGGACGAAGAGTTTTTTAAATTATGTGTGTTTTATTTTTTTATTCTTGAACAAACTGTCAATGAGTTTGATAATCAGATGGATAAAAAAAAATTCTATTTGATTACTATTTGCCATATTGCAAATTTATATCTGATAGAAAAAAGCCTGTTGAACTATACAAAGATGGCCAGAATCGTGATGGCAAATATTGAATTAGATTTTATTTAAAGATGGAAAAAATCAAATATATTTCTGATAAAACAAAGCGATTATTACCGACTCGTTTTAAACGTATGTTCTTGGTGATTTTTGCATTTGTTTTGCATTATTTGGTTTCATATATCTTAGATCCTTATTCTGAATTTTGGCAAGATTATTTTGGAAGGAGCTTTTCTGAACTTTTAACGGAATGGGGGATATCATTTTTATTTTGCTTTTTAATTTCTGAATCAAGTATACTTATACATAGGAGGTTAAATCTGCGGGTTCCTTGGCCACAAAATAAGTCTAAAAGACTTTTTCTTGAGATTACGCTCAATTTTTCGGCGGTTATGATTCTTATTTTGATGAATATGGTCTGTTTCGCGATTTTAGATCCTCAATCTGCGAAGGTAGAATCCGTTCCATCTATTGAAGAAATAAAAGGTATGTTACAGTGGATTGTGGTTAGTTTGGTCATTTCTTTTATGATTATTTCTATCAATACCATGAGTTATCTAATTAATAATTGGATTGAAACAGCTACGGAAATGTCCGAACATAAGATAAAGGCAGCAGAATTGAGGCAAGCATCAGTAGAAGCAGAGCTAAATGCATTGAAGATGCAATTGGATCCTCATTTTATTTTTAATAATTTGAGTGTGCTTTCTGAGTTAATTCTTGAAGATCAGCAGCTTGGTTTTGAGTATTCTGAAAATTTTGCCAAGGTCTATCGTTTTTTATTGGTCAATAGTAAAAAAAATATGATCACGCTTGATGAGGAGATTAAATTTTTAAATGCTTATATATTTTTAATTGAGCACCGTGTTGGTAGCGGTGTTAATTTTACAATTAACATTAATGACCATAGTCGTGGTATGTATATCCCATCACTAACTTTGCAGTTGCTTATTGAAAATGCAATTAAACATAATACCACAAGAAAAAAGCGACCTTTAATGATTACTATTTCCAATGATGAAGTAGGTCGAGTTGTGATTGAAAATACGTTATCACCCATGGACAATCCTGAGATTGTATCGACGGGTATTGGGCTTAATAATATAATCAGTCGTTTTCAGCTCTTAGGAGAGAAGGTGCCAGAAGTTATAAAGGATCAGCATATTTTTAGGGTATGTATTCAATTAGTAGCATATGATAGAGAAAATAGTAATAGTTGAAGATGAAAAATTAAATGCCGATCGTCTTAAACGTTTAATTGGGGATATTTATCCAAATGCTCAGATCGTAGCTGTTTTGGATAGTGTTACTGATACGGTAGACTGGTTTCGAAATCAAGAAATTCCAGATGTAGTTTTAATGGATATCCGACTTTCTGATGGAATCAGTTTTGATATTTTTGAAAAAGTGACGATCGATTGTCCTATTATTTTCACTACGGCGTATGATGAATATGCTGTACAGGCATTTAAATATAATAGTGTCGACTATATTTTGAAACCTGTTGAAAAAGAGGAATTATCAACTGCATTGCGAAAGGTTGAGGGCCTAGGTTCAATGATGAATAACCAAATATCCATTGATAAATTACTTCATTATGTAAAACCTAAAGATTATCGGTCCCGCTTCTTAGTCCCCTTTCGTGATGGTTATCAAACCATATTAGTTAATGAAGTGAATTGTATTTATGTCGATTTAAAATTGACAAAAGCACGCCTCAAGAGTGGAAAAGATGTTGTTCTTAATCAAAGTATGGATGATCTAGAAAAACAATTAGATCCAAGAATTTTTTTTAGGGCAAATCGTCAGTTCATTATTCAGATTGATGCTGTAAGTCAATTGGTTCATTATTTCAATCGTAAATTGAAAGTTGTTCTGTTTAATTCTGAATTTGATATTATTGTCAGTAGAGAAAAATCGGTTTTATTAAAAGAATGGTTAGATTCTTGATTTTTTAGGCATGTTTGCATGATGTTAAATTATTAATCACATCCTATTTTTTTGTTGGAGAAATAAGTGTTGACCGTGATCAATACTTTTCATAACGGTTATCATACATTAACGTTTATTGTTAATAGAGGAGGCAAACTTAGTGGCATAAAAACCGAGTCGATGGCCTGTTTTTATTTTTAAGTGATTGGTTATTAGGTTTGTTTTGATGGCGCTGTCGTACAGTGTGTTAACGCTAATAAATATTGTTTATTTTATTTTTCGTACCTTTGTACCGTCATATGACACGGATGCATCGGTTTGTTCCGTTATTTTATAGCTCTTTTTTGAGCTATTTCTGAGTTGTTCGCGATATACTTGTTATAGTATTTTAGAGGTGTTTATTAATATCTCGTCTTTTAAAAGATTCATTTCTTTTTCATGATTGCTCTTCATCGAACTAAGAGTAAAGTGTGTTAAATATCAAGTTGATTGAACAAGAAGGAGTTCTTCGGTCGAACTAACTCAACTTTAGAAATTGTTTTTTATGTTATTAAAATAACATGAAGGTGTTTTCTATTGAATATACCATCTGTGCCATGACAATTCGTTTCATACCAAAAAATTAAAAATGGATAAAAACAGAAAAGTTAAAATAAAAGTCGAGGACTTAACGATTGTTTTCGGTAAACAAAAGAAATTGGCGCTTAAATTACTGAATGAAGGTTACCCAAAGAAAGAAATACTAGAAAAAACCGGCTGTACAATCGGTATCAATAAAGCTAATTTTGAAATTTACGAAGGAGAGTTTTTTGTCATTATGGGACTTTCTGGAAGTGGTAAATCTACTTTACTACGTTGCCTGAACCGATTGAATGAACCTACAATGGGTAAAGTCTTTATCAATAATGATGATATCACAAGTAAAAACAATAAAGAGCTTCTGGAAGTGCGTAGAACTGAAATGAGTATGGTGTTTCAGAAATTTGGATTATTACCACATCATACTGTTTTGACTAATGCCGCTTTTGGTTTAGAAATTAGAGGGGAGGACAAAGCATCTCGCGAGGCGAAAGCTCAAAAAGCGCTTGACATAGTTGGTCTTAATGGTTTTGAACAGCAGTTTCCAATTCAGCTGTCAGGGGGTATGCAGCAACGAGTAGGGTTGGCGCGTGCTTTGGCTAATGATCCGGAAGTCATGTTGATGGATGAGGCTTTTTCAGCATTAGATCCCTTGATCAAAACCGAGATGCAGGATCAGCTATTGGAGCTTCAGGATACCTTACAAAAAACGATTGTCTTCATTACTCATGATTTGGATGAAGCTATTAAGCTTGGCGATCGTATCGTGATTATGAAAGATGGAATTATTGAGCAAATTGGTACAGCCGAAGATATTCTAACGAATCCAGCGAGTGATTATGTTAAAGCTTTTGTGGACAAGGTGGATAGAAAATCGATTATCACAGCAGGATCATTGATGACCGAGAAACCGACATTGGTTAGGTTCAAAAAAGATGGTCCTGAAGGGGCGCTTCGGAAAATGAGAACAACGGGACTTGAAATACTCCCTGTAGTGGATATTCATGATACCTTCTTGGGGTTTGTCAATATCAATGAAGTTATTCAAGCTGCTAAGCGGAAAGATCCTACTGTAGAATCTATTATTCATATGAATGTTCCTTCGGTATCTAAGGATGTTACTGTTGAAGAAATGTTACCGTTGATTTCGGAAACAAGATCGCCAATTGCTGTGGTCAATGATCAAAATAGATTGTTAGGTATTGTGACGCAAACTTCACTTATTATCGAAGCAACAAAGTTTAACGAAGAGGAAATTAACGAATTAAAAGAAAAAGCAAATAATCAGTAACAATGAGTAAAATAATAGATATAGGTCAATACATTGAAGTTGCAATTAATTGGCTTACAGAAAATTTTAAGCCTTTATTTGATTTTATAAAACATACGGGTAATTCATCCATTATTGGATTAGAGTGGATATTTTTAGCAGTCCCTTTTTTTGTGGTGATCGGACTTTTTACAGGTCTGGCATGGTGGAAGTCAGGTAAAGGCGTTGCGCTAATAACTTTGTTAGGTCTGTCCCTTATTTACATGATGGGTTTTTGGCAGGAGACGATGGAGACTTTAGCATTGGTTTTGGTTGCAACGGCGACAGCTTTGATACTTTCTGTTCCCTTGGGTATTTGGGCGGCGAAAAATAAACTAGCTGCGAAGATTATTCGCCCTATGTTAGACTTGATGCAGACGATGCCTGCTTTTGTTTATCTGATACCGGCAGTGTTGTTTTTTAGTATCGGTAAGGTTCCTGGCGCATTTGCGACTATTATTTTTGCGATGCCGCCAGCTGTCCGTTTGACGACTCTTGGTATCGATGCAGTTCCAAAAGATATTGTAGAGGCTGCACGTGCCTTTGGAGCGACTAATCGACAGATTCTGTTTAAGGTTGAGCTACCGCTAGCTATGAAAACTATTCTTGCGGGTATAAATCAGACCATATTATTGTCACTTTCTATGGTCGTGATTGCCGGAATGATTGCCGCGGGTGGTTTAGGAGAGAAAGTACTTGAAGGAATTAATAACCTAGATATAGGACTTGGATTTGAAAGTGGCTTATCTGTTGTGATCTTAGCTATTATCTTGGATAGGATAACGCAGGGTTTTGTACAGAATAAAAAATAATATGAAGAACATTAAAATAGCTTTAATCTGTTGCGTTATCGTATTTCTTAGCGCTTGTCAACCAGATGGTAATAAAAAATATATCAATGTAGGTATGGTCGATGGTTGGGCCGAAGGGGTCGCTATGACCTATGTTGCTAAAGCAGTTTTGGAGGAGTTGGATTATCATCTGGTCATCCAACGTGCTACACCAGATATGATCTTAGCTTCTATGAATAATGGTGATACAGACCTCTATATGGATGTTTGGCTTCCTTTAACTCATGGTTCTAAAATTGCAAAATTTCCTAATCTTGTTGATATTGGTACGAGTTATGCGCACGCCAAAAATGGTTTAGTTGTACCCGATTATGTTCCAATTAATTCTATTGAAGAGTTAAAAGTGCACGAAGATCAATTTAAGCATCAAATTATGGGGATTGAAAAAGGAGCTGGTATAACAGCTGCGGTAGATCAAGCCATAAAAGACTATGATTTAAATTATCGTCAGGTAAATTCATCTACAGTGGCGATGATTACTGAATTGCAAAATGCGATTAAGGAAAAACGCTGGATCGTTGTCGCAGCTTGGCAACCACACTGGATGTTTGGTAAGATGAAATTAAAATTTCTGGAAGATTCTCGAGAATCTTTAGGAACTGCAGAGCAGATCAAGATTTTTACTCGAAAGGAATTTCCTGCTGACCAACCCGAATTGACCCGCTTCTTTTCTCAGATTCATTTTGATGTAGCCACCATGTCTAACTTGCTGATGAAAATGCAGGAAAGTAAGGATAAAGAAGCTACAGCGAAACAATGGGTAGCAGATAATAGATCTTTAGTGGCTTCATGGTTGAAATAATTGGTTTTGTTTAATTTTCTGGGTGCAGTTACAGCATCTGTTGTGACCAATTAAAAAAGGAAGAATCTATTTATAGATTCTTCCTTTTTTAATTTAAAAGTGGTAAGCAATACTACCTAAGATATTTCTCGGCATTTGCGGATTAACTGTTGTCCAACCTTTAAAGTAAGTCTGGTTAGTCAGATTATTTGCCTTAACAGCAAACTCCATATGTTTGTAACTGTAAGAAAGACTACCATTAAGTAAAGTATACGAAGGAAGTACAAAAGTTCCTGTCGGGATACTATTTGTAATGATATTTTCACTAGCATGATTGATTCCAAGACCAATACCTACACCTTTTAACGTTCCTTGTTGCAAAGTGTAATTTGCCCAGATATTGGCTAGGTGTTTTGGTCCAGCTTCGGTTGGGCGAAGGTTGTTTACATTAGCGGCCGCTTTTGTTGTTTTACTATCGTTGAAGCTATAGCTTAAGATCATATTTAATCCTTGAATAGGGGCTGCTGTTAAGTCGAAATCGAGACCACGGCTTAGGCGTGTACCATCCTGTACACTGATATTGTAGCTTTTACCATCAATTTCTATTGTTTCAGGACGGATCATATTGTCTACACTGATATCGTAGTAGCTGGCAGTAAGACCAATTTTATCTTCAAGTAGATTGAATTTTACTCCTGCTTCCCACTGTGATGCTTGTTGCGGTTTGAAATCGCCGGATACACTGGGGTGAGGCTGTACTACTGGTGAAACATTTTTAAAGCCATTCTGATAGTTAGCAAAGAATGAAACTTGATCTTTTATGGCTTCATACACGAGACCTACGCGCGGTGAGAAGGCTGTTTGGTTGAATTTTCCAGTAGTGGTATCTTTATCAATGTTGTACGTTCCTTTATTATTAAAGTAATCCATGCGCAGGGCAAGGTTTAAATGTAATTGTGAAGTTACATCTAAGACATTGGAAACATATGCTCCAAATACCTGTGTACGGCTACGGTTGTTGGTCTGTGCACCGTTGGAAGCAGCAATTGCCGCATCGATGAAAGCTGCGTTAAATTTATAGTAATCTGGATCATCGTATGACGTATTGATTTGATCTGTCTGTACATAAGGAGAGTTGTGCGTTTCCGATTTTTGGGAAAGGAGATCCAGTCCTATAAGTAGTCTATTGCGCATACCACCGATGTGGAAATCTCCAATAAAATTCTGTTGTGCATTGATGCTATTGGCTACATAATTTTGCAGTGCTGCATATCGGTTGATCAATGTGTCATTTGCATTTTGCAAGTACATGATATATTGGAAGTAACCATCAGATTTACGTCTATTATAACTAACAGTTGTATTGGATGTCCATTGCTCGTTGATGCGGTAATTTACATTTCCACGTAAGTTGGTACTTGGGTTTTTAAAAGTAACATCATTGTTGGTATACGACTTGTTAAAGTCAAATTGCAATTCATCGGGCGTTCTTGCAAACAATTGACGGGAACGATTGAGAAATACCATCATTGGATTGGTCGCTTTGCTCTGATAAATTTCAGCATCCAATTGAATGTCTAATTTGTCATTCGGTCTGTATAGTAATGAAGGAGCAACAAAAATTGATTTGTTAAATCCTGCATCCTGAAATGTTCCTGTATGTGAATATGCTGTGTTGATACGGCCTAAAAGTTTTTTATTAGCTGTTAGCGGTCCGTAGACATCAGCTGTTACACGGTGCTGTGCATAACTGCCAAAGATATAATTGATCCGTCCACCTATGGTATCAAGCGGTTTTTTAGTGACATTATTTATCAATCCACCAAAACCAACAGCAGCGCCACCATATAAGGAGCCAGAAGGTCCTTTGATAACCTCGATGGTTTCTAAGTTGGCCGGATCTGGACTTGTGCTAGCAATACTCACGACGCCATTGACCATCGCGGCTTGTGTGGTGAATCCTCGTAATGTGTAATAAGAGACTCCATCTCCAGGACGTCCAGTGGATGACCATAATTTGTCTATACCAGAAACGTTTGCCAATGCGTCATCATAATTTGTATTTACCTGGCTTTTAAGTAACTCTTTGGTAACGACAGCATAAGATTGAGAGTTTTCCATATTACGAAGTGGCATTTTGGAAACGTATAAACTTTGTTTTCGAGTATACTTATTCTTGCTTGCTCCGTTTATTACAATTTCGTCTAAAGTGGACTGGTCTTCGGTGAGATAGATATTGGAAATGATATTTCTTTTTTCTTCTAGCTGGATGTCGCGGATTTGAGATTGGACTCCTATAGCTGAGATGTGGATTTGTGCAGGACCTGGTTTCAAGGATTTGAGGAGATAAGAACCATTGGCTTTCGTTGAAACACTGATGTCCTGAGGAAGCAGTTTGACCGTGATACCTTCTACAGGCTTTCCATCGGCGGAGAATATTTTCCCATATATTTCCGTTTTTTGTTGTGCTTGAGCTTGGAGAGAGCATGGAAGCAACAACATAAGGTAGATGATAAATTTATTCATAGTGTTTATTTATTTTATTTAGATTAATTATAAACAGTGCAAATATATTATTCATGTTACACTTTTCAAAACTATATTTTCAATCCATTAGAAAGAAGTTTGGTGTTGATTTTGAACAGTATCTGTGTCGCTTCGGGGATAAATGCTCCTATACTAGTAATAGATTATTTTACTATTCTTGAACAATTTCCGATAAACTAATTATTCTATTTTTGTCGTTTATCTCCTTGGAAAAAGGGTTAATATTCCAGAAAATAAAAAATAGGATGTTATTGACTAACCTAAAAAAGATATTGGGTTGTACTGCAATTTAGAATTATATTTGATGGCGCTTTAACTAAAAAATAGAATTTACCAATGGTCCATCGCTATCGCGCTATTTTAATTTGGGGACAGAGATCAGACTCTATTTTTTAGTTAAATACGGCATGAGAAGAATTGAAATGTCAATCAGTTATCAATTCGCTTGTAATGAAGTTGTATCAGTCCAGTCTCAAACTGTTTTGTTGAAATAAGTGTTAATTTTTGCTCCGGTCTTCCATCTTTAAAAAGTTTTACTCCGTCACCTACTAGTATTGGTATAATTGAAATCACAAATTCGTCAATTAAATTTTCTTTTAAAAGTTCATTAACAATTTCTGCACCACCATCAATGAAAATATTTTTGCCGGTTTCACTTTTCAATTTTAAAATAAGGTCTTTTAAATCTTCGGTGTAGAACGTGATATTACCTACATCTGGTCTAGCAGTTCTGGTTATAATATATGTCTTTTTATCAGCATGATGAAATTCTGGAACATGGGCAATGATCCAGTCATATGTTTTTCTGCCAAGAACTACTGTATCTACTGATTTTATAAATGAAGCATAACCATAGTCTTCTCCTTCTTTTTCTACTATTGATAAAAAATCAAGGTTATCATTTGGTTTGGCAATATAACCATCCAAGCTTGTTGCAATATATAAGATTACTTTTCTATCCATATTTATTTTTAGTGATTATTTTTTGTTAGATTATATTCTCATTTATAAAAGAAACGGATGGTAACTCAAGTTGTAGATGATCCTGTATCAGTTTTTATCGGTCACCGGGGACAGCTAGGTGACTTTTAGCTTCGACAGTACCGACCTGTAAAAGAATATTTATTATTAATTGAACCTAATTTAATCAAAAAAGACCGTTTTGATTGGATTTTTCTTAACAAAGTTTAGCGTTGTAGCATCGGGAAATATACGTTCTTCTTCATTTTCAATGCCATTGCAAATCTCATAAGCTATTTCTTCAGGTTCTGACTTATGTGATTTCGTTTCTTCTTTTGTCATTTGCGTATTGACATACCCCATGTAAGCACCGATAACTTTGATTCCTAAAGCTTCAAGTTCTTCACGGATTGTTTCTGTCAAAATATGAGCTGCAGTTTTGGAGGCACAATAGGTACCTAATCTTTTTATAACAGTTAAACTTCCTATTGAAAGAATATTGACGATGCAAGTGTCTTTATTTTTTTGAAGATGTGGGATAAAGTTGTTAATCATTTCGATTACACCTATATAGTTCACTTTCATCTCAAATAAAGCAGTTTTTGCAGCTTCTTCTTTTAGAAAAGGAATTTTAAGTTCTATCCCGGCATTATTAATCAGTATTTCTGTATCGTTGCAATTTAGGGCTGCCGCTTGTATACTGTCCGTACTTGTTACGTCAAGTTCTAAAAGTTCAACTCTGTTGTCATAATTCTGAAACTGATTTTTTAAATTTTGTAATTTTAAGCCTGTTGCATATACTTTCTTAACGTTTCTATTGATGAGTTCTTGTACTAGCGCTGTTCCGAGACCTCCATCGGCTCCTGTTACTAAAACTGTTTTATCTTTTAAAATCATTGTTCTACTCTATTGGTTCTATTATTCTGAATGCGTAAAATGAGCTTAAATTACCTAATTTTCTTTCATATCAACAAGCTTTTTTTATTGATATTATTATCTGTAGAGAAAGATTCTGATCATTGTGCACTATGGGATAGGACTGTAGATGGATACTGGAAATACTGTAAGTTAATAATTTTCTGAAAGCGAACGAATAGTTATAAGTTAATTGATAGCGTGATCATAAAATTATCTTTAGGTGGCTTATAAGCCACAATTTCCAGGGTTTAATTTGTATAGGAACATGCTTTATTTAATTTTGTGACTTTATCGCTTTACATGATACCTTTGTACAAGATAAACTTTATTGTTCTTGATGACGGAAATTTGTATTATTGGATCTTCAGTTAGCTTTTTGTAAAATTTTAAATATAAATTATAGATGAAAAAAATAGTAGCCATTATTTTCCTTTTTGTTACTGTGTTTGTTGTGTCCTGTTCAAAGGAAGATAACAATATGGGAGAGTCTAATAGTGTAACTGGGCGCTGGGTTCTCCAAGAGATGATCGAATTAAATACGATGAAGGAAGTTCCTTATACAGATGGTATTGAATATACATTTAAAGCAGACGAAACGTTTACAGGTATTAGTGTCGATATTGATTTTGATGGTAGTGATGTTGTTACTAAAAAGATTGCGATTTCTGGTAGATATGTGCTTTCTGATAATGGTCAGAAAATAACAATAAGACAGAATGGAGGGCAGACATTGGTATTTGATATTTATGATCTTACCTCAAAAAAGATGATACTGAGGGGTAAATTTCAAAACTTTCAGGTTGAGTCTACGTTTAGTAAAAAATAATTATTCGAATTTTCTTCATCCAACGCATCCTCCCTTACTATAAGGAGGGTGTGTTGGATTTTATTATTAAATATTGATCTAGTTACTTCCGTTGTCTTTACGAATAGCTGTAACTATGGGTTGTTAATAACTACATAAAATAGCTAGGGATCTGTAATTGCATAATGGAGAAATAAGAAATTACCCTATTTCGTGAAATAAAATTCAAGATTTGTGCTATTTTACTAGTGCTTTTTTACAGTAAATTTGTTGGGTTAAAAACAATAAGTTTTTAAATTCGCTATTTATGATGTTGAGACTAGTTATTTTTGTACTGTCAATCTGGTTTTTTCCTTTTCAATCATTAGGATCAACCTCACTTGCTACAGTACGGAATCGTGCTAATTCATCTACATTTCAAAGAAGATTTGATCCTGCTGATCAGCTTGTCGAAAACGGCGATTCCCATTTGTCGGATAAAAGAAATTCACTTTTTCAACAGATGTATTTTTGGGATATCGATTTAGATCTTGATAAAGATTTCAAATTGGACACATTATTCGCAATTTACGATCTAACGGTTCATTTGTTATATCCTAATCAAACAGCATATCTGGATTCCTATACATCCTATGCTGATCTACCGGTTCAATCTCGTAAATTTCTCCTTTTCGAGCAGATAAAGATACCTCTTTAATCTCCCTTCCACTCACTTACTTTGTAAGTGGTAGAGTCAGGTATATCCTGTCTGCTACTCACATGAAACAATTCTATATTATCTAAGATTAAACACTATTATGCACGAGCTTAGTATTGTAAAAGATATCTTCGATACTCTGGAGGGCCATTATGGTGCCAAGGTTGAAGATATTCAAAAGATTCAAGTAACTGCGGGTCTGCTTTCAAATGTGCAGCCTGTCTTAATTCAAAATGCCTTTGATGCTTTTATTTTAGATAATAATGGCTATATGGATATGGAACTTGAGGTTGTCGTCAACGAGATCATGGCTTACTGTGAACATTGTCAAAAAAATTTTCCGGTGCTTTATCATCGTTTTGTATGCACCTGTGGTCAACCTTCGTCCACAATCGTTCAGGGAAATGAATTATATATATCAAAAGTAATTTTTAAACAAGAAAAATAAGAAATTATGTCAACTAACACATCTAGTCCAAAAAGTGCTGGAAACCGCGTCGGTTCTGTACAGTGTGATAACACCACATTACATTTATTAAAAGCCAATGATTATGTTGCAAATGCTATCCGTGAACGTTTAAAAGACGTTTGTGTGATCAATGTTTGTTCGTCTCCTGGTTCAGGTAAAACAACTTTAATGCAAGAAACAGGTAAGCTACTTGCAAATGATCTTAATATTTCTGTATTAGTGGGTGATCCTGAAACGGAGCGCGATGCGATCAGAATGCGTGAAGTTGGCATCAACGCGTTGCAGATTGTAACTGGTGGTATGTGTCATATCGAAGCGCAGATGATTTTGCAAGCACTTGATCATATTGATATTACAGGTACAGATCTTTTATTTATTGAGAATGTGGGGAATTTACTATGTCCTTCTGCTTTTGATTTAGGTGAAGATTATCGTGTTACATTATTAGCAACCACTGAGGGTGATGATAAACCTAAAAAGTATCCGCGTATGTTCTTAACGAGTGAGCTGATGCTAGTTTCAAAATCTGATTTATTGCCGTATGTGCCATTTTCAGTAGATGCTGTAACTAAAGATGCCCGTGAAGTAAATCCGAATATTGAAGTGATTACTATCAGTACATTGAAGAATGAGGGTATTGATGAGTGGTGCACCTGGTTGAAAGAAAAGGTTAAGCAAAAAAAAGAATCAAGACTTCAAGCTGAAGTAAAATAGGAGCTATGCAAGCAGAGTTGGTATATATTGATGCTGTGCTGCCACAGGGAGCGTTTGCTCGGGATACTGTATCGCTACTTCAGCTGGAATGGTTTGAAGTGAATAAAAAAAGATTGACAAGAGCTACTACTACTGGGCAAACTTTATTGATGGAGCTGGAAAAAGGTCGTGAATGGTGCTCTGGAGATGGTCTGTTCCATGAAGGAAAATTGATTGCTACTATTGCGATTAAACCGACATTGACCATTTGTTTTAATCCCGTTAATACAGTACAGGCGGCTGACTTTTCTTATTATTTGGGGAATAGGCATTTACCATTGTTTATGGAGACCGATCGCGCGATGTATCGTGTTCCTTATGATGGTCGTTTATATGAGCAGCTGCTTGCAAAATTTCAATCTCAGGTACAGTTGGAAGATGGGATATTACTGTCAGAAAATCTAGTAAAGCGGTTGATAAAAAAATCAAGAAATGAAAATGAGTTATAAATTATTTTGCTTAGTAGCTTTTTTATCTATAGCCACTTTTAGTGGGTGTAGTCATGTTACTAAGAATGATCTATCGAAATCTATTAGCGCAACCGATAGCCGTGGAAAAGTGATCAAGTTGAACGATGTTGCCAAACGGGTTGTCGTTTTATTTCCTTCGTTGCTTGATGAGGTGTATATGCTTCAAGCCGGTGATCAGGTTGTTGGTATTCCACAACAGGTATATCAAATGGAAGATACTTATGCTTTTTTATCGAAACTTGATTCGAGGATTGCTGCCAAAACATTGCCAACCCCAACTTATGGTGGGCAGTCCAGTAATGTCGAGAGTATTATTGCGTTACAACCTGATTTGGTGATTACCTTCAATACCGATCAAGATAATATAGAACAATTAGAAGGTCTTGATATCCCTGTTTTTACCTGTTCCTCGGCAGATGACAAAAGTATAATGGCGGAATTGCTGGGGATGGGAACGCTTGTTGGAAAACAAGAAAGAGCACAGGAAATTGTTGATTATGTTGATGGGGAGCTCGATCGTATGCAAGTTCCATCGATTGAAAATGCGAAGTCTGTTTATTATGCTTGGTCAAAAGGCCGTGTCATGTCTACTTCTGGAAAAGGAAGTCTTATTGATATGGCGATTCGTCTTTCTGGAGCTGAAAATGCATGTCCTCTACCTATGGAAGCTCCAAATATCAGTGCAGAAACGATGTATAAGTGGAATCCCGATTTAATAATCTTGTGGAACTCTAAATTGTCGGATGTTTATGATCTGAAAGAGTTAGCAGATCTTCCTGCTGTGAAAAATAAACAGGTTTTTGTCATGTCACCATCGTTTCCTTTCGATCCACATACTGTTAAGTTTTTATTGTTTGCTAAACAAGTTCGTCATTGGAGCTTTCCAAGCTATTCGGAAGAGCAATTGAAAAAAGAAATGCAGGGAGCTTTTGAAGTCATGTACGGTAAAAAGGGGTTACTATAATCATGAAAAATATAAAAATCATCGTCCTGTTGATCTTATTTCCACTGTCGCTTTTTGTGTTGTCGCTTACTATTGGTTCTACACAACATGTCGGTCTGGTCGAATTGTTTCAGCGGATGTGTCTGCAATTAGGGTTGATACAAGATCAACATCTGCTTTCGGATGCAAGTTTAAATACCATTTTATGGCAGGTGAGATTGCCACGGGTGTTATTGACTTTTATGGTCGGTGCAGCTTTGGCTTCGTCAGGAGGAGTTCTACAAGCTATTTTCCGTAATCCAATTGTAGATCCGTTTACATTAGGTATCTCTTCGGGATCTGCTTTTGGAGCAGCACTCGCAATGTTGTTTCCGATTATGTCTGTTAATCTCTCTGCTTTTATTTTTGGAGTTTGTGCAGTGGGGCTGACTTATTTGGTTTCTTACTCTGGAGCAAGGACTTCTATTGTAGGGATGGTATTGGCTGGGATGGTGATTTCTGGGGTTTTTACTGCTCTTTTAACTTTATTGCAGTATTTAAGTGATCCTTATAAACTTCAAGCTATTGTTCAATGGACAATGGGCAACTTACATACTGCTTCTTGGTCTAAGGTATATAGCGCTATGGGACCAATTTCAGTTGGTTTATTTGTGATCGTGCTCTATCGATGGAAGCTGAATCTATTGTCTCTCGGTGATCAGGAAGCTTTAGCCATCGGTGTCAATCCCAGAATCATTAAATTGATTCTAATTGGAGTTGCGACGATGATTACAGCATCTGCAGTAGCTGCGGTAGGGGTGATCAGTCTGTTTGGATTGATTATTCCACATATTAGCCGAATGATATTTGGACCTAATAATAATATTTCGGTGTGGGCTAATATCAGCATCGGCGGTAGTTTCCTACTTTTAATCGATGATTTTTCTCGTGCTGTCATGCCTTTCGAAATTCCGATCGGTGTGTTTACTATGATTGTGGGAGCGCCCTTATTTATTTACTTGATGCGTCGAAACGCGATGAATTGGAACTCATGATAGCTACTATTTCAACAAAGCAATTATCTTTCTCTTATGGAAATGATATCGTATTGCGTGATGTGAACGTCTCTTTTCCAAAGGGAAAATTGTCGATCATCCTAGGGCGCAATGGCAGTGGGAAATCAACGTTGTTTAATGTGATCGCAGGCTTAGAAAAACGCTACGATGGTCAAGTGACTATCGGCGATGTAGAACGTAGAAAGATTAAGATCGGTAGTAGTAGTCAGTTGCGCTTGGGTTTTCTCAATCAATTTCATCAGATGACTTTTCCCTATAAAGTGTTTGATGTGGTTTTGACTGGAAGGGCTTCTTTTTCACGATTCTCACCAAGTAAAGAAGATCATGAAGCTGTACATGCGATTTTAAAAAAGTTTGATCTTGAACATCTTCGTGATAAGCCTTATACCGAATTGTCTGGAGGAGAAAGGCAGTTGATCTTATTATGCCGTGTACTGGTGCAGCAACCTGATGTCCTCATGTTGGATGAACCTACTAATCACTTGGATCTAAACTATCAAATGGCTGTTTTGCGAACAGCGAAAGAGCTGGTTAAGGAGGGGACGACAGTTTTATGTGTTATGCACGATCCTAATCTGGCTTATATGTTTGGTGACCAATTTTACCTAATGCGTGATCAAAGTGTTCTTGATATTAATGGTCTGGAGCGCGAAGAAGTGAAAAATTTGTTGGAAGAAACTTATGAATTGTCTTTGTTGAGTATAGAGAAGCAAGGAAAATGGATGTTTATTCCGATGCTTAATGAAAATCAATAATGAAAAATATTTCGATATATCATGTTGGATCAGAAGATGTGGTAGAAGTTCTGCCTTATGTTCTGGATTTCAGAAGAAAACTATTTCCGATGTTGGATCCGAATCAGGTGCCTAAAGATTTAAAGGCGTTTGAACAGGTTTATTTACAGAACCGCGCTGGTACTTTTCTACAGGCAAGAACCGCGGATGGCATATTAATCGGGGTGATCGGTATGCTTAATTATGATTACCGGTTCCCTCACTTGGATATTGATGCTAAGAAGACCGTTGAAGTAGCCCGCTTATTTGTGGATCCCAAATATCGTAGGACTGGACTGGGGACAGAGCTGTTTCAAAGTTTACTCGTGGTGGCGCAGGAAAAACAGATTGAAAGACTTTATTTACATACCCATCCATTTTTGGAGGGTGCATATGAATTTTGGTTGCAGCAGGGGTTTCAATTGATAGAATACCGTGATGAATCTGGATTTCTCACTATACACATGGAACTGATGGTTAATGAATCGGAAAGTGCTGTGATATTGGAGAACATTTTGGAGCAGGAAAAACACTCCACAATTTGAGCTTGTAAGCTCTGTAAAATAAAGACTATGCATTTATGCATAACAGATAATTGAACAAACAATAGATAATTGTATTCCAATGAAATATAATATAAAGACCTTGGCTTTTGCAATAGCCTTAGGTACTGTTTTCCCAGTGGCTGTACATGCGCAGAATAGTACAGCAATTTTTGGAAAAACTTATGATGAGGTTGGAGATATCGTCTCTGGCGTAACATTGACAATAAACAGTTCAAAGCAGGTGACAACTTCCAACGAGTCAGGGGAATTTACTTTTTCTGAAGCGATTAATTTTCCAATTGTCATCCATGCTTCTGCAATTGGTTATATCGATCAAAAAATAACACTTTCGGCGAGTAACTGGAATGTAAAAAAAGGATTATCTCTTGTCTTGATTAAAGATAATAAAACTTTGGATGAGGTGTTGATCACAGGGAGACGTAACAAATCTTATCTCACCAATGATCTGGAATTGGGGGGTAAGTTTTCTGGGAAATTAAAGAATCTACCGCAATCTGTTTCTGTTTTAAGCCGGGAGTTTATAGAAGATAAGCAAGCTTTTACGACAGGTGCATTGTTTCAAGATCTGGCAGGGGTGACGGAAGCTTCTTCTTATGATGATGTGGTTATCCGTGGTTTTAAAAGTGGATATGAAACGGGTGCGCGTTTGGTCAATGGTTTACGTTCGGGTTATGGTTATGGTAATAGTTACTACAATACACCATTGACATTGAACTTGGAAAGTCTTGAAGTCTTGAAAGGTCCAGGAGCTTCTTTGTTTGGTGATGTGGTGCCAGGTGGTACGGTTAATATGACCACAAAGAAACCGTTGGACAGTTTTAAGGGGAATATCGGTTTTACATCTGGAAGTTTTCAGACGATGCGTACAACACTGGATCTGGGAGGGCCTTTGGATAGCGCTAAGCGTGTTTTGTACCGTTTCAATGCGGGTTATGAGGATACTAAAACTTTCCGTGATGTCAATCGTCAAAAAAGAATTCTTGTTGCACCATCTTTTACTTTTAAACCTGCAGCTGGTACGCAGGTGGACGTTGATGTGGTTTATAACCAATTTAATGGTTATCTCGATCGGGGGATGGGAATTAAAGCAAATGATTTTTATGCTTTACCTCGATCATTTACGTTAAGTCAACCTTCCGATTTTTATAATTCGAAGACATTTTCACTGAGCGGTAGGTTGTCCCAACAGCTTACGGAGAATTTAAGCTTTCACTTGAGCTATATGAAATCTGTGTATGAAGAAGATGTCAATGAACATCGGACGTTGAATACATTTGCTGATGCTCCTAAAAATACGATCATGAATATGCGTTTTTTTGATCGTCATGGTAAAGATTATACGGATAATGTCGTTGGTTATTTTAAATGGGACCATTATGGTGCTGTTGTAGATCATCACATTGTAGCAGGAGTTGATTTTGCGGAGTATAGAGGTGATCAGGAAAATCAGTTGCGGGAAGCTAGACAAAAGACGGTGAACGGACAGGTTGTACCTCTGACATTTGATTTGAACAATCCAACTTATACGACACATGATCTAACTTCTTACGTCTGGCGAGAGCATGTAGCTTATCCATTTTTAAGTCCTTATAAAACTACAGGAAAATACATACAAGATCAGATGTCGATTGCTGATAAACTTAAAGTTATCGTAGGATTACGTCACGAACATTATGCTTCCGAGACTATCGACGGGCAGAAGCGTTATCAAGCTACACAAAATGCCTGGCTACCTAGAGCGGGATTAACGTACGAATTGAATAAGCAGATCAACTATTTTGCGAGCTATTCTCAGGGTTTCGTCCCGGTAGGTGCAAGTTTTATTCAAAATTACCAAGATTATGGTGCAGATAAACCTTTTATTCCGGAACGCAGTTTTCAATTAGAAACAGGTTTTAAAACTGGTTTTTTTAAAGATCAGTTGCAGATGGATCTTTCCTTATTCCGTATAGAACGTCAAAATATGATGATCGCAACTGGTGTGATATTAGATTCTGGATTTTCTGAATATCGTCAATCTGGAAAAGCAATTTCTGAGGGTGTTGAACTGGATCTTCGTGGGCAGTTGACCAAAGAATTTCAGATTATGGCAAACTATACTTATAATCATACTGATGTGAAGGCATCATCGATCGCTTCTGAGGTTGGGCAATCATTACCGGGAGCTCCTAAAAATATGGCAAGTGCTTGGTTAAAATATGTGTTTTCACAACATGCTTTGAAAGGTCTTGGTTTTGGTGCAGGGGCTTATTATGTGGATAGCCGTCGTATGGATAATAGTATTGGTAAAGATAGTGATGGTCAAGCTATGTGGGGTTACTGGCCTTCTTATACTACTGTGAATGCTGCGGTATATTACCATATCGGTGCATTGAAGATGGCTGTTAATGTCAATAATGTGTTTGATAAGTACTACTTTTTGGGCGGCTTTGATTATACACGTGCATTTCCTGGAGCACCGCGCAACGTGATGGTTTCATTAGGTTATGCTTTTTAATGAAAAAAAACAGCTAAATCTTAGTTTAAGATATAATATAGACTATTTTATTCAAGATTTGTGCTATTTAAAACTTGTTTTAGTTGGTACTTTTGTCTTGGAAATTTAGATGAAAATGAAAGTAATGTTTCGGAATATATTGACACTTTTTGTAATGCTGTTTGCTTTGGTTACGGCCAAAGGGAATACGTATTTACATCAGGAGGCTAGTGTTTCGAAACAGGTAAAGTTTTTATCAACAGACTATTCATCATTTGAGTTACCTGAAATCAGTTCCAATGTCCATCATTTGACGCTGTTTTCAGGTATGCTCGATGCATGGGAGTGTAACGATCCGCACGAACTCAATGAGCCGGATCAATTGCTTTATTTTACTATTATTCCTATTTGGCTATCGGCAATGGGGGTAACGTATGATAGGAAGCAGGATTTTAGTTTCCCAACTGAACACATAGGAGTAATCCTCAATCCGCGATACATACTATTCAAGTGTATCAAAATTCCAATTTAGTTTTAATATAATTTCTTTCTTTTGCCAAAAGTTATGCAGGCCAGTAAGGTTGTGCCATAAACTTTCGGGCATTATCTGCATGTTTTTTTGTTTCTTATAAACATCAAAAGAGTACGTTGTGGATCAAATAATAGTAATATAATTCTTACATATAAGTTAATATAAAATAGTAATTAGATGCATTTATTACCTAGAGAGACTGAGAAGCTGTTGCTTCATGTAGCTGGTGAACTCGCAAAAAAGCGTATGGCCAGAGGTGTCAAATTAAATTATCCAGAGTCTATTGCGTATATCAGCAGTGAGCTTATGGAGGGTGCACGAGATGGTCGGACTGTTGCAGAACTGATGCAATATGGGGCGACTTTGTTGACCCGTGAAGATGTGATGCAGGGTGTGCCTGAGATGATTCACGATATACAGATCGAGGCAACTTTTCCTGATGGTACCAAATTGGTAACGGTACATAATCCTATTCGTTAATTTAATAAGAACATTGAAAATATGATTCCTGGAGAATATTTCATTCAAGATGGCGATATCATCTGTAATGAAGGTAGAGAAGTAACAACATTGACAGTTGTCAATACGGGAGATAGACCGATTCAGGTGGGCTCTCATTATCATTTTTTTGAGGTCAATAAAATGATGGAATTTGATCGTGCATTAGCCTTTGGGAAACGATTGAATATTATCGCGAGTACTGCTGTTCGTTTTGAACCTGGGGAATCCAAGATTGTAGAATTGGTTCCATATGCTGGAGCGAGAAGAGTATATGGTCACAACGATCTGGTGAATGGCGATACTGAAACAGAGGTAGGAAAAATGAACGCTTTGAAAAAAGCAGATGCAAATGGCTTTAAAAATAAAAAATCATGAGCTTAAAGGTTAGTAGATTAAATTACGCGGCGATATTTGGACCTACAGGGGGAGATAAAGTTCGCTTAGGAGATACAGAAATCATCATAGAAGTTGAAAAAGATTATGCTTACTATGGTGATGAGGCAAAGTTTGGAGGCGGTAAAACTATTCGTGATGGTATGTGTCAATCTTCGGTGCATACGCGTGATGAAGGTACATTGGATTTAGTGATCACAGATGCGATTATCATTGATCACTGGGGTATTGTAAAAGGTGATATCGGGATCAAAGACGGAAAAATTGTTGGTGTAGGTCGCGCGGGTAATCCGGATACGATGGATAATATCACACCAAATATGATTATTGGTGCTTCGACCGAAGTTCATGGTGGTGCTGGATTTATTGTTACTCCAGGAGGTATTGATACGCATATTCACTACATCAGTCCTACACAGACGGAAACTGCTTTATACAGTGGTATTACGACTATGATCGGTGGTGGTACTGGTCCTGCTGATGGTACGAATGCGACAACGGTAACACCAGGGAAATGGAATATCCGTAAAATGATGCAGGCTGTTGAAGCTTTACCTATGAATTTTGGTTTTTTCGGTAAAGGTAATGTGGGGACAGAACAACCGATCGTGGAGCAGATCGAGGCTGGTGTACTGGGGGTGAAAATTCATGAGGATTGGGGCGCTACTCCTGCGACTATCGACCGTGCACTTTCTGTAGCTGATCAATATGATGTACAAGTCGCAATTCATACGGATACGTTGAATGAAGCTGGATTTTTAGAAGATACTATGGCAGCGATCAATGGTCGCGTCATTCATACCTTCCATACTGAAGGTGCTGGTGGTGGTCATGCCCCAGATATCATTAAATCGGCGATGTACCCGAACGTATTGCCTGCGTCTACAAATCCGACTCGTCCGTTTACTAAAAATACGATTGATGAACATCTGGATATGTTGATGGTCTGTCACCATTTAAGTAAAGATATTCCTGAAGATGTTGCTTTTGCGGATTCCCGTATTCGTCCTGAAACGATTGCTGCGGAAGATATTCTACAAGATCGAGGTGTTTTCAGTATCATGAGTTCGGATTCTCAAGCAATGGGCCGTGTAGGTGAGGTTATTACCAGAACATGGCAAACTGCTGATAAGATGAAGAAACAGACTGGTGCGCTTCCTGAAGATGAAGGTGCTGGAAATGATAACTTTAGAGCTAGACGTTATGTTGCTAAATATACGATCAATCCTGCGATAGCACACGGTATCTCTAAATACGTGGGTTCTATAGAACAGGGTAAAATAGCGGATATGGTGATCTGGCGTCCTGCTTTGTTTGGTGCTAAGCCTGAAATGATCATTAAGGGCGGAATGATTATCGCTTCGAAAATGGGAGATGCCAATGCATCTATTCCTACGCCTCAACCGATCATCTTGCGTACGATGTATGGTGGTTATGGTAAAGCATTGACAGAGACTTGTTTCAACTTTGTTTCTAAAATTTCGATTGAAAAAGGAATCAAAGAGGAGTACGGATTGAGTAAAACATTACTACCTGTGGAAAACTGCCGTAATATCTCAAAAAAAGATATGATTCACAATGATGCTACTCCAGAAATCATCGTTAATCCAGAAAACTATGAAGTGAGTGTCGATGGTGAGGTGATCAAATGTGAACCGATTGATAAGGTTGCTTTGGGACAATTGTATTTCTTGTTTTAATATGATCGCTAATTTTTATGGTGTGACACTAGGTCACACCATAAATTGTGAATAAATAATAATGAAAAATTTGAAACTATTTTTAGCAAGCTGTTTAGCAATAGCATGCTTTTCGATACAATCTGCCTACGCACAAAAAGGTGGTGTTATGCTTTATGGTTCATTTAATTACCATGAAACTGAAGCAGGTCATCAGCTAAGTGCGGCACCATTGGGGGTCGGTTATTTTTTTAATGATAATATGAATGTGGGGCTGAACTATGGTTTCAATACTTCGAAAAATAAGGCATTGGATTTTACTGATCATTTTCATGAGGTCGGACCATTTTACAGCAATACTTGGCCTTTAGGTAAACATTTTAATTTAATTGGTCAGGTTGAGGCTCATTATATATGGGGAAATGAGCATGTTGTCAATGCCGCTAATGTGATGGCTGATGGTAGCTATAACGGTTACTTACTGAGAGCCTATCCTCTGGTTGGTATTAGCTTAGGTAAAGGTTGGGCACTTAAAGCAAAAGTTGCAGAGCTTTCTTATAAGAAAAAACACAGTAAAGATGCTTCTATCGCAAATGATCATGAAATTATCACTGGAATCAATGGTTCTACGGTTGGTCTAGGGATATCAAAAAATTTATTTATTAAGGGATAATAATGATTATTACAGAAATCACAAGGAATATCAAAAATGAGGTGGTCAATAAGCGTTGTGATCTGCTCATTATTGAGTGGTACGAATCTACGAAACGTATTCAACGTTTGCGTACGGAGGAGGGCATGGATATCGCCTTTAAATTATTGGGGAATACTTCTCAATTGCATAATGGGGATATTCTATATGAGGATGCTGACAAAATTGTTGTAATTGCTATTCGTAGTTGTGATGTAATCTGTATAGAATCGTTGAATTTTTTGGAGATTGCTTTTATTAGTTGTGAAATAGGAAATAAGCATTTGCCTCTATTTATTGAGGGCAATGAATTGCTTATCCCTTTTGAGCGAACGATGCAAAGTTGGCTGAATAAGCAGGGGATTCGCTACACGCTTGCTTCTCGTCAGTTATTAAGTCAGTTGAATGCTAATGTCGATGCAAATTATCATCGTGAGCTCAAATTTTCGACAAAGGGTATCCCCTTATTTATTAAAGCATAAAATATATGGAAAATAAATTTCTAGGCAAGCTTCTTCATTTGTCAGATCCGACGTTACCAATCGGTGGGTTTACCCATTCGAATGGATTAGAGACCTATGTGCAGAAGGAGATCGTACATAATAAAGCTACTGCAGAGTCGTATGTGAGACACAATTTGTGGTACAACTTGAAGTTTAATGATGCAGCTTTGATGCGTCTTGCTTATGATGCTACTCGAAATGATGATTTGGATTTGTTGCGGTCTTTGGATGAGGAGTGTACGGCATTGAAGAGTCCGAAGGAAATCCGTGAAGCGAGTAAGAAATTGGGTGTACGCTTGTATAAGATTTTTTCGCGATATCAGGAGCAACCGATATTGAATTGTTGGGGTGAGTTGATTAAACAGAAGAAAGTGGATAGTCATTATTGTTTGGTGTATGGTATGTTGGCTGCTTTATTAGACATCCCGATTCGGGAAGCTTTGCATGGTTACTATTACAATGCTGCTATCACGATGGTGACTAATGCTGTAAAATTAGTTCCTCTCGGACAGTTGGATGGGCAGGATATCTTGTTTTATCTGCATGATGACCTGATGACTTTATGTGATGAGACTTTGGAGGTGGATCGTGATCTGATCGGTTTATGTAATGTTGGATTTGATATCCGGTGTATGCAACATGAGCGGTTGTACACACGGGTTTACATTTCTTAATTAAATACGAACAAATGGAAAATAGAAAATATGTTAAGATAGGTGTGGGTGGTCCGGTTGGATCTGGAAAAACTGCACTGTTGGAATGTTTATGTAAACGTTTGAAACATGAATTGAATCTAGCGGTTATTACCAATGATATTTATACGAAGGAGGATGCCGAATACATGGCTAAAAACAGTACGTTGTCTCCTGATCGTATTATTGGAGTAGAAACAGGTGGTTGCCCGCATACGGCTATCCGTGAGGATGCGAGCATGAATCTAGAGGCTGTGGAAGAACTTGCTGAACGCTTTCCAGATCTTGAATTGATCTTGATTGAGAGTGGCGGTGATAATTTGACTTCAACTTATAGTCCTGATCTTGCGGATATCACCATTTTTGTGATCGATGTGGGTGAGGGCGAAAAGATGCCCCGTAAAGGTGGACCGGCGATTACCCGATCAGATTTATTGTTGATCAATAAGATGGATTTGGCTCCTTATGTTGGTGCTAGTCTGGAGGTGATGGAGCATGATGCTCGGAAAATGCGAAAAGGGGCACCGTTTTTATTTTCGAATTTGAAGACAGGAACGGGATTGGATGAAATCATTGGATGGATCAAAAAATATGCATTACTGCATGATGTAGCTGAACCTAATTTATTGCGTTAATATGATCTGTTCTTTAAATATCAACGTTGCCCATCGTGAAGGCAAGTCTTATCTCAAGGATGCTTATGTCACACAGCCTTTTCGTATCGTTCCAGTAGGACAATACAGGAGGGATAAAGGGGCATACTTGATGATTATGAGCTCATCACCGGGGTTATTGGATGGTGATGATCATCGTATCCAAATTACGATAGATCCTGGTGCTAAATTGCAATTGCAGACTCAAGCGTATCAGCGTCTTTTTCATATGAAAGGTAAATCGGTACAAAAAACGGAAGTTACGCTCGGCGAAGGTGCGGTGTTTTCTTTTGTTCCGCACCCTATTGTTCCTCAAAATTCTTCTCATTTTCTCAGCCATAATATTATCCACATGCAAAAAAACTGTCACCTCATCTTGAGTGATATTGTGACTTGTGGACGGAAACTGTCGGGAGAGATTTTTGAGTATAATCATTTTCAGAATCTGACTCAATGTTATGTGGATGGCCGACTGATATTGAAAGATAATGTACTGTTGCAACCTGATAAATTGCCGATACAGGATATCGGGATATTGGAAGGTTTTACCCATCAGGGAACGTTTATTTATCTCAATTCTGCTGGGAAAGCTGTTGGGGGCTGGATTGAAAAATTCCATCAACAGTATGAACATGTCACGGATATCGAATTTGGAATCAGTGCGCTTCAGTATGATGGGTTTATGATCCGAATATTGGGTTATGGTGCCGAGCAGTTGTTTACTATTTTTCAGGAGATCCAGCAGGAACTGTGGGATGCTGAACTCCTTATTTAATCATTTTAATAAGACTATATTTTAGTCTTATCTTATCAATTTATCTCAAAATGAGGGATCAAGTTTTAGCTTATATAAAAGCTTTTTTTAGAGGTTTCGGACAGATCATGTTGCAAGGTAATGCTTGGACAGGCATATTATTTATTGGTGCTATTTTATATGACTCGACCTTAATGGGCTTTGCGGGTATATTGGCTAATGTTGTAGGGGTTGCAACAGCTAAAATACTGAAATATGATGAAGATCATATTGATAATGGATTATTAGGTTTTAATGCTTCTTTGTTTGGTGTAGCGCTTGTTTTTTACTTTGAAGCGAATATCTGGATCTGGATGACATTGATTCTTGGTTCCATGTTAACCACTCTGATGATGGGTTTTGCGCTCAAAAGAAATTTACCTGCTTTTACTTTTCCTTTCATAGCTGTTACCTGGATTTCACTGTATATCCTGAGTATCCCACAGCTTGCAATGCCTACTGTATCACAACATTTTGTTGATATCCAAGAAATGGATGATTTCTTGATCGAGGGACATGCTTTCGGGCAAGTGATCTTTCAAGGAAGCCTGATTGCGGGATTGATCTTTTTCCTTGGGGTATTTATGAGCAATCCGATGGCTGCACTTTATGCTTTCGCAGCTGTGATCATCAGCATTTACCTATCTCATTATGGTCATGAATCGGAAACTATGATCAGCAACGGAACGTTTAGCTTTAATGCTGTACTCTGTGGCATTGCTTTAAGCGGTACTCGTGTGCGGGATGGATTATATGTCCTTATTGCTGTCGTGATTGCGACTTATTGTGATCATGTGCTTGTGCACTATGGGTGGACGACATTGACTTTTCCGTTTGTAGTGGCTATGTGGGCAATGGAACCTGTTAAACGTCTGGATAAATGGATCGTGGGGCGGTTTGAAGAAACTTTTAAAAGCCGATTGTCCTAAAACAATAAAACTTAGCTGCTATACAAACTGATCAATGGTTGAGTGGCCATTGATCAGTTTGTACTGGTATATAACAGACCAGTGGTCATAAAAAACTATATAATCGATGAAAAATACTCTTTATAAAATATTATCCTTACTCTTTCTTGTTATCAGTCCATTTTTATTACTTCATGCTCAGATTAGTCCTCCTGGATTGGGAAAAGCAAAAACGGCCTCCTGGTCTGCCATTGGTCTTAAGAGGCAACTGGATAGTACTGGTACGAAAGAAGCTTTAACTTACCTCGGCCTAGGAACCAAAAGTACACCTGATGATTCCAATCCTTTTCATAAACAAGCTATTTTTGTCCTCAATCACGAGGTCTATCACAAATTTGCTAAGAACCAGCAATATAGTTATGCTTTGAGCTATCGTCGTCAAAATGTATATGATGCAGATGCTCCTTATCATGGTGAAGGGGTAGAGCAGGAGTTTCGCTTGTATGGACGCTATGCTTATAGTTTCAGATTCGGTGAGCGCTGGAAATGGAAAAATACAGTCAGACAGGAATTTCGTAAATTTTTTACAGCAGATTTTAATAAAGCTGAGGAGAATTTTCAATTGCGGACTAGGCTTAAAACACAGATCAATCTGAAACTCTCGGATAGAAATAAACAGGAACTTGCATTTAGTGCTGAGGGTCTGTTTGCAGTAAGCAAAATGTATGAGCCGAAAGATGAGTGGTCAAAATTTGCTTATAAGGAAGCGCGTTTCGCTTTATATTACATGACGGATATTGCGCATACTCCCTTGCACCTTGATGTTGGATATATGAATGATTTAATTAAAGGCTATAGTCAAGCGGACTTTGGTGTTCACTATCTTGCTGTTGATCTGATTTGGAATCTGCCTTATAAAAAGAAGCATTAATCGGAAAGAAATTTGTGTTTGCGATAATCACTGGGTGAATAACCGGTGACTTTCTTGAATAAACGTGTAAAGTAGGATGGGGATTTATATTTCATTTCGAATGCAATGCCTGCAATATCTCTTGTAGCATCCTGTAATAAGATTTGACTATGTAGTATACTGATTTCGTTGATCCACTGTTTAGGAGGCTTATTGGTTGCTTCCTTCACACATTTGTTAAGGTAGTTTTCGGATATATGTAATAAGTTGGCATAGAATAAAACATTCTTGTGATCTGTGTGAAATTTTTGTACGAATTCTCTAAATCGAAATGCAATATCCAATTGTCTACTCATCGGTGCTTTTACTTCGTAATCTGTTTTAATTATTTTTAACAGTATACATTGTAGCATTGATACACAGATCTCCATAACTTTTCCTTCGGTAAACAGCTCTTCTTCCAAGAGTTCAAGCATTTTTTGAATCCATACAGAGACGTGCTCTGACAAGGGGGTAAAGGGATGTGAATTGAAAAACCGGATATCATTGATGCCTAATTCAATATCTGTAACGATTTCGTTTTCATAAACGACAAAAAAACCTTCGGCATCATCTGAAATCGCTAAAGTAGCAGTAATATTTCCCTGTTTGACATTAATCACTTGATTTTCAGCTAAGGTGTATGCCCCTGATTCCAGATGTTGTGTTAAAGTTCCTTTAGTAACAAAGATTAGGAAATTGAAGGTAGTACGGTAAGGAATGACAGGCATGAGAATACTTCGTAGGTAATTTTCGATGCGGTATACCTGTATTTTGCTTTCATTGAATAGATTATGATCTGTTACATCAGGCAAAAAAAGCTTTTTGTATTCGTAATTGTTGATAATCTTAATCGACGATTTCATAGTGCTATTTCTCTAAAAAACCTTTTCATGTGATGTTAATGAAAGAGATTGTGTATGTACAAATATACGATTTAGGGACCTAATTTACAGTGTAATCCTATCGATAAAATTTGTTTTTAACTGGAATTTTTCTTCATATTATCACATAAAAAAAGCTCCAATCCGGAGCTTTTTTATGTTTAGTTTTAATCTTTTATTGTTTTTATTTTTTTTGGAATCGCATCATCGCAATATCGCCCATAATCAGAGTCAATGTATTTCCGTTGACATCGAAGGAAGTGATTTTCTCCAGCGTGCTGAAGTATACACTTTCTCCTGAACCTTCGCAGGCCATTTTAGTAGATGCTAGTGGACCAAAACTAATGTGGTTGTTTTCGGTTTTGAAAGTTCCATTGTAATTATTGCAACTACTGTTTCCAGATACTTTTTTTGCTGTCAAATCAAAGGTGATCGTAGGCTTTTTATTTGGATATAGACCTTCAAATGCAATACGTGGTCCAGATACATAATCTAATTCCCATGTACCTGCTAGTGCTTGCTCACCTTTTTCTGCTTTGATAAGCGTAAATTTAGCTAATGTTGTTCCACCTTTTTTTAAACTCAATACTTCTCCTTCTATTGTGTAGGTATCTACTGCTATAATGTTTTTTGATAACGCCTGTTCTATCTCGAACTCAGGACAAGCCATCATTGTGGAAATACCTTGTTCAAATTTAATTTTGTTTTTTCCCGTGATATTTACTGCTCCACCTAAAGTATTACAACCTGCATTTGCAGCATATCTATCGTCTTCAAACTGTAAGAAGGGGACACGTCCGTTTACCTGTGCTGGTACTGTTTTTCCATCTACTTCGATCAGTTGCCACTTGTTTCCTTTTAGCTGCATAGTTTCTGTAGTCGAATGCTCTTTGTTCGTATTTTTTTTGAAAACTGAACAACTGCTTAATCCAACGATCAGCGTTGCCATGATTAAAATCTGATTAAATTTCATCTTTTATCTTTTTTTGATATGATTGTTTAACAATAATTAGAACGTTTGGTTTGAGTGAATGCTACATTTTATACAAAAAAAGAGGAAACCTATTCGGGTTTCCTCTTTTAATCAGCACTATAGAATTGCTTTTATTTTTTATTTTGTTGTGCTTGACGCATCGCTTCTTCCATTCTTGATTGGAATGACGATTTCTTTTGCACCTTTGGATTCTTTTTATTGTCTTCTAATTTCGCTAAAATCTTATCATCATTAACCATTGAACGGATGATCAACTGTGTTAAGAATGTTAGGATTGCACTTAAGAAGTAATAATAGTTTAATCCTGCAGGGAAACTATTCAAGACGAAAAAGAAAATTAAAGGCATAATGTAACCAATGTATTTCATTTGTCCTGTCGCACCCGAAGTCGCATTGTTGTACCAAGTGGTCAATAATGTTGTTAAAGTCATCAATACGCACATCAATGATACGTGATTCACGCCGAAAATCGGTGCGAATGAGAATAAGGTATCGTATGTTGACATATCTTTCATAAACAAGAAACTTTCACCTCTCAGCTCGAATAAATTCGGGAAGAAGTAGAAGAAAGCAATTGTAAATGGCATTTGTAATACCAATGGAAGACAACCTCCCAATGGGTTTACTCCAGCTGTTTTATACAATTTCATCTGTTCTTGCTGCAACAATACTGCATTGTCTTCACCTACTTTAGCTTTTATTTCATCTAATTGCGGTTTCAATACACGCATTTTAGCCATTGATAGGTAAGATTTGTATGTTAACGGTGATAATACCAGTTTTAACAATAATGTTAGAACAAGGATAACTATACCATAACTCAAATGGAAATTGTCTAAGAAATCAAATACAGGTACTGTGATAAATTGGTTAATCCAACGCATTGGTCCCCATCCCATATTAATGATTTTATGAAAATCATGACCTTCTGCTTTAAGCGTTTTGTATTGATTAGGGCCAAAAAAGAAGTTTAACGAATAACTGTTGTCTTTTTGAGTTGCATAATCAAGACGTGCTGTAGCCGCATAAAGTTTAACAACATCGGATTCGATTGTTGTTTTTACATTTACATCTGCTGTTGTAAATCCTGTTTTGCTTGAAAGAATGTTTGAGAAATAGTGTTGCTTGAATGCAATCCATTCTACTTTTTCTTTTAACTCTTTTTCTTCATCTTTTGCTTCTGACAAATGGTCTACATTACCTGCTTCTTTATAATAGATGGTAGATTTTTGACGTTCAGAATCAATATTTTGTTCTTTCTGTAGTAAAATCGTTTCCCAATCTAAAGCAATCGTTTTTTGATCGATCTTGTTTTGAATACCTTTTGTGTTGATATCAAGACCTAAATTGAAACCATTACCTTTGATGGTATATACGTATTCAATATACTGATCAGCTCCATAAGCTAATTGTAATTTAATCGATTTTGAATCTTCGCCTGTTATCTTTACATCAGCATCTTCAGAAGTAAAGAACAAATCGTTGGTATTGATGTTTTCACCGGCGACATTAAATTTCAATCCAAATCTATTGTGGTCACCTTCAAACAATACTAATGGTTTACCATTAAAATTTGTTTCACCTTTTAATTGTACAGATTTTACACGACCGCCTTTAGAGCTTATTTTAGCAATGATTTTATCATTTTCTACTGTAATGATTTTTTCTGTGCCAAATTTCGCAGCTCCAAAAGGAAGTTTTAATGCTGCAGAGTCAAGAGGCTTGGCCTCTTGTGTTGCTCCTAGTTGTGTATTCGCTTTTGTCGAGTCTGTTAAAGGTGCTAGACCTTTTTTAACACGTGCTAACGAATCTTGTAGAACTTGTTCTTTTTTTATTTCTACGTCGGACGGTTTCATTAAGTAAAATGAACCGGCTATAATTCCGAACATCAGAAGTAAACCAATAAGGGTATTTCTATCCATTTTTTTAAATTAAACTTACTTAATTGTTTCCTGCTTTTGTATCTTATTTTTCTTATTCGACAAAGCAGCGGCTACAAAGCTAACAAAAAGTGGGTGAGGATTTGCAACAGTTGACTTTAATTCTGGATGAAATTGTCCTGCTACGAAAAAAGGATGGTTTTTCAACTCAACAATTTCTACTAATCCTGAAGTTGGGTTGATTCCTGAAGTAATCATTCCAGCTGCTTCATATTGCTCTAAATAAGCATTATTGAACTCATAACGGTGACGGTGACGTTCGGAGATTCTTGTTTTTCCGTATATATTGAATGCTTTTGTACCTTTTTTGATATCACAATCGTACGCACCTAATCGCATTGTACCGCCCATGTTAGTGATGTTTTTTTGATCTTCCATTAAGTTGATCACTGGATGTGGTGTATCTGGATTCATTTCCGTACTATTTGCATCTTTTAATCCCAATACATTACGGCCAAATTCAATTACTGAACACTGCATGCCTAAACAAATTCCAAAGAAAGGAATATTGTTTTCACGTATATATTTAATAGCGGCTAACTTACCGTCTAATCCACGTTCACCAAAACCAGGAGCAACAAGTACGCCATCCATTTCGCTCAACTTGTCTTGGACATTTTGATCATTTACACTTTCCGCGGCAATATATTGTAATTTTACTTTACATTCATTGGCCGCTCCGGCGTGGATAAAACTTTCGACTATAGATTTATATGCATCTGGTAATTCAACATATTTACCGACTAATCCGATATTTACTTCATTAGTAGGATTTTTTAATTTTCCTAAAAATGCTTTCCAGCTATCTAAATCTGGTTCATTCTTATTCGAAAGTTTCAATTTAGCAAGGACAGTCTTGTCTAATTGTTCTTTCAACATATTTAAAGGAACGTCATAAATAGTAGGAGCATCAATCGATTCTACAACAGCATTAATATTGACATTACAAAATAATGCTAATTTTTTGCGAATTTCTTGCGTCAATTTATGTTCTGTACGACAAACTAAAATATCAGGTTGGATACCGTATTCTAATAATGTTTTAACAGAATGTTGTGTTGGTTTTGTTTTTAATTCACCAGCTGCTGCTAAGTAAGGTACTAATGTTAAGTGAATAACTACAGAATCATGAGTGCCTAATTCCCATCTTAACTGACGAACTGCTTCGATAAAAGGTAAAGATTCGATATCACCTACTGTACCACCTAATTCTGTTATGACAATATCATATTTTCCTGTTTCACCTAATAAACGCATACGGTTTTTGATCTCATCTGTGATATGAGGAACAACTTGAACTGTTTTTCCTAAATATTCACCTGCGCGTTCTTTTTGAATAACAGATTGATAAATACGACCTGTCGTCACGTTATTAGCTTGTGAAGTAGGTACGTTTAAGAAACGTTCGTAATAGCCTAAATCAAGGTCTGTTTCAGCACCATCTTCCGTTACGTAACACTCACCATGCTCATATGGATTTAATGTTCCTGGATCAATGTTAATGTAAGGGTCAAATTTTTGAATCGTAACCTTGTAGCCACGTGCTTGGAGAAGTTTAGCAAGAGAGGATGCAATAATACCCTTCCCTAACGACGAAGTAACGCCGCCCGTAACAAAAATATATTTAGTCATATCAATAATGGATTTCAAAATATAAGGCCTAAAATGGCCTAAATATCTGCTTTATGTACGGGATACAAAGATAAGAATATTTGTGGAAGACGGCGTTTTTTTTTGTCTTTAATTTTAAAATGCTAATTTTTTGACATGACGCTTGCACGGGGTTTGACCTTTGCTAATTCAATTTAGATCTAAACTTCATGAAAAAATCTTCAAAGTATTTTTTTGATAAATGTGCTGTTATAAATGTACCTGCTATAACTAAACTGTAGAAAATCAGAAAACTTAAGTAGGGATCAAGTGTTAGTAAATGTTTTTTCGCTAAATGAATAACGGCAAAGATCACGATCATATGATACATGTAAATTCCATAGGAGATTTTGCCTCCATAGTCTAAAAAAGTATTGTTGAAAAATGATTTTGTATTTAATCTGATACCGATAAACAGAATGAGATTGAGAAAGAGTGCATTTAGGATGATGTATGAAAAGATCCAATGATCAAAAATATTTGATCCAATAAATGCTATACATGTACTTCGGAAGAATAAGGTTGAAAATAATACGGCTAATAAAAGGTAATTGACTGTTGCATATTTTTTGTACCAAGCCAGTAAGTTTATGTTGGTGTGGTATAGAAAATAAGCTCCCAGTGCACCGATTGCCATTGATTCGAAAGCAAAAGTTTTGATAAGATGCACAACAAGTACGTTTGTAATGATGTTGTTAAAACATAGTATCAGTAATAGGATTTTAAGTAAAAATATACCTATAATAAGTGCAAATTTGTTGTCTATCCATTTAAATAGGGGTGCCCAAATGATGTAAAACCATTCTTCAACGCCGATAGACCATAGGGGCTCTAGGAGATGTGAGCCATAGGTAAAGGTGACGATACTGGGTAAAAATAAAACAAATAACAGCCAGACCTGTCCTATGGTATATGGGAATGAATAGTTAATATGTAAGACCTGAAATAGAAAAGGGAAGATAACTATGCCTATGGCGACTAATAAAAAATATAAAGGCCAGATGCGAATGACTCTTTTCAGGTAGAAATTTTTAATGGATATTGTCTTTTTCTGATCTTGTTCTTTCAGCAACAAATAACTGATGAGGAAACCACTTAAGACAAAGAAAAATTTGACAGCAGTAGTTCCATTTTGAAAAAAACTAAAATGTTCATAGGTGATGAAATCATTTTTTGTGCGAATCACTTCTCCATGGTGAAATAGAACGAGGAGTGCGGCAAAAAAACGGAACGCATTTAGATTTGGAAAAAAAGATATGTTCTTATACATTGTTGCTGTAAAAATAGCAATATTAGTTTATTTTTCTGCGTTATTTTGTTTCTACAAATTATTGTTATAGTATTAAAATATTATTTATTTGAGCCGGATTACTCTATCGGCTCAAATAAATGTTGTATGAATAGTATTTTTTTTGGATTGATGCAAACGTTCAGATAAGCTATGGTGGAGTTACTGGTTGTAAAGATCAAAATTACCTCTATGATCTAAGGATACTTGAATTTTTTTTGACTGTTTATCCCTGATCTTCATACTATAACTTTGTTTGTCTTTATTTAGTTCCAAAGTGACCTGATAATTTTTCAAAGCGGGTAATAGGTATTGATTATATAATGAAAGTTTCGTTAATTGATCGCTATATCGACGATTTTCCTTTTTAAACAATTGTTGTAAATAATGAATATTCCAAGCTAGTTTAGTTACGGCATAACTATTTGGAAGCGTTGGTTCCTGCTTTTTCGCTTGTTCTACAAATTGTATATATCCCCATCTTTCTGGATAATGCATATTAATTAAACCGATCGGTGACCATACCCAATTGTCTTCAGCTAAAGGCTTATTATTTTCTTTTTTTCTACTGTAATGATTATTTGTGATATCATGTTGCCATTGTACACGTGAAAAATTACATAACCAGTAATCATTTGCTTTAGGCATTGATGATTTACCGAAAGCATATAATGATTGATGTGGAATTGCAAATTCAACAGACCAGTATGCATCTATATCCTGGGGATTATTAAGGGTGCCGTTGATATGTACTGCGGATTTTAGATTTTTAACATCCCAATGTGTAATGGCCTGTCCTCCGAATCGATATGGTTTTGGTAACATAAGATCGAAAATGGTATGTAATGGATTGACCTCTATTTCGTAATATTCTGCTTGATATAAATTGGGTTTTAAAAATATTTCAAAGTCATTGTTTAGATAAACAATTTCATCGTGCTTGTAGATATCTGCCCAAATATGAGGTTCATACAGTTTTGCGTACACATATAGGTAGGTGGAATCCCAAAGCATTTTTACTTCGGTTTTATACAAAGGTTTTTTGTACTCGGCACCTTGAATATCTTCAAAATTATTAATTGTTTTTGCTTTTGTCCAGCTAATTTCATCGTCCATACCGTCAATTATTAACGGTTCACTGATTTTAAGTACCGGGTATGTTTTTGGAATGGACTGGAGTGCTAAAAAATCTTGAATTGAATTTTGGGCATAGCTGTTCAGGAAACAGCACAGGAATACGAGGGTAAAAATAGACTTGTTCATATAATACTTTTCAGGTCATAAGATAAACTAAAAAGATTTAGCATGGAAGAAGTTTTTGACTTGTAAAGAAAATGTTGCTAATTGGGGATTTATGGCAATAAAAAAAGGCATCGAAACTGAATTCAATGCCTTTTTTTATACTTGTGTAGTCGTAATTAGATTCTTTTAGACTTAATACGAGCAGCTTTACCAGTAAGACCACGTAAATAAAATAATTTAGCGCGACGTACTTTACCGTAGCTGTTTACTACAATTTTTTCAATGTTTGGCGAATTTATAGGGAAGATACGTTCCACACCAATGCCATTTGAAATTTTGCGTACAGTGAAAGTTGAATTAACACCTTCGCTGTTCAATTGGATAACCACACCTTGGTAAATTTGGATACGCTCTTTATTTCCCTCGCGAATTTTATAATGAACGCTTATGGTGTCTCCTGCTTTAAATGCGGGAACTTCATTTCTGATTACCGCTTGTTCTTCTACAAATTTTACTAAATCCATGATTATGAGTAATTAAATACGATTATTAGCCTGTAAAAATCGGAATGCAATATTACAGCTTTTTTTTTACTTTAAGAAATACTTTTTTCAAAAAATATTGAGCTGCCTTAGTTTGTTGCAAAGATAGAAAAACACTTTTAATATTTAGACCCTTGCTCACGATATATTTTAAAAAGTTTTACACATCGAGGTTAGGATGTGAATTTAAATGCTATCGAATTGAATGCTGATATTTTATTTCTCAATAAATCAGGCTTTTATTTAATAATGTTAAAATTATATTTGACAGATTGAAAAAACGCTGTATATTTGCATCACAGTAAACAAAAGGGGATACCTTTTCGGGGTGTAGCGTAGCCCGGTATCGCGCCACATTTGGGATGTGGAGGTCGTAGGTTCGAATCCTGCCACCCCGACCAAGAAAATAAAAGCTCTAACGAAAGTTAGGGCTTTTTTTGTTTACGTGCAGATTCGAATCGCAGGATCTTTTGGAATAAGCTTGTGACCAACTGGTTTAAAGTATTCTAGCCTCCCGATCGAGAAACTTCAAACCTATAGATAATGACCAATTCGGTTACTCATTTTCTATACTAATCTATGATTTTTGAAATATGCTCAACAATTAACATTCGTTTTTATGCTGTTTGTCACAAAGTGATCTCTTTCCCTCGATCTGTCTTCTTGGCTCCATTATTGTGTCAATTCAGTTGCCGATAGCAATCAAAGAAATTGGAAATCGCGGAAACGAGATGGTGATGATCTATAAATTGACTTTTAGGATTCAATTTTTTCCATGACGATTTACTCAATATGGTTGGAATTATTTAGTTTTGGCTTGTTAGCTAAGGAAGATTACACTATTGCCTCCTCGGCAAAGGAACGTTTGGAAAAACTCAGAAATACGGACGAATAATGATATTAAAAAAAATAATTGGCTTCAAATACCTGTTTACCGGGATGCTTTCCGCTCTGGTGGTTACGGGTTATGGGCAGGAAGTAGAGAAGCAACAATTTAATAAGCAACTAAATGCAGAGCAAGTGCAAACGATGGATTCCATTGATGTCGTACGCGACTACCGACCTGTTCTGGCCGATGCCGTAAAGGTTCGCAGGAGCCCAGATATGAGTCATATCAATCGGGAAGCCATTGAGACGGAGCTACGTCAAATAGCCACAGCTACCTATTTTGCAAATAAGACGTTCAAACAAGCTTATTACACGATATTGCTTAAACAGTATCCAAACGCTTCGCGCAGCAATATTGATAAGTACCGTATCAGCTATCTGGCTTACCAGGCACGTGAATATCCAAGAGCGGCCTCTATTTTGGAGTCGCTGGAAGCTTCGGATGCCTTTTATCAGGGTTCGATCATAACTTTGGGTCATATTGCACTGGAAACCGGCGATAAGCAACGCGCACGAAATGCATTTGTCAAGGCGATGAGACTAGATTTCGACCCCCAATTGAAAGCAGATGCGCAATTTAACTATGCCAAAATCTTGTATGCAATGGACTCCATCCAAGCCGCTCAGCAAGTTCTGGAAAAATATATAGTTCAACAATATGGGGGTCGTGAACCAGGCGCTCAAGCACAGGAAAGTGCGGAAATATTATCGGCTCAAATCCTGTTGGGGACGAGTAACTTCCATACTGGAGTAAGTCTGTTAGAGTCGTTGAAAGATAGAGGGCGGGAAGTCGATGCTACTTATCAAAAAGCAACTTACTATCGCGGATTGGAGTTTTATAACGAGCGCGCTTTCGAAAATAGCATATCGACATTCATGAGATCTGAAAAATTTCCGATCGATGCTAAAATGGCCGCGCTGGCTACTTATTGGAAAGCGGAAGCGATGTATGAAGTGCGCAAATATGGGGAGGCGGTAGAGAACTTCTCCCGGTTTTTACGGTTGCCTGTTGCAAAAAATACCGACGTATATAATTATGCAAATTATGGGCTGGCTTATGCCGCGTTCAGAAATAACAGTTTTAGTATGTCGGCCGATTATTTTGAGCGCTTTTTGGCTGTCGAGGGAAGTTCGTTAGATGAAAATATACGTCATGACGTAATCGCACGTTTGGGTGATTCGTATTTGTCCATGCGCAATTACGACCGTGCCAACCAATATTATGATCAGCTGATCAACAGCAAAACTTCCAATCAGGACTATGCGTTGTTCCAACGAGGTGTTATCTTTGGATTGCAGGGAGACCATGAAACCAAGCTAAAGATCCTGCAGTCTGTTTTGAAACAATTTCCGGCTTCGAACTATGCAGATGACGCCGCCTTTGAGATCCCCTATACCTCTTTCACTACGGGAGATTATGATCGCGCTATCGATGGTTTGCAACGGATGATCGAAAAGTACCCGCGCAGCAGCTATGTGCCCCGCGCATTGATGACCATAGGGCTCGTGCAGTATAATAAAGATGATTCCGAAGCGGCGAAAGCCACTTTCAAAAGTGTTGTGGAAAAATATTCCAAAACCAATGAGGCACAGCAAGCGATGCGTTTTATTGAAAACATCTACCTAGACCAAGGGGACGCTACGAGCTATATTCATTACGCAATCGGCACCAATGTCAGTAATCTGAGTCCTGCGGAGCAAGATAATATGGCTTTTCAGGCAGCCCAATCTCTGTTTGCCAAGCAGCAATACGCAGCTTCCGTGGAAGCCATCAATGCGTATTTTGATAAATTTCCGAAGCCCAAACAAGAAAAATATGCCCGTTACATCCGCGGGGTGAGTTCGTACCGTACCGGGCATCCAAAGGAGGCGTTGCACGATCTGAATATTATCCTGAACGACTGGACAAGTAAGTATACGGAAAACACCTTGCTGACAGTGGCTGCGCTCTATCTGGACCTGAAAGAATACAACGAGGCAATTGTGCACCTCAAAAAATTGGAACTCAATTCAGAGTATAAAAAGAACTATGGTTACGCAATAAGTAACCTGATGATTTGTTATTTTGAACTCGGCGACATGGAGCAGATGGCCAAGTATGCGAAGTTGATAAAGGATTACGATGGCGCATCGCAGGAGGAAATTGCTAAAGCTCATTTATACAGTGGAAGGGTATTGCTACAACAAAAGAACATCGTGTCTGCCATGAAGGAACTCAATCTGGCTGCTCTGAAGAGCCAAAAGGCGGTTGGGGCAGAAGCGCGATACCGTGTTGGGCAACTGCAGTATGATAACAAGGAATACGACAAAGCCATTGAAACTGCCTTTGAGGTGATTAATAGTGAGGAAGAAAATGCATACTGGGAAGCCAAGAGTTTCCTATTGCTTGCCGATAGCTATGCGCGTAAAGGCAATGCTTTGCAGGCTAAGAGTACGTTGGAAAGTGTAATTGAAAATTATGAAGAAAAAGATGATATCATCCCGTCAGCAAAAGAACGTTTACAGAAATTGAACAATAAGTAACCTTCGCTTGTGAAACAAAAAAAAATCATTTCGTTTCTAAAGGTAGACGTAACAAGTATAGTTATGTTTCCCAAAGGACCAATAGCAGTAGGACTGAAAATAGTGTCCGGTGTGAATAGCATTCAGGTGCCGAGTTATTTTTATATCCTGACATAACAGAAGAAAGTCAAATTGAAAGTGCGATGAGGACTTATAAAGTGAATAGCAAGTGAATAGTAGGTTTACAAATGCCACTGTATAGCAACATCACTGTTTTTTTTAGCTTCATTTTGGCAAGAAAACAAAAATAGAAACAAAAATAAACAAGGTATTAAAGTTATCTTTTTCATATAGCTAAGTTAGCATATTGTTATAACATTGCTATCCAATTACGCTTACCTTCATTAAATGTGTGATCAGTTCATGATAAGGCTTAATTATGCTAAATCTTTCGATGGATTCAAAACCAGAATCTTGACCAAGATTATAGCTATAACATCATTTAATACATAGGCAAAAATATATTCATCAGAAATATCAATAATTTAAAAATCAGTATTATTTAAAATGCACAACGGGTTATTACTAAATTTCTATGCCAAGTAAAAGTATTAAGTGTTTCGTTCAAATGATAAGACATCGCCACATCATATGCCCGCTTAGGATAGCTGTATGCCTTATAACCAATATTGATAATGGGATTTAACATACTAATATGCGACCTAACAATTTTGAAGCGTGTTCTACTCAGTAGTTACTCAGGTGTAGGTGCTCATTTTTTAACGCGACGAAGAGAACGCAAATAATTTCCTGTTTTCTTTAAGACAAACACAACAGAACCTGCTTTCCCGGAAACAGTCCCCTTAACGCCATTTTTGATGATTGCCATAATTACCTGATTAGTTTATAGATAATCAAGATAAACATTAAAACGGGAACATCCTAATACCAAATTTTAGCTAATAGCAATTTTTAATCAATTTTTAGACAGTAATCAGTCAATATTGATACAGTCTACACTGAGTAATCACTGAGCAAGCACTGAACAAACACTGAACAAGTAATGTTAAAAAGTAAAATTTGGTAATCATCTGATCTTCGTTTGCTGCACCTAAAAATTAAAGAGAGGAACCTACGTTTGTGTAACAAAAATAAGCACAGAAGTTGATAGTGTTGGACCGGTTATATAGCAGCAAGTGGTTCGACAAGTTACTATACCAAAGCGTCTACTATTTTAAATACTTTTAGTATATCAAGAAATTGATTTTAAAAATAAAACTGGACTGTTATGATTAACGTGCAATATTTGATGTATGTCGTTACCTTGGGATTTATGGCTTGTCAAAATCCCGGAGGAGCAAACAAAGGTGACTCCCTGAAACAGGAAGTTTTAACAAGTAATAGTATGGAATCAAATGGTAGATCGCGCGAAATAAAACTATTGGGATCTCCCAATGTATTTAAGCTAGATGACGCGAATAAAATGTTATTGATAGCTTCTATAGTTTCGAAAGAATTGCAGGAGATAAGCGGCAAGTAGTTCCCTTTGTTAAAAACCTGGTTTTTGAGGATATTACCTATGTTGCACCTTCACAAGGGTCAAAGACTGCTCAAGTAACTATTCGATAGATTATCCATCTTTTCTCCACATAAGCTTAAAGTAACAATATGGAATCCATCAAAAAGATTAATGTAGCCCTACAGAAATCTTATGTGGCTATTTGTGACATTAAAAGAACCATATTTAGTATGTCATCAATCTACCTGTTGTGAAATGAAAATGGGTGATTCTCTATAAAAACATGCTTCTACTTTCGTTGATTAGCCCTTTTTAACAAATTGCTTTTACTTTTTTATTGTCAGTCAGGATAGTGCAGGATGCTTAAGCTATATCGGATTTTTATATTTGAGGTAGCTAAAAAAAGCAACCCTTATACTTTTGATTATAAACAACTTATAGGTGCCTTTTATCCTGGGTCCTAATATCTTTAATAGAATATAGAATGAAAAACTTTAATAAAAAAGGAGGTTTAGGTATGGGAGAACAATCGTACTAAGAACGAGCTTGAATAAAAAACCGATAGTGTTCTAGCACCATCGGTATGCATTTAAGGCCTTATTTTAAATTAATAGAGAGCGTCTAAACTCTTAATCTTAAAACCATCAAACCTTGCAAAGTTATGCAATATGATCAATTTAACAAAAAAATAACTAAGAATTTTACAGTCCAAAATTTATGTAGAACGCAGACTGAAAAATTTTCAAATCCGCTACTAGGACGATCTAGTCTTTTGAAAGCATCATTATTATTGTCTGGAATATTTTTTATTCAACTGGCTCACATTCAGGCTTCAGTGGTGGGTTCTTCTGGTGATGTCTTTGATTTTGAGGAAAATCATGGAAAGCTTCTTACCCATAGCAATATCCAAGAGCAAATCACTGTTAGCGGTATCGTACGTGATGCAAAAGGACTTCCTATCCCGGGTGTTACTATACAGGTCAAAGGTACAGATGTTGCCACATCTACTGCTGAGGATGGTCGCTATGTTATGACTTTAAAGAAAGGCCAAAGTTTGTCTTTTCGGAATATAGGTTATTCTAGCCAAGAAATTGTGATTACAAAAGCAGGTGAGCAGCACATTACACTGATCAGTATGTCACAAGATATAGATGAAGTGGTGGTCGTGGGATATGGTAGTCAACAGAAAAAGGATGTTACTGGATCTATCGCATCGGTATCGATGAGTAATGTTCGAGGGCAAGCTATTGCTAGTCCTGATCAAGCCTTAACTGGCCAAATTTCAGGTGTGCAGGTAAGTACCTCCAATGGAACACCAGGAGGTGGTCCTAGGATTCGTATACGTGGAATTGGTGCTATCGGAGCAGGAGGATCGCCATTATATGTTATTGATGGATTTCCGGTTCCGTCTTCTTCAAGCGAACGCTCAAATCCTTTGACGGCGATAAATCCGAGTGATATTGAATCTATGACCGTATTAAAAGATGCATCTGCAACAGCAATTTATGGATCGAGAGGTTCTAATGGTGTTATCTTGATCAATACGAAAAAGGGTACAGTTGGAAAATTGAAGATCAATGTTGCGGCGAGTTCAGGTATTCAGGAAGTACCAAAAAAAGGTCGTCCCAATATGATGAATGCTATGGAATTTGCTCAGTTTCGTAAAGAGGCTATAGAAGATAAAATTCGATATGAGGAAGGTAGGGAACCTACATTAAATGATATTCCGGAAGAATATCGTCATCCTGAAACTTTAGGAGCTGGTGTAGATTGGTATGATGCAGTTACCCGAATTGCACCAATGTCTGATTTTAATGTGAGTTTTAGTGGAGGGAATGAACAGATACGCTCTTTTGTTTCGGCAGGTTACCTGAATCAATCGGGGGTGATGTTAAACACTGGTTTTGAAAGGTTTTCCGTCCGGGGTAATGTAGATGCCAATATCTCTAATAAATTAAAATTGGGGATGAATATAGCACCTACATTATCTTACCTCAAAGGAGGTGTTAGTGGGCAGGGTAGGGATGAATTTTTCGAAATTTCCACACCCGTTTCTACCATTTATAATGCAGATGGTACTTACAATCCATATATCGTTTCACCGGGTACTTTTGGAAATCCTAATCCAGTTATGTTCTTGAATGAACGTGTTGATAAAAGCAGCAAAATGAAAATGTTGATGAGTGCCTATGCGGAGTATAGCATTCTTCCTAAACTAAAATTTAAGACAACTTTTAATGTTGATTATCAGGATGAAAGTGGTGAATACTTTCGACCTTCAACTCTAGCAAATCAAAATGCTCCAGGACCGTCGATTCCCAGTGGAAATTATACACGTGGTCAATATATCAATTGGGCAAATGAGAATACATTAACCTATGATTACAGTTCGAATAATGGTCATGCAATAAGTGCGCTGGCGGGTTACTCCATTCAGTCCCAAAAAGATAAGTCAGCAGGGTTCAATGGGTCGCAATTCCCGGATGACGATATTCAGACCTTAAATGCAGCGGCTAGGATCACAGGTGGTACGGGCATTGAAGATTGGGCATTAATCTCTTACTTGGCCCGTGTAAATTACACGTTTAAAGATAGATACATCCTGACCGCATCTTTCCGTTCGGATGGTTCGTCGAGATTTGGTAAAGATAATCGATGGGGATCGTTTCCATCTGTCGCACTGGGCTGGCGGCTGTCAGAAGAAAAATTCTTAAAAGATGCGACTTGGGTTGATGAATTGAAACTTAGAGCATCATACGGTAGAAGTGGTAATTTCAATATTTCTAATTATGCGCCATTAAGTAGTATTGGAACGGGTAATTATGTCTTTGGTGGTAGTTTGGCACCGGGTCGTATTATGAACAGCTTAGGTAATAGTTTCTTAGGTTGGGAAAAGATGAAGGAGTTAAATATAGGTTTAGATTTTGCGACTTTAAATAACCGTCTGATAATTGCAGCAAACTACTACAAGCGTAATACTTTAGACTTATTGTTAAATACGCCGATTCCCCAGTCTTCTGGTTTTTCATCTGTAACAGAAAACCGAGGTGATGTTGAAAATACCGGTTTTGAATTTTCTGTTAGTTCCGTCAATATTACCAATGATAACTTTAAATGGAATACCGATTTCAACATTTCTTTCAATAGGAATAAAGTGATTGCTTTAGGAAGAAGCACTGACCCGATTTTCTCTGGGGCAAGTTCGGAAGGAAATTTTACTAATGTTACCCGAATCGGACAGCCTGTTGGTATGATCATCGGCTATGTGGTTGATGGAATTTATCAAAATCAAGCTGACCTGGAGAAATACGCTGCATTTCCAGGGGCTATTCCAGGAAATCTGCGGATGCGCGATGTTAATGGTGATGGTGAAATCACACCGAATGATGATTTTGACGTCATAGGCAACCCATATCCGGATTTTACATGGGGTATGACCAATACATTTTCTTTTAAAAATTTCGACCTGCGTGTGCTGATGGTCGGATCAATGGGACAAGAGATGTTGCATGCCACCCGGTTTTACACGGATAATATTGATGGAGTTTTTAATGTGCGTAAAGAGATTGCGGATCGTTGGAGATCGGAAGCGAATCCCGGTAGTGGATTAGTCCCGACTACAAATGGTACAGGCAGGGGTCGTGTTATGTATCGCGATACGCACTCCTTGTTTATAGAGAAAACGGATTATGTATGGATCCGTAATATCAATTTAGGTTATACATTTCCTAAAAGTATAAAGGGAGTTATCAAGGACATTCGAGTCTATGGAAATATTCAAAATCCTTTCTTGATCACGGGTTATGATGGTAATCCAGAAGGAACCAACATAAATAGAGGTGATATTAGTCCATTGGTGCAAGGACTTGACTACTCTGCTTATCCAGTTCCAAGAATCTATACGCTCGGATTAAATTTCAATTTTTAAGTCTACTGTTATGAACATAAAATATATTTTATTGAGTTTGGGACTACTTAGCCTCTCCTCATGTAATCACCTATTAGATGTTAAACCATATACATTTTCCAGCGGTGATAATTATTATGAAAATGAAGGACAAGTCCTTCGTGCTGTGAACGGGGTCTATGGCCGCTTACAAGGTTTGTACACCAGTGATTTTTGGGCGATGACCGAAATGGTTGCCGATAACACCAACTATCAATATGATGAAACCGATAGAGGGGCGCAGCAACGGGAAGAGATAGATGAATTTTTGATAACCTCTTCAAATAATTATATCAATACTGTATGGGCAACATTATACAGAGTTATACAAGAGTCTAATGTTATCCTTAGCCGAATCGATCAGGTTTCTTTTGCCGACGAAGGTTTGAAAAAGCGATATGTAGGTGAAGTGAAGTTTTTACAGGCTTTCACCTACTTTCATTTGGTACGCTTATTTGGAGAAATTCCATTACATACGAAGGAAGTTGCGAATCCAACGGATGCTTTTACCAAAGGTAAGGCACCGGTTGAAGAAGTGTACGCTGTAATTATACAACATGCTAAGGATGCAGTTGCAAATCTACCAAATAGCTATGATAAGAATAATGCCGGACGTATTACTAAGGGCGCTGCTTTAACGCTATTGGGTGAGGTATACTTAACAAGAAAGCAATTTGCTGAAGCTGCTTCTGCTTTTCAGGAAGTCACGCAATTGGGCTATGCTTTATTGCCTGATTATGCGAACTGTTTCAATCCGAATAATAAAAATAATGAGGAGTCGGTATTTGAAGTGCAGTATGACCAATCTGTTGAAGGTGAGAACAGTAATTTTATTTATATGTTCGGCCCAAGAAACGCAAAATTGAAACTGGTGGGATATTCTGGAAATCTTGGTGGATCTAATATCCCGACACCAAGTATCTATAATTTATATGAAGCGGGGGATTTGCGGAAGGATAAATCAATAGCCTTGTTCGATGATCCTTCAAATGCGTCCTATCAAGAGGCAATCGCTTTTGGTGGAAAAATGCCCTTCATCAAGAAATTTTATCATGCACCTTATATTGAAGATGGACGGTCCAATGAGAACTGGCCAGTATACCGATATGGGTATGTCTTATTGATGTTGGCAGAGGCGCAAAATGAGTCTGGAGTCGGAAATCCTTATCTAAACTTAAACTTGGTACGTAAGCGGGCAGGATTGGAACCTTTATCAGGTTTGACTAAGGAAGGCTTGCGAAATGCTATCGCCACTGAACAGCGTGTTGAAGTTGCTTTTGAGAGCCATAGATGGTACCAGTTGTTGCGTACGGGAAAGGCAGAGGAAGTCTTAAATGCTCACGGAGCGGCAGAGAAAAAACGTCTTTCTCGTTTAAGTTCGGCTTCCTATAATGTGCAACCCTTTAAGTTATTATTTCCTATTCCACAGCGTGAAGTGCTAACCAATGGGATTTCGCAAAACACGGGATATTAATCCATGATTTAAATCAAACAATATATCAGCTTAACGAATAACAATGAGAAAAATTAATAACATGCAACTCGTGTTGTTTGCCATTTTCCTGCTCACTTTGGCAGGGGCATGTTATGAACAGATTAAAGATGAAGGTGCTAAGGATGAGAATCCGAAGACTAAAAAAATTGTTTTACCTGAGGGTTTTGCAGTAGATCATATCTACAGTCCGTCGGATAATAAACAGGGATCGTGGGTTGCGATGACCTTTGATGATAAAGGGAGGATGATTACCTCGGATCAGTATGGAGCATTGTTCCGTATCGAACTGCCACCGATAGGATCGGATACTACGATGAAGCCTAAGATTGAAAAGTTGGATTTTCCATTAGATAATCCCGCTGATACCAGTTCAACGAAAGTAGGAATTGGATTTGCTCAAGGTTTGTTGTGGGCGCACAATAGTCTTTATGTCGTCGTAAACCATAATCCTGATGAGCAGTTTTCGAAAGGTAGTGGCTTGTACCGATTACAGGATACAAATCAGGATGATAAATTGGATAAGATAACACAATTATTGGCCTTAAATGGTGAAGGTGAGCATGGGCCGCATAGTGTTGTACTTGGGCCAGATTCTGCTATATATTTAATTGCGGGTAATCATACTGATTTGCCCAAGATGGATGCCTATCGTTTACCTTCAAACTGGCATCACGATAATTTGTTACCTCATATCGTAGATCCACAGGGTCATGCCACCGATCGTAAAGAACCGGGTGGCTGGATTGCTAAAACCGATCCTGAGGGTAAACACTGGGAGATGATTAGTGGTGGGTATCGCAATCCGTTTGATATTACTTTTAATGATGATGGCGAAATGTTTACCTACGATTCGGATATGGAATGGGATTTTGGAATGCCTTGGTATCGTCCAACACGGATCTGTCATGTAACAAGTGGTGCTGAGTACGGATGGAGGACTGGTAATGCCAAATGGGATCCCAGTTACCCAGATAACCTACCTGGTACGCTGAATATCGGACAGGGCTCGCCAACGAATCTACTCTATGCAAGCAAAGCGAAATTTCCTGATAAGTATAGAAATAGTCTTCTGGCATTTGACTGGAGTTTTGGTATTATCTATTCTGTTCAGTTAACACCAAAAGGAGCGACTTATGAGGCAAAAGCGGAAGAATTTATATCGGGATCTCCACTTGCATTGACATCTGGAGAGATTGGGCCTGATGGTGCTTTATACTTTTTGACAGGGGGGAGAAAGTTGGAGTCTGATCTTTATCGCGTGTATTATAAGGGACATGCTGATATTGAGGCTAAGAAAACAAAAAATGAAATTCCTAAGGGGATTGCCTTGCGTCGCGAGATTGAACAATTTCATAAACCTTCTGCACCAGGCACTGCTGAGAAAGTGTGGAAATACCTTGGTGATCCAGATCGTTTTATCCGTTATGCTGCACGTATTGCAGTGGAGCATCAACCCGTGGATACATGGAAGCATCTTGTTTTTCAGGAAAAAAATGTACTCCGTCTTACCGAAGCGATGTTGGCTCTGGCCAGAAATGGAGATAAATCATTACAAGCAGACATGTTTAATAAACTGGCAACTATTGACATCAGGAAGCTTCCGCAACAGATGCTTTTAAATCTGTTGCGTGTTTATGAGGTCAGTATAGCTCGAATGGGGACACCTGTTGAATCGCAACGTATTCTACTTTCGGAGCGATTAGCGGGTTTATATCCTTCGAAGATAAACCTTGTCAATCGTGAACTGGGAAAAGTATTGGTAGCTATTGGTGATTCGAGTGTCGTACCGAAGACTGTACCACTATTATACTCAGCAAAGGATGATTCGACCAATACCAGTTTTATGAGTTCTTCCAATCTTATTTTGCGAAATCCACAGTATGGTCTGGATATCGCCGACATGTTGGCCAATATTCCTCCTGCGCAGCAGATATTTTTAGCAACGATGTTGAGTTCTGCACATAAGGGTTGGACCCCAGAATTGCATGATGAATATTTCAAGTGGTTCTATAAAGGTTTTGGTTACAAAGGAGGCAATAGCTACATCGGATTTATTGATAAAGCCCGAAAAATTGCATTGAGTCATGTAAATAAGGACAAATTGGCCTATTACAGTAAGATTTCTGGTGATTCATTGGTTAATCAATCGGGTAACAGACTAGCAGAAAAAGTTCAGAATGCCAAGGGCCCCGGAAGAGATTGGAAGATCGATACAGCTCTCAAATATATTAATGGTCATACTGCGATACGTGATTTCAAACGAGGGGGTGAACTTTTTGTAGCCTTGCGCTGTGCTTCTTGCCATACTATGAAAGGTTCGGGTGGTTCGGTTGGACCTGATCTTACTCAACTGGGAACACGTTTCTCTCCTAAGGATATGTTGGAAGCGATGATTGAACCAAGCAAAGTGATTTCTGATCAATATGAATCTAAAGTTTTTCATCTGAAAGATGGAACTAAGCAAATGGGACGACTGATGGGCGAAGGAGAGAAGACTTATATTATTTCACAAAATCCTTATGCACCGCAGTTAACTAAGGAAATTGCAAAAAAAGATGTTCAGGATATCAAAGTTTCCGAAGTTTCCATTATGCCTCCTGGAACATTAAATGTCTTGAATCCAGAGGAACTGCGTGATTTAATGGCCTACCTCATGTCGGGTGGGAATGAGAATAATGACGTTTATAAAAAGAAAAATAAATAAAAGTGGATTTTTCAAAGAAAGATTGGTTGGAAAAAGTGTCGCATGTGGCACAGGTCGGTGGTATCGAGACTTCGGTTTTGGATAATGGACGGGGACGTGGTACCCGTATTGCCTGGATAAATACAGGTACAGGATTGCGTTTTAAAGTTGTTATAGATCGAGCCATGGATATTGCGGATGCTTATTTCAACCAATTTAACTTGAGCTGGATTAGCAGGCTTGGGGTAGCAAGACCACAGCCTTTGTCAGATAAAGGTGCAGATTGGTTAAGCACTTTTGGAGGAGGATTGTTGGTTACTTGTGGACTTACACATGTTGGTGGTCCTGAAGTGGATGCTTTTGGAAGTAGAGGGTTGCATGATCAAATTAGTAATATCCCAGCGGAAATAATTTATATAAAACAACCCGATTTGTTAAGTGGAGATCTTGAAATGTCGATCTCTGGAAAGATATTACAGGGACATCCTCTTGGACATTATATTGAGTTGACACGTACGATTCGATGTTACTTAGGGGATCCTACAATATATATTGAAGATGTGGTCCAAAATGTTGGTAATATGGATGTGCCACATATGCTGCTTTATCACTTTAACTTTGGTTGGCCTCTTGTGGATGCTGGTACTGAATTACTGTGGAATGGAAAATGGCAACCTCGGGAATCTGGTGAGTCTAATAAAATATTTAAAGCAGGTCTTGATTTTAAAACCTGTCAAGAACCTCGTGAAGATCATCGGGGGGCAGGAGAAGAAGCTGTATTTATAGCTCCGGAAAGCGATCAGAGCGGAAATAGCTCTTGTGGTCTATTTAATGAAAAATTGGATTTTGCGGTTGCGCTAACTTTTAAAAAGGAACAACTTCCTTGGTTGACCAATTGGCAACACTGGGGTCCGGGAGAATATGTGACAGGATTAGAGCCCGGTACAAATCCACCGTTGGGGCAAAAGGTGATGCGTGAACGTAAAGAACTGATTTTTCTTAAACCTAAGGAAAAAAAAGTATATCAACTTTCTTTGGGAATATTAGATACACTTGAAGGAATTCAGGTTTTTAAGGATAAAATGTAGATTATAAACATAAATACGAAGGAATGGAAAATATAGAAAAAGCTTTTGAACAAGGTAAAGGGATATTTAGATTGGCGCCAAACTGGGTGCCTAGATCATTTTGTGTACCCGGAAGAAGGATAAAACTTCATCCAGACGATTATTATGTGCTGGGTGGTGAACGTGGTGGTATCGATGAGCGGTGGTTGTCTTCTACTACTCCTGCGAAAAATGGTCCTTTGACGGGCGAATTTGAAGGTCTTAGTTTCGTGGTATATGAACATGAAGGTGAGATTAAACAACTTTTGTTATCGGATTGTGTTTCCCATCTCAAAGAAAGATTGATCGGAAATCGTATCTGGTCTGATTATCAAAGCTGGCCAATGTATTCCAAATTTTTTGATAACATGGGACCATTGCCACATCATATTCACCATAATGATGAAAAAGCGGCTTTGATTGAGCAAGCGGGAAAGCCGGAAGCTTACTATTTTCCTCCACAGCTGAATAATCATGGTGGCGACTTTCCTTATACTTTTATGGGGATAGCTCCTGGAACTTCAAAAGCACAGATCAAAGAATGCTTAGAAAATTTTAGTAAAGGGGATAATAAGATAACGAATTATTCACAGGCCTACCGTTTAGAACCGGGAACAGGCTGGGATGTTCCTCCTGGATTATTACATGCTCCAGGTAGTATGTGTACCTATGAACCGCAAAAAGCTTCCGATGTTTTTGCGATGTATCAGTCCTTGGTCAATGAAGCGATCATTCCAGAAGAATTGTTGTGGAAGGGAGTGCCTGATGATAAACATGGTGATTATAATGCATTAATGGATATTATTGATTGGGATCTGAATGTGGATCCCAATATGATGCAGAACCGATTTATGTTTCCTAAACCGGTGAAATCTCAAGCTGAAATGGAGCATGCTGGCTACAGTGAAAAATGGATATGCTATAAATCTACAGCTTTTAGTGCAAAAGAATTGACCGTTTTTCCGGGTCAAACTGTTACGATCACCGATAGTGCGGCTTATGGATTAATTATGATGCAGGGGCACGGGAAGTTGAATGATTGGACTTTGGAAACACCGGCTCTGATCCGTTATGGGCAGTTGACCTACGACGAATACTTTGTTTCAGAAATGGCGGCGATGAAAGGTGTCATAATTACAAATGATTCGAAGACAGATCCGATCGTGATGTTGAAACACTTTGGACCAGATAATCCGGATTTGATTGTTGAACCTTAATTATTGAAGTTAAAAAAACGTAGATATGAGCAAGAATAATTTTCCAAAATTGCATAATGCGACCTGGCCGGGTATTGTAGGTAAAGGTGATCATGAACCAATTATTTCTTTAGATGAGCTTTTAGAGAAAACAGCTCATGCTAACGTCGATGGTGTCAAGTTTGATGGCATTGATCTAGGTCTTTTCAATGCACATGTAAAATTAGATCCTACAGATGACAATGTCAATTTTGTTGTGGACAAAGTGGGTGGTTATGATTTAGAAATCGGTACTTTGATTGCACCAATCTGGCCACCTGATGGTGGTTCTGCAATGGGTAGTCAAGTAGATCGAGATCGCTTTGTTGATGTTGTACAAAAGGCTAGTGAGTTTGGATACAAATTAAGAAAGCTAGGTATTCGAACTAATAATGTTATCCGTATTGATTCGGCTACCAGTGTAGCTGAATGGGCTAAAAATCCGACTGAAAATACAAAAAGAATTGCAGAAACATTTAGACGTGCATGTGACGTGGCAGCTGGATATGGAGAACGACTTGCTGCGGAAGGAGAAATCTGCTGGGGTGGCATGCAAAGTTGGAGAACGATGCTGGAAACCTTGGAGATGGTGGATAGGGATAATATGGGGTTTCAGGCAGATATGTCTCACACATTCTTGTATCTATTGGGGTATAATGAACCTGAGGACCGGATTCTGAAAAGTGATTTTCAATGGGGAGATAGCGTAGAGCTGGAGCGTGGCTTTCAATTTTTAACAGATAAGCTTCGTCCATGGACGATAGATTTTCATGTTGCTCAGAATGATGGAACTGTGTTTGGCTCTGGTTCGCATGATAAAACTGGAAGGCATTGCTTGCCAACCGATCCGAATGGTAAGCTGGATATTGTGAAGGATGCCGGATACTGGTTGCGCGATGAGAATGGTAACCCTAACAAAGTTTTCGACCATATCTGCTGGGATGGCTGTATGTTTCCAAATGAAGTGATGCATCAGCAAGAGACCTGGAATTCAATCCTGGAAACAATGATTAAAGTGCGAAACGCACATGGATGGTCGGTATAAATAGCTTATAGATTATTTGTTATGAAGAAAAAAGAATTAAGAATTGGATTAATCGGTTGTGGATTTATGGGAAGAACTCATTCTAATGGGTACAAACGGGTTGGGGATTTTTTCCCTGATTTAGCTTATAAGCCTATTTTGAAGGCGGTATGTTCTAGAAGTGAGGATAAAGTCATCGCTTTTGCCACGCAATGGGGATATGAATCTTATGAAACGGATTGGAAAAAATTAATCAGTCGTGATGATATTGATGCTGTTGATATTTGTACTCCGAATAATATGCATATGGAAATTGCTGTTGCGGCGGCGGCGGCAGGAAAAATGGTTTTATGTGAAAAACCTTTGTCTAGAAATCTGGAGGAAGGAGATCAGATGGTCCAGGCGGTGGAAAGAAGTCAAGTTAAGAATACGGTATGGTACAATTATCGCAGATTGCCGGCTGTTACGTTGGCTAAAAAACTGGTGGAAAGTGGGAAGTTGGGTAAGATTTTTCATTATCGAACGAATTTCTTGCAGGATTGGACTATAAATGAAAATTTACCACAAGGAGGTCGAGCTTTTTGGCGTATGGACGCCGAAGCTGCAGGTTCTGGTGTAACAGGAGATCTATTGGCACATTGTATTGATTTAGCTATGTGGCTAAATGGTGGTATTAAAGATGTTTCTGCAATGACAGAAGTTTTTGTGAAGCAACGTTTACGTGAGGAAACTGGCAAAATGGAAGATGTCAAAATTGATGATGCTTGTATATTTCACTGTCATTTTGTTAATGGTTCCTTGGGGTTATTTGAATCTACGCGCTATGCCCGAGGGCATAAAGCACTTTTTACATTTGAAATTAATGGAGAGAAAGGTTCATTACGTTGGGATCTGCATGATCTTAATAAATTGGAATATTTTAATAATGCAGACGAGTCAATCGTTAAAGGCTGGCGCTCGATTCATGTGACCGATGGTGATCAACCTTATATGGATAAATGGTGGGTACCGGGATTATCCATCGGTTATGAACACTCATTTGTTCATCAAGTAGCAGATTTTCTAAAAAGTGTAGAAACTGGTGAAGAATGTCATCCTACTTTTCGAGATGCCTATGAGACCCAAAAGGTTTGTGAAGCCGTTTTATTGTCTGCTAAAAACAAATGTTGGGCGGACACTGATGTAGATTGGAACAATTAATGTTAAATTAACTTTTAGCTCATAACAATGAACAAGATGATAAAATATGGATATCTGACTGCTACAGCTTCGCTTTTGATGCTGGCCTGCAATGCCGGAAATACGAAACATGATCAGGGGCAGCATGCCGTTCTTGATAGTTCAGTACAAGAAGGGTTTGTCGCAATGCTTGATTCTAATACATTGAAAGGATGGGAGGGAGATAGTAGCTATTGGCGTATGGAGAGTGGTATATTGGTTGGTGAAATTAAAGCTGATGCAGAACCTTTAAAGAATAATACTTTTTTAATTTGGAAAGGTGGAGAACCGGGTGATTTTGTATTGAAGTCCGGATTTAGGATCTCCGCAGATGGTAACAGTGGTATTAATTATCGGAGTGAACGTTTTGGGAACTTACCGTATGCTCTGAAAGGATATCAGGCTGATATTGATGGTCGCCATCTCTATACCGGCCAAAATTATGAGGAACGTAATCGTACTACTTTAGCTTATCGCGGGCAGCAGACAGAGATACCGAATCCAACTGCAGGTGAATCTGGCGCTTCGAAAGGTAATGCCTGGAGTACCCTGATCGTGCGAGACACGTTGGCGACGGCAACGCAACTTGCTGATGCGGTTAAAGTTGGCGACTGGAACGAAATTGAAATTGTTGCAAAAGGTAATAAGTTATCTCACTATATCAATGGAAAGTTGATTTCGGAAGTCGTGGATAATGATAAGCAACATCGGAAGCAGAGTGGATTGATCGGTGTGCAGGTCCATGTGGGACCACCGATGAAAATCGAATATAAGGATATGAAAATTAAAATACTGGACTAACTTAACATAATCATTTTAAATATTTTTTTTTAAAATGTTTATATGGTCATTATGATCTGTGTTATATGCCGCATATTTAAATAGATTTTATGCATAACAATCTTTTGGTTAATTTACCTTAATTGCCAATGGATTTGAAATTAGGTTTTAGAACAAAAAGCGCAACTCCATGCTGTGCTTTTTGTTTATTTCTGTTTCTCATTTTTTAGGCTCCTCTCATAGGCCATTGAAATAGGACTGGTTCTCTCAATCTCTTAGTAAGAAGTGTTTTTGTTGAATTTTAGTTCAGTTATAAAAAGTTGGAAAGACCTTATAAATTTTGCTAGTTTTGTTTCGTAAATTCTGAATCTCGTTTACTTTCTCCATTCAAATGAAGAGATCATACCGGAAAGTATTTCATTAGTTTAGTAGATGTTCTATTTGAATGAATTCAGATAATGAAGTTCTCTTATAATGGCGGAGTATTTCATATCTATTTTAATGAAGCAGGAAAGCACCTAAATAGAAAATTGTACTAGATTTAATATCCAAATTAACCATCAAAAATTAATGGCCAATACGTTATCTGTATATGTAAAGAATATCCTATATCGGCTTAGTAATGTAGGGGTTGACCCTGAAATGTCTTATGTTGAATCTCAGTATACTAAGCTGATCAATATCTTAAATTGGATAGGAATGTGCTGTATGCTTAGTTATGCTATTGTTAATTTCGGTAATGAACGTTATTTTCTTTCTTTTCTAAACTTATTGAATGTTTGCGATGCGACAACAGTGCTTATATTGAATAAGTATCGAAAGTATCTGAGTGCACGACTAGTAATGGTGATCTCAAGATTAATCATCTATACTGTGGCTGGATTGTATTTTCATAACGGTGGCGAATACTTTCTGGTGGCATTGCTGATCACGACCAGCTTGATGATTGATAACAAATGGATCAGGTTTTCTTTATGTTTTTTAATTTTTATAGCTTGTGTGGCCGTGATTTTATTTCCTCAACCACCTTTACTGGGATCTCCCGTTCCTCCAGAACAGGCTTATGCTAATATGATTGTAGGGATTTTATTGATAGTCGGTGTGGTGAGTTTCTTTAAAAGTATCCAAGGTACCTATCAGCAAGAAATTGAAAAACAGCGTCAAGCCTTATTTTCTTTAAATAAGGATAAAGAAAAGATGTTTTCAATTTTGGCACATGATATTCGCAGTCCTATGGTAACACTTGAAAATTTACTGCAGATGTTTCATGAGGATTTGCTGACGCATAATGAAAGAATCGAAACTATCGGTCTGTTGAAAGATCAAGTCTCCCAATTGGGCTCGGTTATGGACAATTTATTACGATGGAGTGTGCGGGGGATGCAGGGAATTCAAACTATAAAAGTTACTTTTTTACTTCGGCCTTTAGTGCTGGAATTATTTCATTTTTTTGATTTCCTTGTACGACAAAAACAACTTACGGTTGATATAAATATACCTGAGTCCATGAGTCTTTTTGCTGATTATGATCAAACGGCTGTTATCTTAAGAAACTTATTGAGCAATGCAATCAAATTTAGTGAGGTTTGCGGACGTGTAAAGGTATTTGCAGATGTTAAAGGCAACATGATTGATATTTTTATTAAAGATGAGGGAATGGGAATGGATGACCGCCGAATAAATATGTTGTTTACCTCCTCTCAGTTATCTACAAAGGGGACGATAGGAGAAAGGGGGTTTGGTCTCGGGTTAATTCTTTGTGCTGAATTTACCCGATTGAATGAAGGAACTATTCGGGTAGAAAGTAAGTTGAATAAAGGTTCAGTATTTGCCGTTTCATTACCTAAAAATAGTTAGTAGTCCTTTTGTAATGGGGTATCAATATATTAAATAGAGACTTATTGACATATAAAACCACTTCAAGCGGTAATTTCATTTTCCATTATTTTGAATAACTGGGGTTTATTTACATGCATTTTTTCTCTCTTGTGAGAAAAAATGTATAAATTTATTATTTAAGGAATCTAGTTATATGAAAATCTTCAATATGGAAAAAAGGTTTTTAAGGTTAATTGAGTATTTATACGTTTGAGATGTGAAAATAAAATTTTTAGTATTTGAACTTTTTTTTAAAAAAGTTTTTTTAATCATTAAAACAAAATAACTAAATCTAATGTAAATAGTCGGTGTAGATCTACAAGTAATGATCTACCAATTTATATTTAACATTTAAAAACACACGAATTATGGAGAAAAGTATTGTTCAAAAGGTTTTAAAATTCTGGTATTTACCTTTAATTGCTGGCATATTGTATATTATAGTAGGTGTTTATGCAGCAGCTGCACCTTTTAGCTCTTTTCTGGCTTTAAGTATATTTTTAAGTGTTGGAATTTTGATCAGTGGCGTATTTGAATTGTTTTATGCATTATCGAACCGTAAGAACAGTGATAATTGGGGTTGGCATTTGGTTGGTGGTATGCTGAATTTGTTTATTGGTGTATTGCTTATTGCCAATACGGGATTGACAGCATTGATGTTATCGGTATTTATTGGAGCCTGGTTATTATTTAGGTCCATTACAACAATTGCCAATGCTTTTGAGATCAAGCGTGTTGGAATAGGTAATTGGGGCTGGATTCTGTTTACCGGTATCTTAGGACTTTTGTTTTCATTCTTGTTGCTTTGGAACCCATTAATAGCAGGTATTACCATTGGTATTTGGATGGGAATAGGATTAATAACGGTAGGGGTCATGCATGTGGTACTAAGTCTTATTGGTCGAAGACTAAAAATGATCAATGAAGATCTGGATAATAGAGGTGATCATCATACCGAAATAAATTAATATTTAAAACAAAAAGCGCAAATTATATTGCGCTTTTTGTTTTAAATCAATTGTACATGGATCCATCTCGTAGTCAGATGCATCATAGGCATTGTATATGTATTTTATTTTTACTGTAAAATAGATCTCTGTTCATTAGAGCTCATTGTAATTTCCGGTTCAGGTTTATACAGATGTTTTTTCAGTTTCTGAATAGGGAGATAAGTGAACAGAACGGAAAGTATACCCGCCAATACACCATCAAGAATAGCCATTGCTGTTGGGTCTAATTTATAATATTTCGACAAACTGAGCTGTGCAAAGATTAAGAAACTTAAAATCAAGAGACCTGTTACTACGGCGTGTATGATACCCAACCTGGCCATGAATTTATTTTTATTCAATTCTTCAGCAATACGGTATTCAATGGCACCTTGATCTGCGGCCACTGCTACTCTTTTGATGATATCGACTGTTAGGATCAGCGGTAGAAATATTGCCATAGGCAACGTTAGACGTGCAAGACTTTGTGGTCCTTCAAAAAAATGTGTAAATCCAACTTCCTGAAAACTAGCGTAAGCAACGAGGGTATTGAACACGATGTTAGGAACAACATAATAGATCATGCGTTTTCTTAAAAAGCGACTAAGCGTTGTTTTCGCTATTTTTTTTGGACGAGGTGTCTTTATTTTAAATCTCATAGGGACACGTTTAATAATTGAGTCGCCTTATCTTTAATTGCACTAGCTTGATCTTTAGTCAGGAAATCGGTATTAGACATCAATATAAAATCCATTTGATTTTTGAAAGTGCTTACAACCAGTGTGTTGGAGTTTAGCCAAGGAAATGCAACTGTGGGGCTGTAAAGTGTTTCTAGTTCAAAATTTTTGAAGTTATCTGGTATATTGAGTCTCCCCATATTGGACAGGGTGATATCATGACCTCCGGGACTAGATCGAAGTATAGCGATCATTTTCTGTACAATGGGGTGCATTTGTTCGCCTACCCAAAGTAACTCTCTTACGTTCATTTTGTTTATTTTATGTAGGAGGTCTTGTTTGATTCTTTTTGCATTTTCTAATAGACTTCCTGATTTCAATGTGAGTTCGATTGTAGGTGCAAATGCGAATATATGATCTTCTTTGATTTCAGGTATAAAGTGACGGATATCAACAGGACTTATTACTTTTCCCTTTGCGCTCTTTCCTTGTATGTGTTGAAAAGCCTGCATAAAGACAGCGCAAATAAAAGTATGTACCGAGATGCCATTCGTTTTACATTTTTCAGTGATGTGCTTCGTTGTTTGTAGATCTAATTTCCAATGTAGGGCATAATTGTCTCCCGAGGCCTTTTTTTTGCCGCATCGTTTTACTAGAAAAAATAACCGTGCTAACCCCAAATAGAGTTCTGCTTTGAGCTTTTTATTTTTATTACTGTATGCTGCAGGCAGGAATTCATGGATAGACTGGTAGGGCTTATATGTCTTTAATAATAACGATGGGTCATCCAATAAACAAAGAAACTCGCGCATTAAGTTCGCGATGGTTGTACCATCACAGATGCAGTGCGGCATGACCCAAAGAATCTCGGATATGCCATCACCTTTGAGCCAGATCAGTTGTGCTAATGGTTTGTTTTTTTCTACAAATAAACGAGACCATTCTTTTTCCGACTCAATAAACCAATCCTTATCCGTTTTCCGTTCAATGATACGAAGTGGGATAGCGTCAATATTTTTCTGCTCAACAAAGAGTGGCTGCTTCTCGTTGCTATTATCTATTGTAGCTCTTAGTAATGCATGTTTTTCTTGTATTTTAGCTAAGGCGGTATTTATCTGTGCTTCTGATATCTCTCCTTTGATTTTTGCCGTGAAAACAGCATTTAAAGGCGTAGTAGAATCCACATACATGATCCTTTCTACCATCAATAATTTTCTATTTATCATGCGGTTATCAAAGAATCTAGTTGTAGTTGGATCGTTTGGTTTATTTCATCGCGTATAGCTAATGCTTCTGAATGAGGTAGATATCCTTCGCTTGCAACAAAAGAAAAATCCATTTCGTTTCTAAAGGTAGAGGTAACGAGTGTAGTCGTGTTTCCTAACGGACCGATGACGGTAGGACTGAAAATAGTGTCTAATGTAAAGGATTCATACTCATGTGGAATTTGAATGCGGCCTAAATTTGAAAACATACAATCATTTGATGATTTTCCATTCTTTAATAACTTAGTGAAATTATCTAAAGCATCATGTGCTGATTCCATAACCATCATGGTGATGTATGGATTAAGTTTGGCTGTTTTGCGATCTACGCTTTCTTGCGTGAAACGTAGATTGTCTTCGAAACCTATTTTTTTATTAGAAGATAATACAATCATTAGTCCAAATGCAAAGAGATGATCGTCTTTTATCTGTGGGGCAAATCTTCTAATATCTACAGGACAGGAGACTTTATTGAAAGCTGCTTCTCCTCTTACTTTTAAAAATGCTTGAAGTAAGATTGCACATAGGAATGTATTGACTGTAAAACCATTTGATTTGCAATGGGTGATGATCTGCTTACTTAATTCTTTGTCAAATTTCCAGTGAATCAGGTAGTCTTCTTTACGTTCGATCGCTTTTTTGCCAGTAGGAATAAATTTAATGGCATTAGCAGCTAAACGGCCGATAAACTTGGCTTTGAACTGCTGTTTACGACTAGCAAGTAAGTTTTGAGGTACGACGTCCTGAATGCCGAGTATGGGCTTTTCTATACCGATATCCACGGTAGGGTTGTCCAGTACGGCTAGAAATTCGCGCAACAATGACATAGCAGAACCACCATCACATATGCAGTGGTGAAAAACAAACAACATATCCGAAACTTCTTCTCCTTTTATCCAGATGAATCTTATCAGAGGCAGTTTATGGCCGTCAAATGATATGTTCCATTCTTTTTTTGATTCATGCAACCAATCTTCATCCGTTTTCCTCGTCATGACACGCATCGGTATTGAAATGTTCTTTTCGGGCACCTCAAACCAAGGTGTTTTTTTTTGATCACGACTAATGAGTGCTTTGAGCCAAGGATGTTTCTCTTGAATTCTAAATAAAGCATGTTTAATGGCTGCCTCTTCAAAGGTTCCTTTTAGTCTAAATGGAATAACCGCATTGAAGGGTTCTGTTCCATCACCCAAAAGCATACGTTCTCCAAATAACAATTTTCTTTTCATACCTTATCCTGTAGCTAATGTTGCTTGTTCTTTTACTGCAAAATTTTCTAACAATTCTACCGCTTTATCATTCCCACCGGCAGCGGTAAAGGTGTTTAACACTTCTTTGGCAGCATTTCTGTATTTAGGATTTTCCAATAATTCTAAGACGGTTTCACGTAATGCTTCTACACGTAATCGTTTGTATCGGATACTGATACCGCAACCTGCTTGTTCAATTAATTTTGCGATATGAAAATGATCATATGCAATCGGAGTAATTAACATCGGCAATCCATTACGGAAGGTATCATTAACCGTATTGAAACCACCATGACAGATGACCATATCCATATGTGGCATCAATTCGGATTGGGGCACAAAGCTGCTTACGATAAAATTGGAAGGCCATTCTTCAAAAATTTCGGGTGGAGTAGCTGCTACAATCGTGACAGGTTGATCAGCAAAGGCTGCAATGATTTTTTCAAAGAAAGCTTTTCGAATATCGACCAACAGCGTACCTAATGATACAAATATTTTTGGTGTGGTAGACGCATTTAACTTTTTCCAATCAAAAGGTGCATCGTTTGGACGTCCTTTTACTGGACCTACAAATTTCATATGTGATGGAACGGTATCAAAACCGGCAAAAGCCTGGGATGTAAACACCATATTTAATTTGTGCGAATGAATAAAAATTCCTTCATCGTAAATCCCCACTTCTTTTTGGAGACCCTTAATCAGATTTTGCTGCCATTCGAATATTTTAGGGGCGCTTTTTTCAGTATCACCCATTACATCCGGAGGGACAGGAGTGGTCGTCACGCAAGGAATATTGTGTTTATGCGCAAAGAGTGCTCCCCCAAAAGTAATACAGTCATTGACAATGACATCAGGTTGCCAGTTTTGTGTAAGACGTGTTAATCCTGGCATCATCATTTTGGCAAATGGAACATACGTTTCTTCTAATGCTAGTTTCATGACTTCAGGACCTGAACAGGCTGGTCCGTCGTCCTGTCTTTTTAGAATACGCTTTATTTCATCCTGATAAGGAATAAGATCTTCTTCTGGATAATAATAAGATCCTCCTTCTGGAATATGTTTGCTGTCCACTGGGGTAATTCCAAACCATTTGACTTCATGGCCACGGGCAATAAGACTTGCTCCTACGCTCAATGTCGGGCTAATGTGTCCAAAAAACGGTGGGATAACAAATAAAAATTTTGATTTTACCATGGGTTTAGCTGTAATGGTCGTGATTGTTTGTTCTAATATGTCTGCCGCTGTGGAAGTGCCACCAGCATCAATAAATGATTGACCAATGGATTGAGCAGCTTTACGATAACTTGAATTATCCAAAATGGTGTAAACGGCATCTTTTAAGTGATGCGATTTAAATCTGTTAAAATTTAAGCGTTCACCAGCACCTGTACGTACGACACGACCTGCTACATGCGATTGATCGTATGCAATCGGGATAACAACTAGTGGTAAGCCGTGAATTAATGTTTCGGAAACAGTATTGTGACCACCATGACAAACAACAGCATTTAAATGCGGTAATAGCTCCAATTGTGGTACTTGCTCACAGACCATGAAATTAGCGGGCCATTGGTCAAAAAGCTTTGGATCTGATACAACCACTGCCGTAATTTCTTCGCCTTGGAATGCATCAATTACTTTTTGAAAAAATGCTTTTTTATGGTCATGATCGAAAGTTGTACCAATACTGACCAAGATTTTTCTATTGGTATCCTGATGAAAGGTATCCCAATCAAATTTACTTGATGTTCGACGTGTTGTTAAAACAGGTCCCGTAAATTGATAATTTTCGGTCAGTTCCATTTCCCCAAAGAAATCTTTGGAGGTCAAAACAAGTGTCAATAAATCAGAGCAAGCCAATGACTGCTCATCAAGAATTCCTAATTCTTGCTGTAGTGCCACGATTTGATTGACTTCCCATTCATGAACTTTTGGCAGTTCGTTCATGATTTTAATTGCCGCCGGAGCAGTAACAGTGGTACAATATGGGATTCCAAGTTTTTTTGCCGCAATCGGACCTGCAAATAATTGCTGATCGGAAATGATCAAGTCTGGTTGGAATGCTTTTAACAAGGTAATGATACCGTTATAGCAGTGTCTATTTAGGGGGATGAGAACGTCTTCGTATAAAAACTTGATACTATCGATACCATAAACGACCTTTTGGGAAATGATATCCAAGTATTGTTCACTTGCTTGTTTTTCCTCATCCGTTTGGTCATATTGAATGAGTAGTAGTTGTCCGCCTTCTGGAAGTTTTGAAATCAGATTTTTATCGAGGCTGATCCATGCAACTTTATGCCCTCTATTCAGTAATTCGGCACCGATGCTTAAGGTTGGATTGACATGGCCTGTCAAAGGTGGAACAATGAATACATATTTAGCCATAATTTTTGATAAAGATGTTGGTGAAAAAATGAACGATAGTTTCTGCTATACGAGTTGGTTCTTGTATAGGAATGTTATGATCGCCCGGTATTAACTCAAGTGAAGCGTTATTGATCTGTTCTTTCAGCCATTCGCCAGTAGGTCTGCAACTTGAATCTGCTCCATATAGCAAGAGCGATGGCATAGACAATTGGGCATGACGAATGTCTTCTAGAAAATGCTTCTCCTTGACCATATCTGCTTTGATACTGGTTTGTTGAAACAAAAATTCATATTGACGGTGGTTTTTTTCCATCTGTCTCTTACCCATTTTGACTTTGGTCGTATCGGTAAAATTAGCGACATAATGTTCCAAAAATTCTTTACTGTACTCCTCAATGATATCACGTGCTTTCTCATCTTGCGGATCTGGAGCTTCCATGATAACAAGTTTCTGTATACGAGTGGGGCTTATTACAGCTGTTTTTAACGCAATAAGACCTCCAAAGCTATAGCCAACTAGGAATACTTGCTCTAACTGCAGATGGTCCATCAGGTCTAACAGGTCTGTAGCCATATGATCCAGATCATACCCGGTCAAAACACGCTCGCTCATGCCATGACTTTTCAAGTCATACATCACCACGTGAAAGTGCTGCGCCAAGATTGGCGCAATATTGAAATAGTACACAGAAAGGTTGCTAAACATGCCGTGGATCAATACCACGGTATGTTTAGCACCTTTGTTTAGCTCTTGTATATGAACTTTTTTGTTGTTTATGTCAATTATTGGCATTCGTAGATATAATTGATAATCATGCGGAGGTCAAGGTTGATCAATTGATCTAGATCCATAGAAGATAACCATCCCGTAAAATCGATTTGATCGCCAAAATGTGTTTTGATTTTCTCTGAAAACGAGACAATCTCGATACTGTCCATTTCCAGATCTTTTGTAAAAGAGCTTTCAGGAGTGATGTCCATTTCTTCTACAAATTCTTCACCTATTACTTCTGTAATAAAACCTTTTAAAAGTGTGAATAACTCTTCATGGGTCATTTTTAATGTTGGGTTTACAGTGTCCATCCGATAATATAATTATTGTGTTTTATAGTTTTAATTTCAATATTGTTGATCCAAAGGTGATCGTCAAGTATTTTTTCGACAGCATATGCTTTGGGATTTCCTTGTAGTCCTTTGCCGATGAATTTTCCATAGGCTTCTTTGGCAACCCAAAAGCGGGTCGTCCACTCTGCTTGATCTCTATCTTTTAATAATTGGAGCTCAGCATCGGTAAATACCAGTGGATAGAATCCAGCGCTACGTTCTTCCATGATCTCCATGTCAATACCTACGGGTCTATCATATCGCGCAATCGCAACAGCATCTTTTCCTTTGTGGGCTAATGATACATGGATGTTTTCCGTCCCATCACCAATAAGGTATGGTTTACCCGCGTCATCTTTTCTTATTTCAAAAGTAATAGGGTAGCGGGCATCTCCTTTTTGTTCCAGTAAAAGGTGGCGTACAGCATCTTTTACTGCTACCCGACTAACCATCCAAGTTTTTCGTTTATTGGGCATCAACTGAGCATGGTGTTGCTTTTCTGTTTGGTTGAAGTAACGCTTAAGTACAAAATCCCAAGAAGCAACTCGAGAGTAAGCATGGTGGAAATAGAATACTTCAGGAGTTATTTGCTCGGATAAACGGTTATGCGATGGGGACATGGAAACGTTCCAAAGCGCGTCATCAATTTCCAGTCTTCGGTTTTGCCATCCACTGATAGCACACCATACCTTTCCATCTCTCTTGAGTATGATTTCTCCTATTGCAAATTCTGCATTTAACTCCGTCAGCATGCAGGTACATTCAAACATGCCTTCTTGGTCAAGCATTTCTTCGAAGAACTCAATTTCCCTGATTTTAACAGGAAAAGCGATCCGATCTTGTGTTAAGGTTAGCTGTAACCATAAACCAAATAACTGGCCTGCATTGTCCAATAATGATCCTTTACCACCATTGCCTTTTATCATTCCGATGATACCTTTGGTTCCAACAGCCACAATTTCTGTGATACCTTGATAAGCGTGTCCATGAAACATATGATTTTCATAGATTTCTTCAGGCGTCCTATGGATGGGTAACAAATCGCCAATAGATAAATTGAATGTAGGTACTGCTGTTGCTAAAGTTTTTAAATACACTTCGGCATTCGCAAAATTTTCAATATCTAGATAAGCATGTTGTTGTGCTCGCCATTCACCTTTTATGGTTTTCTCAAATGTTTTCGCCACATTCATCCATTGGAATACATTCACATGCTTAATTTTATGAACTTGTGTTCCCGGTATTTCAGCCTGTGCCGTTTCCGCTAGTAGCTCAAAGATCATCGTCATAGGAATGACCGGTTCCATATCTGAAACAGGTGTCCAACCAGCGGGTTGTCTAAGTAAACTGTGATCGATTAAATACGGATCGCTGTCTAAACTGACTTCTAAAAGTTTAGTGAAACTGATGCTTGTTGGTTCATGAACGACACTTATGTTTGAAGGTGAGTGTTGTAGGCTAGTATATGCAGGTAGTGGAGCTGTCGTACGGTTTAATAAATGGTGTTCAGAACGCTGTTGAAAAAGAGCCAATACTTCTTCTTGCATACTGATCATATCGGCCATATTCTCCTGAAAAGCTTGTACGAGCGGATGACTAACTTTGCTAGTTGTAGCACGCAGTGGTGTTGCTGTTCCAAATGATTTGGCTAAGGACTTTATTTCGTTAAAGTTCCGAATGATCGGTAAACCGAGTTGCAGTTTTATACTGTTTGCTGTTGACTTTGTAGTGGTGGTTGCATGTAGATCTAGAAAATCTAGTGCTACGGTCTTTCCTTCAACAAAAAGAGCACTGATGACGCGCTGTAACTGGGCCAATGCTGAACGAGTAGGACCGCTTGACGTAATTGTACTGAAAGGTTTACCTTTCAATGTGTCATCAATAAAACCGATTAACCCACCAGCACCGACCTGAATAAAGAAGCGCGCGCCTTCTTCATAGAGTTTTTCAGTCAGTTCCCGAAAACGAACCGGCTGTACAAGATGCTCGGCACTTAATTGTTTGATGGCTTCTTGGTCTTTAGGGTAGGGAGCTAAGGTCGTTGCAGACCATAATGGGATTTTTGTCTCTTGGAAACGAACCTGATCCATACCAGCTAAAATCACATCAAGCTTATCGGCGACAAATGGTGTATGAAATCCTGACTGGAAGGGTAATATCTGATGAAATATTTGGTTCGATTTTAATATAGGAACCAATGTGTCAAGTGCAGTGTTGCTACCGCAAAGAATGACTTGGTGTGGACAGTTATCGTTCGAAATATAGAGCTGAGGTATCTGCTCAATAATGGGTGATATCTGTTCAATACCTGTACCGATCGCAATAAATTTTGAATCTTTTAATTCAAAAGTTGAGGGATGGAGTACATTGATCAAAGCTGTTACAGAGCTAGCTTCTGCCAATTCGGATGAATAACCCGCAAGCCATTCGCCCAAACTATGTCCAGCATTCATATCAGGGTAGACACCTAGTTTTTTCAAAGCGCTATCCAGTATGCTGCACTTATTAAAAATGGCTAAAGCATCTGTTAATAATCCCTCGCCTTCTGTGTCAATGGGTGCTGTCAATCCAAAATAACGACTCACACTATCTACTTCACCTTTTGCCAGCCCATCTAAACCTGGGAATACGAAGGCAATTTTTCCCTCATTTTTAAGTAAAGGTGTTGCAGTATACCAAATATCCTGTTTGCTGCGCCACGGGTTGCCTTTAGATACAATCTTCACAGCTTTTTGTATTCGTTCTGGGGTGGGGTCGAAAATAGCAATCCGATGGTCACCTTCACCGACTGTATGATCGTTGTTTTGTAAAGCCATAAGAAGTTCTTCGTGGCTATTTCTAGCAAGAAGCAAAACTGGATCTTTTTTTTGCATATCATAGCCTTCAAGCACGACATGCGCGTTGATGCCACCAAATCCAAAAGCATTGACAGCAGCTATTTTAGGTAAACCAGTCTTGGACCAGTTTTTAGCATCCTGTACAGGAGCAAATCTGGTGAGTTGCATGTCGGCGCTTGGATCCTCGCAGTACAGTGTTGGAGGTAAAATATCATGATGAAGCGCTAAACAGGTTTTTATTAATCCTGCTATACCTGCAGCAGGCATGGCGTGACCTATGTTTGATTTGACAGAACCGATACCAGCGATTTGTGCATCTTCATCCTTTCCGAAAAATTGTGCTAAAGTCTGTAGCTCGGTCTTATCCCCAAGAGGAGTTCCGGTGCCATGTGCTTCTAAATATCCGATTTGTTTTTCATCGAGATTGGCTTTGCTCCAAGCTTGCTGAAGGGCTTTTAACTGGCCTTTGACAGATGGGCTCATGACGCTTGTGCCACTACCATCACTACTTACGCCTACACCTTTGATGACAGCATATATTTTATCTTGATCCTGAATCGCATCTTCTAATCGTTTTAAAACGACAAAACCACAACCTTCACCGATCAATAATCCGTCGGCATCACTACTGAAAGGTTTGATCTTTTCTTGACGAGATAAAGCGCCGAGTTGTGTGAAAATACTCCAAAAGGCAGCATTCTGTCCTGTATGTACTCCCCCGGCGACAACCATATTGCATCGTCCTCGGTGGAGTTCTTGTACCGCATGGTCAACAGCAATCAGAGCGCTGGCACAAGCAGCATCTACTGTAAAGGCAACACCACCTAAATTGAAACGGTTGGCAACCAGAGAAGCGACCAGATTGGGGATTAATCCCATTGCTGTATCGGCACTAAAGCGTCCTTTGCGCTCCTGAAAAGCTTGTTTGACTTTTTCTAAGTCTGCTGAAGATACATCGGGTAATAGCTCTTGTAGTAAAGAAGAAATCTGTTCACCAGTACGTACGATTTCGATAGCACGAGTTGCACCTGGGCCAGCGTAGTTTCCTTTACCGATGATGATACCGGTTTTCTCTAACGATACCTGTTTGCGGAATACACCTGCATCTTCCAACGCTTTTTTTACAAGGTCGAGCGTCAATAGGTGGTCCGGCTCAGTACCTTCAACCGCCAACGGTAAAATACCGAAGGCAGTTGGGTCAAAACTATAGTCGGGTATAAAACCACCTCGCTTACAATAAAAGCGATCTATTGCATTGCTGTTTTTACTAAAATGAACGGGGTCGATCCGGTCTTCTGGAGCTTCTTGCGTAGCATCAACTTTATTGATAATATTTTGCCAAAAAGTTTGTGCATCCTTTGCACCGGGGAAGACACAAGATAGTCCAACGATCGCAACATCTGTATTTGTCATAATTATTCTTTACGGATGTTACCAATTGTTTCCCGACATAATCAACACCTGATTTTCCGTTCCGTAATTTATTTCATTAAGGAAAACTTCTTTTCCTTCTTCCAAAGGAATTAATGAAATACCGCGACGTTCATATTCTGTTTCTAAAGATTGAGAAACCATACCAGCACCTTTCCATGGACCCCAGTTGATTGAAATCACTTTACCAGCGATGCGCTGGTTTAATGCTTGTGCATAATCATCCATAACGCTATTGGCCGCGGCATAATCGGTCTGGCCTTTGTTACCGTAAACGGAGGCAATACTTGAAAATAGTACGACAAACTGACAATCAGTACGTAACTGTTCTGCAAGTATACGTAATGGTTTTACTTTTGTGTCGAAGACACGGCTGAAAGAGCTTGCTGTCTTCTGTCTGAAAAGTTTATCTTCTAATAAACCGGCACCATGAATGACACCGTCTATTTTGCCATATTCCGTATAGATATTATTTAACAAGCTGCTTAATCCAAGTTCGTCGCAAAGATCAAGTGATTGATAAACTACTGTACTTCCAAGACGCTCCATATGACGGACAGTACGTAGGATCTGATTGTTTTTGAAAATTCGAACAGTTTCCTTTTCGATTTGTGCAGGCGAAGTAAATCTTGCTGTTTGAATCAGATAGCTTCTAATTTCTTCTTTGGTCGTCATACCTTCCATTTCTTTCAGTTCAGCTGATTCGATTCGTGGATCGGCTGAACGGCCGATCAGAATATAAGTACAAGGGTGTGCTTCGGCCATGTGTTTCACAAGTTCGGAAGTAATACCCTGTCCACCACCAAGTACTAATACGACAGATTTTGAATCCAGTTGGATCTGTGCTTTGTCGAGACTGTTCGGAAATGGTGAAGGTGTCAAATCCATCCGGTGGCGCTGTTCATTCTTATAGATGACTTCTGCTTGCTTTTCTGTTGTTAGGATTTCTTTTATCGCTATATCTGCAATCTTTTGCGTCTCTAGCGGCGTACTTAAATTAATCAATCGACAAGTCGTGTGATCAAATTCTCGCGCTAAGCTTTTGAATAAACCGGCGTAACCCTGATAATGTCTCAATACATTGACATCTTTTACTTCACCAAGATGTGATGAAGTATCTGAAATTAAATATACCCACTTCGCTTTATCAAAATCAAGTTTTTGAATTAACGATATATAATCAATGATGGTATGCTTGACCTTGGAAGTGAAAAGGTGTAACATGATGAGTCCATCAAATGCACCTAATTCGGCATTGATATCGACCAATTCTACATGAGCACCATATTTCTCCAGATTACTTTTTATTGCTGTTACCTGAGCACTATTATCTTGTGTAATGGCAAAGCGTTTTCCTTTTATAAGGTCCATATTTTGTGTTAGTGGCAGGTCTGCAGGAGCTAAGCCAAGGCTTAGACGTGACAGGCTGCGAGGTACAGGCTCACCTTGACTGATATCCTGAATCCAAGTCGCTAATCCATTAAGCGTTTTGATAGCTGCCAGTTTTTCCATCAAGTCGTCCGCTTGATCCATATCGTCGCCAAAGTCAATTTTGGTTTTCAGATCGCTGATGATCTCCATACGTTTAATAGAATCAATACTTAAGTCAGCTTCCAGATCCAAGTCAAGTCCGAGCATCTCTTTTGGATAGCCTGTTTTTTCACTTACAATAGCTAGAATCGTTGCTTGGAGCTGTTGAAGGCTTAGCTGACCCTGATTTTGAGTTTTTAAATCTTTGGTTTCTATAGGTGCAGTTTCGATTTCTGGTACGGCAGTTGCACTTGCGTACTCTTTTAGCCAAGAGACTAAACCGCTTAGGGTTTTGATCGCAGCTAACTGTTCCATGATGGTATCTTCGTTGCTATGATCAGCAGCAAATAGATTAAGTTCGGTACGAAGTGTTCCGATGATCTCAACTCTTTTGATCGAGTCGATACTTAGATCTGCTTCAAGGTCCATTTCCATACCAAGCATCTCTTGTGGATAACCTGTTTTTTCACTGACAACCTGTAATAATATGGCTTTAATATCTGTCGATGGAGCCACTTTTACTTGACTTGCCGCCGGTAATTGCTCTATGATCGGTGCCGGAGCAAGTGTTGCTGGACTGTCAGTGATCATGTTAGATACAACAGGAGTCTGAACTGGCATCGGATTTATACCAGGATTTTGCCCTAAAAAGGTAAGCATCACATCGCGTTGTGCCTGTATGAGTATTTTCATACTATTCAGATATTCTTGCAACATACGTTCGTTAGCAAGTTGACCATCAGAAGAAGATGCCGGTTGATTGGCAAAGTTATTCATTTGCAAAGGAGTTAATATTGGTAATGCACCATTGGTAGGTAATGTACCCATAGTGGGTAGGGCAGATTGTCCATTTACACGCCAAATAGCAGGATTCTTTTTATAAATTTCGGGTTGATCGATTTGGATAAAAGTAGTATCACGACCTGCAAAAAGTTGACTTATGTTGAAGTCGCGACCAGTGCCTAAATATTGCGCTAGCATACCTAATAGATGGGTCAATTTATCACTGCTGCTGTCTTCGACATGGAGGGCAACTTCGTCTTTATCCAAACATGATTTGGTTAGACCTGTCAACACTTTCCCGGGACCAACTTCAATGAATATACGTGCGCCATCAGCATACATCGCTTGAATTTCTTCAACAAATCGAACAGGTTCTACTAAATGATCTGTTAATCTGGTTTTTATCGCTGTACTATTTGTTGGATATACCGTAGCAGAAGTATTGGACCAAACAGGGATTTCCATATCCTGAAAATCAACATCTTTTAGTACGCTGTGATATAGTTCTTTTGATTTCGCAACCAGTGGACTGTGAAAAGCACAGGCTACTTCTAATTTTTTTGCAGAAATTCGCTCCTGTTTTAATAGTTCCATTAGTTTGTTGATACCAAGGGAGCTTCCTGCTACTACACATTGCGATGGCGCATTGAAGTTGACAAGATGGCAATTTTCTGCCTGATCAACAATAGATTTTAAACGGTCTATCCCTGCGTTTACAGCTAACATCGCACCTGGATCACCATCTTCTACTGCATCTAAGATAGACTGCGCTCGTTTAGAACTTAATTCAACTAATTTTTCTTCATCAAATACACCAGCAAAGCATAAAGCTGGTAGTTCACCGTAGCTGTGGCCTGCAAGCATATCAGGTACGATACCTAATGACTTTAGGAATTTTGCAATGGCAAGATCTATAATACCTAAAAGGGGTTGTGCTAAACGAGTATCTTTAATGGTTTCCTTCTGCTGTTTTAATGCCTTGTCATCAAAAGTAGCTGGCGGGAATACAGCTTGTTCTAATTCCGGATGATCGGCCAATAATTTCCGCATTTCAGGAAATATCACAAATAAATCACGCGCCATGTTGATGCGTTGACTACCTTGTCCAGGGAATAAGAAGGCAACTTTACCCGGTTTTTGTTTGACGATGTACGTGTCTTTACTTTCAATTCCCGAAAGGACCAATTCGATTTTCATCATCAAATCCTCTGCTGTGTCCGCAACAATGCTTAATTGAATTGGATCAGCTGAGCCGATAGCTAAACTATAAGCAATATTTTTTAATGGAATTTCATCGTTCGTATCTAATACAGATTTGATCTGCTTCAATTGATTTTTTGCTTCTTCATAGGTTTTACCTCGGAAGATAAAAAGCTCTGATGGCCAAGCCTGCAAAGTCGCCGTTTTAGCTGCTACAGAATGGTTCGCGATGACAGTGTGAAAATTTGTACCACCGAAACCAAATGCGCTAATACCCGCATAGCGATTTTTTTCATTCCATAATCCACTTTCTGCATAAAAAGCAAATGGGCTTGTTTGTGCGTTATAATAAGCATTTGGTTGCTTCAGGTGTAGGGTAGGAGGTTTTACTCCGTGATATACGGCTAAAGAAGCTTTGATCAATCCTGCCAAACCAGCCGCACATTTGGTATGTCCAATCTGTGTTTTTACAGATCCCAAATGGGTCTGACCTGGTAATGCACCCGATTTGCTGAAAAGATTGGTTAATGCACTTAATTCAGTTTTATCACCAACTACAGTTCCTGTACCATGCGCTTCTACTAAGCCAACACGAGCAGGACTAATACCTGCTTGTGAGTAAGCCCGCTCTAATGCACGTACTTGTCCAATTTTTCGTGGAGCAGTAAGACCTAATGCTTTACCGTCACTTGATCCACCCACCCCTTTAATCACAGAATAGATGCGGTCACCATCCCGTACAGCATCTTTATAACGTTTCAAAACCATGATCGCAACACCCTCACCTAATGCAATACCATCGGCATCACTATCAAATGTTGCACATCGGCCCTTACGTGAAAGTGCGTGCGTACTTGAAAACATCAGGTAATCGTTGATCCCATTATGTAAGTCGGCACCACCGGCTAATACGACGTCTGACTTCTCTAGGATGAGTTCTTGACAAGCTAGTTCAACTGCAGCCAGGGAGGATGCACATGCAGCATCAATCGTGAAATTGCGACCACCAAGATCAAGGCGATTTGTAATTCGACCGGCTATCACATTGGCTAAGATACCAGGGAAAGAATCTTCCGTTGTATGTGGCAAAGCTGTTTTTACTTCCTCATGTAATTCTCCAAAAACTTGTTTATAGTATCCTCTAAAGCTATAGCTATTGGCTAGATCATTTCCGCCTTCAGCACCAATGATAACTGAAATATTTTCGCGGTCAATGCTCTTATCTGCATATCCAGCATTATCCATAGCACGTTTAGCAACTAACAATGTTAATAGCTGAGTAGGTTCAATAGCAGCAAGAGATTGTGGTGGAATTCCAAATGCTAAAGGATCGAAATCAATTTTAGGAATGAAACCACCCCATTTCGAATGGGAAACATCTGGCCCCTCTACATCGGGATGATAATAGAGTTCTTTACTCCAGCGCTCATCTGGTACTTCAGTGACACTGTCTTTTCCTAAAATGATATTACGCCAAAATTCTTCGAGGTTTTTTGCTCCAGGGAATATACATTCCATACCAATAATAGCAACATCCAAAGGCTTTTCCAGTGATGCAGGTTCTTCAGGTAAGATGGCTTGTTGAATATGAACAAAATTATCTGTACTCACATTTTCATGAAGTTCGGGAAGTGTAAGCGCTTGGTTCTGCATGGTTGCAACTTGCCCAATCATATACATACCCAAGTCTAATTGATCATCTTTTGCTATATTGACGAGCTTGTCCCCCCGACGTTCTATGCCCTTAGCAGCAATTCTTAAACGACCTACGTTTAATTTTTCAAGCTGTTCCCACACCAGTTTTTTATCCACTCCTGCAGCAAGTAATTTTGCTTTTTCGATGTTGAAATGAGAGGCAAATGCTGTATTAAGACAGCGTGTTTCATGTCCTGGTGCCGTTTCTAATAAAACAGTATCTTGTGCATGAAGTGCTTGGTTCTGAAATTCCTGTTGAATAGCTCCCGTGCTTACTGCTTCTTGAGTATAGAGATAAGCTGTACCCATGAGTACACCTATTTTTACACCTCTGGCAGCTAGTGGAGCCGCCATGATCGATACAAAAGCAGTTGAAAGAGCGTCATGTATGCCACCTGCAAAAAACACACTGATGTTTTCGGGATGATCTTCCTTTAAAAGACGTTCAATCTGTTTTTCCCAAAGCACCATACTAGAAAGGGGGCCTACGTGTCCACCACACTCCCGACCCTCAAAGATGAAGTTTTTAGCCCCTTCCTTTAAGAAAATATCTAAAAGTGCAGGTGAAGGAACGTGAAGGAAGGTTTTTATACCCGCTTTTTCAAATACTTTAGCCTGAGCAGGTCTTCCTCCAGCAATTAATACCACCGGAGGTTTTGCGTCCAATATATAGGCAGCTTGTTCATCTCTTAAATCTTGAGGAGCGAAACCTAAAATACCAACTCCCCAAGTATTTTCACCAGCGAGCGCTTTAGTTTCCATGATTAAGGCTTTTGCTTGTTCCCCTTTTAGTAGGGATAATGCTACAAAAGATAAGGCTCCTGCTTCGGAAACAGCACTGGCAAATGCTGGAACATCACTGACACGTGTCATTGGTCCTTGTGCGATAGGATATCGTAAACCAAGTTCTTTGGCCATCATATTATCTTTGTTGATGACATTTAATGTCTTCGCTTGTTTCAAATGCCCATACATAGCCTCCCTGAATCCAAAGATCATTTTCTTTAAAGTTTTGAAATCGTCATATAGATCTATGGCCAGTGAAATATCTTGTCCCATTGGTATATAGCTCTGGGTAGGATCAAGGTCTTTGAAATATTGCTTTAGATTTTCTGCATTAATTTCCTCTGGTAAAGCAGGGGAGTTGGGTCTGACCAACACCCTATGGTTTGCAATAATCTTAGTTTCTGTGCCATTTAGTTTTGAACAAAGTTCTTTTAAGCTTTTTGGTATACCGCTTTCAGGAAATAGTGCCAACTGGCTATCCAATACAATACCAGCAGAACCTAAGGCCATTGCAGCTGCTGCAGTATGAATTCCGATACCGCCCTGCATCCATATTGGTAGAGTTTTAATTTCTTTGATTATACGCTGAAATAAAACGAAAGTTGATTCATAGCCAACTAAACCTGCTGCTTCGTTGCCTTTTACGATGATACCTGCCGCACCTAATTGTTCGGCAGATTTTGCCTCTTCTAAGCTTCTTACCTGGTAAAAAACGGATAGATCTGAAGCTGGTTTAGTCACGGTCACAGATGGAAGAATAATATATTGTACTTTTTCAGGAATCTGAAGTGATGTAAAACTTTGGTCGGGAAAGTAAATACCACAAGCAGGTATATCTAGCTGATCAAGTCGTTGCAACGCCTCTTGAGCTATTGTTAAATGATGTCCTAAGCTTAAGAATGGAATTGCACCTGCCTGATGTAATTTGTACATAAGGTTGATGTCAGGCTTTTCAAAAGGGGTTAATCCAAATATGGTTAAATTTCTCATTACTTTGATGATGTTGAAATGGTAGCAGGTGATTCCATAACAAAACGCCAAAACCTTTTCGGCGGAATAGGTTGCTATAGCTGATTAAAAGTAATTATTTTTTGTTACATTTTTAATAATAAGGCTAATTTGATAATGATTTTTTAACAAAAAAGTATTAATTACTTGATTATGATTAACTAAAAATATATAATTTGATTACAATTATTCTTTATTAGCTAAATAATACTTTTTAATCCATGTAAAAAATTTTATTCATACTATTTTAGTAGTATTGGCGTGATATTAAATCTAAAAGTAGAATTTTATCCTACTTTTAAATTTTTAAAGTGAAATAATTTTCAGTAAAAAGTGTTTTTTTAAGGAATATTTACGCGAGCAATGCACCATCTTTCAGGTAGGATTAATGGCTAGTAACGGAGGTATGCTATTATTTGAGTCTTTTTATTTAATGATTTGGTCGTATTAAGGTGTTGATGAAAATGTTTTTGCTCATATTTTTATTTGTGGGCTTTTGAAATTATGGCTTTACTTCAATCGGATCAATATTCCTTTCCGTTTTATAATATTCTTGTAATCCCACTGTATTTTTATTGATTTCTCTAACCAGCGTTTTAAATCGTTTTTATCGATTTGAGAAATGGAATTATAGTAAATCGATGCGTCTTTAAATTTAGATCCTATAATCTTTAATTTTTCTTCTTCAAAATCGGAACCACTCCAAAACATCAGTCTTATTCCAGCTTTTTGTCTGCTGTATCCTACAATGGGATTTTTTTCTATAAACCATACGGGATGTGCATGCCATATTTTATTTTCAGCATCTGGTAAATGTTGGGAAATTTCCTCAGCTAGCATATCACATATGGCTTGGTCTTCTTGATTCAGTTGATTATTGTACATTCTAATATCGGGATCCATATTTTATGTGTTTGATAATTCTTGGTCTTTCGGACTGAATTTACAATAATTTTCACTGGTTTCCACTTTGCAAATGACAAGAAAATAGTATTTGGTTATTTATGATCCAATTGTTCTTAATGCTTTTTTGATGATATATTTTGTTTCTTTTGTACCACTTTCTTTTTCCCAGCGCTCACAAAGTGAGCGCACGAAATCTGCTTTTGTCTTACTGGCATCGTTTAGCCAGTTGCCAACACTGTCCTGTACATAACGATCTGGATCGGATCGAAGTGGTTCCAAAATTTCTAATGCTAGCTCAGGTTTGTTTTTGAGTAGATCAATATGCTGACACCATACACCGCGTGGTCTTGTAGCCTCGCTGCTAAATCTTCTTACATTTTTGTTTTCATGCGAAGTCCAGTTGGAAAGGATGCTGATGCTGGAAAATAAATTATCTTTAATTTTATGTCTTACCGCCATCCAGCTGATCTCTCTCACTCCGAAATGTGTGTCTGCAGCAAATGGCTTAATTTGCTCTAGTGTCTGCTCAATGCTCAATTCATGATTTCTGCCAATTGTGTATGTTGCCCAACAGCGAGCCATATCGGCCTGATGTTGGGATAATATTTTTAGAAATTGCTGATCTCCATTTTTGAATGATTGCTCAAAGAGCGCTGTTCCGATAGTTTCATTGATCGTATTGACTGTTTGTTTTTTTAGCTGATCAATAGCTACTAAAACTGGTTTTAGATACGCTATGCGTTTATGTTTCTTTAATATATGCGTCAGTAAAGATCGTTGATCAATTGCTAACCACTCAACCAGATTTGCTGTTTCGACTTCTCCACAATTTAATTGCTTTAAAATAGCTGGAGATAGATCTTTAGTTGATCTTGCTCCTTTTCTTTTTACTTCGATCATAATTGGTCGATAAGGTCTTGAATATTTACTCTGTTCATATAATTGCTATCAACAAATTGATAGGTTATGTTATAATTTGTATCAATGAGGTATACAGCTGGTATTGGTAATTCGTTATGATCATTTTTATTATATTTTGACAGTTTAATCCCTAACTTTTCATAGGTGGTGAGGGCGTAATTTGGTAGCTCAAATGAAATGCCGAGTTGTTTGGCTAGTGTATTATCCTGATCCGTCAAAATATCATAACGGAGCATGTGGTTCACTTCTAATTCTTTGTTATAACTTTCCGATTGTGGAGCTATAGCGACTAACGAAATGTTTTTTTCTTTAAAAAATTCCATGTGGTCCTGTAATGCCTTTAGTTCTACATTGCAATAGGGACACCAGCTACCACGAAAAAAAGCTACAATTACTTTGCCTTTTTTTAGTAATTCACTTAAGTCGATGATTTGATTACGGGTATTTTTTAGGCTGAAATTGGGGAATTTATCACCGACCTGTGTGCTATTTTCTTCAATTTTACTACTCTTTAATTCTTGAATAGATTGACTAAAAACTTCGATAATGTCAGCCGGCAACTGCACGGCTAAGTTTTTATTAATTTCATCTATTTTCTTTGCTAAGTTTGTCATGCGATATGATTTGTTTTTGCAAATATTTAAAAGTAAATTCATAATGACAATACCGCATATTATTATCCCTATGGGATAAAAAAGTCAATTTTATGAAATCAAAGGTGCAAGCTATATCTGAAAAAATATGTCCATTGGAATTTGCGGTGAATACGATAAGTGGTAAATGGAAAATTCCGATTATCTGGCGGATCAATGAAGGTGAAAAGCGTCCTAGTGAAATGTTGAGGGGAATAGTTAAGGTGGATCGCCGCGTGTTAAATCAACAATTAAAGGAGCTTGAAGAAGATGGTATTTTAAGTAAAAAAAGCTTTAATGAGTTACCTCCTCGTGTTGAATATACGCTTACACCTCTAGGTGAAAAACTGGTGGAGGTACTATGGAAATTAAATGCTTGGGGAGAATTACTGTTGCAGGAAAAATCGGGTTTTAAGTGATGGGTTCACTAGTAATGAACAGATGAAGCATCGCGTCACGATATGGAGGAACAATTTTAACCATGATCGAAGCCATTTCCCTGTAGGGAAATGGAAAGCTTACTTTGTCAATTCTTTTCGTGGTAGTGCAAAATCACTGTCCTGGTTTGCAATAACAGCTACTTCTCTTTCCGGAAATTGGATCTTCATCCAATTCTGGAGCTTGATAAATTCTTCTTCACTTAGTTTTTTATCTGCTATATAAATTAAAGAAATGGTATTGATAGCGCTATCTGCAGTGATTATTTTATTCTGTACACCTATGCTGTAGCTCGTTATCTGCGGAAATAAGATTTTGATATTCTCTTGTAAATTTGGTGTATTGATCTGGTATTTGTTCAATTCGGCATTTAATTGTTTTATTCTAATATCTTTTTCAGAAAGATTTTGTTCTTTTTTGTTTATTTCATTTAAAATATCTGCTTTAAGATCATTGTTGTCTTGACGGATGACTAGTTCTGTATTTTTAATTCCATAATCTTCCATTTCTCTTTTTATTCTGTCTACCTCTTCTTTACTGAATTTTTTGATTAGGAATGCTAATTCTAATTTTTTAGGATTGGAATTATAGTTCGTTCTTTCAAAAACGACTGTATATCCTTTGTCTGTAAAGGTTGTCTGAATAAATTTGTTAACTTTTTGTGCGTATTGTTTTTGTTCTAACAATGTATATGCGAAATATACACTGGGAATAATAAGTACGAGAATAATAAGTGAAATGACACGCGTTATTTTCTTTTCACGGTTTGCATCTACAAAGTTAACCTTTGGATAGTTGAGGTATTTGACAATGATAAAAGTAGAAAGGCAGATGAAAAAGCAATTGATCATATAGAGATATAATGCTCCCGCGAAATAAGAAAGATTGCCAATTGCTAGTCCATAGCCTGCAGTACATAAAGGAGGCATTAATGCTGTTGCTATAGCAACTCCAGGAATTGGATTTCCTTTGTCGACACGGGTGATGGCAATAACACCAACAAGTCCACCGAAGAAGGCAATAAGTACATCGTATATATTAGGTGAGGTGCGTGCCAAGAGTTCGGATTGTGCATCTTTGAAAGGACTTAGTGTGAAATATAAGAAAGAAACCAATAAACTTACAAAGGTTGCAATAAGAAGATTTTTTAATGATTTTTTTAACAGCGGAAAGTCGTAAACTCCTAATGCGAATCCGGCTCCTACTATTGGACTCATTAAAGGTGAAATAAGCATAGCTCCTATAATGACTGCTGTAGAGTTTACATTCAAACCTACCGAGGCAATGACTATGGCGCAAGCTAGTATCCAAAGATTAGCTCCTCGAAATGAAATATTATTTACGACATTTTCTAAGACATTTTCCTTTTTGTCTTCGCCAGTATGTAAATTGAAAAATCGTATGAATTTGGAGTTTGCCATAATTTCTCTATTATTACTCAATAACAGTATTTGTTAAAAATCGTTTGATAAATGTTAGGATATTCTTATGATATGCTGGATGAGTTTTTTTCTTTAAATATTATGATGCGGCCAACGAACAATTTTGTAAGTTCTTTTATTCAGCGATAAGCTTTCATAGGTTTGTCTAAAATATGTATTATGAAGTTGTCAGAAAATATTGTCGGTTTTCATCATTATTCGTTAAAGGCTCCTCAATTTGATGAAACAGTAAAGTTCTACGAACAATTGGGATTTGTAATTGTGCATTCTTGGTCATTACCTGATTTTAATCTCGAAAAATGTGTCATGATGTATCATGAACAAATTAATGTATATGTTGAAATATGCGATGGTGATGCCGATATGCCTGCTCAGGGTAGAAAGAGAAGGTTAGGGGAGGAAATGGTCGAAAATTCTATTCTTCATATCTGCTTTGTTGTCAAGGACGCGGCTAAAGCAAGGGTGGAAGCATTAAAAGCTGGAGCTATAGACCTGAGCAATGGAGTGCTTGCTATTCAGTTGAAAAATAAATCTAAATCTGTCGGTGTTCATAATAGTTTGGTTTATAGTCCAAATGGTGAGGTTATAGAATTTTTAGAACAGGTAAGTTTCTAGTTTTCACCGATAGCACCTAAGGCGGTTAATAAGGTTAAAATTTTCCTTCCTTTTTCGGTTAGGATGTAAAGCGATTTGACTTTATCTTTTTTGTTATCTATAATTTGATCTTCGACCAATTCTTTCAGTTGCTTGGTGAGTATCCGATCGGAAATATCTGGAAGTATGGATTTAAAACTTGCGTAATATAAATCTTCTTCATGGAGAGCAAATAGTAAAGATAATTTCCATCTACCACTGATTTGAGCGAGTGCTTTATGGGCTTTGCAAAACTCTAATAGCGATTTTTCATTTATAGAATTTGTTGAATTTTCTTTACGCATAGTTGATATTGATCGATGAGAAGGACAAGTTATGGATAAATTATTCATTTTTCCTTAACGGAAATTCTTTTGATGCTTTTATATCCATAGAAAATGATGTTTTTCCTTTATGCACATTTTAATAAGTAAATCTGACTATTGATTTTTCTTTAAAAATTATTAGATTACGCGTTATATAAGTTTAAAATTTTTGATATGGATACGCTTAATTCAAGTCTTCTTACAGCAGGTTTAATCACTTTAAAAGATAATAAACTCTTGTTGGCCTATAGTAATAATAAAAAAGCATGGTATTTGCCTGGCGGTAAGGTGGATCGTGGAGAGAGTTCATTAACGTCTTTAAAGCGGGAGATTAGAGAAGAATTGATGATTGACCTGAACGATGATAGATTGGATTTTTATTGTCATATAACTGCTCCTGCATATGGCGAAAATCCTGTGGTTATTATGGAGCAGGATTGTTTTATATATGATCTTAGAGAAGAAATTAATCCTAGCAATGAAATCGGGGCGGTCCAGTATTTTTCGAGAGCATCATATATGAAAGAGCAGTTTCAAGTGATTGGTGTTTTAATGGTTTTTGATAAACTGGAAGCAGACCGGCTAATAAAGGTCTGATACTTTACCTTTATTTTCCTGCTATTCACCGAGTTTTTTATATTGTTGATCTAAATGTAATAAAAAGAGCGTGTTCCTTGTCTTAATTTTGAGTCAGAAAGTTAAAAGAAATACTTTTTAAGAATGGGGTATTTAACTGACTAACTGATAACTCAAGAAAACTAAATTTATAAAATAAAGACATTATGAAAACGCTAGTAAAAACATTCACTGTAGCAGTATTGGTTGCAATCAGTACACTTACAATGGCTTCGGGAAATCCTGAAAAGACAATCAATTTGTCAACTGCAAATTTTGCAATCGATCATTATATAGACGTAATGACTGAAGGGCAGTCACTAGGTTTAGAGCAGTTATTTACTGCTGATTATAATCAGAAAGTCCAGGGTAAAATTGCAAGAACAAATAGCCGTTCGGACGTTATCAGTTTTTTGAAAAAACAAAAAGGAGAAAAGTTAAATTGTAAAACGACAACTTTAATCTTAGAACAGTCTGCACATTATATGGTAGCGAAAGTTACTATGCAATTTGAAAATTTTACTAAAACAGATTTGGTTACTTTAGTTAATGACGGCGGAGCCTGGAAAGTTTCAAAATCTATTAATTGTTATCAATAGAAAATGTTTAATTAAGTATCATATGTTTATGTTAGTCCTGTCGAAAGATAGGACTTTTTTGTTTTCCGATAATTGTTGATTCTTTTATTGATATTATGAAGGCATTTGTTTTCTTGTTATTAAGAATTCAGGTTAATTATTATTTAGATAATGTTAAGCTACCTTTTATGAGTTCTAGATTAAATTGACCAATTGTTGTATTTTTAAGCATGGCACTAAGGTGATTTCTTACTTTTTTGAAATCGTTGTGCAGAGGACATGGGTTTTTCTCAGAACAATAATCTAATCCCATGCCACATCCGATAAAGATCTGCTCGCCGTCTACAGCTAAGACGATGTCGGCAATTGGTTTTTTTAACCCTGCGGGATCAATGTAAAATCCGCCATTAGGTCCTTTCGAAGATTGTATTACACCTACTCTGCTGAGGTTCTGAAGAATCTTACCTAGAAAGGGTTCTGGTAGCTTTACTTTTTCAGCAATCTCTTTAATGCCTACTTTTCTACCCTCATGAGAACTTTGAGCGATATAAAAGACTGCACGCATGGCATATTCACAGGTTTTAGAAAAAACACCCATTTTTTTAAATTATATTTTCTTTAATTGTAATCTTATGTGCAAAGATACTGTTCTAATTGATATTTATAACATTTTGCACGCGTTGGACATGATCCTGCTTGTGTATAGAAAGTCTTATGATACTGTTTTTATTTGCTGTAAGATTATGCATGATGGCACCTTCTAAGCCAATGAGATCTCCTTTTTCCATGTTATGTATAACTCCTGCTACATTTAAAATTATGGAACCTTCCTGGATGTGTATGACAATGGGAAATGGGCTTTTGTGATCGGTCATAATTACTCCTTCTGCTAGACATATCCGAATCTCTTTGGTCGATGACGTTTCGAGTAAGACTGTTACTGATGGTTTTTCTCCTTTATATGACACTTCATTAAAGAGTGATACCGGAGTGTTTTGTTTGTTCATTTCCATGTCAGTTTTTTTTGATTAGTACAAATATAGTTATAAAAGATGTTTAACTCTTTTAATTATGGCTATATTTGTTTGTCGATACAATTTTAAAAATAACCCTTTATCAATTTGTGTATTAGGAATATGGAAAAGAAAGATATAACTTCATTAGCAGATATTCAATTACTTGTTGATACGTTTTACGGCAGGGTACGTGAGGATGCTCTCATTGGTCCCATCTTCAATAATCTACTGGCTGGCCGCTGGGAGGATCATTTAAAAAAAATGTATAGTTTTTGGCAAACTATCTTGTTGGAAAAGCATACTTACTTTGGAAGTCCATTTCCGCCACATGCTGCTATGGCTCTTACTCATGTGCATTTTGATGCTTGGCTAAAGCTCTGGTATAGTACGGTTCAGGAATTTTTTGAAGGAGAGAAAGCTGATGAAGCTATTCATAGAGGAGATAAAATGGCAACTATGTTTTTATCTAAAATCACTTATTTTAATAATTTAAATACCAAACCATTAATATGAACCTTAATACTATAAAGATGTGTTAGTACTGATCAATCGGATTTTGTTAAAATATTTGAACCCTAGTTTGGTATTGTTAAAATTAAGATCTTTGAGATGGAATTGATTTAAATAATTCAAATACTTTTTCTCTCTCGAGTAAACGCATACCCAGCTTTTCTGTGGAGATACCTGGGATTAATCGATAAGTGAAGGTAATATGTGATTCTTCATTAATTAATGTTTCTAAATGTTTTAGCTCAACATGATTTTTGTTTAATTTCGTACTTAGGTCAGTTATATGAGAGGATATCAGAAAAATAGAATTGTTTAATTCTTCACATCTTTCTACTAATGTTAAAGTAGCGTGATAAGCATCGTCATAATTTGTTCCTTTAAATAATTCATCCAGTAAAATAATCATTCTCTTCTTTGAAGCAAGTAGTTCAGCTGCTTTTTTTACTCTAAGTACCTCATTGTAGAAATGGCTGCGGCCAGAGCTAAGGTCATCACCAAGATTGATTGTCGTTAAAAGGCCATCAAAAAAAAGTGTATCCATTTTTTCTGCAGGAACAGGTAAGCCCAAGTGAGCTAAATAAATGCATGCTCCTAGGGTTTTTAACAAGGTCGATTTACCAGTCATGTTTGCTCCAGTTAAAAACCAGATGTTTTTCTCTTGTGATATTATGATATCGTTTTTTATAGGTTTTTTTAAAAATAGATTATAGGCTCCTTTTATCTCTAACATATGATCTACATCGGTTTTATTGTGAAATGTGGGAAAAATAAGATGATTTTGCATCATGGATTTTGCAATTCCTTGATAGATATCTAGTTCGTAGATAATAGTAAAAATCTTTTTAATATTGTGATTATTTAAATTTCTGAATTTATAATCATATTTGAGAATTAAAGCGGGCGATATTTTTTTACTGGCTATTACTTTTAATTCGGATAGATCGAAATCTGATGTTAATTTGTTTAAAGATTTAAGCATCTCCCTGAGTCGTCCTACTGGTTTTTCCTGTTCTACTGCTTTATTTAATAATTCTGTCAAGTATGTGATTAACATGGCGATTTCGGCAATAGAGCGTTTGATTAATACGCGTTCCATTTGATTTTCTGCGGACCAGAAATTGAAAGATAATTTTTCTGAGTAGTAACGAAATAGATTTGCTGAATCAGTTTCTACTCCAAGACTTAAATATTTTTCTAAATCTTGGAACATATATTTATCGAATGGATGATTATCCATTACGTTTGATAAGTATTCGATTGCTTCGTTTCGGTCTTGGATTTCTTTTATATCTTTTAATGGATTAATGAAGTAGCTGTATAATAGGGACCGTCCGCCTAAAGTGCTGGTATTGTCAAAGAAATTACATAAACTAAAATCTCTATGATCAATAGCGTTTAAGTCACTAAGGGTTTGCTTATCAATTGTGAACATATCTTTAGAGATTGTTTATTAATGGTTTGTCGAATTGTTTCTTTTTTACTGCTGAATCTAAACTAAGATACAAAATGTGGATAATAGAATCAGTTTGTGTGCTAGAATTTAATAAGTTACGCAGGATAAAATAAGTTTGAGTAGCACAATAGTTATTTTTTATAGAAGTGGGCCTGTATTCCAAAATGATGAATTACATTATGCAGTCCGTTATCCTTACCACTTAAAAATAGTTAGTAAAATGTAAAATTATGGTCAGTATTGTAGTTGTAGAAGTTGACTCTTTATTGTTCTTGATACCTCATTAATCTTATTTCGAGAGAAATTAAACTTATTTTGGAGTTAAATTTCATATATTTATGTGTATATTTTGGTATGATAATAGAAGTTTTTAAGACTTATTTGTGCTGAAATCAATGATAAAAATACAAGATATTAAGTGCTGTTAAGGATTTCTAATTGTTATTTTAATGAGAACAATTAGAATATTCGCTTAAATTACAAGTGCATGAATAATGAAATAGAGAATAAACTTCGGGATAAAAATACAAAGCCAACAAGTATGCGGATATTAGTATACGATTTTTTAGCCTCTCAACATATTGCTTTATCCTTATCTGAAATGGAGGCCCACTTCTATCCAGCAGACCGTATAACCCTATACCGTACACTCAAAACTTTTGAAGAAAAAGGTATTGTGCATAGTATACAGGAAAATAATACGAGCAAATATATCCTCTGTCATGATGATTGTAATGAGGAAACACATAAAGACTGGCATCTTCATTTTTACTGTAAGATCTGTAAGCATACCACTTGCCGGACAGATATTAATTTTTCTGCGCCCAATAATAATTCGGTTCGAATTGATGAGGTCCGACTTTTTGCTAAAGGTATTTGCGAAAATTGTATGAATGAAACTATGCAATAGTATTGCATAGCATGAGCGCTTATCTTTGATAGTATTAATTAAGTTAAAGAATCTTATACAATGACTGTACAACATAAACACAAGTACGACGAAGCTGGTACGCAGCTTTGCTGCACACAGACAACAAAAATATATAATCAGGCTGGTGCTCAGGAACTCATCGGTCATCAGGGTAAATGTGAAGGACATAATCATAATGGAGATGGTCAAGTTCAACATACTGATGATGATGGACACGATCACTCTCATGTAGAAGGTAGCCCTTTGAAGCTGTTTACTCCTGCGATTATATCTTTTGTTCTTTTGATGCTTGCTATTGCTTTGGATAACTGGGTAATACAGAGTTGGTTTCAAGGGTGGGTAAGGTCTATATGGTATGTGGTAGCATACATTCCGGTAGGTTTTCCGGTCATTAAGGATGCAATAGTCAGTATACGGAAAGGTGATGTTTTTTCCGAATTCTTTTTAATGGCTATAGCTACTATCGGTGCGTTCGCTATTGGAGAATATCCTGAGGGTGTGGCGGTCATGCTATTTTATGCTGTTGGGGAAGTTTTTCAAACTTTAGCCGTATCAAGGGCTAAAGGGAATATCAAAGCACTTTTGGATCAACGTCCAGATGAGGTGACTGTTCTAATCAATAATCAACCCCAGATCATAAAAGCTGAAAATGTAGAAATCGGCTCAATCATTCAGCTAAAACCAGGTGAAAAACTGGGTTTGGACGGTGAATTATTATCTGATGTCGCATCTTTCAATACGGCCGCTTTAACTGGAGAGAGTAAACCTGATAGTAAATCTAAAGGAGAGACCGTTCTTGCTGGAATGATTAATTTGAATACGGTTAGTTTGATTAAAGTAACAACTGCTTATACAGATAGTAAATTAAGTAAGATCCTAGAGCTGGTACAGAATGCAACTGCTCAAAAAGCACCAACTGAATTATTCATCCGTAAATTTGCTAAAGTATACACGCCAATAGTAGTTTTTCTGGCGATCGGTATTTGTTTATTGCCTGCGCTGTTTGTGCAAGATTATGTATTTAGCGATTGGCTGTATCGGGCATTGGTATTTTTAGTTATATCTTGTCCTTGTGCTCTGGTAATCTCTATTCCTTTGGGTTATTTTGGAGGAATTGGCGCTGCAAGCCGCAATGGAATTTTGTTTAAAGGAAGTAATTTCTTGGATACACTAGCGAATATTCAGCATGTGGTCATGGATAAAACTGGAACGATGACTGAAGGTGTGTTTCAGGTGCAAGAGGTTAATTTTGATACTAATTTTGATCAAGCTGAAATATTAAAGATGGTGAATGCTTTGGAGAGTAACAGTACTCATCCTGTAGCTACAGCTATTCATCAATATGTCGGTGAGGTTGATCATAATATTCGCTTAGATCAAGTGGAAGAAATAGGCGGGCATGGATTGCAGGCTACAGTGGACGGAAAGCAATTATTGGTCGGCAACTTTAAGTTAATGGATAAGTTTAATATCCGTTATGATGTTGATCCCGCTACGATTGTATATACTCTGATCGCTGTTGCATATGGCGGTAAGTTTGTCGGATATATTACTATTGCGGATAGCATTAAGACTGATGCATTAGAAACCATTCAGCAATTACACAAACTGAATGTAAAAGCAACTATGCTAAGTGGTGATAAAAGTACAGTGGTTCGATATGTGGCTGATCAATTGGGAATTGATCAGGCATATGGAGATTTATTGCCGGAAGATAAAGTCAATAAACTTAAAGAAATCAAAGCACAAAATCAACGCGTTGCCTTTGTTGGTGATGGTGTAAATGATGCTCCTGTTGTAGCTCTAAGTGATGTAGGTATTGCAATGGGAGGTCTAGGTAGCGATGCGACCATCGAAACTGCTGATGTGGTTATACAGGACGATAAACCGTCCAAGATACCAGTTGCAATTCGGATCGGAAAGCAAACTAAGCGCGTCGTATGGCAAAATATTACCTTAGCTTTTGTGGTCAAGGGAGTTGTATTGATTTTGGGTGCAGGGGGGATAGCAACAATGTGGGAAGCAGTTTTTGCTGACGTCGGTGTATCTTTGATAGCTATACTGAATGCTGTAAGAATTCAGAAAATGAAGTTTTAAATTTATTGAAAGTGCTCGTAATTTAATGTAAAGCGAGCACTTTTTGTGTACTTTAGTTTTTAGACTGTTATCCTACAATTTATCCTTAATACTTTTTACAACGGCTTTGTAATACTTGATTTTGTTTTCATCATCAACGATCTTTACTTTAACGTCATTGGCGGCTAAAAGCTGTATTTTGTCTGCCGAATCTTTTACATATTTCTTAGGAATATAATAATAAATCTGATTTTTGATAAAGGTATTCTTCTTGTAAAACTTGTTTCTTGCTCGATAGGTTAAAAGCCACCATAGGTCGATCTCGACAAAATCCAAGGAGAGACCGAAAATATGTAGATCATTTGTGAAGAACAGATCAACCCATGATTGTAAAACCATTTGCCTGCCTGTTTGTAATCTTCTAATAAGGGATGTTTTATATACTTTGGTGCTAGGGGCATAATTTGGTCCATTGACAACATACTCACGCATTTTTTGTAATTGTCCGCAATAATGTTCATAGCCAAGGTTAATAGAAAACGGATTATTGCAATCTCCGTGAATATGCCAGTAGTTTTTGTTTAAAGATTGATATTGTCTAAATACACTATAGGTCGTTTCATTCACTAAACTTGTTTTTATTTTCGGATGTATGCCTTCTAGACTGAAATCATAATTGGTTGTCATGATATTTTGAATAGGTAATGTTCTAATCAATTCATGGATTTCATTTTGTTGTATGGCAGAAACGGCATCTGCAATGAAAGTTTTAAGCTCTTTTTCATCCACATGCTTTTGTTTTATGGCATTCAGGAATATCTCTTCGTAAAGCATAGGGAATGGCTTTTGACCATTTTCTAAGGATTGAACATGGTATTTTTTTTTAATGCTCATTAACAGATCATTCCAACTTGTTCCCTTGTTGATATTGTTGATGTCATTGCCAATAAGCAGTGCTATATGAGTCATAGTTTTTAAGGGTCTTGATAATCGCTTGGTTACTGCATTTTATTAAATCTAATATCGTTATTTTCTTCTAATCTATATTCAGCGACGCATATTTTATTGCGCTGTAAGATTTTCATCCAAGATGGTATTTGCCTATGCATTTAGCGTGTTCTAAATTTTTTAATTGAGCCATATGAGGAATGTACGATGGGTTGATTGTGGTATTTTTACTGTATTTAATGCATCAATAATTTAATGTAAAATTTTATATTTCCTATATATGTCCAATATGGTCAGTTTAATTTTAAATTTTTAATCGGTCATTTTTATATAAGCATTATTGCGTTTTTAAAACTTATTGATGATCGAATTGCAAGAAATTTTAATCTGTAAATACTATTTGCTATTAACAACTATTTCGTAAGGTAGCTGGTGTCATTTATTTAATTTATGATTTATAAATCAATAATATAGTTTTATGTATTAATATTAAGTTTGATTTATTAGTTGTTTAGTATTCTAATGTTTCATTTATTTCAGTTTTACTCATATCGAAAAGCTACTTAATAAAATTATGAAGAATGATCTCTCGTTGTTCCTTTTAAAGGTCATTTTTGTCATTTAAAAGTCTCAATAAAACTATTTCTGATTTTCTAAGTCAAAAGGTCAATTTATATTTTAATATTTGTATTACTTCGAAACGTAATAAATATTACGGCGGCATGCAAATGCCTTCAATATCTTATAATATTCGAAACTGCATAGTGATTCATCGTTTTCACAAATGGTGTTAATGTGCTTTAATTTCTTATTTAATCTTTCAATTATTTTTCAATGATTAGAGAAAAAGCAATCAGGTTGGCAATTCAGGTCACTTTTATATTATTCATTTCGGTTTTTTCCGGTTGTAGTGATTTTGAATATAGTCCAAATCAGATTTTTAGTAAAAATTCATATCGCGATCTCAACGCAATCAATTTAAATAAGTTGGGGGATGGTCAGCAAGATGATACTGTCCGGTTTATAATAACAGGAGATACGCAGCGGTCACATAATGAAACAGTAAATTTTTATAAGAAAGTAAATACGATGACAGGGATTGATTTTGTGATTGTGGCTGGTGATATAACTGAGTTTGGTAATCTTAAAGAAATGCAATGGGTTGCCGAAAACCTTACTAAGCTGAATAGACCATTTCTTGCGGTTATTGGCAATCATGATCTTACTTCACGTGGCAGAGATGCATTTCAGCATATGTATGGAAAGCTCAATTATTCTTTTGTATATGGGGGAGTTAAATTTATCTGTCATGATACGAACAGTAGGGAGTATAATTTTAATGGTCAGGTACCTAATATACCCTGGCTTAAAAAGGAGCTAGAGCCACAGCCTCATGTAGAGAGTTATGTGGCTATTTCTCATGTTCCACCTACCTCTCCAGATTTTGATCAAAATCTGGAATACGATTATGCTTCAACATTTAGCAACGCCGGAGGTTTTCTCACATCCTTTCATGCTCATAATCATGTTTTTGAGGAGTTTACTGTTGGAAACTTTGAAACACCTTTTGTGGTCACGAGTGCAATTGGAAAAAATGAATTTTTATTAGTTGAAATTGTAAATAATAAACTGAGCTTTGAACAAATATCTTTTTAAATTAAGCATACTAGTCCTTTTTTTAATTGGCACAGTCAATCCGAGTAATGCACAGAAAAAGAACTTTTTAATCCCAGATGCGGCAATTATTCAGTATGCTGGAAGCATTGGTTATATAAGTGTTGGCGCAGGATATGATATTTTTAAAAATAAGAGAGGTAACATTGATTTTAATTATGGTTATGTACCTGTTTCTAAGGGAGGAGAGCTGCATTCGATAACCGCAAAATTTGCTTACAAGCCTTTTGAAATAAAGTTAAATAATTGGGGGAAATTGTATCCGCTTAATCCAGGTGTATTTCTCAGTTATACTTTTCATGATGATTTATCATTTAAATTTAATTCATCGGAATATCCATCCGGTTATTATTATTGGTCTCCTGCTTTGAGACCTCACATCTCATTATCTAATGAAATTGAACTCAATATGAATAAAATATGGAAGGAAATCGGAATAGAAAAGATTGGAATTTATACTGAATTCAATTCAAATGACTATTATATTATTAATTATTTTCAGAATATAAAAGCACTTTCTCTTGCTGATGTTTTTCAGCTTGGGGTAGGTATACGATTTAAGTTTTAATCTTTTAAACTAAAAAAGGATTGTTTCTGAATATTTTAGTAGGTGTTTTCAGTCGTTTTTATGTTGGTGTCGCTATTAGATTATAAAATCTCAGATACTTTTTTTAAGTTTAATTCATGAAGAAAGTAATTTTGGTTTTGGGTGCGCCAAATGATGAAAGGGGAAATCTGAGTCAAATTGCAACTGACAGACTTAATTGTGTATTTGAACTCTGCAGGTATAATGATGCCTGCCAGATTTTATGTTCAGGCGGATTTGGAGGTTTTAATCCTACAGATCTTCCACATGCAACATACAGCAAAGCATATCTCGTTTCAAAAGGAATCCCAAATCATTTTTTTTTACCTTTTGCCCTTTCTGCACATTCAGTTGATGATATTAGGAAAGCTCTACCAATATTGGAGGAAGAAAGACCAGACCTGGTGATGTTAGTCACCTCAGATTTTCACATGGAGCGTATAAAAATTTTATGGGATATTATAGCACCTAAGCGATTTCCGATTATTTTTATCCCTGCAGTTTCAAGCTTGGATACACAGCAATTAGTGATGCTTGAGGAACATGAAAGGAACGCTATTAAGGCTTTAGAGAAAAATAATTTTAAAATATATTAGTCTAAAATTAAGGGATTAAGCCATCTCTATTTTTATGGGAAATTTATAGTCCCAGTTCATTTAATATTTGTCGATAATTATTAATAAAAAGCTTGGTCAATTTAAACTGTTCTGTTTCTTCATAATGCGTTAATTCAAGTCCGCTATCTGTTACTTTATATATTTCTGAATCGGGATAGGATAATAAAATAGGGGAATGTGTTGCAATAATAAATTGAGAGTTTTGATCGACCAATTCTTTTATCCGAATCATCATATTGAGTTGACTATCAAATGAAAGTGCTGATTCTGGTTCGTCAAAAATATAAAACCCTTTTCCTGATAATCTATTATGCATCAGTGCTAAGAAGCTTTCTCCATGTGAACATTGATGTAATGATTGGCCATATGCTTCTTCTAATTTCGCTTGATCGCCTTCGTAAAGGTTATCTATTTCACTGGCAACATTAAAAAAACTCTCCGCTCTTAAGAAATAACCGTCTCTAAAGCGGTATGGACCTCTGATCAGTTTAATATCCTCATAAAGGTTCGAATGTGATTCTTTCGTTGAAAAGTTAAAATTTAAGCTTCCACCTTCGGCATTAAATCCTGACTTAATCGCAATTGATTCGATAAAAGTAGATTTTCCTGATCCGTTGTCTCCTACGATAAAAGTGACTGGGCTACGGAAAGTAAGCTTATCTAAACTGTGGATGGATGGAATGTTGTATGGGTAAGATATACGATCCACATGTGGCTTAGTATTTTCAACACTTTTTAGGTATAACATATTGATCAATCATATAAAAACAAATATTAAGTTAGTGCTAATGCGAATTAATCTCTTTTCCCTTTGATATAAGCATACACTGCTTGTGCATGACCATGTCCTAGCTGATAATCTTCTTTTAACCAATTGATAATCTGATTAGCTTTTATTTCAGCTTTAATTTTATTGTTTTCTATAAATCCTTTTTGGGTTGCTAAGTTTATAAATGCTTCGGGACTTACTCCGGTTTTTTCTTCAATATTCTTTAGGTATGTGTGAAAAGACATGCTATTAAATTTAATTTTCGGTTTCTAATTACTGGTACATTTATCAACAAGCTTTTTTATATTTTGCTGCTGGATCTGCATTATATCACAGCTAAAATTATACCACAATTTTGCCTTTTTTTAATAAATAAGCATTGATTTTCTATCGGAGATTAACGATACTTTATTTTTTTATGCAGGAAGTATCGTTTGCACAGGTGTACTAATAGGGGATGAGAATCTAGGAGTAGTATCCTCTTTTATGAATCGAAATAGTATAATATATTTTCTAAAGCTTACATAAAATAAAGGAGGGTGAATTAATACGCTTGTAATATGTGGTATATACTTGTTTTGAGAAAATATTGAAAAAAAAGAAAATCTTCCAATCCACTCATAAAAAGTTGTCGTATATAAATTCATAAACTAAAAAATTATACACTAAAAACGAATATGTTATGGAAAAAATGTCATCTCAAAAAGAGTGTTTAGTAGAAGAAAACGAACATCTCGATAAAAAAGACCTTCGGAGAAGGGATTTCTTAAAATTTACCGGTGCAGGCGTAGCAAGTCTTGCCCTACTTGGGGTAACTGGTTGTAAAAAGGACCGCCATGATGAAGATATGGGGGCAGATGGTTTTTATTTTGGCAGTGGTGACATCGCTATTTTAAATTATGCCTACGCACTTGAGCAACTTGAAGCGGCTTTTTATATTCAGGTTGTAAATAGTCCATACTCTGGTATATCAGATTTGGAAAAGACTTACTTAACAGATATCAGAGATCATGAGGTTGCGCATCGCGAATTCTTTAAAAAAGCTTTAGGTGGGAAAGCTATTTCAAATTTAGAATTTAATCTTTCCGGTATTAACTTTTCAAGTAGAGAAAGTGTGCTAAGCACCGCCAAAACATTTGAAGATCTGGGTGTCTCTGCCTATAATGGTGCTGGATGGCTGATCAAAGATGTCAACTATCTTGCCTTAGCAGGTAAAATTGTATCTGTTGAAGCTAGACATGCTGCATTGATCAGAGATTTGATCGATAACGGAAGTTTTGCGAATATGGAAGTTATTGATTCAAATGGTTTAGATGTTGCTAAAAGTCCCACAATGGTGCTTCAGGCGGCTTCCCCATTTATCAAATCTAAAATTGATGTAAAGGATTTACCTACTTATTAACCTTCTAAATCTTATTGTTATGAATTTATTAAATGTTTTTGACGAAATAAATAATGTTGATCCAGAATTCACTGATCGCATTAGTCCACGCAGAGAAGTTATTCGAAATATGACTTCTTTTGGAAAAAAGGTTACTTTGGCCGCATTACCCTTCCTTATAAGTGATCTTTTTAAGAAAGCTTATGGCGCGACAGCTCCTACAGATGTTAATGGTGTGTTGAATTATGCGTTAACGTTGGAATATCTTGAAGCGGAATATTATACTAAAGGGGTTGCTGCCCCCAATCTAATTCCTTCAGGTAGACCTTTGGGAGCTATTACAACCATTCGTGATCATGAAAATGCGCATGTTAAATTTCTTAAGCAGGTATTAGGGGATAAGGCAGTTTCTAAACCTACTTTTGATTTTACAGCTGGAGGTACCTTTGGAAATGTTTTTAGTGATTATGATACATTCTTAGCTCTTGCTCAAGCTTTTGAAGATACTGGTGTCCGTGCATATAAGGGACAGGCAGGTATTTTGCTCGGAAATAAAGTTGTGCTAACCGCCGCTTTACAGATACATTCGGTAGAGGCTCGTCATGCTTCGCATATACGTCAGATGCGTAGAGCAAGAGGGGGTGCTGCTGCAAATCAAAAACCTTGGATAACAGGTGCAAATGATAGTGGAATTGGTGCTGTTGTAGATCCAGTTTATATGGGGGAAGATAATAAAGTTCAAGCAAATGTTGATATTACAACTTTGAAAGGTGTTACAGGTAATTTATCTTTGGCTGCGGCTACTCAATCTTTTGATGAGCCTTTAGGAGCTGAGGCTGTTCTTAATATTGCAAGTCTGTTTATTAAAAATTAGTGTATAATGCTTTGAAGTGAGGCTCCTTGTTTGTTATGAACAGGGAGCTTTTTTTGATACTATTTTCAGTGCTCTGAAGTGAGAAACTTAACAGATATGAGGTTTAATGTATTGGTTATGATTTTTTCTGGTGCCGCTTTTTTGCCTTGTATAAATTCATAAAAATTGTATTTTTCAATTTGATTCTTAAAACATTTTATTCTAATTATTTGTTTAACTATAAAAACATTACAAATCAGATTAAATGCTATTTTGCACTGGATGTAACTTATTATGTAGCGATCGAATCAGTTAGGATATTTCACAAAAAATATCTGATAAAAACTTAGTTAAGCTAGAAGGATATGTCTTTAAATAATTTATTTCATAGGTTCACTCAATAAGTATTTGTAAGAATTCTTTTAAAAGATGTGTTTTTGATTTGATTAAGCTTAATATATTTTGTTTTATTAAATGACTATGCAATTTTTACCTGTTAATCAGAATCTATTACTGCAATTGCAAATTAGAGGTTACAATATATTAGCCTCTGCGCAAGGTATTGATCATGAAAATCCAAGTTACTATCCAATCCAAGTTTCTGATGTATGGGATTATCTCGTTCGCTTGGACTATACTTCTGGAATTGGGGAACCAGCACTAATTGTTATCGAAGATGCCCTTAGGAATATTAAAGAGCAACATTTTGATGGAGCTGTTTTTGTTGATTTTGAAGTTGACTAGACTAAGAAAAAAGAAATCATTAATTTAAAATGGTATTAAATTAATGATTTCTAATACTGCATGTTTCAAAATGATATTTGAATACGCAGGTTTTAGTAGCTGAATTTTTTTATTCTTCTATAAGAACATGCCACCTGAAATTTCGATTCGCTGTGCATTGATCCATCTTGCGTCATCTGTGCACATGAAAGCAACTACACCTCCGATGTCGTCTGGAAGTCCTACTCTTCCCAGTGCTGTTTGTGAAGCAATTGCTTCGTTAATTTGTTCATTGTCTCGTACTAAACCATTTCCGAAATCAGTTTCAATTGCTCCTGGTGCAATTATATTGGATCTAATACCTCTTACTCCTAATTCTTTTGCCTGATATTTAGTTAAAGTTTCCATTGCTCCCTTCATTGCCGCATATGCCGCATAGCCGGGGGTAGCGAAACGAGCTAAGCCTGACGATACATTGATAATAGCACCGCCGTCACGTAGCAGTGGCAAAGCTTTTTGCGTTAGAAAGAAGGCTCCCTTAAAATGAATGTTTACCAAGTTGTCAAATTGTTCTTCAGTCGTTTCTGCAAAAGAAGCATGGATACCGATACCTGCGTTATTGATTAGAAAGTCAAACTTATCGGTATTAAATACCGATACAAGTGTCGATTGGACATCAGTGAAAAAGCTGTCAAAGGTTTTGCTGTCCGCAACGTTAAGTTGTAAAGCCACAGCATTTACACCTAAGTTTTTAAGTTCTAGAACGGTGTTTTCTGCCTCAATTTTTTGTGACTGATAGGTTAAGATGATATCAATTCCTTTTGATGCGATTTTGAAAGCGGTATTTTTCCCTAGTCCACGGCTACCACCGGTTACAAGTGCAATTTTATTTTTTGTTTCCATTTGTTCCTTTTTTATTGAAAACAAAGTTAAATGACAAATGTTGATTAAAATGGTGACAGTTTAAGTATTATATCGCTATCTTATTAACTTCGGATGATAATGATTGGAAATAATCTACTCGATATTGCTTTGGAGTTTTTCCTGAAAAACGCTTAAAGAATTTGGTGAAGTTGGAGGGGTCATAGGTTAATGTGCGCGCAATTTCGGCAATTGACATATCGCTATTTTGTAAGAGTGATTTTGATATTTCTGTTAATCTATTTTCCATGAAATAGCAAGGTGAATACCCTGTTGCGGATTTGATTGTATTGCTGAGGTGAATAGGGTGAATGTAAAGCAAAGCTGCAAAATCTCTAATCTCAAACATTTGATCCTTTTTGCCCGATAATATATCTGTCAGATGGTTATCTACTTCTCTTAAAAAATCAGCAGTTATTTCATGTTGACGGCTTAAAAACTTTTTTGGAATTTTCATGTCTTCGAAAATGTAATTTTAATAAAAGTATCCCTTATTTTCTGTTTTAAAATAATAAAAGTACTGTTGAGCTCGATTGTAAACTTTGCTAATCTAAATGTAGCAATAAAAAATTATTTTTTTTATTGCTGTATGTTTGTAATTATTTAAATCTTTTTAAGATAGCGTCAAATTTATTGACTTTTCACGTTGTTGTTAATGGTCTTAAATGAGTTGTGAAAAGTAGAAATAATTAGAAAATTGTTATATTGATCTGCTTACTAAGGTGGATTATAGGCTTACATATCAAACTTAAAATTTCCATCAGTAACTTGTTTCTCTCGAAAAATGAAAAATTAAACTAGTTAATGAAAAATGAATATTAATTTAAGTGATTATAAGCTAGAGCGGATAGCCCCATCTCAATGGCAAGATTATAAGTTAATCAGACTTGAGGCTTTAAAGACAAATCCTGAATTATTTGGTAGTTCATATGCAAAAGAAGTATTGTATAGTCAGGATGATTGGATTGCTTTATTGGAAAACGATGCACGGGCAATTTTTGCTTTATATCATTTAGATTTATTGATCGGTTTAAGTGGTGTAGTGCTGAACAGAGATAATCAATCTGAGGCCATTTTAATTTCTTCGTTCATCAAAGAGGCTTATCGTGGCAGGGGACTTTCTCAATTATTCTTTCAAGCACGAATTGAATGGGCTAGGCAAAAGGAGTGTGCTCAGGTTATTGTATCACATCGGGTGGGTAATGAAGCTTCAAAAGCAGCGAATCAGCGATGTGGTTTTGTGTATACGTATTCAAAAGAATCACGATGGCCGGATGGTTTATTGGCTGAGGAATTGATGTATTGCTTATGGCTATAAATGTAAATAATCGATAATAGTGATTTGTGATCTTTGGATTGGTTTATAATTTTTAGGTTTATATTTCATCTCCAAGTTTTGAAAATTTGTTTCTGTACTCTATTGGGGTTAAGCCTGTTATTTTTTTGAAAATATCTCTAAACGCTTTTGTATCGGTATAACCTACGTTAAACATGACTTCGGAGACATTCTTTCGTGAGGCTTCAAAATGATTTTTTGCAGCTTCTATGCGTACGCGTTGCATGTATTCGATAGGTGTATTGTTTGTAGCATCTTTAAATCTTCTTTCAAACGTTCTACGACCAATATTGATGAGTTTTGCTAAATCTTCTACAGTAATCTTTTCTTCGTAATTTTTTTCTATATAATCCTGTACTTTCTGGATATCACTGTGGTTATGGTTTCTTTGACCTCTAAAAATTGCAAATTGAGACTGGTTATCTCTTCCGATATCCAATGCAAAATATTTTGATATCATGACAGCTGTTTCTCGATCTGAATATTTTTCGACCAGATACAGTATTAAATTCCATAAACTGTTTGCTCCGCCACTACTATAGATATTCTCGTGTTCGGTGATCACAGCTCCATCTTCGATCTCGACTGCAGGGTATCTTTGTTTAAACTCGTTTATGTATGCCCAGTGGGTGGAACACTTTTTTCCATCTAATAATCCTGTTTCTGCTAGTAAAAAAGCTCCTACACATAAGCTTGCAAGGCTTGTTCCTTTTAAGTGAAGTTTTCTGAAATAGGGTAAGGCCTCTTCATTTGCTTTTATCCCTTTATCCATATCTCCAAATGTTGGAGGGATAATGAGGAGGTCTGTTTTAGTAACTTCAGATAATAAGCGGTTTGTTTTTATGGTATACTCTCCGTTATTTGCAGTGATATATTCATTTAAGCCAACATATTCGACATTGAAAATGGGTCTCTTGCCAAAGAAGGTAAGAAATTCATTGGCGGTTTGAAAAGTACGAAATGCGGGTGTAATGCCTTCTATTGTACCATGTTGTGGAACGAAAATGGAAATTTGCATATCTCTTAATTTAGTTAGATAAATGTACAAATAGTTTTTGTCGTTATCCACCCCTATAGTTGTCGTTTTCACAACATGTGACATTTTGAAATGATCTCCATCTTTGTATAAGCATTATAAACATAAAGAAAAGAGGAATGATACAATCAACAAAAATTAACGTTACAGCAATAGTAAATGCTCCCATCGAGATCGTATGGGACGCTTGGAATACACCTAGTGATATCATGCAATGGAATAGTGCAGATCCAAATTGGCACTGTCCTGCAAGTGAAAATGATGTCCGGGTAAATGGAAAATTTAAAAATAGAATGGAAGCTAAAGATGGTAGTTTTGGCTTTGATTTTGAAGGTATTTATGATAAGGTCGAATTGTTTAAGGAGTTGGCTTACAGCATGAATGATGGAAGAAAGGTACGTACCGTATTTACGGAAAAGGATGGTAAAACAACTCTTTCGACAGTTTTTGATGCGGAGAGCGAAAATGAGGTTGAATTTCAAAAACAAGGATGGCAGGCCATCTTGAATAGTTTTGTAAAATATGTAGAATCAAAAAAATATTAATTCCTAAAATTTAATGTCATGAAAAAGAATACAGTTTCCTTACATCGCATTATTCAGGCCAGTCCTGAAAAAGTGTTTCGTGCTTTTGCTGATCCAATAGCACATGCCACCTGGTTACCTCCTTATGGTTTTATATGTACAGTGCAACAAATGGATTTTAAAGTAGGCGGTAACTTTAAAATGACTTTTATAAATTTCAGCACTGGCAATGGGCACTCTTTTGGTGGAGAATATTTAGAAATTTTACCGAATGAATCAATTAAATATAGTGATCGTTTTGATGATCCTAATCTTCCGGGAGAAATGATAACGACAGTTTCACTGAATAAGGTGTCCTGTGGTACTGAACTTCAAATTGTGCAAGAAAATATTCCAGATGTAATACCTGTTGAAATGTGCTATTTAGGTTGGCAGGAATCATTAGATAAAATGAAGAGATTGGTTGAACCTGAAATACCTGATGCATAATTTATAGCAATATGTTATTTCAGAGAACCGATAAAATGATGAATGGTGTTTTTATTACATTTTCAGGAAATTGTAAGAAAGCACTTCAATTTTACCAAAATTGTTTTGGTGGTAAGTTGTATTTTGAAGCATTTAAAAATGAGATGAATAACTATCCGGAGTCACCTATAATTATTGGCTCATTAATTTCTGATATGATTGTAATTCATGGTTCAGATTTGGTACATAATGAAGGTCGTCAGGTCGGAAATTATTTATCTATATTTCTGCATTGTAATGATGCGGGAGATCGCAAATTATTAATTCATAAATTGAAAGTTAATAGAAAGATTACTTATACTCCAGATGAAATCAAACAAAGCTTGATTGAAATAACGGATGCATTTGATGTGCGTTGGATATTGGCTATTTAGAAGATAGCTTCTAATTTATTCGTATTGCAAAAATGAAAAAAGGTTAACTTAAAATTTAAGATAGCCTTTTTTTATTGAGTAGTGTTTTCAATTATTTTGTAAAATAATTGAAATTATATGGTTTGTAGGCATGTTAATTTATCCATCCAAATTTTGATAGAAATGCATCTGTCATGAAAGAGTAAGAAATAATAATATCTCTCAATGTTATTGCAATTAAGTTGCAATAGTTGTTACCTTTAATACATCATCCCACAAAAGTAATTGTTGGATGGTGTATTAAAGGTTTATTATGAAAGAAAATAGAATTTATGATGTCATCATTATTGGAGGTAGCTATGCAGGTCTTTCTGCAGCCATGGCACTAGGACGTTCTTTGCGAGATGTGTTGGTAATTGATAGTGGAATTCCGTGCAATCGACAGACGCCACATTCCCATAATTTCTTGACACAAGATGGTAAGACACCCTTGGAGATTGCTACCATAGCAAAGCAACAGGTAGAGCAATATGAAAGCATTATTTTTGAAAATGGTGTCGTGACAGATGGTAGGTTTGCGTCAGAAGGTTTTGAGATCTGTACTGAAGAAGGGAATATTTATATCGGTAGGAAACTTATTTTTGCAACTGGAGTTAAGGATATTTTTCCTGATATAAAGGGTTTTTCTGCGTGCTGGGGGATTTCAGTTATTCATTGCCCTTACTGTCACGGTTATGAATTTAAACATCAAAAAACCGGTATTATTGGAAAAGGAGACAAGGCAATCCATCTATCTTCATTAGTTCATAATCTCACTGATCAATTACAGGTTTTGACAAGAGGTGACGCAAATTTTGAAGAAGAACAAAAAGATAAATTAGCTAAAAATCAAATTGGTATAATTGAAACTGAAATAGTAGAAATTGTTCATAAAGACGGATATGTTAAGCAATTGGTGTTTGATGATGGTCGAACAGAAACTTTTGATGCTGTGTATGCTCCAGTTCCCTTCGTGCAGCATTTAGACCTGCCAGTGAGTTTGGGATGTGAGCTTACTGAGGCTGGGCATATCAAAGTTGATAGTTTTCAGAAAACCAATATTCCAGGTGTTTTTGCCTGTGGTGACTCCACCACAATGATGCGCTCCGTAGCAAGTGCTGTAAGTACTGGAAATACAGCTGGAGCGATGGTCAATATGGAATTAACACAAGAAGAGTTTTGATGATGAATCTTAAAGGACGATTTACTTTAACCAAATAATTGGGTGTAAACTATTTTATTCTCTTATTTGTTTATAATAATAAAACTATGTCTAGATTGTTCGTCATTACTTCTTTTATATTTCTCACTTTTGTTGCATGCCAACCAAATACCTCTCATCAGAGGCCAGCTGTGAAAGACAAGTCTCAGGATACCGAATTGCATAGGCAGTCCGGAATTACTTTTTTAGAGGGAGGTCTTACTCATAAAATGGAGAAAAAATCAGGTATTACAGACACTATTTTTATATCTGTCCATAAACCGGATTCCGCTCATATTATACTTGAAAGTCCAACCAATACGGCAAATATCCGTATTGGTCAGCTTTTTTCTCCAAATGGGAGTGCTGATGGTCCCTTCGGAAAAGTTCTGGAATATCGATTTAAAGACACAGGCCAATATTATATTACGGTTAGTGAGAATCTTATGGTTGGTGATCATTATAACGGAGCTTATCAGGTGCGAATTATAAATGGTCTGTCAAAATAAGATCTTTACTTTAAATGGCGTGGCCAATAGTTGATTATTGTTAGTATTAGTCCAGCTTTTTATCTTACCATATGCTTTCGTTTTGTATTATAGCAATTAAGAAAGTTTCACTAATATTGTGTCAAAATCTATAATTTATTGACGGCTATAAAACAATTGGCAGGACAAACCCTGTGGTATGGTGTAAGTAACATTGGAGCAAAATTTCTAAACTATTTACTGACACCTATTCTTACTTACCTGATGATAGATTCTTCAGGTGTACGAGATTATGGTGGTTACAGTTTATTGTATTCTTGGATTGCTGTAGCCAACATTATATTTACCTATGGTTTTGAAACGGGGTATTTTCGTTTTTCAAATACAGAAGGTGTAGACCGACACTCACTTTTTCAAACAGCGTTTGGTTCAATATTGCTCAGTACCGCATTACTCATTACGTTTATTTCTTTTTTTACTGTTCCAATTAACAATTTTATGAAGCTTGATGGACATCCAGAATACATTTTGTGGTGTCTTTATCTGATTGGATTAGATGCAATAACTGCTATTCCATTTGCTAAACTACGACAGGAAAACCGTCCCAAAAGATACGCTTTTGTAAAATTATCTGGTATTATTATCAATATACTGTTTACTTTATTTTTCTTAATATGGTTACCCAAATATGCGTTGCATCATCCGGATGATGCTATTGTACATTGGTTCATTAATAATAACCGGATAGGGTTTTTAATCTTAGCAAATGTGCTCCAAAATCTCTTTGTATTCTTATTATTATTTTCAGAATGGAAGAGTTTTAGGTTTAAGATAAATTTCAGTCTTTGGAAACAGCTTTTTAAATATTGCGCTCCTATGATTTTTATTGGGTTAGCGGGCATGATAAACGAAGTAATGGATCGGCAAATGCTGGCGAAATTGCTGCCACAGGATGTCGATGCGCAAAGTGTCGTTGGGATTTATTCAGCAAACTATAAATTAGCGATCTTTATTACGTTATTTATACAAGCATTTAAAATGGCTGCAGAACCATTTTTCTTCAATAAATCCAAAGACAAAAATGCACCAGCTCTGTATGCAAATGTGATGAAATGGTTTGTAATCACACTTTCTTTAGCTTTTCTTTTTTCTGCTTTATATCTTGACGTCTGGAAATATATGGTCGGGGCTTCCTATCGTTCCGGTTTGGGCATCGTACCGATACTTTTATGTGCTAACATATGCTTGGGAATATTTTACAATCTTTCAGTATGGTATAAACTGACTGATCGGATGCGTATAGGTTTGTATATCACGATATTTGGTTCTGTTATTACGCTCGTTGGTAATTATTTTTTTATTCCCTATTGGGGCATGTATGCAGCCGCATGGACTACCTTGATCTGTTATGCGAGCATGATGTTAGTGACTTATTTCATTGGTCAAAATTATTACTATATACCCTATCCTGTAAAAAAAATAGGAATATATCTATTGGCAATGTTGCTATGTTTCTTTATGAAAAGGAGTATTGATGTATATTCCGATTCTTGGACTCAAGATATGCAACTTTTATTACGTATTCCTGTTGCTTTTATTCTGATGATACTTTATGTTTTTTTTATAGTAAAAATGGAGAGGAAGGAATTAAAAAATATACCATTAATAGGCAAGTATATTTAATCTGGTAATTATTAGCCAGACTCACTATTCACAAAAATTTATAATTTGTTAGTCCCAATAAAAAATCGAGACTAACATGTACTTATTAAATGATATGATCTGGTTTTGTTTAGAACGACCAGTTACAAGATTTTGCGGCAAAGAAGAATACCGCTAACCAAATTAAACCTTTAAAAAGGAAAAAGAGAAAAGCGCCTACGCCTAAGCGTTTTAACCATTTTGTTTTATCATTTTTTTGCTCCATTCGTAAATATAAACAATAATGCTGTGTTTTAGTTTACATTTACAATTGGGGAAAATACGTTTCCAAAATTGTAGAAAGTTTGATTTGCCTTCTCTGTCGCAAGCTCATAACTTGCAGGATCTTCGGCATGTTTATTTAAGACAGTCGTAAATCCTGCCCACATTTCACGACTGTTTTCACCATACCCTTCAAAAAACGAAGTGCCTTTAGTGATTCCATATTTGTTCAGCATCTGCACAATGTATGGCCCACCCATGATAGAACCTTCGAGAACATAAAGTGAGCTTAGGGCTTCTAACACATTGTTAACTAGAGGAGCATTAGCTTCTGGAAGATTTTCTACACTTCCGCCCAATGCTTCGATATCCTTTTTTATATAAGAAGAATTACGACGATCTGCTAGATCGGGCAAAATATCCGAAGTTACAAAAGGTGCAATACGATCTTCAACGGCACGGAAATAGGCATAAAAACCTTTTAGAACCTTTGTGTAATCTGCATCTGAACGAATACTTTTTAATTGACGTACGATTGTACCTTCTACGTTTTGGTGAGCAGCATGTGTTTGCTCTTTAATATGTTGACTAAGCATTTTTCTAGTATTTAGTTATAATTATTCTATACAAATATTCGTATTTATTTTAAAACCTTTATGCTGTATAATGATTTATCATCTATGAAAAACGATCTGAATTAAATTGTACATAATTTTTTTAGTTCTTTAATTGAAAATTTGTTTTAAACAGCAGATTCTCACCTATTGTTTCTGGCCAAAAGACGAAGGGAGGATTATCTTTAATATTATCAACACCTTTTTCCAGCTTAGAGTCTGTAATAGAAACAATGTCTTGCAGTGTAGATGCTAGCCAAGGCTCTTTCGGATTACCTATATGTAGGTCTGTTTTTGGGGTGGCTAGGGAAATATCGACAGACATTCCATCAAAATAGTCCGACCAACCATCAGCATTACGAATCAGGAATGATGCAAGATAAATGTCGAAAGCATCAATTTTAAGAGAGAAAAATCCTACTGGCTTTCCAAAAGTTTTCTGGCCAATAAGTCTCACAGGAAAGTAAGGTTTAAAACTACTAATAAGAAGTTCACTAGCTGATGCGGTCCGTCCGGATACAATAAATGATAAGTGTTGTAATGTGTTGAATAGTCCTTTCTTGGCGAAATAATGTGTATTAGCTTTTTCACTATAGTCTACATCGGCCATAGTTGCGGAACGACCTTTATATTGTACAGGATTTCCATTTGCATCTAAATAGGGTTGTTTACTTAAAAGAGTAGCCTTGCCATTTTGGACATTCGGATGAAATTGTTCACTGAACATGATTTTCCCATCCAGTTTTGTAGGTACAATCAAGTTGGCCAAATATTCCGCTGTCTCTACATATCCGCCGCCATTGTGACGAAGATCTAAAATCAGATGAGTCACCTGTTTGTTGGAGAGTTCTGTAAAAAGTCTGTTCAGTTCTGTTCGAACAATAGCGAGTTCGGGAAAGGAAGCGATATAAAGATAGGCTATTTGTTTATTGCCTGAAGTCCAATAGGACAGGTGTGTCGCGTATTTGTATTGGTGCTTTGTATTTGCCACATGTCCGTTACCTTTTTTTGTGTTTCTACTGCGCTCCAGATAAGAGTATTTGGGTTTTCCTTCAATTGGAGACCATTCATATGGTTTGCCATTATGGGCCAATGAGTATTGACTTATTGCGAAAAGCTCACGTTCATAAGCAGTCTGTTCGGGACTAATGCTTCCAAACTTCTTACGAGGAGTAAAATCTGTATAGGAGGGAAGTGATTCCTGCCACCGGTATAATTGTTGAGCATACAAAAAAATTGAATCAAGAATCAGTTCTTTTCGTGTTCCAATGTCAGGACTTAGCCTCTCATCTTGTGTTATAGTTTTATTTCCATGGTCTCTACAGGCACTTAAGAGTAATAATAAACAAATACCAATAGGAGCGGCATGACCCAATAGTTTCATTTGTTTCCTAATAAATTTAGTTGATTTGCCCATATATTTACTTAAATGATTCTTTTACGCCAAATAGACTTTATACTACTGATGTTGAATCCGCTTGAGAATCAATTGATTTAATTTTGCTGTCCCATTGGCTATAAATGAGAAGTTAATCAATCTTTAGTTTTTTTTAACTTTATTTTTCCTTTTAAATTTCTATTTTTGTACCAATTTATTTAATATTGATGCCTCCATATCTGTGGATAGTCAAAGATCCCAAAGGCGACCTCCTTTGGGATTTTTTATTTTAGGGTAATATTGGCCTATCATTCTTTATCGGTTTACTGGATAAGCTAGCCAGAAAAGCAATGATATTTTCTTGTTCTTTACTACTCAATCTTACGTTTTGTATATACGGCGATAACACTCCATTGATCTGTTGACCTGTTTTTTGTGGCATACCGCTACTTAATAGATTGATTAGTTCACTTAAGGTTGCAATAGTGCCATTGTGTAAATATGGAGCAGTATGGATGATATTTCTTAAACCGGGTGTACGAAACTTACCTTTGTCACTTTCTAATTTAGAAGACTCAAAACGTCCGTTGTCCAATGCACCTTTGTTCGTTACGGCATATCCGAGATTGTGAAAATCTAAGTCGGTAAAATACGGGCCGTTGTGACAATTGATACACTTTCCTTTCGTGCGGAACAAATGTAATCCCTCGAGCTGTTGGTCGTTTAGCGCCTGATAGTCGCCTTGGACAAACCTATCAAATGCAGTTTCGCCACTGCTAATGGATTTGGAATAAGCAGCAATGGCATCCAGCAGTCCCTCTATGGTCATGTTCTTGTTATTATAGGCCGATTCGTACAGACTTACATAACCAGCTATGGTTTGCAGTTTGGCTGGTAGTGTGGCGGTATTTCCGCCCATTTCAATCGGCGAATTGATGGCCTCAGCGATCTGCTCACGATAGGTCTTCGCACGACCATCGTGAAAGAGCTTTCCTTCCAGGTACCAGACATTTTCCATGGATGGTGTGTTGCGGTTATGTAAAGCTATACCATCTGCGGTTGTTTTCTGATCGATCCAGTATGTGTCCGGATTATGGCACGAAGCACATGTCTTCATGCCATTACCTGTACGGGGATCAAAAAACAGGGCTTTGCCTAGCGCAATAAGCTCAACCTTATCTTTTGAAGGATTAACGGGCAATGCTGCTAGTTCTCGTTCTTCAATGTTTTTATACCATTCTGCTACTGGCCACTGTGCGATATTTTTAGTGTATTTTTCTCGTAGCGTTTCTTCTGGGTTAGGCACTATTGTCGGTTCTTCCGTTGATGACTTACCCTTACTGCAGCAGCATAAAGACACGGTTAGCAAAGCTGCCAGAATTACCTGTTTTGTCCAGTAAATTTTTAATAGCACGATGCGAAGTCTTTTGACAAATAAGTTTAATTTACAGCAATGGAATAATTACTTTCAGTCAAGATCTTGCCGGATTTGTCCATTATCTTGAGGACGTTAATTTTACTTCCAAGCACTGTTGTTGGTATTGGGAGGCTCACGGTCAGCTTTGTAACATCAAATACTGCATTAGTTATTTTATAAGAATTGTTAAGGTTATCAACAGCTACAAAATGATCAAAATCGCTTTTGAAATAAAGGTCATAAAGTATTTTGCTGACTAATGGTACAACCAGGTCTTCTCCTTTTGTGGCATTATAAGCAACGTTAGATTTTATTAAGACATCAAGTCCAGGTAGTGCTACTTCGAATGGATCGCTAAGTACTGAGAAGCGGCCCGAAACCAATTTCACCTGGTAGCTACTGCCTGCTTTAAGGTTGTCTGGCGCTGTAAATCTAGCTACAAAAGAGGTTAGAGTGGTGTTTAAAGACAGTAATGTTTGTTTTCCATCTTTTTCTACTAAATAACCTTTTGTTTGTGTTTCATTGGGTATGATATTTTCTCCGACGAAGGTAAAAGTCCCTTTTTCTGGTTCCTTTAAAGAATATATGCCTGTCGACGGATCATTTAATTTCGCCTGTACTTGTGGTTGGTTGACTTGAAAGGATAATGTATAGTTTTTGCTGGAACCATCCTGTGCTCTAACGGTATAGGTAATGGGTTTTTCTAATTGCAATTCTATTGACGTGCCTGAAGCAGGTGTAATAGTGGCCATTTCTGAGACTTTTATGGTTGGTGTAATGCTTTCTGGTTGGTCCACCAGCGGTGGCCAGTATAGGATAATCCGATCTTCTACTATACTTGCCGATAAGGTATTGCCTGAAGCATCTCTGATGCTAAATGATTCGATGTCTTTATATGGTAAATCGGGGGTTTCTTTCTTGCAAGACCAACATGTCATAGTCAGTATAAAAATAGCCAACAATTGGAATGAACGTATTTGTTTTTTCGATAATGAAAGTAGCATGATTTTTTTGATTAAAAAGATCCGCAACCCATCCACAGGTTACGGAATCTTCTATAGATAATTATTGTTGTTTAAAGCGCTTTATACTCGATATTAGCATCAGCTTTTACCTGCAATTGACCAGCAACTACTTGTTGGCCTACATTGCTGAAATTAATTAGTTTGATCGCATATAATGCACCAGAAGAATTACCTACCAAAACAGTTAATGGTTGAATTGCTTTATTAGTATGGTCACTTATATCGTATTCATACCATTCCCCACTACCGAGTGATGTTACTGGTGTAGCACTGCTCCAGTCGGAATCAGAAACAGCCGAGATGTCCGCCGTTACTGTTCTAATTTCGAAACCTGCATTTGCTTTGATCGATCCATTAACATGGCTGAAGAATGCCACCTGTCCACTGCTGATTAGACTTTGAGAGCCACTTCCAGTTAAATCAACATAAACAGCAGGCCAGTTGGCAGCGTTTGATGGGCTCCACCATTGACCAACTACGGTCAAGTTGGTATTTGCTTTTGTTTGAGTAAGCGCCAAAGGAGCTGTTACCTGTTCTGTTTTTGGGGCCGCTGCCCATACTGCTGCCGATAGCACTGTCACGGCCATTGCCGATTGTAAGATTGTTTTAATGTTTAATTTCATGTTGACCTCCTGTTTTTTATTTATTTAATGTTGATGCCACCTTGGCATATTGTGGATGCATGTTTATGATTCCGTTATCGTACTGGTGTACAGTTGCGTTTTAACAATGTCAGGCCAGTCTTTGAACTGGAATTTGATTTGGACATTTTCGAAACTCCCTGTTGGAAGGTTTGCTGGTAGCGAAACCTGCATTTCGGTACGTGTATGGGATTTGATGGTGAGCGGATAATCTTTGCCGTTAACAGTCATAATGACTGCTGTCGGATCGAGTAACACTTTGTTTGAGCTAGCATTGATAATCCAATCCGTATTTTTAGCTAGTTTTAAACCCAATAGTGTTAAAGCTGCATCCGGTTGTCTATAAGTAATCTTGACCGGATTGGCCAATATAATGGTATGATTAAGGTTGGTCACTTCGACATCGTATGTGCCCGCTATGATATCCGAGGGAATACGATACTCCCGTTCTGTCCCTGTATAAGTTAATTGATACCCGTTAGCCGAAACTTTTAAACTATTCGGAGTTGGCATCTGAACACGTTGTTTGGTCTCTTGGTTAATGAGTACTATACTGATTAGAGAAGGGTTAGTATGCATAAAAGTCCCATTTATCGCTGGGAATGCGGTTCCTGGTCCTTGTGTGAGTGCAATAGAAGATGTTAATGCAAAAGTTGCTTCAAAAGAAGGTGTGCTTTGTAATTCAATCTTTAATGTATAAGTGCGGGATGTTCCTGTTGCAGATTTTACCGTATATGTCTTATCTTTTTCATCAGTTTTAACGGGCAGAATCTCTTCTGTGATTTCAGCTCCCGATGATACCTGGATAGTTGGATCAATTACTAGTAATCCATAATAATAGGGTAGATAAACTGTGATCGTATTTTCCTGATTATCTATTGCACCATAGATAACATCGTCATTCGGGAGGTTGGTCACCTTATATTCCAGTATTTTGTCGCTAGGAAGTAAAGGCAGATCCTCAGTTTTAGTACAGTTACTAAACAGTAACCCTAGGAATAGTATGCTTATAAAAGTGTATATTCTTTTCATTTTATCTAAATATTGAACTATCGTATTTTATGGATATTATTATTTAATTCTTGATTTCAAATTTGGTACTTCCAGATTTCGCTAATACATATTGGAAAGTAAAGAATGGTGTGGGTGAAGTTTTATACCAGTCCTTTGGATCTAATAGGTCTTTGTAGATACTCTGTATTTTGATTTTTGCATAGTTGCCATTGGCTGTTCGGACGACCAATGTATGCTCTTCAATTGGATAACAAACATGCTTTTTGTTTTCGGCTCCTCCGCCTTTAATGTCACCACCAAAATCATATAGATACCATCCCAAGCCTTCGCCAAAAGCTCCTGAGTCATCCGTTCCATAAGGTTTTTCTCCTCTTCGGAATTCAGCATCTGAAGGAATATCAACAACATCTTCAAATTTTTTCTTGACTAGAAAAATCCCACCTTTACCGGGGCCACCTACTCCGTCTCCATTTGAGCTATTATTGCAATTGATAAAACTCCTGTATATGCCTGCGAAAGAAATATCCCAGCGTGCTGTCAGCCTATAATCAGGTGTAATAGCCTTATTCTGTTCTAAACTATAATATATAGATGATTGTGCAGTAGTAGGTAAGCTTCCGGCAGGTAATTCTTCACCAAAGTTTTTTACCGTAATTAAACGGTTGAACATTCCTTCTGAAATTTCTGGATTCGGTTCAGGTTCTATTTTAGGATCGCTTTTACTGCAGGCGCCTAGCAATGTTAAAAAAACAAAGATTGCGATGAATTTTAAGAGGTTACTACTTTTTGTTATTTTCATTTTTAGTGTTATATATTGTAATACTATAATTTCAATTATTTCTGTGGTTATTTGATCATTATCTTTATTTATATTAATTCTAAATAATAGTAAAGGTAATGAGTTTAGCTAATCCTTTGTATATTAAAACTGATATTTAATCTATGTTTTTTGCTTGCTGATATTTATTTTACCGAATGGTGTTAAACCGAAAATTTTATTAATTACTTGTGTTTAACGCCTTACTACCATCCTCTTGTACATAGTATTTGAATGTATAATAGGGTGCAGGCCAGTTCATATTTGTGACGGCAGATGGATTACCTTTGTAGGCATTGATAAGTTGTAACTTGGCATATTTTCCATCAGGAAGTCGAATGACGTATGTTCTGTTAGGGAGCGCCTGCATAATGTGATTGTTTAGGCTATATCGAAACCATCCATCTGAACCTTCTGATGATGCCCATCCGATTTTGTTAACTTCACTTTTATTAAATTCGTCATCCGTAGGTGCGACGGTGATACTTTGATAGGGCTGTTTAATTAAGATGACTGCGGTATTATTTGCTTCTCCTTGATATCCTGGATTATATTGGTATTGCGAATTGTTGACAAAAACTTCAGAATTATAGGGGCCAGTAAAAGCTAAGTCCCAATCTTTCGTTTTCAGCCATTGAGTCGAATCTGCTTTTGTCTTAATCCAAATTTGTTTCTGATCCTTGAAACGAAATAGAAAAGTATAAAAGTTGCGCTTTTCTTTACCTTCTGTACCATCCCCCATAGAAGCATCGGTATCCCCTGCAAGATCTTTAATGACGATACTCTTACCATCTTCAAGTACAATATTGTATTCCTTATCCTTGCCACATGAGGCAATAAGAAATACGATAACTGTCGAGAAAATAAAACGACCTATTTTATGAAAAGAAATCAATATACTGCATTCAGCTATTATTAGTTTTATCGTATTCATTTTGTAGCAATTTTAATTATAAAACATCTTGAAAGGAGAGCTAGCTAGCCTTTAAAACTTAATTGCAGTTCTCCTATGTCTACATGTTATGTGGTTTTGGAAAATTTATTCTTTGATCCAACGATAACTCAGTCCACCCATGATGACACGACCTGGTTGTCCGAGTAAATAGCGGCTAGTAAAATTAAACAGATTATCTCCAATGAGACGAAAAGTGAGTTTTCCTTTCATCAGACTTTTTTCAACGGTCATATTTAAAAGCGTATGGTATGGAATGAAAATATCATTCTTGTCTATGAATTGATTTCCATTGTATTCTTGAAATGGCGTATTTCCCCTAAAATTAATTCTTGCATTGATATTCATATCCCAAGGTTTATATGCGTACTGCGTTTTAAAATTGATCATGTGTCTTGATCTATCTTCAATACCCCAATAGTCTGATTTTTTACTTTGGCGATATTCTCCTGTTTCAGGATTATTGATTTGATTGTAGGGAAAGTTTCCGCTTGCTATACTGTCTAAGACACTTAAATCTTTTGCTATTAAATATTGATAGCCTACGGAGAACTGTAAAACTTTGTTTGCCTGATAAGTAATTGAAGTTTCGAAACCTTTGTTCATCGCCTTCGGCAGATTGCGGTAACTGTAGATCTGAGCAACATTCGTCCCATTCCCGACACTAACAGTATTGATCTGATTATTGATGCGATGATAAAATACGGAAATATCAGCTTGAATTTTTTGACTAGCATTCCATGTTAAACCAATGTTATTAGACAGGCTAGTTTCCGCTTTTAGATTTCCTGCGACTAAATTCAACATATAACTGTTTTTATAGCTCAATTCACCAGCCACATCCATTGCTGAAATAACATCTGCCACGCGTTCAGTACCAACTACCATATAGTTTGCCGCTGGATTGTAGAATACCTGATAACGCATTTTGTAATCAGGAGCTTTAAATCCTGCCCCAAATCCTGCTTTGGCAACAAGAGTTGAATTAATATGGTATTGTAAACCAAGACTTGGGCTGAGACGACCAGTATAGACATTCGTTTGGTCATAGCGTAGTCCCAATGTGGTCAGTAGCCTGTCAACCGGTTTCCATTCGGTCTGTAGGTATACAAAACCGGTATTTAGCGATCTTTTAGCATCCAGTTTTTGATCATCCATTACCTCTAGACTTCCACCGATACCGGCAGTAAATTTTAGTTTTGTAATTGGACTATAAGCAAATTGTTGTTCTATGCGATGTACATCTTGACCAAATTCTTCAGCACCGGCCAATACTCCTTGTTGTAGCCACTGTGTCGCAATTTCTGAGTGAAAACGAGAATAATAATAGCGAGACATACTCCGAATCCCTGATTCAAAGTTATGATCATAACTTGCTGCTATGTTGATGTCCTGATCTTTCTGGGTATCTTTCAATATGGTCTGTTCAGACCAGGCATTGATCATCTTTGATACTCGGCCAGCATACCTCGCCGTAATACCCATTGTTCCATTTTTACTGATACGATAACGTGTGCGTCCTTGAAAACTGTAATTGGTATATGGGGGATAAGTGGTACTATTTGACTGCAGATAGTTTTTGTCGGTATTAAATCCATCAGTCCGGTAGTAGTTCCCGGATAAAACAATACTTCCACGTTGATTGTCAAAAGGTGTTTCAGCTTCTAAAGTTGCATCTACCGTATTTAATGTGCCATATAGAAATGAACTGTGTAGCTGTGGCGTCACTGCACCATGTCGTGTAATGATATTAATAGCACCGCCTAAAGCATCGCTGCCATAGAGACAAGATGAAGCCCCTTTTATAATTTCTATTCGTTCTATATTTGTAACTGAAATTCTTGATAGATCAAAATTCCCACTGTTTCTCCCTAACATGGGCTGTCCATCGACCAATACCATCACATAGTTGCTACTAAAACCCTGTATCTGTACGCCGACAGCTCTTGATCCTCCAGCAATGTCATTGACTATGGCAATCCCTGTTTGTTCTTTCAGTACTTCATCCAGTCGGCGACTACCCATCAATTCGATTTCGCGTTTGGTAATAATCTTAACAGGCATAGCTGCATTTTCCGCTTTAATAAGATTGTCTACCGCATCCAGTTTACGATTTACCTGTACTTCATCAATATGGCGGTTATCAGTCTCTAATATAATATTCAGCAGCTGTTTTTTATCTTCTAGATCAATGGTCTGTTGGAACTTCTTATAGCCAAGAGCTTGAACTTCCAAATCATAGCTACCTGCATAAAGCTGATTAAAATAGAAATGGCCCGAAGTGTCTGTCCTTATAGCCTTTTTATCAGGATATAAATAAACCGTTACGTTTGGTATCGCTTTGTTAGATTCGTTTTTTACAGTGCCACTAATCTGTAATTTATCTTGGGCATGAGTTACTATTAAGTTGCATGCACAAAATATCAGGAGAGAACTAGTTCGTATTAAGGAGCTTTTTGTAAACACTAGGTTATTTTTAATCAATCTAAATAATATTACAAAAAAAGGCAATTGAATTGAACTTTTCTATATGAAAACTGGCATTAATTCTATTTAATTCGATTTGATTATATCCTATAATAATTTTTTAATTGATGTATTTGACTGATTTATAGTGGTGTTTGACTTGTTTTTATCTAAAGTACAAGCAAAAGGTAAATTTAAATTAATTTGTATTTAGACTGATTATTGATTTGTTTTGTATCGAAATGCATTATATAAGTTTTCCCTTTATGATGCTTTTAATTTGAATTAAAGAAAAAAGGATGAGTAGATTTTGCTTTATTATAATAATCCATTGTTGTATGTATATTGCTTTTGGTGGTCATGCACAGCAACGGATTATTACATTGAACAGTTCCATTACTGAGACGATATTTGGATTAGGTGTGGGGAATCGTGTTGTTGCTACCGACGTGACCAGTGTCTCACCTATGGCTGCCGCAGCTTTGCCCCGTGTAAGTAAAAATCGTTCAGTTTCAGCAGAAGGATTACTTTCGTTTGAACCGAATATCATCTTAGCAAATGAAGGTGAAGTTCCTGCAGCAATCATTCGACAAGTACGCGCAGCAGGTGTAAAATATATAGCCTTAAAACCCAACTATACAATTCCAGGCGCTTTAAATTATATACAGCAAGTGGCTGATGCTATTGGTCAACCTGAGCTCGGAAAAGGAGTGGTATCCCAAACAAAGTTAAGTCTGAACCGTATTACTGAAGTGGTTAAAAGTGAAAATAAGGGTAAAGTTCCTCCAAAAGTTCTTTTTATTTATGCACGCGGTACGGGCACTATGAGTGTCGCCGGTAAGGGGAGTAGTTTAGATGCAATCATCCATTTAGCTGGAGGAAAGAATGCTATTCAAGAGTTTTCTGATTTTAAACCTTATACGACGGAAGCTCTGGTACAAGCTAATCCTGATATTATATTGCTGTTTGACTTTGGAGCAAGTAGCTTAGGTGGTGAGGAAGCGATTTTGAAGTTACCGGGTATGAGAATTACCAATGCAGGAAAAAATAAACGTATTCTTACAATGAATGCTTCTTTATTAGTCAATTTTAGTAATCGGCTACCTGACGCAATTTTGGAATTGCACCGAGGTTTTGTAAGAATAATGGATTCAAAGTAATCGATGTGTATAAAAGACAGAAGCTAATTTTACTGGCACTTGTATCAATTTTAATTGTCGTGTGTATAATTTCCTTGGGATTAGGAGCTTATTTTATTCCTCCCAAAGATATTTTTTCCTTGTTGATGCAAAAAACGCATTTAGCATCAGCAACACCCATCAACAGTATGCATGAGGATGTTATTTTTGAAATTCGATTACCACGCTTATTGCTGGGAATACTTGTAGGTGCAGCATTAGGTATCTCTGGTGCAGCTATCCAGGGAATATTTCGTAATCCATTAGCAGAACCCGGACTCATCGGTATATCATCTGGCGCATCGTTATTTGCGGTCATGATCATTGCTTTTGAAGCACTGGTTTTCACCTCAATTTCAGCTTGGATCGGTTACTATGTGTTAGCTTTTGGAGCGTTTGCAGGTGCAGGTTTAACAGCATTTTTGGTTTATCGTATAGCTAGTAAAAATGGTAAGCCATCCGTAACAACGATGTTATTGGCTGGAATTGCTATCAATGCTTTTGCTGGTGCACTGACGGGCTTGATGACCTATGTCTCGACCGAGCAGCAATTACGGACCATTACATTTTGGTTGCTTGGTAGTCTGGGTGGAGCTACATGGGAAAATCTATTGGCAGTTGCTCCGTTTATAATTATTCCCTTAATCTGTTTACCTTTTTTTGGAAAATCATTAAATGCATTCGCTCTCGGTGAAATGCAGGCCGATTTATTAGGTGTACAAACCGACCGTATCAAAAGGTGGGTTGTAGTCCTCTCAACTTTAGCTGTAGGAGCTTCTGTAGCAGTTTCAGGCATTATCGGTTTTGTGGGATTGATTGTTCCTCATATTATTCGTCTTATAGGTGGGGCAGATCATCGATTTGTTTTACCTGGATCGTTGCTGTTTGGCGCTTTGGTGCTGACGCTAGCAGATGTTATAGCTCGGGTTTCGGTTGCTCCAATAGAGCTTCCAATTGGCGTGATCACCGCCCTATTGGGAACTCCTTTGTTTTTATATATTTTGATAAAGGAAAAATAATTAGTTCAAATATAGGGTCTGTTATGTTACGTGTAGAGAAACTTAATTACGAAATCAAGGGAAGAAAACTCCTGAAAGATGTTACTTTTCAAGTACGGAAGGGAGAGGTATTGGCTGTGTTAGGTGCCAATGGCGCAGGAAAATCTACTTTGATGGGATTACTCTGCGGAGAAAAGAAACCCTGCTCAGGGAGCATTCACTTAAATGGAAAGCTACTGTCGGATTATACTCCATATATTTTGTCACAATGTAGAGCGTTATTGAGTCAGCAACAGCAAATGACTTTAAGTTTTAAAGTCGATGAAATTGTATTAATGGGACGTTATCCGCATTATAAAAATGTACCTCAAGCGCATGATCTCGAAGTTGTAGCCGAAACAATGAAACTTTGTGGTGTAGCATCATTTGCAGACCGTGATTTTCTAAGTTTATCAGGTGGTGAACAGCAACGTGTCCATCTAGCTCGGGTCTTAGCGCAGATATGGGATAATCCAGATGCACTCTTGCTCTTAGATGAGCCTATTTCAGCATTGGATTTACATTATCAGCAGAAAGTTTTAGGTATTGCCAAAGCATTGGCGCGCAAAGGACTCATGGTTATTTTGATCGTACATGATGTTAATTTTGCAGCTACATATGCCAATCGCATTATGATGCTCAAAAATGGCAGAAAGCTATTTGATGGTACGCCAGTGGAGGTTTTGAATAAGAAAGAAATCTATACTATTTTTTCAGTCGAATCAAATGTGACGATGAATCCAAGAACATTGAAACCTTATGTTCAACTTGAAGAAATGCATGTTGAATTTGATAGTTATTTAGAAAGATTATAAATAATTTTAATATTCCAGCTTATTTCATTAATTTTAACTGCGCAAAGCTTATTTTAAACTGTAATCATGTTAGTGAAAAGTAAAATAGTAGAGTTGGAAGATTGGCTTTTTGAGGAAGAAATCCCGGACGGTTATGTGCCTGATAAGCCTTTGGTTGAAAACAAAATCATTATTGAAATGGGGCCTGTACATATGGAGAATTTTCAACTTTCAACTTCTGGTCTTTTTATATTACATTCTAAAATGAACTTTGATAGACCTGTACAGATCCTCACTGAAATAGAAGGTGAAACGATTACAAGTCAATTTATATTTTTTAAACCAAAAGATGCAAAAATGCCCTATGGCATGAGTAGACATAATATTCGTTACATTCCTTCTGTGCGAACGACCCATCAAGTAGAACCTGGTATTGAATATATTTATTTTATAGCAGTTATATCTAAAGAATATTACCTCAATTTAATTAAGAGAGATTCATTGCTCCATCAACAGTTTGTGCATGAGATCGAAAAAGGGCAATATGCTTCATTTTCTGAAGAAGATCTTGTTGCTACCTACGAAATGCAACATACCATTTCTGAATTAATTGAATCGAAGAAAAAAGGAGAAATAAGAAGATTACATACCGAATCCCGGATTGTTGAATTGCTGATGTACCAATTTGAACAGTACAACGAACAAAAAGGAAATACGGATTCCTTGTTTCATGAGGAAGATATTCAACGGCTTGAAATGGCAAGACACATCCTGGAGCAACGTATCGCAAATCCACCGACCCAAAAAGAACTAGCTGCAGAAGTGTTAACCAGTGAAAGTAAACTGCGTAAAGATTTTAAAGAATATTTCTCAGTTACTATTCACGATTATCTAACACGTGTACGTATGGAAAAAGCAAAAAATTATTTGTTAGCGGATAAAAAGACAGTATATGAAGTAGCATTGTTGACGGGGTATGGACATCAAAATAATTTCAGTAGTGCATTTAAAAAGTATTACGGTATTTCCCCCGGTGAATTAAAAATGTAAGCACTTTTCAGCTAGACTTTCTTGTACACATGTGATTAGCTTATGTATATCTTATAAAGATTTTATTGAGTCATAATAGAGGGTTTCTAGAGGGTTCGTAGAGGTAAAGCTCTATATATCCTCTATTTTATCTCGATGTAATATCTGTATAACTACTTCACTAGTCTTAGTTAAATAGGAGAATATCTTAATGCGTGTCTAACAATATTAAAATCAGACCAGAAGAATGATTTAGGTATTCAAGAAGGAGTACTTTTGATAAGAGACTAAATTTTTAAGTGTATACTTGATGCAGAGATGAAGAATAATACTATAAAGCCTCTTGATTTTTTCAAGAGGCTTTATATTTTACTAGAATTTCCTATTTTGGAAATCTTTTTTAGAAAAGAAAGTTATAAGATGCTTCTTTTTATTGATTTAAAAACTCGGCAACAAAAGCATCAAATGCTTGTGGATTTTCTGCCTGTACCCAATGTCCTGCATTAGGGATTGTTTTTATTATGGCTTTTGGAAATTGCTTTTCAGGTTACTTTTTATCATTTATTTTTAAAATATTGTATTTTATAATAACCTTAAGTTTCTTCTTCATTAGATTTTGAAGAGCACTTCGTATCTAGGAGAAGTAAAGGTTTATTTAATTAAAATTGCGCAATCGATTGATGTAATTTGTGATTTTAATATGAAGGAACTAATATTTACTTTAGAATATAAACTTGAATTTTAGAAAGCTTTTGGAGACTATATAATAGTTTTCTAATCAACCAAATACTTAACTTATGAATCAATTCACTTTGCTACAAAGTAAAAGTTATAACGACCTTTATTATGCTTGTACATTTGTACTTAATGACTGTAAAATTAAGTATACGAAGTCAAACCTTAAAAACCTTCTAGAAACCCATGTTGAATATCCATCTTTACTTTCTTTAAAAGATATTTTGGCAGAATATAATGTTTCTGGTATGGCAGTTCGTAAAGGAAGTCACTCTTATGAAGAGTTTGAAACACCATTTATATGTTCCATTCAGAAAGAAGGTTGGCCGACATCTAGCTTCACTGTTGTAACTTATGCTGATGAGACCGGTTTGACATACATGGACCCTAATTCCCAAAAGCCGGTTTATAGTTCGATAGAGAATTTTGAAAAAATGGATAAGGCTATCATTTTATTGCTTGATGGAGAAATGGCAAAAGATGAAGCCAACTATAAGGAAAATAGGAGGTTAGAAATAACGGATAACATTATTCAATTTTTACCTATCTTTTTGTTGATCAGTGTATTTGCAGGTTCGATTTTCAATATTTTTATTCACGGTTACTCTTTGATAGCTTTTGTAGGGGGAATTTTTCTTTTTACAAGTTTGGTTGGAGCACTTGTAACTTGCTTATTAATTAGACATGATATCAATTCTCATGACCCTCTTGTAAGAGAAGTCTGTAGTTCATTTGGTAAAAAATCTAATTGTACCTCTGTTTTGTCCTCAAAGCAATCTTCATTTCTCGGGGTTTCTTGGACAGTATGGGGGGGGAGTTTGTTCATAAGCCTCTTTATTAGCAATATTTTTTTTCTCGGACAAGCTAGTAATCTCTTATTATGGGCATCTTTATCCATTTTGGTAAGTCCTTATTTGATATTTTCGATATATTATCAATGGCGCATTGTAAAACAATGGTGCCCTTTATGCTTACTTATTCAAGGGTTAATTGCCATAAACTTGTTTATTTCAGTTATATTTTTTCAATATTATTCATTTGATGTTGGAAAAATAAATTACCATCATTTATTCATTAATCTATTTTTAGGTATAGCGACTATGTTGCTGATTTATTTTGCTATTCCTGTTTTAAAAAGAGCAAATGATAGTAAAGAATATATGATGAAATGGATGAAATTTCGTTATAATCCGTCAATCTTTAATTCCTTATTAGAGAAAAGTAATCAAATCACGGTTCCTGTTAATAATATAGGAGTTCTTATAGGAGATGATAATGCCACAATTGAAATTATAAAAGTGTGCAACCCGTATTGTGGACCGTGTGCTAAAGCACATCCTGAATTAGAAAATATTATTAAAAATAATAAAAATGTTAGCGTACGTATTATTTTTACAGCTAGTGGTGAGGAGCGGGATATTAGAACCGCACCTGTACAACATTTATTAGCTATTCAAGAAAAATTTGGAAAATTAAAAGTACATGAAGCTTTGGATAATTGGTACATGTCTCCTAATAAAGATTACTCCATATTTGCAACAAAATATCCTTTGAAAGGTGAGTTAGAGCAACAAAGGGTGAAAGTATTTGCTATGCGTGATTGGTGTGATGAGATGAAAATTAGAGCTACTCCTACATTGTTTATTAATGGGCGAGAACTTCCTGATCAATATAATATAAAAGATCTTAAACACTTTTTCTAAAATATTATATACGGATCTGAACTTATTCAGATTAAAGTTTCCCACCATGACCATTGGCTTATTTTTATTATAAAATTGAAGCTTCAGCGTTCAAATTTTAAAAACTTGAGTTTTGGTAATGATAAAATTCAGATACTATTTTTTAATATTTATAAATTTATTTTGTTAAAACGATTCCCACATTATAAACAGATGGATGAGATGGACTGTGGTGCCACCTGTCTTCGTATCATTTTTAAACATTATGGAAAACTAGTTTCCATTCATAAGATCCGCAAGCTATGTCAAACGACCAAAAATGGTGTTAATCTTTTAGGCATCAGTGAGGCTGCTGAGAAGTTGGGGTTTCGTACTTATGGTGTTCGGCTATCACTGGAACAGCTCAAAGAAGTTGAGTTACCCTGTATATTACATTGGAACCAGAACCACTTTGTGGTACTTCATAAAATTCGAAGTGGCAAATATTACCTATCCGATCCTGCAGCAGGACTGCTAAGCTATGAAGAGAAAGAATTTGCTAAAAATTGGTTTTCTACCAAAGAACTGCACGCAGGATTGTCATTAATATTAAGCCCGGGACCTGATTTTTATCAGATTGACGAAGAAGAGCCTGAATTAAAGTTGGAGTGGACCAAAATCTTCACCTACTTCTTTAAATACAAGAAGCTGTTTTTGCAGCTTATTCTAGGTATGTTATTGGGTACAGTATTGTCTTTAATAGCACCCTTTCTTACCCAGTCTGTCGTTGATATCGGCATCAACACTAAGAATATCAGCTTTATAAATCTGATTTTGATTGCTCAGCTGATGCTCTTTGTGGGCAGTACTGCTGTCTCATTTATAAGATCTTGGATTATGTTGCATATTAGTACACGCGTCAATATTTCCATATTGACAGATTTGCTGATCAAGCTTATGAAGTTACCGATGAATTTCTTTGATCTTAAGACTCATGGAGATATTATGCAGCGTATGTCAGACCAGCAGCGGATTGAATCTTTTCTTACCGGAAGTACATTAAATACCTTATTTTCATTGGTTAATATGGTTATTTTTGGCACTTTGCTCATTATCTATAATAAAACAATCTTTCTGGTGTTCTTTGCCGCGACAGTGCTGTATACACTGTGGATTCTAGCCTTTATGAAATATCGCCGACAACTCGACGAGAAAAGATTTAAGATAGCTTCAGAAAATCAGACCTATATGGTCGAAATGATCCAGAGCATTAAAGACATCAAACTTAATAACGCGCAGAAGCAAAAACGATGGGGCTGGGAGGCCCTACAGGCTAAACTTTTTAAATTTAAAGTAGAAAGTTTGGCACTAGCACAATACCAATCAATCGGCTCTATGGCGATCAACCAGGCAAAAGGTATTCTAATCACCTACATTAGCGCCAAATCAGTTATCGATGGTGATATTACGCTGGGTGGTATGATGGCCATTCAGTATATAGTAGGTATGGTAAGTAGTCCCGTTGAATCCCTACTTGGCTTTATGCAGTCCTTTCAAGATGCAAAAATTAGTTTGGAACGGCTAAATGAAATTTATGAAACAGAGGAAGAGGAAAATATCCAAAAAGACTATCTCAGACAGTTGCCTGAAAACAAAACGATCGAAATCAAAAACCTGACTTTTCGTTATTTCGGAGCAGGAAATGATCCGATTTTTACCAAACTTAATCTGACGTTTCCCGAAGGAAAAACAACCGCGATAGTTGGCACGAGCGGTAGTGGTAAAACGACCATTATCAAGCTACTTTTACGTTATTACAATGCCGAAGAAGGAGAGATATTGATTGGAGGGAAAAAACTGGATCAGATTGATTTCGGACTTTGGCGAGACAGTTGCGGTTCCGTACTTCAAGAAAATTATATATATGCTGATACCATTGAACGCAATATTGCTATCAATGATGAGTTTGCAGACAAAACATTACTCAATGATGCAATCAATGTTGCCAATATGGAAGATTTTATTGCCAATGAGCCCTTTGGTCTAGCAACAAAAATTGGTACAGCTGGGAAAGGTATTAGCCAGGGGCAGCGGCAACGTTTAATGATCGCAAGAGCAGTCTATAAAAACCCGGCATATATCTTTTTGGATGAAGCTACCAATTCTTTAGACGCTAATAACGAAAAAGAGATTGTAGAGAAGTTAGATCAATTTTTCAATAATCGTACCGTAATTGTCGTGGCACACCGCCTGAGTACGGTTAAAAATGCAGACAATATCATCGTACTTGAAAAAGGTGCAGTAATAGAACAGGGAACACATCAGGAATTGACAGCATTAAGAGGAAGCTACTATGAGCTGGTCAAAAATCAATTGGAACTAGGAAATTAACGACTATGGAAAAGACAACATTTATGGAAGAAGATGTCCATTCTGAAGACTTACAGGAGATCATTTCCAAACCACCATCTTGGTTGCTCAAAAGAGGAATTACTTTTATTGTACTTACGGTGTTTATGATCTTAGGACTTTCATTTTTTATCCGTTATCCCGAAGTGGTTACCGTATCGATGAAATTTAATACCAGCAATTCGCCCAAAGTATTGACTAGTAAAATCAGTGGAAATTTGGTCAAAATGTTGGTGAATGATGGCGTTTTAGTAGATGAAAATACCGACATCGCCTATCTGGAAAGCGTAGCGGACCATAGCCAGGTATTGAGCCTTCTCGATAAGATGAAAAAAGTCAGAGGCGGAACCTTTGGCTTAACCGATCTCAAAGATATTGTTGCTCCTACAGAGTTGGAATTAGGAGAGCTTCAGAATAGTTATCAGAATTTTTATCTTGCCTATCTGAGCTATGTCGCTACAAACAAAGAAGGGATTTATCATAAAAGAAAAAGCTTCATCATAAATGAAGTCAAGTATATCAATGAACAGAGCCAGCGTATTCATCAGGGATTTGACCTTCAAAAACGGGAACTGGCCCTTGCGGAAGAGGAATACGCCAAGTATCAGATATTGGCCGATAAAAAAGTGATCAGCCAGCTTGAACTTCAGCAAAAAGAGGCACTATTACTAGCTAAACGTCAGTCTATTCCCCTAACAGAAAATACCATTATCAGTAATCAGAGCAATCTTCTGTCTAAAGATAAGGAGTTGTCCGAGATCAATAATCAGATGTTTGAGGAAGAGAAGAAGTTCTTCCAATCACTGAATACTTTTATTAGCGATGCTGAAAATTGGAAAAAACAATATGTGATCAGTAGTACCTCCAGAGGAACTTTGCAATATGGAGACTTTTTGCAGGAAAATCAATTGGTGAAAGCGGGAGAAGAATTATTTTATGTCAATGCCAATAACAATGATTATTATGGCGAAATACTAATCCCCCAAGGGCTGTCGTCAAAAGTAAAAATGGGACAGGATGTACTGATCAAAGTGCAAAGCTATTCCTTTCAGGAATACGGATACTTAAGAGGGAAGATTCAATACATATCCGATATACCAATTAAAGACAGTGTTTTCTTTTCTAAGGTAGTTTTGGTTAGAAGTGAGCAAGATTCTGTTATCAAACTGAAACCAGGTATTTTGGCTGATGCAGATATTATCACTGAAGATCAGTCTATTTTTAAAAGAATATGGTTAAATCTTACTAAATCATTGAAGTTTTGATTTGTTATTTTCAATAGCGGTTTAAAGCTATTCAATTATTTAAATTCTAAAAATATATTTACACAGAGATGCTAATATTAACACATGTATAATAATAAAATATCATTTTGGTTTGTTAGTATTAACACCTTGTTACAATATTGGAAACTTTTTTAAAAGAAATTAAACATCCTTTAAGGTAATTTTATTAATTTCATAAACTCATTATTATTGATGATGGATACTTTGATGTTCAATAGAAATTATTAATACTTTCCCAGATAGTAGGATAAAGTTGTATTCCCTGAAAGATAATGTTGGAAATTATGCCACACGAAATTATGGAGTAAGTAAAGTGCGAGGGAAATACGTAGCGATGATGGATGCGGATGAAATAGTAATCGCTTAGAGATTCAATTTTTATTTATGGAAAATCATAAGTTTGTTGGTACCATAGACGCAAATTTTATTAAGATAGATGAGAGTGGAGAAGAAGTAGAAACAGTAAGTTTAATATGTAGTTGTAATGAGTTTAAAATCAATATTTTGCTGGGAAATCCATTAATGCATTCAAGCCTTTTTATTTGAAGCCACTTATTGAAAAAGCATGAAATAAATTATGATAAAAGATTCCATTGTGATTCAGGTTATCATTTTGTTTTTCAGTGTAGCAAGTTTTTTAAAATCTTAGATATTCCAGACAGTTTAGTTAAATATAGAATCAATAATAATGAGATCACAAACACTAAAATTGACATTACCTGTAATCGGCTTACCTTCAATTGCTGTAATCCCCGGGTAACTGCCATTTGGCCATTGTGTTGCATAGATACCAGGAGATTTGATATCTGTATAAAGGGAATAAAGATGTTACGAAGGTAGGGATAGATAAAGACGGGGAAAATTTATCGGCATTTAATGTAACGGTACTCGCCTCAAAAAGTAACACTGACCTTTATAGTTGGGGAATTAATCCGTATGGAGAATTGGATAATTGCGCGATTAATTCTGCTGCAAATGATGATCTTGGAGTAGATACAATTACTAAAATCTCAGAATAGTCCAATGTAAAAGGAATCCCAAAAGGATTCAACTTTTCGGTGTTGCGAAAGGATAAAAGTAAGAGCTTGTGTATAGCCAATAGTAATTTTGGAGGTTTTCCTTATTTGGGTGCTGGTAGTGTTCATCGGCATCTATTTTAACGCATCAATGTGATATTACATTTTATTAAGGTTGCTATATCTTAACTTTTAAGTGAGAAGAAGAGCATCGTTCATGCAATACTCGATTTAAAAATAACAGGATGTATAAACTCCAAATATACGTTTGTGCAAGAACACAATGAATGAGTTTTTAAACACTCCGGTAAACGTATCGGAGTGTTTTTAGATTTTCTGTCATTATTAGAATAGAACTAGCGATAACAATGAAATTTATACCGGGATTTAATTTATTATTAATTATCTAAAAACTCGGCTACAAATGCATCAAAAGCTTGTGGATTTTCTGCCTGTACCCAATGTCCTGCATTAGGGATTGTTTTTATTATGGCTTTTGGAAACTGCTTTTCGATATTTGCTTTGTCTTCGGGCAGGATGTATCGTGACTTTTCACCAGCCAAAAATAAAGTAGGTCCTTTAAATATACCTGATTTGACACCTACTGTGATAAACGAAGTGTATTTACCTTTCAGAACGTCTAGATTGAAACGCCACCCTAGACTTCGGTCTTCTTTGATATACACGTTCTTCAATAAAAACTGGACAACTCCTGGTTCTTTAATATAGTGCTCAAGTGCTATCTGTACGTCTTTACGATTTTCGACAGTTTCAATATTAACGGCACTTAGTGCATTGAATATATCTTCATGATGCGGAGGGTAGGATTTGGGGGCAATATCAGCTATAATCAATTTAGCTACTTTTTCAGGATGATCTATAGCAAATTGCATGGCAACTTTACCACCTAATGAATGTCCAATAAGATCAATTTGATCCGCTCCAATAGATGCGATATAGGCAGATAGATCATCAACCATAACTTCGATAGACATCTCTTCACTATGAAAACTGCGCCCATGATTACGAAGGTCCAAAAGATGCACTTGTCTTTTTTCTCCAAAATTGCGGCCAAATGTTCCCCAATTATCGGACATGCCAAATAAGCCGTGTATAACTACTAACGGAATACCCGCGTTTTCTGCTCCATATATCTTGCTGTACTGTAGTTCTTCCAATGTATATTCTGTTTTAATGAGTCTTCTGTTATTGATTCAAAATTACAAAAAATAAATTTTATAGGCTTAAATGTAAAACGAATAACTATTGCGCATGAATAGATCTATCTGCAAAAGATAAAATGTAGCTTTGTAATAATAATTTTGTTAGAACGTACTGAAATTAGATATAGGGCATAAATGATAGCAGCATTTTTTCGTGATTTTGGAATTTTTTCGGAAGAGGAGATTGCACAAGTTCTTCAACTTTTTACGATCAGAAAGTTGAGTAAAGGAGATTATTTTGCTCGTGAGCATGAAAAAAGTAATGAAGTGGCATTTATTCGATCTGGAATCTTTCGCTCCTTTTATACAACTCCCAATGGTGACGATATTACTTATTGTTTTCGATTTCCAAATGATCTTATGGCGGCCTATTCTTCTTTTATAACTGGTGGTCCTAGTGTGGAAGCCATACAAGCTATTGTGCCGACAGAATTATATGTGATTCAGAAAAATAAACTTGATCAATTGGTTCTTGAGAAGCCGATATGGACTATGTTTCTTAAGATTATAGCAGAACAGCAATATCTAGAATTGGAAAAACGAGTTTTTCAATTGCAGAAGGAAACTGCCGCCCAACGTTATGCATCGTTGCTCAAAAATCAACCAGAATTTATCTTGCAAATCCCATTACATTATCTCGCTTCCTACCTTGGTATTACGCAAAGACATCTGAGTCGTATACGAAAAGAGATTACTTCTTAGTCGCTAATGTGATATTGATTTATCAATGTGACCTTAACGAATAAAAAGTAATCATTAAGGTTTAGATGGGTATAAAAATAATTTTTAGAGGCATTTTATAACTATTTTTTGTCTTGTATCTTTGAATATAGATTGCCTCTTAAAATATGTTGAAGGGTCAGATTTATAGTGATAATATCTGACTCCTTTTGCTTTATTATAAATTCATCTTTAAACCTGCCGATGCATAGGGAGATGCTCTGAAATAATACTCTTTATCTTGAAACATACTTTTCAATGTTCTATCTGTGATCTGAGCTGGTCGCCACAGATTCATACCAACTGTTAGCGGTATCGATATCTTTTTTCCTATTTTTATTTCTGGGCGAAAACCCGCAATCATATATAAATGTGAAAACATTTTATCTTTTCCTTCTTGTTGTAGAAGAGCTGTCTGGCCATTCATTTCTGCGATAAGATTTAACCGGAAATTTTTCGTCAAATCATATTCTACGGATAGCTCTAAGCCCTGCATAAGAGCTATCTTTACAGCATATTTCCCCTCAGTTTTCCAGTTGAGATAAAGGGCAGGAAAGACCATTGGGAAACCAAAAGAATTGTTGACCATAATACCACCGCCTAAATCCAAATTTGGTTTTAAGTGACGAATGAAAACAGTTCCGACATTGCCAAGTACATTTTTGAATCCTGCTTTTGAAAAATCAGTATTAGACATAAAAATACCTCCACCGATAGTCGCCAGTATAGACCACCGGTCGTTCAAAGGTCTTAAATGAGTTAGATTCATCCCGATATTTAATATTTCATCTACCACTAAGGGCGCTGTAAAGTTTTTATTGTCCAACTTTGCATAAGCACCATTCGCACTTATAGCCCAGAGTGTGGGACGTTTATTTTCGTTCAATTTTAAAGATAGAGGAATCGTCATGTTAGCCTGGTGAACCATAGCAGCACCTTGACTATCACCTACTTTTTCGCTTTTTTCGTTCTCTGATTTTCGGTAGTCCGATTTTCCAATATATTCGGTTTTCATTTCTATTTGTACTTGTGCCTCCACAAATTGGCAGTAAATAACCATTATAAATACGCAAAGCACTGTTTTTTTAATTTCAAAATTTCTGATCATATGAAGTATCTAAATTTTATTGAGACAATTGGTAGGCACTCTAACCTTTATTTTTATTTCCAACGGCGATGTGTCCACAACCACCAACTAGGGTCTTTTTGTATGCTTTTTTCCAGCATGGACGCAAATTGCCTAGTTATGAATTCTTCAGAAGTTGATGCCGCATGATCACATATCGGTGTAATATCAAGTTCCCACACTTGTTTATTTAAGGGGTGTAAGGAAACATATCCTACATATGTATTTAGTTGCCTTGCTAGTTTTTCGGCACCAGAAAACATGAAGGTAGTTTGTTGTAAAAACTCAACAGCAATTCCATTGTCATGTCCAGGAAATTGATCTGCAATAAATAATGTAATGGAAGGAGTTTGTTTTTCCCGTAAAAGTATCCTTAATGCATGTTGAGCAGGCAACAGGCGCATACCATGTTTGGCCCTTTTTTTATAACTTAAATAATTTAAAAATCTGTTTTTTAAAGGTTTATATAGAGCTTGTGTAGGTATGTTTGTAAATTGTGGTATTTTCGTTATCAGCTCCCAATTTCCGTAATGACCTAATAACAGTATAGCTTGACTTCGTTGTTTTTGGAGGCTATTGATCGTTTCAAGGGCTGATTCTGATAAATGTAATTTTACCTGACGAGGATGAAAATTTTCCCTTATAATACGGGCAAGATTTTGGTAGAAATTATGACGATGTATGTTAATTTCCTGATAGGACAAGTGAGGGAAGGCGCGAGCGAGATTTTGTACGCATACGCTTAGCCGATATTTACAAACTTGTCCAATGAAATAACCTAACATATTGATTGTTTTTAATGTTCCGAGAAATTTTAATACTATGCCGTAATTTGTAGAAAAACTAAATCCTATTATTTCAGTACTTCAACAAGTATCCCTTTTTATATCTGACAACCGGATGCTCCCTTACCCTTATTAATTTTTGAAAAAAGAAGAGGTCTGAGATTAATTTAATACTAACCAGAAAAATTAATCTTTATAGTCAGAACTGTTCTTATGTCACAATTACCTTTTAGACATATGTCCTGTAGAGGTTAAGTTTTCAGCGATATTTTTGTATAAAAAAAATATGCAAAAGAATATCTTAATTATTGGAGGTAAAGGATTGGTAGGGAAGACTATTTATCGGATACTTAAATCCAGAAATCCTGATGCTGACCTCTTCGTGGGAAGTCGGAAAGCTACTGTGGAAAATAATGAACTAACGATTGATGTCAACCAACCAGATACTTTTCAGTCTATTTTAGATAAAAAAATAGATATTATTGTGTTGAGTGTAAATGATAACGAAGACAATGTTTTACATTTTGCGGTTAAACACCATTTGGATTATATTGATATTACAAAACCAACTCCAGCATTGATGAAAGCCTACCACTCGCTCGTAGGTCATGATATCAATAGTCGGATTGTATTTGCATCGGGTTGGATGGGAGGAATAATTGCTGGTTTGATCAAGGCGAATGTAAACAGCATGACTGATATTGAAAAAGTTGATGTAGCCGTTTACTATTCTGTTAAAGATCTTGCAGGAGAAAGTTCTGCTCATTTTATGGCAGAAAATGTTGCCAAACCTTTTGTCCGATACCAGAACAATGAGCCCGTACTGATTAAACATTTTTTGGATACCGATTATTTTAATTTTGGGTTCGGAATCGGCCGTCGGCAAGTTTATAATTTCGACGTACCGGATTTGTATATCCTTAATAAAGTTGAAAAAATCTCAGATGTCTCTGTCAAGATGACCTATAATTCTAAATTTATAACCTGGTTATTAGGGACGATGCAACAATTCGGAATTTTTAATAAGCTGTCTCTTAATACTAGGAAGAAAGTTTTCGGATCGAGTGGAAATGGAGATTTAGCAGTCTTCGAAATTACGGTAGCAAATACTGATGGAAAATTTAAGAAAATTAGTGTGCTCAGTGAGAAAGGGCAGGCTGAATTGACTGCCTTATCAACAGTTATACATATTGAATCTCTTTGCAAAAATGTTTTTAATAATCGTGTCTATTTTGCGCATGAATTGCATAAAAAACAGGATTTGCAGCAACAATTAATGGAATATAAAACCATTAATGTAAAAATATATTAATGGATGTGGCTAAAATGTAGTGTTTACAAATTTAATTACGCTAATGAAAAATATAGTAATTATCAATGGACATCCTAATAAAGATGCGCTAAACTTTGCTCTTGTAAAAGCCTATATTGAAGGAGCCGAACAATCAGGAGCCGAAATAAAAGAGATTACAATTGCAGATATGGAGTTTAATCCTAATCTCCAATATGGTTATCACAAACGTATGGACCTAGAACCAGATTTAATCAAAGCTTGGGAAATGATTTTGTGGGCAGATCATCTTGTATGGGTACATCCGGTATGGTGGGGCGGATTGCCAGCCTTAATGAAGGGATTTATAGACCGTTTGTTTTTACCAGGTATGGCTTTTAAGTATCGACCTGATTCGATATTTTGGGATCGACTGCTGAAAGGTAAGACTGGGCATATCATTACGACATTGGATCAGCCGGGCTGGTATTACCGTCTTATCTATGGAAGACCAAGTATCAATCAATTGAAAAAATCAACACTACAGTTTTGTGGTGTTACTCCAATAAAGGTAAGCTACATCGGTATTGTAAAAACAGCTGATGAAAATTTGCGGAAAAAGTGGATCGAAAAGGTTAAGAGGTGGGGAAAAAATAATCTGTAGAATTAATAATTTTAAAAAGGGCTATATAAGTTTTAAAAATAACAAAGAAGCAGGTCTATTAAACTTGCTCCTTTGTTATACTTGTATATGTTAATTATTGATTCCAGCCACCACCTAGTGATCGGTATAAATCGACAACAGCAGCAAGTTCTGCCTTCTTAACTTGTGCAAGTTCCAATTCACTTTGTAGCATATTGCTTTGAGCTGTGATGACTTCCAAGTAAGTTGCCATTCCGGTTTCGAAAAGCACATCGGCATGTTGAATAGCTTTCTTCAATCGATTGGTTCTTTCTAAAGTGATGCGTTGCTTTTCTTTTAATTTCTCTATTGAAATTAAAGCATCAGATACTTCACCAACTGCTGTGATCACTGTTTGTTTAAATCGGATAACATTTTTTTCTTGATCAATTTGTGCGATTTCGTATTGTGTTTTTAGTTCACGACGTTGAAATATAGGCTGGGTAATACTTCCTGCGACGGCACCAAATAGGGAAGCTGGTATGTTGAACCAATTGCTGCTTTTGAAAGCATTGATTCCAGCTTCGGCACTGATAACTAAGGAAGGATACATCCTAGCTTTAGCATATTGTTGATAGGCTTTGGAACTGGTAACAGCAAGTTCTGCTTGCTTAACATCAGGTCTACGACTCAATAAATCGGCAGGTACACCCGCAGACCAATTGTCAGGAAGTTGAATATTTGCCAGTTTTTCTTTGATTTTAATCTCCTGCGGTAGTCGACCACTCAACGTTTGAATGGCATTCTCCTGTAAATGGATCTGCTGCTCAAAATCTGGAATAAGACTGGCCGCAGCAAGACGTTGCGCATCCACTTGCTCTACAGCCAACATACTGATGTCACCAACTTCGTATTGTTGTTGGACAATGCGTAAGGTACTGTCGCTAAGACGTAGATTTTGCTGTGCAATCTCATGTAGCTGATAAAGCATAAGCAACTGGTAATATCCCTGTGCTACTTGAGAAATCAGTTGTGTCTGTACAGCTTTTTTTGCTTCTTCGGTCTGTAAATAAGAAGCTAATGCTACGGTATTTTGACTCTTGATCTTTCCCCATAGATCGGCTTCCCACGATAGTCCTAACGATGCTGTATAATCTTCAACATGATTTTGACCTAGAAATTGTCCTAGACTCAACCCATTCATACTATTATTGGATGGATTAGTACTGTTTGCTTTTATCTGCAATTGCAAATTTGGTAAATAGTTAGCCTTAGCTTGTTTTAACATCAGCTGCGATGACTCGATGTTTTTAATGGCGAGTTGCATGTCTACATTTTGATGGATGGCACTATCAATCAGAACTTGTAAAATAGGGTCTTGAAAGAAGTCTCTCCATGGAATGGAACCTATGCTCGTTTCTTTTACTCCTTCTTCTTGATCACGAAACTGTGTAGGAAGGGCAGGAGCAAGATCCTTGTTGCTGATCAGTTTATCGGTTTTACAAGACCATGCAATAAGGGGTAATATGAAAGCCATCAGTATGTTTACTTTTATATTCATGTATTTCAATTTTGTCATTGTTTCACTAAACATTAGTATGTGCGGGTACTCTAACCACTTGTGATTGGTCCAATTCTTGTTTTTCCGTAGGCTTTGGACTTACTTTCTCTTGTATATATTGGAAGAAAATAAAAAGTACCGGAATGATGAATAGGCCAAGTACAACTCCACTGAGCATACCGCCTGCAGCGGCAATACTAATAGAGTGATTTCCTTGCGCTGAAGGACCAACTGCTGTCATCATTGGGATCATTCCTACGATAAAAGCGAGTGAGGTCATAATGATAGGCCTTAGACGTAGTTTTGCAGCTTTTAGAGCAGCACTTGCAATCGAAAGTCCTCGTTTACGTCCCTGAATAGCAAATTCAACTATAAGAATGGCGTTTTTGGCTAATAAGCCGATCAGCATAACCAAGGCAACCTGAACATAAATATTATTGGATATATCTGTTAGACTAATCGCAGCAAATACGCCGAAGATTCCTGTTGGAATAGATAGGATAACTGCTAATGGAATGATATAACTTTCATATTGTGCAGCAAGCAGGAAGTAAACAAATATCAAACACAAGATGAAAATAAGAGTAGACTGTCCACCCGAAACAATTTCCTCTTTTGTCATACCTGAGAATTCATAAGTATATCCTGTAGGGAGGTGCTGTTTGGCTACCTCTTCTACCGCACGAATAGCATCTCCTGAACTGTATCCAGGTTTTGGAATCGCATTGATACCAATAGAATTGAATAGGTTATAGCGTGATGCTGTCTCCGGACCATATACACGTGTCATGGTAACCAGCGTATTGATAGGAACCATATCTCCCTGACGATTTTTAACGAAAATCCCGTCCATAGAAGAGGGCTCGGTACGGTCTTGTACGTCAGCCTGAACCATGACGCGGTAATACTTACCGAATCGGTTAAAGTCTGAAGCCTGCGAGCTTCCGAAGTATGCCTGCATGGTCTGCAAAATACTTTTGGTACTTACACCGAGCTGTTCAGCCTTGATGTCATCAACCTGCAGTTCGTACTGCGGATAGTCGGCTTTGAATGTTGTGAAGGCCATCATAATTTCAGGACGTTGCATCAGTTCTCCAATAAACTGTTGTCCTACAGTACTAAATTTACCCAGTTGGCCACCAGTTCGATCTTGTAAAACCATATCAAGTCCATCAACATTACTAAATCCAGGAACAGTAGGGAAAGTAAAGACGAAAAAATTAGCACCTTTAATTTTAGATAATTTCTGGTTAACATCAGCCATGATAGCATTGATATCTTTTATAGCTCCCCGTTCTTTATGTGATTTAAGTAAGATAAAAGCCACACCAGCAGATGGGCTAGTTGACTGTGTCAAAATATTGAAGCCGGCTAAAACATTCAATGTTTTTGTAAAATCGGCATGTTGCAACTGTTGTTCTGCTTCGGCTAATGCGCTTGATGTACGGTCTAAAGATGCTCCTGCTGGCATTGAAAGAGATATTGCAATAAAACCCTGGTCTTCCGAAGGAATAAAACCAGTTGGAGTCTTGCGAATCATGACAACAGTAAGCAGTAATATCACGCCCAAAGCACTAAATGCAATCCATTTGTAACGAATTAAGAAACGCAGACTACCGATATAGTTTTTAGTTAATCGATCAAAACCGACATTAAATCCAGCAAAAAAGCGTTCTTTAAAGTTGAGTTGCTTTTTATCAGATTGGTTATGATGCGTAGACTTTAAAAAAAGTGCACAGAGTGCCGGGCTCAAAGTCAACGCATTGATAGCTGAAATAACAATAGCAATGGCCAAAGTAAAAGCAAACTGCCGATAAAATACGCCTGTTGATCCCTCCATAAATCCGATTGGAAGGAATACCGCCGACATAACTAATGTAATGGAAATAATGGCTCCTGTGATTTCACTCATGGCCGATGTTGTGGCCAGTTTTGGAGACAGATGTTCATTCTCCATCTTAGCATGTACAGCTTCGACGACGACAATAGCATCATCGACCACAATACCGATGGCGAGGACAAGTGCAAATAGTGTCAGCAAGTTGATCGAGAAGCCGAATAACTGCATGAAGAAGAAGGTTCCGACGATCGCTACAGGAACTGCGATGGCAGGAATCAGTGTTGATCTAAAATCTTGTAAGAATAGGAATACGACTAAAAATACCAGTATAAAAGCTTCTATTAAAGTATGTTTAACTTGGTCGATGGATTGATCCAAAGCATCTTTCGTATTATAAAGTACTAAGTATTTGACCCCTTTTGGAAAACTTAATGAAGCTTTTTCCATAAACTCCTGGATCGCAATCTGAATATCATTGGCATTGGAACCTGCCAATTGCATTACACCGATATTAAGTCCAGGTTTACCATTGATTCGAGTGTGGCTAGCATAGGTATAAGAACCCAATTCAACACGGGCAACATCCTTAAGTCTTAAAACCGAACCATCTGTATTAGAGCGAATAATAATGTTTTCGTAATCGCTTGGCTGGTTAAGTTTTCCTTTGTATTTGATAACAAATTCGAAAGCCTCTTTACTGCTTTCTCCGAATTTTCCGGGAGCTGCTTCGACGTTTTTATCCTGAATGGCCGCCATGACTTCCTCTGGTGTCAGTTTGTAAGTCGCCATCTGATTAGGCTTGAGCCATACACGCATCGAATAATCTTTACTTCCGCCAAAGGGCAAAGCTTGTCCTACTCCGGGGATACGTTTAAGTTCAGGAATAATATTGATCTGCGCATAGTTGGTAATAAAAGTTTGATCATATTTGCTCTCATCTTCCGTATAAAGATCTAATACCATGATCAGACTGTTTTGCTGCTTGGCGGTTGTGATCCCCGCCTGTACAACTTCGCTTGGAAGTTGGCTGGTGGCTTGGGAAACACGATTTTGGACATTGACTGCAGCTTGGTCCGGATCAGTTCCTAATTTGAAATAAACGGTAATCATGAGAGAACCATCATTACTGGCTGTGGAACTCATGTAACTCATATTTTCCACTCCATTGATGGACTCTTCAAGAGAGGGGGCTACAGCACGGAGTACCGTTTCGGCATTTGCTCCGGGATAAAGTGCCGTAACTTGCACTGCTGGTGGAGCAATATCGGGAAACTGTTGCAAAGGAAGTTTTAGGATCCCGATGATCCCCAATATGACGAGCAGAATGGAGATAACTGTAGCAAGTACGGGTCTTTCTATAAATTTTTTAAACATTTTGTTTATCGTATTACGTTTTAGTTGATGCTGTCTTTAGGTAGTGCTTGTGGGGTGATCACTTGACCATCTTGAAGCAAATCAATTCCCTTATATACGATACGGTCTCCTTCTTTAAGGCCGTTACTGACGAGGTAATTGGATCCGCTTTTGCCGATGACTGTGATAGGCTGTTGCACTACTTTGTTTTCTTTGTTAACAGTATAAACGAAAATTTTATCCTGCATCTCGAGGGTTGCCATTTGTGGTACCAATAGCGTATTGTCATATTTTTTCTGCAATCGTACACGTCCCGTATTTCCATTTCTTAAAACACCTTCGGGATTCTTGAAAGTAGCACGTAAAGTAATGGCTCCGGTGTTTTTGTCAAATTGACCGTCCACCATATCGATCTTACCAGTTTGATCATATATACTTTGATCAGATAGCACTAAGTTAATCGGAGGAAGATTGTTTAATTTTTGTTGTAAATTAATTCCTGCTGTGTTGTTTTTGAATGCAATGAAATCATTCTCGCCTAGAGAAAAATATACATGTAGATCCTGTACATCAGACAGAGCCGTTAATGGTTGTGCATCAGATGGGCTAACCAAACTTCCTTGCTTTTTTTGCAATCTCCCGATAAAGCCATCAGATGTGGCACGGATCAACGTATATCCAACATTTATTTTAGCGGATTCAATTGCTGAAATGGCAAGTTGAACATTTGCTTCTGCTGCATTTCGGGCGCTGATTGCTGTTTTGAGCTGGAAATCTGTCAATACCTTATTATTGACTAACCGTGTCTTTTTCTCTACTTCTAAAGACGCATTTTCTAATGCTGCACGGGCAGATAGTAAATTAGCTTTCGCTTGATTAAGTTGCTCTTGATAAGGACGATCATTAATTTTGAAGAGTGCCTGACCTTTCTTAACTTTTGCTCCTTCATCGACAAAAATACGGTCCAAAATACCTTCTACCTGAGGTCTGATTTCAATGTTGGCCGAAGCTTCGATGCTAGCAGGATATTCCTGATAGACTGTTTCCTCACCGTTTGATATGGTCATTACCGGTAAGTTAGCAGGGGGAGGAGGTGCTGGTTTGCTTGTTCCTGTAGTACAGCTGTACAGGAAAATTGCAGGTAAAAAATAAAGCGCCTTTACTACATTAAGTTGTTTAACACTGTTAAGTGATAAGACGTAAATTCTCTTAAAATCCAGTAATAGATGTGTTTTCATGTTATATTAAAAAATTGAGGTATGGTATATTTAACGCTGTTAAATCCTTTAACGTTGTATTATTTAAGGTAAAAAAAAACTAATCAGTAAGCGAACGTGTAATTCCGTAAATCGCGTCTTTTAAAACTTGTTGGTTGGTAATATCTCCATTACCTTGATTCACCAGATTGATCGATATTAATCCATGTATAATAGACCAGTATGTAAAGTACTTTCTGCAGATCAGTTCTTCCGAAGGATTTTTTTCTTTCATAATTTCTCGGATAACGTCACTGATCATCTTCCCGTGTGATTCAGCACATTTATATGTTTTTTCAAAACCACAGCAGGCAGTTCCGACACCAAACATTAATTGATAAAGTTCACGTTCCTCGAAGGCAAAATCCCAATAGCTAAACCACATAGTTTCCAATTGTTTTTCCAGATTTGTTTCTGTAGATTTTGCTTCTTTTACTTTTTGGGCAAGGAGCCTGTAACCTTGGTTAGCAAGTTCTGTTAAGATAGCATCTTTGTTTGCAAAATATTCATAAATCATGGGTGCCGTATATTCGATGATATCGGCGATCTTACGCATGCTCAATGCTTGCCATCCCTCTTCTTTTACAATCTGAAGAGAGGCGTCAAGAATATTGCTTCTATTTTCGTCTTTAAGACGTTGTATGCGATCTTTACTAGCCATGCCTTATAAGCATAAATGATTTAACAGTGTTAAGACAAAATTCTGATTTTTACTTTTTATTTGTGACATATCAAAGTCATTAAATAAAAAAGAGTAATAAACCATTGTTCATTTAAGATAAACCTGCTTTTGTTATCATTTTTATTGATTTTATGAGAAAGATCATATAAATTAGTGAAAAATATATTTTTTAAAATTCATAGATCTGATAGATAGATGTTTAGAAAATATGCTTAAATAAAACAAAGCCATACCTTTTCAGATTGGCTTTGTTTTAAGAAAATTAGGAATCACTTATTTGTTCCACCATAATTTATTCGTAATCACATCATCGCCCTGTTGTGCAAGCGAAGCCTGATAGTTGACTTTATTGGTGCTTTGCTCTTTAATCGGGTAAACCAGACGACTAGGGATAGCATCTCCGATTTCAGGATTGAAAGTATAGGTAACAGGCTTTCCATCTACAGTACCACTCCATACCACATCTCCCTTTTTAATTAAGAATAAAGGATAACCGGTACGTCTCACTTCAGACCATGATTCAACGCTTTGATTGAATAAAGCTAAATATTTTTGTGATAGTACGCGTTCTTTATTAGCTGCAGGCAGCTTGTCTAAGTAAGCAGTAATGTCGGATGCAGCCACTCCCCATTTCTCTAGGGATGCACGTGTACCATTGATATATTGAGTTTGATCCCAATTGTTGTTCTCGGATAATAAGAAGGCAACTTCTGCATACTCCAATAATACCTCAGCATAATCTGCTGCATTGATAATATCTCCAGGTAAAGAAATCTTGTCTAGGGGAAATAAATTGCCAGCAGCTAATGGTAATCCATATGGCTGGCCAAAATAGCTGCCATTTTCAGTCGTTGGTTTTGCATATTTAGTTAGTCTAGGATCTACGATTGTAAATGGACCTCTTTTCCCTTGTAAAGCTTCTACGATGACATTAGAAAGCGCAAAATCTTTTCTATTTGCCGTAACTGTGGCACGGTATAATGGTGCTTCATTTGGTGAAGTTTTTGAATACTTAAATGTCGCATTGTCACTATTGGAGGTGAATACGCCTTTTTTTATAGCATCATTAATATGAGTGTTTGCTAAGTTGGCATCTTTTGTTTTGATGCGTGTCGCTAAACGTAAACGAAGAGAATTCGCAAATTTAGCCCATTTTCCATTATCACCTTTATAAATAACATCAGACGTACCAAAAGTTTTATCCCCTTGGTATTTGATTAAAGTATCTGCAGCCTGTTGTAATTCAGTGAGGATATCCTTGTAAATCTTTTCTTGACTAGCATATTTTGGAGTCAAGTTATCCGGATTCTGTTGCAAAGCCTGAAAATCTGGATCAGCGTTACCAAAGGATTGATACGGAATATTACCAAACACATCAGTTAATGAGTGGAAAGCATAAGATTTTAAAATGCGCGCAATGGCAATTTGATTGACATTGCTACCTGCTGTTCCTGCTGAAGCAGTTGCTTTCGTTTTTTCATCTGAATTGAGGTTAATAATTTCATTCAGGTTATTTAGTGATTTATAAGTTGCTGTCCAATAATTATCTGAGTAATTTGTTGGTATTTGATAGCGAGACTGATCGGTGTAAATATTTTGTGCAAAGTATTGCGAAAATAATTGTGCCCCTCTTAAACTGATATCTTCGCTGCGTAGCGCATTCACTAATTGTTTTTCGGCCGTCACTAGTAATGTCGGTGTTGTTACAAAAGTGGGACGATTGGGATCGGTATTGATCTCTGCAAATTTAGACTTCGAGCATGAAGATGCAACAAGTGAAATACCGATTACTGAAGTATATAATATATTAATTATTTTCATTTTTTTAGAATTTAAGATTCAAATTGAAACCATACGTGATAGGCAAAGGAATATTTCCTCCTTCAATGCCTTGTACATTACCGCCACTGGAAGTAAACTCGGGATCAATGTATTTACTTTTGGTATAAATATTCCAAAGATTACGGCCATAGACATTTACACCAATATTTTTAATGACTTTGGTATTGGTCAATTTGAAATTATAACCTAAGGTAACTTCTCTTAATTTAACAAATGTAGCGTCAAAAATTGAAAATGTAGTCGGACCATTGTATTCATTACGTGCCCATTGTTGAGCAGTGATATTAGTTGTGTTTTGTTGAATATTAGTTACATCGTATGTCCCATCGCTATTAAATGCAACGTCACCTTTAACTCCATCAAGTACAATTCCTGTTTCACGTATATTATTGGCAGCTGTTTTATCCAGAATACCAGAATACATACCTACCTTATAGGTTTGTGAGAAGAATTTACCTCCAACACGACCGGATACTAGAAATCCTAAATTGAAGTTTTTGTAATGAAAGCTATTTTGAAAACCAAAAGTAAAGTCAGGAAGAATTGATCCTAATGGTACTAATTGTGAGGTCTTCATGTAGGTGCCATCTGCTTGAATAACACGTTGTCCATCGGAAGCATAAACAAAATCATTACCCAAAAATTGACCGTAAGATTGTCCCTCTCTTGCCACTAATTGGACTAAGGAATTGCTTAAATTTAGCGTATTGACTTGGTCGTCTAGTTTAACAACTTTGTTTTTATTTTTTGCCCAGTTTATTGTTGCATCCCAACTAAAGTTTTCTGTTTTGATCGGAGTACCATTAAGAACAATTTCGATACCTTTATTATTCATCTTACCTGCATTAAGCCATTTGGCTTCATATCCAAAAGACGAAGATACTGGAACTGGGAAAATTTGATTTCTTGTCGTGTTGTTGTAATACGTAACGTCCAAACCTAGACGATTTTTGAATAACTGAAAGTTGATACCTGTTTCCCATGATCCTGTCCGTTCAGGAACAAGTTGATCGTTTGGTTTTATTGCTGGTGCTGTATAAGAAGGGGAACCTTCAAAAGATTGTTCTGCCTCATACAATTTTGCAAGTTGATATGGTTCAGTATCATTACCTACATCCGACCAACCCAATCGAACTTTACCAAAACTTAACCATGGCAAATTTTTAAATGGTTCTAGATTACTAAAAACAAAACTTCCCGCTAAAGATGGATAAATATAGGACCAATTTGAAGAAGGAAGCGTTGAGGACCAGTCATTACGAATTGTAGCATCTAAATAAAATAAATCATTATATCCAAAAGAGGCACTTCCGAAAACTGAAGCGATGCGTTTGTGATACTTGAAATTATCTATTTTAACAGAATTTGCGTTTTTTAAATTATAGTAATTAGGTAGAATTAATCCTCCTTGGGTTATAGCATAGTTGTTTTGCCAGCTTTTGTCTCGGATATTTCCACCAGCAAATGCCACAAGTGAAAATTTATCCCAGTTCTTTTTAGCAGTCGCTATAAACTCATAATTATACTCATTGAGTTTATTGTTTGTTTCTTCATATTGCGATGTGCTTCGCGAGTATACGGCAATACGGTCCTGTGCTTGCAATGAATAGATATCACCATGTACTTTTGCACCCACGGTTAACCAGCTGTTCACATTGTATTCGGCTCCGATATTTCCATAGAAACGATCTCTACTGTCTTCCATGTAAGATTCATATGCTGACCAGTACGGATTGTCGATAAAACGAGTTGCTTCAGCAGCAGGTGTATTTTGCCAGCCTGTACGGTTCCAAGCTAATGGTGTTCCATCTGCACGTTTGTAGTTTTCAAGTATTTTATAGTCGACTTGTACCGCACCCCACTGGAAAGCTTCAAGAATAATATTTCTATTGGAAGCACCAGTCCATGGGCGGCCTACAGAAGAGTTGCGGATATAATTGAAATTGGAGGTTATTTTGACTTTCCCCAATTGTGTGCCACCAGAAAAATTAAATGCATTTCTTGTCAAACTTGAATTCGGGGTGGTACCTTCTACATTTTTATTGGTGTATGAAAAACGGTAATTGGTGCTCCCACTGTTACCTGCAATGGCAAAATTGTTGGTATTAGCTATTCCAGTTCTGAAAAAATAGCTAACATCATTTTTTGGATAAAGCCAAGGTGTTGGATTCAGATAATTCGCTTCATCTTCAGGGTTGAGGTTATACCATTGTAACACCGGTGTTCCATCTAGTTTTGGCCCCCAGCTTTCATCGGAAGCATAATCGACAATCTTGTAATCTTTTCCATTAATGTTCTGAGTTTGAAAATTGGTCGAATAACCCTGGCCGTAAAGATGTTGTCTTTTGGGCAATCGGGTAATATTCTCAAAGTCAATACCAGTATTAAGAGATATTTCAACCTTTTCACCCTTTGATGCACGTTTTGTAGTAATCATAATAACACCGTTTGCCGCTCTCGATCCATATAGTGCCGCTGCTGTCGCCCCTTTTAATACAGAGATATTTTCAATATCATCTGGATTAAGATCCTGAATCATGTTACCTATATCTTTCCCCGCGCTACCATTGATCGTAGAACTTGAATTAAAGTCTGTGTTGTCAATAGGCGTACCATCAACTACGTAGAGAGGCTGGTTATTGTTTGAGATTGAATTGATGCCGCGCAGCAAGACGGAGGATGAGCCGCCCATATTTCCACCTGAAGTTGTAACTTGAAGACCAGCAACCTTTCCTGATAATGCACTTAACGCATTGGTAGGACGAGTTTGTAACTCAGTTCCTTTTACTTCTTGTACAGCATATCCCAGAGATCTTTTCTCTCTTGATATACCTAATGCAGTTACAACAACTTCGTTAAGCTGTGAACTAGTAGGAGTTAACTGTATCGTATTTAAGCCTGAAATATTTGCTTGAATCGTTTTAGTTTCAAATCCAATGTATTGTATTTGTAGTGTAACCGTATTTTCGTTTGACGGAAATTCAAATAGACCATTTACATCTGTTTGAAACTGCTTTTTACTTGAAATATCAGTAATCGTAGCACCTTGAATGGCAGTATTGTGCTCATCAACTACTTTTCCTTTTATGGTAGATTGTGCGTACAGTGTGCTTGAGCTAAGGCAAAGCGCTGCTGCGACGACAAAATTTGTTGTATGTTTTGTCATGTTGATAAAATGTAATATATGAAGTTAGGGAGTCTTTTGTTATAGGAGATAATTGTATATCATTAAGCTAAAGTACCTCCTAGAAGCATTCGTTTTATGTACATACAGGTAGTGTGTTTTTTCATTATTTTTTGTTAATGATGCAAATATATAAAATCCACCTGATAAGTAGTCTTTGTTTTTGTATTTTTTGTTAAAAAAATGTTAAAATGTGCTCTTGTTGCATTTAAATGCTACTTTGATAAAATTGGTTGGATTTAAGTATATAATCTTTTTCATCATTATTTATGATTTATAAAAAAAGTCGATATCTCAAGATATCGACTTTTCCAAATGTTTTTTATACTCAGTTTATCTAATTTTATCTTGCACCTGGAGGACAATGCTGTTTTAAATAATTTGTAAACAGGGTTTTCAGATGTTGAGAAGTTCCTTCTCCTTCGTTGATGGAATGACTTCGATTTGGATAAGACATGAACTGAAATTGCACATTATTTTTAACGAGTTCATTGATGAGAACTTCTGCATTTTGGTAATGTACATTATCATCTCCAGTACCATGAATGTACAAAAGATTACCTTTGATATTTTTGGCATATTTTAGGGGTGAACCGTTCTGGAAATCTTCTAAATTTTCCTGTGGTAAACCCATATATCTTTCTTGATAAACATTATCATACAATAATTGATCGGCAACAGCAGCAATAGCTATACCTGTCTTATAGATTTCGGGATATTGTCCCAATAGATTTAAAGTACTGGAACCTCCACCGCTCCAGCCCCATACTGCGATCCGCGAACTATCTACAAAAGACCATTTAAGTATTTCTTTTGCTCCCAATGCCTGATCTCTGATATTGAGCTGTCCGATTTTGCGGTAGATACTTTTACGCCATTCAGTACCTTTGGGCGCAGGTGCACCTCTATTTTCCAGTGAAATGTAGATGTAACCGTCTTTAGACATATTGCCGCTATATAAGCTGTTCATACCAGCTCTAAAATTGTCCAATACAGTTTGTGAAGCAGGTTCGCCGTACACCATGAAAACTACGGGATACTTCTTTTTGGGATTGAAATCCGAAGGTTTGACCATCCAGCCATCTAAACTAACACCATCTGCTGTTGTTACTTTGAAAAATTCAGTTACCCCATCTTCAGGTTTTTTACTTATTGTACCTCTAAAATCGATTAAAGTTTTGTGGGTTGGTAATTCAATTAAAGCATTGCTCTTGGCTGTTTTGTTGTTACTAAAATTGAAGATCGCGATTTGCCCATTTTTGGCAATATCATATTCGCAAGTTCCTGAAAATTCTTCCGGTGTAAGTCTTTTTGGAGCTCCACCTTTGGTTGATACCGAATAAAGATATTTTTGTGTTGCATTATTTGGTGAAGCACTGAAATAAATTATTTCTCTTTTTGCATCGAACAATTCAATATCGATGACATCATAGTCTGCATGCGTGATTAATTTCTCATTGCCTTGAAGATCGATTTGATAGATCTTACGCCAACCGTCTTTTTCTGAAACCCAAATGAAAGCTTTGCCATTTTGAATCCAGTCCCATCCGGTTGGATCGTTATTGTTCCAACGTGATTTAATATCTATCCATGAATCATTTTTTTCACTATGAATATTTTTAGCGTTATTAGTAGCAACATCTATTAAATAAATTTTACTTTCATTTTGCTTTCTATTAAGTTGCTGTAAGATGACTTGTTTGCTGTCTAGACTCCACTCCATCCTTGGAATGTAGTGCTGAATAGCATCTCCAGGAACTTGTATCTGTGTCGTCGCATCTGTAGCTAATTGGTAAGTCCAAATGGTGCATGCGCTAGGTGCTTGACCCACTTTTGGATATTCAATAGGTATTGTATAAGAGTAGATACTATCGGTATTATTGATCATTAAGAAATTACGAATAGCGCGTGCGTCGAGTTTCCAGTAGGCAATAGCATTTCCATCTGGAGACCACCTAAAACCATCTTTGCATCCAAATTCTTCTTCATAGACCCAATCAAATGTTCCATTTATAATACGATCAGTACCATCTGTCGTAATTTGTTTTATTGCCCCTGTTGCAAGATCTTCAACATAAATATTATGATTGGATTTAACCACATATGCTACTTTGGTACCTTGTGGATTAAATTTAGCAAACATCAGTTGAGACACAGGGAAAGATGCGCCCAGTTGAGTCAACTGGTTTGTTTTCTTGTCAAAGACCCAATAGTCGCCTCTCGTTTCCTCACGCCAGACTCTTTTGCTATTGGTGTACAATAAAATACGTTCTTTATTATTCGAAATGGAAAAATGACTTATCTCTAATGCATTGGTTTTACCTGTAGGTACCAGCAATTTATTTGCTAGAAATAGCGTGCGTTGAGCACTTTTGGGATTGATGAGTTCAATACCCTTTTCAGAGAATTCATAATATTGTCCATCATCTTCTGCCCAAAATCGCTGTGCCAATAGCAGATTTGGAAAGTAGCATACTATTAGTAATAGTATTATAATACGTATATTTTTCATGTATATTTTTACTTAGGTGCTTTTAATCTGTTCCTTGATCTTTGAGATCATAGATCTCATTGAGTTCACGTTCTAGATATTTTCCTAAACGATGATATCCAGAATCTTTAATAACATAGTCATCTTCGATTCGTATACCTCCAAAGTCAAGGTGCTTATTGAGCAGATCATAATTAATAAATTCGTGATGCAAATTTTGCTGTGCCCACATTTGAGTGAGTTCAGGTATGATATAGATACCGGGTTCTACTGTCACGACGTTACCAGCCTCTAATTTTTTTCCTAATCGTAAGGATTTTATACCGAAGGTTTCGGTGTCTTTTGGCTCGTCTGCGGTGTATCCCACATATTGTTCGCCAAGATCTTCCATATCGTGTACATCTAGTCCTAGCATATGACCCAAACCACATTGGAAGAATAAAGCATGTGCATGTGCCGCAACAGCATCTTGCGCATTTCCTTTCATGAAACCAATTTGGATTAATCCTTCAGCAAGTGCTTCGCAGGCTTTTAAATGGATGTTTTTAAAAGCAACTCCTGGCTTTAATGTTGCTTCAGCAGTTTTAAATGCATTTAAAACAACAGCGTATAATTCTTCTTGTAGCGGGTTAAATCTTTTTCCTACAGGAAATGAACGTGTTAAATCTGACGCATATCCTAGCGCAGTTTCAACACCAGAGTCATTTAGCAATATATCACCAGCTTTTATTTTATGATATTGGATATGATTGTGTAATATCTCCCCATGTTTGGTCACAATGGGAGGGTATGAAAATGACATTTGTCTATTTTGTGCAAGATGTTGAATAGCATTACTGATTTCATACTCATGCATACCCGGCCTTGTCATTTTGATTGCTAGACGATGCATATCCACAGCTACGTCCACCGCTTTTTCTAATTCTGCGATCTCTTCTGTTGCTTTTATATTGCGCTGTGTTACGACGGCTTGGATCATTTCGACAGATGGTTTGATCTGGTCAATGGATAAGCCTAATACATGTTGAAGTAATAACTTGTTGTGTGCTTGATAAGGTGGTAGGTAACGTACCTGATTACTATTTTTAAGCACTTTTTCCAAATACGGCTGGAGTTCATGAAAAGGTCGAACTGCTGCGATTCCTACCCATTGCGCTTTTTCTCTTAAAGTCTGTTGTTGACCCATCCATACAATATCATCAATGGTCATTTCATCACCAAATAAAAGAGTTTCTCCGGCATCGATATCGACAACAGCCGCTAATTTCGGACTCTTGATCCCGAAATAATACAAAAAACTACTGTCTTGACGGAAAGGATAGGTATTGTGTTCAAAATTGATAGGATTTTCAATGTTTCCTAAAAAAAGGAGAACACCTGATGAAAATTTAGAGCTTAGTTCTCTTCTTCTGTGGACGTATATTTCTTTTTCAAACATGATGGAATGCTTTTTAATAAAGTATAAATTTATGAAAATAGACTTGAACAAAAACATGTAAGACACCTATTTTTCTGATTGTGCTATTTTACGGTTGTTAAATGTTAAAAATCGGTTGGTATGTTAACCTATCGTTGCTTTAATTTTATCCTTTTAAACTTAATACTGCTTTCATTTTTCTTTAATATGTAGATCATTACTTTGCGCCAAATCGCTTAGCATGATGAAACCATACTCATTAAAATTATTTAAGAAAAGTACCCAAATGACACTCTGTGTAGCACTTCTATATGCTATGCAGACAGAAGTGGTTTGGGCAAACAAAATTGCTTCTGTTTCACCTGTTGGAACAGCAATAGATCAAGAACTCATTAAAGGAGTAATTCGTGATCAGCAAGGTAATCCTGTAGACGGGGGAACCATCATAAACGAAGCCAATAAACAAAGTACAAGAACAGAATTTAATGGAAATTTTTCTATTAAGGGAAAAGTTGGAGATCGACTTCGAATTTCTTCGTTGGGGTATAAGACTCAATTTGTAGAGATCAGAAACGCTACTCTAGAGATAACCTTGGAAAAAGATGCATCAAAATTAGATGAAGTAGTTGTAACAGCTATTGGTATCAAGCAACAGAAAAAACAAATTGGATATGCAACACAAGAGGTGAAGGTCGATGTCTTAAAAGAATCGAAAACCATGAACATCGGTACAGCACTAACAGGGCAGGTATCAGGTTTGATTGTAAATAACCCTACGGGGATCTTCCAAGCACCCTCTTTTCAATTGCGTGGAAAACCCCCATTGATCGTGGTTGATGGTATTCCTGTGGAAACAGATTTTTTTGATATACCAAGTCAAAATATTGAGAACATCAATGTGTTGAAAGGTACAGCTGCTTCATCACTTTACGGTTTACGAGGTAAGGATGGGGCCATATTAATTACTACAAAAAGTGCTAAAAATGAAGGCTTAGAGTTTTCTTTTGGTACCACCAACATGTTTTCTGCAGGATTTACCGTTTTTCCTGAATCACAAAAGGAATTCGGAAGTGGATCAAATGGAAAATACGAATTTTGGGATGGAGCAGACGGGGGTATTTCTGATGGTGATATGGCTTGGGGTCCAAAGCTAAATGCAGGACTTAAAGTACCGCAATGGAATAGTCCGATCCGAGATAAGGTTACAGGTGAAGTAACACCATGGTGGGGCGACGTAAAAGGTACAAAATACGACGATAAATCACGCTATGAAAGAATACCAACAGATTGGGTGTCACACGATAACTTGGAAGACTTCTTAGGAACAGGATTGATTACAGAAAATAATGCTACGGTATCTTACCGCTCTGAAAAAGTAAGTATATTTGGTTCTGGAAAATATGCCTTTCAAAAAGGGCAGGTGCCGAATACAAAATTGACGACCGGAGGTCTGAATTTAAACACATCTTTTCGTTTTAGACCGGAAGTGCAGTTGGATTTGAATCTTTCTTATAATAAAGTTAAATCACCTAATTATCCTCGGTATAACTATGGTCCCAAAAATCATATGTATACCATTTTATTGTGGATGGGTAATGATGTCAATGGCAAAGAGCTTAACGAACATCATTATATTCCTGGTCAAGAAGGATATCGTCAAGCAAATTATAATTATGCATGGTATAATAATCCTTATTTCGCAGCGTACGAACTTAATCAAATATATGACCAGGACGTGTTGCAAGGTCAGACAGCATTAACTTGGAAAGTAGCGCCCGATTTTACAATAAAAGGTCGTGCTTCTGCCAGACAAAAAAATGTTTTTCAGGATATGCAAAGCCCTAAGTCTTATATGAACTATGGTGATTCAAGAAATGGAGATTATAAAAACTGGGATAGTAATCAGTTAAATTTTGATGCTGATGTTTTGGCAACTTACAATAAGGAGTTCTCAGATCAATTTGGGCTTACTGTCAATGCGGGTGCTTCAACTTTCAAAAAAACATACCGTCAGTTATATCAAACGACCGATGGATTAGTAGTACCTTTTATATACAGCTTAGGGAATACGCAAGGACCTGTTAAAGCAGAAAGTGCATTTAGTGAAAAAATAGTCAGAAGTGCGTATGCCACTGTAAATTTTAATTTATTTAAATCAACATATCTTAATTTATCAGGACGTAATGACTGGTCATCTACCTTCTCAAAAGAAAACCAATCCTTTTTCTATCCTTCTGTATCACTAAGTTCCGTAGTGTCGGACTACTTTAAACTACCTGAACAAATTGATTTTATTAAACTATATAGTTCTTGGGCATCAGTTTCATCCGATTTAGATCCGTATAGCATTTTAGCGACTTATAAGAAAGATGTAACTTATGGTTCTACACCTTCAGTGACTTATCCTGCAGGAATTGTGAATCCTAATATCTTACCACAGCAATCTAATTCTTTAGAAATAGGTGCCGCATTTGCATTATTTAAAAATAGATTATCAGCAGATGTAACATATTATGAGGTTATTGATAAAAACCAAATTATTGATTTAAGTATTTCTGCAGCTTCAGCTTTCACATCCCGTAAAGTTAATGCAAACAAGTTTCGCACTAAAGGTTTAGAGATCTCTTTAACTGGTAATATTATAAAACAACAAGAGTTCTCATGGACCTCAACAGTTAATTGGTCGAGAGCAGTAAAGAGACTGGAAGAGATTTATAAAGACCAGGTTAAAATGGGTAACTTAAAAATTGGTGATCGTGCCGATAGCTACTATGCAACAGTCTGGGAGAAATCAGCTGATGGACAATTGGTCCTTAATGCCAATACAGGTATGCCAATTCGTAATCCGTTTCCCCAGTATCTAGGATACTTTCAACCCGATTGGCAATTTGGTTTTGCGAACAGATTTAAGGTTAAAGATTTTACGGTCAATATAGATATCGACGGATCAATTGGAGGGGTTATGAATTCGACTACTATTGAAAAGATGTGGTGGGGAGGAAAACACCCTTCTTCAGTATTGTACAGACAAGAAGAATATGATGCTGGAAAACCTATTTATGTACCTGAAGGTGTTGTTGTAACCGGCGGTGAGCTGACTAGAGATGTTAATGGTAATATTACCTCTGATACACGTACCTATGCTCAAAATAGCAGAGCAGTAGATTGGCAGGCATGGAGTCAAAATTACCCTTATCAAGCTCGTGTCTCAGAAGCCGAAAACAAACTATTTGCCAATGTATTTGATCGTTCATTTGTCAAACTACGTCGAGTATCGATTGGCTATGATGTTAATAAACTATTTAAATTGAAGCATCTGAAAACATTAGACGCGTCTGTATTTGGTTACAACTTAGCCATGTGGAAAAAAGTACCATACCTAGATCCAGATTTTGGAGTGGGGAATGACGGTAATCTGCAAGATCCATCTACACGATATATTGGTTTATCTCTTGATTTTAAATTTTAAACAATTCTATAAGATGAAACTTGTTTTCAAACATATAATACTAGGGTTTGGTCTGCTTACTGTAATAGGATTGCAGTCATGTAAAAAATTGACAGATGTCAATATTAATCCAAATGAAGCATCTACAACACATCCACAGGCGCTATTGACAAAAGTTGAATGGGATGCCTTTAGGACTTGGCATGGAACTTCGCCTTTATATGCATTAAAAATGATTGTGCAAACAGATGGTGAAAATGCCAACCAAATTTATAACTGGCAACGTGGTAGTTTTGAGCAGTATAGTTTTTTGCGTAATATCACTAAAATGACTGAGGAGGCAGAAAAGATCAGTGATAATAATTATCAAGCTTTAGCCAAATTTTTTAGGGCATATTATTTTTATAACTTAACCTTGACTTTTGGCGATATTCCATACGCGGAAGCTGCAAAAGGAGAAAGTTCTGAAATGTTTCTGCCGAAGTATGACACACAAAAAGAAGTTTTTGTTGGAATCTTAAAGGAGTTAGAAGAAGCAAATACTTTATTGAAATCAAATACCAATCCGATTAATGGAGATATTATTTATGGGGGAAATTCTGATAAGTGGCGAAAGCTGATCAATTCATTTCGATTAAAAGTATTACTTACTTTATCCCGTAAAAGTGCAGACTTTCCTGTAGATATTAAATCAGAGTTTGCAAAGATTTATAAAGGAGAGACTTTGATCGCTGATGCCACAGGATCAGAGGACGGACAATTAATCTTTTTAAATCAAGAAGGTAATCGCTATCCCGAATTTAATTCAAGTGGTTATGGATCGGGTATGTATATGGACTCCACTTTTATTCAACGATTGCAGGATCATAAAGATCCACGTTTATTTGTTTTGGCCACACAAACACGTTTAGGAAAAGAGGCGGGTAAGGCACTTGATGATTTTAGTTCATATGAAGGCGGTAATCCTATTGTACCTTATGCAGAAGTCAATGAAAAAGCTGTAAAAGGGAAACTATCGAAGGTGCACGAACGCTTTTACAAAGATCCAACTGCCGAACCATTGGTTCTGATAGGCTATTCAGAACTACAATTTATAATAGCGGAGGCAATAGTAAGAGGATGGATTACAGGAAATGAGAAAGATTGTTATGTGAATGGTATTAAGGCATCTTTTAAATTTTATGAGAATTATGCTAAAAATTTAAATACCTACGTTGATGCATCACGTTTAGAAAGTTATTTGTCACAAAAAATGGTTAATTTGGATAACGCAAAAACTTCGGAAGAAAAACTGGAACGTATCCTTATGCAAAAATATTTACGCTCTTTTCATCAAGGAGGCTATACAGCATATTTTGATCATTTAAGAACGGGTTATCCAAGTTTGCTTAAAGCCGATAACGTAAAAATTGCTTACCGTTGGATGTATCCTCAAGACGAATACAATAATAATACGGTACAAGTCTCTGAAGCGATTAAACGTCAATTTGCAGGCAATGATAATATAAACTTACAGACCTGGTGGTTGAAATAATGGAATCTAGAAGACAATTTATAAAAAAAGCGTCAGCATTAGCTGGCGCTACAGCAGTCGTTAATTGGTTACCTGAATCAATTCAACGCGCATTAGCTATTGAAGCACCGTTGGGATCGACCTATATGGACGCAGAGCATATTGTCTTTTTAATGCAAGAGAACCGCTCATTTGATCATTGCTTTGGTACACTCAAAGGGGTGCGCGGTTTTAATGACCCTCGAGCACTAAAACTACCTAACGGTCTTCCTGTTTGGATACAAGGAAATAAAAAAGGAGAATATTTTGCACCTTTTCATTTAGATATTGTTAATAGTAAATCCACTTGGATGGGGTCTTTGCCACATGGTTGGCGAGATATGGTAGCCGCGCGTAATGATGGCCGGATGGACAATTGGCTGGAAGCAAAAAGTTCAGGTATTAAAGATTATAAAGCTATGCCGCTTACGATGGGCTATTATAATCGGGCAGATTTACCTTTCTATTATGCATTTGCCGATGCTTTTACTGTCTGCGATCAACATTTTTGCTCTTCTCTGACAGGGACAAGCGCTAATCGCTCCTATTTTTGGACAGGAACAGTGCGCGAAAATCCACGTGACCCTGAATCAACCGCCCATGTGGATAATGGCCAAATCAATTACAAAGATGTAAGTTGGAAATCTTATCCAGAACGGTTAGAAGAATCTGGAGTATCTTGGAAGGTATATCAAAACGAACTGAGTATCCCTGTCGGATTTGAAGGTGAGGAAGAAGACTGGTTGGCTAACTTTACAGATAATAATCTGGAATTTCACAAACAATATGGTGTCCGCTATCACCCTGCGCACCGTACCTGGATGGAATACAAATTGAAACAGCTAGAAAAAGATGTAATCGGTTTAAAAGACTCAGTCGAAGAATCTAAGTTAAAAAAGCAAATTGAAGATCTAAAACAAGATTTACAGCGCTTTTCAAAACAGAATTTCGAAAAGTTATCCGATCTACATCAGGCCATTCATAAAAAAGCTTTTGTAACTAATATTGGTGATCCTGATTATCATCGGGTAGAAAAATTGGTTTACGAAGATAGCCAGGGTAAGCAGGAAGTTGATGTACCTGCTGGAGATGTGTTTTATCAATTTCGTAAAGATGTTAAAGAGAAGAACTTACCTACAGTGTCGTGGTTGGTAGCCCCATGTCGTTTTTCTGACCATCCTGGGTCGCCTTGGTATGGAGCTTGGTATGTTTCGGAAGCATTAGATATTTTGACAAAGGATCCTGAGGTCTGGAAAAAAACAATCTTTATACTGACGTATGATGAAAATGATGGATATTTCGATCATATTTCTCCATTTGTCCCACCTTTGGAAGGTAATAAAGATTCCGGAAAGACTGCTGTAGGTATCCATACGGCAGATGAATATGTTACTAAAGAACAGGAGCGGAGAAGAACAGGGAAAACCGATTCGGAACTGGAAAGCCCGATAGGACTAGGGTTTCGAGTTCCATTAGTGATTGCTTCACCTTGGTCTAGAGGCGGATGGGTAAATTCGGAAGTTTTCGATCATACCTCTTGTTTACAGTTCTTGGAACAATTTCTACTCCAGAAAACAGGAAAAGATATCAAAGAAACAAATATTTCCTCATGGAGAAGATTGGTATGTGGAGATTTAAATTCTGTATTTCGTAAAGTAACAGATACTTCCCTTGATTCTTTAGTTCCTGTTAATCGGGATCAGTATGTGGAGCGTATTTATAGTGCACGTGCAAAGAAATTACCAACAGAATTTGTACAGATCGCACCTTCAGAATTGGATCAAATTCGTAAAAAAGGTTTACCAACATCAATAAAAGCTATACAGGAGAAAGGTATCAAACCAGCATGTGCATTGCCATATGCATTGGAAGTCAATGCAGAGTTGGAACATAATAGTTTTGAAATTACTTTTGAAACTAAAGTTCCGGTTAAATCGAAGAAAAAAATTGGAGTTCCTTTTCAGGTTAGATCCCAAATGGCTTATGGAAAAGTAGGTGCAGGTCAGGTTTGGAATTTTGCGGTTAAAGAAAATGAACCTTTGAGGTATGCTTGGCATATGGATCAATTAAAGGGCGATAGTATCGAAATGGAGCTACATGGTCCTAACGGCTTTTTCAGAATGTTCAAGTTGCATAAAGAAAAGCCACATGCCATCATCGTTAAACAATATCACAAAAAAAACACGATAGCATTGGAACTGAAAAAGATTAATAAAGGACACAGTTATTTGATTAAAGATCGGAATTATGATTGCTTTGAGCCTTTTTCGCTAGATCAATCTTTTTCAGGTACCAAAATACTTGACTTCAGCAAAAGCCATGGATGGTATGATCTTGAGATAACTTGTAAAGAAGATCCAGAATTTTGTTTTGTATTTGCTGGGCATATTGAAAATGGGATGCCAAGTAAGACTGATCCCTTAATGGGAGATGTAATTAATCATTCTTAGGTCGACCAATATATAATGTAGATCGTTGGTATTTTTAAGGTTGATAAAAAAAGCGCACTTCATAGGTGCGCTTTTTTATCTGGCGACAAGATGACGAAATTCAAACAGCTTATGGATTAAATACCAGCATCATGTACACAGCAAATAGAGCCAAATGAATAATACCTAAAATAGGAGTAGTTCTTTTCCCTAAAAAGCTGATCAAGCTTAGTAAGAGTGTCATTGTAAATAAAACAGTTTCTGTACCAGTTAATCCAAATAGAACTAATTTTCCTTTTAGTAATCCTACTAGCAGTACAGCGGGAACCGTTAAACCTACAGTCGAAACAAAAGCACCATGACATAAGTTGATACTTCTTTGAAATTCGTTATTACGAGCTGCTTTAACCGCTGTAATAGATTCCGGGGTAAATACAATGATAGCAATAAGAATACCACCCAATGCTATTGGAAGTTTTGCGGTAGCAATACCATAATCAACCACCACTGCCATTTGATGTGATAGCAATACTATTGGTAGAATCATTAAAATAAGAAGGGCTGAACGAATCCATATTTCCTTTTTATCCTGAAATTTTGGGGCATCTTTATTAACAGAATTTTGTATCTGGCTAGGATATTGGATTTCAAGATTTCCTTTTGCCGGTTGTATGTATAAGTGACTATATCCTTTTAATTGATAGTAAAGAAATGCGATGTATACAAGTATAATTAAAGTTGAAATGAATATCGCTTGTAAAGTCGTAAATGCGCCATTGCCTGCTCCTTGAATAAAATTAGGAAGTAATAATGAAGTTGCTCCAAGTATTACAATCATTGAAAAATAAGACAGTGTTCCCTGAGCATTATATTCTTGTTCTTTATATTTGGCACTGCCAAGTAAAATGCAAAGTCCTACCACAAGATTCATGATAATCATCATGACAGAAAAGATTGAATCCTTTCCGATTGTTGGAGATTCTGCTGGACCAAGCATAACAGCAGCAATCAAAACCACTTCGATCGTAACGATTGAAAGTGTAAGAATAAGTGTACCAAAAGGTTCTCCTAACTTATGTGCAAGCTCGTCCGCTTCTTTTACAACACCAAAAGAAGCAGTTAAAATTGTAGCCAAAAGAATGATAAATATGGTGATTGCCGATACAGGAGAAAATGTTGTTTTAAAAATCTGTTGATCAAATAGCATTAAACCGATGACAATAATCCAGATGGTGATTAATCGGATTATTGTTTTTGTACTCAGTATTGTTTTCATATTGTTTCCGTATATAAATTACTGATACAAATATCTTTACTAAAAGTGGTATTAATTTTAACATTTGATAAAAACTATATGTAACGTAATTTTTTTGTTTTAGCGATAGATGCACGATTTCTAGTTTAGGAAGAGTATTTCTTATTATATTCAAGCCTGTATTCGTAATTTTTTTGTGTTGATTCGGAGTTACTAGATTCAATAATTGATATTTTTAGTATATTCGTTTTGATAACTATAATAAAAAATCTAAATCTTTGTTACAATTCTTTAAAAAATGTTAAGAAATCATTTAAAATATAGTGTTCTCTTTTGTTTATTGGGAGCAAGTGTAAGTTCATGTCAAACGACAGATCAAAAAAAAGAAACAGAAGTAGAACATAATCCTGCAAAACAAGTCGTACCTGAAAGAGCTAAAGATTTGATCGGTCGTTGGGATTTGAATGTGGATAAAGATGGAAAAGTAGTACCATCTTGGATTGAAGTAAAACTATCTGGATTTAACACATTGGTAGGAAGTTATGTTGGTGACAGTGGCAGTGCTCGCCCTGTTTCTCATGTAAAGCTTGAGGATGGAAAATTTTCATTTGCTATTCCGCCACAATGGGAAGGTGGAGAAGGTGATTTTGTGATTGCAGGTGAATTGACGGCTACGGGTATTAAAGGGACCGTGACGACTAATAAAGGTGTTAGCTATAACTTTACAGGTGAAAAAGCACCTTATTTAAATCGTACAGGAACTGTTCAATGGGGAGAGGCTATTGAGCTTTTTAATGGTAAAGATTTGACAGGTTGGAAAACGATTGGTGGCGAGAATAACTGGTCGGTAAAAGAGGGGATCTTGACGAATGCAAAGGCGGGTGCTAATTTGGTAACAGATCAAAAATTTGAAGATTTTAAATTAGAAGCAGAATTTCGATATACAACCGGTGGTAATTCTGGTATTTATTTAAGAGGAAGATACGAATTGCAAATTGAAGACAGTCCAAAGGATCAACATCCAGGAAGTCTCTATTTTGGCGGTATCTATGGCTTTCTAGCTCCAAATGAAATGGCTACATTAGGACCAGATCAATGGCAGAAGTATGAAGTTACATTGGTTGGAAGATTGGTGACTATTGTCGCAAATGGTAAGACGATTATTAATAATCAAGAAATACCAGGAATAACAGGTGGTGCGTTAGATAGTAAAGAAGGTGAACCAGGACCTATATATTTACAAGGAGATCATGCTCCGGTTGAATTTAGAAAAATAAAGATCACACCAGCTAAGAAATAATAACAATACAAATAAAAAAGCCTCTTTCTACTGAAGGAGGCTTTTAATTTTATAAGATGATTTTTACAAATTGACCACTTGGATCGAACAATAAATCGATATCATTTGTCAGTTCGACTTCAAATCCAGCAGTAACTTTATAGATGGCGCTGATTTGTGCAGTTTTATAATTTGTATCCACGTAGCTGACTATAGTAGTTGAGATAAAACCCGTTGGAATAGCGGTATCATTGTCAGATTCTACTTCTTTCCAATTACCTTCTTGATCAAAATCAACTTCGATTCCATTGGCTAACTCCACACTGTAAGCTGTTTTATTTGTTGCAGTAGGAGTTTGTTTCTCTGTTTTCCGAATTGTTATACCTTTAAAATAAGTATCAAGAAAACTGACCGCCGCTGCAGGTAATTCGGTGTTTGGGACTTGATGATCATCATCTTTGTCACATGATACCACGATGAATGCAAGAGCAAGTAAGGCTGTAAATGTTAAAATTAGTTTTTTCATATTTTAATTCTATTAATCATCTATTTTAGTAAACTGCCCTTTTTTATTAAACTCCAATTCAAGACCATTTGAAATTTCAACTTCAAATTTACGGCTTGACTTTTTGATTTTTACAATGTGGGTATTAGGAAAACTTTTTGTAACATAATTTTGAATTGATTTTGGTACAAATTTTAAAGGAATAGCGTTATTGTGACCATCTACTTCTTCCCAATTTCCTGATTTATCAAATTCTATCTTTGTGCCATTATTTAAAATCACTTGGTATTCTTTTGAAAGTAGATTTTCTTTTTCTTCAATTGTACTTGTGATCTGATTGCTGGCAAAATTGTTTTTAATAAATGTTTGTGCATTTGCAGGTAATTGATTGCTGTTAATCACCTTTTTTTGTGCATAACTAACTGTCGATAATGCTACTAAAGCAACGATCGCCATTGTTTTAATTTTGTTCATAATATATCCTCCTATTTATTTATATAACAAAGTTCCCATACAATTTGGTAAAGAATTAGGAATTATAGCTTTTGTATCTTAAAAATATGAAAATTATTTAAGTATGAGTAATTTATGCTGATGGTCTTATTTGTCTCTATGATTGTTTTAACTATAGAAAGACCTAATCCATTTGAATTGATTGCAGTATTTTCTTTGTGAAATCGATCAAAAATATTTTCTGCCTGTAGTGCAGTGTTTTTGCCTGAATTTGCAATTGTAAAGAAATCCTTATGAATATCGATTTTTATAAATCCATTTTTTGATTTATTATAGTTGATAGCATTACGGAGTAAATTGGAAATTAATATCTTTACCAGATCCACATTGAAATCAGTGGAGAACTTTCCATGTTCAAGAACTTCTAAAGTGATTCCCCTAAATTCAATCAAGTCTGCTAACTCTTCACACGCTTCGTGAATTACGCTATTAAAATCCACTGTTTGCGTAGCATCAAATTGATTGTTTTCAATGCGAGATAGCATAAGTAATGCCTTATTTAATTTAATCATACGTTCTAAAGCTTCTTTAGTTTCACTGATCGTGATTAAATGATGCTCTGCCAGTTGTTCATCTTCTAGCAGTAATTCTAGTTTATTACTACTGATCGCTAAAGGCGTCTGTAACTCATGGGAAGCATTTTCAATAAACAGTTTTTGTTGCTGGAATATTTTTTCATTGCGATCAAGCATTTTATCGATTTCGGTATCCAATAGAATAAATTCGCTAACATTACTGGTGATCGGTACAGCTGTTTTTATTTTCCCAAACTGGTAGCGCTCTAACTTGTCAAGAATTTGATAAAAAGGCTTAAAAGCACGGTGAAATACAAGGGTGTTGAGTAAAAATATACTCACAATAATCAAGATGTATAGTATTATCAAAGCAGTTGCCAGATCATATTTTAGTTCATCTTCTTCTACGGTTGAAGTTCGAATTTCCAGTTGATACAGCTGTTTGTCCTTACCATAGAAGTAAGTATTTAAAATTCGATAAGGCTCCATATCCTCATCATATGGCATATATATGAGATCGTTTTTGAAAATATTTTTTTCATCCTTGTTTACTTGCACATCAGATTTGGTGATTTTAAACTGATTAATACCAAATGTATCCGTTTTTAGAATAGATTCATCTTGGTATGCAGCACGAATAATTTCAATTTTTTGATTCTTTAAGCCGTCGTCTACATTATCATACACTTCTTCTGTGATGTATGCATAAAATAATGTTGCCCACACCGCAATTACAATCAAAATCATGATTGTAATGTATCTTATAGTGTAATTCTTGAGCGACTTTTTCATTAAAATATCTGGTTTTAAATAATGGTAATAGTAGTTAGTGGCAAGATCACTTCACCAGTTTTTGAAGCTCTTCAAACAATCGTGAATATATTTTTAGATCTTGGCCATTATTGCCTTGTAGATCATTAGATCAATTTGTATCCTATACCATAAACAGCCTGGATATCGATATCAGCATGATTATCTTTTAATTTTTTTCTTAAATTTTTTATTTGTGAATAAATAAAGTCTAAACTGTCAACCTGATCAATATGATCACCCCAAATTGACTCTGCTAAGCTATTTTTTTGAATAAGCTTAGTTGGCCTGATAATAAAATAATAGAGTAAATCAAACTCTTTCCGGTTGAGAATCACCGGTTTGTTGTTAATCTGTATGCTTCTGTCTGTTGTGTTTACTGCAATATTTTTATACGTAATGATATCATCACCATGTTGATTCTTTCTGCGTATAATCGATTTGATCCGTGCATGCAATTCTGCCAAATGAAAAGGTTTGGCTAAATAGTCATCAGCACCTAGCTCTAAACCTTTTACTTTATCGTCTACAGAATCTTTGGCCGACAGGATGATGATCGATTCTTCTTTTCCAATTTCTTTAATCTTTTCTAAGAGTTGCAATCCAGAACCTCCGGGTAACATTATATCGAGTAAAATACAATCATATGAATAAATTGATATTTTCTCTAATGCGCTATTGTAATCAAAAGCTTGTTCAACAAGGTATTTTTCAGCTTCTAAAGATTGCATGATAACCTGGCTCAAGGCAACTTCATCTTCGATTAGTAATATTTTCATATCTTTTAACTAGCTAACAAAGTTAATTCCGAAATTAGGAAAGACTTAGGAATTAAAGTCCAATAACAACTACGACAATATCATCATTATGATAAGCAGGATGAAAATGGGAAATTGCTCTTTGATTTTTATAAATCATCAGCTCATCATAGACCATTTTTTTCAGAATTCCTTTACCTTTTCCATGTACAAATTTTATTTCAGGCATATCCCAATATATTGCTGCATCCAACATATCGCGCATGTAGGTGAGAGACTCATTGGCTAATTCATCTGGTGTGTAATCCTGCCAGTCGTATAGAAAGGCTTCAGCATGTAAATCTATTTGTACAGGGGGTTTTTTCATGTAAATCTTTTTGCAAAGGTACAAAAGTAAGATTAACAGGCTACAAATAAAGTTCAAGGAGCTTTACTTAACGTCGACAGCTGAATGGAGTCGGTCATACCATTTTTTGATAGTCGCAGCTTCCTCATAAGACTCTTTTTCAGCATGAGTAAGCATAATATCCTGTATTTGTATTATTAGATCATTATGGTCCTGAAAAATACCATTGCTGTCACGATAGTCATTAATTATTTCGAGCAAATGATTAAGCGATTTCATCTTGTGATATAAAATATGATGCTTTTCACCAATTTGATCTGCAATTTCTTCATACGCTACGCTAGAGTCATTCGTTTGGTTACGTGCCTTATTATAGAGCTGGCCGTAACCAGCAAGACGATGATTAAGATCATAAATCGTGCTTTCAAGATCTTCAATGAGTACAATGAGATTTTCTTGAATTTCAAAATCTTTTGATACGATTGACATAATACCCCTTTTTGTATGAATATAATTAAAATTTTGATCATTTTAAATTACAATAGTGTAAAACAAAAAAAACGCAATAAAGTTTTTTTGTTTTGCATCGAGCTTTTTATATCACCCATACAGCCAGTTTAAAGAAGTTTTAGTGTATATTATTAGTTTATTGTACCTTTGTTAAGTAAATAAGATTAGAGGCTGTTACAGGACTCTACATCTACCTAATGGTTGAGTATAATTGGGATTTTGTACTTAATATAGAAGGGAGGAAGTTCAAATTGATCTTTCTCCCTTTTTATTCGAAAACTTCAGAAAAGATTATTGTATATTAAATTAATGGGAAAAGAAATCACTATAAACGGGTATCAATTGGAAATTTGTTCCAATTCACCTCAATCTGCATTGTTTGCTGCGCAAGGTGGGGCTACGCGGATCGAATTTTGTCAAAATTTGGAAAATGGCGGCATCACACCTTCTTACGGTCAGATCGTTCAAGCAAGAAAGTTGATCGATATTGGAATACATGTCCTCATACGTCCAAGAGGAGGTGATTTTGTTTATTCCGATTTAGAGTTTGATGAGATGATGGCTGATGTACAGTTTTGTAAAGAGGCTGGCTGTGATGGTGTGGTGATAGGAGTAATGAAGAGCGATGCAACAGTTGATATTGAACGAACGAAAGCCCTTGTCGATGCTGCAAGACCCATGCATGTAACCTTTCATCGCGCATTTGATAAGTGCGCCGATCCACTGTCTTCGTTAGCTATTTTAATCGAATTGGGAATTGATCGTTTATTGACCTCAGGATTGCAGAATAAAGCCGTGGATGGAGTTGAATTACTTAAAGAATTGGTCAAATATGCGGAAGGAAAAATTGTTATTATGCCTGGCGCAGGAGTGGATAGTAATAATATTGAAATGATCTTAAAGACAACTGGAGCGACTGCTATACATAGTTCCGCGAAAGAAACAGTTTTTTCACAAATGTCTTATGATAGAAGTGAAGTGGAAGGTATGAATGAACCGATCTATCGTACATCAAAAGAAAAAGTCCACCAATTGGTAGACATCCTTAAAAAACAATAGCGTTGTAATTTACAACGCTATTGTTTCTAATATTTTTTAACCTATTTAGCTTCTAAAACTAATTGGTTTAAGATAGCATCGTTTTTAACGATTTGATTTGATTTCTTCATTTTAGATCTTGAACCAAGTTCAACATTACTACCTAAACTTAAGAACTGAACTTCAACACGTGAAGTAGTTTTATTTCTTCTATCTTTTCTTTTTAAACGTGTAACTCCCATTTTGATAAATTTTTTTATTGTTCAATAAAACGAGGTCGGAAGCGGATTCGAACCGCTGTAGGAGGTTTTGCAGACCTCAGCCTAGCCACTCGGCCATCCGACCCTATTTGTTCCCCTAGGGGAATGCAAAAGTAAAATTAATATTTGGATTAAAAAAGACTATTGTGCAATTATTTTTTAAAATAATCATTATCAAGCTGTTTTGTTTTTTGTATTTTTTTTTGATACTCCGCGTTTCAGAAAGACTGTAGCAAGAAACAGGTCCTTGTCTATTTTATTGTACAGTAATCTTGACTTTTGTTTTTTTAATATATGTCTGAATATTAGTGGTTTATCCATTTGGCGTGTAACTTGCATTGTTTGTGAAAACACTAATAACATAATAGAGCGATGAAAAAATTATTATTATCAACTACTGCAGCAGTATTACTTTCTGTTGGTGCATATGCACAAGGAGGATTAGGATACGGAGTTAAAGCAGGTGTCAATCTTCCTTCTTACAGTTACGGAGGAAGTGACCTTTCTGATTCAAAATCCACTGTTAACTTTCATGTTACTGGTTATTTAGATGCACCTGTTACGAGCAACTTTTATATTCAACCAGGAGTTTCTTTACAAGGAAAAGGAGCTAAGTTTGCAGATTATAAAATTGGTGAAAATACTTATGAAGTGAAACAAAATACCATGTGGTTAGAAGTACCAGTGAATTTTGTATTGAAATTTCCAACTGCTGGAGAAGGTAAATTCTTTGTTGGAGCTGGTCCATATGTATCATTTGGTTTAAGCGGAAAAAATAAATATGAAGCTAAATCAGGAAGTGGAAGTACATCTGTTAGCGATGATTTCAAATTTGGTAAAGATGAAACTCTTAAAGGTACAGACTTTGGTGTGAATTTTTTAGCAGGATATCAATTGGGTAGTGGAATATCTATTAATGCAGGTTATGGCTTAGGTTTAACTAACATTGCTGGATCTAAATTTATTGGAAAAGGAGATGTTAAAAACCGTGTTTGGTCAATAGGCCTCGGATTCGGAATTTAATTAAAAGGATTAAGATTCTAATTAAATCTTTTAAAATTAAACCCTTGCTTTTTGAGCAGGGGTTTTTTATTGTCAACTAAAACTTTACATTAGTAGTATTGTTTGACAATTACAATTAGATGATACTATGACAAAATTCCTGGGCTTACCATTTTACGTCAAATTAGCTTGTACGCTAATTTCCATTGTTATTTTAGGTTATCTCGCAAAGATAGGGGATACAATATTAGTCCCCTTCATACTGGGGCTGCTTTTAGCATTGTTGCTCGTTCCCGTAAGTAATTTTTTTGAGAGAAAATTGAAATTTCCTCGCACTCTTGCTGGAATTATTACCGTTCTACTTTTTTTTGGCCTTTTAGGATTTGGATTTTACATGCTTGCTTCACAATTATCGATGATTAAGGAAGATTGGCCAGCTTTTAAGGAACAAATATTAGTGGGATTTCATAATGTGCAGATCTGGGTTACGGATCGCTTTGGTGTTATGCATAACGAACAAATGGATATCCTTAATAAGACGGCAACTAAGTCACTTGATAGCGGTACGCTCTTACTGGGAACAGCTTTGTTATCTTTATCTTCTCTCTTGATACTGTTTGTGTTTACTTTCCTTTATACTTTCTTTCTACTTATCTATCGTAGTCACATCGTGCGATTTCTGTTATTGTTAAATCATCAAGAACATCACAATATCGTTATGGATGTCGTTGGCCAAGTGCAGTATGTAGTGAAAAAATATTTGATTGGTTTATTGCTACAGATGCTGATCGTATCTACATTGGTATTTGCAGCTTTGAGTATCATTGGAGTGAAATATAGTTTACTGTTAGCTATTATCACGGGCGTGTTTAATGTGCTTCCCTATATTGGTATTTTCACGTCTATGTTAGTAATTGCACTACTTACTTTTGCGACGACCTCCTTTACACATGTACTGATTGTGACTGGAGCACTTATTATTATACATCTTATTGATAGTAATTTTATTGTTCCAAAGGTAGTTGGCTCAAAAGTAAAAGTAAATTCTTTATTTGCGATGATGGCGATAATCGTAGGAGAGTTGATATGGGGGATTTCAGGTATGTTCTTAGCAATTCCTATATTAGCTATCTGCAAAATTGTGATGGACCGTGTGAAAGAATTGAAGCCATGGGGCTACTTGCTTGGAGAAGAAGATCATAAAGGAGATACTTATTCCACTATACGTAATACAATAAGTTCTAAAAAGTAACAATAAATTAGTTTTTTTGGAGTATTTCAGCGTAAAGCCATGATTTGGAATTGACTTAAAAGTCATTGTGATTTAAATACTGTATTTGAGCTTAAAGCTTGTTTTTTCTTCAAGTCACACCTATGTTAGGAATTATATAAATTATTCATTACAAGGCGCCATAAGGTAGTAAAAAGCAGTATATAAAAAAGGCTTCTAATTTAACATTAGAAGCCTTTCTTGTTTTCAATCAGTGCAATTCTATCACACTTTGATTTCTACTTCAACACCTGAAGGTAATTCAAGTTTCATCAATGCATCAACAGTTTTAGAGTTAGATGAATAAATATCTAACAATCTCTTGTATGAACATAATTGGAATTGCTCACGCGCTTTTTTGTTAACGTGTGGAGAACGTAAAACTGTATAGATTTTTTTCTCAGTAGGTAATGGAATAGGACCACTAACAACTGCACCTGTAGGTTTTACTGTTTTTACGATTTTCTCAGCTGATTTGTCAACTAAATTGTAATCGTATGATTTCAATTTGATTCTGATTCTTTGGCTCATTTTTGTTTTTGTTTAAAATGATCTCCCGTTAGAGCTATTATCAACAGGAGATCGGTTTACTTTATATTAGAAAGGATTATTCTCCTTTTAATTTACCTTTTGCTTTTGCAACAACTTCTTCAGTTACGTTACGTGGAGCTTCTTCGAAGTGATCAAATTCCATAGTAGAAGTTGCACGACCTGAAGTGATAGTACGCAATTGTGTTACGTAACCAAACATTTCCGAAAGTGGAACTAATGCTTTAATTACTTGAGAACCATTACGGCTATCTAAACCTTGCATCAAACCACGACGACGGTTTAAGTCACCCATTACATCACCCATGTTTTCTTCTGGTGTTAGAACCTCTATTTTCATAATTGGTTCCATTAGAACAGGAGAACATTTTGGCAATGCTTCACGGTATGCTTGACGAGCAGCTAATTCAAACGATAATGAATCTGAATCGACAGCGTGGAATGAACCATCAATCAAACGAACTTTCATTCCTGATAATGGGAATCCTGCTAATACACCATTTTTCATTGAAGTTTCAAATCCTTTTTGAACTGAAGGGATAAATTCTTTTGGAATTTTACCACCAACAATTTCATTTACGAATTGAAGTGGAGATTTAGTTAAATCGTAATCTTCATCCGCAGGAGAAATAACAACTTTAATGTCCGCAAATTTACCACGACCACCTGACTGTTTTTTGAATACTTCACGGTGTTCAGTAGTTCCATTGATAGACTCTTTGTACGATACTTGAGGAGCACCTTGGTTAACCTCAACTTTGAACTCACGTTTCAAACGATCGATCAAGATCTCTAAGTGAAGCTCACCCATACCAGAGATAACTGTTTGACCAGTTTCTTCGTCAGTTTTTACTACGAATGTAGGATCTTCTTCAGCTAATTTACCAAGACCAATACCTAATCTATCGATGTCAGCTTGAGTTTTAGGCTCAATCGCTAATCCGATAACTGGCTCAGGGAAGTTCATTGACTCTAACACGATAGGGTGTTTTTCATCACATAAAGTATCACCAGTTTTGATGTCTTTGAAACCAACAACAGCACCAATATCACCAGCCTCGATGAAAGGGATAGGGTTTTGTTTGTTAGCGTGCATTTGGAAGATACGAGAGATACGCTCTTTGTTACCTGAACGAGTGTTCAATACATAAGAACCTGCATCTAACTTACCTGAGTAAGCACGGATGAAACACAAACGACCTACGAAAGGGTCAGTTGCAATTTTGAAACCTAATGCAGCGAAAGGCTCGTTAACATCTGGTTTACGTAATAATTCCTCACCTGTATCAGGGTTAGTACCTTTAACACCTTCTGAATCCATTGGAGAAGGTAATAATTCCATTACTAAATCCAACATAGTTTGAACACCTTTGTTTTTGAAAGATGAACCACAAACCATAGGAACGATAGAGTTATCTAATACTGCTGCACGTAAAGCATTTAAGATTTCACGCTCAGTTAATGAATTAGGATCTTCGAAGAATTTTTCCATCAAAGACTCATCGTAACCCGCAACAGCTTCTAATAAACGCTCACGGTATTCAGCAACCTCTTCCAACATATCTTCTGGAATAGGAACTTCTGTAAACGTCATACCTTTATCATGCTCGTTCCAAACGATACCACGGTTGTTAATTAAATCAACAACACCAGTAAAAGTATCTTCAGCACCGATAGGTAATTGCAAAGCAACTGCTTCAGAACCTAGCATTGATTTTACTTGACCAACAACTTTTAAGAAGTCAGCGCCTGAACGGTCCATTTTGTTAACGAAACCGATACGTGGAACGGCATAGTTATCAGCTAATCTCCAGTTAGTTTCTGATTGAGGCTCAACACCATCAACTGCAGAAAATAAGAATACTAATCCGTCTAATACACGTAATGAACGGTTTACTTCAACCGTAAAATCTACGTGACCTGGAGTATCGATAACGTTTACTTGATATTTGTTACCACGGTACTGCCAGAAAACTGTAGTAGCTGCAGAAGTAATCGTGATACCACGCTCAGCCTCTTGCTCCATCCAGTCCATTGTTGAAGCACCTTCGTGCACTTCACCAAGTTTATGATTAACTCCTGAGTAGTAAAGAATACGCTCAGTTGTAGTTGTTTTACCAGCATCGATGTGAGCAGCGATACCAATATTTCTAGTGAATTTTAAATCTCTTGCCATAATATTTTTAAGCATTAGCCCAGATGGAGCTAAATATTTTTCTGTCTAAATAAGTACACCGATCCTGATAAAAGAATGAACGTTTACCAAAGATCGGTGTAATCATATTTTTGTGTGTAAGTTCAAAACTAGAATCTGAAGTGTGAGAACGCTTTGTTAGCTTCAGCCATTTTGTGCGTATCTTCTTTCTTCTTAACAGCAGCACCTTCACCTTTAGAAGCTGAAATGATTTCTCCTGCTAATTTTTCAAACATTGTTTTCTCACCACGTCTGCGTGAATATGAAATTAACCATTTCATACCCAAAGCAATTTTACGCTCAGGACGAACTTCCATAGGAACTTGGAAGTTAGCACCACCAACACGACGAGATTTAACCTCTACTGCTGGCATAACGTTGTTTAAAGCTTTTTTCCAAGCTTCTAAACCGCTTTCGCTAGTTTTTTGCTCTACTAATTCAATTGCATTGTAAAAAATTTCGTATGCTGTAGATTTTTTACCATCGTACATCATATTGTTTACAAAGCGTGTTACCTGAGTGTCGTTAAACTTTGGATCAGGTAAAATGATTCTCTTTTTTGGTTTTGATTTTCTCATTTTTCTTTCCTCCGTTTAATTATTTCTTTTTACCTTTTGCTGGCGCAGCCGCTGCTTGTCCTGGTTTAGGACGTTTAGTTCCGTATTTAGAACGACGTTGGTTACGACCTGCTACACCTGAAGTATCTAATGCACCACGGATAATGTGGTAACGTACACCTGGTAAATCTTTAACACGACCACCACGAATCAAAACGATTGAGTGCTCTTGTAAATTGTGACCTTCTCCTGGGATGTAAGCGTTAACCTCTTTACCGTTTGTTAAACGTACACGAGCTACTTTACGCATTGCTGAGTTTGGTTTTTTAGGGGTAGTAGTATATACACGTGTACATACACCTCTTCGCTGTGGACATGAGTCCAACGCTGGTGACTTACTCTTGTCAACCAGAGCTACTCTACCTTTTCTAACTAATTGTTGAATAGTAGGCATTTACCTGATTTTGTTATTTAATTTTATTCTTAAATTATTATAAGTTCGCAAAGATAACCATTTTATTGTTAAATCGAAATGCCCAGTCAATTAGTTTTCCACATTTTGCTTGAAAATCTTAGAGTTAGCTGTTAGATTAGTTTTTTTTGTAATAAGTAACGAACAACTTGATCAGCTCCATATTTCGATAAATGATCGTCATCATGCATGTAGGGATCTTGACCATTGTATTTAATTATTTCAGGTAAATTGTAAATATCAATGTAAATATCTTCTGGAATAAAGGTTTTTAGATAAGTGTTGATATGTGCAGATCGGGATTCAACGTAGTTTTCTTCTTTTACACTTTTATTTTTTATCTGTAGAGCCAAAATATTTGGAAAGATGATAGAATAGCTAGGGGTCTGTCCGATCATTTTAAGTGGAATACCATTTTCTTTGAAATATTGAATTACTTGCTGAAGTTTTATTTTTAAGGTTTCATCCGGATATTGTTGCGAGCCCCAAAAACCGACAAGTATCACTTCATCAATTTTTTTCGTATTTTCTGGTATAAATTTTTGATACATATAGTCGATCAGTTCGCAAGATGCCTTTGGCCCTTTGGTGTCCAAAAGTGGATAAGTAGTGGATACGGTTGCTTGTAAAAGATTGATATTTTGTTTTTCTAATTGCTCTTTTAAACTCTGTCCGAAAACACCCGCATGACTATCCCCTAGTAAAAGAATATTCTTTTTGTTTGGAATGATGGTGGCACAGCTTTCAAAATTATATTGCTTAAATGTATTGTCTATATCCAGATGGCATGTGCCTTTTCTGAATTGTGAAGCAAGTCTGTTTTTTCTGTAATTGGTGTTATAGTTCGTCAGGTAATCAATTTCTTTGTTTATTTGTAATCGATTATAAGGAAATAACATCATAATTCCTGTTAGCAACCCAACAGCGATGGTAGCAGCTATTGTAAATGGTAGTTGATCAAATTTCTTATTGATCTCGATGAAATAATAGGAAATACTTGCACAGAGTAAAGATAGTGTGAGGATGGGAATGATAATAAGAGGTTGATTCAATCCAAGATAAATGGCGAATACATAAATTGGCCAATGCCATAGATATAAAGAATAGGATAGTTTCGCTACCCATTGTATTGGTTTAATGGATAAAAAATTGAAATCGCACTGTGCTATAATGATACCAAAGGTCGCAATGACAGGAATAAGTGTATAATAGGAAGGCCAGCTTATATTTTGTTCGTTAAATAAATAGATACTAACAATTAAAATAGCATATCCCGTAATTGCAACTACTTTTCTGAAGAGCTTGGGTATCGACTTTTGAGTATAAGACTCTCCTAAAAATGCAAGTCCCCCAATTAACATTTCCCATGCCCGAGTCGGGAACATATAAAAACTGAAGGATTGATCTGTATTATTGAAATATAAGTTCAGACCTAATGACAGCATAATCAAAAAGATGAAAAAGCTAACAAACCTTATTTTATTGTTCGAGTAAAGACTTTTAAAAGGGAATAAGAGGGCAGGGTATAAAAGGTAAAATTGCCATTCGACCGATAATGACCATGTGTGCAAAAGGATGTTATTTTGAGAGGCAACATCAAAATATCCACTATTTAAATAATATTCAATATTGGAACTAAAGATTATGCTGAAAAATGCATTATTTCCAAGTTGCTGTAAGTCTTTTGGAAGTAATATAAAACTACCAATAATAGACACACCTACAAGAAGAAACAAAAGTGCAGGAATAATGCGTGTTATACGTTTAGTGTAGAATTGCTTAAAAGAAAAGTTGCTATTCTCAAAGCCCTTTAAAATAATTCGGGTCATTAAGTAGCCAGAGATGACGAAAAAAATATCCACACCACTAAAGCCACCATCAAAATAGGGTACTTTGAAATGAAAAAAAATTACTGCCAGTACCGCTAAAGCACGTAATGCCCCTATATCATTTCTAAATTTCATTTTTAAAGTAACTTGTAAACTGCAAATCTGAACAAAATAATTTATTTCACCTATTAAATTTTGTTCCATTTTATTTTTTAGACAATATCATAAAAACATGAAATTGCGTTCATGTTTTTATGATATTTTTGTATCGTTTATCAAAATAGAAAGTATAAATATGAAAAAAATCATCCTGCTTACGCTGACTCTGTTGTGTTCTAAAGTATATAGTCAGACATTTGAAGTAGTGCCGTTGGGAGTTTATGGAGGAGATCATGAAGATAATCTATCTTCATACTTGATTGGTAAGTATAAGGCAAATGCGTATTTAGCGCTAGATGCCGGTACTATAAATGCTGGAATTCGAAAAGCAATAACCTTTAAAACATTTGAGGTTCCAGCCGGCAGGGTATTGCGAGATTATATCAAAGGGTACTTCATCTCGCACGGACATCTTGATCATCTGGCAGGGATGATAATCAATTCTCCCTCAGATGCTGCAAAAAATATTTACGCAACAGCAGCAATGATAGATGTATTGAAAGCGCATTATTTCATAAACGATACATGGGCTAATTTTGCTAATGAAGGTGATTTACCCATACGGAAATATCAATATAAACGTTTAAAAATTGGCGAGATCGATACGGTAACAAATACCGGAATGACTATTCAGGCTTTTGATTTAAGCCATGTGAACCCGATGAAGAGTTCAGCAGTTTTAGTAAATATAGGCGACAGTTCTATCGTATACCTAGGAGATACAGGAGCAGACCGTGTGGAAAAGGTCACAAATCTTGAAAATTTATGGCAGTCTATAGCACCCATAATTAAATCACGACGATTGAAAGCTTTAATGATTGAAGTTTCATTTCCGAATGCACAACCAGAAAAATTACTTTTTGGACATTTAACACCTCTACTTTTAAATGAAGAATTGGGAAAGCTAGCAACTTTTACCGGAAGAGATATGCTACAAGGTTTAAATGTTATTGTTACCCATATGAAGCCTGTTTCCGATAATGTTGACACGATTAAACGGCAATTGCTGGAAAATAATTCTTATAAAGTTAATTTTATTTTTCCGGAGCAAGGAAAACGAATGGTCTTTTAATATATACTATTAATGATGGCTATTTTTTCAATTGAATGTCAATTTTTGTGTTTTACCTAAAAAAAAGTGAATTTTTCTACTTAGATTTAAGAATAATTGGTAGGTGTATGAGAGGTTGTTTTATTTTGTAAATCAGATTGTTATGAATTATTTAGAGGATGTTCAAAAATTGTTTTTGTATTATAAGCATTTAGTTGATAGTACTTTGAATCAGTTAAGTGATAGCCAGTTATTTTGGCGTTACAATGATGAAAGTAATAGTGTAGCTGTACTTATTCAGCATATATCCGGTAATATGAAGTCTCGTTTTACAGATTTTCTTACTTCTGATGGTGAAAAAGAATGGAGAAATCGTGATGCAGAGTTTGAATTGGTGGATCAGGACAAGAACAGGTTGTTTCGGGAATGGAATGAAGCATGGGACAATTTATTTAACACCTTGAAGTGTTTGGAATTTGAAGATCTAGGAAAGCTAATTTATATACGTAATCAGGGCCATACAGTGGTAGAAGCAATTAATCGACAATTGGCTCATTATCCCTATCATGTAGGACAAATTGTTATGTTGGGAAAAATGATGAAAGGGAATAATTGGAAGTCACTATCCATCCCGAAGGGCGAATCAGAAGTTTTTAATGCTGTTAAATTTACGCAGACCAGGCATATTGAGCATTTTACAGATGAGATGTTGAGACATTTGGATGGTTAGTTTCTTTTTGAAATGAAAAGCCCCCAAAAAAGTGTTTTACTTGATTGGAGGCGTCCATTGTATTTTAATATGACTTAACTGATTAAAGTAAAATCGATTTGACGTTTGTCAAGATCAACCTTTTTAACTTTGATCTGTACTTCGTCACCTAATTGATATTTCTTTTTCTTGCGTTGACCTATGATTGCAAAGTTCTTTTCGTCTAATACATAAAAGTCGTCGTTAATGTCTCGTAATCTAACCATACCTTCGCATTTGTTGGTTTCAATTTCTACGTACATACCCCATTCAGTTACACCAGAGATAATTCCTGTATATTCAGTCCCGATTTGTTCCTGTAAAAATTCAGCTTGTTTATATTTAATTGAAGCACGTTCGGCTTCTGCTGCCTTCTTCTCCATTTGTGAAGTGTGTTCACACATTTTTTCATAATGATCGGCATTGATTTTATCACCTCCACTTAAATAGTATGCTAATAATCTATGTACCATTACATCAGGATATCGGCGAATAGGTGAAGTGAAGTGCGTATAATAATCAAATGAAAGACCATAATGACTTGTTCCTTTTGTCGTATAGATCGCTTTTGCCATCGAACGAATCGCCAAGGATGTTAACATATTTTGCTCTTTACTGCCTTCAATTTTAGTCATTAAAGCATTGAGAGATTTTGCAGTTTCTTTGTCAGATTTGATCGTTAACTTATGCCCGAACCGAGCAGCAAATTGAGAAAATGTAGTTAATGTCTCTGGATTCGGGACATCGTGAAAACGATAAACAAATGGTAATTTATTTTTTCCTTTTCCCTGTTTCCCAATGTATTCAGCAACTTTTCTATTGGATAAAAGCATGAAATCTTCAATGAGTTTATGCGCATCTTTTCTTACTTTGGTATAGACCCCCGTTGGTTTGCCGTTCTCATCCAACGTGAATTTTACTTCTTCACTTTCAAATGCAATTGCACCATTTTTAAATTTGCGCTCACGAAGAATATAAGCAAGTTCATTTAGTTTTAGTATCTCTGAAGAAAAATCTCCTGTTTTTGTTTCAATAACTTCTTGAGCTTCTTCGTAAGAAAAGCGTCGATCAGAATGAATGATAGTTCTTCCGAACCATTGCTCTACAACATTTGCCTTTTCATCAAGCTCAAAGACCGCTGAGAAACAAAGTTTATCCTCATGTGGTCGTAATGAACACACACCATTGGAAAGTCGCTCTGGAAGCATGGGGATTACCCTATCGACAAGATATACTGAAGTACCTCTTTCGTATGCTTCTTTGTCCAGTTCAGTCTCTGGAATAACATAGTGCGAAACATCGGCAATATGGACTCCGATTTCATAATTCCCATTTTCTAATTGCTGAAAAGAAATTGCATCATCGAAATCTTTTGCATCAGCAGGATCAATTGTAAATGTGGTGATTGCCCTGAAATCCCTGCGTTTTGCAATTTCTTCCTTAGAGCAGGTCTCTGGTAAAGCATTTGCCTCTTCTTCAACTTTTTTAGGAAACTTTAATGGAAATCCGTAGTCTGCCAATATAGCATTCATTTCCGTGTTGTTTTCTCCTTTTTTACCTAAAATAGTCTTGACTTTGCCAATCGGATTTTTTGCACCTTGTGGCCAGTCAATAATAGAGACTACAACCTTTTCTCCATCCTTAGCACCCTCAAGATTATCAAGCGGTATAAAAATATCATGCAACATCTTTCTATCGTCTGCAATAAAGAATGCGAAGTTTTGAGAAAGATTGATAATACCTGTGAAATCTGTTTTTGCACGCTGTATAATTTCAACAACTTCTCCTTCTTTTTTACGGCCTCTGCTCTTTTCAAAAGTATGTACTTTAACAATATCTCCATGCAGTGCTTGACGTAATTTTCTAGGCGCCACAAAGATATCATTTTCAAATTCGTCTTGAGGTATAATATAAGCCGATCCTTCAGCAGTCATATCGACTTTTCCAGTCACGTAAACTTTAAGTTGACGAAGTTTGAATTTACCCTTCTCAACCTCTAAAAAAGGGCTGTTTCTTGGATGGTCAGTCAGAATGTTGGCGATTGCTATTTTTGAATCTGAATCGTGAACGTTCAGCTTTGATGCGACTTGTTTATAGTTGAGTGGCTTGTTGTTTGACTTCTCGAAGATGTCGATGATGAGCTGTGTTAAAACCTCTTGGTACGGGTTTTCTTTTTTTGTCGTCATACGTTTTTATTTACTTTTATCGTGTTGTAAGTGGGGGAGAAGGCTACTGTAGTTTGCAATATAATACCATTGCTATTTAGGCTATTCCCGATGTCTTATCACATACAATATACAAATATTAATCCGAAATTGTGGATATATAAATGTTCTTTGTTTTGGTTATAGAATTAAGTGTATATTTAATTCTATTTAACTTATTTAATATTTTGATAAACAGTGTATTAAATATTAAATAGCTTAATGAGTCATTATTTGTAATGTTGATAAACAATATACTTTCAGGTTCTGCTCGATTTTTAATATTTTGCTAAATGTGTTTTTATCAAATTCTTATTTATTAAAATTTAATAAAACAATCTGTGTCAATCAGTTAGGTTTTTTTTACTAAATTTTAGTTGACGATAAGAAAGGACTTTAGCATCAGGATTGATGAGAAGCACGTGCAAAGTAAAGATTTTCAGAAATGTTGGTACCTTCCTTCTTATTCAGTGAAATTTTGTTTTTGATTATTTTTCCTGACATTGATCACAAAGACCCAGTGCATTTATCGCTACAGCTTCAAGTTTGTAACCTTCCGGAATGTTGAAATTTGGAAGTGTGATTTCATCCATGCAAAATACGGAGTTACAGTTTCTACAGATAAAGTGCACATGTTGGTCATGATGATTGTGCTCGGAGCAGTTGGTCGAACAGAGGGCGTAAGTAGCTGTACCATTTAGATCAAAAATTTTATGCAATATTCCCTTCTCCTCAAATGAAGCTAACACGCGATAGAGGGTGACACGATCAATTTCTTTACCGATTAATTTTTCGAGCTCTGGTTGTGAAATGGCTGATTTCTTAGTCGATATAACTTCTAAAGTTCGCAGTCTAGGCTGTGTAACCTTAAGCTGATATTGTTTTAGTAAAGTTGTAAAATCGACACGCTCATGTACTGTTTTTTCCTGTTGTTGCTCTTTACTCATAATACAAAAATACATCATTATTCTAATATAAAAAAACGGTCAGAAACAAGTTATTCATACTCGTTTCTGACCGTTTCTTTAAAGTCGTTTTATATCGATTTTATTTTCCTGCCGCCTTCGCGTGGTCAGCCAAGAAAGTAGCAAGGCCACTATCTGTTAATGGGTGTTTTAATAAAGCTGTGATTGCAGATAAAGGACCTGTCATCACATCAGCTCCAATCTTAGCACAACCTAAAATGTGCGCACTGTTACGTACCGAAGCCGCTAAGATCTGTGTTGGGAAACTGTAGTTATCATAGATTAAACGGATCTCTTCGATAAGTCCTAAACCATCTGTAGAAATATCATCTAAACGACCAATGAAAGGTGAAACATAAGTAGCTCCAGCTTTTGCAGCTAGGAGTGCCTGACCTGCAGAGAAAACCAAAGTACAGTTTGTTTTGATTCCTTTTTTGCTGAAATATTTAATTGCCTTGATACCATCTTTGATCATAGGAACTTTAACAACAATCTTGTCATCTAACTTTGCAAGTGCTTCTCCTTCTTTGATCATTTCTTCGTAGTTCGTAGAAATTACCTCCGCACTTACATCGCCATCTACGATAGCACAGATCGCTTTGTAATGATTGATTACATTCTCGTCACCACTGATTCCTTCTTTAGCCATTAAACTTGGGTTTGTTGTTACCCCGTCTAATACACCTAAATCTTGTGCTTCTTTGATTTGTTCTAAGTTTGCTGTGTCAATAAAAAATTTCATCTTGTATTGAATTGATTGTTAATTGTTTGGTTTATTTACCATTAAGTGGCAAAGTTATCGATTAAAATTCACTAATCTTGTGCAGAAATGAAATTACTGCACAAATATTGCTTAGTCATTACTGTTCATTTTAGATCATTCCTTTCATTTACTTCTATTATTCATTGATATGCAGATATTTCGTTCGCTTCAGTATCCAAATTTTAGATTACATATAATTGGCCAGGCAATCTCATTGATGGGCACATGGATGCAACGTGTTGCTATAAGTTGGTTAGTATATAAGTTAACAGATTCTGTTTTCTGGTTAGGTTTTGTATCTTTCATCTCCCTGCTTCCTTCTTTGGTATTATCTCCCTTTATTGGAAGCTTTGTAGATAAACATAAAAAGTATAAGCTTGTTTTTATTACACAAATAGGTCTAATGATTCAAGCAGGAATCTTAACACTTTTAGTGTACCTGAAGATGGAAACAGTATTGTGGTTGTCTATTTTGGGATTTGCACAAGGAGTGATCAACGCTTTCGATGTGTTGGGAAGACAATCGTTGATGGTACATCTAGTAGATAATAGAAAAGATCTGCCTAATGCAATAGCACTAAATTCTTCTATATTTAATGCAGCGCGTATGGTTGGTCCGGCTATTGGTGGTATATTATTGAGTACATACGGTGAAATGATGTGTTTCAGTAGTAATTTTCTGAGTTTTATCCCTGTTTTGATTACTTTATGGATGATGAATGTCACAGAAAGTACAGCAAGCTTAAGCAAAGGAAGTAATTGGCAGGGCTTGGTCGAAGGGTTTTACTATTTGAAAAGATCGCCCCATATTTTTTCGCTTATTATAGTGATGACTTTTTCTAGCTTATTAGTAATTCCATATACTTCTTTATTACCTGCGGTAGCAAAAGAAATGTTTAATGGCGATGCAGGTACATTTTCATGGTTTGAAAGTGCAGCTGGTCTTGGGGCAATGATAGGAGCTATTAATATGGCACGGCTAAAATCAGGAACTAATATGCGCTACCAAGTAATGGGCGCAGCACTGTTAATGGGAGCCGCCTTGTTTTTACTCGGGCATTCATCTGTTTTAGTTCTTGCTCTTTTATATACGGCGATCGTTTCTTTCGCTATGATGATGCAGAACTCCAGTATTAATACGTATATACAGACGCATGCGATGCCGATCTATAGAGCACGAGCAATTTCTTATTATGTAATGGCATTTCAAGGTATTTTCCCTATAGGTAGTTTGCTTATAGGGGCTCTAGCAAGCTATTTCGGATTACGTAGTGTCTTATATTTTATGGGTGGAGCAGGTGTTTTGATTGCTTTATCTTATTATCTATATTTACGTTTGCATATTCATAAAAGGCTCTTTAAGTTTTAACTTTCTCTTGAGTAATTTAAGCGTTTTCTTTTTGTAATCAATCACTGCGCCATAAGGAGCTAAAATATCTCCTCCGATCACTCCAATCACAGGACGTAGATTCATCTGTTCGTAAGCATAGTTAATGGAACTGAGGTCAAGAACTGCAGCCCTATAATTTTTTATTTTCCAATCATGGATTTTAAAAAGAGGAATATGAATCAAAAAACTTTCCATGTTATTCGTGCCCAAACCTGTTGAAAGCGTATCGGTACTTTCTAATTGGAATTGGTCTGTGTGAATTTTTTCTAATTGGTTTTTATCAAAAACAGTCTTTGAAGCTCCAGTATCTAAAACCATTAAATGGGTAGTTTCGTATAAAGTGACCTCTATTAAAATATGAGTGCCTTGCTCCTGTAATTGTAAAATCTGTAAGGGGATGATTGCCATATTCCAAACATAGAAAAAATATGTGCTTCATGAAAGTTAAAGTATCTTTATTTAGATATATTAATGCACTTGATCTAAAGTTTGCCGTAAAGCGGTAGGATTATTTAAATTTTTAAACTGCGTTGGTGTTAAACCTGTGTTTTTTTTGAATTGATTGCTGAGATATGCAGTGCTTGAATAATTAAGTTTTTCAGCGATTTCAGCTAATGAAAGTTCATCGTAAATTAATAACTCCTTAATATATTCTATTTTTTGGAAGATAGCATATTTTTCAATACTGATACTTGCTACAGAAGAGAAGAGGGCACTTAAAGAGCTGTATTCAACATGTAAATGATCACTTAATATATCTGATAAATTTTTATTCAGATAGTTATAAGGATAGCGTGTATAATCGATGATCAGCAATTTTATTTTTTCAATAAGACGCGTGTTTTTATCATCGATTAATTCAAAACCAATAGCATGCAGATTTTCCTTCACTTTCTTTCGTTGTTCAGGCTGTAGTGAATGGTCCAAAGTAACAACACCTAGTTGTAGATCATGATAAGGGATATGCAACTCTTTAAATATATTTTCTACAGCCATCTTACATCTATTGCAGACCATATTTTTAATAAAGAGTTGCATATTATTTTTATAAAACGTTAATATCTTTTAGTACATTATTCATGTTTCGAACAGCATCCGCACTTTTGTGTAGTTTTTGCTTTTCCTCTTCCGAAAGCTTCAAAGGTACAATTTTATCCCATCCATTTTTATTGATGATGACTGGAACACCTAAATTGATATCCGATAATCCAAATTCTCCATCCAAAAATACACTTGCTGTGAAAAGCTTATTTTGATTTCTAACGATACTTTCAACTACAGCTGCAGTAGCTGCCCCAGGAGCATACCATGCAGAGGTTCCGATTAAGGATGTCAAAGTTGCACCGCCTACCATTGTTTTCTGAATAATTTCTTCTTGCTCCTCCTCAGTTAAAAAATCAGTTACAGGAATACTATTCCATGTGGCATGTTTGATCAGAGGAATCATGGTCGTATCGCCGTGACCGCCGACAACAATTGCATTAAGGTCACTTGCAGAAGCGTTTAATTTTTGACTTAGCTGATATTTAAATCTTGCAGAATCCAATGTTCCCCCCATACCTATGATTCTATTTTTTGGAAGACCAGAGCTTTTTAAAGCCAAATATGTCATGGTATCCATTGGATTTGAAACAATAATAATAATGACCTCAGGAGAATGTTTTATCAAATTATCAACTACTGTTTTAACAATATTTGCATTAGTGCCGATTAGTTCTTCTCTGGTCATGCCCGGTTTTCTAGGAATTCCTGAAGTAATAACTGCAACAGTGGAGCCTGCGGTTGCACTATAATCATTCGTTACACCTATTATTTTTGAGTCGAATCCCAATAAAGCAGCAGTCTGTGACATATCTTGTGCCTTACCTTCAGCAAACCCTTCCTTGATATCTAAAAGGATGATTTCTTCAGCAACCTCTCTTCTGATTAAATTATCTGCAGTTGTCGCTCCAACTGCTCCTGCACCAACTATTGTAACTTTCATAAGCCTTTTAATTTTGGTCCTTAGACATTAATTTTTCTTTGAATTTACTCAATAAATAGTAGGAAAGCAATTAAGTTGTATAAAAAATGATAGGAAATAAAAAGGAGAACTTTCGTTCTCCTTTTTATTAAAATGGATAGCCAATAGCTAGATTAAACATTAAGTTGTCCTTGCGCCATCTGCTACTTCCTAAATCAATATCTTTCAAGACCCAACGCTCTCCTTTATCCAAATATGGAATACGGAATGGAATAGCAAAATCTGTTCTTAAGATAAGAAAAGTAAAGTCAAATCTTAAACCTAAACCGCCACCGACAGCTAATTCAGTCAAGAAATCTTTGCTAAATTTTGCTCCGGGCTTTTCATCATCTGTATTTTGTAGCCACACATTACCGGCATCAATAAATGCCGCCCAATGGACAAAACCAGCCAATTTAGCACGATATTCTGTACTCATTTCCAATTTTATATCTCCAGTTTGATCAGCATAGAACTTATTGGTCCCAATGTTTTGAGGTTTTAAAGTTCCTGGACCAATTGCTCGAGCAGCAAAAGCGCGAATACTGTTTGGACCACCCACATAATACTGTTTTAGATAGGGTAAAGCACGGGAGTTACCATAAGAGTAACTTAGACCTAAACTGACTCGCGATGCTAATTGTGAATTTTCACTTAGTTTTAAATAATGTCTACCATCACCACTTGCCTTAATATATTGAGAAAAATAAGCGTTGAATAATTTAAATGTTTTACCCTCATTGTAGTTGGCACCTTTTATCAATCCCAATACATTACCAGATAAATCTAAATTTCCTTTAAAATAAAAGGTGTTTTTTAGATTTTTGTTCATCATATTGGATAAAGTAAAATTATAATTTGGACCAATAGTAAACTGTGGTTCTATAGCATGTTTTAGCGTTGGTACCGTATCCATCTGGGCTTTATATTCATCTGAAATACGACTGGGCTGTACATATGTAATCTCTAATAGTCCCAAATCATGTTGTTTCTCTTCAGATTCCTGCCAGATATAACCATAGTCCAGTTTTAGAGATCGTAATGTATATGCTCGAGTTCTATTTAAGAATTCAAATCCCGTTTTGATGTAGGTTTTTGGTATAAATCTACGACTGGGATTTATTTTGAAAGGCGAAAGAATACGGGGAAACGTTAAAGTAAGATCTGCACCATAGCGATAATAGCTTGAGTTTAGACTTACACTTCCACCGGTCTGTGTTTCGTATCCACCAAACACATTTAGACTTAACAGTTCGGCACCTCTAAAGGCATTGCGTAATTGCCAGTTCACATTAAGTTCGGAGCCATTATATACCGAAGCCATTTTTCCTAACAATTCGAGACGAATAGATTTCTTAGGAAGAGGAGTAAGATAGTAATATACATCTAGTCCGTTTTTGACATCTTTACTATCAACGAAGTTGTTTTTAACAAATTTGAAGCTATTTAGATTTACAAGATGACTGATTGTTTTATTATGGGCACCGCGATTATAACGATCTCCTTTTTTAAAGAAAATATGGTTAGCTATAACGGGTTTTCTAAAGGTATTTTTTGGATCTATAAAGTAATATGAACTATCGAATAATTGCGCATTACGTGGAGCACGTTGATATCCTGTACCTTCGTCCGTATAATTTGGATAGATGTATATATTATTTATCTTGGATGGTGATTTAGCTATAACAGGTGTTTCAGGTTTAATAGTGACATATAAATTGACTTTATGATCTCCAATTGTACTATCTGCTTCCACCAATATATAGTCGGGACTGAAATAATAGTACCCAATATTTTTAAGTTCATTATCAATCCGATCACGTTCATTCAGGATATCATCTAAATTATAATGCTTACCAACCTTTAAAAGAGACTTATCACGAGATAGGAGTATATCTCGGCCAAGCTGTATCGTACTGTCTACATTAAACGTAACAGATTTTATTTTATAAATCAGATTAGTCGTCGCAATATAGTGTATGGTCGCTTCTTTATCCTTAATTGTTGTGTCAGACTTTACCTCTGCATTAAAGAAACCAATATTTTCAAGTCGATTTCTTAACAGGTTTTCATTATATTCCCTATTTACATCACTCAATAAAACAGGTTCTTCACCCATTTTTTTTAGTTGTCTGCGAATGAAATTTTTTCCAACTGAATCCCCAGCCATGTTGTTGAAAGCTAGTTTGTAACGCCATCCAAAAAGTGTCTTATTGGGTTTGGGCATTAATACCTGTTCCAGATGCGTAGCTAAGGCCTTTTTATGTTCTTTGGAAATCGTATCCGATTCAATATCGACATGGCCATCCACATATAAGGACTGACCCTCTTTTAAATTTTTTGTGGTCGAACAAGAAGCAATGAAAAACCCTATAAATACAACAAAAGCTATAAATTGATTGCTATTTTTCATTATTCTCCCTTTCTTCATTTCTAATCACTTTTTCTCCTATTGTATCTGTTTTCTGATTCGTTGAATCAGTCTTATTGCTTGGTTTGGTTTGCTGGATTTGTTTTCTATCCAAGTAACGTTCTTTATATTTCTTAGGATCGTTACGCATCATGCTATCTCGAATTGCAAAGCGGACGCTATCCCTGTAAACGGAATCGGTTTCCATACGTTCTACATCAAAACGTTTACGGAAATTTTTGCTTCGGGTATTATATTCATTTAATTTTTTAGAATTCATCCAAATTTCTCTGAATTTATTGTAGCTCATATTGATGATAAACCCAATACCTGTTTCAACATATTGGCCCTGAAGTGTTACCTGATATTGGTTTTTCCGATATACGCGAGCGAAATAGCGACCATCTTGAGACAGTTGGTAATCTAGACTAATATCTCCGGCAATATTCGCAGCCTGCTCTCCAGGTCTTGAATTCCCTTCAACTTCAAAATTTGAGCCTATAGTGATTTTCAAACGGTCGTTAAATAGCATTTTTGAAACACCAATATTTAAATCGGTACGTGTTTCCCCAACTCCAGTTGTAAAATCCTGCTCGGATTGTAAGTCAAAATCTAATTCCACTCCTTTAATTAAATCCGAAGCTAGTCGGTTTAACTGTGACGTTAGTAATGAACTCACACTATTACGAGCCATAGATTCGACACCGCCACCACCAGATAAACTTTCAAATGGATTAGAAGCCAAAAAGCGTCCTAATACGATCAATGAGAAAACCTGCTTATTCATTTCAGAAGGGTCTGTTCGTATTTGTGAAAGGGCATTATTGACTTTACTCACCACATCTTGAGACGCAATGGCGTTATTTTCATCCAGATCAATATCAAAGCCTAGTTTAGGCTCGAATAACTTTTCTGTGATTAATAAATTGACATTAAATGGTACTCGCTGTTTGTATAGATTAGAGTTATCTGCTCCAAGTTGAGTTTGTACCAGCTCAAGGGTAGGGGCTTTGACTTTGTATACTGCAGTGATATCCATTCGCGCATCTAGTGGGTCTCCTGCCCATGTAATTGTACTTCCTTCTTTAAATAAGAACTCACGTTTCACAGGCCCAAAAGAAAACGAATAACTTCCTTTGTCGACCGTATAAGTTCCCGACATGGTGATTTTGTTACTCGCATCGATACCTGCATTTAATTCAGCTTCACCTTGGATGTTTAAGGCGTCCTGAGATCCTTCGTCAAGAATAACTTTGAATTTAGCATTCTTGTCAGTTTGAAGATTCAGCGTCACATCGATTCCTGTTAATTTTGTTGTTGTTAGTGAATCCAATTTTGCAAAAACATTTGCTCTTGTTGTATCACTTTTATCAACAAATTCTACGACACCTTTTCGCTCCACCATTCCAGGGTCATCATTCGGCATAATGAATACAAAATCAGTTTTATCTTGAACTTTGATATTTCCATCGACAACAGGTTTATCCAATGTGCCTCTTATACGTAGATCAGAAGAAACGTACATTTTACCAAAGAACAGATCATTATCCTCCCGAGTCGAATTCACAACTTCAAAGTTATCAGTCTTAAGATTCAAATTAAAGTCATAATCTGTATAGTTTTTAGTTAAAATGGTACCATTCAAATCACCAGTATTGCCTTTTTTATCTTTGATGTTGAAATTGGATAAAGAAATTCCCCTATTATCAAAACTAATTTTTTCGTTATCAATTAAGAACGCCGCATTAAGCATAGCAACATTAAATTCAGCACCATTAAAATTCAGATCACCGTTGATAACAGGTCTATCAGTCGTCCCGGATATTTTAAGCTCTCCTTGGACATCCCCTTTAGATTCTTTTAAGTACCCAAAGCTGAAAGCTTGAATTGTCTTCATTTTTAAAGGAGCAATGTTGAGCGTAGCATCAAAAGTAGCTTCTCCAGTTGGAGGACTTATGAACTCTCCTATTAAACTGACGTTATTACCATTTTCAGTAATACTGACATTGGCTGCATACGTATTTTCTTTTTCATTATTAACTTTAATATTGACATTTCCAATTGTATCCCTCCCTAAGTAAAATTTATCAATTCCAATATCTGATACAAAGACAGGATTACTTTCAAGGCGTGAAATCGTTGCTTGTCCATTAATACCACCACCAATATTCATGTCATCAGCGGCAATCATTTTACTGAGGGTCTCAATTCTGAAATTTTTAAAAAGTAGATCTATAGGTGAATTCAGAACACTATCCTGTGATTTAATTTCCAATAACTGTCCCTTGTTTTCCAGAATGAAATTATGAGCTTGAATACCCGCTTTACCAAAGGATAAAACATTCGTACTATCGACATTCCATTTATCATAATTTAGCATTAATCCATCTTCGAGTAAGCTAAAAAGAAAGTTGCCACGATCTACTTTCATATGGGCACCTAAATGGTACTGTTCTTTATCTTTTTTGTCTTTAATCCAAACGCCAAAATCTAAGTTATTTTTAATGACTTTACCACTGAGTACCGTATTGATCAATTCGATATTGCTAACTTTTATTTTGTTAATCAAAGCAGAATAATACATGGTGCTGTCAACTGTTGTAAGATCAAAAGTCACACTATTAATATCTGTGCCTGCATAAACAATTTTTGGTGCATCGAGCTTAGCCTGGATTAACTTGTTCTTACTATTAAACATACCATCAAGTGTGATGTCTTTCATTTCAGTTAGATCAGGTAAGAAGTCCTTTATAAATTTTGTTCTGGTCAACTGAGCAGAAAATTCAAATTGTTGATCTTCGTATTTTGGAATGGTTACAGGAGCTCCAGGTTGATAATAAACGTGTGCAATGTCTTGTATTGCTGTACCAAGCTCCATTAATTTATATTTACCAACTAAATGGGCATTTAAAAAGGCAGATTTTAACATTAAAAGATTTGAGCTGCTATCCGAACGAGCGATAATTGAAATACTATCAAGAGTGTAGCGGTCATTATTGTATGCAATAGAAGAATTGATGATATGTGCTTCTCCATTCAGGAAATTAGGGTCTGCTGTTTCAAAATTTCCGACCATTTTGCCATGATAACGGAAGTCATCATCCATTAACTTTAAATTCTGTAAATTAATGCTATCGACCATCAGTTCAAAATCGACTTTCGGATATTTTGCATGCATATTAGCGGTAGCATTTAAATTGAATTTGACATTTGGATCAATACTATTAATTGAAGCTTCGATATCGCCTGCATTAGCATTCATATTCATATCGATGTTCTGGTATTGATATCCTAAAGCATCCAGACGTATTAGTTTTCCGTCCACATTCGCTATCGCTTTTTTAGGATCTAATCCATGCCCTTTTACGTTAGCTTCAAATGATAAGATACCTAAAACAGAATCTTGTTTCAAAATTTTTCCGATGTCAAAGTCTTTAATAGATACGTAAGCATCATACGTCGTATCACGCTTTGCCATATCAAATTTACCATTTACTTTAGCAGTTCCTTTTTCCGTCACTAAGGATAAATTGGTATTGAATGATTGCATTCCCCCTTTAAATGTCCCAGTAAGCCCTATTGCATTTGGAAGTTCAAGATTTTTAGGAAATAATGATTTAGCAACAAGTTGTTCAATATCAGATCGGCCAGTTGTGAATTTTTTGAGCGTAAGGTCAATAGACATCTTATCAACATTAGGAAGACCCTTGAGTCTAGCACTGGCAATTACTTTTGTATTCGATAATGTGCTGAAATCTAAGTGTGGGATATTGAGATCGTTCAGTTGTCCCATTACTTTTCCGTCAATATTGAATTTTTTATTCATGAGCGGATGCATGATCTCCATAGTATCCAAGAACGGAGCAAAGTAATAAATATCGCGCATATCAACATGACTCTTTTTAATGTTGGCATTGACAGTAAGCAATTCAGGTTTTTCCGATATAGCCTCTAAAGAAGGATAAGATATTTTAATATAATCTTGTAATAATGTTTTAGAAGTTGCAGCATACAGATTTTTGATCTCAGCACCTGTATTGGTATAGATAAAATCACCTTTTAGATTTTTAATTTCGAAACCGGAGTGATCTTTTGCTGTTAATGATTTTAGCGATCCGCTAATTGAATCTGCGCTATAATACAAATCAGTCATCGCAGTATTGATCGCAGGGATTTTAATATTGAAATAATCAAATCCTTTCATCCGTGCTTGATTGTCATCTTTATACCATACATTGGTATTATTGATGTTGATGTCCGAAACAGAAACAATCCAATTAACCTTGGATGGTGCTGATGCTGTTGTATTTTTATCTGCGGCTGGTTTAGTTATTTTTGCTATTTTATCAAAAAACACCTGTGAATCAGATCCTTCTAAATTAATCTTTTTTATTGAAACAATTTCCTTATTAAGATCAATACTATTGATATCCGCGTATAGCTTTTGAATGGCAAACCTTGTTCTCAGTTTTCCCGCTTTATCTTCATATCGAACATTAATATTTCGCAGGTCTGCCGTATTAATACCAATATCAGGTAATAAAGAAGTGGCAATTGCAGTGGAATCAGTAATTCCAAAATCTTCAACACTGGGGCCATCGCCTTCTTGGGTAGGATTCCATTGTGTGACTAATGCACTTAATCCATCAATAGTAACTTTTGGCATATCAAATGCCATATTTTTTGTCAAGTCAAATTTCTTGATCCTGGTGTCAAAATGTTTCAAATAGACGTCAGCACTCGTGCCAATTACGTCATCGGCATATACCACATGAAAACGATCAAAGATAACTTTGTCCATATTGAATACCATAGCAGAAGAAGTATCAGTTTTTGCTTTGGTACTTTCAGGACTCGCAAATGCTTTTATGATATAGTCAAAATTGAAACTGCTGTCAGGCATAGACCGACGTATTTTTGCGGTAATGCCAGTAGCCTCCAGTTGCTGGATTTCTACTGTACTTTTTAGTAGTTTCATCATATTGATGTCCACTTTGATGGCCTCACCTGCTACTAATGTATCTCTAGATTGATCTTCCAGATAGATGTTCTCTAAAACAAGTTTTTTTGGAAATTCAATATTGATGCTACCAATATGAAAGGGCGTGCCAATTTTGCCCTCAACATAAGTGGCTACTTTTCCGGCAATAAAATTTTGCACGGAAGGAAGTCGAATCAAAAAAATAATGAGAAGTAAGAGTCCAATGACAGATCCAATAATCCATAAAAGGGTCTTTAATGCGATACGGCTAAATTTATTCAAAATATTTTTTAGTCTTTATATAAACCTTAATTTATTATTATAACGTAAAACAAGTGATTATGTTTATATCTTATTTACTATTTTACATTTAATTTTATTACAAAGAAGGATGGATATTCCAGTTTTTCTCCAAGAACTAAATATAGGGAGAAGTATTTGTAATGTTGTCGAAATTAATCAAAAATAGTGCCTTATTTCTAGTATACAACCTCTATTTTTAAGTTTGGCTTTTAGATTGGTTTTTTGCTTTTTTTCTACGTATATTCGAGATAATCAACATAAAACAAATGGAAAGAAAGAAATTTTTAAGCTCATTAGCGCTAGCGAGCGTTGGTGGAACAGTACTGACTTCATGTCTAAATACACAAAGTAATAATGAAACAACAATAACACAAGCCGGATTCAATGCCGGATTTATATTTCATAGCGTCTATTTCTGGTTAAAAGAAGGAATCACGGCAGAGGAAGATAAGGATTTTTTAAAGTTTTTTGACATTTTGAAAAAAGTGCCAGGAGTACAATCTTGCCATATCGGTAAACCCGCTAAAACTAATCCAAGACCAGTGGTCGATAATTCTTTTTCATATCATATCATGTTGACCTTTGAAAATCTGGAAGCAATTACAAAATATGAAGAACATCCAGATCATCTAGCTGGGATTGATCAATATAGTAAGTATTGGGTAAAAGTAGAAGTAAAAGATACGGTTATTAGCTAGTTCTTAATAAAAAGCATAATGTGAAAGAGAGGATCATAAGTGCTCTCTTTCATATGTCTATCATTTTACTTCAATACTCTGAGATGTGTTTTGATTGTCTTGGTCATTATCATCTTTTTCTTGTCGCTCGACAGTTATTTTGCATTCTGTCAATAAAGCCGCCATAGCACCAACTGCTGCAAATATAGGGGCAAAGATGAGGCCTATAGCACCTACAGTAACAGGGAAACTCATGATTTCTTTTCCTGATTTATCGGATATGCTGATTTTCGTCACATTTCCATCCGCAATGAGTTCTTTAATCTTCTTTAGTAGATTTTCACCTGTAATCGAGAAAGTTTCTTTAATGCTCATAATGATTTGATTTTTAAAATGATGTCCAATAAATATAATCATTATTGTCCAAATAATTGGATAGAAATGTTAAAAGCGTTGCTCACGCTTAAACTGATTAAATCTGGATTTATTTTTACCATCAACTCGTGAAGCTACTGCCCATATTGCCGCGGGCAACCAACCGATAAGTGTGCATTGCAAAATCAAACATAAAATTCCAGAAAATATTTTCCCTCTTAAAAAAAAGGAAAGCCAAGGTAATAATACTGCTATTAAGATCATATCTTTTGTTTCTTTGTTTAGCCAAAGATAAATCCTACAATAATTTATTCACGTCTTTTTTAGGTAAACCTAGAAAAAGCATCGGCGAACATAGGTTATAAAAAGGTGAATAAATTCCTTCTTTCAATTGCTTACCTCATTTCGATGAGCTCACTTAACGTTTTTCCATCCCAGGTGTATTTCTTTTGACTTTTTGTTTCCTTGTAAGTCGGCTCATCTAAATTGTCATCAATATTTTCGCCTTCAACTATTTTTTTATAGATCATAGTGGGATCACCTTTATGTTCGGAGGGGAACAAGATTGTTTCATCATAATAGAATACACCCGCATCAGAAACAGACATTTTGCTTGGAAAATGAATTAATTCTTGACCAGTCCATGCAAAATAGTAATATTGGGTAGCGATTCCACATGCCTCACCTAAAAAAGCAGAACGATGAATATTTTTAATGTTTTTTAATCCCATTCCTCCTAAGATCTTAGTCTCGGTACCAGTTTGATCATTTACCTCAGCTTGATATGAAGCGCGCGCAATAACGTTTTTTTCTCGATCAAAAACTTTGAGTTCGGCGTCATAATAAGATGGTGAATTTTCAGTAAAGGATCTGAATTTTTTAAAACCATAAATGAACTGTTCGCCCTCCTGGTTAAGTATGCTGTTGAGAGCTAGTAAACCTAACCATATAAAACCCTCTTTTTTGACATTGTCTTTTATAAAACTAATTTTATACCATGGCGCATAAAATCCTCTTATCGTACTTCCATTGTACCCCTCACTGTTAATAACAACCATTGCGCCCTCTTGTAGAGAATCGACCAACTTCGATTTAGTATCCGCATTTTCACGGACATATGCCACGTCAGCGAATACATAAGCTGTATCACCTTTCTGAAAATTCCATAAAGTGTATTCATCACTGACAGCATACGCTGCAGGTTGTTCCTGTGCACGAACCAATAAAAAGGTAATTGAAAATAGAAAGAGAAGTGCTTTTTTTTTCATGTTTTTAACAATCTAGTTTTTTTGTGTAAAATACTTATTTTGGAATGATCATAATCAATTAGATGACAAATTTGATTCCAATTAGGGATATGAATGTAATTATTTTTACACATCATTATAAATGAAAATATTGTTCAGTTCTATGCGTTTGAATTTTAATTGTTTATATCGTCTTTTAAACGCACATATTTTTAATATAGGGTAGCATTGGCTATGGGGATGAAACGCTAAAATTTAAGAGGGCCAATTTTCATTAAAATTGGCCCTCTTAAATTTTTAATTCTGAAATGATTTAAGCAAGACTAGCTAAGCTATCTTCTAATATTTTAATTTTAGATTCAGCATCAGCTTTCTTGTTTTGTTCATTTTGAATAATTTCTGGCTTCGCATTTTGAACAAAACGCTCATTCGATAATTTTTTGTCTACAGAAACGAGAAATCCTTTTAAATAATCAATTTCTTTTGTGATTCTTTCACGTTCAGCGTCTACATCTATGTTTTCTTCAAGCGCAACATAACATTCTTCTTTGCCAGCTAAGAAACTAACTGCTCCAGCTACTTTTTCTTGAACAAAGGTTAGTTTTTCAATGTTAGCCAACTTGATAATACTTTCTTGATAGTTTGTAAAATCAATTTCTGTTGCATTGATAGCTAACGGTAAAGCAATTTTAGGTGAAATCTGCTTAGTATTACGGATATTTCGAACTTCAGAAATAATCTGCTGAACAAAAGTAAATTCCTTAATGATTTTTTGATCGATAGCGCCAACCGTTGGATACTCTGCAACAATGATACAATCTTTTGCATCGCGTTCTCCAAATAGTTCATCATGCCAAAGTTCCTCAGACAAGAAAGGCATAAAAGGATGAACCAATGTAAGTATACGTTTGAAAAATCCCTTTACCACTTCAAAAGTTTCCGTTTCAAGAGGAGTTTGATACGCAGGTTTTACAAGCTCTAAATACCAAGCACAGAAATCATCCCATACTAATTTGTAAGTAGACATCAGGGCATCGGATAGGCGATAATGATTAAAGTGATCTTCGATCTCAATTAAAGTAGCATTAAATTTGCTTTCAAACCATTTTGCCGCAGTTTTCTGAGCTTCAGTTGCAGGAGCATCTATAGTCTCTAAACCTTTAACTAAACGGAATGCATTCCATATTTTATTCGCAAAATTACGACCTTGCTCACAGTAAGAGACATCAAACATTAAGTCATTTCCAGCAGGCGAAGAAAGTAGCATACCTACGCGTACACCATCGGTGCCGTATTGAGCCATCAGTTCGATCGGATCAGGAGAATTTCCTAATGATTTGGACATTTTTCGGCCCAATTTATCACGAACGATACCTGTTAGATATACATTTTTGAAAGGAGCTTTACCCGTATATGCATGTCCCATGATCATCATACGCGCTACCCAGAAAAATAAAATTTCGGGAGCTGTTACTAAATCATTTGTAGGGTAGTAATAGTTGAATTCTTCATTTTCAGGGTTGCGAACCCCGTCGAATACCGACATAGGCCATAAACCAGACGAGAACCATGTATCGAGTACATCTTCCTCCTGACGGATCGCACCAGCAACTTTACCTTGAGATTCAAACTCTTGAATTGCCTCAGATTCAGTTTTTGCAACTACCCATTCGTTTTTTTCATTGTACCATGCCGGAATACGTTGACCCCACCATAGCTGACGAGAAATACACCAATCTTTTACATTTTCCATCCAATGCTTGTAGCTGGATGTAAACTTGTCTGGAATTAAATTTACTTCTCCGCTTACAACATAATCTAATGCAGGTTGAGCTAATTTATCCATTTTGCACCACCATTGCATGGAAAGTTTTGGTTCAATAGCAGCATCAGTACGCTCTGAAAAGCCTACTTGAGATTTATAATCTTCAATTTTTTCGATCTGATTGACTTCCTCTAAAAGTTTCGCAATTTTTTTACGAGCAATGAAGCGGTCTTCACCAACTAAAATTTGAGCATTGGCATTTAATGTTCCATCATCGTTTAATAAATCAATGATTTCTAAGTTATGTTTTTGACCTAAAGCATAATCATTCAAATCGTGAGCAGGAGTTACTTTAAGGCAACCTGTACCAAATTCTATATCCACGTATTCATCTTCGATGATTGGAATCTCACGATTTATTAATGGGATAATAACTGATTTACCTTTTAGGTGTGTATAGCGCTCATCATTAGGGTTAATACAGATAGCTGCATCGGCCATGATCGTCTCTGGACGAGTCGTAGCAATGATGATTTGTTCATTTGAATCCTTAATTTGATAACGGATGTAGTACAGTTTTTGGTTGACCTCTCTACGGATTACCTCTTCATCAGATAAAGCTGTTTTTCCCTGTGGATCCCAGTTTACCATACGGACACCACGGTAAATGTAACCTTCTTTATAGAACTTGATGAAGGTGTCAATCACTGATTCTGATAAATCAGCGTCCATTGTAAATTTTGTGCGTTCCCAATCACATGAGGCACCTAATTTCTCAAGTTGTTTTAAGATGATACCACCATATTTCTCTTTCCATTCCCAAGCATGTTTTAAGAAATCTTCACGCGATAATGATTTTTTATCAATTCCCTGCTCTTTCAACATAGCGACAACCTTTGCTTCAGTTGCAATAGAGGCATGATCGGTTCCAGGGACCCAACAAGCATTTTTACCCTGCATACGTGCTCGACGAATCAATACATCTTGAATGGTATTGTTCAGCATATGTCCCATGTGCAATACACCGGTGACGTTCGGAGGAGGCATTACTATTGTGTACGGTTCACGCTCATCAGGTGTAGAACGGAAAAATCCGTTCTCCATCCAGTAGCTGTACCATTTGTCTTCAGCTTCTTTAGGATTGTAAGTTTTTGCTATACTCATGATAATTTTTTTTCAAAATCGTTTGCAAATTTAGCGAATTTAGTTGTTTTATAGAAGTTTAATATTGCTATTTCAAAAATTGGTTTTTGACTCATTTATGCTTTTCATTACGTATAAAACCACATTAGTAAGTGTAAATATATAATTAAGAGTATATCTTAAATTTTATCAAGCTTTAATGTGTTGAGTATGATCTTGTTGTAGTGTTGGTTTTGCAATCATTTCTATTGTAAAATTGAAATTGACCTTATGGTAATATTTTTATAACATAATCATAACATTTTAGACTATTATTACTGAAATAGCGTACATTTGCGTGTTTTACATAAATACTAAAAATGAATAGAATTGCCAATGAGTTAAAGGCCCTAACTCAGTACTTTTTATTTTGGCTTATCATATGTTTTATTGATCGATTGCTGTTTATAACAGCTTTTTTTGATAAAATTGGATCGAAAAATTTCTCAGAGATTTTCAAAATCTATTATCACGGCCTTAGTTTAGATTTTTCAGCAGTATCCTATATCTGTGCAGTTCCATTTCTTATCTACTGTATCTTATCTTTTTTACCGAATGTACATTATAAAAGAAAAATATTGGATGTGTACACCATCACTTTGCTCGTTATTTATTTTGTTGTTTCTTTTATTAATATCAATATTTATCGGGAATGGGGCGATAAAATTTCAAAGAGAGCAATTGATGCTTTTTTAGCATCACCATCTGGAGCCGTTGCTTCTGCCGAATCAACACCTGTATTCTTTCCAGTTTTTGGAATGATTGTCGGAATCGTTGTGGGCTATTTTTTATATCGTTGGATGTTCAAAAAAGTGCATTTTTATAATATTAAGTTGCCTTGGCAGAATGCTATTAAATTATTGATTGGAGCTATTTTGCTATTTACCTTTATAAGAGGAGGATATGGAAGAGCAACTTTAAATCCGAGCAAAGCTTATTTTTCTGAGCAAAGCTTTTATAATCATGCTGCGGTAAATACACAATGGGCACTGTTGCGGGACTATTTTGCGAAAAGTACCCGGTTAAAAAGTCCTTATCAGTTTTATAATGATGAAGCCCAGCTCCATTCGACTTTAAAACCAGCATTTAATGCAAATCCAGATTCATCCGTTTCTATATTGACTACGAAACGTCCCAACGTTGTTGTTATCATGTTAGAAAGTTTTGTTGGCGGTCTTATTGAATCAATGGGAGGAGAAAAAGGAATTACACCAAATTTTGAGAAATTAATTAATCAAGGCGTATTTTTTGATCACATTTATGCGGCCGCAGATCGATCTGATAAAGGAATGGTGGGAATATTCAGTGCCTTTCCGGCACAAGGACCCGAAAGCATTATCAAGTATATCGATAAACATGAGAATTTGCCGGCCGTAGGTCAAGAATTAAGCAGTGCAGGTTACCATGGCTCATTTTATCATGGGGGTCAAAGTGAGTTTTACAATTTTAAATCGTACATGTTGATGCACGGTGTTTCGAAAGTTGTCGATAATGCAAACTTTGGTGTAGATGTTTCACGGGCTTCATGGGGTGTCTATGACCATATTGTATTAAAACGAATGCTACATGATTTTGATACCGAGAAAACCCCCTTCTTTTCAACAATTTTTACACTAATCAATCACGAACCCTTTAACTTGCCAGGGCGTTATAAATTTGGGACCAAATCAAATGCAGATAAATTTAGAAGCACGGCCTTCTATACAGATTCGATTGTTTATGATTTTATTAATCAAGCCAAAACCAAAAGCTGGTATAAAAATACCCTATTTGTTGTTGTAGCAGATCATGGACACCGGTTGCCTGCAGAGAAATGGGAGTTGTCTAACCCGCATCGTTTTCATATCCCACTTTTATTTTTTGGCGATGTAATCAAACCCGAATTCAGAGGTAAAAAAATCGACCGTATCGGTAATCAGACCGATATGGTAGCTACATTGCTTCATCAATTAAATCTTCCGGCTACTCGATACCATTGGAGTCGCGACTTATTGAATCCAACCACACCTCAAATTGCGTTTTACAATTCTAAAGATGCTTTTGGTGTAATTACACCAGATCAAGTCGTGAGTTTTGATAATGTAGGGAAGATTATTAATTATAAACAGAATAGTGACTATTCTCCTGTAAAAACAGATAGTTTACTCAATATAGGAAAAGCTTATTACCAAGAAGTGTATAAAGAGTTTTTAAAATATTAGATAGAAAATATGATAAAGTTGAAAGGTTCATTTGCACCATATCTCGGTTTGCTGATTAGATTTCTCATACTGTTGTTAATTTATGCTTTTTTAAGACTGGGTTTTTATGGGATTAATTATGCTCTTTTTCCCCATGTAAATAGTGCTCAATTATTGTATATGTTATGGGGTGGGGTTAAATTTGATATCGTAGCACTACTATATTTAAATATACTCTATTTATTGATGCAGATTATTCCTGCACCATTCAAGTATAATACCTTATATCAAAAAATAGCAAAGTGGATTTTTATTATTACCAATTCAATCGGAATCGCTTTAAATTTAGTTGATTTTGCTTATTATCCATTTACCTTGAAACGAACTACAGGGACGGTATTTGATCAGTTTGCAAATGAAAAAAATTTAGGTTCCTTGGCTTTAGATTTTTGCCTTGACTACTGGTATCTTTTTATACTATTTGCGATATTGATTTATGCTTTAATTAAGCTATATGATCTCGTACAAGTGCAGCGTCCACTACTGTTTAGATGGCCTACATATAGCATTCAATCGGCTTGTTTTTTAATTGCTATTTTTCTGTTTATTGGAGGTGTTCGTGGAGGATGGGCGCATAGTACAAGGCCTATTACATTAAGTAATGCAGGAGATTATGTAACGAATCCAGAAGAGATGAATATTGTATTAAATACCCCTTTTAGTTTAATGAAGACGTTAAAAGCGGTTAATTTAAAACCTATTCATACGTATACAGAACAAGAGCTGACTACAATTTATAATCCTGTTCATTATCCTCAAAGTAAGGAGCCTTTTAAAAAAATGAATGTTGTCTTTCTAATTTTGGAAAGCTTTGCAAAAGAACATTTTGGAGAGTTAAATAAAGATATTCAAGGCGGACAGTATAAAGGATATACACCATTTTTGGATTCTTTAATCCGGGAAGGATATACTTTTGAACATACCTATGCTAACGGACGTAAATCAATTGATGCATTGCCTTCTGTTATAACAGGAATACCATCTGTAGGTGAACCATTTGTATTGTCGGTATATTCAGGTAATAAAACGACCAGTATTGCTAATTTGTTAGCAAATAAAGGCTATGAAACAGCATTTTTTCACGGTGCTCCAAATGGAAGTATGGGATTTTCTGCATATATGAAGTTAGCCGGTATTCAACATTATTATGGTAAAAACGAATACAATAACGATGCAGACTTTGACGGTATCTGGGGCATATGGGACGAACCGTTTATGCAATATATGGCTAATGAAATTAACACCTTTAAACAGCCATTTTTTGCAAGCTTCTTTTCGCTTTCTTCTCACCACCCTTTTAAAGTACCCTCAAAATATGAAGGAGTTTTTCCAAAGGGACCTTTACCTGTTCAAGAACCTATAGGTTATACTGATAATGCACTGCGTCAATTTTTTAAAACTGCATCTTCTATGTCTTGGTATAAAAACACCTTGTTTGTTATCTGTGCAGATCATGCAACGGTAAGTGCATTGCCAGAATACCAGACTGTGGCCAATAGTTATGCGATTCCTATTATCCTTTACCATCCAGGAGGAGATTTAAAAGGTAGAAGTGATAAATTGGCGCAACAGATAGATATCATGCCTACAGTATTAAATTATTTGAATTATGATAAACCATATTTTGCATTTGGTTTCGATGCATTAAATCCAACAAAGGAAAATTTTGTAGTCAACAATAATTCAGGAATATTTAATTTTTATTACAAAGATTATTTGCTGATCAACGATGGAATAAAAAATATTTCCCTCCACAATCTAAAAGAAGATAGGTTGATGAAACATGATTTATTGAAACAACCACCCCTAGTGCTAGATACCATGGAAACAAAATTTAAAGCTTTTGAACAGCAATATAATAACCGAATGATCGAAAATAAATTAATTTACGACGGTAAATAACTGAATTATTATCATTTATATTAAGCATTACCCCACAAAGGTGATGCTTTTTGTATTTTTAAGATTAACAAGACGATCACCCTAGCACGATATAAGAGTGAGCCTGCAGGATGATAACAATGGCTATACGATCACCCTAGCACGACATAGGATTGAGCCTGCAAGTAGATAACATTGACTATACCATCAGCCTAGATCGACACAATGAATAGGTTATCTATGCACCTGCTATGCACAATATACATACAACAAATAGCCGAATGAGCTTATAGGATGACTATAGGTTGAAACTCATTTTGAAAAGTTTTAATACAAACTTTAGAAATAGGATAAATGATCGATGGAGATTACACGTTTGTGAAAGATTAAAATAACTAAAAAATATTTATTCGCTATTCGTTTTTTATACGTCAATTTGTAATTTATTTGCCCATGAACTAAAGTAGTAATCCTTATCTTTGTATCATGTCTGAACACGCTATTTTGGAACAAGAAACAATTGTGGCATTAGCCACAGCAAGTGGTAATGGTGCTATCGCTGTAATACGTCTTTCTGGTAAAGATGCTATTGAAATAACCAACCAGGTATTTCGGGGTAAGAATTTGCTTAAGCAAGCTTCACATACTCTTCATTTCGGTACAGTACGAGATGGAGAAGAAATCATTGATGAGGTATTGGTCTCACTATTTGTAGGTCCTAATTCTTATACTAAAGAAAATGTAGTTGAGATCTCCACCCACAATTCTAAGTATATAATTGAACGTGTGATGAGTTTGCTTATTAAAAAAGGAGCACGAGCAGCTAAAGCAGGGGAATTCACATTACGTGCTTTTTTAAATGGGGGAATGGACCTTTCTCAAGCAGAAGCTGTTGCTGATTTGATTGCTTCAAATTCTGCCGCTTCCCATCAAATTGCGATGCAACAGATGAGAGGCGGATTTTCCAATCAGTTGAAAAAATTGAGAGATGATTTGATCCACTTTGCATCACTAATAGAATTAGAACTCGACTTTTCAGAAGAAGATGTAGAATTTGCAAACCGCGATCAATTGAAAAGTTTAATTAAACAAATTAATCAAGTGGTGAGTAAGTTGATTTCTTCATTTGAACAAGGTAATGTCTTGAAAAATGGTGTTCCAGTCGTAATTGCAGGTAAACCTAATGTCGGAAAATCTACATTGTTGAATGCTTTATTGAATGAGGAGCGTGCCATTGTATCGGACATTGCGGGTACCACAAGAGATACGATTGAAGATGAAATAAATATCAAAGGAATTACTTTCCGATTTATTGATACTGCCGGTATTCGTGAAACTATCGATGTTATCGAGGCTAAAGGAGTAGAGCGTACAAGAGAAAAAATGAAGCAGGCACGTTTAATCATTTATTTATTTGATCCTACACAAGACGAGGTGGTAGATATTGAGGAGCAGATTGCAGAAGTTGCAGTGTTGAACATACCTTTTGTTACAATTATTAATAAAGCTGACTTGCTTACAGTAGAGCAGAAAAAGCAGTATGAGGTTTTAAAACCGCTATACATATCTGCAAAAGAACAAATAGGGGTAGAAGAGCTAAAAGATGAACTATTAAATCAAGTAAATCTATCTAACTTAAATACTGACGATGTCTTAGTAACCAATATCCGTCACGTAGAAGCTCTTCAGCATACACGAACATCCTTGGAACGCGTACTCAACGGAATTGACAACCCGGTTACATCTGATTTCTTAGCCATGGATATACGTCAATCATTATATCATTTAGGCGAAATTACAGGTTCTGTTTCAACCGATGATTTGTTGGATAATATATTTTCTAAATTCTGTATCGGAAAATAATAATTGGAATAATTAACAGTTAAAAAGCACTAACAGTCAAATTGTTAGTGTTTTTTTTGTGATTAATGATTTGCTGAATAAAAATTCGTGTTTGCTATAGTGGATAGTAGAACTCAAAAATTAGAATTGACTCTGTTTTCTATTATTGACGTTTATTTTGTTCCGATCGATCTGATTGATGCTAGTGTGTGGTAATTAACTGTGATGTCTATTTTATATTCAATTGACTATTACTTAAAGTCCTGTAATATGGGGTGATGAAATACAATATTCGTTTTATCATTTTAAAAGCATATGGTGATTTTAAATATTCGTATTTCCCACTGAAATTCCTTAAATTTAAATACTCCAATATTAAGCGGGTTTAGTTAATCAATATCTTATTAGCCTTAAGCTTTTTGTCAAGCTTGTATTGTTAATGTTCATAAAAACATAGAAATGAAGATCACATCCATTTTATATTTATTGCTATTGGGGCCCCTAATTGGCAACGCCCAAGAAAATCTCGATTTTAGTGGCAATAAGACCATTGTTTCTCCCGAGATTAACGGAAAACAGATAACCTTCAGACTTTTGGCTCCAGAAGCGAAGACTGTAAAGTTACAGGGCAATTGGATGCAAACTGATGACTTAAATTCTGGAATTAAAGATTCAAGGGGAGTATGGTCGTTTACAAATCAAGATCTGAAACCCGATATTTATACCTATTCTTTTATTGTGGATGGAGTTAAAGCTACTGATCCCAATAACGCTTATCAGGTTCGGGATGTGAGTTCTGTCATGAGCATGTTTATCGTAAATGGACCAGAATCATCCAATTATACTGTTCAAAATGTCCCTCATGGTACTGTTGCTAAAAGATGGTATACTTCAAGAGGGCTAAAAGAAGACCGTAGATTAACCGTTTATACACCTCCCGGTTATGAGGCTTCAAAAGAAAAATATCCTGTCCTTTATCTTTTACATGGGATGGGGGGGGACGAAGAAGCTTGGATGACCTTAGGGAGAGCTTCACAAATTTTAGATAATCTAATAGCGCAAGGAAAAGCAAAGCCGATGATTGTCATTATGCCTAATGGTCACACGAGTAATGCGGCTGCACCAGGGGAGTCTTCTAAGGGTTTTTATAAAATTGATATGGTAACTCCAGATATTTTTACAGGAGATATGGAAGCTAATTTTAATGAAATCATAGCTTTTACAGAACAGAATTATCGGGTGAAAGCTGATGCGAAAAATCGAGCTATTGCTGGACTTTCAATGGGAGGTTTTCATTCCTTGTATATTTCAGCTAACCAACCTAAAACTTTTGATTATATTGGATTATTTTCTCCTGCAATTCTTCCTCCAGAAAATAAGAAAAGTCCGATTTACGAAAATCTTGATGCCAAGCTTCAGGTTCAAAAAAACAACGCTTACCGCTTGTACTGGATTGCCATTGGGAAAACGGATTTTTTATACAAGCATGTTGCCGGCTTCAGGGATAAACTCGATAAGATGAATTTTAGCTATCAATATGTCGAATCAGAAGGCGGTCATACCTGGAGCAACTGGAGGAAATATCTCAATGATTTTGTTCCTCAATTGTTTAAATAAAAAAAGTGTTATGATGCGAAAAATTAAAAGTATCGTTGTTTTTTGTGCTTCTAGTTTAGGTAAAGAAAATATCTATGAGGAGCAAGCTGCTCATGTCGGGCATGTATTTGCGAAAAAAGGTATTCGTCTAGTATATGGTGGTGGACGAGTTGGATTGATGGGAGCAGTTGCCAATGGTGCATTAGAAAAAGGAGGCGAAGTGATAGGTGTCATTCCTGAGTTTCTCAATTCCAAGGAAAGAGAGCATACAGGGGTTACAAAGTTAATTACAGTAGATACCATGCATGATCGCAAGCGAATCATGCACGATTATTCAGATGGAGTCATTGCATTGCCAGGGGGCTTTGGAACGCTCGAAGAGCTATTTGAAATGGTGACTTGGGGTCAGCTGGGGTTGCATAAAAAACCAGTAGGAATTCTCAATACGAATGGTTATTATGATCACCTCCTGCTATTTATTGATCACATGACGGCAGAAGGTTTATTGAAAGAAGAGAATAAATCCATGCTTCTGTTTGGAAATACCATTGAAGAGTTATTAGAAAAAATGGAACGGTACGAAGCACCCAAGGTTACTAAATGGATAGAAAAAGATGAAATTTAAACCTATTTATTAGTTGTTTAAGCATCTCTCTTATTGTGATTTTACTTTCGTCTTAATTTTTTTACAATTTGACTGATTAAAACAGATTTATAATCTGTTTATTTGTGTATCAGTAATGATGAAATTTCATCGAATAAACCTAACCGTATGGCGCTAATTATTTTAAATATTATTTTTTGCATTGCTTTTATAGGATTTGCCTATGTAAATCTCAATGATAAAGATTCCTGGCTGTGGATTCCAATTTATATGCTGGCCTCTATTTGTTGCGGACTAGCCGTGTTTAATTTCTACTATCCATTTATATACCTTGGTGCTATTGTATTTTATCTAGTTTATGCAGTTATACTTTTTTTTGCAAAAGATGGCGTTCGCGATTGGTTGATGAAATATCGTAGACCAAGTATTGTGGAAAGTATGCAAGCAACGAAGCCATATATTGAGAAGACAAGAGAGTTTTTTGGTCTTCTGATTGTTAGTGGCGCATTAGCTATAAATTATTTTGTTGCTGTTAATTTATAAAATTTATACTTGTGATTGATTTAAAAAGGAAAAAACAGCTAAGTGATATATTTCAAAAAATTATCCAACAAAACCTAGAATTAGATGCATGGTCTTGGTTGGACAATAAAGTGGAATTGATTAAAAATGAAGAAAAAACACTTCAATTAAATTTGAGTTTTTCCCAGCTCCCAAGAAAGCTTGGAAAAGAAAATATTGTTGTCCAATCCGAAGATGTTGCTGATCTAAAACAATTATTACCTGGCTTTTCTTTGGAAGCATGGACCATTGACCGATTATGTAGAGTATGGTTGTTGATGCAGTTACCTGATCAGAACAAGGAACAATATCTGAAAAAAATCAATACTTTATTTATTGCTTCAGAAATGAATGAACTGATTGCATTATACTCCGCTTTACCTTTCTTGAGCCATACCGAAGAATGGGTCGGTAAATGTGAAGAAGGAATCCGTAGTAATATAGGTACTGTATTGGAAGCAATTATGTATCATAATCCTTATCCATCAGTTATGCTTTCAGAAGGAGCATGGAATCAAATGATTTTGAAAGCATTTTTTACAGAGAAAGATGTTAAAAAAATTACTGGATTAAAAGAGCGCGTTAATCAGACTTTAGCGAATACCTTGAACGATTATGTACAGGAACGCTTGGCAGCCCATAGAACTGTTCATCCAGAAATCTACCAATTAATAGAATTAGGAAAATAAAAAAATATTGAATTATGTGCTGTAATGAAAATTTCCAAGAAAGAAATTTAGGTGAAAGAAACCAAAGTACTCTTGATTTAAATGATATTAGTGGAATGAAGTTTTTTGACCCTCATATTCACATGACTTCACGAACTACCGATGATTACCAAGCAATGGTTGATGCCGGGATTGTGGCAATTATTGAACCTGCTTTTTGGTTAGGACAACCTCGAACAGGGATCGATAGTTTTACGGATTACTACAGTAGCTTAATTGGATGGGAAAGATTTAGATCTTCTCAGTTTGGTATTAAGCATTACTGTACTATAGGATTAAATTCACGTGAAGCGAACAATGAGCAGTTAGCCGAGCAGGTGATGGAATTACTGCCTCAGTTTATTTTCAAGGAAGGTGTGGTCGGTATTGGTGAAATTGGTTTTGATGATCAGACTGCTGCCGAAGAAAAATATTTCCGGTTACAGCTGGAGCTTGCTAAAGAAGCTGGACTTCCCGTACAGATTCATACACCACATAGAGACAAGAAAAAAGGCACGCAACGAAGCATGGATATTGCTATTGAACATGGACTTTCTCCGTATTCAGTGATTATAGATCATAATAATGAAGAAACGGTTAAAGAAGTCTTAGATCGAGGGTTTTGGGCAGCTTTTACGATTTATCCTTTTACGAAAATGGGAAATGAACGTATGGTTGAGGTTGTTAAACAGTATGGTTCTGAAAGAATTATGATTAATTCAGCTGCCGATTGGGGAATTTCTGACCCGCTCGCTGTTCCTAAAACAGCAGCTCTGATGAAACAATCAGGTATTAGTTTAGATGATATTGAATTGGTGAGTTACCGGAATGCAATTACCGCTTTTGGTCAAAGTGGACAGATAGACGAACGTGATTTTGTAACTATAAAAAATATTGATCAGTCTCAAAAATTTGAAAGTAATTCTATTTTGCGTGGTGGTCAACAACCAAGGATAGATAAGAATTCGATCATTATTACTTAATCGTACACATATTGAAAAAATTAAAAGGATATATACGATTAATGAGACCAGCAAATGTCGTTACTGCAGTAGCCGACGCACTTGCTGGTATAGCAATATCCGGATATTTATTAACCGAAGGATGGAATTCTCCAGTACCTATTATTTTACTTTGCATTTCAACAATAGGGCTGTATAGTGGTGGAATTATTTTTAACGATGTTTTTGATGCAGATCTGGATAGAATAGAACGACCTGAGCGACCCATACCTAGTGGATTGATCAGCGAAAAAGAGGCCACAGTATTTGGATCTTTATTCTTCTTAGTTGGACTAATAGCAGCCTATTTTGTAGGAAATATCACAGTAATATTAGCTATAGCGATTATTTTAGCTTGTCTTGTCTACAACAGATGGGCAAAACATCATTCATTTTTAGGTCCGCTTAATATGGGACTTTGCCGTGGCCTAAACCTCTTATTGGGAGTTAGTATTATAAGTACAGAGGTAAGTCAATGGTGGTTCTTGGCTATTGTACCTATTATCTACATCGCTTCTATTACAATGATTAGTCGGGGAGAAGTACATGGAGGAAGTAAAAAAATGCTTTATTTTGCCGCTGTTCTTTATGCAGTTGTTATCGCTAGCATTTTATTTTTTGCACAAACAAAGGGGGATATTATTATTACTCTTTTGTTTATCATTCCGTTCGCTTGGATGATTTTTAAACCTCTATTAAGAGCTATAAATAATCCGATAGGCCCCAATATAGGTAAAGCCGTTAAAGCAGGAGTGATTGCATTGATCCTCATGAATGCTGCATGGGCAAGTGTATTTGCTGATTGGAAAATTGCACTTGTCATTATTTTTTTATTACCATTATCTATTATACTGAGTAAAGCATTCGCAGTTACTTAATTAATGATTTTTAATTATGAGTTTTTTAGAACAGTCATTTAGTGTGAAATTTGAATATAAAATACATTTTACTAAATCGTTATTTCACACCGATAACCCTACTTTTACAGATTTTTTTAAAAGCAATCCTACAGATGTATTGCGTAAGATTTTTTTCGTCCTAGATCAGGGAGTTGCTGATGCACACCCAGATCTGGTTTCAGCGATCAGAACCTATTTCGATCATCAGCAAGAAGTACAGCTGATTTCTGAAATTTTGATTATACAAGGAGGAGAAGCCTCAAAAAATGATACAGGTCTATTCGATCGTTTGGTTGAAGCAGTAGATCAATATGGAATAGACCGACATTCTTACATTGCCGCGATCGGTGGTGGTGCCGTGCTTGATCTTGTCGGTTACGCAGCCGCAGTGTCACATCGTGGAATTAAACACATTCGTATACCAACAACTGTACTCTCGCAAAATGACTCTGGGATTGGTGTTAAGAACGGTATAAATTATAAGGGTAAGAAAAATTTTTTAGGCACTTTTGCTCCCCCCGCGGCTGTGTTTAATGATGATCAGTTTTTGTTAACATTAACGGATAGAGATTGGCGGTCAGGAATATCTGAAGCAGTTAAAGTTGCTTTAATCAAAGATCCTACATTCTTTTATTGGATCGAAGATAATGCCGCGAAACTGGTGAGTCGTGATTTAGAGACCATGGATTACTTAATTGTACGTTGTGCCGAATTGCATTTAAACCATATCGCATCAGCCGATCCATTCGAGATGGGATCGGCGAGACCATTAGATTTCGGTCATTGGAGTGCACATAAATTAGAACAATTGAGTAATTTCAGTGTGCTGCATGGGGAGGCTGTAGCCATGGGAATAGCTTTGGATAGCACATATTCTTTCTTAAGTGGATTGTTAACAGAAGATAAGCTTTTGCGCATATTGAATGTGCTGCTTCATTTATCATTTGATATTTCTAATCCATTTATTCAGATCAATGATGAAGAATCACCAATACTTCGCGGTTTAACTGAATTCCAGGAACATCTTGGCGGTAAATTGACCATTACATTATTGACGGATCTCGGAACAGGTAAGGAAGTTCACCACATGGATCACCAGTTATTGATAGCGGCAAGTAACTATGTCTTAAATTTTACCAGCACAACAGTTGGTTTGGATCATTAAATTAGTTAAAATGAAAGTTAATACAGGACATTTAACCTATTGCACCAATATTCATCCAGGGAAAAATTGGAATGATGATTTTACAGCTCTAAAAGATAATTTTTCTTTTATCAAAGAATCAGTTTCGCCTGGCCAGCCATTGGGAATAGGATTGAGATTATCAAATGTATCGAGTTTAGAACTTAGTGAGCAGGGTAATATAGCGGAATTTAAACATTGGTTAAAAGAAAATAATGCTTATGTTTTTACAATGAATGGATTTCCTTATGGAGAATTTCACCGTACTGTTGTCAAAGAAGATGTACATACCCCTGACTGGACTACAGAAGCACGTAAAGATTATACAATCAGACTTTTCACTATTCTTCAATCCTTATTACCAGAAGGAATGGTCGGTGGAATTTCGACATCGCCGCTTAGTTATAGACACTGGTTCAAGACGACTACCGATTTTACGGAAGCCAAAAATGCTGCCACGATAAACATAGTTGCTGTAATACAAGAATTAGTTACAATAGCAAATGCGACAGGTACGGTTATGCACCTTGACTTGGAACCAGAACCTGATGGAATCATTGAAACTGGACGAGAATTTATAGATTGGTATACAGACGATCTGCTTCCAACTGCTATTTCAGATCTTGTAGATTCATTTGGCATTACCGCTATCGAAGCTGAAGCTCTTACCAAGAGACATCTTTGCCTTTGTTATGACGTATGCCATTTTGCAATTGGCTATGAAGATCACGCCGATGTATTAAAAGAACTTAAGGAGAAAGGTATTGCAGTAGGGAAGATACAGATATCTGCTGCTTTGAAAGCAAATATGGATCAGTCCCCTGATCAGCGTATAGCTATTAAAGAAAGTTTTCAAAAATTCAACGAACCGACATATTTACATCAGGTCGTGGCCTTAAAAAGAGATGGCAAGCTTATTCGTTATACAGATCTAACACCAGCCATAGCAGATTTTGAGCACCAGGATGTGATGCAATGGCGCGCACATTTTCATGTTCCTATATCTGTTCGGGATATTGGAGTCTTGCAGTCAACGCAACAAGATATTATAGAAGTGTTGAATCTCCAAAAAGTTGCGCCTTTTACCGAACATTTGGAAGTGGAAACCTATACTTGGGAAGTATTGCCCGAACAGTTAAAGATACCAATAGCTGCCTCTATCAGTAATGAACTGGAGTGGGTAATTAAAACAAATGTATAAGATGAAGAAAACAGTTGTAATTGACGTAGTTGGGCTATCTGCAAATTTAATAGGAAAGTATACCCCATTTTTGGAACAATACATAAAAAGAAAAAATTTAGCAACTATAGCTCCAATGTTACCGGCTGTTACTACCAGCGTCCAGTCTACATATCTTACAGGTAAAAAACCTACCGAGCATGGTGTGGTTGGAAACGGTTGGTATGATCATGTAGATTCGGAAATTAAGTTTTGGAAGCAGTCTAACAAACTTGTATTAGCGGAAAAGATCTGGGATAGAGCAAAAAAAGAAGACCCGAACTTCACGTGCGCAAATCTATTTTGGTGGTATAATATGTACTCAAATGCAGATTATAGCGTTACACCACGACCTAATTATCTGGCCGACGGTCGAAAGCTTCCAGACTGTTATGCAGAACCGGCAACATTGAGAGATCTTTTGCAGGAAAAGCTTGGTCAGTTTCCTCTTTTTAATTTTTGGGGACCAGGTGCTAATATTAAATCAAGCCGATGGATTGCTGATGCATCTATGATCACAGATGAATTGTATGATCCTACACTGTCTTTAATCTACTTGCCACATTTGGATTATTGCTTGCAAAAATTTGGAAATGATTGGTCTAATATCAGTAAGGAATTAGGAGAGATTGATATTCTGATTAAAGAATTAGTTGATTTCTATGAAAAAAGAGGAGCGAACGTCATTATTCTTTCGGAATATGGTATTGTACCTGTAAATAATCCCATTCATATTAATCGAATACTAAGGGAAGCCGGATTATTACAGATCCGTGTAGAACGAGGTTTGGAATTATTGGATGCTGGAGCCTCTAAAGCATTTGCAGTGGCAGATCATCAGGTTGCACATGTCTATATCAATGATTTATCGATAGTCGATCAGGTGAAGGATATTTTAGATAAATTAGCAGGAATTGCGATAGTGCTTGACAAAGAAGGTAAAAAGGAATATGGGATAGACCATGACCGTGCAGGAGATTTTGTTTTGGTTGCAAATCCAGAAAGTTGGTTTACTTATTATTTCTGGCAGGATGATGCTAAAGCACCCGATTATGCAAGATGCGTCGATATCCATAAAAAACCAGGATATGATCCTGTTGAAATGTTTATGTCTTCTAAATTTCGTGCATTATATAAACTGTTGAGAAAAAAAGCAGGTTTTCGTTACGTTATGGATGTAATACCTTTAAATGCTAATTTGGTAAAAGGTTCACATGGTAGCGTGAATACACCTGAGGAATTTCACCCTGTTTTAATTACAGATCCTGATCTAAGTATAGGCAATGTACAGGCAACTGAGGTTTACGATTTAATTTGGAAATCTTTGCATAGCGAGAAGTAATTTTACTACTACTTGTATAATACATCTATAAGTAACAAGCTGAACATAGTTTATTCTAAAATAAAGAAAGCCATTCTTTTTACAGAATGGCTTTCTTTGTTTTAAGACATTGATACCATCAAAGTATTATTTCAATGAATTGATATAAGCCGCGATTTTCAAGCCATCGGCTTTAGAAACTTGTGGCATTGGAGGCATCTCAGTCGCGTATCCCGGCCAGTTTTCTGGTTTAGGATTGTAGATAAGCTGTAAAATTTTCTCATTTGAATATTTGCGTTTTGCAATATCAGTGAATGACGGTCCAATCTGTTTTTTCGTAGGATTGTGACAGGCTAAGCATGTATTGCTGGTCAAAATTCCCTTCACCTCAGCATAAGTAGGAGCTTTAGTTACTGTTTTCACTTCATGTACTTTAGCCTTTGCTTCAACAGGTTTCGCTTCTGTGTTTTTTGTTTTAACAGTCGCAGTTTTTTTACCGGCAACAGTTTTATTATTTGCTGTTACTGTCTTTTCTGCCGGTTTAGCTGTAACTTCAACTACAGGGTCATGAGTAGAATTCCTTGTGCTAAGTGAACTTATTGCTAGTTTTTCTCCAGATGGAATTGCATTTAAAGTATAGTAAGCTTCAGGATGGACAATTGAATAAAAGTTTTGTTTCTCACGAATACCATCTACACTTATGGTGTGGATATAATGTTCACGTAAACCATCGACAACAATTCTTGCTTTTAGTCCATCAGAAGAAACCTTAACTCCTTTTATGTTTAAAGTCTCTTTATTTACTGGAGGAGAACCATATACAGGATGGTATTTATATATGAAGCTTTCAACGCTGTATGAAGCTAGATCTTCAGCAGATTTTAAATCAACAGGTTGTGTAAATTCGATCTCAAAACCGTCTGGCATAGCTCTTACTGCTTTCATTTCAAAAGGCGTCTTATTGTTGTATACTAAGCGCTCAAGTCCCTCATTTGCTTCACCTGCAGAACCCCACCCACGGTTGGTTTCACCGACAAATAAAGATCCATCCTGTCCCCACGCCATTCTCAAAACACCAGAACGGAAACCACTCTTAAACAAAAATGCGGCGCCTTGTTCTTCACCATTTACCGTCTCTAAGAAAACACGTGAAATAATGCTCATACCTTGGTCACCAACGAGTAATTGTCCTTCAAATGGACCAAATGTGCCTTTCGGAATTTTGACCGGTTCAGAGTTTGAAATACCAAGAATACCATGTGGCAACCATACCGACGGTAAACGAATCTCTGGAATTTCTTTTTTCATCTCAAATACCGTTTTGAAATTCTCGTTGACTCTATTTTCCGGTTTGATGTAGCGACCTTCAGCATTTTTGATACGACGTTCATCTACTTTAGAATAGAAAGATTCAGATGATAACTTTAACGGTGAATCAGGTCTTTTTGTCCATACTAAACTGGCTGGATGTCCCATAAAATCTCCTTTACTGACCTTCCATAATCCTCCGGAACCAACCCAGTCACCTTGGTTTTCTGTATAGTAGAGTTGACCGTCAATCACATTTATTCCTGCTGGAGAACGCACACCTGCAGCCCATGGTTGCATTTTTCCATCTGCGCTAATGTTCATAATCCATCCACGCATAGGAACACGACTTTCTGCGCGCCACCATTCTTCATCACCAAAAGCTACATTTCCAGATACGAAAAAAGAACCGTCAGATGCGATTTTAGGACCAAAACTATATTCATGATAATGTCCGCTTAAAGGCCAAGCATACACAGTTTCATAAACATCAGCTTTGCCGTCCATATTTTTGTCAATTAACTTCGTTAGCTCACCTCTTTGTGCAACATATAACGCACCATCTTTGTAAGCAAGACCTAAAATCTCGTGAAGACCCGTTGCAAATTTTCGAAAGTACGGTCTGTTGCTGGTGGGGTTTTCAACGATAAATACATCACCTCTACGGGTGGATATACCTAGATCTCCATTAGGTAAAGTAACCAGACCACCAACCTCTAAAACAGGTCCTTCGGGCATTCTTACTTTCATGATCTTAAAAAAATCTTCTTCTTTTGGTGTTTCTTGAGCTTGGGAAACAGTATAACCAAAACTCAAAGCTAGCATTGCTAGCATTCTAAAAGTGTGTTTCATATAATATTTGTACTCTCTCAATTAGAATGAAATAGAATAGTTTAATTGTTTGTCTAGGAGAATGATTAATTCTTTTCCTCCGTTAGCATCTCGAATAATAGGTTTAGGAGCACCTTTGTCAAGTTCAAGGTAATAAGACTGACCATCAACGAGGTAATAGCCTTTCGCTAGTTCTTCAATTGAACTTGCATTTGCCAGTAAAACATACAAGTTAGGGACAGTTTTGTCTATGTTTATGGATCTGTTCAGTCCTTTACCATCATTTGAAACTGTGATGATATCAGTGACTTCAGCGCCATATATATTATATTTAAATTGTGGTCTATCCTCATTGTCGATAATATAACCTTTAGTTTTAAATCCACTACCAGTACTGTCAGCAGGCCATGTGGTTTGAACCGTTGCCAGCTGTGCTAAAGCAGGAGTAGCTTTCTTTACAAAAGAAGTTACTGCTCCACGGGCTCTAGAAGTACCGTTTCCTCTACCGTCCCACATAGGAGTGGCATCAATAAATTCGCCATGCCATCCCTGCAACAATAGGCCATTGTCCAAATCATAGCTGTAATGTGTCTTTAATGGACTGCCGACAGATATTGCGTGAACAGCAAGCAACTTAGGTGCATAATTCACAAAACTTCTAATCATGGTATTAGAAGGTGCATCTATATAAATAGGGTCAGCATCACCACCGCCTCTATTGTTTACATTAATCTGTTCTTCGGGAAGTTTTGATATTTTAATATTTCGAAAAGCAACTGAACCATGATCGCCTTGAAGACGCAGTGGACCTAACGGCTTTTCTTTATCGGCCGCTCCGCCAGTTGGACCAAACAATTCAACATTATCCTGAACTAAAACACCATTCAGTTCCACAGCTAAAACTCTCGCATTTGCAGTCTTTTTTCCTGTGGCATCAAATTTAGGCGCTTGAAATGCAATTTTTAAATGTTGCCATAGACCTGGTGCTTTGCTTGCATTTTGACGAGGAGCATAACCTTCAAAACCTTTGGATCCTTCCGGTCTAGCATCATCCCAACGTTCGTATATACCGCCATTGTCAGACGACATGGGTTGCAGCACTCCCCAAGAATCTTTAAGTTGGACTTCATAATTCCCCTGTAGGTAGATTCCTGAATTTGAGTTCTTTGCCATTAAGTAATCCAGTTCAAGAATTATATTTCCATGAACTGCATTTGTTAACAAGTCAGATCCCTTCATTTTATTAGAAGTGATGTTAACAAGGATACCGGATCCTTTTGTAGCTTTCAATTCATTCTCATTTCTTGGGTCAGAGATTACTTTTTCAGCAATAGTCCAAGATTTTCCTGCAGCATTGAAAGCAGTAAGATCATTAAGTTTAATTTCCGATTGATCGGTTAGCTGTTGGGCTAGTAATAATGTCGTTCCAAATAACCAGCATAAGCCGGTTGTTCCGAACTTCAAATAGTTTAATTTCATATGGAGTACTAGGTTTAAAAATTTAAATATAGTAATTTTTGTGCTTGCTAAAAGGATTTTGTGTAACAAAGTGAATATACTGACTGTTGCGGTTAATATTAACCTATGATTTCTAAATATTCATATTACTGGTAAAATAGCCTCTAAAAAAGGATCAGCAAAATAATATATATATTGGCTAAAATAAAGCTAGTATGAGTGGGGTTATAGTTGCATCTTTATGTCAAGAATACAAATTTAAGTAAGTACAACCGATAATATTAAAATTTATTATGATTAAAACACTTTTGTCAAAGATTTCTTTACTATTGATTTTTATATCAGTTTTAAGTTCTTGCCACCAAAAGAGGTCCGGAAAACCAAGAGTATTGGTTTTCAGTAAAACTGCAGGTTTCCACCATAATTCTATTGAAAAAGGAAATATTGCCCTCCAGAAGTTAGGACTCGAAAATAACTTTGATGTTGATACAACAACAAATGCAGATTGGTTCAATGAAGATTCGTTAAAAAATTATTCAGCTGTAGTATTCCTAAATACGACTGGTGATCTTTTGAATAATTATCAGGAAGCCGATTTTGAGCGTTACATACAAGCTGGGGGAGGCTTTGTCGGTATTCATGGAGCTGCCGATGCCGAGTATGATTGGGGCTGGTATGGAAGGTTGGTAGGTGGATACTTTGCTACTCATCCTGAAGTCAAAGAAGGAAAATTAACGGTGGTTGATAAAAAACATCCGGCAACAAAAACGCTTCCCGATACTTGGGTACATACAGATGAGTGGTATGTCTTTAAAAAACGTTATGAAGCTACCCATGTGTTAATGAATATCAATAAGGAGGTATATGCAAATCCAGAACAAATGGCCGAGACACCAATGGCCTGGTATCATGATTTTGATGGTGGCCGTTCTTTTTATACAGGGTTAGGTCATCAAGATGAAGATTATTCAGACCCACTATTCTTAAAGCATATCTTAGGTGCTATCGAATATGCAATCGGAGATAATTACGAATTAGATTATGGTAAGGCTAAAACAAAGCGGGTTCCAGAAGAGGAACGATTTACGAAAGTTCCTTTGGCAGTAGGTGAATTTTTTGAACCAACTGAAATGGCCATACTTCCTAATTTAGATATTCTAGTAGCACAACGTCGGGGAGAATTGCTTCATTACAATCAAGAAACAAAAAAAGTAACTCAAGTGGGATTGTTAGATGTTTATCACAAAACTGAAACACCCAATGTTAATGCAGAAGAAGGATTTATGGGGTTAACAATAGATCCAGATTTCGCAGAAAATCATTATATATATGCTTTTTATAGTCCAAAGGATACATCTGTTAATCGTTTGTCACGTTTTGAGTTCAAAAATAATAAGTTAGACCTCGGAACCGAAAAGATTGTACTTCAGTTTTATTCACAACGAGATATCTGCTGCCATACTGGTGGTTCTTTGGCATTTGATAAAGACCGAAATCTTTATTTATCAACAGGAGACAACTCAACACCATTTGACGAAAAGGATCAAAAATTTGTCAGCAATGGTTATTCACCGCGGGATGATAGGGCTGGACATGAGCAGTATGATGCCGCACGTAGCTCTGGAAATAGCAATGATCTCCGTGGTAAAATTTTGAGAATAAAAATAGCAGAAGACGGTTCATATCAGATTCCAAAAGGGAATTTATTTCCAGAGGGACAGGCAAATACAAGACCTGAAATTTATGTGATGGGAAACAGAAACCCATACAGAATTTCTATTGATCAGAAAACAGGTTTTCTGTATTGGGGAGAAGTTGGACCAGATGCTAATGCGGATAGTTTGGGGAGAGGGCCACGGGGGTATGATGAAGTGAATCAAGCCCGTCAGGCAGGCTTCTTCGGCTGGCCATTTTTCGTCGGTAATAATTATGCATATAATCCTTATAATTACGAAACAGGAGCTAGTGGACAGGCATTTGATCCGCAAAAACCAATTAATAGTTCCCGAAATAATACCGGTATAAAAGAATTACCGGTAGCACAACCGGCCTTTATATGGTATCCTTATGCAGAATCTTCAGATTTTCCACAGGTGGGTTCAGGAGGGCGTAATGCGATGACCGGTCCGGTATACTATTCGGATCTTTATCCAAAAGAAACGAGGTATCCAGATTACTATGATGGCAAGCTATTTATTTACGACTGGGTTAGAGGATGGATCAAAGCAGTCACTATGTTACCAAATGGAGACTTTGATAAAATGGAACCATTTATGCCACATACAAAATTAGCTTCTGCGATTGATATGGAAGTTGGTCCTGATGGAAGAATATATCTTTTAGAATATGGTAACGGTTGGTTCAGTAAAAATGCAGATGCAGCAATATCAAGAATCGATTATAATGCAGGTGAATTAGCTTCACAACGTGTTAATAAAACGGATTCGGCAAAAAAATCACCAAGTGATACGACTTATAAAGATTTAGATAAAGCTAACGGAGCATTGGGGCATAAAGAAGGATCAGATACACCAAAAGGAAAAGCTTTAGTGTTAGCCTCTGATTGTCAAGCATGTCACGGTGTCGATAAGAAATCAGTTGGTCCTGCATATACAGTAGTTGCTAAACACTATAAAGATAATAAGGACGCAGTATCGTTGTTATCTAAGAAAATCATCAATGGTGGAGGCGGTGTCTGGGGTGAGGTAGCCATGCCTGCTCATCCATCATTAAAGCAAGAGGATGCGAATGAAATTGTTAAATGGATACTTTCATTATAAGGGGTTCCATAGATCTTTATTAAACGTTACAAAAGAGGTTGTATCATCAGATACAACCTCTTTTGTTTTCTCTGATTTGATGATTATTGACAGGCAATTACTGAGATTGAAACAAGTAATGGATTTTCACGAAATGATATTTAGGACTTCTTAAAAGTTCTTTTGATAAATATAATTATGGTTACCAATCCCCTAAACCAGTTATACTCCAGATATAAATTCATTTAATAGAAATTATAAAATGGACTTGGATATTTTGTCAATGTTTGTATATTTGTCCATTATCTTTAATTAATCTAAATAACAATGTACTACGTTAAGCAACTATTAATTGCGATGATTGTACTTTTTGGCGGTAACCAAATAGTCCAAGCTCACGCGATTTGGATTGAAAGTAATCCTGTAGGTATTAAAAATCAATCTCATACCATCCGAGTTTACTATGGAGAATATGCAACTGGAGAAATTGAAAAGACAAAAGATTGGTATTCTGACTTGAATCAGTTAAAACTTAATCTTGTTGATTCTGAGAATAAGGTTGAACTAAAACTTACTGATAAAGGAGATTATTTAGAAGCTAGTTTTGTACCTGCTAAAGATGGCATTTATCAAATCTTTGTTTCTCACCCTGCCAAAGAACTTGGAGGCACTACAAGATATGAATTTTTAGCGCAAAGCCAGATTCAAGTAGGTAAAGACGCTGGATACGCAGCAATACCTTTAGCGGCTCACTTTATCTTCCAAAACAAAATCTTTAAAACAAATGATGTGGTAGAAATTCAGTTATTACGCGGGAATAGTCCGGTTGCTAATAAAGAAGTTTTAGTGATGTCTCCAAATGGTTGGAGCAAAAACTATAAGACTGATAGTCAGGGTAAAATTAAAGCAGAGGCTATCTGGGCTGGCACTTATGTAATCGAAAACAGTCATATGGCGGATCAATCAGGAAATTGGAACGATAAAACCTACAATAAGAATTGGCAGGGACTTACCGCAAGTTTTCAGGTAAAATAAAAAGCGTCATCTAGAGCGGTAATTCTAGTATGACGCCAAAGGTAGTCTAACGGTAATTAGGCTGCCTTTACTACTACGTTAAGCATGTAGTATATCCCTAAAAGTGTTACAATTAAAAGACAATGCAAAATAGCAAAATAATATTGACTATTGGTATGTCGTTATGCGTTTTGAACGGTATAGCGCAAAATAAAACCAATAGTTATAAAGGCCAGGTAAGATCTGCGACTGAGGTGGTTCCTTTCGCAACAGTAAAAATAGATCAACAAATTATTCGTGCTGATAAAAATGGGAATTTTTCATTTACAAATAACAAATCTACTGTTGATATCCAAATAACTGCCGTTGGTAAAATCACGGTCAATAGACAGCAAGTGGTTTTGTCCAATTACTTCAATAGTCCTATTCTTATCGAAATGCAAGATGATAGTCAAGGGATTGATGAAGTAGAAGTGATGGGGCTTACAAAAATTAAAGAGATAAATCGTCAAGCCTTCAATGTTACAGCGATAGATGCAACAAAATTATACAATTCAACATTAAATATTGCAGATGCACTGGATAAAGTATCTGGTGTACGTGTACGTGAATCAGGTGGTGTGGGTTCGAATACGAGTCTGACACTTAACGGGTTCTCCGGTAATCATATCCGTTTCTTTTTGGATGGAATTCCAATGGACAATTTCGGTACTTCTTTTCAAATTAATAATATACCGATCAATTTAGCAGAAAGAGTAGAAGTATACAAAGGTGTTGTTCCTATTTGGTTAGGTTCTGATGCCTTAGGGGGGGCTGTTAACATTGTTACATCTACTAAAGCGCGCACCTTTGTAGATGCTTCATATTCCTATGGTTCTTTTAATACCCACAGAACAGCTGTCAATGCAGGTGTAACCAATAAAAACGGTCTTACGGTATTGTTAAATGCCTATCAAAACTACTCAGACAACGATTATACCGTAACAACATTAGTCTCTAATATCAATACTTGGGAATCGAAAGAAAATGTTAAAGTAAAGCGGTTTCATGATAAGTACCATAATGAGGCTTTAGTAGCTCAGGTTGGCGTGTCCAATAAAAGTTATGCAGACAAATTATTGCTAGGTATTACTTTGGGGCATAACTACAAAGAAATCCAAACCGGCGCCCGTATGGTTTCGGTATTTGGAGGTTGGCACCGTCGCGGAAATACAGTTATGCCGACTTTAAAATATCAGAAAAATAATTTGATAAAAGGTCTGGATGTTACTTTAAACGCTAACTACAACTTTGGTAAGGAGCAGAATATTGATACGCTGAATAGAAGGTACGATTGGTACGGTAATTATAAAGAAATGGGTACCAATGGGGAGCGTAGTAGACAGCTGTATGTTTATAAAAACAATGAAGGTATTGCATCTTTAGCTGCTAACTATAGACTTTCTGATCGTCAGTCTCTTTCTTTAAGTAATGTCGCGACTACTTTTAACCGAAAAGGAGAGGATGAGCTCAATCCTCAAAATAGTAATCTTGAACAAGGCCAACGCTCCATCAAAAACGTGATGGGTTTAGGCTATAGTTATGATGTCAAAGATCATTGGAGTACAACAGTTTTTGGAAAAATGATCACACAGAATAATAAACTTGAGGAAGCTGAGTCCGCTTCAGTTACCCGCTTCGGGTATGGACTCGCATCTACATATTTTATTAAGCGGGATCTACAAATAAAAGCTTCTTATGAAATGACCAATCGAATGCCGACTTCCTACGAGATCTTTGGTGATCTGGAAAATCAAGAAGCCAATGGTAACCTCAAACCCGAACGTAGTCACAATATTAATTTGGGAGCTATATATGGCTGGAAACAGGGCGATGATCATCGTTTTTCTGTAGCTGGAAATCTGATATATCGCTATTCTTTTGATTTTATTTATAATAGATTAAACAACAATCAGTCGAAATTGGTGGCTGACAACCGCGATGGTGTAAGCACACGTGGAGGAGACCTAGATGTACATTATTCTTATAAAAACTTTTTGAATTTTGGAGGTTCATTGACTTATCAGTATTTACAGAATAAGCAAAAGTATGAACCCGGGTATACAGGAGTTAGCCCTGTTTATAATGACCAGATGCCAAATATTCCTTATCTATTTGGAAATACCAATGTAGATGTTTCATTCCATGATTTTGGTGGGAAAAATAATAAGCTAACGGTCGGTTACAATCTATTGTATGTGCACGATTTTTGGCTGTATTGGCCTAGTCGTGGAAATTCATCTGCAAATAAAAAACAAATTCCTAAACAGTTAAGCCACGATGTTAATCTTGTATATAGCTTAGGTTCTGGCAAATATAATATTGGTGTTGAGGGACGCAATTTGGCGAATGCAAATCTTTATGACAATTTTAGTCTGCAAAAACCGGGACGCTCTTTCGCCATTAACTTACGCTATTATTTCCAGCGTGATCATAAATAAACAAATAGTAAATTTTAAATATTAATACATATAGCATGAATAATACACTTAAAACCGTGATTGCCATCGCTTTTTTAGCAAGCACGACAGTGTCATGTAGCGATAAGGATAAAATAGATCTTGATACAGTTAAGGGCAATTATGTACTGGCAGTTTCACCTGTTGCATCAACAGGTGTGGCAGATTATTTACTGACTGCGCCAGATCTGGAATCGGGAAGAGTGACCACAGCTGGGCAGGGGGTGGAGCAAGATGGTACCTATCGTTATTACGTTACACACAATAATAAGTTTTTTTCCATGCTTTACGGCCAAGGTAACCCCGGAGCAGTAGCCGTTTATAATTTATTAGATGGTAGATTAAACAAGCTTTCTGATTTTGTGACAGAAACTGTACAGGCTTTTGCACCTGTCAATGAAGACATCGTGATGATGAAAATTACACGAGCAATGACTAATCCGTTGGTAAATTATTATCGATTGAATACCGATAATCTCTTGTTAGCAGGAGAAGGAGCAATAAATGTACAAAAAGTTGCCGGAAACGGAGAGTCAGCATTCTTCACTTGGATAAAACAAGTCGGAAATAAAGTATATGCTCCTTATATGTCCATTCAGGCTTGCTGTAAAGCAGCATTTGACACCGCTTATCCTGATAGTGCTTATGTTGCGGTCTATTCATACCCCGAAATGAAATTGGAAAAGGTAATAAAAGATGATCGCATGAGTTATATCGGTCGTTATTTTAGAGATGGATTAGCCGTTGATGAGCAAGGGGATGTCTATGCTTTTTCTTCGGCAGTAGCCACAAAAGGAGGAGCTATTACGTCTAAAAAACCTTCCGCTATTTTACGGATAAAATCTGGAACTACTGAATTTGATAAAGGATATTATCTCGACATAGAAGCTATCAGTGGAGGGAAGAACATCACAAATTGGATATATGTAGGTAAAGGGAAATTTGTTGTTCAGATGACCACAAAAGCAGAAAAAGGTGGGTATACAGATGGAAAACGTATTGGTATACTGGATGTTTATAATAAAACATACCAAGATGTAACCGGAATGCCTGAACTAAGTAAAATTAAGGAGATTTCATATAATAATTATACAGCAAAAGATGGAAATGCTTTTATTGGAGTTGCATTAACAGATGCGGTGAGTTATGTATATAAAGTTAATGCGTCTACTGCAGTAGCAACACAGGGTTTGAAAGTTGAGGGGGGATCAATAACTGCTGTCACACGTATTCAATAAATATTTAGTATAAAAAATTGTTTCATATCAATAACAGATAGAGCATAAGGGAATCTCAAAGAGATTCCCAAGTTCTATCTTTTAATTTGCTTTTCTCATTATGATAAGTACAGTATGTTTAATATTGTTTATTGCATTTATGTTATGGATGAATACTTCCAAACGTATTACATGGAAGAATAAATCCAAACTTTGGTCCTATCTTGCCGATCGAAAAAAACAATCACGTACAATAGCAATAGTTCTGTTCCTAATAGCTACTGCCTGCTTGATTTATGCTGTAGGTATAGCCAGTGGAATATTTGCTTTTTTTGTTATCCTGATGTGTATGGGCTGTCTACTAGTCTTTTTCTTTCCTTTTTCCTACTTTGGTTATCGTGTAGTATTAGGAGTTTATTTATGTTCATTTCTGATTGAAGTATTTATCCATTAATATATGCCTGCTAATAAAAAATATTTAACAAAATCTCCCTGGATAAGGCTTTGTCGTATTTTGTTGGGAACCCTAGGTGGTTATACGGTCATGATCAGTTTTCATGTATTATTAACAGCATTATTTCCACCAGAAAATGTAATTGCTACGGCCTTCTTTACCGGATATTTACTTTGGGCATTTTTATTATTTTGGGCATTTTTAGAACCTAAATTGTGGCGGTTGGCACTAACTTATATTGGCCTTACCTTACTGTTTTCGCTACCTTATATTATCAATCATTAAGTTTATTCCATGGATCAAAGAAAATATAATATTTACTTTCACACCCACACGATCAGTGGTATTGTAATCGCGGCGCTACTCTATGTGATTTTTTTTGCAGGTTCCTTCTCTTTTTTTAAAGATGATATTGCGGCATGGCAAAAAGGTAAATCATTAAGTAATGTAGATGCTCCCGTAGATTTTAATTATGTCCTGGACTCGTTAGGTACAAAATATAACTTGCAAGGTAGAAATTTCGACTTCTATTTATTGAGGCAAGGACACGGGACTTATGTCAATATGAGTGTGTCGCAAGATACAACGATCAGTAAACCTGAACCAAAAACCGAAAAATCAAAAGGTCGTAAGAGACGCGGTGAAAAAAATGAAGATTCGGCCTATTTCTTACATTCCTTTGTTGACAAGACACAGAGTTCTTATGATGAAGGCTATGATATGGGGGAATTTCTATATCGATTACATTTCTTAGCTCCGCTTAATCAGATTCCGATTCGATTGGGAACTCCTTTTGGCTATCTTCTGGCAGGAATTGTTTCATTCTTATTTCTGTTTGCCTTGATTACAGGTTTATTTCTGCATTGGGATAAGATTAAAAACAATTTCTTTTTATTTAGACCTTGGAGTAAATGGAAAACGGTCTGGACCGACATGCATACTGTATTGGGTGTTATCGGATTTCCATTTCAATTGATATTTGCTATTACAGGAGTTGTTCTTATCGTCAATTATGTATTGATTTCACCATTTAGTAAATTTATTTACAATGGTGATCAGGATAAATTATATCAGGAGCTTCAGTATAACAGAACGATGGCGCCAACTTATAGTTATAAACCCTTAGCCAAAAAATTAGATGTCAATGCATTCGTAAACCAATGGATGAATGAGTGGCCAGAATCGGACATTTCAAGACTCTATATCCGAAATTTTGGAGATAAAAGTATGGAAATTGCTTTGGAAACGAAACCAAAACCAAGTGCTAATTTTGCAGGTTCTGGCTACATTAGCATGAAAGCCATTGATGGGAAACCTACATCAGTAAAATCGCCTAAAACAGATGCGACATACGTTGATTGGGTAAAAAGTTTAGTCTATCATCTTCATTTTGGCGATTTTGGAGGTCGGACCTTGCGTATTGTTTATTTCGTTTTGGGTTTACTGGGCTGTGTTGTCATTATTTCAGGCATTATGATTTGGCTGGTTGCACGAGAAAAACCTAATATTCCTGCATATAAAAGAAAGTTTAATTTTTGGGCCGCCAATCTGTTTATATCCATGTCGCTAGGGATGCTTCCTGTTACGGCATTTACCTTTATCGTCATCAAACTTTCCGCTACCGTTAATCAAAGTTTTATCTATAGCCTTTATTTTTATAGTTGGTTAGTGATGATCATCTATTTATTAATATTGCGTGATCTAACGAAAGTAAACAAGCATACGTTAATTTTATCAACTATTTTGTGTTTGGCAGTACCGATCGTAAACGGGATTGCTACAAACCTTTGGATCTGGAATACATTTCAAGCTAAATCATATGATATCTTATTTATAGATATGCTTTTTATTACGATGTCTATATTAAGTGCATTTGCTTTTTTTAAAGTAAAGAAACAAGCTAAATCCTTTAAAATATTGAAATAATTTTGTCCTGTTGTTTATCAGGAATTATAATCATCTGGTTAAGTAAATTTTAAAAGCGTCATTCTAATAAAGATATGACGCTTTTGTTGTTCAATACGCTATTTGCTCATCATCTAACGAGCATGGAGAATTTTAAATGATGATAGTCTCCATCTCGATGCAGAGCTTTAAACTATTTCTAAATATTCTATTTCTCATTGCTATATCGTTAAATTTAAAAATGAATTTATTTTAGAGCACTTACAATATACTATCTTTACAATAGCTAAAAGTGAAAAGATGATAACCGTTGCCATAATAGAAGACGAGCCTGCAGTTCGTAAAGAGATCGCTTACCTGATACAGCAAGAAACCAATACCGAACTTGTCGGTTGGGCAGACAGCGTACATAAAGCCATTAAGTTGCTTGAAGAAAAGCAACCAGATGTGATATTGATGGATATTCAGCTCAAAGATGGAACAGCATTCGATTTGTTGAAAAAATTAAACCCCATTCCACAAAATATCATTTTCATCACTGCATATAATCATTTTGCTATAAAGGCAATCAAGTATGGAGCACTAGATTATCTGCTCAAGCCTATTGATGAGGTCGAGCTCCATGAGGCATTAGAGCGGTACCGTCGTCGAAGGGAAAATAATCCGCAATGGATGCAACAATTGTCTTTAGCACAGAACTCAATTCAGATAGGTGAATTACCAGAAAGTATTGTTTTGAATTCCATTAATAACACACGCATTGTGTCTGTTAGTGATATTGTCTATTGTAAAGGTGATGGTCCATATACTTTTTTCTTTTTAAGTAATGGTGATAAGGAACTTATTTCAAGACCTCTAAAATATTACGAGGAACTTTTACCAGCTCCACATTTCTTACGCACGCATCAGTCTTATTTGGTTAATCAGCAATATATTTCAGGCATTAATCGATCCGAATATATTGTTCTGAAAAATAAAGAAGAAATTCCAATTTCTACGCGACGGAAGAATGCAATATTAACCCAACTTTTTTCTAAAAAATGAGGCAATTACTATCCGTTATTTTTTCGGCATGGATGATCGCACATCTTTTTTCTTGTACAGAGAATGATAAGAAAGGTTTGCTGGCAAAATCTGATGATGCCACTTCGGATCAGATAAAGGATTTGGAAAAAGTAGGAGTTAATCCCATCAATAGAGATTCATTGATTACTGTTTGGCGAAAACTCGATCGAAACCCCATTGTGAAAAATGATACCATACAATCATCAACCGTTAAATATCAATTGGCAAGGCTTTACAGTATGAAGGGCAATGATTCTGCTCGTGTCCTTATTGAAGATGCACTTGAACTGATAGATCATATAGATGGTGGTTTTAAGAATAAGGCACTTATATACAATGGGATGGGGAATGTTTTGAGCATGAGTGCCCGCATGAAAGAAGCCAGTTATTATTATAACAAAGCAGCCGCAATTGTTTTAGCAGACTCAACGGTAGATCTGTCATTTATAGCAAAAACATCTATGTTACTATCTGCAGCACAAAGTAACCTCCTAAGCTTTCAATATGACTTAGCTGAAAAAATGAACCGTGCTGCATTGCCTATGGCAGATTCATTGCCACAAGGACATATTAATCGACAACGTGTGCTGGTACAAATGATACAGACTTTGAATAAGCGCCAGAAACCAGCAGATAGTATGGCTTTTTATCTTCAAAAACTGGAAGTACTACATGCGCAGAACCCTGATAAATATAATATTAGTTTTCTATACGATTCTAAAATTCAATATTTTGAAAAACATACGCAACTTGATTCGTTACTTCATTATCAGCTGCTTAAAATTAAATCAGATGGATATCTGTACAATGAAGAGGCAACTTCGAGCGAAATTAATAATCTTTTTATCGATTACTGCAATATTGCAGCTATTTATACGGCTCAAAAACACGCAACATTAGCCTCACAATTTCTTGAAAAAGCAAAACTTCTAAAGGAAAAACATACAGGACTAATTTTCGCAGACAGTGATCTCGTTTATCAGCAAAGCTTGGCATCATTGTACAATTTACAGGGAAAGAAAAATGAAGCCATAGCGGTATTGACTCAAACAGCAGAATTACAAAAAGGAATCTATCAGACAGAAAATACACAAGCTGTTGCAGAAATGAATGCTCTTCATCAGTTGCAGACTAAAGATCGCTCTATTCATAAATTAAATGAAGGTATAAAAATTAATAAACTGCAATTGCAACAAAATCGTTTATGGCTTGCCGTATCTGTTTTAGGTATTATCCTCCTTGGTGTCACCATATTGTTTTTGTTTTATAGTTTTCGTCAACGTCGTTTTCTTCAAGAAAAAGAAAAAATACTATTGCAGCAACAGTTGTTGCGAACGCAAATGGAACCCCATTTTATCTTTAATACATTAGCCGCTGTACAGAGTTTTGTGCGGTTGGATAAAAAAGAAATTGCCATCAAATACCTCAACCGTTTTAGTCGATTATTGCGTAGCAGTTTGGAGCTCAGCCGCGAAAATCGTGTACCTCTAGATGAGGAGATTGAAACGTTAGAAAACTACTTAATCCTGCAGCAAATGCGTTATGAAGATGCATTTAGGTATACTATATTACAACCAATCGAACATGATCTGGGAGCAATTATGGTTCCGCCCATGCTTATACAGCCTTATGTAGAAAATGCGATACTTCACGGGATCGATTTGGAAGAAGGTCTAGGAGATATTAGTATTCATTTTGAGATAGAACAAGATATCTTAAAAGTAAAGATTGCAGATAGTGGAAAAACTGAAAAAAGTAATTTCGATCCTGCACACCGTTCATTATCAGGTACGATCAGTCACGAGCGAATACAATTATTGGGTAAAAAAGCAAGTGTCTCTATTACAGAAATTCCAGAAGGTGGCGGTACATTAGTAATTTTACGCATACCTGTCGAATAGGAATAAATGTTCTGGAACTCATTTTATGTTTTGGCACGGCATTCGCCTTACTCTATATAATATTATTCAATATGGCACAGAGACTTATTTTAATTTTATTACTATTCCTCATAGGAGATATTTATTTTTATCAGGCAATAATTACACTTTTTTCAAATCCGCTGATCCATGTCATTTATTGGCTTATTGATATTGTCGTACTGGGTGCTATTATAGTCACTATATTTCTGCGGAAACGTATTAGCGATATTCAGCGTTATGCATCGAGTTTGATCACAGCGATGTTGCTTATCTTTATTCCAAAATTATTTTCTGTTCCGATTCTATTATTGGAAGACATTGGTCGACTATTCCGCAGTTTTCCGCCCAGGAATTTTTACGTCAGTGAACTTGTCGCAGTACTTGCTGGCATAGTCTTTTTGGCGATTATTTTCGGGCTGACTAGAGGTCGTCATTTTTATAGGGTTAGAAAAGAGATCTTGCATTTTTCAGATTTACCCGAAGCTTTCGATGGTTTTACCATTACACAATTGTCCGACATCCATTCTGGTAGTTTAAGTAACATCAAAGGTGTACAGAAAGGTATTGATCTTGCGAATGCCCAAAACAGTGATCTGCTCTTATTTACAGGAGATCTCGTCAACAACATGGCTTCCGAGATGGATCCATGGATTGATCTTTTTACCACCTTAAAAGCCCCTTATGGGAAGTATTCTGTTTTAGGTAATCATGACTATGGTGATTATACCAAATGGTCCAGTACATCACTTAAAGAGGCAAATCTGATGCGTGTTAAAGAAATACACAGTGAGATGGGTTTCAAATTATTACTTAATGAAGCTGTCTTACTGCATAAGCATGGACAACGTATTGCATTAGTGGGGGTGGAGAATTGGGGCAAAGGCGGTTTCCATCAGTTTGGCAATCTCAACCAAGCAACAGCTGCCATACCTGCCGATTCCTTTAAAATCCTGATGTCGCATGATCCATCACACTGGGATGCAGTTACTGTAGATCACGCTAAACATGTTCACCTCACCTTGGCCGGTCATACGCATGGTATGCAGTTTGGAATTGAGCTTTTTGGTTTTAAATGGAGTCCTATCCAGTACTTTTATAAACAATGGGCAGGGCTGTACCAACGAGACGGAAAATTTTTATATGTCAATAGAGGCTTCGGTTATCATGGTCTGAAAGGCAGGGTGGGCGTGTGGCCCGAAATCACAGTTCTTACTTTAAAGCGATCTAAGGACCAGCTAAAGTAGATTCTTATACTTGTCGTCCGATTCTTCCTTAAAATATTCTTCAACGATGATTTAATCAGCAAATTCGCTTATAGTACGATTCCTTGTTATTGGTATTCCGCTCGTTATACATTTTAATTGCTCTAATTTTAGAATCTACCATATTTTATTGTTATTTAATGTATTTCTTGAGCGAGATTTAGATATATTTGTTGTTTTTTAGATTTTATATCCATTTCTCCAAAAAGTAGACGGAACTTTTTAAGTTAGAAGCATTTTTATAATCAATTTTCTATAGATAGTCTATTAAAATTAATTACTTTTTCATATTTACTAATATTCATCGGATTATTGGCAAAATCGTAATACTTTACATATTGTTGTTTTTTAATTGTTGTTTTTTTAATTTTGATTTTTGTATTTTTTTACACAGTAAGCTGTAAGATTCCAATAAATTATTAATCAATTGGTATAAATGAACATCAGGACCTGGATGCTGTTTGCAATCCTTTTTATATGTCAGATTGCATACGGTGAAAAACTGATTGACAGTTTAAAAGTTACCTTAAGCCAAACTGAGAGCAAGTTAGAAAGAGCAAGAGTAATTTTACAATTATCTAAACTCGCCAGCGAGTCGGATGCTAATCTAGGTCTAAAATATGCCGAAGAATTGATGCAGGTAGCACACGAGTCGCATTCAGATACCTTAATCAATAAAGCATTATTGAACCTTGCTAAAGTCAATCTTAGAATTGGAAACTATCCGAGATCTTTGGATTTATTTCAAGAAGTATTAAAAAGGAAAAATTTAAGTTCTAATGATCTGTTATCCGCCTACAATGGAATAGGAATCATAAATTATTATCAACGCGACTATAAAAATGCTGTCAATTTTTATAATAAAGCGCTACTCATTACTTCTTCTTCTAATGCAGAGGTTGCAAGTGAACGCTTATTAAAGCAGAGTTTGCTCAATAACCTCGGTATTCTTTATGAGGAAATGAAAGAGTTTGATAAGGCAAATCATTTTTATAATGAATCTTTAAAATTATCCAAAGATATAAATGACCAAAAAAACTTGGCGCATGTGCTTACAAACCAAGCTCGGTTATACCATAAACAAGGTAAGAATGATTTAGCGCTAAAATCTTATCTAGAAGCACTAGAAATTCGTAAAAATATAAAAGATGAATATGATCTAGCATTGTCTTATGATGCCTTAGGAGAGTTTTATTTTGAATTGAAACAATATACGCGAGCTGAAGAATATTTAAAAGAAGCTATCAAAATTGGCGAGCGGACCGGCGATCTGTTGACGATACGTCGTTCGTCTTCAAATTTGTATAAGCTATATCAGCAGCAGGAAAATTATAAATTAGCGTTTGAAGCCTTAGTTCTGAATAAACAAGTCAGTGATACCTTGTTTAATGATGATAGAACAAACAAGATTGCGCAGCTTAAAATTCAATTTGATTTCGAAAGAAAGCACAGGGAAGAGCAAGCAAAACAAAGGGAACGAGAATTAATCCTTTTATTAATCGGAATAGGCCTGATTTTGTCTTTAATCATCGTCAGTCTTTTATTTTACTTGCAACGGAATAAGATTAAAAACTCCTTGTTAGAACAAGCTCATTTACTGTTAGAAAAAGAAAATCTAAAAAAAGATATTAAGTTAAAAGATCGGGAATTGACGGCGAGTACGATGCATCTCATGCAGAAAAACGAACTTATTGGAAACATCTCGGAGAAGCTGCTTTTGTTGAAGCAAAACATGGACGATGAATCTCAACATGCCGTACAAAAAGTAGTGACAGATCTCAATTCTAATTTGAGGCCAGAATTATTGAAAGAGTTTGAATTTAGGTTCAATCAAGTGCACGAAGAGTTTTACGATATACTCAATGAAAAATTTCCTAATCTCACGCCAAGTGAACGGAAATTATGTGCTTTTTTAAAGTTGGGAATGACGACAAAAGAAATCTCAGCGATAACACTTCAGAACATTAAATCGATTGAAATTGCGCGAACTCGCTTACGTAAAAAGTTAAATTTAACAAATCAAGATTACAATTTAGTTACGTTTTTAGCGCAACTCTGATTTACCTAAACGGTGCTACAAGTAGTACCGCACCTCTTCATCCGTATATCCTATCAAGCTACTAATCATATGCATCATTAGTGATCTTTATTACTATTGTAGTGGTTTATTTTGCCTAAAAACACAGTTTGTAATGGTTTTGTAGTGGTGTTTTTTTTCGGGGAGATGAATTGTTTGGTGATCTTTGCTAGTAATAACATTGACCCTAAGAAATATGAAAACTCAACTAATCAATCCTGTTCAACACGTTGAACATTTTAATGCATTGCTTGTAGCGACTGTATCAACTATCCGTTTGATTCATGAAAACTATCCTTTTCAAGACTACGCGTAGGCAGTGATTTTGAAGTATTGTTGCAATTTTCAAAATGGCACAAAACGATAGTATTTATAAACCAGTATTCAAGCAATTTATTGACTTAATGGATTTCAATGAAACATAAGTTATATTATATTTTAGGTATGATCGGCAGCATCTGTTTGAGTCAACAAACAGGTTATGCATTTCAATCAAAACAAGAACAGACTTCTGCAGTCGATACCCTAGGTCAGACTCAAAAGGTAATCATCAAGGTAAAAGATTTAGCCAGTTCCAAATTATTGGATAGTGTTCATGTTACGATGGGTAAAGAGTCGAAGTTTACCAACAAGGGTATTGTTGTTTTTGAAAACAATGCAGATTCCATTATTATTTTGACCAAACCCGGTTATAATCGATTAGGAAAAAAGTTGTCTTCTACGTCGCAAACCGTGTATATGTCCAGAGCTGAGGAAGTATTGGAAAGTTTTGCAAACAATACTGCTCTGATTCAAGACGAAAAGGATCTATTTTCTGGTTCAACACTAAAAGTATCCGGAGATCAGTTGCGTAATGTCAGTACATTAAGCTTGCTCGAAGGTTTGAAATTTTATAGCCCATCCTTATTTGTACAGTCTAACAATAGTGCAGGTGGCAATCCCAATGTATTACCACAAGTTAGCCTGCTTGGATCTAGTAATTTTCCTTTTTTAGGAGGAGTTTTAAATAAGAATTCTCGCAAAGGTTTGCAAATAAACCCTTCTGCGGCCGATTATAAAGCTTACCATATTGCAGCTAATGGCAGCCCAACTGTCTTATTGGATGGTGTGCAAGTTTCACTTCAGACTATTCAAGACCTAGATCTGAATCGCATTAAAAACATAACCGTTTTAAAAGATGCTGTTTCTACCTCTAGCTTCGGTATGACTGGGGGCAATGGGGTGATTGCTGTTGAGACCATACGTCCACAGGGACGATGGAATATTTCATTTTCTGAACAAGTACAGTTAACCACGGCAGACCTCTCTTCTTTTAAGCTGTTGTCTGCAAAAGAAAAATTAGCGATTGATCAATCATCTGGTTTGTTTGATGGCATATTAGCCCCAATATATCAAAGTCGGTACGACCGAGCTTATGATCAAGGGATCAATACAAATTGGTTAAAGATTCCTTTACGAAATGCCATTGGATCAAAACATTCTCTTTCTCTAAATACCGGAAATGATGAAGTTGTCTATGGTCTGACAGCCTCGTACAATGATACTGAAGGTTCGATGAAAGGTTCTAATCGTAAAATATTAGATCTTGGTGCATATTTTGGCGGACGTATTGGCGCATTGACTTTCAATAACCAATTCTCATACTTAAATACGAATGCTTCAAATTCGTCATATGGTTCTTTTGATACTTATATGAAAATGAATGCATATTGGAATCCTTTTGATCCATATACAGGTAAGTTTCAGAAGATAGTCGAACAAAACACAGTAGGAGGCGAGAACTTGTCGTTTAAAAATCCAGCTTTTAATTCGACACTGTCTACGACAGATAAGAGTAAGTACGCTCGTTTTAGCAATTTAACAAATTTAAATTGGATCATCGGTTCTGGTTTTCAGTTAAATGGCATGTTCAGTATTGCGCAACAGAATGATGAGAATGATTATTTTCTACCACCAAATCATACCGAATTTGCTGATATTAGCGTAGAGAATCTATTTAAAAGAGGCTTATATGAATACAACTCCAGTTCATTTACAGCAGTACAAGCAGGTGGACGTTTGCAGTATAAAAATGATTTTAATAAACACCATTTTTTCGCAAATGTTGGCCAAAGTATAACACAAACGAAGAGTGAATCGGAAGGTATAGCCGTGAGCGGTTTTGCCGTAGATCGTTTAGCCGATATCTCCTTTGGAAATGCTTATTCAATCGCTAAGCCCATCAGTGGAAAGATTAATACACGATATGCATCAACATTTGCCAATTTTGGTTATAACTATGATCGTCGGTATCAATTGGATGTTACGGGTTCATTAGATTATTATTCCGGTTTAAATACAGCGACAGCTTTCGGAGCTTTTGGTGCCGCTTGGAATATTAATGAAGAACGGTTTTTTCGAGATATTACGTGGATAGACCAGTTGAAAGTGAAAGGTAGTATTGGGGTTTCGGGTAATCAGGATTTTTTATCTTATTTAAATCGAACTACCTATAATTATTTTACAGATCAACAGTATGTACCATCAGGAAGTGGTTTGGGTACCATCGGGAAAGGTTTAGGGGCGTACCTAACAAATTATGGTAATAAAAATCTAAAATCACCGCAAACTATTAAGCAAAACATAGGTCTAGATGCTACTTTATTTAAAAATCGTTTAGCCCTAAATGTAAATGTTTTTAAACATGTAAATCGGGATATGATTTTACCGATAAATGCGATATCTACTACAGGCTTCCAGAGTTTTTCACATTATGAAAATTATGGCGAGATTGAAAATACTGGCGTTGAAATGGGGGTTTTTATAAAAGCATTTGAGTCAAAGCCTCATAATTTAAAACTGGATATCATAGCCAATGCGATTCATCGTTCCGATAAAATAAAGCGTACAGGATCTTACCTATTTGAATTGAACGACTATCATAATATTACTTCCGATCAATATACTCCTCAACCGCAATCTCGTATCGGGTATTCACCTTTTGCGATTTGGGCAGTGCCCTCATTAGGAATAGATGCACAGTCGGGAGAAGAGCTATTCTTGAAAAAGGATGGTACTTCAACCACAATTTGGGATGCTAATGACAAAGTATTTGCAGGCAATTTAACGGCCAATTGGGTGGGGACATTGGGATTCGATATGACATTCAGACAATTTTCTTTAGGTAGTTACTTCCAGCTGCAACATGGTGCTAAAGTTTACAACCAAACGATGTCCGATATCGAAAATGCGCCGATACATGATAATCTAGACGGACGCGTGTTGTATAATGGCCGCTGGACTACGGGGAAGACTGATGCCGCTTACAAAGCTTTATATCATTCCCCTACGTATGTAACCACACGATTAGTCGAGTCTGATAACCGTATACAGTGTTCTACTATTTCATTTGGATACACATTTTCACAGTCGCTAGCAGAAAAACTCAGGACTAAACATTTAGGTGTCAAATTGATGGCGAATAATGCATTTGAAATTGGAGGCGCAGATATGCAACGTGGCCTTACCTATCCTTATCAACGTGTTTATTCATTCATCTTAAATGCAAACTTTTAGATCAGATATTATGCATATCATGAAAAATAAAATAACTGTTATAATAGGTCTGTTTATCCTAGTCAGTATGACCGCCTGTAAAAAATGGGTAGATCATACAGAACAACCGCTGGAAGTAGATGAATCTAAAGTTTTTTCAACTGAAAAAGGATTTCGCGAAGCTTTGAATGGCATATACCTACAAATGGGATCCGATGCCTTATATGGTAAAGATTTAACAATTGGCGTTTTGTCTCTAGCTGGTAGAAGCTATGACAGTGTGCGCATTGAAAAATCTGGTGTATTATATTATCAGGCTGCGACTTTAAATCTAAAGGATGAATCGGTCAAAAAATATGCTAGTCAAGTCTGGGACGAGATGTATTTTGCCATTGTTAACATTAACAATCTTCTGCAAAATATAGAGACAAGAAAGTCCATATTTACAGGGAATAATTACAATGTTTTCAAAGGAGAGGCCTTAGCTCTTCGTGCCTATTTGCATTTCGATTTACTTCGATTATTTTCATCAAGAGATACAGGAGCCACAGGTATTCCTTACGTCTCGCAGGTTGATTTTAATTTAGCACAAACCGGTACAGTAGGCCATACCCTCGATCTATGTTTTGCTGATTTAACAGCAGCCGAAAACTTATTGGAGGAAGATCATTTTACTACTTCCCAAATATCGAAGTGGAGTGTAAAGGGCTTGTTAGCGCGGATGTATCTTTATCAAGGAGATACTGAGAAAGCCAATACCTATGCGCTAGATGTAATCAATAGCCGACGTTTTACATTATCCAATACCAATTCGGATTTGTTGTTTACAAATGAAAATCTGTTTAAATTATACATTTACAGTAATAAATATATTCAGTCCTATAAATCAATTTTTAGCGCTCCTTTTTTGATTGGTTTATCTGTTTCAGCACAGCACAGGTTATTTGGTAATCCGACCACAGATTATCGTAAGAGCTTTATTGATGCGAATACGGGCAATGGGTCAGGAACACCTTTAGTTCCTAAAAAATTTAATGCGACAGCTTCTAATATATTTCCAATGATTCGTTTGACAGAGCTGTACTATATCGCGGCCGAATGTGCCCCTGATGTGGAAAGCGGATTAGGTTATATCAATCTGGTCAGAACTGCGCGTAATCTGGCTAATTTATCTGTGCAGGATTTGCCAGATTTAGAAAGTCTTTCCACAGTCATCATGAATGAGTATCAAAAGGAGTTTCTAGGAGAGGGACAGACATTTTTCTATTATAAGCGGAAAAATACTCCGTTTGAAATTTTACCTTTTTATCCTAAGGAACCCGCTATTAAAGGCGAGGTTTATCTACCGGTAGTACCCGATGCAAGTTATTCCTTTGTAAAACCTGAATAGAAACTAAACCAATAAATTGCTAAAAAATTATGAAAAGCAATCCATTAAAAATGTATAGAAGCTTCAATAGGAGATCCATCTTGATCCTACTATTGAATCTTTTTACAACTGTGCTTTTTGCCCAAAATATTACGATCAAAGGGACTGTTAAAGATGAGGTTGGAAAACCTTTAGAAGGGGTTCATATCCTGCAGATTGGATCTGCTAATGGAACACGAACCAATAAAGAAGGCGAGTATATTTTAAAGAATGTTCCCGTAGAGGCCAAACTACGCGCATCATATGTTGGTCGTATTATGGTCGAGAAGAGCATGAAGCAGCATGAAACTACGGTTAATTTCACGCTTAAACAAAATATTCAGGCCCTTAATGAAGCTACCGTAAACATCGGACTATATAAACGTCCTGTTGGAAATTTCACAGGTTCGGCCAAGACTTATTCTGGTGAAGAACTGAAATCTGTCAATCCGCGTAACGTGATTCAGGCTTTGGCTCTTGTCGACCCATCTGTTCGTTTAGCGCAAAATAATCAGTTCGGTAGCGATCCGAATCAATTGCCCAATATTCAGATTCGCGGCGCCAATAACCTTAATGTGTCCACCACGGGTACTTCAGGTGCAAATCCAGTGTCCAATGGTGATATCATGGCGAGTTATTTATCCAATCCCAATCAACCGCTGATCATTTTAGATGGTTTCGAGACGACATTACAGACGTTTTATGATATGGATATCAACTTGATTGCCAATGTCACCGTTTTAAAAGATGCTGCCGCAACAGTTGCCTATGGCTCCAAGGCGGCCAATGGTGTCATCGTTATTGATACCAAACAACCGACAGCTGGAAAATTACGCATTAGCTATTCGATCAATGCCAGTGCAGATCTCCCTGACCTGACATCATACAACTTGATGAATGCAGCTCAATTATTAGAAGCACAGCGTTTAACGGGGATGTACAGTGACCCTAATAATCAGTTTAATGATTTAGCTAAGAAAAAATGGTATGATTACCGTTTAGCCCAAGTGAAAAGTGGAGTCGATACCTACTGGCTTTCACAGCCTGTACAGACAGGCTTAGGATTGAGTCATAGTCTTTCCATGGCAGGAGGATCGGGACCATTACGTTATTCTTTTGGTTTGGGCTATAATGCTTCAGAAGGCGTTATGAAAGGATCTGGAAGAAATCGATACAGCATGAATTACCAACTTTCTTATGCCGTTAAAAACATCAAGTTTAGCAATTCAATTGCAGTGGGCTATTCAAAAGGAAATAACAGTTCTTGGGGTAGTTATGACTCGTATGCTAAACAATTTCCTTATTTCAGAAATTTTGACGATGAGGGAAATCCAATCAAAATCTTAGAACCAAATTCTGCCGAATTAGGTTTTGAGGTTCCTGCGCCAGGTGCCATCTTTACTAACCCTTCCTACAATTCAATCTTGCAAGTGAAAGATTTTACGACGATCTTGAATTTGACCAATAATACCAACTTAGAGTGGTCCTTAACCAAGAATTTACGTGTAATCGGAAGTTTGGGCTGGTCTTCTAATTTACCAGGCTCAGAGACCTTTTATCCAGCCGATCATACCCGTTTTGTTGGCAGTCCACTGGCTTTGTTTCCAAACTTGGGCTATTATCAGCAAATCAAAGGGCGTAATAGCTCCATCAATGGTCGCTTAAATATGAACTATCGTTTGGCTTTAGGTAAAAATACGCTACTCGCAAATTTGGGAGGTTCTATGCAACAGACCCAAAGTACTTCCATGATGGTCGGGGTATATGGTATTCCGAACGATTATATGGGCGAAATGGGGATGGCAAATGGTTTTGATTATCAAACCACCAAACCAAGATCGACCGTAAATCAGACTAAAAACCTATCCAATTTTTTAAGTGTCAGTTATAATTACGATAACCGTTATACGGCCGAGTTTACGGTCAATCAGAGTGGTTCGTCTCAATTTGGTTCGAATAGCCGATTTGCGCCCTTTTACGCAGGGGGTGTCGCGTGGAACATTACAAATGAAAAGTTTTTTAAACCGAATGCGATAATCCATACAGCCAAGATGAATGCTAGTATCGGGATTACCGGTAATCAAAATTTTTCGTCCGATATGGCACAACAGATCTATCAGTATAGTTTTACCAATAATTATCGTTTTATGCTCGGTGCCGCTACGTTGGATTTCGCTAATCCCGACCTTCAATGGCAACAAACATTAAAAAATAATATTGGTCTGAGTTTAGGTTTATTTAAAGGAAAACTTAATGCCAGTCTTGATTTTTTTAGAGAAACAACCGATAATTTGATTTTGCCATTAGATTTGGCTCCATCAACAGGATTTGAAAGTTATCGAAATAATATGGGTGGAACTCGAAATCAAGGGTATGAAATCGGACTTTCGGCACCAGTCATTAAAGATCCAAAGCGCAACATATTTTGGACCATTGGATTTAATGCTGGTCATTACAGCAATGTGATTACAAGTTTATCTCCTGCGATCATTGCGATCAACGATGCTTTTGATAAAGGAACAGATCCAAATAATGCTTTAAATTCCAAATTTCAGACAAGACCATTGCCACGATATGAAGTGGGCCAATCGATGACGCGCATTTGGGCTGTACCATCCCTAGGGATAGATCCTGCGACAGGAAAAGAAGTATTCGTTAAGCTGGATGGTAGTCGCACTTTTGTCTGGAATGCACAAGATAAAAAACCCATTGCCGATGCAACATCAACCTTGAAAGGAAGTTTTAGTTCCAATTTTAATTATAAAAATTTCATTTTCAATTTCATTTTTGCTTACCAATACGGTGGTTATATGTATAATCAGACTTTGGTCGATCGGGTGGAGAATGTGGATTTACAAAATGGAAATGCTGATGTAAGAGTTTTGACCGAGCGTTGGCAAAAACCTGGTGATATTTCTTCTTTTAAGGCCCTGGTTGCCGACGGATCAGTTGGGATACAACAGACTAACGTGACTTCTCGATTTGTACAAAAAGATAATTTTTTAGAATTAGGCAGTTTAACTGTTGGTTATAATATCCCTGCCAATTTAAAATGGCTCAAGGCGGCACGTCTTTCTGCCCCACGTATTATGATTACACAAAATAATCTGGTTCGCTTTGCGACGATAAAAACGGAAAGAGGTACTGGATATCCGTTTGCACGGAGTTTTAATTTCGGATTATCAACCAATTTTTAGGAGTCATTTACCTTTTATCAAATTTTGAAAAAAAATATGTTATCAAAATGGTTAAATATAGGCGCTTTGTTTTTGTGCATCGTGTCTATTGCCAGCTTCAGTAGCTGTAAGAAATTTTTAGAAATGCCTTTACGGGACAAAGTGCCGCAAGAGAGCCTTTTTCAAGATGAACAAGGTTTTATGGATGCGTTGACGGGTGTTTACTTAGCCATGGACAAACCCAGTTCGGGAGCCATTAAAGGATTGTACACACAAGATCTGACCATGGGCATGTTATCGGTTATGGTCAATAATTACCCCAATGCATCTTCGTCTACATTAGGTGATAACCTTTATGCTAATGCTTATCGCTATGATTATGCTCAAGACGGGGTGAAAAGTGAAATTAAGAACATTTGGAGTGCTTTGTATAAAAATATTGCCAATATCAATAATTTGTTGGAGCATGTGGATGGAAAAAGGACAGATTTTTCTCGCGATCATTATTATAAAGTAAAGGGTGAGGCGATTGCTTTGCGTGCCTTATTTCATTTTGACCTAGCTCGTTTATTTGGACAGCCTCCAGTATTGGGGTTAGATAAAAGAGCAATTCCTTATGTAAAATCGTTTTCAGCCAAAGTTACACCTTTTGCCACGCTCAGATCGGTATTAGATTCGTGTATTTCCGATTTGACAATAGCAAAAGATCTCTTGGCTCAAGGTGATACAACTGCTATTCAAGATGGAGCAGTTGATTTATTTTCGGGCTATACCCAAAATCATATGAATTATTGGGCGACGAATGCATTATTAGCACGCGTGTATCTCTATAAAGGTGATCATATACGTGCCATGCAAGCAGCTCAAGCAGTTGTTGGTAGTACTAAATTTCCGCTATCGACTAGTAATGTCGCAGTAGCTACCGCTAACGTCAGAGATCGTTTATTTTCTGCCGAATTGATTTTTTCAGTTTACAGCAGCAATGTCATTAAAAATAATGATGGTATGTTTAATGTAGCGACAGGAACTCCATTGCAATTGCCACTAGCCAGCAGAAATGCAATTTATGGCACTACTGCTCCTTTAGATTGGCGCTTGTCTTGGTTTGATGGTAATGTAAAGGGCACTCTGGTACCTTCGAAATTTTTTCAAGACACCAATTTACCTTATAAGTTACAAAATATCGTACCTGTGATACGCGTGTCGGAACTGTATTATATCATGGCCGAATGTGCTCAAGCAGCTGGAGATCTAGAGCAGGGACTATTGTATTTAAATCAAGTTCGAGTAGCACGAGGTTTGAATCCATTGACACGAGCAGAAGTGCCCGATACTGTAGCTCTAGCCCTTGAGATCAGTAAAGAGTATAGAAAAGAGTTTATACAGGAGGGTCAAACCTTCTTCTATTACAAGCGATTGAATAAAGATCTAAAGCAGGAGACTGGAACAACGGTAACCATACCAGCAGATGCATATGTTTTTCCTATTCCTGACAAAGAAGTCGAAAATAACCCATCTTAATATTTCTATTATACATGAAAATGAAACCCTGTTATCTATTTATTTTTCTTGTTAGCATCTTATTTGTAGGATGCGAAAAGAAGCCTGCTTTGTATAGCGAAGCGGATGGTATTTATTTCGGAACGGCAGATACAACGGTATCTTATTCTTTTGCAAAATATCCAAAAAAAGTATCCGATACACTATTTATCCCTGTTCAAGTTTTAGGGAAGAGTTTTTCGTCAGATCGATCCATTCCAGTTGAATTAATACCTACAGTCGGTGATTCGGCTGCGGTGGAAGGTATTCATTTCAAAATACTGGATCAAGCGATCATCGCAGCAGGAGCGGTGACAGGTGATATTAAGATCTTGGTCAATCGAACTGCTGATTTGGAAGACGGAAAAGCTGTTCATTTCTCCCTTCGAATAAAGAAAAATGCTGATTTTCCGTCAGATGGAATTGCCTTACGTCAAAAAGTAACAATCAATTTAGCATTCATACAACGACCAAGTACATGGGGAGAATATACGGGCGCTATAACGGGTTACTTTGCGGGCTATCGCGACAATTTTGGTACATGGACGCCCTCTAAATATAAAATTATTCTCGATGCCCTCTATGATGAAGAGACAGGGACGACTGTATCCGAATTTCCGTTTACTCGTTATTCACCTCCAGTTCAATACAACCAGTATGTGGCTATCGTTCGCAACTACATCAAAGTACATTATCCCGGTAACTATGGTTTACCAGGAGCTATTTTATTAGACCCTGATTATGACAATATGCCTGTTCAAGTTGGACCAGCTAATTATTAATCAAAAAGATCAATTCGATATTTATAGCAATGAAATATAAAATAACAATTCTAAAACGCTTTATCGGTATATTCCTACTTGCTTTGTTGCAGTGGAGTTGTGCTAAAGATAAAGGTAATTATACATACCACGATTCCAATACTCTTCAGATTAGCACTGATCTTACAGGAACAGATCCTACTGTATTTATAACGGCCGATTCTATTGATATTCGTCAGAACGATAGTTTACATGTAAAGCTCAAGATCGAAGCATCTTTGGGTACGGCAAAAGATTTTAAATATCAATGGTATGTAACACAATATGCACAGTCAAGTGCTAATCCAGCTGTATTTTTAATTGACAGTACAGCAAGTTTGTCGACCAAGATCAGATTGGTTCCCAACTTATATAAACTCGTTGCGAAAGTGACTGACCTCAATACAAGTGTGTCCTTTTATAAAACATTTGCTTTAAATGTTTCAGGTGCGGAATGGGGTGGCGAAGGTTGGGTTATTTTACAGGATTTGGATGGAGGGTCAGATATTTCGGTGATCACGAGCAAAGATGGGAAGACACAAGGGAAAGTATTTCACGATTTATATGCATCGGTCAATGGACAAAAACTCCCAAAAGGTACTTTTAAAGTTAATGTGATTAATTATACGACCGTATTAAGAGCTCAAAAAATTTCCTTCCTTTATCCAAATGGTGGTTTAGAAGTACGAAGTATTGATTTTGCAGATTCGAGTAAATCAGATAATTGGTTTCTAGGAGCTTCGAATCAGATGAATATTCAGGCCAATGGCTCGGCGGGGAGTTCAGGCGTAGGTTGGGAATATTTGATTATCAATGATCAGCTTGCTTACCGTCAGTTGGCAAGTGCAGCCCACTTGAAAAATCCACCCAAGTTTTTCCCTCCTTATGAAGGATTACGGGTTGCACCTTTTGTCATTCAGTCCGCATCAAGTGATCAGATTTATACCGTATTCGATAAAGAAAACAAAGCTTTTACGCTATTCAACGCAGCAACATCTGTTGTTTCAACGCTAGCCAATTATAAAGAGCCAATTGCTAACCTAGACCCAAATACGGGGCAGGGTTTTGATATGAAAAATATGGGTGACAATCTGATATATGCTGAAAATGCTCAAGTCATGAATCAGACGGGGAATGTGTATTGGAATTGCTTTTTCCGGAACAATGAAAAGACCAAAACCCATTTGATTCAGTTTCCAAGGGGGTTAGTATATCTCAATAACTTTACCACAGGTCGTTACCAATTGACAGCGGAAAACTGCCCAGGGATCAATACCGCGACATTATTTGCTAATCCGACCTGTTTACCGATGCCTCAGGGTATTTTTTATTATGTTCATGATCATCAAATTTACACCTGTGCTGTAAATCCCTTAGCGGGATCCACTGCTCAAGTTGGGATGTCATTTGCTGCGGGTACTGTGATTAAAGCGATGAAGGTATTAAACTCGGGGTATACCTTAGCCAATATTACCGCTTTGGGTGTACCAGAAGGAAAGATTTTGGTCGTAGCTACGGATGAAAGCGCAAATGGTAAAGGGAACAATGTGTATTTTTTCAATATTAATGATAAAACTGGAGCCATCATGGGGACCGCACAATCGCCATTAGCAACTTATACTGGATTTGGAAAGATCACCGATATCGTTTTCAAAAAAGCACTTGGACGATAGTGTCCATCTAAATTTAATAAAGTGAGAACATAAAATATAGCAATGCTTGTCAAAATATGAAACTGACAGGATATGGAATTAAAAGAATAACAAAAAACACATTTAATAAAGTATTATGAAATTAAAGTTTGCTCCTGTTTTTGTTTTAGCATTTTTTGCTACTTCAACAGGCTTTGCTCAAGATACTACCGCTGTTAAAAAAGCAGTAGTTGTCGCTAAATTGAAACCTTATAACCAGGTTATCACCGATAAAGCGATTACAAAAGATGGTTTATTTAAGGTTCATGAAATAGATAATCGCTATTATTTCGAAATTCCAGATGAATTATTGTCTAGAGAGTTTCTTTTTACGACACGTTTGAGTAAAGTTCCTACAGGAAGTCCACGTTTCGGAGGAGATCTGATGAACGGGATGATTGTGGCTTTTGAAAAAGCTCCAGGCGATAAATTATACATTCGTGCAGTGATCAACGCAGCACAGGCTGACGATTCCAACGAGTTGGCAAAAGCAGTTCGTAATGCGACTATAGCACCTATTATTATGGTTATCGATCTGAAGACTCGTTCAGTTGATGGTAAGTCATCAGTAGTTGATATGACCGACTTTTTCTTGAAAGATAACTTGATTTCAGGCTTTCACGCGGCAACGAAAAAGCAAATGGGTACGGGAGCTCCAGTGGCAGATCGATCGGCGTTATTGTCTATGGCGGCATACCCCAAAAATATTGAGATTAAGTCGATGAAGACCTATACTTTAGGTGCAGCACCAAAACCAGCAGGTGATGGTGAAGCAGGTCCTACAGCGACTCCGACAGCTGCCAATGCAGGTGTTACCTTTGAGATCAGTAATTCGGTTATGATACTTCCTGAAGACGCTATGGCAGTACAAGTTTATGATCCTCGTGTAGGTTTTAAATCGAGAAGTAATGCGGTTTTTTCAGACGATCAACAACGAGCTGACCTTCGTTTGTTTATCATCAAAAATAGATTAGAAGTTAGACCTGAGGACAAGGCTGCATATAAGGCTGGAAAACTGGTAGAACCAAAAGAAGCTTTAGTTTATTATATCGATCCAGCTACTCCAAAGCAGTATCGCAAATACATGATTGCCGGTATCAATAATTGGAACAAAGCTTTTGAAGCAGCAGGATTTAAAAATGCCATCATTGGTAAAGAATGGCCAGAAAATGATAAAACGATGGATTTAGAAGATGCTCGTTTTCGAGTTATCCGTTATATGCCATCTACAAGTCCATTTGTAGAAAATAACGCTGTTAGTGACCCGCGTACAGGGGAGATTGTTCAGACCTATATTGGTTGGTCGCATAGCCAAGTCAAAACGCTTCATGATTGGTACATGGTACAGGCAGGAGCAACAGATGCAGGAGCTCGAAATATGAAATTCAGTGAAGACTTGATGGGCGCATTGATTACAGCCGAGATCAGCCGTACGGTTGGTTTTACACTTGGTTTGCAAGAAAATTTACGTAGTAGCTCGACGATTCCATTGGAGAGGTTAAGAGATAAAAAATGGTTGGCTACTCACCCCTTTAATAATTCGATTATGGATTATACACACTATAATTTTGTAGCACAACCTGAAGATAAAGTCGGTCGTCAAGGATTGATTCCGCAAATTGGGGATTATGATAAATGGGCGATCAAATGGGGATATGGATATACAGGAGCTAAAGACTTCGAGTCCGATAAAAAAATTCGTTTAAAATGGATCTCAGACAATCTAAAAACAGGGTCAAACTTAATTTATGCTAATCAACCTGCTGGAATCAATCCTGCCGAGGTTACAGATCCAGCCACACAGTGGGAAGATTTGAGTAATAACCCTGTAAAGGCCGCGCAATATGGTATCCAGAATCTAAAATATGTGATGGCAAACTTCGTGAAATGGACAACAACAGGAGACAATACTTATTATAATACCTCCGATATTTATTATACGTTAGTTAATCAATATACATTTTTCATGCGTCATGCTTTTACTCAAATTGGCGGGATCAATGAAACGATCAAAAGTGTCGATCAGGCTGGGGATGTATATGTTCCAGTGCCTAAGTCAGTTCAAAAAGAGGCTATTACATTTTTAAACAAGGAGGTTTTTAATACACCGAACTGGTTGATCACACCTAGTGTATTGAATAAATTCAAAAAACCCGCGAAAAAAGAGGAAGTGACGCGTATGCAGGATGATGCACTTTTTCAGTTATTACGATCTACACGTATTTTCAGGATGAATACAGCAACCATGCGTTTTGGTGCCGAGCATACTTACACGATAGATGAAATGTTGACAGATTTAACCAACGGTATTTTTGAAGAGGTTAATGGACGTCATTTAATTGATGGCAACAGACGCTTTTTACAAAAGGCAATGGTTGGGTATTTGATCAAAAATTTAGCAGAAGCTGAAGTTATTCCTGACCCAAGCAAAGAAAACTTACTTGTCGGTACAGATGTACCAGTTATTTTACGAGCACATTTAAGTGCAATCATGAACCAATGTAAATCAGCGATTTCCAGTTATTCAGATCCCATAATGGTAGCACATCTGAAATATATTTCGGATAAGATTGATTATACATTAGATCCTAAAAATTAATATTCTGAATAGCATAAATATCCTGATAATGAGATTAAAAAATATATTTTTTGTGTTGATTGGTTTGCATAGTACTTGTCTGTTAGCGCAGCACAAGGTAGAACAGCCCGTAGCAAAAATTGATACGTTAAAAAAGGTAGATCCATTAAAAGCGATCATTACCAAAGACACCGAGATTAAAAAAGGTTTATTTAATATTTATAAAACTGGCGATAAGTATTACTTTGAGATTCCTGACTCTCTTTTACATAGAGAGCTCCTATTAACCAGCTTTTTGGTAAAAGTACCTAGTGGTAGTCCAAAGTATGGCGGTGAGCAAATGGATCAAAAAATGATTTTGTTTGATAAAGGAATTGGTAATAAAATCAATTTACGAATCGTAACCGTAGGAACAAAAGTGGAACCTACCAATATCATTGCCAAATCGGTTGAAAACTCAAATGTAGATGTAATTGCTACCGTATTTGATCTAAAATCAAGAGGCAAAGAAGATAAAAGTTCCTTTATCGATGTCACTGATTTTCTACAGAAAGAAAATTTATTTACGAAGTTGGGAGAGGAAGTGGTGAAAAGACTTGGTCTAGGAGCAATCGCAGCGGACCGGAGTTATTTAAAAAGTATTTCCGCCTACCCGATCAATCTCGAAATGAAATCGGTTCGTACTTATACAGCAACACCAGCTGCAAAACCAAGCCCAATAGCGCCAGTAATAGAAGCGGCCCGTATAGGAGGAGCTATCACGTTGGAAGTATCGACATCCATCATGTTGATGCCCAAAACGCCAATGGTACCCCGTGCATTTGACCTTCGTGTCGGTTATTTTGCAGGTGGTTATAGTGCTTTGGCAGATGATCAGCAAAATTCTGATTATAAAACTTTTATAGTTCGTTATCGCTTAGAACCTAAGGATGAAGATAAGGAGAAATATAAAAAAGGTATACTTGTTGAACCCAAACAACAGATTGTGTATTATATTGATCCAGCGACACCTAAGCAATGGCGGCCATACTTGATCCAAGGGATCAACGATTGGAATGTTGCTTTTGAAGCTGCTGGATTTAAAAATGCGATCATCGGTAAAGAATGGCCAGAAAATGATACGACCATGAGTTTGGAAGACGCACGTTACAAAGTATTGCGCTATTTTCCATCAGAAGTACCCAATGCGTATGGACCCAATATTCATGATCCACGCAGTGGCGAGATTTTACAAGGTTACATCGGTTGGTACCACAATGTGATGTCGTTAGTTCACGATTGGTACATGCTACAGGCAGGTCCTAACGATAAACGTGCGCGATCGATGAAGTTTAGCGATGAATTGATGGGCGAACTCATTCGTTTTGTATCCTCGCACGAGGTTGGTCATACCCTTGGTTTAAGACATAATATGGGAAGCAGTAGTTTGACTCCTGTAGAAAAATTGAGAGACAAGGCATGGGTAGAAAAAAATGGTCATAGTAATTCGATTATGGATTATGCTCGTTTTAACTATGTTGCCCAACCTGAAGATAATATTGGCGATCGTGGTATCATGCCACGTATCAATGATTATGACAAGTGGGCGATTAAATGGGGGTATACTTATACCGGTGAAAAAGATATTGATTCAGATCGTAAAATAACGACTAAATGGGTTACCGATAGCTTAAATGCTAATCCAAGATTGTGGTTTGGTGGTGAGGGTATGAATCATGATGCACGTTGTCAGACAGAAGATGTTGGTGATAACAGTATGGAAGCAAGTACCTACGGTATTAAAAACCTAAAATTTGTTTTGAAACACTTACCCGAATGGACCAATGAGGAGGGAGACACCTATAAAAATCTAACTCAGATGTATGTGCAGCTGATCAATCAGTATAACCGTTATGTAGGTCATGTTGTTAAAAATGTAGGTAGCGTGTATGAAACCTTCAAAAACCCTGATCAAGCAGGTGATGTATATGAATCTGCACCCGTAGAGAAACAAAAAGAAGCTGTTGCATTTTTAAATAAGGAAGTTTTTGAAACGCCAACGTGGTTATTGGACAATGAGATTTTAAACAAAATTGGTAATCCGATCCGCAACAGCTCGGTCAAGATTATTCAAGACAGACAGCTCAATGCTATATTTAGCGATCGTGTTTTCAATACGATGTATATTATGCAAGAGCGTTTCGGTACAGCAAATACTTACTCAGTCCAAGCGTTATTGACCGATATGAAGACTGGTATTTGGAGTGAACTGCAGAGCCATAACTCGATGGATCATTTTCGTCGCGATCTTCAAAAATCCTACGTCAATGCGTTGTTGCGCACGATGAAAGAGGCCGAAACTGGGGGGAATGCACTTGGGTTATTGTTTGGAGGTTCCCAAGCTGCCGAAATGACTCCTGTTACCACAAACTCGGATTTGGGAGCTATCGTTTCCATTCATTTAGAGGATTTGCGCAAAGATATTTTAGGGTCTATAGAGGCAACTACAGATAAAGATTCGAAAGAACACTTGAAATATGTAGCCGATTATATTCAACGTTCGCTTAAGAAGCGTTTTACTTATAAATAGTAATAATAAATTGTTCATCGCATCTAAATTGATTTTTGGATGCGATGTTCTTGATTGTGAAATATTAAATAAGACAGCATGAAGAATCTTATATTAGGCATTATCGCACTAAGTAGTTTATCGATAACCGATTTAGTCGCTCAAAATAAGCCAGCAACGATTAACTGCACCGTCACTGGTCCGAAAGGAAGTGGAATTAATTTGTATAAAATTAAAGATGGTCAGGCACAAAGTTTAGGCTTTCAAAGACCTAATCCAGACGGAAATTGCTCTTTTCAAGTCGATGAAGATAAAGAAGGGATTTATTATTTTGCAAAAGCAGGTGGCAAAGGTGCTGACTATAAATATGTCCTTTATCTCAAAGCTGGCGACACCAAACAAGTAAATCTTTTTTTGGGTAGTACATCTGTCGATTATGATAGTTGTGTGATTCAAAAACCGAATAAAGAAACCCAAATATTACAGACTTGGACGACTGATTTCAACCAGTACTGCAAAGTAGTCCAGAACCGTACGTTTGAATCTCATCAAAAGTATGCTGATTTTGAGAAAAAAGCGCATCAATTTTTGAAAGCCAATCACACAAGCAATACTTATTTTAATAGCTGGTTAAAAGATAAAGTAACAACAGATGTGCAGTACCTTAGGGCAGCAAACTTCTTTCGCTTTGGAAAGCGTTTAAATGCAGGCTATGATAGTAGTGCAACTGTAGTTGATTTTTATAAACCTTTATTGAATAAGAAGATTGTTTCAGATCCCGCATTGTTACGTTCCGATCATGGTCAAGATTTATTAAACTATGTTTTTGGTTACTGGAAGTTGAATCAAGACAAGGCGGTGAAAAATTTAGCTCAAGTTCCGTTTTCTGAAAATATTCCATTAATTACGAACAACGATGTTAGAGTAGCCTACATTTTGACTAAAATGAAAAACATTACGATGTATGAAGATTTTGGCAAACAAGTACAACCCTACAAAGAGCTATTTGTAACCGCAACACAAAAAGCAGCTTACGATAAAAAATATGAAGATCTATATCTTTTCGCAAAAGGAACAGATGGGTATAATTTTAAATTGAAAGATGTCAATGATCAAGAATATACGCTTGCAGGTTTCAAGGGCAAAGTTGTTGTGATTGATATTTGGGCGATGTGGTGTGCACCTTGTTTGGCAGAAAAACCTGTGATGGAAAAGATTGCTGAAGAACTTAAGGATCACGATGATCTCGTTTTTGTTGGCGTATCTGTAGATGGGTTAAATCGAAGAGATAATTGGAAGAGTTTTGTAGAAAGAAAAGGTTTTACCAGTATCGAATTATTATCAAATGCAACCGAATCGATTCATCACTATTATAAGGTGGAAGGTATCCCTCGGTTTTTAATTTTTGACCGACAAGGTAAAATTGTGACGGTCGATGCACCCCGACCTTCAACACCAGGTTTCAAAAAAATCATTGAAGCAACATTAGCTAAAAAATAGCGCGGTAGCGTATTGAAGTGTTTCAGTACGTTATAGTTATTCTTATACCATTTAAAGTACAATCTAATGAGACATTATAGTAAGTTGGGCATTGTTAGTATATTTTGTTTATTATTAACATTAAATAGCTATGCGCAGTCAAAATGGACCAAAATATCGGGAACAATTAGTCAAAAAGGGAATTATGAAATAACGATAGGAGGAAAATCAGCCACTAGATCATTCCGGATAGCTCAATATAAGATCGATACAACTTCAAATCATTTTACATTTATGATACCTGTCCAAGAAAATTTGGACTACAGCATGCAGGTTATTGTAATGAAAAATGGTCACCGCAGATTAGAAACCGATTATTCTGCAAGCTTTCCATTAAAATTAGCTGGAAACCAAGATTTAAATGTAAAGCTTGATCCGACATTGTTCAAACAAGCTCAAAAAGGATTGAGTTTTGAGAAATCTGCAATGAAATTTTCGACAGTCAAGGTCTCCGGTTCAATGACTGGCTCTAAGGTAGGAGGCGACCTCTCTATTGAAAAAGTTGTGGAAGGACGCTTGCAAACCATACAGTCTAATTTCATCGTAAAAGGTGATTCTAACTTTTGTTTTTTAGTACCTGTTGATAAAGAAGGGTTTTATTATCTATCTACTGCAAGGTTTGGAAAACGTATTTATTTGAAACCAAATGATCAGATCGATTTGGTTTTAGACACAAAAACTGGGTTAGAAGTATCTTCAACTGAGACGACTCCTGAAAATCTTTGTATTGCACAGTGGGAACAAATAAAAAGTCCATTAATATGGATTAACATGCCTGGTGCCAAACCAGATCGTGAAACTTTCACGTCGATTTATATGCCATTGCAGAAGCAGGTAACTGATTTTGTAAACGATATCCATACCCCCAATAGTAAGTTTAATGCGTTGTTTAAAACTGCTGTACAACTGGATAATAGTTTGTTAGCATTAACGATGCTGTTAAAATCATCTTCTGAAAAAAGAGGACCTTTTATGATGCCATCTAAAGATTTTCTACAGGTCCCAGACGAGTATAAGCAGCTTCTTCATAACAATAAAGTTATATCGTCCAATTTGCTACAGTTGGGGGAGGGTAGTAACTACCTGAACATGTATGCTAAATTTACATTGACAAATCTTGATGATGCAAAAAGAGCGCAGATGGACGACGCTGAAAAAGTGAAGTGGGTTATGGGAGCGATTCCAAACGATACCATCAAGCCTTTCTTGTTGAAATCGCAATTGGAAGAACTGGAAGAACACGTATCCAATTACAGTGAATTTCGCGATATTTTTATGCCTTATCAACAGTATGTTACCACAGCATCAATAAGTAAAAAATACGATGGACTGTTGAATATGTTTGTGGCAGATACCGCTTATATTGGAAAGACCTCTTACGATTTCACTTTGCCAGATGTCAATGGTGAAATGGTTACGATGGAAAAGTTTAAAGGTAAAGTCGTTTTGATCGATGCCTGGGCGACCTGGTGTGGACCATGTAAAGCACAGATGCCATTTCTGAAAGAGGTCGAGGAGCACTATAAGGACAATGATGGTGTTGCATTTGTAGGGATCTCCTTAGATGCTGAAAAAGACAAACAAAAATGGTTGGCCATGATCAAGGAAAAAGAACTGCACGGTGTTCAGTTGTTGGACAGTAAGGGATTGACCTTTGGTAAAAAGTATGGATTAGTTGCCATTCCTCGGTTTTTGTTAATTGATAAAAATGGGAAATGGGCAGAAGTCCGTTGTCCACTGCCAGAAAACCAAGAAAAGTTAAAAAAATATATTGATAGAGAACTTGCACGCTCCAATTAAAGATGCAAATTAACCATCAGCTTAAAAGCTGATCAACACATTAGGATAATCAACCTATTCTAGCAAAAAGCCTCTCAGCTATCCACAGCTAAGAGGCTTTTGTTTGGTTGTATCCTATTGTTAAAACAGAAAAACTTAATCCTTCTTTAACGTATCATTTTCCACACTCTCGTTGATGAGTTTTTCGGCATATTTCCATATCGTATGAGATCCCTCATCAATGACTTTCTTTTTTTCGAATACTTTACTGTACGCGACATCAAATTCTTTCCAGGTTCCGCCATTATTGGAAGTGTTTTGTAAGAGCGGTTCTAGGCGGTCCATTGCCTTTGCAAACTTAGCTTCAGGAGTTATTCCAGCCTCAAATTCTTCCCATACAGCAATAAAATCTTCCGATTGCCCTTGGGGTAAAAGACCGAAAATTCGATTAGCAGCCTGCCTTTCTTGATCCGTATTTGTGTGATTTTTTTGCGTATCGTAAATAAAGGTGTCGCCAGCGTCAATTTCAACTATGTCGTGAATCAGAACCATTTTTATTACTTTCAGTATATCAATAGCTTCGTTTGTGTGCTCTGCCAATACCATTGCCATCATGGCCAGATGCCAACTGTGCTCGGCATCATTTTCATTACGGTTGCTATTGAATAATTTAGTTTTGCGTTGTATGTACTTGACCTTATCGATTTCCTTTATAAAATCAATTTGTTTCAGTAAGATTTCGTAATCCATTTTGATAGTATTAAGCATGTATTACAAAGATAACAGATCGAAATCAATTTGGATATGCATCTTTTATAACCATTAATCGGTATAATCGGCAAACATGCGATTTACTTTACCTTCATCATTAAAAAACATGACCTCAATCGCTTTCTTATTCATGATCGATTTGTAATAAAGAGCAACAGAATTAATGCCTTCCGTAGCTTCATAAAGTTCAAAATAAAGATCTGGTACCTTTTCCATCGCTTTTTTCCAGTAAGCCCCAACAGCTTCCTTACCTTTCAATGTTCCACTTTCAGCGCCGACAGCCAACTTTAGCATCGGAGTGGTTACTTCAATATCATCCGCATAGTGGCTCAAAATATCCGATAGATCGTGAGAGTTCTAGGAATTAATCCAGGATGTTGCAAATTTCTTGGTATCAATCATTGTCAATTGTATTGTAGGTCAATTATTTAAATTTCTTACTGCAAAATAATAAATCTTCTTATTAACAGCAAAATTCCCTTTTAAAATTTTGATTTTTAATTTTAGCTATTGCGTAACATTATACCTTTAAAGGCGATGCTAAAATATCCAGCAGTTGCTTTGGTTCATCAATAATGTATGCTGCTCCATGACGCTTCAATTCTTCCACATCACGAAACCCCCAAGAGACCCCGATTGCTTGCACACCAGCATTGTTGGCGGTATCCATATCGACCGACGAATCACCGACATAAAAACAATCATCAGGTTTTACATTCAGTATATTGAGCGTATCGAATACAATATCAGGATTGGGTTTAGCCGGATGTCCATTTCGATGACCCAATATCAGATCAAATGAAATCTCTGAAAAATATTTTGCCACCAATGGCAGAACAGCCTCATGATATTTATTAGATGCAATCGAAATCAAATAACCCGACGATTTAAGTGTTTGTAATAAGGGTATGATACCACCATACGGTTTTGTATAGCTCACTGTCTTTTCCTCATAGCACGCTTTGAATGCTACAAGTAAACGCGTTATAGTATCTTCGGTTCGCGCATCTCCAGGTAAGGCTCTCTCGATAAGCATTCGAACACCATTCCCTACAAATTTTTTGTAAGATTCTAGGGGGTGTATTGGATAGCCATATTGCTCAAGTATCGTGTTGCAACTATCTCCCAGATCTTGTAGCGTATCGAGCAATGTCCCATCTAAATCAAATATTATAAGCTTCATGCGTTAAAACTAATAAAAACATCGGTTAATTTGTTGAAAAATCCTTTTTGTTAAGCTTTTGAACGACCAACCTAGCCTAAGAAAAACACGCAGAGTAAGAAAACATCATTATTGAGCAATATTTGAATAGTTTCCGATTGTTGTTATTAATATTTTGCATTAAAATCGATTTGCATTTTTTTTAACCCAGTTATAAAATACAAATTAAGTGACCTAATGATTATCTGTTTTTATATAGTTCCTCTACCCTTTCTTCTGATGATGAAAGTATATTTTGGAATATGCTTGGATGACCATGTATCAAAATCTAAATGATCAAGAGCTGATTTCGCTGCTCAAGGAAGGAGATGAGATTGCTTACACCGAAATTTATAATAGATATAAAAATCTATTGCAAAATCATGCTTATAAAAAATTAGGTGATTTTGATGAAGTGAAAGACGTTTTACAAGAACTTTTTGTCAATCTTTGGATAAAAAGAGCTGAATTACCGACAACCACCAACCTCTCAGGTTACTTCTATACAGCTATCAGAAATAGAGTTTTTAATATATACGCTCATAAAGAGGTCGTATCAAAGCACGTACAATCACTTCAAACTTTCATTGACGAAGGACATGATTGCACAGATCATCAGGTACGGGAAAAAGAACTTACCTTACTAATTCAAACTGAAATAGATGCATTACCCGTTAAGATGCGAGAAGTTTTTGAGCTGAGCCGGAAATCAGGTTTTTCTCATAAGGAGATCGCGAATCAGTTAAATATTTCCGATCAGACCGTTTCCAAACAGATTACTAATGCCCTAAAGATTCTTAAAGTGAAATTAGGAATTTTATCGATGCTGATTTGTTTGCTGATGAAATAAGTCTTTTGAGTAGCACTTTAAATATAAATAACATTTTTTTTTTATTTCTTCTACCTGTTCCATATATACTTAGCTGTCTTAGTATTAAAGAGGATATAAACCGGCTTCTAATTTATGAGACAGCAAGAAACGAAAGATTTATTAAAGAAATATCTGTCAGGAAATTGTACTGAAGCTGAAAAAGGTTTAGTAGAAACCTGGTATTTGCAGCATGAAATAAAGGAGCTTCCCCAAATCTCAGAAGAACTCAAGAAAAAACAGCTGGATGAAATTTTTCGCTCCCTACCCATACAGCACGATGCTAAACGTATTATCTCCTTGTGGCCGAGATTAGCGGTCGCTGGAATGGTTTTAATTGGCCTAGGTTTAAGTATTTATTTATATCAACATCGTCAGCCCGAACAGCTTGCGATTGCAAAGTCAGAAGTTGTTGATGACCTTAAACCGGGTGAAGATAAAGCAGTGCTAACGCTGTCAGATGGCCGTCGAATTGCATTAGATGAAACGGAGAGTGGCGACATTACAAACGAAGCAGGCGTTACTGTAACAAAAACAAAAGATGGACAGTTACTCTATGAAGAAACGGCAACAGCAAGTGCGGATATTCCTAGCCCCCTAAATACCATCACAACTCCAAAGGGAGGTCAATATCAAGTGCGTTTACCAGATGGAAGCAACGTTTGGTTAAATGCGGCTTCATCGCTCCGTTATCCCCTACGATTTAGTAAAATGCAACGTCAGGTGGAACTAACTGGAGAAGCCTATTTTGAAATAGCCCACCACCCATCAATTCCATTTAAAGTCAAAACGGCCACACAGGAAGTCGAAGTATTGGGCACGCATTTTAACGTCAATGCCTATGCGGATGAGGCATCTGTAAAGACTACCTTATTGGAGGGAAGTGTCAGAGTGACACAAACACAAACTCATGTATCTAAGCTTCTAAAACCTGGGCAACAAGCCATCGTTACACATGCGATATCCGTTCGTCATGTAGATACTGAGCAATTTGTAGCCTGGAAAGATAATTTATTTATGTTCAATGAGGATAAGTTGGAGCATATCATGGTTATGGTGGGCAGATGGTATAATGTTGACGTTGTTTTTATTGATAGCGAACTAAGAAACGAATTGTATAGTGGTTCGATATCCAAATTTGTCCATGTTTCGCAGGTATTGAAAAAACTGGAGCTGCTTGGCGATGTTCATTTTACCCTAGCAGATCGGACAATAAAGGTAACCAGAAAATAAGCATTCGTGGCAGTCAGATGGGATTAAACTGATTGATATAGGACTGATAATAATATTTTAAACCATAAACGAATTAAATTATGAGCATACTGAAAGAAAAAAATAAGCCTTAGTCACAGCATGACCTGAAGATAATAGAAAACCAGTATCCGAGTGCCATCGGAATACTGGTGAGTTGTTCAGGTAGTCTAAATTTGTTATAAAACAATGTATTAAAGTCTAATCTAAACATTCAAATGTATAAAAATTCTACAAGATTTATATGCAGGCCTTGGCCGTATATTTATAAATTCCTATTGGTGATGAAACTAACAACAGCTATATTATTAGCGGCAATTATGCAAGTAAGTGCAAAAGGATTTGCGCAACGACTCACATTGGATCAAGGGAATGTAAGCCTGAGTTATGTATTTAAAGAAATAAGGAAACAAACAGGATATAATGTTTTATGGAAACCCGATAAAGTAAATGTTAGTAATGTCATAGCCGTCAATTTTAAGAATACCTCCTTAAATCAAGTGATGGAGCAATGCCTTTCTGGTCAGAACCTGACGTATACGATTGACGAGAAAACGATCATTATTAAACCAGCGCTTCAAAAGTTCGCAACCGAACAAGAAGTCATTACAGTAAGGGGTCGCGTAATAGATAAAACAACAAGAATGCCCTTAGTTGGTGTCCATATTGCTTCTCTCAAGGACAATAAAATTGGTTCAAGTACCAATGATCAAGGTGAATTTGAAATCAAGGTACTAGCCAACAGTTCCCTATTGGTCAAGATGATGGGATACAAAGAGGTGGTGGTATCCGCTAAAAATGCGCTTATTATTGAGATGGAGCAGATTGTCAAAGAACTAGATGAGGTGGTCATCGGTTACGGAAAACAGAAAAAAGACCTTGTAACAGGTTCTGTTGTTACCATGAAAATGGACGATGCCAAAAGAAGTATACCAACAACCTCGTTAGGCAATCTATTGGCAGGGCAAATGGCAGGAGTTAGGGTCAATACACCTGCAGGTCGTGCTGGTACAGCTCCCGAAATTAAGATTAGAGAAAAGAGTTCATTCAATGATCAAAAAGTACTTTTTGTTATTGATGGGATGGTTACAGATAATGCATCCGATTTTAATAACCTGAGTCCTAATGATGTTGATAATATTACGGCTTTAAAAGACGCTGCCGCAACTGCAGCATATGGCGCTCGTGCTTCGGGAGGAGTTATTATTGTTACGACTCGACGCGGCGACAAAGATCAAAGCCCAAAGATCAGCTATTCCTTTAATACCGGTATCGATAAAAGAGGTAAAAATGCTGAAAGAACCAGTGCGCTTGAGACTGGAGAAATTTATAATCGTATTAGACCAAATGCATCTGATCGTTGGACCCAATCAGATTTTGATTATTTTAAAAATATTAATAACGGCTGGGGGTATGATATTATCGATTATATCTGGCAAGATCCATCCACGACAACACACAATTTAAGTGCCTCTGGAGGCACAGGTAAGTTCAGTTATTTTGTGGGTGGGTCTTATGTAAAGCAAGAAGCATTTCAGAAAAATACATCTTTTGATAAATACAACATCCGAATTAATCTAACGGCCGATATGACAGAGAATTTGACGCTGTTTGCCGGTATTACCGCAAATAATAATATTACCCATAGACCTCCAGGTAATAATGAAACAGACGATTATCGTGCTCAATTGTTAAGACAGCCTTATCAACCTGTATGGACTGATGGTGGAAATCCGATTGCATTTGATTGGCACAATTTAGGTGCTGAGATGCGTGGAGATGGAGGGTATTCTAAGAGTAACCAGTTAAAACCCATCATTAATCTAAAGGCAACATATAGAGTTTCACAGATAAAAGGGCTCAGTGCTTCAGCTCAATATATACAAGCATTGAACAATGATCGGAGTAAACGTTATTTTAAACGTTATGATTTATGGGTGATGAAAACTTTTGATACTCCAAAACAAATCAGTACAAAAGACGCTGATATGCTCTCGATCAAGAAATCGGGACATAACTCGGAGTATCTTGAGGAAAGCAATTCTTGGAACAATGATTTGCAACTGAATTTTCAGTTGAACTACGAACGTACATTTCTAGACAAGCATCACGTTCAGGGATGGTTGACTTACGAAAGAGCCGAAAATAAAAGTGGTGGTTTTTCTGGAGCACGCGAAAATTTTCCAGTTTATTATACCGATCAGTGGTGGGCTACCAGTGGCGATCGTTTAGATTCGTATGTTAGCGGAAATACAGAACAGGCTAGTGGACGAAAATCATATGTTGGTCAGTTTTTTTATGACTATAGTAGTAAATATTTAGCGAGTTTTACCTTCCGTTACGACGGCTCTTATAAATTTGCTCCAGCTCAGCGTTGGGGATTTTTCCCATCCGCTTCGCTAGGTTGGGTTATCTCTCGGGAGAACTTTTTTAGTACTGTTAAAGGAATAGACTTACTTAAATTAAGAGCTTCATTGGGTAGTACCAGTGCCGACAATATTGGCGCATACCAATATCAACAAATTTATGAAAATGGAAGTTCAGCTTATTTTGGAAGTAACCCAAGCAATAAGGTTGGTATAGGTTATGGACCAATGGTTAATCCAGATATTACCTGGGAAAAAACCCGAAGTTATAATATTGGTGTTGATGTTAATTTCCTTCAACATTTTAGTGCTACCGCTGAATATTTTAGGGTAAAAACATATGATATCCTGATTAAAAGAGAAGCTCAGGTACCACCAACCTTTAGTCGTAAATTGCCATCATCCAATTATGGAGAGTATCGATCGGATGGAGTTGAGTTTTCATTAGGTTACCGTAACAAAACCAATCAATTGAACTACTATGCCAATATGAATGCCAGTTATGCCAATGGAGTTCCAGTTTTCAAAGATCAAAACATTACCTATCCTTATCAAAATGAATTAAATCAATCGAGTTCACGAATAGTTACTTACGAAAACACGGGTATGCTTCGTACACAAGCCGATTTGGACGCTTTTGTTGCTGCCAATCCGACTTATAATTTTCATGGTATAGCACCTGCATTAGGCCAGTTAACCTATGCAGATATAAGTGGTAAAGATGGGGTACCTGATGGTATTGTTGATGATTGGGATCAAAAGGTCGTGAAGAAAAATACGAACCCTGTTTCATTAGGTTTAAATTTTGGTTTCGAATGGAAAGGTTTTAGTCTCGATGCCAGTTTTGCCGGTAATCTGGGTACCTACAGAATGGTCAATAACCTGGTAGACGGCAATGTCGAGTGGAACAGGATGTGGAGACCATGGGTAGATGAGGGGTGGACACCTGAAAATACAGGAGCATCACTGCCTATTCGTTATTCTGCAGATGATGGAACTAAACTTGTAACCAATACAGCAAGTACTTTTTGGCTCAAGAAAGCCGACTTTTTAAGGCTTCGGATGTTAAATTTTGGATACTCACTCCCTTCAAATATAACCAAGAAAATAGGCGTCAATGGTTTGAAATTTTATTGCAGTGGATCAAATTTATTTATAATCAGTGGTTTCGAAAAGAAATACTACGATCCTGAGATAGGCGGTGGATTTAATTATCCATTGATGAAATCCTTTAATTTTGGTGTCAATCTAACCCTTTAAACCAGTACCGATAAACTTGAAAAATATGAAACGAAATAATATATATATCCGATTCTTTCTAAGCTGTATGACTGTATTAGCGGTATTGTCAAGCTGTTCTAAGGACTTAGATTACCCCAATAATGGTGTTATTAGACCTGAAATGGTCTGGACAGATGCCAATATGATCAAGGCTTATTTGAATGATATCTACGGTAAATCCATGCCGGGTTGGGTATTTAATGGACATGATTCAGATGAAGCGATTAATTCACCTAAAAATTTTGGGAACTATCTACGTGGTATTATTACAGAAACAGGTACCACGGCAGGTCTTAATTATGAAATCATTGATAAGACCAACTTTTTCTTGGACGAATTAGCCGCTGTCTCGACTATTGTTTTACCAGTTGAATTGAATAATCAGTATGTAGCAGAAGCTAAATTTTGGCGCGCTTGGTCTTATTGGGGTATGGTCAACCGTGTGGGTGGAGTTCCGCTTATCTTGCATAAACAAGATTTTACTGATGTACCAGGATTGTTCCAAGCACGTAATAAAACTTCAGAATGTGTCGCTCAGATTGTTAGGGATTTAGATAGTGCTATTTTATTGCTACCGGGGAAATATCCGAATGACAAAGAAGACTATGGACGCATTACCAAAGTTGCAGCGATGGCTATGAAGGGTAGGGTATTGCTTACTTATGCAAGTCCTTTGTTCAACCCCACTCGTGATCCCGCACGTTGGGAAGCTGCCTACTTAGCATGCAAAGAAGCGGTAGATTTCGGAGCAACTGAAGGGCATGACCTGCACCCAAAATTTCATACGATTTGGACAGATGAACGTAATAAGGAAGTTGTTATGGTCAACCAGTTTTTTTATCCTGGACACGCTAATAATTTTGGAGAACTTCGTCCGGGAGCAGAAAATAACAATCAACCTTTGTTATCGCTTTTACTTGCTTTTCCTAAGCGGGATGGTTCTCCGATGAAACTGGATATGGATCGTCTAAAAGATCCTGCTTATAATACGGCATTCCTAACCGATTTTTATGAAAATCGTGATGACCGTTTCTTCTCCACTATTTTTTGTGGAGGGACCCCGCAACCAACTCCTGAAGAACAGCTCCCAGGTTATGTCAAAGGAATGAGCTTTTGGAGTATATGGAATGAAAACGAACCTGGAAAATATGTAAATATCGCTCAAACCATACATCCAGGTTATGGAGGTAATATGGGCTGTACCGGATTTTTCCAACGTAAAGGTATCGATACAACTGTTAATACAGTAGATCGTTACAAAGCTCAGACCGATTGGGTTGAGATGCGGTATGCCGAACTGTTACTAAATTATGGCGAAACAGCCAATGAATCCGGTAAACTATCCGAAGCCTTATCCGTTTTGAAAAGGATCAGAAAACGTGCTGGTATCTTAGCTGGAGCTGATGGAAACTATGGAATTGTTGCGACATCGCAGGCAGATATGCGTGAAGCATATATCAAAGAGCGTCAAGCAGAATTTGCGTTTGAAAATAAAAGATTTAATGACCTACGTCGTTGGAAACGATATGATATCATGAATAATCAAGGCGGCAGACATGGCTTGTACATTACCGTTAAGAGTATGAGCAATCTACCGGGACCGTATGAGAAAATTACAAATGCGACAACACGTACCAAGTTGACCGCTCGGTATATTGATAACCTTGATGGCGATCCGGCCTACAAGTTTAATTTGGATTTGAATCACTGGTTTTATGCCCTTCCACCATCTCAGATTTCGCAGTCTAAAAATGTACTGTTGCAGAATAAGGAATGGGGAGGCACTTTCGATCCACTACAATAAGCCCTAAGTAGGTTGGAATTCGATTTTCGATGAAATCCAACATGCATATATAGCAAAGGAGTTGCAAACCAGCTTCTTTGCTATTAAAAAGCAAACTTTTCATTTTGTGAATGATGAAGGTTATAGAAACTAAAATAATGAAAAGAAATATGATAACGATGTTTAAAGAATATTTAAAGTACCTGGTGTTTGCATTCGTTGCATTCGTGCAGATCGGTATAGCACACTGTGGCTCAAAAAATCCGAGAGAAGATTATAATCTGAATACAGGTTGGGCATTTTATAGAGGAGATGCTAAGCAAGCGCAATCGCTTCATTATGACGACTCCAAATGGATGCCTGTCGTACTTCCACATATTATGCAGATTGAAAAAAAACATAACGGGGGAGATGCTATTTATGACGGAATCGGTTGGTACCGTCGTTATTTCAAATTACCGAAGACAAACGCAGATAGGAAAGTCCTGCTAAATTTTGAAGGTATCATGAATAATAGTGAAGTATTTGTGAATGGTGAACAGGTAGACACTCATCATGGCGGATATGTAGGTGTTTCAGTTGATATTTCGGATAAGGTGAAATTTAATGGTGAAAACAATGTGATCGCAGTGCGTGTATCTGCTGAATATGATTCACTAACTCCTCCAGGTAAACCGCAAGGTAGATTAGACTTTTACTATTATAGTGGCATCTACCGTGATGCCAAACTTATTGTAACCGACAAGTTGCATATTACCGACGAGTTGGCACCACATAGTACCGTTAAAAGTGGTGTGTTTGTTACCTATCCTCAAGTTGATGAGAAGCGCTCCCTTGTACATGTACAAACGGAAGTTGCCAACGCATATGCGATTCCTAAACATGGATATGTCCAGACGTATATTAAGGATGCACGTGGAAAAATTGTAGCCAAGAGCAAAAGTAAATTTAATATCGGTATAGGGCAAAAAGTAGTTGTTGATCAAGATATAACCGTACAAAATCCCAATTTATGGCATCCCTATAACCCTTATCTCTATTCATTGGAGAGCCAGGTATTATTTGAAGACGGCAAAGTCGCAGATATCCGTACCGAAAAAATTGGGATCCGAACCATTAAGTTTACCCGTGATGAAGGTTTTTTCATAAATGGCAAGCACTTATATTTGGTCGGAGCCAATCGTCATCAAGCATTCCCTAATATCGGAGATGCAGCATCCAATTCAATGCAAGAACGAGATGTGATCGATATGAAAAAAGGAGGATACAATGCTGTTAGAGCGGCGCATTATCCTCAAGATCCAGCATTTTTGGCTGCATGTGATAAACATGGCCTCTTGGTTGTCGAGTGTGTTCCGGGTTGGCAGATTTTCAACGAAGATCCAATATTTGCGCAACGGCTAGAATCTATCACCCGCAATATGATCAGAAGGGATCGCAATAGACCCTCCATCATACTGTGGGAAACAGCACTGAATGAAACCAGTTATCCAGTTTCGGTGGTGAAACAAATTTTTGATGCAGCTCACCAAGAATATCCAGGCGATCAAATGTACACCGCTGGCGATTATTATAGCCATGAAGAGACTGAACCCTATTATGATGTTTTTTATAAACAGGTCAGTAAATTTCCAAAGGATGGTAGTGTCATGAGCAATTACTTAGAAGATCAGATCGCAATCAAGCCTCTATTCACACGTGAATGGGGAGATGGAGTTGGCGAAAAACCAAGGGTCAGTATGATTGAGAATGAGTATGAGCAGATGAAACAGGGACGTAGTCGACTAACCCAACTGAATGGCGACGGTTACTTTGACTGGTGCATGTTGGATGCTAATCCTCGAATGGGAGGTCATTTTATGTGGAGTTATAATGATTATACCAGAGGTGCAGAAGAAGAAACCATGTATTCTGGAGTCGTAGATGTTAATCGCTATCCGAAATTTGCCTATTACATGATGGAAAGCATGCGTCCTTATCATATTGCTCAAAAAGGGTTGTATGCAGGTCCTATGATTTTTGTAGCCTCGTACAATTCATCAAATAAATACAAAACATCTACATCGGAGATTACCGTATATTCCAATTGTGAAGCAGTTGAATTGTATCGAAACGATGTTTTGATCGGAAAGCAGACCCGTGACGAGAGAGCAAAGGTTTATCCTCATATTGTCAACAAAGGTGGTAGCCCTAGTTTTGTATTTGATGCAGGTGATTATCAAAAAGGAGAATTGAAAGCAATTGGATATATTGGAGGGAAGGCCGTTGCTCAACATGCGGTTCGTACCGCAGGTGAGGCCGATCATATTGAAGTCTTTATTCCAGATTATCCGATCGTTCCTGTCGCAGATGGTTCAGATATGGTTCCCGTCTATTTTAAAGTATGTGATGCAGCTGGAACAATCGTACGTGACAAAGATTCAGAATTAACGATTCGTGTTATTGGAGCTGGAAAATTGATCGGAGATGGCGTCTTAAGGGCAGCTATCAATCCGCAAATGACAGAGGCCGGTATAGGATTTGCATTTGTAAGAACATCAAATCAAGCTGGTGAAATTGAAATCGTAGCTGAGGCTAACGGTTTAAAAAAAGGAAGTGTTAAGTTTAAAACACATGCTTATGAAGGAAAGCACTTACCCGATGGTAGACATGCTGACTTTACTGGGAATGAAGAAGATAATGCGGTAGTGAAGCCGACCAAATGGGATAAAGCATTTCTAGCAAAACCAAAGGTCGAAATTGAACAAGTAATAGCAACTTCTGCACATACCGATTTTCCGATAGGGAGTTTGACCGATGGTGATGATTACAGCTGGTGGATTGCCAATGAAGATAAATTTCCTCAGACGGTTACAGTAACGCTTAAAGAACCTACTATTGTGGTTGGAAGCAGAGTACGATTTCAAAAAGACAGCTCTAAGTATGGGCATAAGGTAGAAGTATCTTTAGATGGAAATACTTGGGAGACCGTGTACGAAAAAGAATGTACAGGATGGGACTTTAAGCCTGTCCGTTTTAAAAAAGAAATCAAGTATTATCGAGTTACAATAATGTCTGCGACCGAAGGAAGAGCAGGACTAGCTGAAGTGACCTTGTACAAGGATAAATAAGCGCTAGTTTTATTTTTATAATATGATAAAGCCGAATGGACCTCCATTCGGCTTTATTATTATTATTTCAACTCAAAAGGCGTTCATTTCGTAAACGATTTTGATCTTTAATTTCTCTCTTCATTGTGTTTTTTCTTGTATTTCTGATCGCATATTTTATAATATTCACTTTTTGATAAAAGAATGGTAAACTTCCTTGTTTTTGAAAACTTACAATTTTTCAAACAGTGAATAAATATAAAAATATACGGCGTAAACCTAATAATTTTAAGAAACGTCTATCCGAATGTAATGAACCTTATACTAATGATCATATTAATGGTAAGTATACATTAAAAATATGGAGTGAAGGTAATGGGAAGGTGTATCGGACAGGACCACTCTGGTCCAGTTAAAACTTCAAAAATTGTATCAAATCGGATTCGATTTCATGGTGAATAATGATGCCATCTACGAATTGGTTGTCCGATCAAAGAAAGGTAATAAGACTGTAATTAGCACAAAGCCAATTGAGACCAATCGGCTTTTTTATAATCATAGTGAGATTCAATTTGTCGATATGCTATTATCATCTTTAGTAAAATAGGATAAAGCTCTTTTAAATTAAGATTTCATATCTACTTAAAGAAGTAAAGACTAACTTTAAAAAGATATTTTACAAGCATGAACATTCAATTTTTACTCATACAAACTGGTTATTTAGATCCTGTCGATTTTATTACTCGAATTGCGATCGCATTTGCCTTAGGACTTTCAATCGGAGCAGAACGTCAGTGGCGGGACAAGAGCGCCGGCCTACGTACAAATGCCCTGGTATCCATTGGTGCCGCCGCATACATGCTGTTATCAGTATACCTATATGGTGCAGATGGTGGCGATCCAGGACGTATTGCAGCACAGATTGTGACCGGCATAGGATTTCTTGGGGCAGGTGTTATCATGAAAGATGGATTGACGATACGTGGACTCAATACGGCAGCAACGATTTGGTGTTCGGCCGCGGTCGGGACGTTATGTGGTATGGCCTTATATATCGAGGCCACTATTGTGACCGGTGCAATCTTGTTTACTCATATTGCGATGGGGCCGTTTAGTGATTGGTTAGGAGCATTAAAATCGTATAAAAGCAGAAAAGTACAGGAAGCCTTTTATTTAATCAAAGTCGCCTGTAAAGTTGAAGATGAAACCGATATCCGGAGTCATATTGTTGGTCAGATCGAAAACAGACATACATATTTGCTAAGATCTGTCTTACGCAATGTGTCTGTAGAGAATGCAAATACGGTCATATTAAATGTAAAACTTTCAACAGTTGGTAAAAGTGACGATAAGATAGAAGAACTAATTTTTGAATTGACCAAGGTAAAACACGTTCAGGAAGCAAGTTGGTTTTATTTAGGTAACTCCATGGAAAATTAAATCAATGGTTTACTTTTTCATCGCCATATGATCTTTTTATAAAATGCAAGAGAGATGGGTAGCCAGACAGGATGACCTCCTCCCAACAAAAGACACATTGTACTATTTACATACCATGTAATGGTAAAAAGTTAAATATATTATCGGTTTGACTTTTTTTTGTAAAATCCTAGCATCTCGTTTTCCATAACTTTTTTACATTTGAGCATATATTCAGACAACGATGGTAACACAATCGGAATTATTAAAACATTTGGAATATCTGCATCAACTGAATGATGAAGAACGCTTTGAAATGTCCAAAATATGTAAGCCTTTGTTTCTACCTAAAAAGACAAAACTTGTCGAGTCGGACGACATGTTTAATTATGTTTTTGTACTCACTACCGGCCTGTTGCGTTGGTACTTCTATTCCGAAGACGGTACAGAAAATAATGTTTTTTTTTCTTCCGAAGCAGATGAAGCCTCTATCATTGGAATTCCTGAATATTATGCCGATAAAAGAGAAACAAAATATACGATTGAAGCCGTTACAGATACGCAAATATTGATGTTTCCAAAAGATAAATTTGAAGAGTTGGCTTTTCAGCATAAAGGTATTTTTCAGTTTTATATCAAATCTTTAAAAACGATCATTAATATTCTACGCATTCGCACCGAACAATTTTGTAGCGCATCTCCAAGCACCCGTTACGAAGAGTTTCTAAAAGCCCGATCATACATAACAAAGAATACAAATAGAAAGTATATTGCAAATTTTCTGGGTATTACCCCCAATTCTTTATCCAGATTATCAGCCCGCATACATAAAAAACCACCTCCAAAAAAATAACTTAAGAATACTTTTTCAACATTTATTCGTCCTAGTTTTGTACGGTCAAAAGAGCTCTATAACAGCTATTTGACCAAGAATTGCAATTTAAAACGAAAAATAATGAACAAAAGATTTTTACGAACTACTGCATTAAGCGTATTTATGCTATTCGCATCAAATGCTACAAACGCTCAATCTCAAGATGTAGAAAAAATAGGTTTTTATCTTACTCAGGAAATGTCATTTTTAAATATGACATCAACTCAAGGCGAACTGGTTTTTCAGATAAACCTATTAGCTGCCAGTCTTGTCGAAACATTAGACCGAGAAAGTCACGCTCAAAATAATACTCAGGCTGAAAACCTTGCAGCATTTGTATCTATTCTAAAACAACGAAATCTTGCTCTACAAGAGATTCTATCACCGATACAATTCGAATTTTTTCTAGAAAACAAAATAGCAAGAACCGCGATATTCAGAACTGTTGTTATGGCCAAGATGCTCGATTTATCTCAAGACCAGCTAGCTCCGGTTTTAGATATCAATCAAACAGTTGTAGGAAATGTAAGAACCGAACTGGATACCTATTTTTCTACAGATAGCAATAGAGGTAGAAAGAAAGCTCAAAGAAAACTTCGTAAAGCATTAAAGAAAACAGATCAAGCATTTGACGAAGTCTTAAGCCCACTCCAAAAGACCATTTATCATGAAAAAGCCGATATTCTACGCAATGTCATTAGCGGAGAATACGGAATTAAAGATTCGTTTTAAATCATGCTAGCATGAGTCCCGGTATCATCCTCAGTGATCATGCCGGGATTATTTATCATCAAAATTATTTTATTATGCAAAAATTAACAGCAACACTGTCTTTATTACTGTTTTGCAGTGTTTCTTATGCCTCTTCTGGCAGCGTAGAGGACACAATCGCAAACGTGGCATCGTGGCTTATCATAGTCGTTTTACCATTTGCAGGAATTTTTCTGTTTTGGAAGGTTCATATCTATCCTGAAAAAATAGCGGAGAAGAAAAATCATCCCCAATTAAGTGCTATAAAAAGCATGTGTTTGCTTTCATTGATATTTGGCGGACTTCTTTGGCCAGTAGCTTTAATATGGGCAAACTATGATCATAAGAAAGTTAAAGCACCTTCTTCAGATTTAGAAGATGCAGATCCTTTTACAGGAAAAGAAGAAATCCAGATTGAAGAAAACAAATAACTATCGGTAGAATACACAAAATCATCAATAATAAAAAATTATGTTAGAATTACTAATAGGTATATATGCAGGTATCTGCTGGCTTCTCATTAAAAAACTAAAACTAATCCCTTGGAATTTCAATACGCAGATTGTCGTGTTTTCCTTACCGATTTTCGGATCTATTGCACTTATTTTGAGTCTTAACTACTTCTGTCCAATAACCTCGGATGTGAAAGTTGTCAACCGAAGTGTTGATATCACAACACAGACCTTAGGAAAAGTGAAAAAAGTATACGTAAAAACCAATCAGGAGGTTAAAAAAGGAGATACACTTTTTACGATCGATCCGGTGCCATACCAACAAGAAATAAAATCTTTGGAAGCTCAGCTCAGCAATATGAAGTCTACAGTTTCGTCCTACAATTCGGATATTGATGCATCTCGTAAAAGTATTTCCAGTCTGCAATCACAGTTAGAATTAAGTAATAAAAGAATAAAACAATATCAGGAACTCGTAAAAGAAGGCGCCGCTAATAGATTTGATCTGGAGCAAGCAATTTCTACATCACAAGATTTACAGTCGAGAATTAGTGCAGCGCAGTCACAAAAATCATCATTAGAAACCAAGTTTAGTTCAACTTATAATGGAGAGAACGCGTCGGTTTCAGAACTGAAAGCCAAATTAGATCAAGCCAAATGGAATCTTTCCCAAACGGTAGTTCTAGCTCCAACTGACGGTTTGATTCCTAACGTTCAACTCAATGAAGGCGCCATGATGGCACCTTTTAAATCGGCCTTTGTACTTATACAAAAACAGCAATCTGTTATCGCATTCTTTTCTCAAAACGAATTGGAAGCTGTTAAAAATGGTAACGAAGTAGAACTTGCACTTAAAACAGCACCCGGAAGAGTGGTTAAAGCGAAATTAGAGTATGTAGTTGATGCCACTAGTCAAGGACTTATGAATAATGCAGGAGGAATGCTCGGTGGTAACGCAACAACAGCTGGAATTCCCGAAACAGCGAGACAATTGCCGGAAACCGATGGAAAACTTATTGCAAAATTTATGCTAGATGAAAACGAACCACCTTTAACGATTGGTTCCAGAGGAACAGCAGTTATTTACTCCGAGCATATCAAACCTTTACATCTTATCCGCAAAGTAATGGTGCGTGTCGGTAGTAAAATCAATTATTTAATCCCAAAACTGCATTAATATGTTCAATAAGATAAGTATAGCAAGTGCGCTCTTATTAGGTTTGACATCCTGTATCGGTTACAAAGCTGCCAACCCCGAAAAAATAGAACTGTTAAAAAATAATAGCGAGATAAAGGCAAATATGAAGATTTCCGATAAATGGATTCAGGAAAAAGAGCAAGATCAACCTGATTTTCCTTACCAGTGGATGAGTGAACTGCTCAGTCCTGAATTGGAGGCAATGATCAAAGAAGGATTAGCACATAATGTTGATATCATCATTTCTAAAGAAAAACTGAAGCAGGTTGAGTTATCCATGGATATTGCAGGCAGCAGCCTTTATCCTAGTGTTAATGCATTAGCAAATACCAGCAACAACCTCGTTAGTGGGAGCCATATCGGTAATCTGCAATTTAAAGCCAATTGGGAGCTTGATCTTTGGGGGAAAAATAAATCAGCAGAAATGGTAAGTGTAAGCCAATATTATTCAGCAGTATTTAAGAAAAAACTGCTAGAACAATCAGTCGCTGCTATGATCGCTAAAGCCTACTACCTGAACGTCTCAGGGCAGTATCAGGAGCAGAAGATCAGTGATTATATTGCGAAAACCCAAGATCTGAAGAAGATATTTACTGTTCAAAATAAAGTAGGAACCGCCAATACGCTTGACTTATCCAATATCGAAAGCGAAATTATTCTTTTGAATTCTTATCTGGAAAAGGTTAAAAATGCCAATTCGCAGTCAAGAAGGAGTTTAGAAATGCTTTGCGGAAAATACCCAGAAGGTTTGATAAAAGTAAATTCAGATTTTTTTCCTCTAAAAGAAGATATTCCAACAGATTTTCCATTAAGTCTGTTGGAAAAGAGATCAGATATTATGATGCAGCTGTTTCAAATAGAATCTAGCTTCTATGAAGTTCAGGAAGCCAAAGCTGCGAGATTGCCTTCCCTTAATATAAGTGCTGCTTTCGGAGCTGCAGAAACCAATGTTGGAGGCATCAGTAATTTATTTTCCAATCCCTTGATAAAAGTTGGAGGTGGGTTGACAACTCCCATTTTTAATGGAGGAAGACTCAAGAAAAATGTAGAAATAAAAACCTCTCAACAGCAGCAGGTAATAGAAGATTATTCAAAATCGGTGCTTTTGGCTTTCTCTGAAGTAGAATCTGCATTAGCAAATTTAAGTTCTATCGATAAGCAAAAAGTTTTTCAGCAACAACTTATTACTGCGTTAGAGAAGAATATCGCTTTAACAAAAAAACAGATACAAATCGGTAGCAGTAACAGTTTTGTTCTGATAAAAAAACAAAGAGAACTGATAAAGAAAGAAATGAACAACATAGATCTCGATCTCCAACAGCGCATGGAAAGAATTAATCTTTATATGGCTTTAGGAGCCAGCGGTCTTGAAAATTTTTAAAAGTCAGAATAGTTTTAAGTAGTATTTCGCAAATATAAAAAGCTCCAACTTGAGCTTTTTATATTTTTACTTCAAAAACTATATCTGTCCCAATAATCTATTCTACTCTTCTCAACCAAATCTTAATTCAAAAACTTCTGTCAATTGCTCTGTAATAAATGTAAATACTTCTATTCCAAAATAATCAGTATCTGTTTCAGAAAGATCCTGAGGTAATTAAATTCACAGAAACAGATTATTATGTAGATAAAAATTGCATTTATATTGCTATTACTTGTTGTATTGGTCATACCTGCGATCTCTTATATTTATCGTAATAAAATCTCTAGGTGAAATGATTTGATTAGGTTTTGTTTCTCTGTTCTTGGTTAATAATAGCGGAAAGTTCGTTGATTGAGCTTTATTTTGCAATTATTCCTTGAAGGTTGACCTGTTTCGATTTAGAACTATTTTTTAAATGATTTTTTTGTACTGATGTAAACTTTCAGAATTGTTTTTATATCTACGGTGATATTCGTAAGTTTATCAAATCATTCAAACCAATTCTGATTCAAATTTCAAAGAATTGAATCTGTATCGACTTATGAAGCGTTATGATGAATATTCAGATATTGAACTGCTTGATCTTATGAAAAAAGATCATGAGCAGGCACTTTCTGCGCTTTATCACCGCTATTGGAACAAATTGCTTGTTGTTGCGGCTCATCGGCTTGATGATATTACGATAGCAGAGGAATGTGTACAAGATCTATTCTGTAGTTTATGGAGCCGTAGGCATACATTGGTTCTTCGATTCTCATTAGCGACATATCTTTCTGTAGCGGTAAAATATCAGGTAATTAAACAGCTGGATCTCCAATACCGTAAGGCTGAACGAAAAGAAAAGTATATTTCCGATTATGCCTCATCGATTAATCTTCCATCGGCAGATGAATCCATTTTAGAAAAAGAAATGATTGAACGTATTTCTGCTGCTATCAATAGATTACCAGATAAATGTCGCATTGTTTTCAAATTGAGCCGTGAAGAAGGAATGCCTAATAAACAGATCGCCGTTGAATTAGGTATTGCAGAAAAAACAGTTGAAGCACATATCTCCAAAGCTTTAAAAGATTTGCGTACTGATCTGGTCACGATTTCTCCGCTTGTGTTATTCTATTTATTCGAAAAATAATTTTTTTTTCATCTTGACTAAGGGTCGGTCTGATATTTCAGTACTATATCTTCAAATTACCCCAAATTATGATTCAAGAATACGACAAAGAACTTTTGTTGAAGATAGCCTATAAGCTAAAACTAGGTCAAGCTAGTCCTGAGGAACAGGATTATTTTGACCGTTGGTATCGTGAACACAAGGATGATATCTTAGAACTACCCGAGGGTTATGTACCACATGTGGAAATGATCCGCGATCGTATGCATGAAAAAATTATGCATAGAATAACTGCAGAACAATTTCCAAAGAATAAAAAAAATCCAAAGAAATGGTGGAGTATTGCGGCCGCAGCTCTCCTTATTATGGGTTTGTTTTTTTATTTCCAAAACAATGGAAATGTAAATGATCCTAAACAAGTGGCTGTAGATACTGTCATATTACCAGGTACGCAATCTGCAACGCTTACATTATCAGACGGCAAGAAAATAAAATTATCCGATCTCAAGACTGGTCAAACGGTAAAGGCAGATGGTGTTCTGATTACTAAAGCCGCAGATGGCAATTTGATATACGAGGTTGACCATACATTTACTGGAAGAATGAAATTAAATACAGTTGCAACGATGAACGGAGAAACCTATACCATCAACCTTCCTGATGGTACCTTGGTATGGTTAAATGCTGGATCATCCTTAAAATATCCTGTTGTTTTTGATAAAAAGGAGCGAAAGGTAATCTTGACAGGTGAAGCTTATTTTGAAGTAGCGTCGAATAAAAAAGTACCTTTTAGCGTTGTCAGCGGAAAACAGACTGTAGAAGTATTGGGGACTCATTTTAATATCAATGCTTACGATAATGAAAAGTATATAAAAACAACTTTACTGGAAGGACGTGTAAAGGTTAAAAATGACGATGCAGTTTCAATTTTAAATGTAGGGCAGCAGTCTCGCATTAACAAAGAGAAAGATGGAATTGATGTCTTGGAAGTTGATCTGGAGGAAGCAGTGGCTTGGAAAGAGGGATATTTTAGATTCAATAATGAAAGTATTGAAAGTGTCATGAGAAAAGTTGCGCGATGGTACAATATCGATGTTTCATTTCAAGGAGTGATATCTAAAGAAAAATTTAATGGTACGGTATCTCGAAATAAGGATATAGATCAGGTATTGGAAATATTGGAATTGACGAATGCGGTGCATTTTAAGATCAAGGGAAGGAGGGTTACTGTGATGGAATAGCTATACCACTATAGTAATCAAAGAAAACCAGGATTGACGCTAATCAAAATCCTGGTCTTGTTTGGACGATTTAATTTATTGCTAATGTATTATAAACCAAGAATATCAGCCATCTGGACAATGTATTGATATTCGTATAACCAAACTTAACAAATGTATGAAAATTTAAGACCAAATCTACGGCCTTCTACTATGGGCGTAGCTAAAATCCTATTGGTTATGAAACTGATTGTTGTATTAATGATTGCCATGATACTCAGGGTAAATGGAAGCTCATTTGCTCAAAATGTAACATTGTCGGAGCAAAATGCTCCGCTGGCAAATATCTTGGAAAAGGTTAGAAAACAGACGGGGTATGATTTTCTGGTGACTGAGAGTATGTTGATTAATGCTAAACCGGTTACCATTAATGCTAAAAATGAAAAGGTATCAACAGTTTTGACTAAGATCTTTGAGCATCAGAATTTAAATTTTAAAATTAAAAATAGTTCGATCATTGTTAGTAGTAAGTCGGTATCCTTAGAAGTTGAAGAAACTGAGAAACCGGTGCAGGATAACCTATCGGGTAAAGTTGTGGATAGCAAAGGAATGCCGATTACGGGTGCTACGATTAAAATTAAGGGTGGTACGCAAACGGCGGTGAGTGGTGAGGGCGGTCGGTTTCAACTGCGTACTGCTGATAAGAATGCGACACTTATTGTTTCATTTGTGGGGTATGAAACTCAGGAAGTTCGTGCAATAGCTGCAAATTTAACCATTACAATGACCCAAACTATGAGTGGTTTGGATGAGGTGGTTGTGGTTGGTTATGGAACTCAGAAAAAAATTAACCTAACTGGCGCTGTCAGTTCTGTTGGTTCTGAAGTACTTGAAAATCGTATGATTACGAACATAGGTGCTGGTTTACAAGGTGCAGTTCCTAACCTAAATATCGGAATTTCCAATGGTCGCCCAGGTGCTGGTGCTAGTTTTAATATAAGAGGCTATACTTCGTTGAATGGTGGCGGACCACTTATTCTTGTCGATGGTGTTCAGATGGATCCCAATCAGCTCAATCCGCAAGATGTGCAGAACGTAACGGTTCTTAAAGATGCAGCAGCATCTGCTATTTATGGAGCACGTGCAGCATATGGAGTTGTTTTGATCACGACCAAAAATGGAAACTATAATTCGGGGACACGTGTCAATTATTCTTTCAATCAAGGTTTTTCCAGACCGACCACTATTCCAAAGACGGTTAATTCTTTAGAATATGTAGATATGTATAAATATGCGGATCTGACGGGTAACCTATCTGGTGGTGGTCGTGGATCGGAAGTTTGGACAGATACTGATATTGAAAAAATGAAGGAATACATGGCCAATCCAATTCCTGAAAATGCGGTCTATATTGATCCAAGTAATCCTACACGCTACCGTTATGTTGGCAATACCGATTGGTGGGAAGAAATGTTTCCGGGATGGGCGCCTATGAGCGAACACAATTTGGGTCTGACTGGAGGTAGTGAGAAAATAAAATACCACACTTCACTGGGATACTTAAATCAAGGTGGTTTGTTTAAATCGGCGAACCAAAAATACAAGCGTTATAATGTCAATATGGGATTGGAGACTAAGGTAACCTCTTGGTTGGATCTGAATGCTAAGGTTCGTTTAAATCGTAAGGAGGATGACAAGCCCGCGCGATCTGCCGCTATTGAGGGTATTTTTGGAGATCGTATTGCGACAGATCTAAGACCTAATATTCCGATTAGACATCCAGATGGTCATTACTCGGGCCAGGGTAGTACGACCAATCCATTTGCTATGAACGAGTATAATGGACGTGATACTTATCAATCCGACGATATCTGGTTGACGGGGGGATTCAATATTCATCCGCTTAAAAACTTTAAAGTGGTTGGGGATTTGACTTGGAATAGCTATAACTATAATAATAAGATCAACACAAAATCATATGATGAATATGGAGCGGTGCCTGCTGGTCAAGATCCTACAAATCCGGACAATGCTTATCTGGTAGGACCTTACCCACATAACCGTGTGCCTTGGGTTTCGGAGAGTAACTCAAAGGATCGTTATACAGCGATCAATATTTATGCGGAGTATGAAAATACCTTTGCTGAAAAGCATTATTTGAAAGCTATGGCAGGGTATAATAGGGAAGAGAAGATTTATAGTAATTTTAGTGCACGTGCTAAAAACCTGTTGAATCAAGATTTTCCATACCTTAATTTAAATAATGACGATAAGCCTATCGTAGGCTCTCTACCGTTGGATTGGGCGCTTTTGGGACAGTTTTTTCGCGTTAATTATATATATGATAATCGTTATCTAATAGAAATCAATGGTAGACATGATGGTTCTTCACGTTTTGCTGCAGATAAACGCTATGTCTTTAGCCCTTCGGCAAGTGTTGCATGGCGCCTTTCGAATGAAGAATATTTAAGTTTCTTGAAACCAACTTTCAACGATTTAAAAATCAGGGCTTCTTATGGTACACTACCTAATCAAAGTATTGATTTGAATAGCAATCCGACTAATGGTTCACTATACCCATACATTGCGACGATGCCTTATGGTACCACCAATTATATCTTTGGAAATGCTAACCAATCCTATATTACAGCTCCTGGACTTGTAAGTACGTTGTTTACCTGGGAAAAAGTAACGTCTAAGAATATCGGTTTAGATTTCGCCCTGTTGGACAATAAATTGAGTGGTTCATTTGATTTATATCGCAGAGATACCCGTGATATGTTGGTGGGTGGACAGCCATTGCCAGCGATTCTAGGTGTTGGAGCTCCTAATAGAAATGCGGCGGATCTGAAAACAACAGGCTGGGAGTTTGAAGTTAAATACAACAATAAGATCAATGACTTCAACTATTTTGTCAGCTTTAATATGAGTGATAATAAGGCTAAGATCACCAAATATGACCTTAACCCAACGGGTGAGCTAACGTCACATTATGTCGGCAAGCAAATCGATGAAATATGGGGCTACACTTCCAATGGATTATATCAGAGTGATGCCGAAGCGAATGATGGCTTGAATAAAGAACGACTTTTTTCGGGAACGTGGCTTGGTGGTGACGTTCGTTTTGAAGATTTGAATGGGGATAAAAAAATTGATAACGGTAGCAATACGTTAAGTAATTCGGGTGATATGCGTATTATCGGTAATCAAACTGCTCGATACTCTTATGGTATGCGTTTCGGTGCTGATTATAAAAACTTTGATTTATCGGTATTCTTGCAAGGTGTAGGACGTCGTGATGCTGTAGTAGGTGGTACTTATTTTTATGCATTTGGTGGTGGTGAATGGGATGTGCCAACTAAAAATCAAATGGACTACTGGACGCCAGAAAATCAAGATGCGTATTTTCCACGTCTCCGTTTTGGAGGGAATGGTAATACGGTGACTTCGACCCGTTATCTGCAGGATGCTTCTTATATGCGCATCAAAAATATCACGATCGGATATTCTGTGCCAAGTTTGATTTTGAAACGAGCGAAAATTGAAAAGATCCGCTTATTCTTCTCTGGAGAAAACTTGTTCACCTTTACCAAGATGTTTGACAATTTTGATCCAGAGCAATTAGACAGAACTGCGTATCCATTAAGTAAAAATATCTCCTTCGGAGCTCAAATCACATTCTAGCCATGAAATACAACCATAAATATTTGAATATATTGCTCGCTTCAGGTCTTTTCCTTAGTCTGAATAGCTGTAAGGATGATGGATTTTTAGATCGTTATCCTAAAAATGAATTTAGTGAGGTGACTTATTTTAAAAGTGAAAACGATTTAAAATTGTTTGCCAATCTATTTTATAATAATTTACCATTTGTGAACAATTATTCGGCTGATAATAATTCGGATAATATGCTTCCAGCGACTTCCGATGCTTTGTTGGGCGGTACAGTTTCAGTCCCTTCTGCTGGCGGAGGTTGGGCTACTGATGACTGGCTCCCGATTCGTAGATGTAATTACTTCCTTAAGCGTTATGAACAAGTACAATCGACCAATAAAGAGCGTTATGCTGCCGAAGTGCGTTTTTTTCGGGCACTCTTCTATTGGCAAAAAGTAACTGCTTTTGGTGATGTTCCATTGGTACTATCGGATCTGGATGAGACCTCTTCAGAATTGTATGGACCTCGTGTCAAGCGTAATGAAGTGATGGATCAGGTTTTGTTGGATTTAACATATGCCGCGAGTAATCTACCTGAAAAAGGTTCTGAAGAAACGGGGCGCCTAAATAAGGATATTGCAAATGCTTTGTTGTCACGAATCGCTTTATGGGAAGGAACTTTTCGTAAGTATCACGGCTTGGGCGATCCACTGCCTGTACTGCAGGCTTCGTTAACGGCTTCTGAGGCTTTGATAAATGGTGGTAAGTACCGTTTGTATACTACAGGAAATGTGGATAAAGATTATCAAGATTTATTTACGCAGACTGATCTGAAACCAAACCCTGAGTCGATTATGCATTGGGCTTATATTATTGGAACTTTGACGCAAGGTTATACGCGTACTGCAAATGAGAATAATACAGGTGTCAGTAAGGATCTGATGGAGGCTTACTTGTATAAAGATGGAAAACCTAGCGGTTTGACTTCTTTTCCAACGGATGATAGCGAACCTGCTAAAGAAGCGGAGAATAGAGATCCTCGGTATAAGCAAACGGTTGCCAGCCCGGGTTTTATCTATCGGATAGGTACGAGTACGGTTGCACCACTTGCTTATGGGCTACCTTTGATCGGAACGTCTCAGACTTCTAGTGGATATTGGTTAATCAAAGGGCGGTCAAGTGATCCTGTTCAAGAGATCGCGAATCAATCGGATATTGATGCTTTTATTTTTAGATATGCAGAGGTATTGCTGAATTATGCAGAGGCGAAGTATGAAATTAATAAAACTCTAAGTCAAACTGATCTGGATAAAAGTATTAATTTACTTCGTGACCGTGTAGGTATGCCACATTTAACAGCAATGGTTTCAGCAGACCCACGTGCGGTTGATTATGGATATGTGGTGACGCCTTTACTGTACGAAATACGTCGAGAGCGCCGTATCGAACTCATGGGAGAGGGATTTCGATTGAATGATATCAAAAGATGGAAAGCCGGAAAACTTATCGAAGGTATAAAAACGGTGAGGGGAATGAAGCTGGATGCTGATTTGAGGAAAAAGTATAGTTATGATGTGAGTAAGATTGCGACTGATAATAATGCTTTGATCATTGTAAATACGAACTACAGTAATGGTCGCAAATGGAACGATAAATACTATTTTAATCCAATACCATTGAATCAGATTAACCTTACTGCAGGCAAGCCAGGTGCTTATGTGCAGAATCCGGGATGGGAATAATTGGACAAACTGATAGATTAATAAGGAATGAATTATATCAAAAAAAGTCTAGCGCTAGGGGTGATAACCCTTATTACGACATGGCATGTCAATGCGCAACAGGCTGCTCCAGCGCCCTATGGGGCGCTGCCGAGTGCCGACCAGGTTTCATGGCAGAAATTAGGATACTATATGTTTATCCATTTCGGACCGAATACTTTTACGGATAAGGAATGGGGTGATGGCAAGGAAAGCCCTATGGTTTTTAATCCAACTGATCTCGATGCGCGTCAATGGGCTAAAACAGCTAAAGATGCGGGTATGAAAGCTATTATTATAACCGCTAAGCATCACGATGGTTTTTGTTTATGGCCAAGTAAATACAGTACGCATACGGTACGTGAAAGTCCATGGAAAGGTGGGAAGGGTGATGTGTTAAAAGATCTCTCTGAAGCTTGTAGAGAATACGGATTGAAGTTTGGGGTATATCTGTCTCCTTGGGATCAAAATCATCCTTCTTATGGAACTCCTGAATACAACGATATCTTTGCCAAAACGCTGGAAGAGGTGTTGACCAATTATGGTGATATCTATGAGATGTGGTTTGATGGTGCAAATGGAGAAGGACCAAACGGTAAAAAGCAAGTTTACGATTGGCCATTGTTTCGTAGTGTGGTGTATAAGCATCAGCCTCATGCGGTTATATTTAGCGACATTGGCCCAGGAGCTCGCTGGATCGGCAATGAGTCTGGCTTTGCTGGAGAAACCAACTGGAGCACGCTCAATACGGATGGTTTTGGAATGGGAAAGGATGCACCAAAACAAGCGATCTTAAATTCTGGTGATGAAAACGGTAAATATTGGATACCTGGTGAGGTAGATGTCTCCATTAGACCTGGATGGTTTTACAGCCCGGATACAGATGATAAAGTAAAGACCTTAAGTCAATTGCTGGGTATTTATTATACTTCAGTGGGACGTAATGCTAATTTGCTACTAAATGTTCCTGTTAGCCGTACTGGAAAGATTCATCCGACAGATTCGACACGCTTAATGGAGCTTAGAGCTGTTGTGGATGCTACTTTTAAGACAAATTTAGCTAAAGGGAAAACTGTATTGATCAATACGACTCGCGCACCTCAACTCACAGATGATAATTATGATACTTATTGGGGAGCTGAAGGCAACGCTAAAAAAGCAGTTTTAACACTTGATTTGGGAACAAAAACAAGGTTAAATCGTTTACTTCTACAGGAGTATATTCCGCTTGGACAGCGGGTAAGATCCTTTGAAGTAGCCTATTGGAACGGTCAGAAATATGTAGCACTGGTTAAGCAAAGCACAATAGGTTATAAAAGAATCCTTGCTTTTCCGACAATAGCGACGAATAAACTCAGGATTACACTCGAGGCTAATGCCGCGCCAGTACTTTCTGAAATTCAGGTTTATTTAGCTCCAGAAATGCTTGATGTACCTGTTATCAATAGAACCAAGGAAGGAATAGTATCTATTAAGACGAATAGTCCGGATCCGATTGTTACTTATACGCTAGACGGTAGTGAACCCAATATGAAAAGTATGCGTTACAATCAACCCTTTGAGCTGACAAGAGGAGGAACTGTAAAGGCAAAGGCTTTTATTAATAACGGAAAAGATTTTAGCGATGTGGTGATCGCAGATTTTGATCTTTCGACAGCCGATTGGAAAGTCTTGCATGCAAGTGAATCTAAAAAAGAATCGCAGATAAACAGGGCCTTTGATGGTAACGGTAGGACTAGTTGGGAAGCTAATCCTGCTGGATCTACGGGTATTTATGAAATCGCAATTGATATGGGTAAGGAAATGGAAATCGCAGGATTTACTTATACACCTGCTAACAATGGTAATACGGGCGGAACTGTTACTAAATACAATTTTTACGTTAGTAGGAACGGAAAGGATTGGGATCGTATCCTAACAGATAAGGTATTTGGAAATATCAATAATAATCCGGTAAAACAGAAGGTGATGTTCCCAAATAAAAAACAGGCTCGCTTTATTAAATTGGAATCCCTTGCGGTAATTGGTGCCGATCAAAGTGGAATGAAAATAAATGAAATCGGCGTGATTGTAAAGTAAAGTATAAATAGCAGATGTGATCAATCTTTCTAATTAAGGTTGTCAGCGAGCAATAAACGATAGTTTATTGCTCGTTCTGTTTAATTGAAAGAAAATCTCATTAAGATGCGATTCGAAATTTGGGTTTTATTATGATCTGATAAGAAATGTCTTTAAGGCACAAGGACAGCTCTCCCTTTGATCTTTCCACTTCTTATACGCTCATAAACTTCATTTGCTTGATCGAGTTTAAATTCCTCTATCTCAATCAATATAAGTTAAATTCTTTCAATTATCTTCCTTTTTCAATTTACAGTAACTACAATATTCTTACCTTCAGCAAGTACATATCAGCGCAGGATTAGGCCTAAATAATTTTTAGCATTTGCATATCGAATGCGTTTTGTTATCATCGTATTCTGTAAGTCAAGGTTTATGACCCGAAAGTAAATTCAAACTTCTGGATTTCGTTTATTTAGATCTATTATGTTATTCATTGACTAGTAGGTAATGGCCAATGCAAAAATTTCTGAATGTGTTAGAGCTGAATATTTATCCTTAAAAATCTCCTTAGATGTAATAATTCGTACGTATTATCGGTAGGAGTGAAACAGTAATTCATTTCGAGGTGCAGTATTGAGTATATTTATGATTTTATTTGAATGGTTGATTATATTCTACTTTGCATATGCAACGATATTAATCAAACTTCTTCTTGATAGCGTTTATATTAAATGATGTTTTCATCGTTAAAATGGAAAAATCGATCGATTATTATTTTAACGATGTGAAATGATTACTAGCTTCACATTAAGCTTTGAATGTTATTCTATACTTAGAGTCTATTTGGAAATTCCTATCTGTGTGATTGTTTTTTAAGTTTATGCTTAAACTAGGTTTGCTATCTAATGGAGTCATGATTGTATTTGTTTATATTTTATTAAAAATTACGCAATCGATTGATTTGATTTAATGTTTTAATTGTTGATGACTGTTAATTATCTTAGAGTATAAACTTAAATTTTAGAAGTCTCTTTTATGTGTTACATAATAGTTTTCTAAGTAACCAAATATCTTATTTATGGGCAGTTTTAATTTTCTGCAAAGTAAAAAACAGAGTGACCTTTATTGTGTTTGCGAATTTGTGCTCGAAAGTGTTAATATTAGGTATACTAGATCAAACCTTCAAAATCTCTTAGAAGCTCATGTTGAGTATCCATCATTACTTTCTATAAAAGATGTTTTAGCAGAGTATGGTGTAGTAAGCATGGCTGTTCGTAGAGGAAGTCATGTTTATGGCGAGTTCGAAACTCCGTTTATTTGTTCGATTCAGAAAGAAGGTTGGTCTAGTTCAAGTTTTACCGTTGTAACATCGGCAGATGAATCAGATTTGACTTATTTGGATCCATTGACTCAAAAGTTGGTTAATGTTCCTATAGCAGAATTTCAAAAAATTGATAAAGAGATCATCTTATTGCTGGATGGAGAAATGGCCAAGGATGAGGTTAATTATTCAGAAAATAAGCGACTAGAAGCAACCGATCAGATTATAAAATTTCTGCCGATCTCTTTGTTGACTGTAGTTTTTGTGTTTTCGATTGCTAATATATTGATGCAGGGATATTCTTTGTCAACTTTGGTCGGTGCAATATTTCTGATTACCAGTTTTACGGGTATGTTATTATCTTCTTTATTGATAAGGCATGATATCAATGCGCACGATCCTTTTGTGAAAGAGGTATGTGGCGCGTTTGGTAAAAAAGTAAATTGTAGCTCAGTCCTTTCTTCTAAGCAATCATCATTCTTAGGTATCTCTTGGTCTATTTGGGGCTTTTCTTTCTATATAAGTTTTTTTGTTAGTCAAGTTATTTTTATTGGACAATCCAGCAATCTCATTTTATGGGCATCATTATCTATTTTGATGAGTCCATATTTTATATTTTCTTTATACTATCAGTGGCGTATTGTGAAGCAATGGTGCCCTTTATGTCTTCTTGTTCAGGGATTAATCGTTACTAATTTCTTAATCTCAATTATATATATCCAGTTTTATTCGATTTATTTTGCACAAATAAATGCACATCATCTACTTGTAGTTTCATTCTTAGGACTAGCCACTATGTTGCTCGTTTACTTTGCAATTCCAGTTATTAAAAGCGCAAATGATAGTAAGGAGTATAGAAATAAATGGATGAAATTGCGTTACAATCCATCCACTTTTAATTCTTTGCTCCAAAATAGTAATCCTGTTACAGTTACCAGTGATGATTTTGGGATATTGATTGGAGATGAGCATGCCAATACAGAAATTATTAAAGTTTGTAATCCATATTGTGATCCTTGCTCTAAAGCTCATCCTGAATTGGAAGATATTATTAAAAATAATAAGGATGTTCGAGTTCGAATCATCTTTACAGCCTCTGGAGATGATCAGGATATTAAAACTGCACCGGTTCAGCATTTATTAGCTATTCAAGAGAAATATGGAAAATCTAAAGTACATGAAGCATTAGATGCGTGGTATATGTCCCCTAAAAAGGATTATGGAGTATTTGCATTGAAATATCCAATGAATGGTGAATTAAAACAACAGAAGGATAAAATAGTAGCTATGTATAAATGGTGTAATGATATGAAAATTCGTGGTACTCCGACATTCTTTATCAATGGTCGAGAACTTCCCGAGCAATATAATATAAAGGATTTAAAAAATTTTTTCTAGAGAAAGAATGCCCGAGCCGGTTGCAAACGTACTCGGGCAAACAGAAGGTTCCCTGAAAAAGGCCCTCTTAAGATGTTCCAGAGTAAGTGGACATCATATTTTATAAAAAATCAAAATTATGAAAAAGATTTCATTAAAAAATTTAAACATTCAAGAAGTAGAACAGTTGTCACGTGAACAATTAAAAGATGTTTTAGGAGGAAGCTGGGGTGGATCTACTGGTACGGGTACAACAAATTGGTGGGATACAGAGACTGGTTCTCTAGGTGAATGTATTACTGAATGTAAATGTACAAGAGATGGGGTAGAATATACAGTGCCAAATTCTGCATGTATGCCCTGTAGCCAAAAATGCGGATAAGTATTATGGCTATAATCTAAATAGTAATATTTAAAAACTTGATCGAAGTGGGTATTGTCCTACTTCGATTTAGAACCAAATTATGAGAAAATATTTGCTGGTTTTACTACTTCTGCCATTTTTATTAAAGTCACAAACTCTACCTCAGATATTTGCACAAACAGATCGTGGCTCCTATTTTCCTGGCGATACGGTCTGGTTCAAAGCCTATGTCATGAATGAAGGACTGTTGGATGCAGAAAGTCACAATCTTTATCTGAACCTTGGGAATGCAGATGGAGTCATCCAACAACGATCTGTTATGTTGCTCAAGAATGGTATGGCATCTGGTTATCTTGTCATTCCCAGAGAAGGCGTAGGAAGTAGCCTCTTCCTTAATGCTTATACCACAGGAATAGCTGCGCATCCTGAACTGTATTATATCAAGGCAATCCCTTTAATTCAAGAAAGCACAACAGCTCCTGTCTTAGCAAATACATTCTCTCAGAGTGGCGAGATCCAATTAGAGATCTACCCTACTGGAGGTAGCTTTATTACTGGAGTGGATAATGAGGTGTTGGTCAAATCTTATTTTAAAGGAGGGAAGAGTGTTCCCTGCCAAGGACGGATTACAGATTCGGTAGGAACAATTATTATTCCCTTTGAGACGGATAGTACTGGCTATACTCGAATAACTCTTAAACCAGAGCCAAAAACTAACTATAAAGTTTTTTGGACGAGCCAAAATGGTGGACATGAAATCATGCGAGTATTAGATGTAAACTATACATCCAGTAGAGTGATGGTCCAAGATCTCGGTCGTGATTCTATCCGTATTACTATCCAAAGTAATATTACAACAAATTATGAATTAGAAGCCCGGATCAATTACCGCAAGCTTTTTAGTAGTCCCGTCGATTTTTCAGTATCTGGAAAGAAGAACATATACCTTAAGAAATCAGATCTGGAGCAAGGTATCCTGCAGGTGTTTCTTCGAGACCATACGGGTAAACTATCGGGACGTTCAGCCCATATGCTAGGTGTAGCATCGGAACAGTACTTAACACCGAAATTGACTTTTACTCAAAACTCAAAGGAAGAGAAAGGAAGAAATACCTTTTCGATATCCCTTCCGGAGGAAGAGGCTGCCTACCTGTCCATTGCCATTACCGATATTCAGATGCCTGTAGATACGATTGATAATATTGTTGGAGATCTTTATCTCAAACCATTTTTAAAGAGTAAGAATAATAATTTGAAGCAGTATTTAGTAAATGGAAATAAGCTGGCAGATGTTTTACAAAATGATTTGAAGTCTATTGACTTTGCTTCGCTAGACCAGTTTCCTACCGTTAAGGATAGTCTACTTTATTTAAGAGGACAGATTCAGATGAGCAAAAATGAATGGACAAAATTTTACACGCGTTATCAGAATTTAATCTCCAATGACAAGAAAAGTAAGATCGGTCAACGTGGCGCATCCTTTGGTTATAAGAAACAAGTTGATAAGCAGATGGTGTATACTGAAGTCATTCCTAATGCAAAAGGCTGGTTTTCTATTCCAGGGTTGACGTTTTACGATTCCTTGGAAACCCGATTTTCTCAGATCTACCGTGATCTGAAGTTTGATGAATTTAAGATTTTCTATCAATTTTCGGATATTCCTCCATTGGAAAAGTTGTACGTACCACTAAAACAAGAGTCAGGTGTCAATATTGGTATCATCAATAATCAGCGCTATTATTATGGAGCGGATTATTATATCGACAATAAAGGTATGCGACATATTCGTGAAGTTCCGGTATTCCGCTCTAAGAAACAAAAGAGGTTAGATGCATTGGAAGAAAAATATACGACTGGTTTTTTCAAAGGTAATGCTCAATATGTTTTTGACCCTAGTTCAGAAGAGCAAGTAATAAAAAGAAGTATGTCTTTGAGAGAATTTTTAAATAGATATAAAAACAGACCGGGAGTGGGGGCTGTTTTTTTGAATGGATGGGAGGTGGTTGATCCCAAAAGAGTTCATGATCTTTTAGAAACAGATGTAAGTCAATTTGCGTATATTAAACATTTTGAAACTTTCCCCTGGGCAGGTCATAGATCTGCAACATGCCTTTATCAGTTAGCAACTAATGAGATTGATAGAGATTTCGGTAAACGTATTGACGAGCAGACAGTAGGTGGTTACCTAGGCAGTGGGACATTTCAACATAAAACCTATGACCAGACTCTAGAGCGACTAATTTCCGATTATGACTATAGACCTACATTATATTGGAATCCTGATTTTGTATTACAGCAACAAGAGCAAAGCTTGACATTTTATAATAACAGTCGAGCCAAAGGATATTGGATCACGATCCAAGGCGTGACCCAGTCCGGTAAGTTAGTTTTTTACCAAAAAAAATATTTTAATTAAATGATTTATATATCAGCACAACCAGACGAACTATTTTTTATTTGGCAATTGGAGCTCCAACTCTCAAATTTTAGTGATCTGGGTATTAGCAAAGAGCAAATACACGTCTTATTTGCAATTGAACAGGAAGTAGTGAGTGAACGATTAGAAGTGTTTATGGATAAATATAGAGATTTTGCTAATTTTTATCTTTATAAAGATTTAAGAGAAAATTCAAAATATAGATCTTCAATTAGACCTAATGTAATTAAACAGCATTTTGTAAGATTTCCCGAACTTAATAATGAAACATTCTTTTATCATGATTCGGATATTCTTTTTAGTCGTATCCCACAGGTTCCAGACTTGCATATTGATGATATTAATTATGTCTCTGATACCAGGAATTATTTGGATGTCCATTATATCAGGCATTTCGGAGGAGATGAACTTTTGCAAGAGATGGCAAATATTGTTGGAATTTCGACCTCCTTGGTTGAGTTAAATAAAGGGGATACTGGAGGAGCTCAGTATGTGTTAAAAAATGTTGATGTTGCTTTTTGGGATAAAGTTGAAAGAGATTCCGAAGCTCTATATACTTGCATGTTAGATTTTAATAGATCAAAATGGGAGATGGATTATAGCGAGCGCAAAATTCTTAAAAGTGAAAGTGATGGAATACAAGCGTGGTGTGCTGATATGTGGGCAGTCCTTTGGAACTTATGGTATTACAAAAAAGAAGTAAAAATACATCCTGAAATGACTTTCTCTTGGCCAGATAGTCCAATCCATTTGTGGGATGAATTCGCAATTCAACATTATTCAGGTAAACAAGAAGATGCTAATAAATATTTCAAAAAATCAGTTTATAGAAATTTTCCACCTTGGTATGATAAAAATCTGCACTCAATTCCTAATAATAACTGTAGCTATAAAATTGTATCACTAATTAATCAAAAGAGAGAAGAATATCTTAAAACCCGATCTAGTTTCAAAAAATCCGTGATTATTTTTTATACGCAGACGTACGATGAAAACACCTTCGAGTTCTTTAAAACACAAGAAAGTTTCTTAAGTAAATATTTTGAGGTTACCATCCTTTTGTTATTGAACCATGAAGGAAAGTTCTATAAGGTCAGTAATGAGGAAATAAGTCTAAAAGAATTAAATAAAGAATCAGGTATAGCGGAACGATTTATTTTACTTCCCTTGAAATACTTAATTGACATTGGATTTTTTGAAAAATATCTTTTCACTTCAGATCTAAATTTGATTTATGATTTTAGCATAAGTTATAGGTTAGATACACTCTTCAGCCAGGCTTTTACTAAAGTTCTAGATCTGCAATTGTTACAGGAAAATAAAGGGAAGTTTAACCAAATACATCCATTAAAACTGATTTACGTTTTAGATCAAGATAACTTTGAATCTTATTGTAATCATATTCCCTTAAATCTGCCAAAAGTGGAACATGAGAATGAATCATTTATATTAAGCTAGACTAACGATATGAATACCATAATTGCAAATGATAGACAAATTTCGACTTTTATCAATCAGGTAATTAATGATAAAGCTGGACTTGTTGATGAAACCCTATTGGAAACATATATTACTGAAGCACTTGAAGATGATGATTATTCATTTTCATCAGGACTATTGGGGATAGGTTGGTTTATAGCGCTTTTGGATTATGAAAAGATGCTTCAAATTGATATCGATGACGTTCTTTATGATTTTGATGATAATTTGTACAAAATAGCTATAAAAGTAATCATAGATAATAATGCTGATATTGATGAGGTAATGGATTTAATTACATATTTTCATCAGCGCTTTTTGAATAAGAGTAATTTGAAAAATAATTATAGGAGATTTCCTATGTATGAATGTTTAAAGATGCTAATGGGGAAGTGCATTGCCTTACTTTCAATAAATTATAAGTTATACAATCAAAAAATCTTAGCTAAGACTTTATTAAAGATGAGTTTTGTGGGGGTAAAAGCCTATGAAAATAAGGAGGGTGAACAGGTTTTTATTTGTGTTGTTGAAAACTTAATAAATAAGTATTCAATAAGTGACAAAGACCTGTCTGAGAAAGATATAGAAGTGTTATATTACTTATTGATCACAGTAAAACAGTTTTATAATCCATTTTGGGAGAACTTAATAGAGGAGATTTTAGGTGAGCGTAAAAATAATAATCCTAAAATAATGATTTTGGAACAGATTTCTCAAATAAACTCTACAACTAAAGAGATTAGATTATTTGACATCTATGATGCAACTGAAATTAATGATAAAGGATTTTTAAGTACTTTATTGTCAAATGTCAAATTTGTAAAGATCTAAATTACTCTAAATATTTTTTTATAATCATAAATTTTATTTTGTTAAATAGATTTCCCCATTATAAACAGATGGATGAGATGGACTGTGGTGCCACTTGTCTTCGTATCATTTTCAAGTATTATGGTAAACTCGTTTCTATCCATAAAATTCGGAAGTTATGCCAGACAACCAAGAATGGTGTAAACCTTCTTGGTATTAGCGAGGCAGCTGAGAAATTAGGATTTCGGACCTATGGTGTGCGCTTGTCTCTCGAACAACTTAAAGAAGTCGAGCTTCCATGTGTATTGCACTGGAATCAGAACCACTTTGTTATACTCTATAAAATTCGACGAGGTACGTATTACATTTCAGATCCTGCATCTGGGCTGCTTAGTTATGATGAAAAAGAATTTTCAAAGAATTGGTTTTCGACCAAAGAACTGCATGCTGGACTATCGCTTGTTCTAAGCCCGGGGCCAGATTTCTATCAGATAGATGAAGAAGAACCCGAATTAAAACTAGAGTGGAGTAAAATCTTTACCTATTTCTTCAAGTACAAAAAACTGTTTATCCAGCTTATCCTTGGCATGGTGCTGGGGACCGTTCTGTCTTTAATAGCTCCATTTCTAACCCAGTCCGTTGTTGATATCGGTATCAATAATAAGAACATCAGCTTTATTAACCTGATCCTAATAGCACAGCTGATGCTTTTTGTCGGAAGTACCGCAGTAGCCTTTATCCGTTCCTGGATTATGCTTCATATCAGTACGAGGGTTAATATTTCCATACTGACAGACCTGTTGATCAAAATTATGAAACTGCCAATGAGTTTCTTTGATCTGAAGACCCATGGAGACATAATGCAACGGATGTCTGATCAGCAACGTATTGAATCCTTTCTTACAGGGAGTACACTTAATACCCTGTTTTCACTCGTAAATATGGTGATTTTTGGCACCCTATTGGTTATTTATAATAAAACCATCTTTTTGGTATTCTTTGTCGCTACAGCACTATACACCCTATGGATATTAGCCTTCATGAAATACCGCCGGCAGCTGGATGAAAAAAGATTCAAGATTGCCGCCGATAACCAGACCTATATGGTCGAAATGATCCAGAGTATCAAAGATATCAAGCTCAATAATGCTCAGAAGCAAAAAAGATGGGGCTGGGAGGCTTTACAGGCCAAGTTATTCAAATTTAAAGTTGAAAGTCTGGCATTGTCCCAATACCAATCCATCGGTTCCATGGCTATCAATCAAGCAAAAGGAATCCTGATTACCTTTATCAGTGCCAAAGCCGTTATTGACGGAGAGATTACCTTAGGAGGTATGATGGCTATCCAGTATATAGTGGGTATGGTCAGTAACCCCGTAGAATCCTTATTGGGTTTCATGCAATCCTATCAAGATGCTAAGATCAGTTTAGAACGATTAAATGAAATTTATGGCGCTGAAGAAGAAGAAAATATTCAGAAAGACTATCTTACTCACTTGCCAGATAGCAAGACCATTGAGATTAGAAATCTGACCTTTCGCTATTTTGGAGCCGGAAATGATCCGATCTTCACCAAATTGAATCTGACTTTTCCCGAAGGAAAAACAACAGCCATAGTCGGTGCAAGTGGTAGTGGAAAAACCACCATCATTAAACTTCTGTTACGTTATTACAATCCCGAAGAAGGCGAGATACTCATCGGAGGGAAGAATCTGGATCAGATCGACTTCGGGTTATGGCGGGACAGTTGTGGGTCAGTTCTTCAGGAAAATTATGTCTACGCTGATACCATTGAGCGAAACATTGCCGTTAATGACGAGTTTGCTGATAAAGAGTTTCTTAAGAATGCGATCAATGTTGCCAATATGGACGAATTTATTGCAGATGAACCCTTCGGTCTGGCAACAAAGATCGGGACAGCAGGTAAAGGTATCAGTCAAGGACAAAGACAACGATTGATGATAGCAAGAGCTGTCTACAAAAATCCAGCTTACATCTTTTTGGATGAAGCCACGAACTCACTAGATGCCAATAACGAAAAAGAAATCGTAGAAAAACTAGATCTATTTTTCAATAACCGTACGGTCATCGTTGTAGCGCATCGGTTAAGTACAGTAAAGAATGCAGATAATATCGTTGTATTGGAAAAAGGAATTGTAGTAGAACAGGGCAGCCATCAAGAATTAACGGCTTTAAGAGGAAGCTATTATGAGCTGGTTAAAAATCAACTTGAACTAGGGAATTAAAGCTAATGGTAAGAAAACACACATGAACGAAGATATCCATTCCGAAGACTTACAGGAGATCATCTCCAAGCCACCATCTTGGTTACTCCAACGAGGAATTACCTTTATTGTACTGACAATCTTTATGATCTTTGGGTTATCGTTTTTTATCCGCTATCCAGAAGTGGTGACCGTATCGATGAAGTTTAATACCAGTAATGCCCCTAAGGTCCTAACGAGTAAAGTTAATGGAAACCTGGTCAAGATCTTGGCAAAAGATGGCACCACAGTAGAAAAAAATAGCGATATCGCTTACCTGGAAAGTGTGGCAGACCACGATCAGGTATTGAGCCTATTGGATAAGATGAAGAAAGTGCGGAGCGGAACTCTAGGCTTAGCAGATCTCGAAGATATTGTCACTCCCAGAGAACTAGAATTGGGAGAAGTTCAGAACAGTTATCAGAACTTTTATCTCTCCTACCTGAACTATATAGCGATCAATAAAGAAGGTATCTACCAGAAAAGAAAAAGCTTTATCCAGAACGAAGTCCGGTATATCAATGAGCAGAATCAAAGAATTCAGGAAGGTTTCGATCTTCAGAAAAGAGAATTGGCATTGGCAGAAGCAGAATACGCCAAGTACCAAATCTTAGCCGATAAAAAAGTGATCAGTCAACTTGAATTGCAACAGAAAGAAGCACTTTTGCTTGCGAAGCGGCAATCTATTCCACAGACCGAGAATACGATCATCAACAATCAGAGCAATCGTCTGTCCAAAGACAAAGAAATGTCTGAGATTAACAATCAGATGTTTGAAGAAGAGAAGAAATTCTATCAATCCTTAAATACCTTTATCAGCGATGCAGAGAACTGGAAGAAGCAATATGTGATTAGTAGTACCTCAAAAGGCATTTTGATCTATGGCGATTTTTTACAGGAAAATCAGTTGGTGAAAATGGGTGATGTGCTGTTTTATGTTAATGCCAACAAAGACGATTATTACGGAGAGATATTGATTCCACAGGTGAAGTCCTCCAAAGTAAAAGTTGGACAGGATGTATTGATCAAAGTACAGAGTTACCCCTATCAGGAATACGGTTATTTGAGAGGAAAGATTAACTATATCTCCGATATACCAATCAAAGATAGTGTTTTCTTTTCGAGAGTTATATTGACTCGAAATGAACAGGACTCTGTGATTAGGCTGAAGCCAGGTATACTGGCTGATGCTGATGTAATAACGGAAGATCAGTCTATTTTTAAAAGAATCTGGCTAAATCTTACTAAATCACTAAAATTTTAAATTATGATACCTACCCTTATACTAAACCCGGCTGTTGTGCTAACAGAGGTTGATAAAGCTTCTATAGTCTTTAAGAAATTCAGCGATGATAATATTTTAGATAACTTGAAGGATGCTATTGAATGGGCTTTAGAAAATGACGAAGATGTAATTTATTGTGTAACGAGTTGTACAAATAAAAAGATAGCTGCTATTACAAATTTAGAAGGAACTATATTTGAGCTGTTAGGTCAGCAGTTTTATATGTATTATGTAGATACAGATTGTAAAGAAGAAATTCCAATCGACTCTCGAATAACTATTCTGTCCCGCATTGGGACGATTAAATCTTTTATACTTACCAAGCCAATATATAGGTTTCTACTATCAGTACTAGTTGCTGAAGATTTGGTCGAAGAATCTATTGAAAGGTTATTCAATCTTCTATTTCCTTACCCAATCTCTATCTTCCCTAATAGGCATTTTTGTCCTCCATTATCAGAAAGCCATATTCGGGTTATTGCTCCATTTAGAAATGTAGCAAATTATATTGAAGATTTTTTGAAAAGTATAGAAAGCCAACAGTATAATAATTATACAGTCTATTTCGTTGATGATTGTTCCAGTGATGGGACTTATAACCTGATTCCAAATAATCCGAGATATAGTGTCAAGGTAAATGAACGTCGGAAATATGCTCTAGAAAACATTGTATCTGCTCTTGAAGAAAATGATTTTGAAGAAAATGATATTATTTGCATTATAGATCCTGACGATTGTCTTCCACATAAATATGTATTTCAGATTTTAAATAACACTCATTGTTTAAAATCAGTTTTGATGACGTACGGTTCGATGGGATATCTAAATAGCAGAAAGCGTTTCGGGAAAAGTTATAATAAAAAAGAGTTTGAAGTGGCTCGACAGTTAACCTGGTGGGTTTCTCAACTGAGAACCTTTAAGTTTAAGGTATTTATTGAGTTACTAAAACAAGATAGTTCTAAAGACGCATTTAAAGATAATAATGGTAATTATTTAAAAATGCCTTATGATATGGCTCTGATGTTTCCCATGCTGGAGATTTGTGGTTATGAACAAGTCAAATTTATAGATACCATCATGTATAGATATCGGTTACATGAAAATAATGATCAGTTTTCTAATAGAGACGAACAATATCGAGGAGAGATGATTATTCGTAATAAAATTAAGAAAAATCGAGTTGATTTTACCTCTATGATTTTTAGAGGAGAAATTGAAAACTTTTAAAAACCAGTATTATTGTATTTTAAGATTTACCCATGAAAGTTCGTCGTATATCCCGTTAGAAAGAAATTTTTCTCTTTTAGTAATAAGAAATATAATCATTTTATGTAAACTTTCAGAATTTCAATTAAAACAAGTTCTTCTGTTTGTTCAATTTTTCTAGCAAATATACAATCTGACTCAATTATTTTTTTTAAATCTTCTTTAGCTAAAATTCTTGGGTATGTAGGACCATTTACCCAGTCAATGTATCTAAGATTATTATTAATAATTTTTTTTCGAAAAAAATCAGAATTTAATAGAATAGTTTGAAAAAAGGATTCATCGGGAACAAAAGTGTTATAGTAGAAAGTAATATAAGAAGGATTTGCTTCTAGATAATTAAAGATGTATGCAACAGCCTCTCGTGTTATGCTCCACCATTGGCTTCCTCCAAATAAGAACTTTATGTTATTTGGGATTTGATGCTTATTAGGGTTATTGTGGATGTATCGTTTTAATCCTCCATCGGGTGACCAACCGCTATCTGTCCTTGGAAGTTTAAAGTAGTCCAAGTATATTCTATCGTTATTTCTGAAGAAATTGTTGATTTCACGAATTGGTTTGGTTGGGAAATCTTGTCCACTAATAAGGTGAAAATATTTAAAATTGTAACGTGAGTTATATGCTTTTTCTAGTAAAATTAAAGTAGCATGCACCATAGAGAATTTACCCCATTCTATTTTGAACTTAGAATGAATTATTTGAACCCTACCATGCGGTATAGATTGTTTTTTTAAGGTACTTTTAATTGAAAAATTTAAATCACAAAATACTATACAGTGATTGTTTTTGTGTTCCAATAAAACTTTAATTAGTTCACAGACTTGAGTTTCATTTTTGTGGCAAATAATTAAAAAGGCATTGTTGACCATTATTTTATTTGTAACCTAGATATATTTATTTTATACTAATTGGTGTTGTTAATTTGGAAATCTATGATTTTGAAGTGGTTTGTTTTCTAGTCATTACCCTAGTCTTCATCTGCAAATTGTACGTATCCTCGCAGGATTAGGTCTACATAATTTTCGGCATCTACGCGTTGGTTGAATTTTGCGATCAATTTATTTACTAGACCAACATGTACGACCTGAAATTCTGGGTTTTCCGATATTGTTTCATAAGCATTGCAAATGATGATCTCATGACCCTTTAGCTCTTCTTTACTGATCTCGGAAAAAGATTTGTCGATATAAATAGGAGATATTTTACCATGCGTCTTTTTATAAGTATCTGCATAATTTTTTATTTTTTGAATGAGCTCGGGGTTATTTACTAATATATTCTTGTTTTTTGTTGAATCAAACTTTTCTATTTCAAAAGGTATGCCTTCTTCCTTAGTTAACCGTGTAAGTTCTCCTTCTAACTCCTTTGTTAAACCTGTCTTAAATCTGCCTTGAGGTTCTAAAAGTTCACGGTTATCTATTTCAAGTAGTTCACCTAGAGCATTAATATTGTCATTATTAGGTTGTACTTTGTTTGAATTCCAGCTACTTATGCTTGTGTAATCCACATCTAGCCATAATGCGACTAACCTTTGTGAAGCTCCTGATAATTTTGCAGCTTTTTTTATTCTATTTAATTTTGGATAGGTTTCTTTTACTTTTCTCGGCATAAAATATTTTTCTTTAAAAAGTTTGTACCTTATTCAAACTTTTACTATATTTGTTTAGTAATAAGATTAATAGCGACTATTGTGGTGTTTGTTTAAAGCACTAGAAACGATGTCACTCATATTAGAAAACCGTCAATTTTCCCTATGAGATGATCGTGAGCTCGCTTTCTACAGGAATTTTGTATATTAGTACATTATCCAGTAGAGCGTTGCTCATGTCAGTCTTTGGGGAACCATAATTTCGGTTATGGAGGTTTCTGACGGTACCACTATCAAAGCATTGAGTAGCGCTCTATTGGTTATAACCAATTAAGTATCCTTTATTGCTTATTAGAGTTTCATCGTTTTCATAAACCAGTAATAATTATGAAAACAAAACCAATTAACACAAAAAAACTGCAGACCTCGATCAAAGATCAAGGGATTGGCTATTCTCACTCACCACCATTAAAGAACGTCATCGCTCCACCAGACTGATGGCACTCGAGAAATAAAAACCAAAAAAAGGGGATAGGAACAGTATGTTCTTACAATTGTGCTTAACCGTGCAAATGATAAAACCTTGATTACGGTTTTTACCGATACATATTCTAGCAATTTCTTATTTAGTTAATAATTCTAAAATGCTCTTTCAAGCGTCAGATACTTTAAAAGTAGCATTAAAGATTTAGATAACCAAATAGTTTAATGTAATATTGTATAGTTTTTCTATATAAGCGTGATCGGTTTTTACTTATTACAATGAAATGCAATGACGAAGACCATATTATAACCAATTGACGAAGATTTAATATTGCATTTTTTCCATCTTATTTTTTAACTATTGAAAGGTTGAACAGGGAGCATATTGCTTAGATTTTAGCACCAGTTTTACCTTCAATTAACGAACAAAAAAAATGCAAAAAACTTGCAATAGGGAGAGCTATGCGCTATTCCCAAGGGAAAGAATTGTCCCGACTTCAGGGGTATCAATTGGTCTTTATTTTAAAACAGACCGAAAATTAAATGTATTGAAAAATTATATCCAATCTAGGAAAGGAGAGACGAAGTCATTATTTATTGGTCATGGTCTACCTCTCTACACAAAATATTATAAACAGTTATGGACTGTAGTAGTCAGCAATTGGTTGACATACATTATGCTTTTAGCCTTTAATCTGGTACTATGCTTATTAAAGACCATAAAAGTTATTGCGATACCCTGTATCATGATGATCGCAGTATTTCATAGTTTATGTTTATCAGCTCAGACACCCCGCAAGGACAGCGGGGTGGATGGGTCTGATCATGATGTACTACGCGGTATTGTCGTATCAGCAGTTGACAATAAACCATTGGACGGTGTATCTGTACGCGTCGAAGCTGGAAAGGGGAGAACCTCCACCAAAAAAGATGGTACATTTACGTTGCTAGTCGAGCAGCGTAAAGGGATGGTGAAGTTCACTTATGTCGGTTATAAAACCCAAGAAATCAGTTATACCTCAGGGGTATCGTTAGTTGTGAAACTGATACCTGAGGATAATCAGTTGGATGAGGTTGTAGTCATCAATACTGGATTTCAAAAAATTCCAAAGGAGCGTGCTGCGGGTAGTTTTGAACTACTTGATAACCGACAGCTCAATAAAAGGATAGGTGCAAATATTATGGATCGACTCGAAAATGCCAGTGTGAGTATCCGTTTTGATAAAGACTTCTTATATCAAAATCAAACTCAGTATGCTAATATGCCACCTTATAATTTTGATATTCGTGGTCGATCTGCGGTTTCTGGTGCGGCAACCCGGACAATTATCTTGGATAATGCCGTCTTTGATGGCGATCTGAGGGATATTAATCCTAATGATATCGAAAATGTGTCCATACTTAAAGATGCTGTGGCTGCTTCGATATGGGGTACGTATGCTGGTGGTGGTGTAATTGTGCTTACCACCAAAAAAGGAAACTACAACGCTCCGTTTACTCTTTCGTTTACCACAAACCAGACAATGGCTAAGAGGCCCAATATCTATAAACTCCCATTTTTGAATAGTAATAGTTTTATCGCCTATGAGACCGATCTATTTAACAAAGGGTATTTTGATTATGGACTGTCTGATACCTATAGCTATAGTACCTTAAGTCCAGTTGTAGAATTGCTGGGAAGATTGCGTGATGGTAAGATCTCTCAACAAGAAGCCGATGCCAAAATTAATAAGTATCGGACTTATGATGTCAGGGATGATTATTATAAATATGTTTATCGGCCTACATTTCAGCAACAATATGCACTTAGTGTAGCAGGTGGAAATAAAACAACAGCTTATAGGCTCTCGATGGGACTAGATAATAGCGAAAACTCGGTTATTACTTCTTCAAATAATCGAATGACCCTGAAATCAGCAGTTAAGATAGCTCCTGTAAAAAATCTGGAGATTAATACGGATATCACCTTTTCAAAGGTGTATGCTCGTGATTTTTCTAACAATCAAAAGATCGATTATCGAGCGTCCAGTTCTGTGGGGTTTGAATGGCCTTATCTCCGTCTGGTGGACGAACAAGGAATACCCATTATGGCAGATATTGTGCCGATAAGAAGTGTATTTCGGGATACTGCAGGTAATGGAAAACTGCTCGACTGGTCGTTTAACCCACTCGAGGAGGTGAATGATAATTATCAGATCACTGAGCCTAAGGATCTTATTGTAAACTTGAGTATGAATTACAAAATGCGGGAAGGGCTTAGATTAAATGCAGCTTATATCTACCAGAATAATTTCAACTCCACAAAAGACTGGAACGGTATCAATTCTTACTATGCGAGGCATTTGGTCAACCTACACTCACAATGGGATGATCAACGCATCATAGCAAGACCTGTTCCAGTAGGAGGTATTGCGGCATTTGGAAGTAATGTTTTAAAAAGTCAAACAGCGAGATTGCAGGTCGATTATAGCTTTTTGTCTCAGGATAAGGTCCATCAGGTAGATGCCATCGTGGGAGGGGAAATTAGGCAACGAAACAGCACATCGAATTCTGCTATACATTACGGCTATAATGATGATAACCTCAATTATCAACTGGTTGATTTTTCAAGAGAATATCCCATTTTGAACCTGGGTTTTGGTGGTAGCATGATCCCGGACGGAAGCTATCTTGCAGATTTGACCAACCGTTATATATCTTATTTTGGAAATGTCAACTATATATACCGTGAAAGATACATCGTATCTAGCAGTTTCCGGCAGGATGCTTCTAATCTATTTGGCGCCGGTGCCAATAACAAATGGCAGCCACTATGGTCGTTAGGAACAGCTTGGGTGCTCACTAAAGAATCTTTCTTCGAGAACAATATGGTCAATCTGTTGAAGTTAAGAGCGAGCTATGGTTTTGTAGGCCGTGCGAATCCTACTTTCAGCGGTCTTCCACTGATATCTTACGGTAGCTCCGACAATATCACCGGATTACCTTATGCCACCATTACCACTCCGGCAAATCCTTCATTGGGTTGGGAAAAGATAGAAACGATCAATGTGGGTTTGGATTTTGGGTTTTGGAATGACCGCTTAGCGGGTTCTTTTGAGTATTACCATAAAAATTCAAAAGAGCTGATCACGCAGATACAGACTGATCCGACTACTGGCTTTGAAAGCGTACGGAAAAATGGTGGTAGGCTCAGCGCAAAAGGATATGAGCTCACCTTACACTCACGCAACATCATCGGTAACAACTTGAGCTGGAATAGCCGTTTGCTCTTAAGCCGAAACCGTACATTGGTGGAATCTTATCCTTATAAAATGCCTTATGCAAGCAGTATTGCTTCACAGACAGGATCGGTCAATTCCTCCTTGCTTGAGGGGTATGACGAAGGCGCGGTACTGGTATTCCCATTCGCAGGACTCGACCCAACAAATGGTGATCCAAGGGGCTATCTTGATGGTGAAATTTCCAAAGATTATTCAAAGATACTGTACGGCCCATTGGATCAATTGAAATACATCGGTCCGGGACGGCCCGTGTATTATTCTTCACTGGAGAATGAATTCTTTATTGACAAGCTTAGTTTCTCCTTCAATATACAGGCAAGATTAAAGTTCTATCTGATGCAACAGGGATTTACAGATATGAATCTGGCAATGTACAGGCTAGGATATGCCGATTACGATAAGAGATGGCAGAAGCCTGGCGACGAATTACACACAAATATTCCTTCATCGGTCTATCCTATTGATGCTTTTAGAGATGAGTTTTATAGCAAGTCCGAAGCTCGGGTGATCAAGGGGGATAACATCCGCTTACAGGATTTTTCCATGTCCTATAGTTTTGGAAAAATAAAAGGTCTAAAGGGATTATCGGTCAATGCCTTTGTGAAGAATATAAATTTGATCCTATGGAGAGCAAATAAGTTAGGTGTAGACCCAGAGTATCGTGATGCTGTACCACTACCGCTATCTGTATCCTTAGGCGCCAAAATCCAGTTATAGTTCAATGATTAGTAAAGATGAATAGAATCATGAAAAATCTAAATAAAGTAATCCTCTATATCTGCATGTTACAGCTGATTTCCTGTACAAAATTTGTAGACATTAAACCCGATAAAAAGATGACGGTACCTACGTCATTGGAAGACTGCGAAGCACTGCTGGACGACCGAAATACGATGAACGCCCGTTATCCAATTGCGGGTGAAGTCGGGTCGGACAATTACTACCTTACGGATGCGAATTACAATGCCCTATCAAGTATAGTGGATCGAGCAGCATATGTGTGGGATCCTAATACCAATTTTTCTACAACTCAATGGTCAAGCTCTTATAAAGTGATATTGGTGGCCAATCAGGTACTTGAAATTCTTAACAAGTTTGACAGACAAACAGATCCACAACGTATTGACAGACTAAAGGGGCAAGCTTTATTTTTTAGAGCATATGCAATGTCACAATTGACACCAGTGTTTACGCTTCCATATGATCCTGCATCGGCAAAGAATATGCTCGGATTGGTGTTAAGGATGAGCCCCGCTATAGACTATATTTCAGTGCGTACCAGTCTGGCGGATACTTATGCCCAGATTATTAACGATCTCAATGAGGCAGAATCACTTTTACCTCTTGAATCCAGTTTTAAGACAAGGCCCACGAAATTAGCAGCATGGGCGCTACTAAGCCGAGTTGGTCTCGTGATATCGGATTTTGCCCTCGCAGAATCGGTAGCTAAAAAGGTGCTTAACCAAAACATGCAATTGTTGGACTATAACAGCATAAGCAAAACTGCAAGCAATCCATTTGGCAGATTTAATAAGGAGGTTATTTTCCATGCTTCAGCTTTGACAAGTGTATGTCTTACGCCTAGTATTGCTAAGGTAGACAGTTTGCTATACCTACTCTATGAACCAAATGACTTAAGAAGAACCATTTACTTTAGAAATAACAACAATGGAAGTTATGCATTCAAAGGTCGTTACGACGGGGATATAAATGCGTCATCCTTTGCAGGTCTAGCATTGGACGAAGTTTATTTTAATTATGCCGAAGCCTTGGTGCGCAATAATAAACTATTAGAAGCGCTAAAAGTATTTAATTCACTAATGAAAAGTAGATGGACAACAAGTTTTTATAATGATTTTAAATCGGATAACAAGAAGCTGATTTTAGACCGAATATGGAGCGAGCGAAGGAAATCGTTGATCATGCGCAATCTCCGATGGTCGGATATCCGAAGACTGAATTTGGAAGGTGGGAGCATAGTGCTCAAAAGAGCCTTAAATGGGACACAATATAGCCTTAACTCGGGTGATCTGCGGTTCGCATTCCTGATTCCGACTGGTGTAATGGAATACGCTCCCAGTATAATTCAAAACAAAAGATAGTAACAAATTTAACAAACCAAATAGATGAAAAAGTATATTTTAGTTTTATTAATGACAATATTGCAAGTTGGTTTTATCAATACATATGGGCAGACTAAAATTGGTTTGCCAATAGATTTAAATATTAATGTTAAGCTATTAGGAAATAGGTCTTTAAATTTAGAAAAGTTTAAAGACAAGCTTCTTATTATAGACTTCTTCAATACCTATTGTACATCCTGCATCGAAGCGATGCCCAAGAATAATCTGATTCAACAAAATAATAGGGATATCATTATTCTTCCAGTCAGCTATGAAAAACATGATCGGATCAAATCATTTTTCAAGAGCAATGATTATGTCAAAAATAACAAATTGCCTATTGTTGTAGAAGATGAAGAGCTCTCGGTATTATTTCCTCATCAGTCCGTTTCACATATGGTATGGATCTATAATGGAAAGCTAATAGCAATTACAATGGGCGATATGCTCACAGATGGAAATGTAAAGCAGGTACTTGCAGGAAAAGATGTTTCTAACTGGCCTTTAAAAGATGATTTCTTTGTGCCAGAAGAATCAGGTGAAAGCACAAGGGAGGGAATGATATTTGGAAGTAAGATAAGCTCTTATGTGAATGGTGCCACAACTGAATATCAATTGGATACCATCGGGAATAAAGTCCGTTTAAAAATGGTAAATGCCCCTATTATAGCTGCATTCAACTATTTATACAATGAGATAGAACCCCTGCCGTTAATGAAAAAGGAACGCGTGGTGCTGAAGGTTTCGCAGATAGAGCGCTTTGAAAAGCCGGATACTATGATTATGTCCAGCTGGCTTCAGAAATATGCCTTCTGTTATGAGACCACATGGCCAATTGGTATAGATAAGAAAATGATGCATAGATCTATTATTAGTGAGCTGTCCAACAGACTCGGGATCGAAGTGCAGTTAGCTGATCACCCTGCATCCGTATGGTTAGTCACCAAAATTAATACTGAATCCGTCACTGCAAATGGAGAAAGTAAGAAAACGCCTTTAGGTATATGGCTTACTACACTTGAAATATTTAATAGCGATTTTCCACCCATAATGCTGAATGGAGATAAAAAGGAGTTAGTACAACCTGTTGAAATATCTAGCTTTGAAGAGTTAAAGAAAGCGCTAGATATAATGGGATTCGAGCTGACTAAAGAAATGAAGCCAATTTTGACTTTGATGATAAAGTCAAAATAAAGAAGGTGCCTAAGCATATGCTTAGGCACCTTCAATCACCTTTGGCAAGTGTACAATTAAGATTTTAACTTCACATTTGACGTATTGGTGCGTGTATTTAATGCTGTCACCATTTCGCTAAGGATGTTTTCATCTAATTCTGGATGCCCAGTGCCATCGTCATTGGCATCAATTGTACAAATTCGCGCGTTACCACTACATGTTAAAGGAGGAGATGTAGGCGCTGGTGAATAGCTAGCCGAATTCGAAGGCAAGCTTTGATTATTTAACTGAAATAAAGCCATTATATTTAATATTTTAAGTGTAAAACTTATTTATATGAATATTTCGTACATTCATAGCTGTTAAAATTCGTTCATCCTTTGTATAACAAGATGGCCACATAAAAGTCTCAATGTAACGGAGGCCTTTATATTATAGTGGGCTTTTGGATCCTCGTTCCCCACCTGCGGGGAAAGACTGCAAATCTGCGCTGGTATCTTTTGATACCTCTGTGATATTGTTTCATATTTCTTTTTTATTAAAACTCTAATAAAATTCATTCGGTTAACTTTTTCTTACTGTCACTTGAATGGTAAAGCTAACACGGATATACTTTGCGATGTTGTAGCAGATGCTACATGATTTATTTTTGTTTAATATGGTAATACAGCGACTTGTAATAATCACGGTTGCACGATATATTCAAAAATGAACACCGCTCTTTAATGGTTAGCAATGTCATAATATCTGGCATGCACCTAAATAATTCGTGGACTCGATGTAAGGAGGGATGCTTGAGAATGTGTACAATGCTCTGCAACCTATTGACTTTGTGTTGTTTGAGGATGTGGAATATAGCATTGAGTTCTGAATGTAAAGCAATTGCACGTTTGAAATCCGAATTGTTAATCTCAAATAAAACAGTGGGCTGTAAAAATTTGATTGCTAGTGCTGTGGGCGTATCGCTGTAAGGATGGTTGGTGCCTGTAAAATATTCGTTCTTTCCACAGATGCGTTCTATACGAATAGTTGTATCGGCCTGGATCGCTTCTTTGGCTACAAGACCATCGATGATAAAGCACCACGTCGACATCGGGATACCGGCGATCTTGTAATAAGTGCCTTTTTTGTGAAAAGTGAGCTTGCCATGTTCTTTGAGGAATGCTTGTGATGCGGTACTCATTTCATGGTATTTACTGAAGAAATTTTTCATTCTTTCCATAATTCATACTATTGGCGTCTAAATGGAATGCTGTGAACTGTCGGCTACTTTCACAGTGTTTATTATTTTGTAATGGTTAATTGCGTACTAAAATCTATAAAGGAGTTTTTGGAATTGCTTGAGGGGCGGGGATCTCGGTTCCGCCCCAAGAAAAGTGTTCTTGATCTACCTCAGTTTAGCTGTACTGTATACGGATCATGAGCGGAAGAATAAGCATATTTGTCAAATGACTCCCTAAAGGATCTTGCCACTCGTCCAATCCATGAACCACCATGCTTTTTTTGTCTGGCACTTCTTCTTCTTTATCCTCTTTAATAAAATTGACGGTTAGGCCCGCAGCATAGTTGTTGGCGATTGCATTTGCCAATTCTTGTTTAAACGCCGGGTCCATATTTTGGAGCTGTGACAGCTGGCTTGCCGTAAGGTTAAACCATTTGTTAAGCCAACTATCAAAATCAGTTCGGATTTCGTTCATTTCAATCTGCAATAGTGCTAATGAAAGTCCAAGGATATGTGCTTGCAGATAGTTGACTCCTGCTTGATTAAAGATTAAAATATTCATTGTTTATTATAATTGTTGAATTTCAAATTTGGGAAATATATCTTTTTGCGAAAAGAGCTATTAGCTACTTATAGGCTAAGGGAGAGTTAAACGTGCCATTAAAGTGGGCATTTGAGATTAAAGTACCCTAAAAAAGTCCTTTAAGTTTTAAAATGAGCTTAAAATTTATTTAAATAAAAGATTCCGACCTATATTTTATACTCATAGACGGTTTTGTTTAATAATGAAATTTTATTAACTTGCATGTTGACCTAATTAGACAATGTTTTTCCTGTTATGATGATTAACCTATTTGATAAGCATATTTTAAATATTAATGTCTTATATAGACACTTCAGGTCATATTATTTTTATTATCTGATTCTTGTCTGTTTACCTTTGCTGTACAATAAGATTACCTATAATTATACCTGGACTGCCTTGCCGGTTTTTTCTTTTAAATTTGGATCTCTTTTTCTGCTCACTGCATTAGTGATTGTTTTTATAACGGCAGTAGGTATTCTGATTCAACGGAAAGGTACCATTCAAGAAAATGATTTTAAGATTGTATGGAAGAATGGAACCGCTAGAGTTTTGTTTTATATCCTGCCAATTGGATTAGGGCTATGCATTTTGATCGTATTTAAGTATATCTGGTATGATGGTGAACAGATGTATGCAATCTTGTGGGAGCATGCGAAATCTCGGTTTCTGTTATACCTGGTCATCATGATAGCTTTTACGGTCTGGCTGGATGCAAATCCGGAACGTAACTTGCTGATCATGTATTTTCCGCATGAACTTCCCATTCAGGTAATCATAGAAGAAAGAGTTGATGGTGCGGGTGTCCTTGCTAGTCGTGAACCGATGCATCCTGATACCCAAATTGACAATACTGTAGAAAAGCTATCGCAAGTTGTGGAGGATAAGATAATATCCGTACTGGAAAATAGATGGCATGATACCCAGGTAAAAGGACTATTTAAAGATGCGCTGTCGGAATTTGCTGCTGATCATCAAGTTCCCAATACTGCAGATGAGCAACTGCTCCATACAATACCTTTAAAACAGTTATTTAAGGAGGTACTGGAAGAGGCGAAGAATGAGCGTGATGGTCTGGATAATATCCTGCTCGAGAATCTTTATGCCAGCTTATATGCTAAAAGCCCAACTAGGCTTGAGCCATCTTTTAACGATCTCAACAGTGTCATACTGTTCCATATTTTTGCTATAGAGTCGCATTCTAATCATGCTGTTGTCATATTGACCGATGGAATGCGGATTGACTGTCCTAAAATTATTGGTAACCTGAAAAATAAAGGTTTTCTAAAATGGTTGGTTAAAGTCAATAAGGCGCATTATATCAATATGATGCATGTGTGTTTTATGGACTATAGAACAGGTGGATATATCAAGATACAAAGCCAGACCTTACAGGCTTTAAGAGAAAATCTGACCCAAAATGAAGTGCTAAAAATATGTGCACAAGGAAGTAAGGTAAAGAATAAATATATAGAGGAGTTTTTGAAATCGCGATTTGATCTTAGTTACGAAGGTTGGAACGCTTTTGTTCCGTTGACATAAATTGAAAATTAACCAATTATAAACCAGATCGATCGGACCGGTCAGCGCAGGTTTACTGCGTTGCACGGTTATGGATCTCGGCGGTAGGTCGCCCTTATCGAACCTACTTATGCTTTTTTATGAGAATACTCCTGCGTGGCAGGAGTCCTACAACAGCTATGCAACAAATGCAACATGCGTTGGTACAAAATTTTCTTACAATATTCCTACTCATCCTGATGCTGCAATAGCAGTGCTGCATGCTAAAATAGACCGTGTATTATTTCTGCTGGAAGATCAACAAAATGATGAATATGCCGGACTCATCGCACGATGGATACCCGAGAGGCTGCCGCGTTTATTGCTATTTCAAAACGCACTTTTGAACGCAAGGTAAAGGAGGGTCTGATCAGTCCGATCGCTAAAAATATGAAAAAGAATAGGTTTTCAAAGCAGGATGTGGTACAGCTTTATATCGCATATCGGGGCTATAGGCCTACACATCTGCCATGATCTTATTCGGACCTTCTTTTAACCTTGTTCGGACCTTCTTTTAACCCGCTTTTAAGTTCTATCGTTGTTGCAAAGTACTTGCAAAGCTGTTGCACAGTCCTTTCCCCGATGCAGGGACGGCGCAGGGACGGTGCACATACGACGCAGTTGTAGCTTTTGTTAAAAGCAGGTTACCAGCAGGTAGCCTAATGTTTAGTAAGAGGTACTTATTTTTAGTAATAGATCTGAGTTTTTTTGCTTTGAAGATGCGTATGACCGGAACCTGCTAATGGGATACACCGACATAACGCCGACAATATCATACCGGTACGCCGACAAACACCGACAATCTCACTTAGCCTCTTGACAAACCCTATGTCCAGATGCTATGTTTGTCATCGTAAAGCGAAATATACCGGTATGCATCAGGCTTTTACGTATGGTCAAATCTTTTAAAAATTAGAAAAATGGGAACAATTAGACAGGGAGCAAACGGGGGTTTTAGCGGTAAGACCGGCTCAATAATAGGCAGCAGTTGGAAGGGTATCGACTACATAAAAGGGCTGTCCAGAAAGCGGACAAAAGCAGCCTCAGAAGAACAATTGATCGTGCAGGCACGCTTTTATGCAATGACAAAATTCTTAATGCCGATAGCACCGATTCTACGTCTGGGATTCGGTCTGGTGAATTCCGACAGGATGACGCCGACCAATGTTGCACTCAAACAGAATATCGATCAGGCAGTGATCGGAACGTATCCAAATTTTGAGCTGGACTATAGCAAGATCAAGATCAGCGCGGGTTCATTTATCGGTGGTGGTACGACAGGTGCCTCGGCTTCTTTGGGTCTGCTGTCTGTAACCTGGGACGCGACGCTCAGTACTTTATACCAGTCCAAGGCCGATGATCAGGTCATCATCCTGATGTACCAGCCGACAGCGAATGAATTTATGACGGCGCCGACACCACCTTTGCGTGCAGATAGCGCTATTGATATCTCCATACCGGACCATCTGCTGGGTGCGAAAGGTCATGTATGGATCTTTTTTGCTGATCGTAAAGGTACAAAGGTTTCCGGTAGCACCTATCTGGGAGAGATAGATTTATTGTAATCAGTTTTATTCATTCATCAGATCGGGAGAAGCGACGGCTTCTCCTGGTTCTGATCTTCAAAATGTGTCGATATGTTAGTAATATCAAATAAAAAAGAAACGAAGCCCGAACCTAATAAAATCAAATCCATCCAGCTTGGCTTTAAAGTGGTTCGGTATTTCCTCAATCCGCTCAATCTTTTGATCCAGATTGGATTTGCAACCCGTAAAAAAGGAAAAACAGCTCTTGGCAGAGCCATGTCCCATCATCTATGCAATGCGCTCACGGGAGAATATCCGGATATTACGATCGATCCTGCTAAAGCAAAAATAAGTGAAGGAACTTTGGCCCAGGTACTGCTCGACAAAGTGGAAAGGGGTGGTGATTTTATTACGTTGAAGTGGCATTTACCGGGTCGTTTTTTTCCTGATCACAGTAACTGGGATGATGAGTTGGTGTTATGTGCTTATGATGTTGAAGCGGGCAATGCGGCGATTAATGAACAGCAGGTAATCCGAAAGGATGCGTGCATGATGCTTGAGCTTCCTTCTGTTTTGAAGGGAAAACAGGTGCATCTTTACTTGATGCTGCATGACCGGGATAAACGGAAAGTCTCAAGAAGTGAATATCTGGGGAAATATTAATCTGATGGTTATGCATTTAAAAGTGATCCGTATCCAGCAGGGAAAGAACAGTACCCTGTCGGAAATTTACCTGAACAACCAGTTTATATGCTATGGTCTGGAAGATATACCACGAGCAAAGAAGATACCAGGCAGTACCTGTATTCCCGCTGGAAGATATAAGCTTGGTTTCAACCGTGATGGAGGGATGAACGGTAATTATTACGACCGTTTCCCTAAACTGCATCGGGGTATGATCGAGATTAAAGATATTCCGGGGTTTAGTTATGTCTATGTCCACATCGGTAATTCGCATAAGCACACTGCGGGCTGCCTGCTCGTCGGAACAAAGTATGTGTTCGAAAGAGGGGATTATCGATTGGTGCAGTCGATTACGGCGTATAAGAAATTGTATGCCTTGCTGGTGGAATTAATGGTATTAGGGGAAGTGTTTATCGAAGTAACATAGTAACAAGTAAAGAAGTGACTAGTAAAGGAGTAACGTAATGAGTAGAGTAGTGACGGAGTAACAATTAATGGGGGGACGGGGAATACTATTTAACCTACTAACGCTCTCAACTTATAACTTTCTTACTAACCTACTAACTGCATAACCTTCTAATTATTTACTAACCTTTTAACTTTTATACAAATGAAAAAAATAATTCAAAAGATAGGCCGCGCACTCCAAGTTGTACTGCTGGCGCCGATAAAATTGCCCGGTAAGGCTTTAAACATCATCAGGTATATAGCACTTGGACTTGGTATAGTGGAGACGGTAATGGATGATAAAGATAAAAAAGCAGAGGATGAGTCACCGCCACCAGAGCAGATCGTGTCTCATAAAGAAAAGGAGGTGCCTGATGAAATTGAATGATATCCGCTTTGGTGCTTTGGGTGGCACAATATGTTCCATCTGGGCTTCTGTTACATTCGGTGATGTGCTCCAAACCATGCTAATGGCCGCATTAGGAACCGTTGTTAGCTTTGTGACAAGTCGATTGCTTGGCAGGATCCGAAAAAGGGAATAGTTTTTTGCAATAAGCTCTTTTGTATTATATGAAAGGGCTTATTCTTTTGACTGATTTTGAAATTAAAGAACTTGTTGTTGAATAATTTTTTAAGATTGACTAGGGTTAAGTCTTGTGGAGTCGTCTTTTATTTGTTGTATTCTCTTTTATTTGAAATATGCTGTTTGCTTAGCTGTATCTGAAAGAAGAAATACCAAAACCTAGATAACGAATAATATGGATATACTGAAAAAAGATGCCTTCCTGAGGTTACCATTTGTATGTGGGTTATTGTTGCTCGGTAGCAATAGCTTCGCACAGCAGGTGGTCCTGAAGAATGATAAAATACAGCGCACATTGACCTATGACGGGCAGGTATGGAGAACAACTTCTTTTACGGATATGGATCACAAAAGAAAATTGAAAGTAACGAGTGATGAAATCCATATTCTACCAATGGAAACTACGAAAGGCTATAGCATTGATGCGTTTATAGCCGTAAATAAACCTAAAGAATTCAACAGAGGAGATACCTGTTTTGTGGAGATCAGTTATCGTCCGAAGGATGAGTTTAAGCAAATTTTAGAAATTCCCCAAGAATTGAAGATCACTTATTTTGTGGTGGCCGGCGAACGTTTTTCTAGAAAAAAAATGCAATTATCGTATGCCCGAAAAGTAACGGTAGACCGTCTGGAAGTAGAGCGTATGTATATGCAGAAGAATGCTAGCGGAGGTGGACGCGGAGAGCCTGTGTTTATTGATAATGCGTGGTTTTTTGGTCTTGAATATCCTGCGGGACACAGTAGACATACCGATGGTAATTTACCTAAAGCAGATGCGCGTCATTTTGAAAAAGTTGGTAATTACAGTTTCATCGATCTGGAAGGCCGGGATATCGAACCGGAGACAAAAAAAGGTGCCATGCGCTTAATGCATTTTCCGGGTTTTGCGAAACAAAATACGACGGGTGGCTTTAACATAGACAGTAAAATAGCAGCTACTGGGGTTGTCAAAGATGACCTTTCTATCCAACAATCTTTTATGGACTATCTATCGACGATGTGGAAGGCACCGCGTTCATTTTTACATTATAACAACTGGTTTGACGCTGCCGCGAAAGACCTGAGCGGCGACGGACTGCTCAACGTGTATAGAAGCTTTAAAAAAGCAATTGAACCCTATGGCGTGAAAATGGACGCTATGGTGGCCGATGATGGATGGCAGGACAGAAAATCGATCTGGGAGCCTTCGCCCCGCTACTTTCCGAACGGTATGGCCGATGTTAAATTATTGCGCGATAAATTGAAAAAAGAGGGTGTAGATTTCGGTTTGTGGCTATCCATATCGGGTTATACCAATAATATTGATTGGGGAAAAACAGCAGGTTATGCAGAAGCGGTGCGTAATGAATATTTTTCACAGTATGGTCGCTATTATAGCTTGAGTGCCGATAAGTATAAAAATGAGGTCATGAAAAAGATCCCTGCAATTGCGAAAGAACTGGATTTGGTTTATTATAAACATGATTTCAATGACTTGTCGGATAGGAGTACCGGTAACAACCATCCCGGTACAGATAGGCATGGACATGAGGCTAATCTGGACGCACAGATCGACGTTTTACTGGCAACACGTGCAGTACAGCCTGATATTATACAGAATCTTACCAACTGGGTCTGGTTTTCGCCTTACTGGTTGGTATACTCCGATTATTTATGGTTGCTGGCTGGTGATGATGGAATGAATGCAAATTGGCCTGAATTGTCCAAATGGGCAATGAAATCTACCGACCGCGATGCTTATTTTGCGCGCATGTGGGGAAACGCTGGCGATCGTCCTTTGGTGCCGATTTCCAAAATTATGACACATGGTATCGTGAAAACGGGCGATGCTTCGGAAAATGAAACATTGCAGGATTGGATGGACTATGCCTTGATGCATTATGGACGCGGTACCCTTTTGAAGGAGTGGTATATCTCGGCTGCTTCGATGACAGAAGACGAATGGAAGGTACTGTGTCTGGTAGATAATTGGGCTAAGAAACATCGTAATGAACTCAATAAAACATTTTATGTAGGTGGTCGTCCTGATGAAGGGGCAGTGTATGGTTATATAGGCTGGGAGGGCGAACAAGGCGTGCTGACTGTCAGAAATCCCGCAGCTGAAACGCAGACAATTCGCATCCCTTTTAATGAGACGGTAGGTTTTTCACTAGCTAAAAACATGGGATATCATGCGCAGGTGGTTTACCCTTATCATGATCAATATGCGAAAAACTTTACATCAGGTAAGGTGATGGAGATTGAGGTTCCGGGTTATTCAACGATGGCTTTGGAATTTAGAGAGGGAGCAGTTCCGTCGGTTAAGTCTGCGATTTCCAGGCCGGAGTTTAAAACGGAAAAGGGAGCACAACAAATTACTACAAAATTGCAGGTACCTATAGATGTAAAGGGCAGAGCAGAATTGTTGATTATTGGTTGGCCTCACGACGTTCAGGTAAGCATCAATGGAGAAGTTCAGGTACCAACGAAGTCAGAAAAAGCAAATTTGAATGCCTTTGCCGGATATGCAAAAGCGGGTATGATTCTTCCGGATGCCAAAGATTGGAAAATGAACAGTTTCGATTTGATGCGGTACAAAGGTCAGGATATCGAGATTACATATAACCGTATCGATGAGTTTGAAAGTCATTTGCTACTCGAGCGTCAGGTTGAGGCAAAAGACTATAATACTGCTACTGATGTTTTATGGCCACTGTCAAATGATACTCGGAGACAGACCTTGAAACTTTACTAGGTTCAGAAACAAAATAATTAATATTATGAAATCAGTTTTTTTAACGATCGGATTGATCGTCTTTAGTTTTTTAGCGCAAGCTCAGGAAAAATTTTCCTTCGCATTTTTTACTGATCTGCACTTGAATACGAGTGAAGAAACCAAAAGTTTTGACGCTTTAGGGAAAGCTTTGGAACACGCAAAGTCTAAAAAAGTAGATTTTGTTCTATCGGGTGGTGATAATGTTGATGTCGACGCTTACAAAGCAGATCAGTTACCGAAAGCGAAGAGTATGTTCCAGAAATACAAGGATCAGATCGATGCTTCTAAAATGAAGTATTACTACGCCATCGGTAACCACGATCGTTACTGGCACTACGATGGTAAGGATGGTGCCGGATTGTTTGAATCTGTCTTCGGTAAAAGCTACTACAGTTTTGAGCATAAAGGATGGCGCTTTATCGTGCTCAATTCGGCTCAAATTTGTAATGGTAAATATTGTGTCGATGACGAACAAAAAGCTTGGTTAGAAGGGGTGCTGGCAAGTACGCCGAAAAACCAACCGATCGTAGTAGTAGCACATGTTCCGTTCTTGTCGCTGTACTATCCGGTATTGGAAGGAAAGTATACAGATGCAGATACGTTTAGTAATCAAAAAGCTGTTTTTGATCTTTTTGGTCAGCATAACCTGAAGTTAGTTTTGCAGGGACATCAGCACCTTTATGAGGAAATCAAAGTAAAAGGTGTACAGTTTATCACTGCAGGTGCTATCTGTGCGAGCTGGTGGGGTGGCCCATTTCATGGTACACAAGAAGGTTACCTAAAAGTGGATGTGAACGGTGATAAATTCAAATGGGACTATATTGATTACGGTTGGACCGTTAATGGTAAATAAATAATAGGGAATGGATTATTAAGCCTCTCACGTTAAGTGAGGGGCTTTTTACTTATCGCGTTTTAAATACTTAAAATAAGGGAAATTCACCCTCTTTTAAATAAATTTTTGCACTTTAGCAACATCAAATCTAAAGAACATAAGATCATTATGAAATTGAAAAAAATCTATGCAATATTGGCATTCCAGCTTATTGCTGGAGGTCTTTTTGCACAGGAACAGCTCGATAGCCTTGCTGTTACAAAATTAAGTCCCCTCTTTTCTCAACCGACTCTGAAGAATAACAAGCTGGTTGTCCCGCAGATAAAAGGATATGAAGTCTCTCTGATCGGGTCGGATAATAAAGTGGTGATTGACCTAAATGGTCATATATCGCAACCTCTGATCGATAAAAAAGTTAATGTACTCTATAAGATCGTACGTAAATCGGATCAGGCTTTTGGTGAAATTCCGATGAAAGATATTGTCATCAAAGGTGTATATGGTGATAAAGGAGTGGGGGAACAACCTTTCGTAATTCCTTCCTTGCGCGAGTGGTATGGTGTGGATGGCGTATTCCAATTGCGTCCTGAGTCAGCGATCGTGCTGGAACAACAAAATGAAGAGTCGTCAAAAGTTGCACAGCTTTTAAAAGAGGATATCAAAAAATTGATCGGACTGGATCTGCCTGTGCGAACTGGAGAACCAAAAGCGGGTGATATTTTTATTGGATCTAAAGGTGATAAGGCTCTGGGAAATGAAGGGTATTCGCTAAAAATTGATGATGTTTTCAGTATTCAGGCTCCAAATTATAACGGTAAGGTTTTCGGAACGAGAACATTACTTCAATTGCTTGCTCAAAATAAAAAACAACTGAGCATATCGAAAGGTTTCTCTCGTGATTATCCTACATACGAGGTGCGGGGATTTATGCTGGATGTGGGGCGTAAGTTTTTTACGATCGATTTCTTAAATGATTATGTGGAGATGATGTCTTATTACAAGATGTCAAATTTCCATATCCACCTTACGGATAACGCCTTCGATAAATATTTTAACTACGATTGGGATAAAACCTATGCAGGTTTTCGGTTAGAAAATGAACGCTATCCAAATCTTGCCTCTAAAGATGGACACTATACCAAAGCTGAATTTATTGCCTTACAGAAAAAGGCGCTTCGTTATGGGGTGACTATTATTCCAGAAATCGATGTGCCTGCCCATTCATTGGCAATTAGCCATGCTATTCCTGAAGTAGGGAGCCGTAAGTTTGGAATGGATCATCTTGATCTGGATAATCCAAAAAGTTATGAGGTGGTCAAAAATATTTTTGATGAATATACAAAAGGCCCTAATCCGGTGTTTATCGGAGAAGAGGTACATATCGGAACGGATGAATATGCAAAAAGTGAATCTGAGAAATTTAGAAAATTTACCGATTACGTGCTCAAAGTGGTGCAGGATAATGGTAAGAAAGTACGTGCCTGGGGTGCTTTGACACATGCTCAAGGAACAACACCTGTTCGGGTTAAGGATGTACGATTAAACATGTGGTACAATGGTTATGCCGATCCTATCGCGATGAAAAAATTGGGTTACCAACAGATCAGTACACCTGATGGTTGGTTATATATCGTACCGGCTGCGGGTTATTATTACGACTACCTCAATACCGACAACCTGTATAATAATTGGGAGCCGAGAATGATTGGTGATATCACCTTTGAAAAAGGTGATCCGATCGTTGATGGTGGTATGTTTGCCGTTTGGAATGATATCGCAGGAAATGGGATATCGGAAAAAGATGTGCATAACCGTGTGTTCCCGGCCATACAGGTACTTGCTGAGAAAATGTGGGGAGCAGCAGATCAACATACAAGTTTGTTTACTTTCAATCAAAAGAAAAAATCAGTCATTGAAGCTCCAGGTTTAAATATGAGAGGTCATTATGCGGCTCTTGATCCTGTGATTGTTCACCTGAATTTTGATTCGCAAACGCGCAATCAAATGGATAACGAATGGAAAGAAGCTAGCACCACGGGTACTCAATTTGAAAAAGGGATAAAAGATAATGGTCTTAAGTTTACGGGTGAAACAAGTAAATTGATTTTACCTATTGCTGAAATTGGTGAGCAGTATACGGTGTCTTTCTGGATCAAACCTGAGACAAATTTAGTTGGTGATCTGTTTGTATCGAAAAATGCAAAAGTTTTCAGTGATGGTAAAGGTCTTGGATATGCTCGTGACGGTTATCAATACTATTTTGATTATACTATACCTATAAATGAGTGGAGTCAGCTAAGCATCACAGGTGATCATATCGGTACACAATTGTATGTGAACGGTAAATTGATGAAGGATATGAAACCTTTTGATGTGGTGATGCCTTATAAGGATAAGAATAATGGTAAAGAAATCAAGTATAAGAAAGTGCAGACCTTAGTTTTTCCGCTGTCCGAGATCAGCTTAAAAAATGCTATTTTAGATGAGCTAAAGGTTTATAATAAAAAATTGACCAGTCAAGAAATTGTGAGTGAATTTAGAACATACTAGCACTTTTTGACAATCATTTCGAACTGCTCTTTATATCTTACATGCCTGCCATTTTGAAATGGTAGGCATGTTTGTTTTGAGTATAATTGTAAAAAAAGATATCATCCCATCTTTGGATGATATCTTTTAAAAACTTTATTTTAGGATATAAGACGAAAGGTAATTGTCCTGTCGAAAATTAATTTGAAACAGCGATGATGCTTTCAAATACTTTGTCCATAAAGAGTACAGTATCCATATTTTTTTCATACTTCCTATGTTCAAATAGAAGTTCAAAATTACCGTTATATTTCATTGCAACAAGTTCAAATTTGCGTAGTTCCAGCCAGGTTGGAATCTCCTCGATACTGGGTACTGCACAGGTGATGGTTTTAAAATTTCCTTGTTGCGTAATGCTATAATGAACATGGACCGGAGTAGAGGTCTTCTTCGGATAGCTGACCATAATGTTTTGTTTCATACTGAATATAAAAATGAAAAAATAGTTGATGCCGCTCACTACGAAGAGCAGGAATCGCTAAGTGCAGACGATCTGCCTAAAGCCAGAAAGATAGAAGGAGAGATGTCGTTATCAATGAACGAGGACGTAGCGTAATCTCAGTTTTTAATCACATTTATGTAAGATACTGAAATTAAGTTAAATAAGCAAATGTTAGGCAATTGTTGTATGAAGCGTTGAAACGCTATTATACCTTTTTGGAGCGTAAAATTATTGTGATTTATCGGTTATTTAGCGTTAAATTAATATCTTTAAAACTAGGTCGACAGCAGGTATGACCACTATCAATTAAACCATTCGAGTAATACCGAGATTATTATGAACGCAAGAAGAGCATTTCTCCAAAAGGGATTTTTGGGAATATCTGGATTAGCCTTAGCCAGTACATTTCAATTGGAGGCACAGGCAACTACTTTAGTAAAAAAAGGAAAAGAAGATGGCTTCCATTTGGGAGTTGCAGGTTATAGTTTTGTCAATTTTAAGTTAGACGAGTCTTTAAGTATGATGAAGCGGATGGATATTAAATACCTATGCATCAAAGATTTTCATCTTCCTTTTAAGAGTACAGCAAACGAAATTAGTAATTTTCATGAAAAGCTAAAGCAATCTGGTGTTACGGGTTATGCTGTAGGTCCGATTTACACCAATTCGATCAAAGCAATCGACGATGCTTTCGATTATGCTAAACGTGTAGGAGTTAATTTAATCATCGGTATTCCGAATAAAGAAGATTTGACCTATCTATCCAATAAGACAAAGGAAACAGGTATCCGTTTTGCGATTCATAATCATGGTCCTGAAGATAAATTATATCCCAATGCGACTTTGATCTACGATCTGATCAAAGATTTAGATGCTAACCTGGGGATGTGTTTTGATATGGGACATGATACGCGGGATGGACAGGACGCGATCAAAGATTTACAACAATATCACAAAAGAATATTTGATATACACCTCAAAAATGTCACTTCAGCAACTGCAGAAGGGACTACCTGTGAGCTTGGTCGTGGAGTCATTAACATTCCTTTGTTTATAAAAGCATTGCGTAAGGTGAACTATAGTGGTAAGTGTAGCTTGGAACATGAAAAAGATATGGAGGATCCTTTGGCAGGTCTGGCCGAATCGACAGGATATTTTAGAGGTGTTTGTGCTATATGATCTTTTAAATAAATTATATGTTTTCAACTAAGTTAATCCCATATTTTACTTCAGTGAAAGTATGGCTATCCTTCTTGCTTTTCTTTATGATTGTTGTGGATGTAAGGGCGCAACATCAGGATCATGTTTTATGGTATAAAGAACCTGCTAAAAACTGGAATGAAGCATTGCCGGTCGGGAACGGCCGTTTGGGTGCTATGGTATTTGGAGATTATAATAAAGAGACGATACAGCTTAATGAGGAAAGTTTATGGGCAGGTACCAAACAAGATGCAAATGCAGATGCTGCTGCAAAATTGCCAGAAATACAAGCGTTATTGATCGCTGGTGAAATTGAAAAAGCTGCTGCGCTATCCGAAAAATACCTAAAAAGTGATCCGTTAAGAATACGCTCTTACCAATCTTTTGGAGAATTACAGATTGATTTTGCGAACGAACGATATAAACCTGAACAGATTACAGATTATAGACGTGAATTGGATATTCAAAGTGGTATTGCCGCTGTCCAATATCAGTTGAATGGGGTACAGTATAAAAGAGAAGTTTTTGTATCGGCTCCTGACAATGTGATCGTCATCCGCTTGACGGCAGATAAACCAGGTAAGCTTACTTTTCGTTTATCGTACGGTAGGGAGCAGGATGCTACTGCGATGCCACAGAGTGAAAAGGAACTGCGCATACAGGGACAGATTGCAGATCTGCCACAGAAAGATGCGAGTGAACCAGGTCTACATATGAAGTTTGCAGGTTTGATGCGAGGCGTAAACAAAGGAGGTAGCCTAGTGGCGACAGCCAATTCGTTTTTTGTGAAAGATGCCGATGAGGTGTTGTTCTATTTTACCGCTGCGACCGACTATAATTTCTCGATATTAAATTATGACCGTACGATCGATCCATTTTTACGTTGTCAGGAAATCATCGATAAGGTTAAAAATTTACCCTTTGACGAGGCTGAGAAACATCATGTAATGGATCATCGTAAATTATTTGACCGTGTGGTTTTTAATATGGGTACCCCCTCTCTGTTGCCCACCAATGAGCGTCTAAAAATGGTGAAAGACGGTCAACTGGATTTGTCTCTGATTAGTCTATATTTTCAATATGGACGCTATCTATTGATGGGGTCATCCCGTGCGCCAGGTGTACTTCCTGCTAATCTGCAAGGTATCTGGAATAAGGATATGAATGCGCCATGGAGTTCTGATTTTCATACCAATATCAATATCCAGATGAATTATTGGCCAGCAGAGGTGTGTAATCTTTCTGAAACGGTCGTGCCTTTTTCAAACTTTATTTCGGCTTTACGTGAACCCGGTCGTGTCACCGCCCGGAAAACATACAATGCTTCGGGATGGACAATGAACCACCTCACGGATTTATTCGGACGTACCGCGATAACGGATGGTGTTGGATGGGGTACTTTTCCTATCGCAGCTTCATGGCTGGTACTACATCAATGGGATCATTATTTGTTTACAAAGGATAAAGAATACTTGAAGAAAGAGGCTTACCCGTCAATGCAGGAAGCAGCGCAGTTTATGTTGGATTATCTTGTCGAAGATAAAAATGGAAATTTGGTTACAGCTCCTTCGAATTCCCCTGAAAATCAATATCGCATGGCTGGTGGAAAGCAGTTTATGTTAACGTATGGTGCAACCATGGATGTACAGATCATCAATGAATTATTTCAAGCATGTGTGGACGCAGAAACAATTTTAGGTCAAAAATCTGATTTTTCTGATCGCTTGAAAGCTGCAATGAAAAAACTACCTCCGGTTAAAATTAGTCCACGCTATAACACGATTCAGGAATGGATAGAGGATTATGAAGAGGTTGAACCGGGTCACCGACATATTTCGCATCTTTTTGGTTTGTATCCAGGGAAATCAATTAATGCAAATGACCCTGAAATTTTTGAAGCTGCACGCAGAACGATAGCCCGTCGTCGTTTTTATAATGAGAATGAAGGCAACCGTATGGGAAGCTATACAGGATGGAGTCGAGCTTGGATGATCAATTTTTACGCACGTTTATTGGATGGGGATGAGGCTGGGAAAAATGTGCAGGAGCTCCTAGCTAAAACAACATTGGATAATCTTTTTAATACACACCCGCCATTTCAGATTGATGGTAACTTTGGCGGAACTGCAGGTATAGCAGAGATGCTAATTCAAAGCCATAATCAGGAGATTCATCTTTTACCAGCATTGCCACCGACTTGGACAACAGGTGAAATAAAAGGATTGCGGGCACGTAACGGACTGGTTGTGGATATGAAGTGGGAAAATGGAGTACTGACTTCAGCGACGGTACATGCGACCGAGACGAAGCAGGTATCCATTCGTTATAAGAACAAGTTGAAAAAGATGAAGGTGACGACCGATAAACCGCTGATTGTTCAATTGTAATTTTAATTTATCAATAAACACAAAGGGCTCCATTACATTGGAGCCCTTTGTGTTTATTGGTATTTACATGGATTACTTTAATGCTGGTGCATCGGCAGTAGTAGGCCAATATGGATTTTGATAGATCGGCGAATCTGCAAAATCGCCTCCTGTATTGGATGTATTAGTAAAATGCTCGATAGCGATTGGCGATAAGTAATGCGCCATATGCCAAGTGTAACCGTCGTACGCCAATGTTTTTGATATTTGATAAGGTCTCAAATAGCTGCTCAGCTCTGGAGATGAAACATTAGTTCCGGTATTGGAAATTCCATAAACCAATTTGTACGTCAGATCTGTCTGACCTGCTTTTTCATACTCTTTTTTGTAGTAGTTACCCCAGATTTTAAATCCTTCGATATGAAATTTCTGTGTGGTCAATTGATCCATGGATCTCCATCGACGTAAATCACGCTCGCGTAGTCCTTCTCCTAAAAATTCAGATGCGCGTTCTCTTCTTATATTGAAAAGGGTTTTATCAACCAATTTTGCAGCAGAATAAGATGACCAATTGCCTTTTGCTTCGATGGCCATATCGGTTGCCTGGATGGTTTTGTTATAGTCGGCATCTACTCCAGCTCGGTTACGTATTGCTTTCCAGTATTGCTCCATTTTACCACCTACTGCACCATGACGCTCGTAGTAAGCTTCTAAATAGTTGAGGTATGCTTCTGCCGCACGAAAGATGATATAACCGGTGCTACCACCCCAGTTATCAGCCAATGATTTGTCTGGATTGACTCCTTTGCGACTGGTATAACCGGTGTTGTATCTAAATTGTGTCGATCCACTGGTAATATTGGGTAAAAAGGGTTCTTTGATCACACCGTGGCTTCCTTGGTTGAGGTTGATCCACATATTCAGCTGGTTGGGCTCTTTGAAAAAGAGAAAACATCTTTGGTCTCTGTCTTTTCGGACATCTGCTATAGTTTCATCGCCATGGTACCCACTGCCGCTGGCATAAATAGGGAGGCCATTTTTCATGAGGTAGGTGTCTGCCATTCCTTTGGTAATGCCAATACCGATATTGGCAGATGATGAGTTGACAGGAATATTGTTGGTTATGCCAAGACCGCGGTTATAAGCTTTCCAGAGCAATACTTCGTCGTAGCCGGCCATATTGGTATTACCAAACATTTCGACATAAGGATTGGACTCATTGGCACCTTGTGGAAGTATACCGCTGTTGGGTGTTAGTATTGTAGTACTCGCAACTTGATCTGCGGCTGCAATCGCTTGATCCAAGAACCAGTTGATTTCATTATCAATGCTTCCGCTTTGGAATTGATAGTTTTTATTGTAGTCTTTTGTTGCTCCTGGCCATTCTGGTCCATTGGGCACAAAAGCTGTATTCTTAAAATATTTAAGCCATGTGCCTTCAAAAAGGGCAACTCTAGATTTGAGAAGTTGGGCTGCTTGTTGACTCAAACGGTTTTTGTTTCCATCTGGCGATTTGCTCTTCATCAAGGTGATGGCCGAATCCAAATCGGAAATAATAAAACGCGCAACTTCAGTCCGAGGCATACGTTTACTGGCTTCGATCAATGCGGCACGTTCATCTGGAAGAGTCGTCTTTAAGATGGGGAAATCACCATGTGCAGTGAGTTTTTCAAAGTATTGCAGGGCTCTGAAAAAATACATCTCGCCGATGTAATGTTTGACCATCTCTGGGCTACCCGTGATCTTGTTTTCTTTAAAACGAGGAAGAACTTTTTTTAGGAAATAATTGATGTGGTAAATTTCCTTGAAATCCCAGCCACCAGCAGTTAAACCGACTTTAGCTTCGCCTGTCACATAGGTAGCAGGGACCGACTGCGATGCCTGTACATCGGTGGCATTGTCTCCCGCAAATGGGGTGGTCTCTCCGTTAATTGGTATAGCACTATACCGATTAATCGTGTAGGCTGCAAGTTGTGCCTCATCCCAAAGGTAATTTTCAGGTGTTATATTGGACTCAGGGGCCATGTCAAGCTTATCGTTACAAGAATTGAAAACGACTGCAGCTAACATCGCGACGAGTGTGTTTTGAACTATTTTTTTCATTTTAATTTTTTTCAATTGCTGATTATAAATTCACATTTAATCCGATTGATAATGTTTTGGATAACGGGTATCCTAAACTGGAAGTTCCGTTTCCTAGCGTTTCTGGATCAAAAATCTTGGTTAATTTTGTTCCTGTCCATAGGTTTTCTCCAGAGAAAAATAGGCGGGCACCTTTAATCCCGATTTTGCTCAAGGTCGCATTTGGAATGGTATAACCGATCTGTAAATTTTTCAATCTGATGTAAGCACCATTTTGTATGTATTTGCTCTGTGCCTGGATATTTTTGTCTGAGTTATCAACGGGTCGTGGGTAGTAGGCATCTAAATTTTGTCCCATGAAATGATCGGCATCGGCTCTGAAATAATCCATATGTTGTTCATAGGCTACTGCTCTCCAGATGTATCCGGTATAACCAAAGAAGTTGTTGCCTCCTTCCCAGAAATCACGTTTAGCTACGCCTTCAAGGAAAACGCTGGCATCGATGTTTTTCCATTTCATGCCTAAGTTAATCCCAAAACGGTAACGTGGATTATTATTACCCAAGATTTTTAAGTCGCCATGATCATTTAAACTATTGGCTCCTCGACCTATTTTGCCGTCACCATTGAGATCATTGTACATGATATCTCCAGCTTCCCAAAGTGATCCCAGTGCGGTCTGGCCACCATTAGGCAGACTGGCTAAATGGGCGTCCATCTCGGCTTGTGTTTTGGCAATGCCGAGGGTTTCGTAACCCCAGATCTGACCTACTTTTTGTCCTGTAATGTAGGTGTCCAAGTTATAATTTGGATTTGGATAATTGGTAATGACTGTGTTGTTATCTGATAAGTTAAAACCAAGATTATAGCTCAGATCTTCGGAAATGATATCTTTCCAAGTTGCGGATAGTTCCCAGCCTCTAGTTCTTAGATCTGTATTGTTGGTTTTGGGTACTGCGGTACCTAAAATAGCAGGTAACGTTGGTGCTGGCCCAACCATGTTTTCGGTGTTACGCTGAAACCAATCGACAGTTACGCCCAACTTATTGTTCAAGGCAACGATGTCAATACCAAGGCCGCTGGAGGTTACGGTCTCCCAGGTAAGGAGTGTACTGATCAAGCCAGGGGCATTGGCAGTGTTCTGCTTAGCATTGTTGATTAACCAACTACCATCGGAAGTACCTACAGGCATCGTCACGTAGGTCGGGTAAGTGACATTTGTATTTTGATTACCTAACTTACCATAATCTCCTCTTAACTTGAATGTGCTGACATAAGGTGTTAAGCCTTCCCAGAATCCTTCTTTTGCGATATTCCATCCGGCTGAGAAGGAAGGGAAAGTTTTCCAACGTTGATCGGTACGGAATCTCGAGGTACCGTCACGACGGACAACGGCTTCTAAAATATATTTTTCTTTATAGTTGTAATTTAAACGGCTGAAAAAACCGATTACACCCCAATTACTGCGAGCGCCACTAACTGATGGTGGTGATATTTCGCCTTTACCGTTAGTGCCATTGGTGATGTCTATGACATCCATATATGGCACCATGATGCCATTTCGAGCGGCACTAAAATTATTGTTTTTACTATTTTCATACTGTAAACCTGCCATGATCTTAAAATGATGATTATCATGCAGATCAAATGAATAGGTGGAAACCAAACTCTGGTTGAAATAATCATCCGATACGCTTTTTTCGAATACAGTCGAATTATTTTGGTTAGGAATGATCTCGCCGGCTACATTGTGGTTGTATACTTTTTGAAAATCTTGATGGATACGATTACGATTGATGGTATAGTTGAACGTACCTTTGATTTCCCAGTTTTTGATTGGGGTGATGATCGCTTCAAATTGCTGTGCTAAAACTTCTTCTGTTGTTTTTTCACGTCCACCCTCGCGAATATCAATGATCGGCGAAGGGCCATTGAACAGGAAGCCATTGTCATCATAGACAGGAAGCATAGGCCAGGTTTGATACCCAAATTTACCTATAGAACCGATGTTTGACGGACGAGCATAGTTTGTCTGTGCAAAACGGGTGTTGTACGACAATTGTAAATAATCGGTGAGTTGGGCGTTGATTTTACCATTGGTCGTATAGCGGCTATAGGTGTCTTTATTCACTTTCATCAGCCCATCCGAATTGAGGTAGTTACCGGATACGTATGCTTGGATCTTTTCGTTACCACCATTTATGCTGACAGTATGTTCTTGTGCGAAAATATTTTCGTTGTAGATTTCGCTCCACCAATCGGTATTGCCATTGGCATAATCATAACCATCGGCCCAGTTGGCTGGATTGTTGGGGTCGGGAATATTAACGGTCGAAATCTTTCCATCCATATAATCCTTGATCCGCTGCAGACGTTCTTCCGTAAATTTACCGACTGTCTTTCCATTTTTGGCGGCATCATTAAAGTAAGTCGCAAAACGATAGGAATCGACAGAATGTGGTCTGTTGAGCGGTGAACTCATGCGGAACGAGTTGTTGTAATTGATCCGGGCAGCACCAGATTTCCCGCGTTTGGTGGTCACTAAGATCACACCAAAGGGAGCACGTGAACCGTAAATCGATGAGGACGCCGCATCTTTAAGTACCGAGATGTTCTCAATATCTTGTGGATTGATCATATTGAGGTTTCCTTCGGCACCATCGATCAAGATTAAAGGTCCGCCGCTTGAGCCATCGCCAATAGTAGCCATTCCTCTGATATTGATGGACGGAGCTTGATCCAAAAGGCCTTCTCCTTTGGAGATGTTTAATCCGGGTACAGCACCTTGTAAGGCCATTGTCGCATTTTGAACTGGACGTCCTTCAAAGACTTCCGATCCAACAACTGAAATGGCTCCTGTAACATTTTGCTTTTTTTGCTTTCCAAAACCGACAATAACGACTTCGTCTAGTGTTCCAGATGATTCCATTGTAATGGTTACTTCTCTGTTGCCGGCGATTGGAAATTCCATAGGTTTATAACCGACGTAGGATAGTTGGAGTACGGCGTCGGCATTTACTTTGATCGAAAAACGACCGTTATTATCTGTTTTGCCTACAGCTGATGGGTGGCCTTTTACAAGAATCGTTACCCCTTGAAGTGGGGTGTTTTGATCTTTGATCACACCTTTTACTTCGATCTGCTGCTGTGCCTGATACGTATTGTTTACTGTAATGTAAGGTTTTTTCACGCTGCTGGATAGGGCCAGGGTAGGCGATAAGAGCAATTGCATGGTGGTTGCTATACCTAAAATCAAATTGAGTTTTGAATTTTGGAAGCAATAAAATTTGTTTTGAGTTTTAAACATATTTGGTTTTTGATTCTATAATTTGGTTTTTGTCTTCGTATTGATCGTTGATCAAAAATTAGTAGTAAGAGCATGAATTTCAAGTAGGGGTAATGGTTGTTTTGCTTATTTTCATATTGGTATTCAGAGTTTTATATAATTGTTTGTTTATTTTTTATACATGTATGGGCATTCCTGTATAATGAAGCTTGCCTAATACGTTTTAGTATTATGAGTTTATTTTTATTCTTGGCTGTAGAAACAAGACGATCAAACAGGATATGTCCCTAGTAGTTGTTTAGGATTTTAAGTTGAAAAATATTTTTTTCCTTATTGCACTAGGGTTTTGTCTAATTGAATCGTCTTAGTTATGGTCGTGAAAAGAAGGGTATATTTCAATACGCTAAAAACAGCCTATGAAATTGTAAATTGATATGCGGATAAAGGGAGGGGTGACCTATATTTAAATCGAATGGTAAGTAAGATCCTTAGGTAGAAATTAGAATTTTAAAAATAAAGTTTAGTTAAATAGGGTTTAGAGGCTATACTTGTCAAAAGGTGTGGCCTCTTGTGTAATCATGACGTTTATATATTGAACCAACTCATGTTATATGTTGAGCAACCACAACACGATGTTTTATTTATTTTTTGCTACAGTTATTTATAATTGCTTATTTTATGATCGTATCAGATAAGAAATGATGATTGTGCTTGAAAAGTGTGAACTTTTATATACATTAGTAAGCTATCTAAATGAACTACTGAACCATGTCTTCCATCGAATTTTTATTTAAGGAATATTATTTAAAATTGAGCGATTTTGCCTATCGATGGGTAAATTCGGAGGATATCGCCAAGGATATTGTTCAGGATGCTTTTATGGTTCTGATCGAAAAGGAAGCCATGTTGGAGAGACCTGCTATAGTTTTAAAAAGTTTTTTGTACAGCACCGTCAAGAATTTAAGTATCAATTATATCCGTCATGAACAGATTGCTGCACGTATAAATAATGTCATTGGGGTCCAGGAACTGAACGATGAGGATATCCTAAAAAATATGATTCAGGCAGAGATTATAGGTGAGCTATACCAAGAACTAGAAAGACTTCCTAATGGTTGCAAACATATTTGTAAACTGATCTATTTTGAAGATAAAAAGTATCATGAGGTGGCTTCAGAAATGGATATAAGTGTCAATACAGTCAAAACCCAAAGACAAAGAGCTTTGCGGATACTCAAAAGTAAATTTTTGAGCTTTTTTATTTTTCTTATAACATATTGGTTATTTATAAATTGTGTTTTTATTGTTACTTTTTAAAGAAAAAGTAATCCTTCGAGTCACCCATTTTTACTTTTCATGTTACTTAGTTCTAAATTATGATAGAACAAGATAAAATCTTACTGGCTGAATTATCTGCTTTACTCATTCGTGGTGTTTCTTTTACCCCAGAACAACAACAAGATTTTTCACGTTTGCTGAAGACATATCCCGAAGCAGCTGAAATGATCCATGGTTTGTTGGAAAAGGGTAGCATAGAGACTCATATCGATTTGGGATCATTGGACGTGGAAAAAGAATGGACCGACTTTGTTCGTAATCGGAATTTTATAGCACCTATAGTAAAAAATCGGAGTTGGGTTTCCTGGATTTCGGTCGCTGCATCGGTATTTTTTGTATTAGGATTAACTTGGTGGATTTTCCAGGTTAATAATAAATCTAAATCGATCATCAAGGATGCTTATTACGGTCAAAAAAACGATATCACACCAGGTGATACACTTGCTATATTGGAAATAGAAGGTGGTGAGCGTATCGTGTTAGGTAAAGAGGATACTGCAGGATTGAATGAAATTGCTGAAGGTGAGAAGAATATAAATGCAAAGCATAAGCTGATTATTCCGAGTCGAGCGGTGTATCATTTGGTATTGCCTGATGGTACTCAGGTCTGGTTGAATTCGGAATCTGAATTGGAATACTACGCTAACTTTAGCAAAAAAGAAAGAAGAGTGGTGGTGCGGGGGGAAGCCTACTTTGAAGTTGCTCCAGAAAAAAACAGACCATTTATTGTCGTGGCGGATAAGATGACCATGCAGGCAGTGGGTACTGCTTTTAATATACGGACATACGATATCGATCCACAAGTTGTCTTGGCTGAAGGTAAACTGAAAGTAATGAGTTCCAAACAAATGGTAATGATTGAAGCGGGTAAACAAGTAGATCTGAAAAATAATACGCTCCTCGTTCAAGATGCATCAGATTTGGAAGAAATCAAAGCATGGAAAGAGGGCTTTTTTTATTTTGATAACAAAGATCTGCGAAGTATTCTAGCAGAAGTAGGTCGCTGGTATGGTGTGCAGCTTGTCTATGAGGGGCATATTTCCAGCAAAAGATATCAAGGTGGAATGAAAAAGAATGTAACCTTGGCTAAAATCTGTAAGGTGTTAAACGAGCTTACGGGTTACCAATTTAAAATAAATGAAGAGCAACTAATCATTTCTAACCAAATTAAAATGGAGGGCAACCGATGAAATAAATGATGATAAAAAAACAGAGGTACGGCCATACCTCTGTCCAATTTTAAATTAACAACTATAACTAACCATTAATTCTTTACCAATCTATGAATAAAATATTTTATTCACAAGTTTCGTATTGTCCGAAACCGAACAATTCTTTATTGAAAAGATTACTTATAATGAAATTAACATTTTTAATGTTAATAGCTTCATTTTTGGTGTCTTATGCCTCTTCGAGGGCGCAGGGAATCCATGTGAATGTTACTAACTCAAAAATCGAAAACGTATTAAAAAACATTACAAAACAGACTGGTGTCCGATTTATCTATGAAACAGGAATATTAAATAATGCTACAACGACAGTGTCTTTGAAAAATGAAAGCTTGGATAATGTGCTTAAAAAGCTGTTTGTGAGCACTGATTTTGACTATTCAATTTTCGAACAGACAGTTGTGATCAAAAAACAACAAGCTAAAAAAAATATAGTAACACGTATTCAGGAAACGATTGCTTCTGGAAAAGTCGTTGATGAAAATGGACTTGATGTACCAGGTGTCAGTGTAACTGAAGTAGGCGTTAAGAATGCTGCACAGACGAGTGGAGACGGGTCATTTCGACTTAAGCTATCTAAATCAAATGCGCTAATAGCATTTTCAATGGTAGGTTATGAGGAACAAAGAATAGCATACAAGGGTCTTACTTTGAATGTGATCTTGAAAAAGAGTTCTGCTGCAATTGAAGAAGTTGTTGTGGTGGGCTATGGTACACAAAAGAAAGTAAGTGTGGTCGGTGCTGTGCAAACAGTAAAGGTTGATGATCTACGGGTACCATCCGCTAATTTATCTACTGGATTTGCAGGAAGATTAGCAGGCGTAGTCGCTGTTCAGCGCTCGGGTGAACCCGGTGCTGATGGTGCTGATTTTTGGATTAGGGGAATTTCTACTTTTAGTGGTATGACTTCTCCATTGATTGTGATCGATGGAGTACGTGCAAGTTCGGGTGATTTGAATACCTTGGATCCGGAAGTGATCGAAAGCTTTTCGATCTTAAAAGATGCGACTGCTACTGCACTTTATGGTACCAGAGGCGCTAATGGTGTTATGGTGGTAACGACTAAATCTGGAAGAGACCTAGATAAGCCGATTATCAATGGCCGTTTTGAAACAACTTATTCGACACCGACTACGGTTCCCCAATTTGCAAATGGTGCAGATTATATGAAGTTGTTCAATGAGGCAGTAACCACTAGAAAAACAGGTGAGATATTGTACCCATTTGATAAAATTGATGGGACTGAACGTGGTTTAAACTCGTATGTGTTTCCAAATGTAAATTGGTACAATGAATTGTTTAAAAAGGGGGCGATGAATCAAAATGTCAACTTTAGTGTTCGTGGTGGTGGAAAAAAGATGGATTACTTTAGTAATGTGTCGTACAATGGTGAGTCGGGTATGCTTCAAAATGTGAAGGATTTTTCATATGATAATAATATAAAAATCAGTCGTTATGTGCTGCAAAATAATATCAATGTGTACTTGACACCAACAACTAAGGCGACCGTGAAAGTGAATGCTCAATTACGCGATTATCATGGACCTCATACGGGCGCTAATGATTTGTTTGGTCTGATTATGGAAGCAAATCCCGTAGATTTCCCGATTCGTTATCCCAATGATACTGAGTATAGTTATATCAAATGGGGTGGTAGAAGTGGTGGTGCTTACAACAACGGATTTAGAAATCCATATGCTGAAATGGTGAGAGGTTACACCGACAACTTTCAAAGCACGGTATTGGGTAATCTTGAATTGAATCAAAAATTGGATTTCTTGACCAAAGGGTTGTCTGCGAATGCACTCTTTTCTTTTAAAAACTGGAGTACAACGAATACGTCTAGATCAGGTGGATACAATCAATTTGAAGTGTCGAATTACACTTGGAATGCAGACCATTCGGATGTTGATCAATATACCTTACGCCGTGTAGGTAGTGAGCAGGTAACAACGCTTAATACGAGTACGACTTCTTCTGGCGATAGACAGATTTACTTACAGGGGATGATAAATTACGATCGCACTTTTGGCCAAGTTCATAATGTCACAGGTATGTTGTTATACAACCAAGAGGAGTACAATGTCAACAATCCAGATGGCTTGATCCAATCCTTGCCAAAACGTAAACAAGGTGTGGCGGGGCGTATGACTTATGCTTACGACTATAAATATTTAGCGGAAGTAAACTTCGGATATAATGGTACGGAAAACTTTGCGAAAGGTCATCGTTTTGGATTTTTCCCTTCGGTAGGTGTCGGCTATGTCATTAGTAAAGAAAATTACTTTAAAAACTTGTCAGAGACCATTACGAATCTAAAGGTCAGAGGATCTTGGGGTTTAGTGGGGAATGATCAAATCAGCAGTGACCGATTTTTATACTTATCGGACATTTCTTTGGAAGATGGTAATCTAGGGTATACCACAGGGCGTGATCAAGATATTACTAAAAATGGACCCAAATATCTGCGATTTGCTAATCCGAATATTACTTGGGAGATTGGCGAAAAAATCAATTTGGGACTTGACTTGAGTATTAAAAATAGTTTAAATCTGACTGTTGACTTTTTCCGTGAAGTACGCCGCGACATTTTCATGGAAAGAAGAAGTATCCCTGAATTTGTAGGTATCAATCCTAAAGATAAATGGGTAGACTTAACAACGAAGGTATTTGGTAATCTAGGAAAAGTAAAAAATCAAGGTTTTGATTTATCACTTGATTATGCTAAACAGATTTCGGACGATTTCTCGATGAGTTTTAAAGGCACATTTACTTATGCTAAAAATACCATTTTAGAATATGATGAGCCAGCATTTGCACGATATCCAAATTTATCCCGTGTAGGGCATTCGACTTCTACGCCTTTGTTGTACCAAGCTGATCGATTATTTATTGATGATGCTGAAGTGAAAAATAGTCCAACTCAAAACATTGGTGGCTTTATCAGTGCAGGTGATATTAAGTATCATAATATTGCGGATGCTTATGGCGTATACGATAATGTGATCGATGCGAATGATCGTCAGTATACAGGAAGCCCTGAAATACCGGAAATTGTATATGGTTTTGGACCGTCATTTAGATACAAGAAATTTGATTTCTCCTTTTTCTTTCAAGGTGTAGCAAATACGTCAATCGTGATGAGCGGTTTTCACCCTTTTGGTACTGATGGTACGCGAAATGTGTTACAATTTATTGCAGATGATCATTGGAGCGAAGGCAGTAATCCAGATATCTATGCGAAATATCCACGTTTAAGTAAAATGGATAATAGCAACAATACAGCGGCATCTACTTATTGGTTGAGAGATGGTGCTTTTCTGAAATTGAAGAATGCTGAAATTGGTTATAACCACCGCATGTTTAGAGTGTACCTAAGAGGCTCAAACTTGCTGACATTCTCGAAGTTCAAGTATTGGGATCCAGAACAAGGTGGAGGTAACGGATTGAGCTACCCAACACAAAGAGTTGCCAATATCGGTATTCAAGTAAACTTTAACAAGTAGTCCTTTTTTAACATTTTATTCTCATGAAATACACGATTATATTTATACTACTTACCTTTTTGGGATTTTCCAGTTGTAATTACCTGGATGTTGTCCCAGATGAAAGACCAACAGAGGCTGATGCGTTTAAAGATAAAAATGCAGCAGAGCGTTACTTATATTCTTGTTATTCTTTTATGCCAAGAGAGCGACAAGGTGCTAATATTTATCAAACTTCGGAACTAGCAACTTCCAACGATTTAGATTATTTGTTGGGAACCTATTCTGCTGCTAATTTAGGGAACTTCACTTTTTGGAGCCGCATGTATGGTGGCATACGACGTTGCTATACATTGATCAATAATATTGATCAAGTACCACATATGGAAGAGGAACTGAAAGCGACTTATAAAGCGGAAGCAAAGTTTTTGATCGCTTACTATCATTTTGTACTATTAAAAGCGTATGGACCTATTATTTTGGTGAAAGACGAGTTTGATCTTGATATTAAGGATGGGCAATTTCCTAAACGTAGTCCTTTTGATGAATGTGTGGATTGGATAGCAAACCTGTATGATGAGGCAGCGCATGGTCTTTTGATCAAACAATCAACCAGTTATTACGGTAGAGCAACTAAAACAGCAGCAAAGGCTTTGAAAGGTAGATTATTGATGTATGCTGCGTCTCCATTATTTAACGGCAATAGTGAATTTTATGCAAATGCACTCAAAGATCCTGAAACAGGGCAGTCATTGATGAATTTGACTGTAGAATCAAGTAAATGGGAACGCGCCTATACGTCTTGTTTGGAGGCTGTAACATTTGCTGAAAACAATGGTTATACGCTTTACAAGGGTGCACCTACTGCGGAACTGCCGTACCCAACCAATCCTGTGGAATGGTCGCTACGGATGACTTTTATTGATCGTAATTCGAGTGAAATGATCTGGGCAGATACCAGACAAGAAGATTTTTACGATTATCAAAATAATGCGACACCACGCCACCCAACTGATGATGGGGCTTCATGGAGTAATTTAGCTCCAAACTTAGCTTCGGTAAAAAACTTCTATACCGAGAATGGCTTGCCTATTGATGAAGATCCGAAGTATTTTACGAAGCAACAATATTATGCGACAGGTTTATTTGACGGACGTAAAACGGCTAATCTGCATTTGAAAAGAGAACCAAGATTTTATGCCTGGATAGCTTTTCAAAACGGTTGGTTTGAAATGCAGCGCGATGAAGAAAAACGAATCGTAACCGAATTTAGAAATGAAGATATTCATGGTAAAGGCAATCGCTCTCGTAATTATACGAGGTCTGGTTATTTAATTAAAAAAGGTGTTGGCCCTTCTTATGATACACGAAATGGATTTCCGAAATATGCTTGGCCATTAATTCGTCTTGGTGAATTGTACTTAAATCTAGCTGAAGCAGCGGTAGAAAGTAATAAGCTGGATGTGGGCAAGGAGTATTTGGATAAGATCAGAACGCGTGCAGGGATTCCTGCGGTAGAAACGGCTTGGGCCGGTGTTGCATCTTTGACGAAAGATAAATTAAGACAGATCGTGCGTCAAGAAAGGTCAATCGAATTATTTATGGAAGGTCAATTTGGTTGGGACATCAAACGTTGGAAAGTGGCGGAGCAATATATGGGACACAACCCGAAAGGAATGAATGTAAATGGAGCCTCGGATATTGATTTCTTTAAAGAAACTGAGATCGAACTAGCTTGGAAGTTTGTCGCGCCTAAAAACTATTTGCTTCCGATACAAGACAAGGAAATTAATATCAATCCGAAACTTGTGCAAAATCCGGGTTATTAATCAATACTAAACCTAATGAACATAACATTCATGAAAAAAATCAATGCTTTACTATTATGTTTAACGTTATCGGTTTTCTCGGCCTGTAACGATAAAGAGGAGGTGTTTATTCCATCTGATATACAAAATTTGAGGGCAGAAGCTAGAGAAGGTAGTATTATGCTACGTTGGGATAGTCCTGCTGATAAAAACTTTCTATATGTTCCGGTGGAATATGTGAACCCCAGAACCGGCAAAGTGGTCATAACCAATGTGAGTCATTATGCTGATTCGTTATTGGTGAAAGATCTACTGGCAAAGGATGGTGAATATAAATTTTCATTACGTACCGTTAGTGAAAGTGGTGGATTGGGGACACAAGTGTTGACGGTAAGTTGCACAGCTCTGCGTAGACCCGTTATTACGACGGAGTATACTGAAAAATTGGAATTCGAGGTGAAAGATTTATCCGCTAATGCATCCGATCCTACTGAAGGAAATTTGGCGAATTTGATAGATGGTAACTTGAAGACACATTATCATACGAATTGGCATGAAGAGGTTCCATTTCCACAATGGATCCAATTTAATTTAAAAGAACCTGTTGAAGGGGTGAAGTATATATCCTGGAATAGAGATGCTAGTAGTGGTGGTAATGCGGATGAAGTACTCATTACAGGTAGTAATGATGGTGTTGAGTGGGTAGAATTGGGACGTGTATTGCCAGATAAATTACCAACCGCTGGTGGAGCTAAGTTTGAGTCACCAATTTTCCTCAAGAAAGGGATGACATTTACCAAAATACGATACAATGCCGTGCGCGGAATTGATGGAAACACCTGGTTTCATATTGGTGAATTGGAATTGTACAAGGCTTGGACTGTGGTAGAGGATCCAGAAACGAAATAAAAATAGGTAGAGTAACCAGTAGCCCCATATGGGTTACCGGTATTATTTCAAATTTATAGAAAAATGAACATCAAAACATTAATGCTATGCATGGGACTTTCATTATTGTTCGTGCAATGTAAAACGAAAACATTTCCGACAGAGGAACTTACTCCGGTCGAATATGAACCGGGGAATCCTGACGGGATAGAAGGAGATGTGTTGCTAAAAATAGGAACTGGTGTTTCATCTGCTGCTCAACCTGGTGAAGGAATTGAACTGTCCTTTGATGGTGACTTAGGGACGATCTATCATTCTCCTTGGAATGGAACAAAATTTCCGCTTACTATGGAATACAAATTTGCACAGCCGGAAGGGGTTGATTATTTGGTATACCAACCTAGAACCAATAGCGATAATGGTCTGATCGGGCAATTTGAACTGTGGTATCAGGTAAAAGGGAATGCGGAATTTGTTAAGATCGGTGATTACGACTTTCAAGAACAAGCGAAGGTCGGGACGGTTAGGTTTCCTGAAACATTAAAAAATGTGGAGGCCTTTAAGCTCGTTGTAAAATCGGGACGTAATGACTTTGTGAGCTGTGCGGAAATGGAATTTTATCAAAAGGGTGGCAGTTTGGAAGGCTTGTCTGAGATATTTGCTGATGACATTTGCACGGAGTTGAAACCGGGTGTAGGTCAGGAGCAAATCAATGGCATGAAAAACGTTTTTTTTAAGGCTATTGCACAAAGTATCTACCATAAGAATTATCCAAGCGATTTTAGGATACAGGAATATCAGGCTTATCCAAATGTAGAAACAACTGCTAAATCGTTAAAAATTGGCACTTATAACCCATTCGAAAACCCAACGGGAATTTATTTTGCTGCAGCTAATGAGGTTATTATCCTTGTTGGTGATGCGAAAGGTGAGGAAATATCTTTACGCGTACATGACTTTAACAGCCATGATGATGCCTTCTATACTCTACAAGCTGGTCTCAACAAAATAAAGATTACTAAAGGGGGATTGGGTTATATTAATTTTTATACGGATAATTATAAAACTATAACTCCGGTCAAAATCCACATCCCAAGTGCAAAGGTGAATGGTTACTTTGATAAAGCGAAACATACACGTGAGGATTGGGATAGGTTGTTGAATGCTTCGGTATCGAGTTTTTTTGATATAAAAGGTGAATATATTAATCTTGCTTATGCTACTGAAGAGCTTAAACTACATTGTAATGATGGATTGGCATTGATCAATACCTATGATGAAATTGCGAAAATGGAGTTTGATATCATGGGCTTGACGAAGTATAACAAAATTCCGAAAAACCATATGTTTGCTAGAACAGTGGAATCGGGTTTGTTTGCGGATGGTTGGGGTGCAGGACTGGCGAGAGATGCGATGCATGAGCTGGCTAATCCTGAGAAATTGAAGACTGGTGGTATATGGGCGATCGCGCATGAATTGGGACACGTAAATCAAATCAGACCGGGATTAAAATGGGTAAGTACGACTGAGGTGACTAATAATATCTATTCGGTGTTAGCGCGTTATCATTTTACACCTAATGATCTGAATCTAGAACAGGAACGTGTCAATGATGGTGATAACAACCATGTATTAGGTGGTCGCTTTAATTCGTTTTTGAATTATGGTGTCGTGAAAGGAGAGCAATGGTTATGTCAACGTGGTCAGGATAAAATGGAGGGTTATGAAAACGGTGGTGATCACTTTGTAAAACTGGCGCCATTATGGCAATTACTACTGTATTATCATGTTGCTGCGGGTACAACATGGCAGAAGAAAGATTGGTATGCAGATGTTGCAGAAATCGTCCGAAATACAAACGAGTCCAATTTGTCAAATGGTCAACTGCAACTTAATTTCATGAAAAATGTCATGGATGTGGTGCAGGAGGATTTGACAGACTTTTTTGTGAAAGTAGGCATGCTGAAACCCATTAATAAATTGATGGATGATTATAGTAAAGGACAGTTGACCATTACACAAGCTGACTGCGATCAATTAATCCAATATGCGAAAAAATATAAAAAGACACAGAGTCCAGTGATCTATTATATGACCGCAAATAGCTTAAATGCTTACCAAAATCGTTTGTCAGTTACAGGAACTTTCAATCAGGGTGTAAGTATGCAAGCGGATAAGGGTACTGCTACAATCAATCATAGTACTTGGAAAAACGTAACAGTTTTTGAAACTTATCAAGGTGAGCAATTGATTAAGGTGGCCATGGTTGGTACAGATTCGCCAGATAAGAGTACGACCTTGGTACGCTACCCACAAGGAGCTACTCGTATTGAGGCTGTTGCTTGGGACGGTCAACGTACACTTGTATATGGAAATCGATAGTATGAAGATAAGTTGATAGTGTGTTAGAATTAATAAAAAGGCTGTCTTTTGGACTGCCCCCAAAATATTGGACAAATTTAGTTAATTAGATTTGTAATAATGAGCTCGATATTCTGTCGGGCTCATTCCATTTAAATTTAGTTTTATCCGTTGATTATTGTAATAGGAGATATAATCTTCTATTTCGCTTTTTAACTTCTCTGTTGATTCGTATTGTTTTAGATAAAACAGTTCTGATTTTAAAATTCCGAAGAAATTTTCAATTACGGCATTATCAAGGCAATTTCCTTTTCTGGACATGCTTTGAGTGATTCCGTTTTCTTTGAGCCACTGTTGATATTTAGGCATTTGGTATTGCCAGCCCTGATCTGAATGTAAAAGCAGTTGTGATGCCCCCCTTGCTTTGGGCAGTGCCTTTTTGAGCATATCCATTACCCCTTTAAAGACCGGCCTGTCAGTAATTTCATAACTTATAACTTCCTGATTGAACAGATCAATTATTGGGGAGAGATACAGCTTTTTTTCCTTGACTTTGAACTCAGTAATATCCGTGGCCCATTTTTGCAAAGGCCCCTCAGCCTGGAATTTCCTATTGAGGATATTGGGGGCGATCTTGCCCGGTTCACCCCGGTATGACCTGTATTTCTTTATCCTGATCAGACTCTTCAAACCCATTTCCCTCATTAATCTAAGAATGGTCTTATGATTGATATCCACTCCATCCCGTTTGAGCTGCAGGGTAATGCGGCTATAGCCAAAGCGGCCCTTATGTACATGGTAAACTTTATTGATTTGCGCTTTGACCTGTTCGTATTTATCTGTTTGTCCCTCCTTCTTGGAATGATAATAGAAAGTACTTCTTGCCATTTTAACGCAACTCAGCAGGATATCAAGATCAAATTGATGCCTTAGCTCCATTATGGCTTTCGCTTGTTTTCGGCTTGAGCTAAGGCGCTGAGCTTTTTTAGCAGGGCATTTTCTGCACGTAAATACTCATTCTCCTGCAAAAGTTCCTCTTCACGCGTGAGCGCTTTATTCGTTTTTCTAACTTTTCGCTTGATCTGCGGATTTGCTTTCTTTGTCATCAAGGGTCTCCCTTTTGGCCGTGCCTCCAATCCTTCTGGACCAAACTTGTCCAGCCTTTTCTGCCATTCAATGATATGGGCATCCGAGGAAAGGTCAAAGCGTACACGGGCTTCTTTCAAAGATAAACTTTCTTCTCGGATTGCAGTAAGGACAGAAAGCTTAAAAGAAGCACTAAAGTGTCTTTTCCCTTTCTTGGGAAGTAGCCCCGATTTCCCCTGATACTTATATATTTTGTACCACGTCTCAAACAAAGAATACGTAATCCCGAATTCTTCTCCCAAAGACTTTGCAGAACGATAATGCTCATCCATTTGTCTAACACAGCTCAACTTAAATTCAAAACTGTGCTTGTTTTTCTTATTCATAAAAATGCCCCCAGAAAGTGTCTAACTTTTTTGGGGCACTGCATTTTGAGACAGCCTTTTTATTTTTAAACTACTGATGTGTATCACTCATCCATAGCTCTAAAAGCCCTCCTTTGGCAAAATCCACGTGAAGGAACTGAAAGGAATCAAGGGCTTTACCATTTCATTTCTTTTGATGGATGTAATAATTTGTAGCTGAATTCATCAAATTAGTCTTTACGTTTTTTTTATGTAAATTGTTGATAGCGATCATTTTGATTTATAATCAAGATGATATAAGATGACAGAGCTCTAGTGATTAAATATTTTTTTATTTAAAAATTTTACTAGGGCAAACTATTTATTAATCGTCATATACGTTACAAATGAAAACTTAATGAAAGAACTTTTATTAAAGTATATCAAAGGAATGGCTACCCCTGAGGAAAGGCAGGAAGTATTCGTGTGGATTGTTAAAGACATACAGAATAGGCAAGCGTATGAAACGCTGTTAATGGCTTATATGATGTCTATTTGGGATGATGATCATCTTCCTGAAAGTAATTCTGTTTAAAATCAGGAATGCTATCATCACCTATTTGTTTTTCAATTTTATCTCCATTACTGTATTCACAAGTAGTTGAAATTTACGAATTCTCTTATAATAACGTGGTAAAGTGTATTTCAGATCGCATAACTGCAATCGAAATGCGTTCATCTGCATTTTCGGATTATCTGCAAAAAAAACATAGATATTAGTCAAAATTGAAGTAGTTGCCGCACTATTATATTTGAATCTTTACAGTGTATAAGTAGATCAGTACTTGTATGCGGGAAAGTCATAATTTTTAATCTATAAATCTAAATGTATTTAAACTTAAGCACAAGTTTTTTTGAACTAGCTAAGCTCATCTTATTGATGAGGTCTAAAGCATTTATTCTTTATTTCAGATGTGTGTAATGGAGGCGGAAGTACAGAATTTTAACCATTTATTTAAGGAATACCACAACAGGTGTTTTTTGTTTGCAAAATCTTTTGTACATGTATGTGAAGTGGCTGAGGATATTACATCAGAGTCGTTAATGGTGATGTGGGAGCGTATGCAGAACGAAGAGATTTTGTCTCCGAAAAGTTTACTTTTCAAAATCGCAAAAAATAAGGCTTTGGATTATTTGAAACATCAAAAAGTACGTCGTAGAGTTGTAGAATCCCTTGATGACTGGGGTGGACATGAATTGCAATTGCGAATAGAAACTTTAGAGAGAATGGATGATCAAGTTTTAATTGCTAAAGAAATAAGAGAGATTGCTTTGGGAACTTTAGAATATCTGCCCGTGAAGACTAAAGAAGTATTTGTGCTGAGCCGTCAGCAACAGCTCAGTGCTAAAGAAATAGCAGATAAATTAGGAATTTCGATAAAAGGAGTAGAGTACCATATGACAAAGGCATTGAAAATGATGTCCATCAATCTAAGAGACTATTTGGTCGTTTCGTAACTTCAAAAATACCAGTTTTTACTCTTTTTGATGATTGAGATAAATTGACTGCAATTATATAAGCTCCATTCACAATCTAATATTTCATGTTATGAATGGAACTTGTCTTAAAGTTTATCTCTTTATATCATCTGCAAATAAAGTACAACTACTGGTCAAATTAGTGGTAGTTATCCATTTGTAAAATGAGAATCTTTACATTATACCAATTGATAATTTTTCATGAAAAAAAACCATTTATTGATCAAACTATCTTTGCTTTTTTGCGTATTCATTGCATCGTCTTTTCGTGATGATAATAGTTTTGATACGGAGACAAATTATCTGAAAATAAGTATTGATTCAAAAGGTAGTATCCAGAGTCTATTGGCAAAGGAAACAGGAAAAGAATATTTTCCGGAAGATCAGCCCTCTCCAATTTTGAGCCTGTATAAAAAATCAACTTATATCCATCCTGAAAAAGCAGTCTATAATAAAACTGCCCAGACAATAAGTCTATACTATCCAACCAAGAATATTGCAATTGTTAAAATAATCAATAAAGGAAGATACCTCCGATTGGAGTTACTTTCTTTAAGTTCTAGTAAAGATATTGAAGCTATAGTGTGGGGGCCATATCAAACAACTATAAACCAAATAGTAGGTGAAACAGTGGGAGTGGTGAGAGATAAGGAATTTGCTTTGGGTATACAAGCATTGAATATCAAGACCATAGAAGGGATTCCTGAAAGTGGAGATAATGCTGGTGGAGGCATGTTTATTGACCCTCTACCAGGACAACATCTGCCCGAATCATTAAAAGATCAAATAGGCAAAAGGGTTTCTATTGATGTCAATAAGGATGGTGATTTACCGGACTATGTACGGATGTATAGAGGTAGTATGGCTGTAAAGAAGCCACATGGTAGTGAACTCCGTCTGTTTTCTAGAAATAGAAATATACCTAGAATCATTGGTGCGGATGCATCTATTCAGTATGTTTCTGCAATCGATTCCGATTTTTTGGGTAGTGCTATTGCACTCTTTGGTTGTCCTGAGCCTGAGGTATTGAATGTGATTGAAGCAATCGAATTGGGTGAGGGCCTACCGCACCCTATGATTGATGGTGTTTGGACTAAAAGATCAAGAAGACCTTCGGAAGCTTATATGTTGTATGAAGGGAGTAATATGGACCACTGTTTAAATTACGCTAAACAGGCTAATTTCAGATTAGTACATATTGGCGATATTTTTGAAAGTTGGGGACATTTCGGATTACGGACTAAACGTTTTCCAAATGGAGCTGGTGATATTAAAAAGTTTACTGCAAAAGCTAAAGATGCAGGTATATCGATTGGTATACATACCCTGACTACTTTTACTGGGGTAAACGATGCATATGTTTCTCCAGTTCCTAATGATAGTTTGGCAAAAACAGGTAGTTCTATTTTACTAAAGGATCTAGGTGAAGATGACCGGGAGCTATTTATAAAAGATCCTTTATGGTTTAACAATATGGGAACAACACATACCATTAAAATTGGGGATGAGTTGATTGCATACAAGTCTGTTTCGAAAGAAGAACCATGGCGGTTAGAAGGTTTGGTTAGAGGTCAGTTTAAAACGGTTAAGGCAAAACATAAGGTGGGGGATAAGGTCGATAAATTAGCAAATAATAGCTATAATGGATTTTTACCTGATATATATCTGCAAAAGAAGTATGCCAAAAGATTAGCTGAAGTATGCAATGAGACCGGTATAGACCTGATGGATTTTGATGGATTTGAAGGTCTTGAGGCGACGGGGCATGGTACTTACGGTGAGAATAAATTTATATCCGAATGGTATAAGACGTTGGATCGTGATCGTTTGGTTTGCGGCTCAAATACGGCACATTATTTTTGGCATATCTATTCTTTTATGAACTGGGGAGAACCATGGTATAGTGGGTTAAGAGAAAGTCAGATCAATTATCGTATTGAAAATCAGCGTTATTTTCAACGGAATTATATGCCCGGCATGCTAGGTTGGTTTAAAATTGATCCAAGCTATCGTCCAGAAGAAATCGAATGGATACAGGCTCGAAGTGCTGCATTTGATGCAGGTTATCTCTTGCGAATTGACGAAAGTATTGAAAAAAGCGGTTTTAAAAATCATTTTTTTGAAGCTATCCGAGAATGGCAGAAGGCTAGAAATAGTCGGGCATTTAGCAATGCCCAGATTGAGATGTTTAAAGATCCTAAAAAGGAGTTTCACTTGAAGAAATTGACAGATTCTAGTTGGGAGCTTTATCCTGTTCGTTTATCAATGGGAAATGAACACAAATTTAGAGAAGTACAGACTGGCGAACCTGTTGCAAGTCATTTTAATATAGAAAATTCATTCGGCGCTCAACCTGTTCAATTCTATATCGAAGCGAATACAATTGAAGGAAATAAAACGGCAACAATAACCAATTTAAAGCTAGAAATAAATAAGTTTCAAGTGATTGAAATAGATGAATCAATTAAAGCAGGTGACAAGCTGATGTGTGATGGCCAGGTACTTTATTTATGTGATGCAACTTGGAACAAGCTGAAAGAGTTAAAAATAGGGAGTATGCCGCATTGGGATGAGGGTAAAAATGAAGTTGTGATTACAAGCGATTTTTCAGGTGAGCAGTCTCCTGTTTTAAAGTTTGACTTCAAGACTATAGGTAAACCTGAAGCTGTTAAGTCAATAATTGATCAATAACCTCTTTTTTTAATCGAATTATAACTAATCAAATTCACCCGAACTCGTTAACATAAAATTGATCGCCTATGATAAAAACTGATTAAAAACTCTTAGCTAAAAGAATTGATAATATTCTTTTACTAAGAAACTGCTATCCAATGCTAACCATATTAACCTATGAAATTATGAATGAAAAATATAAACTCTACAAACCAAATTTAAATAATGGAATATTGACGATGGGCGTCATGATTATCGCTTCTGCGATACACACGCTGCCTACTTTTGCATCAGCAAAAGTGATAAGATCTAATTCAGTTTTTGTAACAAAAGACCATCTATTTGATTTTAGTATTCAACAAAAAATAGTAACTGGGATAGTTACCGATGAAAAAGGTAACGTTATTCAAGGAGCTTCGATTAGGGTTAAAGGTACAAAAAATGCTACTTTAACGAATAAGAATGGAACTTTTGAATTATCAAGTTTACCTGCAAATGCGGTATTACTGATCTCTTATGTTGGTAAAAATTCAAAAGAGATACCGGTCAATAATCAATCTATTATTGATGTTGTTTTAACGGAAAGTGCCTCCGATTTGGAAGAAGTTGTCGTAGTGGGGTATGGTACACAAAAGAAAGTAAATTTAACAGGTGCGGTTTCCTCGGTGAGTACTGAACAAATTAAAAATATCCCGGCAGGAAATCTGTCTAACTTAATCGCAGGAAGGGCTCCTGGGGTAACAGCCGTTGGAACTTCGGGATTGGCAGGAGCTTCGTCATCGATTCGTATTCGCGGAAGTTTTGCAGAGCCTTTGTATGTTATTAATGGTATCATAAGTGGAAAGGCAGATTTTGATGCGCTGGATGCCAATGAGGTGGAAACGATCAATTTTCTTAAAGATGCCGCAACTGCATCTATTTATGGCTCAAAGGCCGGTAATGGTGTTGTACTTGTTACAACAAAAAGAGGTGTGAGTCAAAAGCCAGTATTTGAGTATAAAACATCTTTCTCATCCTCATCGCCTACAAAACCTATTCAGGATTATAGTGCCGCAGAAGAAATAGAATTTTTGAATCAGGTTGCTGTTACAAAAGATCAAGAAAAACCTTATGGACCTGATATCGTAGATTATTTCAAGGATAAAAGTTATAATATTAACGACTATATCTGGCAGTCTCCAACAGTACAACAACATAATTTATCTGCAAGAGGTGGAAGTGAATCGATCCTTTACTATTTCTCGATGGGCTATCATACGGAAAAGGGATCCTATAAAAATTTAGGGTATGATCGTTATAATTTCCGATCTGATGTAAGCGCAAAGATTACAGATCGATTTAAAGTGAGTGTAAATTTGAGTGGAAATCAACGAAATTATGATCGATGGTATTGGCCATATGACGGTGAAGATGACTTTAACGTGGGAGATTTTTACCGAGCGACGTTTAACTGGACTCGTCTATACCCTTTTTATGTGGATGAAAATGGCAATCCAACTTCGGATACAAAGGCGTTTCCTGTGGTTCCAGGAGCTTGGCATCCAATTGAGTTAATGGAAAATAGTGGCAGTTATCGACATAAAAAAAATCGAAATTTGGATGGAATTGTCCGGCTTGATTTAGATCTTTCAGATTTTTTGAAAGGTTTGAGTACCAGCTTGCAAGGACATTATATGGCTTCAGATCGTAACTCAAAAGCTTTTGTGCTTCACAATAAAGCATATATCTTTCAGTCGGCAAGTACAACAAATAAATTTATCCCAGGTCCCATTGATCCGACAAAAGTAAATATTCACAATTTGAGTTCGACTTACCCGAATATCAATGAACAGGTCAATTTAGATAATTCGTATCAGCTCAACTGGAATTTAAAATATGAAAATACCTTTGGTAATCATTTTGTTTCAGCCTTAGGAGGCTATGAACAGGCGGGTGGCAATGGTAAATACTTGACAGGTCGTGCAGATGAATTGTTAACGACGAACATAGATCAAATTTATAATACCTCCTCCGATATTTTGAAACGATGGTTTGACGGTAATGAGTCTGAAAGTGCACGGGCTTCATGGATCGGACGCTTTAACTATACTTATTCTGACAAGTATATCGCTGAAGTTTCATTCCGTTATGATGGTAATTATAAATTCGCACCAGGTAAGCAGTGGGGATTTTTCCCTTCAGCATCAGCCGCTTGGCGGGTTTCGCAAGAGCAATTTATGAAGGATTTGCCTTGGTTAAGTGATTTGAAACTGCGGGCTTCTTATGGTTCATCTGGTAATGATGATTCAGGAAGCCAATCTGTAGCGCCTTTTCTTTGGACTCAGGCTTATACTAAAAGTTCTGGATTTGTATTTGGTTCATCCTTACGTGACGGTTTAACAGCAGGACCAATGCCCAATCCATCTATAACTTGGTCTACTTCTCGTATGTTTGATTTCGGCATTGATTATGGCTTTTTTGGTCAAAAATTAACAGGTGAAATAGACTTTTTCAAAAGAACGCAAAGCGATATTTTAGGAGCAAGACTTGCTTCTACTCCTTCTACTTTGGGGGCTAGTTTACCAGATGTAAATTATGCTGAACGCTCATGGAAAGGTCTTGATTTTTCCGTTAACTGGAAAAATAAATCGGGTAATGATTTTCAGTATTCTTTTTATGCTAATATGGGTTATGCTGTAGATCAATGGGACATAATTGATGAGGCAGCAGCGCTTAGAGATGGAACATATCAAGACAATTGGAGAAGTGCAATTGGTCAACCAGCAAATCGGGTTTATGGTTTAGTTTCAAAAGGAATTATCCGGACACAAGAACAGTTGGATCAATTACCAGATGATTTTATACAGTATGGGCGTGCTCCTAAATTAGGATACCTCTTGTTTGAAGATATTAGAGGGGCTAATTTCTCAGAAGGTCCTGATGGTAAAATCGACGATAATGATATGACCTATTTGTCGGATAATGGGTCTCCTCGTATTAACTATGGAATTGGCTTTAACTTTGAATGGAAGAGATTTAGCTTAAATGCACATTTTCAGGGAGTGGGTGCCTATGATCGAATGGTGAGTACTAGAAATGGTGGTGGTGTATTCCAAAATGACCGTCCTTATTTTGAGTTATGGGCAAACAATTATTGGACTCCTGAAAATCCAAATGCCGAATATCCAAGAGTTTCTGGAGAGTTTCAAGTGGCCGATGTAGGAGGAGGACCATCTACATTTTGGATTAGAAATGGGGCATATATCCGGTTGAAAAATTTAGATCTTGCTTATGCATTACCAGATAATTGGTTTAAATCTATTGGTCTAAGTCGTGTTCAGTTTTATTTTAATGCAACAAATCTCTTCTACCTTACTGGACTAAAAGAGCATGATCCGGAACAAGAAACCTTGGATTCTTACCCACTGATGAAAACTTTTACTGGCGGATTGAATATTACTTTTTAAAGGAAATTAACGATGATAACTGTACGAAATAATAGAAGAAAATTTACAATTTTCTTCTCTATAATGACTATGATGGCTATCTTTTCAAGTTGTAGCAAAGTATTGAATGATGTAGATGACTTAAGTCGCTATCCTACTGAAGGAACTTTTGAAGATCCACTCACGGCAACAGCATATTTAAATAATTTATATGCCAGAAGCTTATCGGGTTGGCCTGTGAATAATGGGACTTACAGTGATGAGTCAAAAGGGATTATTGGAGATGGCGCAATTACGACTGATAATGGAACTATGAAATACTGGCCCTATGCTGCGGTAAGAAGTATCAATATCTTTTTGAAAGAGATGTCGAAAAGTACGATACCAGCTGCGCAGAAAGACCCTATGATTGGACAAGCCAAGTTTTTACGCGCATTCTTGTATTTCAAAATGGTTTATTACCATGGTGGTGTTCCTATCATTGAAATACCTCAGGAGTTGACTGATGACCTAAAAGTGAAAAGAAATTCCACTGCAGAGTGTTTTAATTTTATTATTAAGGATTTGGATGAAGCAGCGAAGGTGTTACCTGCGAAGTACGCAGATAACGATAGAGGACGAATTGATCAGGCAATTGTGAAATCATTTAAAGGGAGAGTTTTGCTGTATAAAGCTTCACCTCAATTTAATCCAACCAATCCTTATGGAAATGCTTATTGGCAGGATGCTTATACTGTCAATAAGGATGCGAAAGATTTTTTGGATCAGAATGGTTATGGCTTATTGGAAGATTTTAAAAAACTTTTTGAAACTAAAGGACATAAGGAAAATGTGTTTTCAGTAATTTATGTCAATCCAGCGAAAACGAATGGACGAGGAGAGGATGGTATCCGTCCACTTTCTGAATCAAAAAATGCGACAGGAAATGATGAGCCGATTTGGGCAATGGCAGAGGCTTTTCCAATGAAAGACGGAAAGAAACCTGGTGATCCAAGTTCTGCCTATAGCTATAATTTGCAGAATTATTGGAAAAATCGTGACCCTCGATTCGATGCAACGATGGTCTGGAACGGAGAACTTTATGAATTGAGTGGAATAAAAGGGCGCCGGCAGTATACGATGGCTGGTATCGCAAAGTCTATGGATGCTTTTGGTTTCGTGATTCAAGGAGAGAATTTTAGTCGTACAGGTTTTTATACGAGAAAGGGCATCATGGAGGAGCTTCCATCTGCACAAGTGACTTTGAATGATGTCGACTGGCCAGAAATTAGGTATGCAGAGGTCTTGTTTAATTATGCTGAGGCGGCTAATGAAATAGGAAAACCAGCTGAAGCGTTAGCAGTTTTAAAAGCTATCCGTCATCGTGCGGGTATTGAGCCGGGCATAGATGGAATGTATGGCTTCAAAGTGGGGATGAGCCGTGAAGAAATACGTACCGCATTACTGGATGAGAAGTATGTCGAATTCATGTTTGAAGGAAAGCGATTCTGGGATTTGAGACGCCATCGTTTATTGCATAAATTGGATGGTATGCATAAGTATGGTCTCATGGCAACAGCCGTGAACGGACGCACCGTGGAAGAAATAACGGCTGATGATATTCTGAAAGCTAATCGCTTTGAATTGTTGCCGGAGCATTTTACGTATAAGGTAGTCGAATTGATTACAAATGGACCTAAGGCAATGGTTATGCCTGAAAGTTACTATTTTTTTCCTATCCAACTTTCGAATATTAATCAAAATCCAAACTTGGAGCAGAATAAAAATTGGGGAGGGAACTTTGACCCGACTTTACATTAATCGTTTTTTAGTAATAGTTTAACTTATTAAAGCCACTTGAATTCCGTTAGTCTTGAAGAGATTCGAGCTAACGGTTTTTTTTGATATTTGGTGAAATCTGCAAAGAAAATATTACAAAAAGTCAAGTTTCGGGTAGTTTTAAAATGCTAAATATTCCAATTTTAAACGGAATAAAAACAACAGATAAGAATCATAGTGTTATTTTTAAATTTATGGACGAAGATCGATGAAAAAAAATCACCTGTTAAAAACATTATGATCGGTACAACTAAAATTATTTTGAACCTTTAAGCTATAATTTATATAAATTGAATGTATTAAAAACAGAAATTAGTTTTTGGTCTTAGGGAAGAAAACATATGTTTTGGATAAAATACCGCTGGTTTGGGTGAATATTTAATTGGACTTTTATAAGTGAGATATATTAAATGTTTTAAAATTAAATATGTAGGTGAAGTCCAGACAATATAAAAAGGGATGCAGAATTTGAAGTAAACAGTGAAATGCTTTAGTTATTTTTTGAAAAGTAAAATTTAGGAATGTACAATCTGGGAATAGATAAAATAATATTGGGAACTGCTGGTTTAGGTGGTGTATGGGGAAATGTAAAGGCAGAGGAATCGATCACTACAATTGAGTATGCCATGTCGCATGGTATAAGTGCAATAGATACTGCTCCGGCATATGGAGATGCTGAAGAATTTGTAGGCAAAGCACTTGTACAATGGGAAGGTGAATTACCTAAGATTAGCACTAAAGTGGGACGGCTAAAAAGTTATAAGGCCGATCAGGCAACATATGATTACACTGCTGATGGGATGAAAAGAAGCGTGGAAAATAGTTTAAAAACGTTAGGTATTTCGACTATTGATGTACTTTTTTTACATGATCCAGCAGCAATTCCTACTGAAGAAATCGAAAATGTTGTTTTACAAATGCAATATTTTAAGCAGCATGGTTTTGCAAAGAAAATTGGTATTGGGGGTAATTTACCTGTTGCATTTGCGTCATATCTTGAAGATGATGCATTTGATGTTATTATGGAATATAACAGGCTTAATGCTTGTAGCATTGATGCACTTCATACATCCATCAAGAGTTGTGAAAATACCCGTAAAGACTATTATGCTGCTAGCCCGCTAAACATGGGATTATTAGGCTGTAATTTTCAAGAATTTTTAAACTTTCCGCCAAGTTGGCTCGATATGAAGAGTATAGAACAAGCCCAGAAGATCGATGCAATAGCGCAACGATATCATATTCCCTTAGATGTATTGGCATTACGCTTTATATGTACAATCCCTGCTTCATTTAAAATGGTGCTGGGGGCCGCAGATCATGAGCAGCTTATGAGTTCGCTCCATGCGATTGAAGCCGGTATTTTGCCTGCAGCTATTTATAATGAAATCCTTCAAACCTTTAAAAAATAATAAATGAATGAAATTGATGATGAAATTTTTAATGTTCAAAAAATTAGCATTAGAGTTTTAGAACCAGTGGCTAACGTCACGCCCTTTCAGGATGCAACAATGGGTCCCTTCCCGTCTTTTGGCTTGTCCATTATCAGAATAGAAGATGAGGATGGCTATATTGGAGAGGCTCCGGTATATAATAGCTACACGAATATTTTAGAGACTTGCTTATTTCCAATTTTGTTTCACTGTAAAGGTGTTCCATACAAAGAGTTTTTTCCAAAATTATATTGGTCTATTCGAAATGAAGGATTTAAAGGTGCGGCTTCAGCCTTATTGGGGCAGGTCGATATGGCCTTGTACGATCTAGCTTCTAGACGTAAAAATATTCCCCTGTACCGCTATATTGGTGGCACTCGAAATACGGTCAAAATATATGGTAGTGGTGGCGGAACGAATTATACGCTGCAACAGTTAGAGGATGAGGTGCGTGTGTTTATGGAAGCTGGAGTGGATTGCTACAAGATGAAAATCGGAAAAGATTTTGGAACAAATATCAGTGAAGATATTGAGCGCGTAAAACATGTTCAACGTTTGGTGAACAATAGGATGAAGGTGGCAGTGGATGCCAATCAGATCTGGTCGTGTAAGGATGTGTTTAAATTTATTGACGCTATCGGCGAGCAATCTCTGTGTTGGATAGAAGAACCGATCCATTCTGCCGCATACGATCAGATCGAAGAGCTTTGTAAGCAAACCTCATTGACTGTCGCTTATGGAGAATCGGAAAGGACTTCAAAAATTTTTCCTATGCTGGCTAATTGTGGAGTTGGCCACCTGCAACCGGTGCCGACACAATTTGGGGGTATGAAAGAATGGATGGAGGTACGAGATTTATGTAAATCACGCAATTTACAGCTTTCTTCTGGCGGTTATTCTTTATATTCGACCTTCCTAATGACCACTGCCGATGATAATGGAATGATCGAATACCTCTATTCGCTGATGTATGGATTAGAAAAGTATTTTTTGATAAGCCCTACTTTAAGCAATGGACAGTTTCATTTGCCTGAATGTGAGGGGTTACCAGTACGTATAGATTGGGATTATTGTTATAAAGAAAATAAAGTAATACGGGAACAGGTATGGGAAAAGCATCAAGTCTCGAATTACAACCCATTAGTAACGATGTAATAAAATAAAAACAACCATATTGTGAGCTTATCATTCAATTATATTGATTATTTAGTTTTAGGATTATACGCGTTAATCTTATTATATGTTGGATTTCGTTTTAATAAAAAGGAAAAGAATCAGCAGGATATATTTTTGGGTGGACGCACACTGAAATGGTGGCAGATCGGTTTTTCTATTTTTGGAGCTAATGCTGGTCCCATGATGTTGATCGGTTTTGCCAGTATAGGTTTTACACATGGTATTGTTGCCAGTAATTTTGAATTATTGGCCTGGGTATTTCTGATGCTGCTCGCGATGGTTTTTCTTCCTTATTATTTGAAAACGAAGATCACTACAATCCCTCAATTTTTACTGATACGTTTCGGTAAGCGATCCTATAATTTTTTAATTGTATATAGTTTGATTTCTATTCTGGTGGTGTGGTTAGGAAGTGCGCTTTATGCAGGAGGTTTGCTCATATCTGGAATATTCGGTATTTCGTTATTTACTGCGATCGCTGTGATCGCGGTGATTGCAACAAGCTTTACGGCAATTGGAGGGTTGAAAGCAGTGGTTCGGACAGGTGTATTTCAATCTGTTATCATTATCATCTCTTCTGTTATACTTACCTTTTTAGGGTTTCAAAAAATTGGCAGTGTTGATGCATTGGTCAGTCAAACGCCAGAATCTTATTGGAAACTTTTTCTGCCGGCATCCAATGCCGCGTATTCTTGGGTAGGAATTTTATTAGGTTATCCTGTCGTCGCAATTTACTATTGGTGTGCCGATCAGACCATTGTTCAGAAAGTCCTGGCTGCTAGAGATCTGAAAGAAGGACAATATGGTGCTATCTTTATTGGAACCCTAAAAGTGATTATGCCGATTATATTTATCCTTCCGGGTATCATGTGTTATGTTTTATTTCGAGATACAGCTCCTGATAATGCTTATATCACAATGATCAAAGAACTGATGCCTCATGGTCTTCTTGGTTTAAGTATTGCCGCATTGATTGCTTCGTTGGTCGATACTGTATCATCAAGTCTTAATTCATTCTGTACTGTTTTTACGTTGGATGTTGTTCAGCAATTTAAGGTGCTTAATAGGGAACAGCAGGTCAGGATGGGCAAATGGGTTACGGTGGTCGCCGCAATTGTTGGGGTAGGTATTGCACTTTTATTTTCGTATTCAGGTAAGGGATTTTTTGATCTAACACAAGGATTAGTGTCCATTCTTTCGCCACCGCTAGCAGTGGTCTTTCTATGGGGCATCTTTTGGAAGCGTATTAATGGTAAAGCGGCTGAAATCGTACTCTATGGTGGAGGATTCATTTGCTTGGTGTTAGGTGCTTGTCATGTACTTAATTATCCTTATGAAGGATATTGGCCTCATTTTTTAATGCTTTCTTTTTATATTTTTGTAGCATTGAGTGTCGTTATTGTTGCTGTAACTTTATTAACAAAGTCTGAAGTTAAGACGGAGGTCCCTACATTATTGGACGTTAAAGATAAAATGGGCAGTTCTAGTTCTATTTGGTGGACATGGGCTGCTCTTGCAACGGTCATGATGGCGATATATATTTATTTTAATTGATATAGTTATGAAAAATTTTAGGATAAGTTTTGTTTTATTATGTAGTTCTATCTTATTTGTCATGTGCAAGCAACCTGAAAATAATCAGGGTTCTACAACATTTGAAGAGAAAGTATTTGTTGTGAATACGGTTGATAATGATGAAAAGCTTCAGGAATATTTAACATATCATAAGCAGGTATGGCCTGAAGTTGAAGCTGGATTTAAAAAAGCAGGCTATAAACGGATCACACTTTATCATTTTAAAGATCTCATTGTAATGGCGATATCTGTACCTGTGGGTGCTGATCTAGATGAAATGGGAAAAGTAGCTGAAGCCCATAATCCCAAATGTGCTTCATGGAATAAGTTAATGAATACCTATCAAAAGGGTGTCAATGGAACAGAAGAAGGGGAAAAGTGGGTGGAGGCTTTGCCCTTCTATGAATTTAATAATTAAAGTGTTTCAATCTCGGCTGTAATTTTGTATTTCTTGGCAAAATCTCGAGGTGAACTACCCTTGACATCTTTAAAATGCTTGTTGAAGTTGGAAATATTATTATAACCACTTTTATAGCAGGTTTCCGTGATGTTGTAATTCCCTTCCATTAATAATTTGGCGGCATGCCCGATACGTATTTCCTTGATAAAATCAACTAATGTCCGGTTAGTCTGCATTTTGAAAAATCGACAAAAAGCGGAGGCAGACATAGGCACTATTTGTGCAACATCCTGAAGAGAGATATCGTCTTTAAAATTCTTAAAAATATAATCAAAAACACGATTGATCCGATTCGCTTCTGTGGAGTTCTCGACAATATGAAACGAGGGTGAGGATAAGGTTTTACACGTAGTGGATATCGCTAATTTATCCAAAAGTTGTAACAACAAAACTGAACGGGTAAGTCCTTTTGCTGTTAGCATTTGGTATAATATTTCTTTTGCTTCAGCCACAATAGGACCCGTGAATAATATTCCTTTTGAAGCATTTTCGAAAAGTTGATTTAAGTTTACTGCTTCAGGTTTTGTCAGTAGATCTTTTCCAAGAAAATCAGGATAGAAATGTACAATGACAGCATCTGCAGGGCGTTTATTGTTTATGGTATTGTAATATTGCCAACAATGTGGTAAGTAACTTCCTAATAGTACGAGTTCGTCACCCTTGAAATCTTCAATATGGTCACCTATAAAGCGTTTTCCTGTACAGTTTTCCAATAAGGCAATCTCGAAATTTACATGCGATTTTAAGGAGGTATATTTCTTGATTTCTAATTCTTCTGCACGAATCGTAAATGACTGATCAGGTGGAAAGGTGAAGTTTTCGTAGATGTGCTGCATAATCTTAGTAAATGTCTTTGAAAGAAAAAGTAAAATACTATAATCGGTTCTATTAGTGTATCTAAAGATATATAAAAATAATTAAAAATGAATTCTGCTGAATCTTTTTTTTGAATAACCACTGCAAAATAACATTATAATAGATCAAATTATTGGTAGTTATCATCGGAGATTATGGTGAAGTTTACAGTCGAATCTTTAACATAAAGTTCGAGTAGTTAAGCTATCATGCTATACCTCTTGTTAAATCCATATTAAAAATTCCCTAAGTGATTTTAGGGGTTAATTAACAGTTGATTATGAAAAGAATACAGATACTTTTATTTTTTATTATCCTTCATCATGCCTTACAGGCAAAGGTGAAGCCTTTAGGGCATTTTAATTTTGGGAAAGTAGGAAATGTAACCTATGCAATTGGGCCTGAAAAGGTGAAATCAACGCAAGGGAATTTTACGTTGACACGAATAGATAGGCCCTTGTTTTATGCTGATGCACCTGCTGAAAAAGCACAGCAGGGTGAAGGAGCCATTTTATTTAATGGTAAAACTGATGGTTATAGTATGTCATCTGGAATAGGAGTAGCTACAGAAAATTTTGTTTTTGAAGTCTGGGTAAAAGCAAAGGAAATAGATTCACAATCTGGTGAAATGAATATTGTCGCTTTGAACGGTACGACAAAAGAAGGTTATGGTTTTGCACAACGTGGGAAAAGCTGGGTGTTTATTTCAGCAGATAAAGGCACGACAAGTATTGGGAATGCAGTCAAAGGTCAATGGATTCATCTAGCGGCCACATTACGGAATGGAGTTGGTGAACTTTGGATGAATGGAAAAAAAACAGGAAGCTTTAATGCGACTAAAACAATAGCTCCTCATTTTTCAATTGCAATTTCTAATGAAGGAAAACAAGCTTTTATGGGAGAAGTCTATGAAGTAAGATGGAGTACTTTTGAGAAACAGGGGTTCGATGAAGAATCTGATTTTTTAATCAATTATAAAAAGAAAAAAGAACGGGATAGAAGCAGAGATCTCTCTAGATTGGCATTAATGAAAAATATTCAAAAGCCTGGTCTAGGTAAGAGTGTGGTTAGTGAATTTGAAAATAAGAGCTACGGAATAGACTGGTTGATTGCTCCAGTAAAGCATGCTACAAATTTATATATAAAAGAAAATAAAGATAATAAAACTGCTCAATTTCAATTGAATAATGGTTTAGTGTCGCGTACGTTTTATGTAGCTGATAACTTAGCATGTATAGGTTACAAGAATTTATCCAATCAGGCAGAATATGTCCGAGCAGTAAAACCGGAAGCGAGAGTTATGCTCGATAGTATCTGGTATGAGGTGGGTGGGCTCAAGGGGCAACCTGAAAAGTCTTATCTGATGGAAAGTTGGTTGTCTGAAATGGAAACGGATGATCAAGCTTTTGAATTAGTCTCCATTGAAACAGCAGCTCCGTTGGAACGATACCCATGGCAACAAAAATACAATGCTGTAGCTACTGATTGGCCGGTAAAAGGACTTCGTTTGATATTGACTTTCAAACCTACCGAGCGAATGGACATGGTTAAAAATATCGAAGTAAAAGTAAACTATGAGATTTATCAGGGACTTCCTGTTATCACCAAATGGGTTGAAGTTTTGAATAATAGTGATAATTTGATTCGGTTGAATCAAATTGAAACAGAAGTTCTGGCCGTAAACCAAGATCAAATTAATCGTATTCATGTCGAAAGTGACTTTTCTTTCGCATTGGTCAATGCGAACTTAAAAGGTAGTGCGCTGATGCACTATCAAGGGGATAAAATTGAAGCTTATCAAGCTGGAGAATCCACAACGAAATGGGTCGTGGATCAAGAGTATAATACCTGGGCTACACACAATCAAGCAGAGGATGGCTTTTTAGATTTTCCACATCGTAATCTTTTAGTCAGCTATTTACCGATGGGACCCGATGTGGATATTTCGAATAAAGAATCATTCAAATCCTACCTGACATTTGAATTGCTACAAGACGCAGACGACCGAGAAAGGAAAAGTCTGGCACATCGTCGTATGTATAAAAAATTGGCGCCTCAAACAACGGAATCCTTACTTACTGGCGGCATCACATCTCATGATGAAAAAACGCTTAAAAACTTTATCGATCAGATGGAGGAGTTGGGTATGGAAAGATTGGATATTCAGGCATGGCCAGGGATCAGTCATGATAATCTGGATGATAAATATGTAGCCTTATGGAAAAATATTGCCTCATACGCGAAAAATAAGGGAATTGTAATGGGCGGTTATGAATTACAGGTAGCCTCCAGAGGTCGTGGTGCGGAAGTAGATTGTGTTCATCCCGTTACGGGAAAACCGGGAAGTCTTTTTGGACAAAGTGTTTGTATTGCCAGTACTTGGAAAGATACCTACTATAAGAAGATGTGGGAGTTTTTTGATAAAACAGGCTTAATGACCTACAACATGGATGGTCCTTATCATGGCGATCCTTGTGCTTCTACAGTGCATCCACATCATCATGGCCTTTACGATTCTCAATGGGAACAGTGGAAAAGTCAGGTGCAGGTAATACATGAATTGCAACGTCGAAATATGTATGTACCGATACCGGATTGGTATTTTTTAAATGGTCAATCAGCAACAGGTATGGGGTATCGGGAAGCGAGTGCGAATCTGACTCCTGATCAACAAATGCTCTTAGGAAGACAGTATATTTATGACGGTACATGGCATAAACTACCAACTATGGGCTGGATCAGTTTACAATTGGTCGGATTCTATTCCAACGATCCAAAAATTGGACTCGAACCGCTAGCTCAAAATCTGGATCGCTATGAACGTCAATTGATGCAATTTCTAGCAAGCGGCAGTCAATTAACAATTAGGGGCAATAGACTGTATGATACTCCCGAAACTAAAGCAATGGTATCACAGAAGATTAAGTGGTTCAAAAAGCACCGCGAAATATTAACTTCAGAAATTATTCATGTAAGCCGCCCAAATGGTCGTGACCTCGACTGCATGCTACATGTAAATCCGTTTATTAATGAAAAGGGTATGGTGATTTTCTTTAACCCAACGGATAAAACGATCAAGAAGGAGGTAAGACTTCCGCTGTATTATACTGGTATTAAAGGAGAGGCCATGTTTACCAATGAAGAAGGTATCACGACGGCAAAAGCTTTGGATGATAAAGCAGATATTGAGATGACCGTAGAGGTTAAACCGGGTGGTACAGCTTGGTATGTTATTGAAGATGCACAAAAGAAATAACTAATGAAAATAAGTGAAGTAGTAGCAATGGAAAGGCCATGTTTACCAATGAAGAAGGTATCACGACGACAAAAGCTTTGGATGATAAAGCAGATATTGAGATGACCGTAGAGGTTAAACCGGGTGGTACAGCTTGGTATGTTATTGAAGATGCACAAAAGAAATAACCAATGAAAATAAGTGAAGTAGTAGCAATAGCCTGCGGATGTTTAATCTCCATATCTGTTTCTGGGAAAGATTGGTTGCCTGAGAAAAGAGATAGTCAAGTAAAATTACGTTTGCTGGACTGCCAGTATGATAAAGCAAAATTAGTAAAGAGCCAAGTGATCGGATCAAATTCGGATAACTGGGAGGTTAAGCAGACAGTAGAAACCATAAAAGATGGTGAGGAATCGATCTATCGGTTTACTTTTAAAGCTAAAAGAACAATGGACAATGTTGGTGTTGCGGTAGCTTTTGATGAATACGATTGGAACAGTGACAATTTTGTGATGATACCAGCAGTGGTTTATAACGGAAATAGACAACGCATTGTTAATCGGGAATATGCAACAGGATTGGATAAGTCGGATTATTTTAGAAAAGATCTGGCATTGACATCTAATCCGATTCCACAGCTTTCTCCTGAATTTGGGGCTAAATCCCGCATCGAAGTTAATGTGAGCAACACAGCAACGCCTATGATCGCTTATTTGAACAGAAATATAGGAAAGGGGACTTTCTTATTTACAGATCAAGGTATAAATTGGAAAGGGGAAGTGAAAGATCATGCCTTGATTATTGAAGAGAGTTTAGATCGTCGTGTGGCTAGCTTCATTATCAGTGCACCTGGAGTAAGGGAAAAGAAACCTGAATTTATTGGTTTTAGTGAAAGTCCGGATCGAGGGGTGTCTGTCACCGCTGGTGAGGAAATTACGATTCGAGTGACAAAGATTAATTTTCAAAGCCAAGATGTTGCGACATTATATAATCGTTTTATGCGTGAAAGAAAGGCACATGTGACAGCGGAAAAACCAAGAAATCTGATGCCGATGAGTGAGGTACTCCTCAAGATGGCGAAAAATATCGATGAGCGTTATTACGTTGGTGATGGTGTTGCTTTTTATTGTCCAGAAAATGCAAATTGGATGTCCTATGGATGGGTCGGTGGTTTGATGAATACCTATCCCATGTTAGCACAAGGTGATAAAGAACATTTGGAAAAAGTGAAGAATACATTTGATTTTGCTCTTCCCCAAGGTAAAGGTAAAAGCGGATATTACTATGATGTCCTTGGTGCCGACGGAAAAGTCATAAACCGCGATGCAGCGAAGTGGATTCCTGGAATCGGATTGACCCGAAAAAATTCAGATATCTTGTACTGGATGATCAAACAGTTTATGTTGCTGGAGAAACAGGGGAGATCCAATGCGATTTCAGATGAATGGAAAATGAATATTCGACAGCTTGCTGATGCTTTTGTAAAAACCTGGAAAGAAGAGGGAACATGGGGTAATTATTTTGCTATTGAATCGGGAAAGGTAGCTGCATATAACACAACGGGGGGTGCTATGGCAGTAGGTGGCCTAGCACTTGCTTCGTTGTATTTTAATGTTCCAGAATATTTGGAAGTAGCTCACTTGGCAGCCAAGGACTATTACGATGGTTTTGCTTTGGTGGGTTTTACTTCTGGTGCTTGTGGGGATATTCTTCAAAATGCTGATTCAGAAACAGCTATTGCATTGACGTCATCTTTAATGACGATGTATGAAGTGACTGGTGAAGAGAAATATCTGGATCAGACAAAACAATTGGCAGATTACACAGCATCATGGACGGTTTCATTTCCGTATCGTCTTCCAAAAAATACGGCATTAGCAAAGTTAGGAGCAAATTTAACTGGAGCTATTTGGGCCAGTACACAGAATAAGCATGGTGCTCCGGGATTTTGTACCCAATCTGGTGATGTGCTTTTTAAACTGTACCGTAAAACACAAGATACGCTATATGCAGATTTTATACGAGATGTTATTCATGCCCATGCAGAGGGAATACAGCCCAATGGAAAGATTACAGAACGGTTGACTTACTGTGACGCGGATAGTCGTGGTTCACGTGGGGATGGAGGTCAAACAGGTTGGAATGAGACAAATGGAGCCTTAATGGCTTTGGAAATACCTGGAATATATATACGTAAAGATCTAGGAACGGTTTATACATTTGATCATGTTGTTGTTAAGGAGATCAAGAAAACGAAAGTTGGTATGACATTGACAATTTTTAATCCAACGGCATTCGATGCAACAGTAACGCTATTAACAGAAGATAAGCAACAGGCTTCGACACCTTTGGGTGAAAATGCTTTTTTGGATTGGAAGAATAGGGTAACCATTAAAGCTGGCAAGTATGCGACAGTAAAAATTTAGTAAATTCAACTTATAAAATAATTGATGATGTACGTAAATAAGAATTTTTTGAAATGTTGCAGTTTGTTTCTGCTTCTGGTGGGAATCGGAAATACTTTGCAGGCACAAACTGTTTTGCAGACTGCATATTTTAAGATTGCGATAGATGGAAAGGGGTATATAACCAGTATGCAGAACATAACAAAACGGCCTTTCAGAGAGTTTAGTCCTGCGGACAAACCTTCACCTTTGATGACTCTTTATAATGCAAAAAAAAGAGTTTATTCTTATCCCGAAAAAGCGGTCTATTCGAAAAGTGAAAAAATTATTACAGTAGCCTATTCGAATGGATCTTCTGCTAGGATTCGTATTGAACCGCATGCAAAATATTTTAAAATGAAGTTGCTGTCTTTGACAAATTCACAAGATATTGAAGCGATTCAATGGGGTTCATACCATACAAATATCACGAACCTGATGGGAGAGATTATTGGTGTGAGCCGAGATACAAGTGTCTCGATAAATTACGCCATTGGTATGCTTGCACTTAATGATAATACCATTGGCGGTACTGCTGACATTCAAGGTGATGCTGCTCCATTTCAATACATCATTCATTCACCAGATGAGAAACGGTTTCCGTTGCCTACCCATTTGCATGAAGGACAGGTTTTTACCCTTGGGGGGGATGGTGTTAATGATGTTGCATTTTATGGACATAAAGAACCTTACTACCGAATTTTATATGGAAATGCTGCTGAGGTGGATAAAAATGGTCGGATTTCGATTACTTATCAATCTAGAGATAGAAGAAGTCCACGTGAAGTTTATTTTTCATTGATCCCGAATATGGCGATCAATACCCCTAATCACCTACAGGTACAACCTTTACCTGGTGTAGATTATATCGGATCTTCCATTGCTTTTTGGGGAAGTCCAGATAGCACAGCATTAATGGATGTTGTTCAGAATATTGTCAAAGCCGAAGGTTTGCCTTATCCAACTGTAAACGGTAAATGGATAAAAGATCCTGCGGCCTATGTACCAGATGTGCTGACTGAAGGAGGACAATATGATCATATGATTGACTACACGCATAAATTGGGTTTTAAAGCAATTAGTTTATATGATCAGGGCTTCGTTAGGCCGGATCGTGGAAATTTGGGCTACTTAGATGGACGAAATTTTGAAAAGAAACCTTTGAAATTGGGGAGTGGAAATCTATCTCATAAAGAATTTTCTGATTTGGCGAAGAAGTATAATATCGTGATCGGAAGAACTCCTATTACTAATTCTTTAGCCCCTGGAACGAAAGATGCTAGCCCCATTCCTAGCGATAGCATATGGTACCAACAGAAACGTTTATTAGCGAAGAATATTGATGCAGTCGATACGCTGCTATATGTAAACGATCCGACGCATTTGCAGGAAATTGGAAGTTGGGAAGGCCATTCAAAGAGCTTGAACATTATTAAAATTGGTAAAGAGCTTATTCATTATCTAGGTGTGTCGGATAAGGCTCCATATCGATTGTTGAATGTTAAGAGAGGATATTGGGATACAAAAGCGACTTCACATCAGGCGCTTGATACACTTTATAAACTGCAGGTAACGATTAACTATGGGTATGACGGACTGATTCCGAATATGCAATTGCAGGATAAGATTGCCGAGTATTATGCTGATTTAGCCAATATTAATGGATTGGGGTATTATGATTTTGATGGTCAAGAGTTTTTATTTAACAACGGGCATGGGTATTATTCTACCAAAAGGTTTTTCCGAAAAATGTTTGAGAAAGCTAAGGTGCACGGTATAGCTGATATCCGTTTTACTGGTGCTACCCTTTCGGAAGGCTCTTGGCACTATCAAAGTATCTGGAATGTAGGTGGGGGTAAGAATCTGTATGATGCTGAGACACGAGAATGGGGCAGTGCCACAAGTCAGGGTAAAGATCTACGAGATGTTTCTTATGCTAATTATTTTCCTGTGGGAATGGGAGGAAACTTTCCGATTACAGAAAAATCAAAAGTAGAAGAGTATGAACATATTCAGGCAATGGCTGTTGGTACTGGTGCCACATATAGCCTCAAATTAAATCAGAAAAATGTAGAAAGTTGCCCAGAGAAAGATCAGATTTTTAAAGTGATCCGTACTTGGGAAAATGCGCGTGCTGCAAATGCTTTTCCAAGATGGGTAAAACAACATCTTGTCGATCCGACCCAGAGTTTTAGATTGGAAGAGTTGGATACAAATAACTGGAATCTATATCGTGTCAACCACAAAACTTCAGGGAGACAATTAATAGCAAAGTTGACTAGGGCTACGGGATATTAAGATATCTAAATTTTAAAACAAAAAAATTGAAATATAAATACTTGATCGTACTGTTGCTATTCGGATTGAATGGCACAGCACAAACAGGAATACAAGTAAAAGAGTATCACGTTGCGCAATCGGGTAATGATGCGAACAATGGAAATAATACAAAGCCTTTTAAGACGATAATGGCCGCAGCTCAAAAGGCGATGCCTGGCGATATCATTACGATACATGAAGGGATTTATAGGGAGCAGATAACTCCACCTCGTGGAGGAAATTCCAATCAGGAGCGGATCGTTTATAGAGCGGCTTCTGGAGAAAAAGTTATTATTAAAGGCTCTGAAATTGTAAAAGGATGGAAACTAATCGGGAATGATACGTGGGAAGTAAAGGTGTCAAATAGGATATTTGGGAAATTTAACCCTTTTCGGGATCAAATTAAAGGCGATTGGTTCTGGCCAACGCCTAAAGAACGTAAATATCATACAGGTGCTGTGTATCTCAATGGACACTGGTTGATGGAAGCTGCTGAAAAACAAGAGGTCTTGAAAGGGGTAGATGACAAAAATCCTTTGTGGTGGGCTGAGGTTGATTCATTGAAGACGACCATTTGGGCGCAGTTTAAAGATATTGATCCAAATCAGGAAACAATTGAAGTTAATGTACGTCAAACGTTATTCTATCCGGATAAGCCATTTGTGAATTATATTACGGTAAGTGGCTTAATTATGGAACATGCGGCGACAAATTGGGCCCCACCAACTGCAGAGCAAATTGGATTAATTGGAACGCACTGGAGTAAAGGTTGGATTATTGAAAATAATGATATCCGCTATTCTAAATGTGTAGGTATTACTTTAGGTAAGTATGGTGATGAATACGATAATAATATGACTGAATCTGCTGAGGGCTATGTAGGGACAATAAAGAGGGCTTTAAATTTTGGTTGGAATAAGAGTACAATAGGTGAACATGTGGTTCGGAATAATACCATTGCGCATTGTGAACAAGCAGGAATTGTAGGAAGCATGGGGTGTTCTTTCAGTAGAATAGAAAATAATGTCATTCATGATATTCATATAAAACGCTTATTTACGGGAGCCGAGATGGCGGGTATCAAATTTCATGGTGCTGTTGATACGAAGATTTCTGGCAATCGAATCTATAGAACTGATAAAGCGATTTGGTTGGATTGGATGGCGCAAGGGGCTCAGGTAGCGGGCAACCTAATGTATGAAAATGATCTCGATGTGTTTTTAGAGGTTACGCATGGCCCCATGTTACTCGCAAATAATATCATGCTTTCGAATAAAAGTTTATTGATGAATGCTCAGGGAGCAGCGTTTGTTCATAATTTATTTGCCGGAGGTATGGATGTGATCAATTACGATAGTCGTTTGACACCTTATCAAAAACCACACGTTACGGATCTAGAAGCATTGGAGGATAATCCAGGTGGTGATGTGCAATTTTTGAATAATCTCTTCGTCCAAGGCGCAGATGTAAGTCAATATAGTAAAGCATTTTTGCCTGTTTTATTGAATGGAAATGTATATACAAAAGGTTCTGTTCTTGTAACTCCTGATTCAAAGAATGAAAAACTCGGCGAAATGAATACAGAAGGTAAAAACAAGATGAAAGGTTATAAGATCAGGAATGCGGTGGAAAAGAATGCTTTAATGGATACCAGTTTTGTTGTTGGAGCAAAATTAAGCAAAGTTGAAAATCAGATATTTCTTGAATTGACTCTTAATGATAAATGGTTAAATCAAAAGCGTAATATGGTTACCTCGCAAAATCTAAATAAGACGGTGATTTCGAATCTACCATTCGAAAATCCGGATGGTACGCATATTCGAATGGATCTTGATTATTTGGGAATGAAACGAAATAGAGCCAACCCTGCTCCGGGACCTTTTGAAATCAAAAAAAATGGAAAATCTCTAATTAAAGTTTGGTAGTATGTGTTTGATAAATTGGATGCTTACAAAAGTTGGCGGGTTTTAATTCTATTTTTTACTCGATGATTATCTAAAATAGAACAATAAATTTCTAGGAATCGGTTATTGCGTTCGTCATAGTAACACCTATATTTTTTATTTCGAACGAATTTAGGTTGATGTAAGAATTTTGTCATGAATACTGATGTTATAAAACAGCTCCTATTGAATACGTTTTGATAAGGAAGATTTTATCTAAAGAATCTATACTGTAACTTTTTTTAAGTAGACAAGTAGTTCGCTTTTTTCATAAAAAAGAAATGTATTTTTAAATCATTATAAATCAACCGTAAAAATTATTTATTTAACAATTATTATGAAGAGGTATCTTTTAGGATTACTATTGGCAGTAGCCACTTTACCTACTATGGCTCAAAAAGGTTATGTGCCAACTAAAGAAAATTTAGAAAACCGTAAAATTTTTCAAGATAATAAATTCGGTGTATTTATTCATTGGGGGATTTATAGCATGCTGGCTGATGGGGAGTGGGCAATGCTGCAAAAGAATATTCCCTTTGATGAATACAGTAAATTGGCTCGAGGTTTTGATCCGTCTAAGTTTGATGCAGAGCAATGGGTTGCTGATTTAAAAGCTGGTGGTGCCAAATACATTTGTATCACCTCTCGTCATCATGATGGTTTTTCTATGTTTGATACCAAATACTCGGATTACAATATTGTAAAAGGGTCACCTTTCAAACGAGATGTCTTAAAAGAATTGGCGGATGCCTGTCACAAACATGGAATGAAATTGCATTTTTATTATTCACTACTGGACTGGGGAAGAACGGACTATAATGTAGATGGTAAACTGGCTTCAAAGTCTTATGGTTCCGATTATAAAACTTATCATCAATTCATGCTGAATCAATTGAAGGAGCTGCTGACAAATTATGGTGATGTCGGAGCGATTTGGTTTGATGGAGCTTGGGATAAAGGCAAGACTTTTGATTGGAAATTTGATGAAATTTATGCGTTGATCCATTCGATACAACCGGGATGTCTTGTGATTAATAATCACCATTGGGCGGCATTAGAGGGAGAAGATGCGCAAGCTTTTGAACGCGATCTTCCTGGGCAAAACGCGGCTGGCTATTCGCATGGAGTAGAAATCTCGCAACTACCCCTAGAGACCTGTGAGACGATGAATACATCATGGGGGTATAAAATCACCGATAATAATTATAAATCGGATAAAACTTTGATCCAATATTTAATAAAAGCTGCAGGTAATAATGCAAACCTTTTGATGAATGTAGGACCTCGACCTGATGGAACTTTGCCTGATGTGGCAGTGTTGCGCCTTGGAGCTATGGGACAGTGGTTAAAACTGTATGGTGAAACTATATTTGGTACCCGAGGCGGAAGTATTGGACAGCACAAATGGGGAGTGACAACACAAAAAGGCAATAAATTATATGTACATATATTGGATCTGCAAGATAAAGCTCTTTTTATTCCTTTGACCGATAAAAAGGTAAAATCAGCCAAAGTATTTATCAATAAAAAAACAGTAGAATTCGTGCAACGAAAAGAAGGCGTATTAGTATTGCTTGATACAGTGCCCGATGATGTAGATTATGTATTAGAACTCGATTTTTAGCAATCTGTAATTGAAGCAGAGTATATATAAATGCCCATTACGGTTTCTAAAAATAGCAAAACGTAACGGGCGCTCTCATATGTCCATAATGGTTTGGGACCAAATCGCGTTTCATTAACATCTCTGAGGATGAATGCATGTTGTACACTTTTTAAATCCGATAGCTGATTCTATGATTTTTTTTAGACTTGAAACAATAGCATATAGACGTACCGTGATTAAAAGAGGCTAAAATAGCATTACAATAAGTTAAAATACTGCTAATAAAGGACGTCCGATTTGTTGAGATTTATATTTTGACAGGAAGGTGAATAAAAGCGATTAATAATATAACCAATACTATTCGAGTAGTGATCAGTAAATTTTGACCGGTTTGTTCGTTTCTTAAACTTTAAATTATGACAACGTTGGAAGAAATGTAGTATGACTGTGGATAGTAAAGAATGGTGGGGGGAAAGAAAATCATATTTCTTTCATTAGCTTTATTTATAAAATTGAATTAAGGTAAGTCAATACCAAATAATTCGATACAGGCAACCTATATGTAAAGGCTTGCAGGTAAGTGTTCTAAATACAAAAATAAGGTTATATTATTCGGTGGGATTTGATGTCAATATTCCACGAAAGATTCACATTGGTTTGTAATTAAATAAATAAGATTGACATGTTATTATTAGGAATAGATCTAGGTACATCTTCGATCAAAGTTTCTGTTATTGATGCAGCTACAAATAATAAAATTATTTCCTGCCAATTTCCTGAAACAGAAGCAGAAATTATATCCCTACAGGGTGGTTGGGCAGAGCAGGATCCTAATCTGTGGTGGGAAAATACGTGTTTGGCAATTAAAAAAGCAAATGCGTCTGGATTATATGACCCGTTGGATATTATGGCTATTGGTATTGCTTATCAGATGCATGGGTTAGTTGTGGTTGACAAGGAGCAACGTGCCTTACGTAACGCTATTATCTGGTGCGACAGTCGTGCTGTAAATATTGGTCAAAATGCATTTTCTGCATTAGAAGGAAAGGGATTTTTGAATAGTCATCTCAATTCACCAGGTAATTTTACAGCTTCAAAATTAGCATGGGTAAAGCAACATGAACCGCAGGTCTATGAAAAAATAGACAAGTTTATGCTACCTGGAGATTATATCAGCATGCGTCTAACTGGTGAAATCAATACAAATGTAAGTTCGATATCAGAAGGAATTCTATGGGATTTTGAACAACAGCAAATTTCAGATACGTTACTAACTTTTTATGGTATTGATCGCGAATTGGTGCCTAAAGTACAGCCCGTATTTTCAGATTATGGATCGCTTCGTTCGGATGTAGCAACTGAGTTGGGATTATCATCGCAAGCGGTTGTTTGTTATAAGTCCGGTGATCAACCCAACAATGCATTATCCTTGAATGTTTTTGAGCCGGGAGAAGTTGCTGCAACTGCAGGTACCTCTGGTGTTATCTATGCCGTTACGGATCAAAGGGTACATGATCCCCAATCTCGAGTAAATACTTTTGCACATGTTAATTATGCACCTGGTATGGAACGTTTGGGAGTGCTTTTGTGTATCAATGGAACGGGAATACAAAATAGCTGGATCAGTCAGGTAACAGGTAACGGAAATGATTATGAAAGTATGAATGCGAAAGCTTCACGTATACCAATTGGATCTGAAGGGGTAAATATTCTGCCTTTTGGAAATGGTGCCGAGCGGATGTTGCATAACAAAACGATCGGGGCACATATCCAAAACTTAGATTTCCTCAGACATGGCACAGTTCATCTTTGGAGGGCATCACAAGAGGGAATAGCATTTTCCTTTCGCTATGGATTGGATCTCTTAAGGGAAAACGGAATCACACCGCAGGTAATTAAAGCCGGTCATGCCAATATGTTTTTGAGTCCTGTTTTTCAAGAAGCATTCGCAGGGGTAACAAACACACCCGTAGAGCTATATGATAATGATGGTAGTGTTGGAGCTGCTTTAGGGGCCGGTTTGGGTATAGGCATATTTGCGGATCGACAAGAAGCTTTTAAGGGGCTTCGAAAATACAAAACAATCGAACCAGAACATACTTCGCAATATGAGGAAGTATACGGTAAATGGAAACAATTATTAGAAGACAAACTATAAATTAAGATAAGATGAAAATTTTGACAGGAAATCATGTGTTCTTTAAGCATGTAGAACAAGTTCAATTTGAAGGTGTAAATTCTGACAATCCTTTGGCTTTCCGTTGGTATGATCCAACACGAGTTGTCGCAGGAAGAACCATGGCAGAGCATTTTAAATTTGCCTGTGCTTATTGGCATTCTTTTAATGGTAATGGGGCAGATCCATTTGGTGGTCAAACGCATTTTTTTCCATGGGATAAGAAAGCAACAATCATGGAGCGTGCAAAAGATAAAATGGATGCTGCTTTTGAATTTATGACGAAAATGCAGTTGCCATATTACTGTTTTCATGATGTTGATTTAGTGGATTATACCGATGATATTCATGAAAATGAACGCCATCTCGATGAGATCGTAGCTTATGCAAAAGAGAAACAGCAACAGAGTGGTGTGAAATTGCTATGGGGAACAGCAAATTTATTCAGTCACCATCGCTACATGAATGGAGCATCTACCAATCCTGATTTTCATGTTTTGTCCCATGCAGGTGCTCAGGTTAAAGCGGCAATTGATGCAACGATTGCATTAGGCGGTGAGAATTATGTATTCTGGGGTGGCCGTGAAGGGTATATGTCCTTGCTTAATACAAATATGAAAAGAGAGAAAGAGCATTTAGCGAAATTTCTACATATGTCAAAAGACTATGCACGTAAAAATGGATTTAAAGGTACGTTTTTCATTGAGCCAAAGCCATGTGAACCAACAAAACACCAATATGACTACGATGCCGCAACAGTGATTGGATTTCTTCGTGAATTTGATTTAATGGATGACTTTAAACTTAATCTTGAAGTAAATCATGCCACATTAGCGGGCCATACATTCCAACATGAACTACAGGTTGCTGCTGATGCTGGTTTATTGGGGTCAATTGATGCAAACCGTGGTGATTATCAAAATGGATGGGATACGGATCAATTTCCAACCGACTTAACCGAATTGACAGAATCACTGATGATTATTCTTGAAGCAGGAGGATTACAAGGTGGAGGTGTCAATTTTGATGCTAAAGTGAGACGTAATTCTACAGATCCTTTGGATTTATTCTATGCACATATCGGTGGTATGGACAATTTTGCACGCGCATTGGTTACTGCAGATAATTTACTTCAAAATTCCCCTTATAGAGAATTGAGAAAAGAGCGTTATAGTAGTTTTGATACAGGTGCTGGAGCAGATTTTGAGCAAGGTAAACTGTCTCTTGAAGATCTTCGTGCTCATGCTATCAATGAGGGAGAACCTAAGTTGATCAGTGGTCAACAGGAGTTTATGGAGAATTTGATCAACCGTTATATATAGCACATTATTCATTTATTATAAACCTACTTCTAATTATATGAATAATATCTTGGCGACCAAAGATTATTTGGTTTTTTTCATCTACTTTATCATCGTATCGGGATACGGTATTTGGGTCTATCGGCAAAAGAAGACCAAACTCAATGGTACCGATTCTAAAGATTATTTTTTAGCAGAAGGCTCACTAACTTGGTGGGCCATCGGCGCTTCTTTGATTGCATCTAACATCTCTGCCGAACAGTTTATCGGTATGAGCGGCTCGGGCTTTAAGATGGGTCTTGCTATTGCTACTTATGAATGGATGGCAGCTGTGACATTGATTATTGTTGCAGTTTTTTTTATTCCGGTATATCTTAAAAATAAGATATTTACGATGCCTCAATTTCTGCATCAACGCTACAACGGCACGGTTGCCATGATTATGGCTGTATTTTGGTTGATGTTGTACGTAGTAGTCAATCTAACCTCAATTTTGTATTTGGGAGCACTCGCAGTTAGTAGCATTTCGGGTTTCGATTTGGAGGTCTGTATGTATGCTATCGCTTGCTTTGCTGTTATTATTACATTAGGAGGCATGCGGGTTATTGGGTTTACAGATGTTATTCAGGTTTTCTTCTTGATTCTAGGAGGTCTGGCAACCACGTATTTGGCGCTGAAATTAGTGGCAGAAAATTACGGTGGAGAAGGGGTGCTAGAAGGATATCAGATTATGGCTACTAAAGCCACGGATCATTTTCATATGATCCTACATCAGGATAACGAGAATTATTTGGATTTACCAGGGCTCACGGTATTGATTGGTGGTATGTGGATTGTAAACCTCAATTATTGGGGCTGTAATCAATATATCACGCAACGAGCTTTAGGTGCAGATCTTAAAACGGCTAGAAACGGAATTTTATTTGCAGCTTTCCTGAAGCTTTTGATGCCCATCATTGTTGTACTTCCAGGAATTGCAGCTTATGTGCTATGGAAGGATGGCTTATTCCAACCTGAAATGCTTCAGAATGGTGAGGTTAATCCAGATCGGGCATATCCAGTATTATTAAACTTACTTCCTTCGGGCTTAAAAGGTCTATCATTTGCCGCTTTGACTGCAGCAGTAGTTGCTTCATTAGCTGGTAAATCGAATAGTATTGCAACTATCTTTTCATTGGACATTTACCAGAAGGTATTTAATAAAAAAGCAAGTGAAAAGCAATTGGTCAATGTCGGTAAAATAACTATTATATTTTCGATGGTACTTGCGGTGATCATAGCACCTCATTTAGGGATAGATAGTAAAGGTGGTTTTCAATATATTCAAGAATATACCGGATTTGTTTCACCAGGTATTTTTGCCATGTTCATTTTGGGATTCTTCTGGAAGAAAACAACTTCAAATGCGGCACTATTTGCAACAATAGGCGGTTTTCTTTTATCTGTTCTGTTTAAATTTTTACCGCATATTGCAGATCTATCGTTTTTAAGTTCGACTGGTTTTTCTGTTTTAAATAAAGCGTCAGGACTGTATGAGATTCCATTTTTAGACCGTATGGGTTTTGTTTTTGTCATCTGTATTATTGGTATGTTGATCATTAGTTTAATCGATCAGCGAAATGGCGTTGTATCAAAAGGATTGGAAATAGACAGAACAATGTTTAAACCGCATACCGGATTTATAATTGGTGCATTGTTGATCATTCTGCTAACGACTGCGCTATATATGATTTACTGGTAATTTAAAATGAAATTATTTTTTACAATGTTATCGTTGATCTGCTTAGTCAGATCAACGTATTCGCAAGACAAAGTGTTGTTTGAAGTGGGAGAAAAGGATAGTAAGTCTTCTGAGTTTTCATTGTCTCCAAACCAATATGATAGTTTTCTAGCTAGTTTTTCAGGAGAGCCCACATATTATGTGGGCTATTCTTTTTCAAATAAACAATGGCCTTATGTGTTACCAGGACCACTGGACAATTGGGCAGGTGGTGGTTATTGGGCGGGATTTCATCCGCGTCATTTTCCGTCGCTTTATTTTGAGCTAGTGCAATTGGCAATTGAAGGTGAATGTGAATTTACAATTGATTTTGTAGGTGCGAAAACGGGAACCAACAAGATTCGTATCGAAGTGAATGGGCATCGTTTTGAAGAAGATATTCAAGGAGTGGATAGTAATACGCTTTTGGAAGGGAAAGCGCAAGAAGCAAACCCAGCTCATATCAAGATTCGATTTCCAGTTTCTTGGTTGAACAAGGGAATGAATAAGATTCAATTAGGGACAATAGCTGGTAGCTGGTCTATTTTTGATGCGATGCAATTGAAAACTCCTGTAGCAGTTATATTAAAGGAAGCATCTTCTACATTAATTCGATCGGCCGAGACAGCGCCATTTGAATATTTACGAGATCAGGGCATGCGTGTACAGCCCGTTCTTGTAGATATGTCTCAATTTGATGTAGCTAGAAAGTTGAGTTTTGAAGTGGATGGTAAATTAGTGGAAACACGTATCATTGAAGTCGGTGCTTCTATTCAAGAGATATATTTACCTGCATTACTAAAAAAAAATGGAGTTAAAATTTCCATCTTAACCATAAAAGATGGCCAAAACATTGTCTTTACTGGTTCCATAAAACGTTCGTTTCAAGAGCTGCATAAACGGACAGATTATGTTGATTTGTTAATGGGAACGGGTAATTCTAGGTGGATGTTTAAGCCATCACCTGCACTTCCATTAAGCATGGTACAGATCGCACCCGATAATCAGGATGAAACTTGGAAAGCCGGCTATGAATATACGATTGAGAATATCATGGGTTTTAGCCACTTTTGTGATTGGACCATGACTGGACTCTTAATGCAACCTACTTGTGGCGAACTCCAAGTTACTCCTGGAAGGGAAGCTTTTCCTGATGAGGGGTACCGGTCTCGTATCGATAAAAAAACGGAGGAAGCAAAAGTGGGACATTATTCGGTGTTTATGACCGATACGAAGATAAAGGCTGAATTGACTGCCACACGTAGAGCAGCATTGCAGAAGTATACTTTTCCTAAGCGCAATGATGCACGCATCATGATCGATATGTTTACACCAAGTGAGTATCCGCATAATTTGACGGATGCTAAAATAACCAAGGTAAATGATCGTGAAATTGAAGGCTATGCAACCTATTATAACGCCTTTACAGGTTATTCTCTTCAACAGGAGTATACCGTCCATTTTGTTTTGCAATTTAGTAAACCTTTTGATGCTATGGGAGGATGGGTTAATGAAGGTGTTGAGGCAGTGAAAGGTTATATACCGGAATGGAACCGGAATCATGAGTTTAAAAGTACAAATGACATCCGCATGGATATCAATGAAATTCATGGAAAAGGAGATCTTGGTGTTTTTGTGAATTATAAGACCACCGAGGGAGAAGAAATACTCGTACGATCCGGAGTTTCACTTGTGGATATCGCTGGGGCAAGAAATAACCTTAAAACTGAACTTTCAACTCCATTTGGATGGGATTTTAATCAGGTTGTTGCTAATTCGAGAACAATCTGGGAAGATTATCTAGGACGTATAGAGGTTGAAACAGATGATTACCTTCAAAAAAAGAAGTTCTACACAAATTATTATAGAGCATTATCGGCTAAAGCAATCTGGAGTGATGTGGATGGTCGTTATCGTGATGAAGATGAGGAGATCAGACAATTAAAGGATAAGAAGGATGCTATTGTAGCGGGTGAATATTGGAATACTTTCTGGAATAATCAGCAACTGTTTAATCTCATTGCACCGGAGATTTCTTCTACTTGGACACGTTCAGCTATACAACTTTATCAGAATACGGGTTGGTTTAATACCGATCCCGCGGGTGTTGAACATACTGGTGTCATGGTCGCGATGCATGTAGCCTCTCAGATTCAAGGGGCATGGCAAAGTGGTATTCGAGACTTTGACCTCAGCACAGCATATGATGGGTTAAAAAAAATGTTGACGGTTTCTCCTCAACGTTATCCAGGCGGTGGTACAGTTGGGGTGGAACATCTAGACGTTTACAAAAAGTATGGCTATGTTCCTGCTGAAAAAGGTTATGTATCCAATACGTTAGAATATGCCTACGACGATTGGTGTCTTGCCCAAATGGCTAAAGAGCTAGGGAAAAAAGATGATTATAATTATTTCCTGAAAAGATCTGAAAACTGGAAACATATTTTTGATCCTAAAACCGGTTTTATGCGACCGAAGGATGAAAAAGGAAATTGGATAGAACCATTTGATCCTTATCATACGCCTGGATTTGTAGAAGGAAATTCTTTTAATTACAGCTGGTTTGTGCCACATGATCCCAAAGGGTTAGTAGAAGGTGTTGGACAATCACGTTTTGTAAACAGACTTGATGAGGCAATGGAGAAATCCGCAAAAGCAAATTTTAATGCCGCCGGTGATAATTTTAGTGCTTATCCGTTGAACCATGGTAATCAGACATCAATGGAAGTGGCATATTTATTTAATTGGGCTGGTGCTCCTTGGCTGACCCAAAAGTGGTCGCGGGCCATACAAGAACAGTATTATGGAACCACACCTTACAATGCATATCCGGGTGATGAAGATCTTGGACAGATGAGCAGTTGGTTTGTAATGAGTGCCTTGGGTTTGTTTCAATTAGATGGTGGTGCATCAACGACACCTACTTATGAGTTGGCTTCGCCACGTTATCCTAAAGTAACACTAAATATGGGAGGAGGCTATGGCCGTGGTCAAAAATTTGTGATTGAAGCAAGAAATGCATCAAAAGAAAATAAGTATATCCAAAATGTAACACTTAATGGAAAGAAAGTCGAAGGATTTTTAATTCCTCAAAGTGCTGTTTTAAATGGAGGTAAATTAATTATAGAAATGGGAAGTACTCCGGTTAAATAGCGGAGAGTACTATTCCGAATTAAAGCAAAAAAGTCATCGGGATGTCTACTTCCGATGGCTTTTTTGCTTTAATCAGTACGGATCAGTAATTGCAATTTTCTATTTTTTTTACTAGGGAGAATTCGTTTTGAATCGACTTAGTTATTGCACATCATGTTTTTAAGTAGAATTAAATCAATCTTTAAATAAAATCGATCAAAATCAAGTTGATGAGTAGAAACTAAAAGTAGAGATGAGTGAACCAGGTTGTACGAGCTATAAACACAAAAATATAATGAAATACTAAACTATGAGGAACAAGTTGAAAATATTATGGACACTATGTTTCATCTTCATGTTGACCAATCTGAGTCAGGGTGTAGAACTGAAAACGAAACAAACTCAAATTACACTTGATGGCGAGGGATATTACAGTTCGATTAAAGTTGCAGGAAAGGAATTGTTAGGCAAAGGTAGTTATCCGATTTTGTCAGCAGTCAAGGCACAACAGATTATTCTACCTAAAGAATTAAAGATTAAAGGAGATCAGTATTTGCTTTCGATGGAAGATGGTCAACAAATTGAACTTAAGGTAAAACAGCTGGCGCAAGCCATCACTTACGAAATCATTAAGATCAGTGATGTATACAATATGGTTGTTTTTGGTCCGGTAAAGATCAATTCACATGAGGTTGTTGGAGAAATTGTAGGTATTGCACAGGATGTTGATGTCGCATTTGGAATGCAATCATTAAATGCGAAAACCAATGGTGGAATACCACAGGAATCAGCAAGTTTATATAGTTCTAAATTTACATACACAGGTGCTAATACGGAACTTTCAGTAGCCAGCGTTCCTTTCTATAATCTGGTCGTGGTTGATGCAAAAGATGGAACGGTTTTTCAATTGTCAGCCCGTAATAGACAAAAAATTGAATACCGGAAAGTGCAACAGTTGGAAAAATCGCTGACACTTCCAGTTTCTGGTCCTGATGGATCGATAATCGGTGCAAAGATCGCTCTCTTTGGAGATCATAGGGATGCAATTTTAAATCGCATAGGGCATGTAGAATTGGAACAAGGATTACCACATCCCATGCTTGATGGTGAATGGGATAAAATATCCCGATCAGCGATGGATTCTTACCTGATTTCAAATTTTTCAGAAGAGGATTTCGACTTTGTTTTGGATAAGGTACAGATGGCCGGTTTTAGGAATGTGTACCATACGGATCCTTTTGAGACATGGGGCCATTTTAAATGGAAATCGTCTTTTGTTAAGGATGGAGATCAGGGTGTAAAGGTTCTGGTAGACAAAGCGAAGGCTAAAGGTATTCGTGTTGGGGTGCATACGTTAACTAATTTTTTAACCACTAATGATACTTATGTCACTCCGATTCCAAGTAAGCACTTGCTTAAACAAGGTGAGTTGAAGTTATTGCACAATTTGAATGCAGATCAGCAAGAAATAGAAATTCAAGTGTCCGGTTTATTTGAAATGCCACTTTCCCTTAATGCTATGCAGATAGATGATGAGCTGATTACATTTGGTAAAGTTGAGAAAATGAACAATCGGATGCGGTTGACAGATTGTAAAAGAGGGGCTTTCGGAACAAAGGCTACTGCACATGATCAGGTACAACCGTTGTATAAATTATGGGATTATCCTTACAAGACATTATTCCCTGATTTGGTGCTACAGGATGAATTTGCACAACGACTAGCGACCATATTCAATACAACAGGCCTCAAGCAGATTTCATTTGATGGCCTTGAGGGCAGTATGTATACGGGTCATGACTACTATGCTACAGCACGTTTTATCACAGAATATTATAAAAACTTGAAAGATAAGACCGACTTGATTAATGATGCAAGTCGATTGGATCATTTTTTATGGCATACGCATACCCGTATGAATTGGGGAGAGCCGTGGGGTGAAGAAATGCGTAAGGGACAGGTCGAAAATAGAATCAAGAATCAGGAATATTTTAGACGCAATTTATTTCCACGTATGCTAGGTTGGTTTTTGGTTCGTTTGGCAGATCGTAAGTTTGAAACAACAACTTTAGAAGATCTGGAATGGGCTTTATCAGAGTCAGCTGGTTTTGATTCTGGATATGCAATGAGTATTAATATGCAGACACTCCGAAAACATGGTCAGATTGATCAGTTATTAGAAGCAATGAAAAATTGGGATGTGTTGCGAAAAGCGAAAGCTTTTACAGAAGAGCAGATGAAGCGTTTGCGGGATCCAGAAACGGAATGGCATCTTAAAAAAGTAACTGAAGATCAGTTTTTTCTCTATCCACTTTATATTTCAGATCGCTATCGCTGTGATTTATCGGAGATGCAACCCGGACAACCTGGCGGAGCTGATTGGTCCTGGCATGCCCCCAACGAAGGAACTTATGCGCTACGTTTAAAAGTAGAAGGTGGAGGGACAATTTCAAATCCTTCATTTACAACTTCGAAAGGTGTGATTAAAATAGAAGGAGCTATAGAAACCGATCAATACTTGTTATTGGATCATGACGGGAATGCCTTGTTGACGGATAAAAATTTTAATACGTTAAAGAAGCTTCCTGTTCAGGGTAAAGCCATTTTGCCTCAAGGTAATTCAAGTATTGCATTTGCCTGTGATGTACAAGATGATACTCCCACAGAAGTACTAGTACGTTACAGTGTAAGAGGAGAAGCGGAAAAGATAACGAAAAGAAAATAAGGTAATCTTGAGCGCATCATCATCATATAGGATGCGCTCAATGAAAATACGTTCCCTTTATAGGGAAATTATTGTAATCGTATATTATAATTATATTTGCGATTCCTATTAAATTATGATGGAAAAAGAATCAATTCATATCAGTCGACTTAAAGAAGGGGATCTTTTAGCATTTGAATATATTTATAATCAGTGGAATGCTAAGGTCTATTACTTTGTCAAAAAAATGATTAGAAATGATGTCTTTTTAGTAGAAGATATTGTGCAATCTGTATTTGTAAAACTTTGGGAAATGAAAGAAACTGTAGATCCAGAAGGTAATCTTGGTGGTTATTTATTCAAAATTGCAAAAAATATGGTATTGAATCAATTGAAGAGACAGATCCATCAAGATCGCTATGAAACCAATGAAATAGCGACTTCTAAAGATTATTTGTATAACAATTCCACTGAACAAGAATTAGATGTCCGTTTTTTAGAATCTATTTTGCAAGAGTATATTTTGGAATTGCCGGAAAAACGTAGACAGGTATTTTTACTGAGCCGGAAATATTATATGACAAATAAACAGATTGCAGAACATTTAGGTATTTCTGTCAATACTGTTGAATCGCAAATGACAAAAGCGCTCGCTACATTAAGAAATAAACTAGATAAGGTAAATCATTTGTATATGCTACCTATTTCAAATTTGATTTTATTGGAATTGTTAAAAAAAATGTAAATAAAAGCTATTGGACGTCAGTGTTTTGTGTCTTTTTTTTGTTTTTTTTATTTTTCAGGTAGTGGTTTGCTCATCCTTAATGGTATAGATGTATAGAAACCGAGAAAAGTGATACAATTAAATGGATAATATAAACCAGCCAAATAACTACAAAAAGTTCTTAGAGGATAAATTGAACAATGCAGAGTTACTTGAATTGAATGATTGGGTAAATTCGACCGAGTTTGATACATATGCTCATACTGTTTGGAAGGATGCTGTCAATTCAGATTTTGAGCTTAGCAAACAAGCACAACAGGAATTATATTATAAAATTTCTAAGGAAATAGAAGGTGAGAAAATCAAGCCTATCAATTCTATGATAATTTATCGGAAGCATTTTTCTGGCTTAATGAAAGTAGCAGCGGCGATCATATTTTTAATACTATCAACTTTTGTTATTCGACATTTTATAACGGATGTTTTGGATCCGATAGAAACAGTAGTCATGACTCCTAAAGGAGGAAGAACAAAAGTATTATTACCTGATGGAACTGAAATTTGGATGAATGCAGAATCAAAGGTTTCTTACTCATCAACTTTTGATGGAGATCAGCGTTTAGTTGCATTGGAGGGAGAGGCTTTCTTTAAAGTAGCAAAAGATAATGTGCGCCCATTTATTGTCAGAACATCTGGTTATGATGTGAAAGTGCATGGTACAGCTTTTAAAGTGTCTCATTATTTAAATGATATTTCGAGGGTAGATCTTGTCGAAGGAAAAGTTGAAGTGATTGGGAAAGACCAATATAGGAAGTTTCTAAAACCACACGAATCTATTGTGTATGATGGGATAAGAGATGAATTTAAGATGGCTAAAAATCAAATATCTCAAGAATTTGATAAGGAAAGTACAAGAATAATTTTTCAGAACGAATCTTTTAAAAATATTTTATCAAAGCTTGAAAGACAGTATGGTGTTCATTTTCATGTTTATGATAAAAGAATTTTGGATAGAAAATTTTCAGGAGCATTCTCCCTCCATGAAAGATTAGATTTTATCTTAGAGGTGATGTCTTCTAATAAAACCTTTCAATATAATCAAAAGGATAGTCTCTTCACCATCTACTAAAAAGTTAAAAACAAACAATTATAAATCAGATACCGCTGTTTACATGCTTATATGTACACGGTTTTGTCGTACAATACTTGCAAAAGTATTACTGAAAACTAATCAATATGAATGTAAAAAAAATTTTACCTCATGAGTTGAAAAACCATCTTAAGGGTAAAATCAACATGAAAAGAAAAGTAGCATTTCTTTGTCTTTTTGCAGCTGTAGTACCGCAGTCTTGGGCTACGAATATGCAAAAAAGTACCATTTCTTTAAAAATGAAAGATCGTACAATAGGCGATTTGTTCAGTATTATTCAAAAGGATACTAATTATTCTTTCTGGTACGAATCAAAAGATATCAACTTGAACAAGCTGGTATCGCTTGATGTGAAATCTGAACCTGTAGAGGAAGTCTTGAAAAAGGTTTTGACAGATCAGCATTTAGAATGGTCTATGAAAGGTAACCACATCGTAATCTCAAAGAAGAGTAGCCAAAATGATAAAGTAAAGGTTAAACATGGGAGATCTCAGTTGGTGGATGATAAGCAACAACAGAGTGAAATCATAGGTTCTGTAAGCGATATAGATGGCAGACCAATTTCGGGAGCACATCTAGCGATTAGGGGGAAGAATGTCGACGTGGCTTCAGATAGTGAAGGGAAATTTGTGATCACTGCCCAAGTTGGTGAAACTATTACTGTAAGTCATGTTGGTTATGAAACTTATGAAAGAGAAATTAAAAATAATGGTACTCTTTCAGTCGTGTTGAAATCGATTCAAAATGAACTGGAAGAAGTTGTAATTGTAGGATTTGGAAAACAAAAAAAAGTAAACTTAACTGGAGCTGTTGCCACTGTTTCGAAAAAAGAATTAGAGAATAGACCGATTACATCACTGTCTTCCGGACTTCAAGGACTTGTACCTGGATTAACTGTGACACAAGGAAGTGGCCAACCTGGTAAAGACGGAGGTACAATCAGAGTACGTGGGGTAGGAACGCTGAACAATAGTAATCCAATGGTTTTAGTGGATGGTGTTGAGTCATCTATGGATAATGTAGATTATAATGATGTTGAATCTATCTCTGTCCTGAAAGATGCAGCATCAGCTTCTATTTATGGCTCCAAGGCTGCAAATGGAGTTATATTAATCACCACAAAAAGAGGCACAGGTAGCAAACCAACGATTAATTATAATAACTATCTCGGGAAACAGTCTCCAACTGGTGTAGCTGATAGGTTGGATTCATGGGATTATGCCGAATTGTATAATGAAGGTTTAATATTAGATGGAAAGAAACCACGTTTTACAGAAGAAGATATACAGAAATTTAAAGAAGGTTCAGACCCATATAAGTATCCGAATACCAATTGGAATGATTTGCTTTTAACAGGTTCTGGCTTCCAGCAACAACATAATCTGAACGTTTCTGGGGCTGCCGAGAAAACCCGGTATATGGGAAGCTTAGGATATCAGGAGCAAGAAGGGATAATTAAGCTGACTTCAAAAAAACAGTTTAATGTTCGGACAAACCTGGATATGACTCCTATTAAAAATTTGGATATGGGTTTGTCCATGTACCTGTCAAATAAGAGTCTACAAGAACCTACAAATCCATATGTTGGAGGAATGGGGTCCTATTTCACAATGGCCAATCAGATGGCTCCCTGGGTGCCCTACAAAGATGCCAATGGTGATTATGGAACCGTAAGCAATGGTAATCCTATTGCCTGGATGGAGCAAAAAGCGACAACAGACGAGGTACAACGCAGATTTAATGCAATTGGGAGTGTACAGTATACTTTTATGGAAGGGCTTTCTTTGAAAGCATTGGGATCTTATCGTCCACAAATGGATGACTCACATGAGTTTAGAAAAGATATCTGGTATAATGAATCTAAATACCATGGTCCTAATAAGATGTTTGAGAAGACCACTACCTCAACCATGTATACGGGGGATATTACGTTGAATTTTGACCGTCATTTTGGAAATCATCATGTTGGTGGTTTAGCAGGATATCATGTGGAGCAATATGATTATAAATATGGCGAAATGTACCGACAAAATTTCCCGAATAATGATTTAACAGATATCAATGCTGGTGATACCAATGGACAAAGCAATAAGGGAGATACGAAGCACTTAAATATGCTTTCCTATTTTGGTCGTATCAATTACGACTACAAAGGCATTTATTTGTTTGAAGCAAATGTACGAAGAGATGCATCCAGCCGTTTCTCACAAGGCTTCCGCTGGGGTACATTTCCATCTTTTTCTGCGGGATGGAGATTATCAGAAGAAAGCTTTATGGAATTTGCAAAACCTACTTTCAGTAACATCAAGATCAGAGGATCATGGGGTAAACTCGGTAATCAGAGTGCTTTAGAATATTATCCTTCTATTCCAACAATTGGCTTGGGAAAAGATTATGCTTATCCCTTCAATGGAGTTATTTATCCAGGTGCCGCGGCTAAAAAAGCAAATAAACGTAGTATTTCGTGGGAGAAAACCCGCACCTGGGATATTGGTTTAGATCTAGGAGTAGGTAATAATTTAACGTTGACGTTTGATTACTATAATCGCTTGACTACTGATATCTTGATGGACGTATTAGCACCTGCTACTTACGGATTAGGGGGATATGTTGATAATGTCGGTAGTATGATCAATAAAGGTTTTGAAGCTGCTGCGAGTTATCGCAAGCGTATTGGAGGAGTAGATTTTGGCGTGTCCGCTAACTTTGCTTATAATCAAAATCGGATTCTAGATCTAGGAGGTGAACCTTATTTACTAGATGGTTATCAAAAAATAAAAATGGTAGGTCATGCGATCAATTCCTTCTATGGTTATCAGACCGACGGCTTGTTTAAAAATCAGGCAGATATTGATGGATGGGCAAAATATAAAATGTCTAATGACCGTGTTCTACCGGGAGACTTACGTTATGTAGATCAAAATGGTGATAAACTGATTACTGCTGAAGACCGTCGAGTATTGGGGACAACCGATCCGAAATATACTTACGGATTTAATTTGAGTGCTTCTTATAAAGGACTTGATATCCAAACTTTCTTCCAGGGAACTACTGGTGTCTCTGGATATATTGATGCATCTGGTATAGGTGAGTTTACAGGAGATGTCGGTAGTCCACTAACATTTTGGAAAGATCGCTGGACACCAGAAAATCCGAATAGTAATATACCGCGCATTCAAAATAATAATGGTATCAGTAGTCCCAATCGAATTATATCAGAGTACTGGGTTCAAAATGCTGCGTATTTACGCCTTAAGAATCTCCAAATAGGATATACTTTACCAACGATGTGGACTGAAAAAATTGGAGCATCAAAGGTAAGGGTGTTTTACAGCGGACAAAACCTATTGACATTTACTGATTTCTTAAAAGGATTTGATCCAGAATCTCCAGCAGGATCAGGATCACATTATCCACAGGTAAAAGTTAATACGGTTGGACTTAATATGACATTTTAATTAAAAAGACGCTACTCATGAAAAAGAAATATTTATTTGTTGCTTTATTAATGGCAGGACTTGGATTACAGTCTTGTTCAGATTTTTTAGATAAGTATCCTGGAGATGTATTGACTCCAGACACTTTTTGGAAAACAGAAGCTGATGCAAAACTAGCATTGGTTGGTTGCTATCGCAATTGGGAAAGTGAAGGTGTTTTATACCGTGATTGCGGATCGGATAATGCTTTTAGTTTTCATAAACACGAGGGATGGCAAATTGTCGGGAATGGTGGAATGAGCTCTGCAGACCCTGGTTCTGGTTATTATGACTATGGGACTATCAATCGTTGTAACGAATTTTTGGAAAATATTGATGCTATTCCATTCGCAGATAATAAGCTCAAGGAAAGATTTAAAGCTGAAGTTCGTTTTATTAGAGCTTATCAATTTATGCTATTGACACTGAATTATGGGGATGTACCACTTTCTTTGAAAACTTATAGTACCATTGAAGAGGCGCGATTGAGCCGTGCTCCAAAGATAGAAGTTGAAAAATTCATTTTACAGGAATTTAAGGAGGTAGCTGGTACATTACCTGAAAAATATAATTCGGCTGATATTGGTCGCATTACAAAGGGGGCAGCATTAGCCATGCGTATGCGATTGAACCTATATCTAGGTCAATTTGAAGATGCTCTCACTGATGCCACTGCAGTTAAGGATTTGAATGTATATCAATTGTTTCCAACTTATGATGGTGTTTTTCACTTAGCGAATGTCAATAATAGTGAAGTGATCTTAGATGTTCAGTTTAAGGAAAATGATAAGGAAAACTGGTTGATCGCGGCATTGTTTCCAAATGGCGATGGTGGTTGGTCGTCTATCGTACCGATCAATGCTTTGGTTAATGCTTATGAGATGAAGGACGGGAGTACCATTCAAGAAGCTACATTAAGTGGTAAGTATGATCAAAAGCATCCGTTTTTAGATCGTGATCCACGTTTGAAAATGTCAATTCTATATCCTGGTCAAAATTGGAATGGTCGTATTTATGATCCATTAGCTAAAAATATCAAGCAAGATGATGGTAAAGAAGTGAGTAATCCAGATTATTTTAATGGCGCGAGCAATGCTTCGAAATCTGGATATGCCATGAAGAAATATACAGCTCCGAATTCACAGTTTGTTGATCCTTGGAATACCAGTATGAATATCATTGTAACGCGATATGCTGAGGTTTTATTGACGATTGCTGAGACTAAGATAGAATTAGGGAGGATTGATAATGAGGTGTATACATCTTTGGATGTGGTCCGTGAACGTGCTGGAATGCCTAAAGTGGATCGTACGAAGTATGCAACTAAGGAAAAATTACGCGAGCTTGTTCGTAGAGAAAGACGAGTGGAGTTTGCTTTTGAAGGTTTACGTCGTGCAGATATCATCCGTTGGGATATCGCAAAAGATGTGCTTAATGGTAGAGCTGAAGGAAGCTGGACTGGTGTTGTAGATAAAAATGAACCTAATGAGGATAAAAGAGCCTTATTGAATGGTGATCCTATTTTTATTGAAGATCGAAAATTTCAATCTTTTAATCGTTACCTGCCTATTGGTCAAGATCAATTGGATCTGAACAAAAATCTAACTCAAACTCCAGGATATAATTAATTGTACAGATAGTTTGCATTTGAATAAATCAAATGCAAACTTATTATAAAGATTGACTCAACTTTTGAAATATCTGGGTTCTTATATCAAATATTTTATTTGGAAGTTATAGCACAGCGCCTGAATAGAAGTTTTGATTCTATAAGAAAGAAAATAAGCAATGATTGTTTTGCAAAGTCATTGCTATGGCACCTCCAGAAAAGGATGGGAACAGTTCTACTGTCTATAGATAGATGTGCATAAGGTCTCGATCGAAATACAATTGGGTTTAGCATGTATTGAAAATTTAATTGTATTTCAATGTAATATGATATTAAAGCCTTTAGAAAAGAACTTAAATCTTATCTCATTCATCATATTTTGATCTTATGATGATAAGAAAATTATAATTTATTCATGAATATAAAAAAAATAGGTCGATTAGGTAATAGTGGCTCTTGGATATGTAAAGGATTACTGCTTTGCTTTACATTATGGGGGACTGGTGTTGCTGTGGCGCAGAAATCTGCTCCCGTTAAAAAATTTGAGAAACCAGATCGAATCCAGTATGATGGATCTTGTGTGACTATTGAGGGTAAAGATACGTATGTTTATAGTGCTGCGTTTCATTACTTTCGCTGTCCAGAAGAACTGTGGAGAGATCGATTCCAAAAAATAAAGGAGGCAGGTTTCAATACCGTTGAGACTTATGTGCCCTGGAACTGGCACGAACGCTCGCTACCATTGAATCTTAATGATCAATCAAAATTTGATTTTTCCGATTTGAGACGTTGGTTAACGATGGCGCAGGAAGAATTCGGTTTGTATACCATCGTTCGACCAGGACCATTTATCTGCGCAGAGTTTTCAGGAGGGGGATATCCTCGGTGGTTGGCCAAGTATCGTCCAGATAATTTGAATGGATTTTGGTTGCGAGGCGATGATGATCAACATATAGCATGGTCTGTACACTGGTTTGATGCTGTTTGCAAAGAATTGGTAGACGAGCAAATCACTAGAAAACAAAAAGGAAAAAAAGGGATCATCATGATTCAGATCGAGAATGAATATGATCATCATGATAGCCCAGATAAGGAAAAAGTATTAAAGGCTCTTTATCGATCGGTGAAGAGAAGTGGGATGGATATTCCTATTTTTTCTTGTCTTACGGAAGAGACAAGAGGAAGCCAAGATGCCGAACTTTCACAAGTATTTGATTGCGATAATTACTATGTAAATGGGCTATCCGATGCACCTAGTTGTGCATACCGCATGATGGATTTACGTAAAAAACAACCTGATGCTCCAGGATTTGTAACCGAATTACAAGGTGGTTGGTTTTCTTTAGTCACAGGGAGATTAAGTGAAGATCATTATTCAGATGATCGACATTTTAAAGCAATAGGCTTGATGACGATGTTAGGCGGTGGAACAGGAATTAACTACTACATGTTTTTTGGCGGAACTCATTTTGACGGATGGGGCGCTCGTGGTATGACAACCTCATATGACTACAATGCTGCAATTAGAGAGAATGGTGCAATTGGTGAAAAATACCTTGCAGCAAAAGAGATAGGAAATTTTATTCAAAAATTTGAATCACAGTTAGTACGTACAGAAGGTGGTCCTTGTGAAATCAAAGACGCTCCAAAATCATTATTTGGTGGCGTACGCTATGCCAAAGATGGTACTAAGTTTATCTTTTTACATAACACAGATCCGAAGCAATCGATCAAAGGAAAAGTAACGCTATTACCTGGAAGTACTAATTTATCCAAGGATCCCATTTATAATGTGAATCAAAATGGAGAAAAAGTATTGATCAAAACAGATCATGGAACGACTAAGAACAATGTGACAAGAGAGGAGATTGAAGTCGAATATAAATTAGATGGTTTGGAGACTAAAGTATTGGTTATTCCTCCTGGAAAATCAACATCAAAAGGTGAGTGGTGGCCTAAAAAATCAAAAGAGATCGTACGTCCTGCTAAATTACCAGAAGGAGTTCGAATTGCCTCAGCTCAAAAAAAGGAAGATGCATTTGATCAGGCAGATTGGAACTTGACTCCAGCATTGGTTTCTTTATCGGAGTTGGATGTCAATGATTTTAGATATAGCTTATATCGCAGTAAGGTCACTTTGACTGAAAAACAAGTACAGCGTGAGCGTTATTTATTGTTCAATATGTTCACCAGAGATATTGTATCTGTAAGCGTGAATGGAAAACCAGCAACACGTTTGTTTCCCGATAAGGCCGATGCACAGAGTTGGACAACGCGCAATGCATTTGATCGTATACGCGCTGATGAATATGATAATCGTTTTGATGTCGCAGGTCTTTTAAAGGTTGGCACCAATGAAATCATTGTTGTATATGAAAATCTAGGCCATGCTCATGGTTATATGCCAATGGAAGAATTGGCAGGAATCAGAAAAGGAGGATTATCCATTAGTGAAAGTGGATTGACGCATCCTTTAGAATGGGAAGTAGCTAAAGATATGGCTGGAGTACAAGAGGGCTGGAATATGCCAGATTTCGATGACACTCAGTGGCAAACTGTCAAACTGGATGTCAAAGCTGATATTGCTCGTAAAGGAAATAATATACAACCAAAAGGAAAGCCAGACGGATTATTTACTTGGTACCGTGTTGAATTTGATCTTGATAGTCCTGCGAAGAAAACGTGGATACCTTGGATGGCAAAGATTAATGCTTCTGGAAATGGATACATGTGGTTGAATGGACATAATATTGGCCGTCATTGGGAGGCAGGTCCACAGCGTGAGTTTTATCTTCCAGAATGTTGGTTAAATTACGATAAGAAAAAGAATGTATTGGTGTTTGGGCTTCGCCAAACTGAAAATGGTGCAGTACTGAATGCCTTGGAAATATTACCTTATCCTGCTGCTGCTGAGCGTAGATAAGGTTTATAATAATAAAGATGTCAAATGAATAAGTTTTTAATAAAAAGCATAACAGTAATACTTTGTGTTTTTTGTATCTTTTTGCAAGCTGAGGGGAAATCTCCCCTTAGCCGAAAAGTATTCAATATGAATACAAATTGGGCTTTTTACCGTGGGGATATAAAAGGGGGTGAAAAGATCAATAGTGATGATTCGAAATGGATCCCAGCCGTATTACCCCACATTATGCAACTGGAGAAAAAGCATAATGGTGGCGATGCGATTTATGACGGTGTGGGATGGTATCGACGTTATTTTAAATTATCAGATCAAGATCGAACTAAACGAGTATCGATTCATTTCGAGGGTGTCATGAATAAATGTGAAGTCTTTGTTAATGGTAAAAGCGCTGGTAAGCACCTTGGGGGATATATTGGTTTCACTTTGGATATAACTGATAAAGTGTTATTTGGTAATCAGAATAATGTGATTTCTGTACGTGTTTCCGCGGAATATGATCCGTTGACTCCTCCAGGAAAACCTCAGGATAGATTAGATTTTTATTACTATAGTGGCTTATACCGTGATGCCCAGTTAATCGTTTCGAATCCGGTCTATATCACTGATGAGTTAGCTTCAGATGCCACACAAAATTCAGGAGTCTTTGTTACTTATCCGCAAGTAAATAAAGATCTTGCAAGTGTACAGGTAAATACCGAAGTGAAGAATGATGAAACAACTGCGATTTCAGGTTACTTGTTGACGATTATTAAAAATGAAAAAGGAAATATAGTTGGGAAGCATAGGGAAAATTTTAGTGTTGAAAGCGGCCTAAAAAAGCTGATTACAAGTGCTATTCAAGTTGAAAACCCGAACTTATGGCATCCGTATCGACCTTATCGTTATACTTTAGAAAGTAAATTATACACAAAGAAAGGAGTAGAATTAGATCGTCGCAGCGAGCAGATTGGTATCAGACATATTGAATATACAAAGGATGGTGGATTTTTCATCAATGGCGAGCATCTCTATATGATTGGTGCAAATCGTCACCAAGCTTATCCCAATGTAGGTGATGCTGTATCCAACTCCATGCAGGAAAGGGAAGTCATTGATATGAAAAGAGGTGGTTATAATGCCGTTCGAGCAGCGCACTATCCGCACGATCCCGCTTTCTTAGAAGCTTGCGATAAGCACGGACTACTGGTAGTGGAGTGTGTACCGGGATGGCAATATTTTAATTCAGCTCCAGAGTTTACGGATCGTTTAGAGAAGATTACGCGCGATATGATTCGTCGGGATCGCAATAGACCTTCAGTAGTTTTATGGGAAACAGCTTTAAATGAGACGACATATCCGTTAGCAGTTGTAAAGCGAATTTTTGAAGCTGCTCACCAAGAATATCCAGGTAATCAGATGTACACTGCAGGAGATTATTTTAGTCATGAAGAGACAGAGTCCTATTATGATGTTTTCTATAAGCAGGTTTCTAAATATCCCAAAGATGGAAGTGTAATGAGTAACTATTTGGAAGATCAACTATCTATCAAACCATTGTTCACAAGAGAATGGGGAGATGGTGTGGGTGAAAAACCTCGTGTGAGTTTGACTGAGGATGATTATGCGCAAATGAGGCAGGGACGTGGACGACTGGATCAACTAAATGGAAAAGGTTATTTTGACTGGTGTATGCTGGATGCAAACCCAAGAATGGGTGGACATTTTATGTGGAGTTATAACGATTATACACGTGGAGCCGAAGAAGAGACCATGTATTCAGGTGTCGTTGATGTCAATCGTTATCCCAAATTTGCCTATTATATGATGCAGAGCATGCGTGCTAATAACATCGCTCAAAAAGGACTTTTTACAGGGCCGATGGTCTTTGTAGCTTCGTTTAATTCTTCTGAAAAGCTTAAAAGTGCTACTTCTGAGATCACGGTGTATTCAAATTGTGATGAAGTGAGTTTATACAGAAATGGAAAGAAAATTGGAACTCAAAAACGGAAGGACCGTGCTCAATTCTATCCCTATATTGTAGAAAAAGGAGGAAGCCCAAGTTTTGTGTTTGATGCAGGTGGATATGAGGCTGGTGAGTTAAAAGCAATTGGTTATGTAAATGGAAAAGCAGTAGCCGAGCATGCGATACAAACTGCGAAAGAAGCATATCAAATTCAAGTTGAAATTCCAGATCATGCCATAACTCCAATTGCAAATGGATCGGATATGATACCTGTCTATTTTAAAATCTGTGATGCCAATGGCACTGTGGTAAATGACGCGAATACAGAAATTCAGATTCAGGTAACTGGTGAAGGGACCCTTATTGGAAATCAGTCCGTTCGAGTAGGTGTCAACCCTCAAATTGTAGAAGGAGGAATAGGTTTTGCTTTTGTTCGCGCGACTAAGAAAAGTGGGATGATTAAGATTTCTGCTTCAGGTACTGGACTGAAATCAGGTATAACGCAAGTAAAGTCTATCGTTTCGTCTCAAATTGACTTAATAGATGGCGAGCATGTATCCTTTACAGGTAATGAGGAAGACAATGTGGTGACTAAACCAACTAAATGGGATAAGCAGCTACTTGGAAAGGCGAAAGTGAAATTTGCATCTGTAAAAGCGACATCTGAACATAAAGACTTTATAGTGAAAAATGTAACCGATGGAAATGACTACTCGTGGTGGATCGCGAACAGCGCTGTCTTTCCACAAACGATTACCTTAGAATTAATGGAACCTACTCAAGTTATGGGTAGCCGAGTCCGTTTCCAAAAAGACAGTTCTAAGTATAAACATAAAGTAGAATCTTCTATGGATGGAAAAATATGGGAAGCACTCTATGAAAAAGAATGTACAGGCTGGGATTTTAAACCAGTAAAGCAAGATAAGTTGATGAAATATTTTCGGGTCACCATTTTAGATTCATCAGAAGGTCATGCAGGGCTTGCAGAGGTAACCTTGTTTCACTAATAGCAAGATTGTAAAATAATAAAACTAAGTATAATTAAATATGAATGAATTTTTGAAAAGGGGCATGAGGAATACCATCAGTTTTCTACTGTTGCTGTTATGTTTTATATCTACAAAAGCACAACAGGTTTGGTCTCCAGATAACGGAAATGGTACATTTACCAATCCATTGATGTGGGGTGATTGGCCTGACCCAGACATCATCCGTGTCGGAGATGACTTTTACTTGATCTCGACAAGCATGCATTATGTTCCTGGAAGCCCAATAGCAAAATCTAAAGATTTGGTGAATTGGGAGATCGTTGGGTATCCTGTAGAGCGTTATGATGAAGATCCACGTTTTGATATGAAAGGTGGTACTTTGTATCTCAATGGATCGTGGGCCAATACCATCAAGCATCATAATGGAAAGTTTTATGTTGGATTTTGTACACCTAAGAACTGGGGATGGGATAAAGGAAATTTTTCTATCTGTATTGCTGATAAACCAGAAGGACCATGGGAAAGAACTATTTTTCCAGAATTCTTATACGATCCAGGATTATTTTTTGATGATGATGGTAAAGTTTATGTAGCGCATGGTCAAGGAACTTTGTACCTAACGGAATTAAATGCCGATGCTAAATCTGTAAAAGGTAAAGACATTAAAATTTGGGACAAGCGTTTTAAAAACGCTAATGAATTTGGAGGTGGATTTGGTATGGAAGGTGCTCATATGTATAAGATTAATGGAAAATATTATATTACTTGTCCAGCTGGAGGTACGGAAGGATGGCAGATTTGTCTACGGTCGGACAATATTTACGGACCTTATGAGCATAAATTAATTATCAATGATAGCAGTTCTTATCCACCAAATGGTTTACACCAAGGTGGAATGGTGCAGTTAAAAAATGGAGATTGGTGGTTTATTATTATGCAAGATCGTGGGGCGATTGGTCGAGTACCTGTTCTTTTGCCTGTTGAGTGGAAAGACGGTTGGCCGATGTTAGGAAGCGGAAATAAAGACGTGATTACTTATAAAAAACCTAATGTTGGTAAAGTGTATCCTATTAAAAGTCCTGCAACAACAGATGAGTTTACAAAGCAAAAATTAGGTTTGCAATGGCAATGGAATCATAATCCTGACAATGAAAGATGGTCCTTAACAGAGCGCAAAGGATATATGCGCTTAAAAGCATCTTATGCCGATTCATTAAAAGTTGCACGTAATACACTGACACAACGCGTTCAAGGCCCCAATTCAGAAGGAACAGTTGAGATTGATTTAATGAGCCTGAAAGATGGTAATGTCGCTGGATTCGGAGTGTTTCAGTTTCCTTATGCTTTTGTAGCAGTAGAACAGACGGATGGTCAAAGACGTATTATTATGAATAACAATGATAAGATTATCGAGCAGATCGATAATTTTAAGGGTGATAAAATTTGGATCAGAGCACGTGTTACTGATCGAGATTTTATTGCTAAGTTTTACTACAGTATAGATGGAGAAAACTTTTTTGTTATCGGAAATGATCTCAAGATGCAATTAGAATTATATTGGACAGCCAATCGTTTTGCTTTGTTTAATTATAGTAAAACTAAGACTGGCGTTGATGGGTATGCCGATTTCAATTGGTTTAGATTTACAAATAAATAAATTAACACACAAAAAAGAAATCCCGCCGATCTATGATTAGCGGGATTTCTTTTTTATATAGACTTACCAGTTTCAGTAAGCGGTTTATTTTTTATATCATCCAACGGAATAAGCTTGCGCCCCAAGAGAAACCAGCCCCAAAAGCTGTTAACATAACAAGATCTCCAGTCTTCATCTGTTTTACATTTTCCCAGATACATAATGGAATTGTCGCTGCGATTGTATTCCCAAGATACTCAATATTACTTAAGGTACGGCCTTCAGGAATATTTAATGATCGACCTACAGCATCGATAATACGTTGGTTTGCTTGATGTGGTACTACCCAGTTGATATCCTCAACGGTTAAGTTGTTGCGCTGCATGACCTGCGTGCAGGCATCACTCATTGATTGTACTGCTTGTTTAAATACGGTTTTACCGTCTTGACGTAAGTATCTTTTTTGTGTATCATTATCCGATAAGCTTATTGGATATTGGGTTCCACCTGCTTCAATATTTAGGAAAGCGCGACCATCTCCGTTACTTCTCAAGTATGCGTCCATTACACCTCCTTCTGTAGAAGGTTGTAGTAATACAACTCCAGCACCATCTCCGAATAGGATGTTGGTTGAACGGTCATGGATATCGACATAAGTACTGATATTATCAGCCCCTACGATAAGTACATTTTTGTATCGTCCTGTCTCAACAAGTGAAGCACCCATATCCAGCGCATATAGAAAACCAGAACAAGCAGCGTTTATATCAAAAGCCCAAACATTTGTAAGACCTAGTTTTTCAGCGATGATGTTCGCAGTCGCAGGCATGGGCATATCAGGAGTTGAAGTTGCTACTAAAATTGCATCTACTTCAGCTAAATCTTTACCATACTTTGCTACGAGATCCTGAATTGCACGAACGGCCATGTCAGAAGTCGCCAATTCTTCTTCTAAGATGCGACGTTCTTTGATACCAGTTCTTTTGATGATCCACTCATCATTCGTATCACATAATTTTTCTAAGTCAGAATTTGTTCGTTTATTTTGAGGGATATAACCTCCGATTGCGGTAATTGCAGCGTAAAGTTTATTCGGGAGAGTTGTATTCATATATTATGGTTATCATATTCAAGTATGATCCGCCTTTTGGTATTTAGTTTAATTTTATTATCTCTAATGAGTATGTTTATTTATTCTGCCTTTTTCTCTTTTCCAAAAAGAGTTGTAAAGGAGGTGTAAAAATAGGATAATTTCTACAACAGTATGAAAAATATTAAGATTGTGACAAAATGATTACGATGAATCACTTTTTTTGAACCGTTTTGCAAAACGGTCTAGTTATGATACCGTTTTAGTTTTATTGTTTAGAATATAATTTTGATAAAGTTGCTGTTGACAAAATATATGAAATTATTGTAATGCAATTAAAACACGTTAAAAAACAGTCCTTTATTTAAACTATTAGCACTTCTTTTATTATTTAACCATAACCTGCCGGAAAAAAAACGAAAATAATAAATTTCCAGAAATATTTCATAGATCCCTGTTGAATTAACGAATGGTTTTCTTAATTTGTTGTTCGGGAGCTCATTTTTTATAGAGGCAAAGCTTACCCAATTGAATTTCTGTTATTAAAATATATATGCAATGATTCCATTTTCTATTCAAGCACCACTCGAAAATAGTAAGATCAGACTAGTTTCGCTACAGGATAATGACTTCGAAAGGCTTTTCGCTGTCGCTAATGATCCTAAAGTATGGGAGCAACACCCTAATAAAGATCGGTATAAAAGACCTGTGTTTGAAAATTTCTTTGAAGGTGCGGTAATCAGTAAAGGTGCCTACCTGATCCAGGATAAACTGTCCAATGAAATCTTAGGAAGTACACGTTTTTACAATTATAGTTCCGATGATAACAGTATTTTCATCGGTTACACTTTTTATGGTACAAAGACATGGGGCACTGGTATAAATCCTCAAGTAAAAAAAATGATGCTCGATTATATATTTGATCATGTGGATACTGTATATTTTCATGTTGGGAATAATAATGAAAGATCAAAAAAAGCAATGGAGAGATTAGGGGCACAAAAAATAGCTTTGGAAGAAGTGGCTTATCATGGTGAACCTAACCGTATCAACGTTCTGTATGCTATTAGAAAAGATGACTATTACAAAGTATGATGGGATCTAATATGAGCTTTTTGCATTTTAAAATATAACATGCTGCACACGGGCAAGCGCATATGTTTAGGAGATATTAGAATCATTAATTTTTGCGAAAATTTGAGTTAACTCGGACTTTTAGTTAGATGATTTCAACTTAGTGCAAAGAAGATTGTAAAAAGAACAAGATTTCATTGCTAATCTTGTCATTTTTGCTTGTGTAAATAGATTTTTCTACACCTAACTGTTTCATATGCTATCGTTTATCTTCAAGAAAATAAGTTAAATTTGTTTATAGCTCAATTATAAATGGAAACTTACGGCAACCCAGTATTAAATCGCTTACCCCAACATCTGAAACGTTTTATTGTACCGCAACAATATGATCGTTATACGGCAATTGATCAGGCTGTGTGGCGCTATGTCATGCGTCAGAACTATGCATATCTTCGTAATATTGCATATTATCCCTATATTCCAGGGCTTCATAAAGCAGGATTAACGATTGAGGAAATCCCAAATCTGCAAACGATGAACGACAGTCTTAAACATATGGGTTGGGGAGCAGCTACAGTGGACGGTTTTATTCCCCCTGCAGCTTTTATGGAGTTTCAAGCTTATCGGGTACTCGTGGTAGCAGCAGATATACGTCAGATTGAACATATTGAATATACTCCTGCACCAGATATTATTCATGAATCATCTGGACATGCTCCGATCATTGGAGAGCCTGAGTATGCGGCATATTTGCAATATTTTGGGGAGATTGGTACAAAGGCAATGTTTTCTGAGAAAGATTTTGAACTGTACGAGGCAATTCGAAACCTTTCTATCCTTAAAGAAAGTAGTAGTGCAACCGAAGAGCAGCTGTCAAGTGCAGAAGCAAAGCTTATTGCGATACAAGAAAATATGGGTGAACCTTCCGAAATGGCATTATTGAGTAGATTGCATTGGTGGACGGTTGAGTATGGACTAATTGGAACAGTAAATGATCCCAAAATTTATGGGGCAGGGCTTTTGTCATCAATTGGAGAAAGTGCGTCCTGTATGCGTAAAGAAGTCCCAAAATTACCTTATTCATTAAAAGCATTAGCTTATTCATACGATATTACGAAGCCACAACCTCAATTGTTTGTTACGGAAGATTTTAATCAGTTGCGAGAGGTTTTAGATCAATTTGCCAATACCATGTCATTTCGGGTAGGGGGAAAAGTTGGTTTGGAAAAGGCTATTGCTTGTAAGAACCTATGTACGATTGTGTATAGCTCCGGATTGCAGGTCTCCGGACTTTTTCAGACAGTTATTGCTGGGAGTGAAATAGAATATATCAAGACTGTTGGTCCAACGGCATTAGCTTATGCAGATAGACAGCTTTCTGGTCATGGAAAGACGTATCACGCTGATGGATTTGGGTCTCCTGTTGGGTATCTGTTAGGAGCAGTCAAAGCACTGGAAGATTTTGATGCTGCTGATCTAAAAGAATATGGCATTGAAATAGGGCAGCACACCACACTTATCTTTACTTCTGGAATTGAGGTAAGAGGAGTTGTTCAGTCTATAGAACAGCGGGATAAAAAAAATCAATTGATTACCTTTTCCCCATGTCAGGTTGTCGATAGTAGATCCTGTCAGATTCTATTTGATCCAGAATGGGGAACTTATGACATGGCTGTAGGGAAACAGATTGTATCGGTTTTTTGTGGAGCAGCAGATAAAGAAGCTTATGAGCAAGGAGCCTTTGTGTCTGAAACTAAAACAATCGTGCATCAGCAAAATGAGGTCGAAAAATCAAAAAATAAGCTTTATAAAGTTATTCGTGACAGAAGAACAGGTCAAGAACCGGATGTTTCACTTAGTGAGATTTATCAGAATATAACACATAACTATCCCGAAGATTGGCTTGCTTATATTGAAACACTGGAATTGGCTATTCATGATGGAGATCATTTGTTAGCAACTCAAATTGAAAATCGATTGCTGGAAATTATTCAAGATCATCAACATTGGAGTAAATTGATTTTGGATGGCATTAACTTAGCTAAAAACGACCAAATAGCATTGCTTTTAGGACCTAAGTAATGCATATCTACGATTAGAACGAAATTTAAAAATGTATCCAGGAATACTAGTAAATCTTTCCAGGACTGCTAAGTAATAAAGAACTGCCATGAGCTATTGGTTTGATAGCTCATGGCAGTGTATGTATTTTGAACCGTATTTTAATATTAGACTTTTAATAAAAGAATTTGCCAAGCTGAAATCAATTCACCTTGGTCTAACAGTTTTGCGGCATGCATCTGGAGCAACTTACGTCTTAGGGCAAGATCTTCGTGAGATTGTTCCCAGATTGCTATAATTTCAGGATTTACTAATAAAGTCTTCTCGTCATTCAATACAGGTAATTGCTCTACATTTGCCAATCGACCCAATTGATTTCCCGTAAGAATATCCGAATAACGGATATGTTCGGGAAGTGTGTCAACTCCTATACCTAAATTGCGGAGTGGCTTTGGAACTTCGAAGAGTGATTCTTTTGTTACGCGACTGTACCAATTCCCACCTAAACGGGCAACGAGATCAAGTGATTCCTGTGAGACTTCATTTTTATCGTTTAGTAAGTTTTCATGAATATGCATCCGGACTATTTCTGCAATGACGAGATTTCCTGCTCCCGGACCATCACCGAGATTGATAATTTCATGAACTTTACATTCCAATTGAACTGGTGATTCTGCCACACGTGGAGGGTTGATCAGATCTGAAGCAATAGCTGTAAAACCTGATTTATCAAATTCATTAATTCCCTTTCCATATTCGGTGCTTGCGAGAGACTGTTGCTGCACCATGGAATAATTCACAATATTAATAACAACCTCTGGTACTTCTAGCATGTTGTCCAAGGTATGTTTAGTAGAACCGTCGCGCATTCGCCGCAATGGTGAAAAAACACAGATAGGGGGTTGCTGAGACATAAAATTAAAGTAGCTAAAAGGGCTCAGGTTGACATTTCCTGCCGCATCAATTGTACTTGCAAAACAGATAGGACGCGGAGCTACCGCATATTTGATAAGATTATCAAATATTGCTTGTTGTTCAACTGGATCTATTACTGTTGTTTTTTCTGTAGTCATATGTTGAGTAGCTTATTTAATTTAGTGTTCTTAATTATTTGCGGCGATGATGTAATTTTGTAATCGACCTAAACCGGTAACTTCCATTACGATTTGATCGCCGATCAGTAACCATTGTTCTTTATGAGATGGATCATGCAGCTTCGCAGTCCCATTAAGCTCCAGAAAACAACCAGTACCAACAGTACCTGAGCCGATGACATCTCCTGGAAATACTTCAACACCATAGGATACACGTGCTATGATTTCAGCAAACGTCCAGTTCATATCGCGCAGGTTTCCTTTGGATACTAATTTTCCATTAACTGAGCAGGTCATTTCAAGATCATAACAGACGCCAATATGGCCCATGGGCGGATTAACACGATATTTTTCCAATTCATCTGCTGTAACTAGACAGGGGCCTATCACCGTCGCAAAATCTTTTCCTTTAGCAGGACCCAAGTTAAGTTTCATTTCTTCCATCTGTAATGTTCGGGCACTGATATCATTCATGATCATGAAGCCACCAATATAAGAGTCCGCTTCTGATGCAGGTATATTTTTACCCTGTTTATCAATAACAATAGCAACTTCCAATTCAAAATCAAGTTTGTCTAAATGTTTGGGCATGCAGGAAACAGCGCCTGGACCGTAGATAGCACGGTGGTTTGAAAAATAGAAGACAGGAAATAGATCAAATTCAGGAATCATCTCTAAACCACGGTTTCTACGGGAGGTTGCTACATGCTGACGAAATGCATAAGCATCGCGTACAGAACCTGGACGGGGTATGGGAGCTTCTAAAATTGTGTTAGCAAGTGTATGGTGTGTTTCTTCATTTTTTGAACTAAAGAGCTTTTGATAGGCATCCTTCATGGCGGCTTTGATACTTAAAGCTGCATGGAGATATTTATCCATAGAATCTGGAAATTTAGAATCAACCTTACTACAAGGATATATAGATATACCAATTAAAAAAGCCAGGTGTTCACTATCTTCCAGAATACAGGTAACAAGTTTCATAATGTCATGAATATAGTATTGAAATCGGTTTTCTCTTTTATTTATATGTACGTTTTCAACGTTAAAAAAGAATTTTTGTACACCGTGCTTGATGTAATTTGGTTAAATATAGGAAGTTCGGGGTTAACTTTCTTTGTTTTTTATGAATTATTAAAAATTAAAATATTATATTTGATATAAACAAAAATCCAATTATGAACACCAGCAGACTCACATATGTAAGAGTCATTTTCGGAATGAGTGCTTTCTTGAAGGCCTTGATCGCTGCTGTGGTGTTTGCGCAGTATTAAATTTTTCCTCTTTTCTTATTTATCTGTGCTTGTGTCATTCGTTTGATCCATGCTTCACTATATATATCATTTCACTTTTTAAAACTTATTTACTTATGCCAATTTATCATCAATTGGGGAAAGTTCCTTCTAAAAGGCATACCGTATTTCGGAAACCTAATGGTGCTTTGTATTCCGAAGAACTGGTTTCTACACACGGATTCTCAAGCACATATTCGTTGGTTTATCACTGTCATCCGCCAACATTAGTTAAACAGATTGGAGAACCCTATGATGTGTCTCCTAAAATAGCACGGCGAAAGCATTTGAAACACACGAGTCTAAAAGGATTTGCTATAAAGTCGAAAGACGATTATCTGGAAAGTCGGGTACCGGTTCTGGTCAATGATGATTTGCATATATCCTTAGCAGCTCCTAGACAATCTATGACGGATTATTTTTATAAAAATAGTCAAGCAGATGAAATTATTTTTATTCATCAGGGATCAGGTGTCGTTAAAACAGGTTATGGTCAGATTCCATTTTCATATGGTGACTATATTGTTATTCCTCGCGGTGTGATTTATCAGATTCATTTTGATCAATCTGAGAATCGATTATTTATTGTCGAATCCTTTTCGCCGATCCGAACGCCAAAGCGCTATCGAAATGAATTTGGTCAATTGATGGAACATGCGCCATTTTATGAACGCGATATTAGAAAACCGTCACAATTAGAGACTAATGATTCATTAGGTGACTTTGAAGTGAAAATTAAAAAACAGGGATTAATATATCCGTATATATATGGTAGTCATCCTTTTGATTTCATTGGCTGGGATGGTTATCACTATCCTTGGGCGTTTTCAATCCATGATTTTATGCCTATTACGGGGAAATTGCATCAACCGCCACCGGTACATCAGACCTTTGAAACCGACAGTTTTGTTGTCTGTAGTTTCTGTCCACGTCTATATGATTATCATCCGGACTCGATTCCAGCTCCTTATAGCCACAGCAATGTGGATTCCGACGAGGTTCTATATTATGTAGATGGCGATTTTATGAGCCGTAAAAGTGTAGAGCGTGGTCAAATTACGCTACATCCTGGAGGAATTCCTCACGGTCCGCATCCTGGAACAGTGGAGAAAAGTATCGGTCAGAAACAGACCGATGAATTAGCGGTTATGATCGACCCTTTTAGACCATTAATGCTGACAGAAGAAGCTTTGGAAATTGAAGATCAAGAATATTTTAAATCCTGGTTGAGTTAATAATAAATTATAAAAGAAATCTAAAATGAAACAGACTTTTGCTGAAAAAATAGCTTTGGCGCAAGATTTTTTGCCCATTAACGGTACTGATTATATTGAATTTTATGTGGGCAATGCGAAGCAGGCCGCACATTTTTACAAGACGGCTTTTGGATTTCAGTCCGAAGCATATGCAGGTCCAGAAACGGGGGTACGGGACCGTGCATCCTATGTTTTAAGACAAGGTAAGATTCGTCTGGTATTGACTACCGCATTACGATCAGACCACCTCATTTCAGAACATGTTAAAAAGCATGGTGATGGTGTTAAGATTCTTGCCCTCTGGGTAGATGATGCTACAAAAGCTTTTGAAGAAACAACTAAGCGAGGTGCTCAAGTGTATCAGGAGCCACAGGTATTATCTGATGAATATGGTGAGGCAGTGACCTCGGGTATATATACGTACGGTGAAACGGTTCATCTGTTTGTAGAACGTAAAAATTATAACGGTGTATTTTTACCAGGTTATCAAGTATGGGAAAGTGATTATCAGCCAGAAGAAGTAGGCTTGCTATATATTGACCATTGTGTGGGGAATGTCGGTTGGAACAAGATGAATGAAACGGTCGAGTGGTATCAGCAGGTTATGGGCTTCGTTAATGTACTTTCTTTTGATGATAAGCAAATCAATACCGAATATTCTGCATTGATGAGCAAAGTGATGAGTAATGGCAATGGATATGTGAAATTTCCGATTAATGAGCCTGCAGAGGGACAAAAAAAATCGCAGATTGAAGAGTATCTGGAGTTTTATGAAGGTGAAGGTGTACAGCATGCCGCATTAGCGACGAAGGATATTGTCAAAACAGTAAAAGAGCTGAAAGCTCGAGGTGTTGAATTCTTAGGAGCGCCACCAGAAGCGTATTATGATATGTTACCCGATCGTGTCGGTCAAATTGATGAAGAAATAAAAATTATTCAAGACCTCGGAATACTTGTTGATCGTGATGATGAAGGTTATCTCTTACAGATTTTTACTAAGCCAGTAGAAGATCGACCAACTTTGTTTTTTGAAATCATACAACGTAAAGGTGCTCAGAGTTTTGGTGCTGGAAATTTTAAAGCTTTGTTTGAAGCAATAGAACGTGAACAGGCAAAGCGAGGAAATTTATAATCATAGATTAGCGAGAATATGGAAAACATGAAAGATCTGCTGCAGGCGTTTGAGCGTAAAAGACCTGAGATTGTATTTGAATGGAAAGATACGGAAACAGAGGCTGAAGGCTGGGTCGTTATCAATTCTTTGCGTGGAGGTGCCGCAGGAGGAGGGACACGCATGAGAAAGGGGTTAGATAAAAATGAAGTTGAATCATTGGCTAAAACCATGGAGGTTAAATTTACAGTTTCTGGACCTCCAATCGGTGGGGCTAAATCTGGAATTAACTTTGATCCTTCAGATCCACGAAAAAAAGGAGTACTTGATAGATGGTTTAAGGTGGTCACTCCGTTACTTAAAAATTACTATGGTACAGGCGGTGATCTGAATGTCGATGAAATTCATGATGTTATTCCTTTGACAGAACAGTATGGCCTTTGGCACCCGCAAGAGGGGGTATTGAATGGACATTTTAATGTGCGTGAAAATGAACGAATTCATCAGATAGGGCAGTTGCGGTACGGTGTTTCTAAAGTTTTGGAAGACCCGCAGTACAGTCCGGATATGAAGCGCAAATACAAAATTGCTGACATGATTACTGGTTACGGTGTGGCAGAAGCGGTTAAACACTTTTACAGATGTTACGATACCGATTGTATTGGTAAAAGTGCAATTATACAGGGATGGGGGAATGTAGCCGCGGCGGCTGCATTTTATTTAAGCAAATTAGGGGTTAAGATTGTAGGCATTATTGACCGTGCAGGAGGTTTAACAAATCCGTTGGGCTTTACAGAAGACGAGATCACTGCACTATTTTTAAATCGTAAAGGAAATGAACTAGCAAGCCCAGATTTGTTATCTTTTGAAGAAGTCAATAGCCAGATCTGGCGTATGGGTGCATCTATTTTTATTCCGGCAGCTGCTTCTCGTTTGGTTTCAAAAGAACAGGTAAGCGAATTAGTCACACATGGATTGGAGTTGATTGCTTCTGGAGCGAATGTTCCCTTTTCAGATCGGGAAATATTTTATGGGCCGGTCATGGAATATGCCGATTCTCAAGTCTCTGTCATTCCAGATTTTATAGCAAATTGTGGTATGGCTCGGGTGTTTGCCTATCTGATGCAACCCAATGTAGAAATTTCTGATGATGCGTTATTTTCGGATGTATCTCGTGTTATCGGGCAAGCTATAGATCGGATTAGAGCAATATCAGAATCCAAAATACATCTGTCTTCAAAAGCATATGAAATTGCACTTAAACAATTGGTGTAATCGAGATGTCAACATATAATGGAAAAAGCATTTGCCGTTCAGCAAATGCTTTTTTCTGTAATTGATTTTTGATATCGTTTATTGCCTACCGTCTTTTTGTATATTTTCATTCGAATGATTTATACTAAACTCATTCTCTTTTAGTTCTTCTTCTTTAAGTTCATCCAATATTTTTTTCAACTGCAGGAGATAAGGACTATAAAAATATCTTGTCCATGCAAGGACTATTAATATCGTAATGATACTTACAGTTAAAGTTAATATGGTAAAAGAAATTACGGATTGATCCGGGTCGGTAAATTCTGTAAACTGCAATCGCATACTGTACCTATACATACCTAGGGTAACTAATGCTATTGGGAGCAGGAGAAAACTAAAGGCATGATAGCGCTCAATATTAATTTTAAGCTCATAGTATATTTCCAATAAACTATCCTTTGTATCGGCTGTATAATGATTGATCTTATTATAGAATAATCGGAAAAGGTTTAAATAATATGCTGATATCGCTAATGATAGTGCGTAGAAAGCATAATATAGAACATATAGGGATGGATCTATATTCAGCAGTTTCGGAATAAAAGCTACAAATAGGATACAGAAAGATTGCAGATAAAATTCGCCTTTCATTTTCCGTTTTAGTTTATCTAAAGGATGCTTAGCCTGCCCGAGCTGTTTTATTTTTGATGGAATACGCACATCATTTGTGCTTTCGGAATTCCATGCCGTTTTTAATTCATCAAGATTCATAATTTGTTTTTTTTATGATTTGTTGTAATTTTTCTTTCGTTCTATTCAATTTTACACGTACATTTCCTTCACTTAAACCGAGCTGTATACCTGTCTCTCGATGCGATAGTCCTTCCATAAAGTAAAAGATCAAAGCTTTTTCCACCGCATTTAGTTCCTGCACCGCCTGGTAAAAAATCTCTAGCTGTCTATCTTTTTCAGGATTGTAATCTTCATTTTCAGGCTCTTTTATATTGTCGTAAGTATACACATCACTTCTTCGTTTTTCTTTTTTAAAATAGGAAATGGCTGTGTTAATAGCCACCCGGTACATCCAGGACGAAAAGGCACTCTCTCCTTTAAAGTTATGATAGGATCTCCACAATTGTATGATGATTTCCTGTTGCAAATCTTTCCGATCTTCCGAACTGTCCATGTACAATCGAGCGACCTTATGCAAGATGCCTTTGTGAACCTCTATTAGGTTTAAAAATGTTTTTTCGATTAAAGAGTCTGCCTGCATATTATGCTTTTGCAAATGTTTTAATTAGTAATGCCTTATTTCTTTTCATAAACCTATTGCTTAGGGATATGTTCCTTTCTGTTTGTTTGGTAGTAAGTACAGGGTCTGGTTGTTTCGTTACACTTTTTTTTGCTAAATTAAATTAAGGCTTCTCGGCTGTTGTTAAAATGTGAATGACCATCACTGATCAGGCTATCGGATAGCTGTTCTAAAAATAGGATTTTATCCGGATGAATTTACAAGTGCACATAGCCTAACTGAATTACGATTGCCATAAATTTCCTACGTCATGTTTTTGTCCTGTTTTACGCATGGATTAATGCTATTGGTAATCCATTAGGTATTTGCTTTCTCCGGAAGTTAGCTCATAACTTTTTCTATTGCCGTATACATACTGTGTACTTTTAAGTTCACTTCGGTTTTGGAAATCATTTATGTATGGCTTATTTATATACTATAACAATAAAACTATGATATTGATTTTTAATATTTCGTTAAGTAATTTGTTAATTACCCTAAATTAAAATTGTATTAAGCTTTTAATTTATTAGATTAAAAGATGTTTAATTAAGGATTAGAGGAGTATTTGAGAATATTCTGAACCTGAGCATATAGGTTTAAAAATGAAAATGCCTCAGGTTGGGAGCCTTAGGCATTTTCTAACCAATTATTAATCTAAATTATGAATAAAAGTTATTTCAAATGTTGTGCCAAAAGATAAACTAGTTATTATTAATTGTGTTACATTAACAATATTACATGATTTACAGTAATTTTAGTTACTTTCTTTAATCACTTTCTCTAATTGATAAGAGTTTTCGCCTAGTTTTGTAACTTTAATGGACATTCCCGCTTCAAGTTCCAACTCTTGTGCGGCAGCAGTTCCCAGACTGAGCACATGTGAACGATCCCTTCTATATGAAAAGGAACACTCATATTCATTATCAATAAGAATTCGGATTTTTTTTGTCTTATTTGGGAACAATTGTTTTAGATCCTTCGTTATCCTAATCTGATTTTTAGTAACATCTTCTGCAGTGATCTGATTTCCTTTCGAGGGAAGGATTGCCGTTTCTAAATTTATTGTTGTATTTTTTACTGTTGAAGGTGTTCCATCAGTTGTTTGAGTAGCTTCTGATGCATTATTGTCTGCATTACCTTGATTAGTTACAGTAATTTCAGCTTTTTCAGTGTGAGCTTGCCCTTTCCCTTGTTTCTGATTATTGGTCGCACTTTTGGATTTCGCAGCACTTGATTTTGTATTTTCTTGTTTTTGATTTCCGGAGATATTTTCTGCTTGATCAGGGGGATTCTGTGTATTCACAATCTTTCCTTGATGACTAGATACACTTTCTGTTTTGGTGGAATTCGGTGTATTTACCACTTTATTTTGCCCCGGATTGTTTTGCTTTCCTTGATTATGTCCTTTATGTCCTGTTTGCGCGGAACTGGAGTGAGACTGTGTCGTTTTTAATTGATTAGGAGTAGGATGCTCCGCTTTCGGGACGGCAGAAGTAGCCGGTGTGACTTTATTAATGATATTTCTAATGTAGTAATTCTTTATTCTTGATTTTTCAGTATTCCGTTCTTCAATCTCAAAATCTTCTTTATAAGCCTTGAAAAGATGCGATATTTTTTCATATCCATAATTACGGGCATCAAAATCAGGTTTTCTTTTATTAAATAAACTACCAATTTCCCCTAAAAATGCCCATCCGCTTTCATCAGCCGTATCATCTACAGTGTCTTTTAATAGTTCGAGCGTCTCTTCATCCAATGCTGATATTTTATTCCGTTCAATTGGTGATGGCGTCGGACTGGTATTATTGTTTTTCTTTTTTACCGCCTTTTTTGAAACTTCTTTCTCAAGAATTTCCACATAGATAAACTTATCACATGATGATATGAACGGTTTTGGTGTTTTTCTTTCTCCTATGCCAATGACAAGTTTTCCTGATTCACGTAGCCTAGTTGCTAAACGTGTGAAATCACTGTCACTTGAAACAATGCAAAATCCATCTACCCGATCCGAGTGTAGGATATCCATGGCATCTATGATTAAAGCCGAATCAGTCGAGTTTTTGCCCTGTGTATAACTGTATTGCTGAATAGGTGTTATAGCATGAGTCAAAAGACTGTCTTTCCAGTTTTCAACATAAGGACTAGTCCAGTCTCCATAAATACGCTTGATAGTAGGGATCCCATATCGTTTTACTTCATTCAATATCTCTTCTATCTTTTTATAGGAGATATTATCAGCATCAATTAAGATCGCTATTTTTTTTTCTGTTTCTTCTGGCATCCCTTATTTCTTTAATATGCACGATCTATTATTTTGCAATAAAATTCTAATCATTTATTTCTCTAATGTAATCTGAACGAAGTATAGTTGATAAAAAAAGCAGCGTAATACACTTCGTGGAAAAGTATTTAACGTTATTTTAATAGCTCTTCTCTTGTAAATATAATGGTTTCATTTAATATTTTTCTTAATCCATGTTCCGCTTTTTTCAATTATTGAAGCTATTTCATTGTTAGAGATTAAAACTGTTTATTTATGAAGGTATTATTGACCAGACTTGATCCTGTATAAAGCACTGAAGGCCCGGCATCGTCTTTCTGTCAAAAACTTATTATTTTTGTTAAAATTTCAATCTTATGTTGATTATCGATTCACCTTCTAATAATGCTTATTTTAATATAGCATCGGAAGAATACTTATTATATAAATACCCAAAAGAAGCTATTTTCCTTCTGTATATTAATGCACCTTCAATTATCATAGGCAAATTTCAAAATACATTAGCTGAAATTAACTTGGATTATGTTCAAGCTCAAGGAATAAAGGTCGTTCGAAGGATGTCAGGGGGAGGAGCGGTTTATCATGATCTTGGAAATCTGAATTTTTCTTTTCACATCTTGTTGGGCGAAAATGATTTTATGGATTTCTCGACATTTACTCAGCCCGTCGTATCGTTGTTAAATAGTATGAACATACCTGCAAAATTGGAGGGGAGAAATGATCTGTTGATTGAAGGGAAGAAATTTAGTGGAAATGCCAAACTTGCAAAAAATGGAAAAATGATCCAACATGGTACGTTATTGATTAGTTCACAGATGGAGGTACTGGGCGATGCGCTAAAAGTTAATCCTTTGAAGTTTATAGATAAAGCTGTCAAGTCCAATCGCGCACGTGTAATTAATCTGAATGAGTACTTACCACAAGATATGACAGTCTCAGCTTTCAAGCAATTGTTGATTGAGGAGATGAGGAAGAATAATCCTGAAGCTAAGATTTATAAACTAACGGATGAAGATATTCTGGGGATCGAAAAATTGGTAGCAGAAAAGTACAGTACCTGGGAATGGAATTTTGGCTTTTCTCCAAATTACAATTTTAAGAAAGCGATAAAGATACCTGCTGGATTTATTGAAATACATTTAGATGTCCATAAAGGGTATATTGAAAAAGCGAAGATATTTGGAGATTTTTTTGCATCAAAACCAATTGAGGAGTTGGAGAATATATTGATCGGACAAAAACATGAGGCTGTCCACCTTGCACAATTACTGGAAAAGCATGATGTAACGGCTTACTTCGGTAAAGTTAATATTGCAGAATTAATGGAATTGTTCAAATAACTGTGGGTTATTTCAGTAGTGCTCTTCGTTGGTTATTGAATTTTTAAGCCAATTTGAAGAGTGCTCATAATTTTTAAGTCTTACTTTACCCTTTTTCTTATTTGAAGTCAGCAAGAAGATCTCGCATCTTTGATAATTATGCTTCATTTTAACAAGTCCCTGACAAATGGACTTGCCGTCTTTAATCTTTATGGTTATGTTTGTCGTTTTGGGCATTGAAATTTGAAAACGGAAGTTTCAAATTTCAATGCCCATTGATTTAATATTAAAAAACGTCATGATTGCCGAAATAGAAGACAAAGAAATTAAACAGATTTATCAAACATCAATCATTCAGCAAACGGCCTATTGGTCTGAAGTAAAAAGGTTACAGGGTGTAACTTCAAAAGCATTTAATTTTAAAACTAAAATAGCAGATCTTTATGTCGATTCCGAAGACAGTGCCTATTTTATAGGAGATCTATTGATTTTGATTCAGGCTATTGATCAGGAGCACAGTATTGCCTACGTTCCCTATGGACCAGAGATCGAACCATCGGTTGAAAATCAAGGCTATTTCTTGGAGCAATTGTCCGAGAGTTTAAGATCTTGTTTACCTAAAAACTGCATTATGATTCGTTATGATTTATCTTGGGAATCACATTGGGCAAAAGACGATGACTGTTATGATATCAATGGCAACTGGTTAGGAGTTCCGGATAAAAAAATTCAGGAAATCCGTTTTAATTTTAATACCAATAATTGGAACTTAAGAAAAGCCAATACCGATATTTTACCTTCAAATACCATTTTTATGGATTTGAGAAAAGATGAAGATAGCTTATTAGGTGCAATGAAGGCCAAAACGCGTTATAATGTCCATTTAGCAAAGCGAAAAGGAGTCAACATTCGCTCTCTTGGTATGGATAGTTTAGCGATTTGGTATGACCTGTATAAACAGACTGCAGTGCGGAATAATTTCTTTTTACATGATATCAGCTATTTTAGAATTGTACTTTCTGCTCGTGCTAATGATACCCTTTCACCGGCAGATGTTCATTTATTAGTTGCTGAGGTCGAGGGCAAACCGTTAGCAGCCATGTTTTTAGTCGTGTCAGCAAATAGGGGGACATATCTTTACGGAGCATCAGCCACAGAAAATAGAAATTATATGGCAACCTATGCATTGCAATGGCGTGCTATGCAAATCGCAAAAGAAAAAGGCTGTACTGAATATGATTTTTTTGGAGTTGCTCCGCAGGCAGATGAGTCACATCCGATGTATGGATTGTACCGATTTAAAACGGGTTTTGGTGGTGAAATCTTTCATCGTATGGGCTGTTGGGATTATCCACTGGATAATGAGAAATATAAATATTATACTTCTATGGAATTCAAGAACCAGAGTTACCACTTGAGTTAAATTAAAAAGGGTTGATCATCGCGATGATCAACCCTTTTCGATATTGAAATATATTCCGATTTCTTGGATGAGTAAATTTTACACGGTTTCTTTTACTGCGTCTACATTCCAGCCTGATAGGATACCTCCATAAAAATAAAAAGTGACGTGGAATTTTTTATTACTGATTTTATCAGACACCAAATAACGTTCTGTAACATCATAGGAAGCTACTTTTTTGAAACTTGATAATTTTACCGCAGGAAGGCTGGTTGCAGTTTCTGAACCAGATACCATCTTTTGGATTTTAGCTGTGATCAAATTCATAATACCTTCTTTTTTGAAAGGATCTTTTTCAACCTTATTCGTCCCAACAAGAGGCATTATTCCATTGTTAGCCACTTTTTTTGCTTTTGCCTGTGCAGTATAATTTTTAAATTTTTCTTTGACTTTAGGATCACGGATGCTGTTTACCGTAAAAATTGCGATTCCCTGTGCACCATGATTTAAAGCTTCGTCCATCTCTGTAAACATAGCATCGCTATTACTAGCCATCAGCCCACAGTATAAGCTGGTCATTTTATTTTTATCTCTTGCATTTTCAATTGTACAGTCTCTGACGAAACTAGCATCTTCCGTGTAGAAATTACTATATACCATTGGGAATACCATATCCAGATTCCACTTTCCCCAATCTTGTCTTACCATACGGGATGCCATTTTAGGGGTTGGAAATGGCGATGCTGCCATAATTTTTCCACTAGCATGTACAACGTCTGCGATCATATTAGCCACATCTGTAATCTGATCACAACGGAATTGTCTCCATTTAAGATCACTGGAAGGATCTTTTTGTGTTCTAGGATCATAGCCATATTGATCCTTAAATTTTTGGATTGCGACGGGATGATAACCATAATCCCAGGCCGCATATTCGCGATCTTGAACAATATTATATTTTGGCCAAAGTGTAGTTGGGAGCACAACATCTACATAGCGGTGATAATCGATCGATATACCATCTAAGCCCTCTACAGCACAGTATGATTCGATTTTCTTTTTAATATAGTCTTTGACTTCAGGTAAGACTGGAGATAAAAATTTATAATAACCGACGTATGCTGTTGTATCTGCTAGGCTTTTTCCGTTACGGTTTACACTGAACCATTCCGGATGTTCTTTTAATATCTTCTCGCGATCATGTTCTAGATTCATGGTCCATAACCAAGCCACAACTTTAATCCCATACTTATGTGCTATCGGGATAGCAACTCTGTAATCGTCGGGTGATGGTGCATTGAGCATCACTCCGTCAATACCTAGATATTGCATTTCACGGCATAAGGAATCAAAATTGCTTGTAGGTCTGTAATCCAACCAAGTCCAGAACATAGGCTGACCATCCTTTTCGGCCGCTTTGGTTTCAGAAGCGGTAAATAGAAATAGCCCAAAGAAAAAAAGAATGTAAAAACGCATGCGTGACAAATGAAGGTGATTCATAATTTATAGCTTTATTGAAACACGGTTTTGGTTATGTTTCGATTTATACTGTTTAAGCTGCAATATAAATATTTTTCATCAAATTGGACTAAATGGTTATAGCTTTTGGTTCGTTTTAATCATTCATTAGACAAAGTGATTTTTATTGTTTGATCTAGCAAAAATTAAGGATAGCGTTAAATTTCTAAAAGAAAACGTTACATGGTGTACTAAAAAACGCCTGAAGCGGGGAACTCCAGGCGTTTTAACTAACCAATTATTAACCTAAATTATGAATACATACTAAACGCATTTAGTATGCCGATTAATATAATTGATCATGAATTTTAACAGATTTTAACTATTTCCCTCACAATTTGATCATTTGTGTCGTATATTTAAGCAATAAGGTCAGTTGAGAGAACTCTTAATATGATGATGAGGAACATATCACTTCTCTGTACGCAATGATAAAGTGGCATTATCATTGAAGAAATGTAAAAAATGAAAAGTATACGAATTATTACGATGACTTTAGGTTTTACCATTTTAGAAATTTCCAATAGTACAAGAGAAATTTTTAACAGCCATATGCCTGCTGTATTTTATAATGTAAATAGCATCATCATACTCTAATTTTATTATTACGCAATTTCAAGCTGTTCTACATGAGAGAAAAAGTAAATGCCAGTCAAGAGATAAAACAACTTTTTGAGAGATTCGAGGCTCAACTTAGTGATCCAGCCTACATCGAGCTGGACTTTTTGGCTGCATTAATAGATATCTTTAGACCAAAGCGACGATCGTTATATTACCAGGTCGATATTGCGCCATTATTGACTTATTTAGAAGCTTCACCTGATGTCAGGTTCAGTTTTTCTTCTTATGTGCGTCGAGTTATTGATCATAAAGATTTTGATCAATTAATTTCAGATACCGGAATTATCAGTTATGCCGATTTTAGGTATGAGATCAAAAAGAGAATAACGGAGAAATATCTTCCTTCACAACCTCCCAAATCAACATTGCAATATGTGTTAAATCAGCTTTTCTATCATTCGCAAGATGCAGATTGGGTTGCCGTCATTCCCAATGATCAGTTGCAACGACTCTATCTGATATGTGATTTCAATTCATTATACGAGAGCGATGTCAACTTCGAAATCAAGGAAATTCTCTATGGTCTTGAAGTATTGGTTCAACGTATTACAGGTAGGGCAATGGAAACAGATGTCAACAAGATGGTTCCTGAATTTCAAAATTTTGATAGTCCATTTATTGCCATCATGCGTGAGTTTAGCGAACTTAACGATCGTTTTTTAGCGGGTAACTTGCATTTTATGACCTCGGATGATCTTGCTTATAAACAAATCCTGGTTTTGCATAAGCAATGTGAAAATTATATTGATACCGCCTTTGCAAACTCTCATCGTTTTGGCATCTCAATTAAGGTCAATCAATCTTTATTAAGAATCCGGCAACAATTGGAAAGAATTAAAGCCATCATTTCTTTTTTGGTTATTGATAAAGAGCAGGAAAAGGTTGATAAAAGCATTGCTTTTGCTCAGACGTTAATTGGTTACAACTGCCGTAAGAGTAATATTCGCAAACTTGTTGGACAGAGTACACAATTATTGGCTTACGAAATCACGCACCATACCGCACAGACCGGAGAGCATTATATTACCTCCAGCAAGAAAGAATATTGGAACATGTTTCGCTCGGCCTGTGGTGGCGGCATCATTGTAGGCGTTATGTGTATCCTGAAATTGTTTTTAGGTAAAGTAGAGACAAGCGAATTTGGACATGCTTTACTTTATAGTATAAATTATGCGATCGGATTTACAGCTATTTATCTATTTGGGGCAACCTTGGCGACAAAGCAACCCGCAATGACTGCTTCTGCTTTAGTTGCTGCAATTGAGAATGGGGCATCAGGACAAGATGAGACCAGACATAGATACTGGAATTTTGCGGTATTTTTTGCAAGATTGTTCCGTTCACAATTCATTGCATTTGTAGGTAATGTGATAATGGCTTTTCCCGTAAGTCTTGTTTTAATTTGGGGTATACAGGAACTTTTCCATTATAATGCGGCAGCAGGGAAATGGATGACCTTGGTCAATGATCTTAATCCGACCGAAACTCCTATGATCTTGCATGCTTGTATAGCAGGTGTTTTTTTGTTTTTGTCAGGAATTATTGCCGGTAGTATCTCTAACCGTGATAAACACAATTCAGTGTATTATCGAATCGAGGAACAACCGGTGTTAAAGAAAGTATTCGGTAAGGAGAAAACGGCAAAAGTTGCCCGTTTTTATGAAAAGAAATGGGCAGGGATCGTTTCTAATATCTGGTTCGGGGTTTTTATGGGAACAACAGCTTCAGTCGGTATGTTTTTAGGTCTTAATTTAGATATTAGGCATATTACTTTTGCGAGCGGAAATTTAGCTTTAGGATTATTTGGGAATAACATGTCGCTGACTACTGATATGTGGATCTGGGGTATTTTAGGTATAGGGCTTATTGGTTTTTTTAATTTTGCTGTTAGTTTTTCATTATCGTTGACGCTCGCATTTCGATCCCGTAATTTATCCTTTGGAGAATTGATTAAAATGGCAAAAGCAGTCTGGATTTATTTTAAAATTAGTCCGAGGTCATTTTTCTTTCCACCTCAAGATAAATCGTAATATAGGTCTGCATATGTAAGCTATTTTAACTGACCTTTTCTGATGGTGACACATAAAAGTTGATACCCTTCATCTGTTCTTAAGAATTCAAGATGATCCTGAACCATATCCTTTTTGTTCTTATGGGAAATAATGATAGACATGGTCGGATATTGCCAATCTTTTGATTCACCACAATTATTAAAATATTTCTGAAATTCTGGGGCATCGAACATAAAGGGATTTAAGCCATCTGCCGAAATGAAATAATCCGTATCTGAGTTTGTAATTTCCATCAGTTTATTTTTAATAAGATCAAAATTATGTTCGATAAACACGATTTTATCCGATGTTTCCCAAGCAATGGACGTTTCCCAAGTAACTTTTGGATAAGTTGCCGTTAATAGTTTTGACTTTGTTAAATCCACCAGTAAGTCTGTCTTTAACCAATTTTCAAATTCTTTCTGAAAATTAATAAAGGAATAATGTAAACCGTCATTTCCGACAAAAGAAATTCGAGCGGGATCATCTAAAAGCTCTTTTGTTTTTTGAAGAGAGAAAAAATTTAGAGTTGGTTGGTATTTAAAATCTGCAATTATAACGTTATTACTTGTATCTAAAAGTATTTCTTCACCACCAACCCAAGTTATTAAGCTGTCTATTCCGACGCGTTTTTTTGTAGCTCCTTTTAAAGCAACCAGAAGACCATTATGAACGCGGCTCAAGCCACTGTACATGGCGGGAATGACGATATCGCCATTCCGGTTGAAAAGACCTGTTAAATAAGTTTGTGGATCTCTAAATCGGATAAATCCCTCACTTTCACAATCGGCGCCATTGTCGATGATATGCAGGCTATCGTGACCAATTTTACGGCCTGATTTTGTTAGATAGAATGAATTCCATTGACTATTATTTTTTTCAGTAGCAGCTAAGATATCATCAAAACGATTTGCTCTTGTGACACCTTCAAATTTAGGTTTGATTTTCACATGGCTAAGTCCATCTTTAAAACCAATAAGAGTACTGTCTTGATTGTAAAATGCATACCATGGGTCGCTTTGTTGCGCAAACAGATTACAGTATGTAAATACTAAAAACAAAGACAGTGTGAAATATCTCATAGGACTAAAAATAAAAATCTAATAAAAAGGTTCTGATGTAAATTCTGATCTGCTCAGTTTATTGCAAAGCTTGTTCGAGGTCTGCAATTAAATCTTCGATGGACTCCAGACCAACACTGATGCGGATAAGACCATCCGTGATACCGGTTTTCAGTCTGATTTCCCGAGGAATACCAGCGTGCGACATTGAGGCCGGATGCGAGACCAAAGTATCTACAGTGCCGATTGAAACAGCTCGTGTACATATCTGTAGCTTATTGACAAAATCAATTGATTTTTCATATCCACCTTTTAGCTCAATACTCATGACAGATCCCGCATGTCGCATCTGCTTCTTGCTAATTTCAAAATCTGGGTGGCTCGGTAGACCGTTATAATGTACGTTAGCAATCTCCGGATGATTATTCAGAAAATAGGCTACATCCATGGCATTTCGGCAATGCTGTTCCATTCTTAATGGTAACGTTTTTATTCCCTGCAAAACTAAAAATGCATCAAATGGATTACTGTTTACACCCAGTAATTTATGTGTCTGGTGCACGTAAGTCTGCATAGCATTTAGATCACGGCCAATCAGGACACCACCGATTGCACTACCGTGTCCATTTAAAAACTTTGTAGTGGAATGAAAAATAAAATCCACCTGATATTTAAACGGCTGTTGTAAATAAGGTGTTGCAAAAGTGTTGTCTACAGAAACTAGCTTCTGATATTTTTTTGAAATCTGAACAACACGTTCAATATTGATGCATTGCATCGTTGGATTAGCGGGGGACTCAAAATGAACAAGCTTAATTTCGGGATTTGCTTTCAAAAGTGCTTCCAGTTCAGTAACATCTGTCATATCCGAAAAATAGGTTTTGATCCCAAATTTAGGGAGCATTTTTGTGATAAATTCATGAGTGCCACCATAAAGAGAAGGCGTAGCCAATAGTGCATCTCCGGCATTTAAGCAAGAAATAAATAAGGTAGCCATCGCCGCCTGTCCACTTGAGGTTAACAGCGCCCTAGCGCGCATTGACGTTCCGTCTTCATTTAAGATCTTCCAGGTTTCAAGATCGGCTATAGCTTGAGCTGTGGCATCAGTAGTTGGGTTTCCAAACCGGGAGTAAATATAACCAGAATCTTCACCGGAGAATCTTCGCATACCCTGTTCGGCACTGTCAAAAGTAAAAGTGGAACTGGCATATATGGGTGCTAAATGAGAATGGTGACCATCAGTATGCAATTGATGTATGGCAAGTGTTCCAAAATCGATGCTTTTGTTATTCATTGGGTGTAGGTTTTAGGTTTATGATGAGTTTATTATTAAAATTACTTTCGGGAATTGTAGCAAAATATCAGATATTCCTGCAATACAAGCGCATGCGTGTGCTCTTTATCCTTAGCAGCATAAAGTAATGTTATGATGGGATGCTCTTCCCATTTATCCAGATAAGAAATTAACTGTTCATTGTTTAGGAGTTCGTTTTTGTACTGGATTTTAAAGATTTCCCATCGTTCCGGAACATGAGCATAGGCGAGCCGGGTTGCTGTAGAAGGTGCAATCTCAGTAGCCCATTCGTCAATAAGAGCTTTTTCTTTAGTAAGACCTCTTGGCCATAGTCTATCCACCAAAACTCGATAACCGTCATGACTATCGGTTTCTTCATAGATACGTTTAATACTTATATCTGGTCGCATAGTTTAAATTTAGTGATAAATCCTGATAGCAAATCTATTTATGCATAATTAATATAAGTACAAACCGCTTATTTATTTCATTGGTAAAGGAATCAATATGGAAAAGGACATCGACTATTAATAGATTGTAGTCGATGTCACACTTTATGAAGCATGTTAAACAGTAATTTGTATACCTATTTCAGTAATTGTGGTAAGTCGCAAACGATTATACATGCGATATTTGTTTTAGACCGAATATCATGACATGATCGTATTGAAATTTACCTTGAACACGGTGGTAAAATGATATAAAATGATGTGAAGGAGCAGAAGTAGAAAATGACACGTAATTAGTTGTTATTACTTTGGTCAATTTATGTTTAGTTAGCTCCGAAACCCCATTTCGGAGCTTTTTATTTCCATCTTTATTGATAGGAAATCTGATTCGTTTTTAGCGAGAATGGATGAAGCTTGTTGGAAATTAAGTGCAGTATCAGTTTAAAAAAGAGATAGTTGAATGCCTGGTTTATTTGGGTCGGGTTTCTGGGCTTTTCCCATGACAGTTCTACCTTCATATTTCCAGGAATCTCGTCGTTCCTGCTCAATGATTTCTTGAATATCAAACTGAGGGTTGAAATTCGCCTCAGCCTGAAGAACAATCTGATGCAGTTTATTGATCGTACGTAATTTATCAGACTGTCCCAATTTTGATTTTTCTATTCCTTTTCTTAAAACAGCAATGCTATTGTCATATATTGTTATTGGCACGGGAAAAGGGTGGCCATCTTTACCACCATGTGCAAATGAAAAACGGGCCGGATCTTGAAAACGGGCCGGACCACCGTGTATAACCTCACTGACCAAAGCTAGGGACTGCATGGTGCGGGGGCCTACACCTTTTAAAAGCAACAGTTCTTCAAAATTGTCGGTCTGTAGTTCACGAGTTACATATAATAAGGCGCCAAGCCTTTTAAGATCAACATCAGAAGATTGAATATCGTGTCTTTTAGGCATGATCAAATGTGCAAATTCTTGTATTGTTTTTGCAGGATCTGTTTTTGCAATGGCGAGAATTCCCTGTCTATTGGAAGAAGCGCCCGAAGCTGTTAGGTTTAATATTCGCCCCTGTGATATACCGTTAATACCGGTATGCGGTTCATCGATGAAAGATTTTAATTGTTCCGAATGCCAGTGGTAACGCCTAGCAGTCCCATCATGATCATGCATTCCCTGTTGGACAACTGTCCAATTTCCTTTATCGGACACAATGAAATTGTGCAGGTACAATTGATATCCATCTTGTATTGCGGTGTTGTCCACTTTTGCAGTCAATTTGCTCGCACGCACTAATTCCTGTCCTGCTAGACCAGCATGATCGGCTACCCGCAATAGCTCCATTGGGGTTTCTTTGGATAACTTACCTTTTCCGCCACAAATGTATAGACCTAAAGATGTGGAATTTGGATTGATGGCTCGTTTTAAAGCACCCATTACCGATGTGGTGATACCGGAAGAATGCCAGTCCATACCGAGTACAGCGCCAAAACTTTGAAACCAAAATGGATCGGACAAACGACGAAGTACTTCATCTTTACCATATTCCGTTAAAATTGCCTCTACTATAGAAAGTCCCAAAGCCGACATACGTTCATAAAGCCAAGCAGGTACTTTTCCATAGTGAAGCGGTAAATCGGCTGTCCCGGAACGTTTCATATTGTTTTTGCTAATATTATTAGTGTAAATGTAGTAAATAAAAATTACAGTTCATTTTTTTATATCTTGATTTACCAGGTAAAATGGCTATAGCAACAGTTGTTTATTCGTCTTCATTGTATATATTCGCTTAGAAAACAACACGCCTAAACTAAACTTAATTATGCAAGACCAAAAATCACAGCGACTGGAGTCACTGGATATTCTACGGGGATTTGACTTATTTTTATTGGTTGCTTTACAACCTGTGCTAGTAGCGATCGGTCAGGTATGGGACAATTCTTATTACCATGCCTTTTTGTATCAATTTGATCATGAAGTTTGGGAAGGTTTCCGATTATGGGATTTGATTATGCCTTTGTTTTTATTTATGACCGGTGTTACTGTTCCTTTTTCTCTTGACAGTAAGATCGGGCAACCTGTTGGACCGATATATAGGCATATTTTTAGACGTTTTGCTATTCTTTGGCTCCTAGGGATGATTATACAGGGAAATCTACTGAGTTTTGATTGGCATTATTTCAAACTTTATTCCAATACATTGCAGGCCATAGCTGTGGGATATTTATTCACTTCATTAGCTTACTTTAATTTGCCGATACGAAAAGTAATTACTTTGAGTGTCTGTTTATTGGTTATATATGCTATCCCATTTGTACTGGACGGCAATTATAGCCCGCAAGAAAATTTTGCAATTCGTGTGGATAAAAAAATATTAGGTTCCTGGATGGATGGAGTGTACTGGGATCAGGGCATTTGGGATTTTTCAGACACCTATGATTACTCTTGGATATGGAGCAGTTTGACCTTTACAGTTACCGTGATGATGGGCTGTTTTGCAGGTAAAATCATTAAAGAAAATGCACGTATTAATCCCAATAGAGTTTTTCGTGATTTGATCACTATCGGTTTTATATGTTTATTGGCAGGAGTATTATTGCATTTTCAAATGCCTATTATTAAACGTATCTGGACCAGTAGTATGACCTTGTTTTCAGGTGGAATCTGCTTTATGCTGATGGCTATATTTTACTATGTGATTGATGTTAAAAAGGTGGTTAAGCCCTTTAGATGGTTAAAAATATATGGCATGAATTCTATTGTAGCTTATTTTATTGGTGAATTTGTTAACTTCAGATCAGTAGTTCATTCTTTGACATTTGGTTTAGAGAACCAGTGGCCGGAACTTGCTCCAATCATATTAACTGCCGGAAATTTTTATATCGTATTTCTGATTTTATACCTGTTGTATGAAAATAAGTATTTCGTGAAGATTTAAAATGTGATTTATATCTTTTTCGCTAACCTTGTAGATGGCAACTATTTGGATTGATTTTTGATTTTACTATCGTGGAGGATTATTTAAACTTACGGCACACAAACAGTTTATTTAATACCCAAAATAAAAAACAGTCAAATAGTAGAAGAACTAAATTATGATTTTAATTGTTGATGATAAACCAGAGAATATCTATTCCTTGCAACAACTGTTAGAGTCTAGAGGTTTTAGTGTAGATACCGCTTTTTCAGGAGACGAAGCATTGAGAAAGACGTTTAAGAATCGATATGCGCTTATCATTCTTGATGTAAAGATGCCCGATATGGATGGATTTGAAGTAGCTGATCACTTGGCAAAGTATAGCAAAACCAAAGATATTCCGATTATATTTTTATCAGCAGCTAATCGTGATAAGAGATTTATAGAACAGGGATATAAATCTGGCGGTATTGACTATGTGACCAAACCAGTTGATATGGATATATTACTGCTCAAAGTAAAAAATTTTTATCGACTATATGAACAGACTCTGGTTCTTAATGCCGTGCAAGAAGATTTAAAGGCCGAAATTGAACGCCGTAAAAAAGCCCAATATTCGTTAGCCGCCAAAGCCAATCATTTACGTTTGATATTAGAAGCTCTTCCACAGATCGCATTTACTGTAACACCGGATGGGAGGATTGATTTTGTTAATCGTAACTGGTTTACTTTTTCTAGGACGCAAAATGATTTTCCAGAATGTCATCCAAACGATCCAGCTATTCTGGTAACTTTAAGATCACACATTCAAAAAGGAACTGCTCTGGAAATGGAGGTTCGAATAAAACCTTTAGATGCACAACTTTACCGTTATCATCTTTTAAGAATTGTACCTATTGAAGAGGATCAATTCATTACCCATTGGGTTGGTACTTTTACAGATATTGATGATCAAAAACAGCTTTCACAAAAGAAAGATGAATTTTTAAGTATTGCGTCGCATGAGTTAAAAACACCACTTACAAGCATGCGTGGTTATGTGCAACTTCTGAATCGTTCTTTAAAAGACGAGCCACATTCAAAAGCATATAAATATATGAACCGGGTTGAAGGACAATTAAATAAACTAAGTACTTTGGTTGCAGACCTGCTCGATATTTCAAAAATTGATAATGGTAAATTATACGTCGATCACCAATTTTTTGATTTAGATGCTGTGATTGATACAGTGGTCGATACGATGCATCAGACTCAGGAAAAGAGAATATTAAATATTGAACGCACAGGTGAAAAATTGGAAATCCCGATTTTTGGAGACGAGATGCGTATAGAACAAGTTTTGATCAATTTTATGAGCAATGCAATTAAGTATGGACCAGATTCTGACCATATTATAATTCATACGGAAAAGGATGATAAGGAAGTGAAAGTCAGTGTGCAAGATTTTGGTATTGGTGTTCCGCCTCAAAATCAAGCGCCAATATTTGATAAATTTTATAGGGTAGAGGAGACTTCGGTACGCTTTCAGGGATTGGGATTGGGTTTGTATATCTGTGCAGAAATTATCCGTCAACATGAGGGACAATATGGTATGACGAGTAAAGCAGGTGAAGGTACCACATTTTATTTTACACTTCCTTTAAGAGTAGTACACTAAAATTACCCGAGCTTCCATAAATGTGAAAAACCTCAGTATCACCCTTGATGAAAATGAACATACTACAAAAAAATTAGCACGAACAGTTTAAAGATAGAGCCATGGATAATAGAAAGAAGATTTTAATATTTGAAGATGATGTTTCCATTTTAGAAATTGTGACCATTATTTTAGAAGATGCGGGATATCAAATTGCCATATCTGAGACCTCTCACGATATTATTGAGAAGGTTGCTGAACTGACACCCGATTTGATTTTGATGGACAATTGGATTCCGGATATTGGAGGGAAAGAAGCAACAAAACTATTGAAACAACATCCTTTATTTCAACATATACCCGTTATTTACGTTACAGCAAATAGTGATATCGCGTCTCTTGCAGCAGATGCAGGTGCAGATGATTATCTTGCTAAGCCATTTGATTTAGAAGATCTTGAAAATATTGTTGCTAAATATCTGGAGTAGCATTTGAATTACTTAGAAACCTTTGATAAAATCACTTTTTGAGAAAGGCCAAAGATAAATAATCCAATAATAGACGTTCAGATTACAGGACCGACTATTATTGGATTATAGTAATGAATTAACTTAATTGCGGATCTGTTTTTGAATGTTTTCCAGTTTCCACACGGCCTGCAAAATGGCGTTCGAAAGCTGTATTGACTACATGTAAACTGAGATCATACCAGCCAGATTGTTGGTGTGTGTCAATTTTCCAAGTGATCGATCTTCCTGCAGGTAATGATACTTTTTTATGCCAGTTGCTATATGCATTATCTTTTGCTTCAATAAATAAGGCTTCTTTTCCTTCATTTATTAAAGTGATCAATAGGTTACCTGTTGCCTGCTTTGCTTTATCCAATTCATAAGAAGACTGTACCTGTAGCGCTTCATCTTTACCTTTAAATCCGCGCATAAATCCATTCGGCCCATAGGCTGTTAAAGTATAGGTATGGTCTTTAAAGTCCGATAAATTCCAGCTGAAATCTAGAGATTCTCCAGCAAGAACAGCAAAAGGCCAAAACTTCACGCCACCTTTATAAGTTGAGCCTGCGTATACATTGTATGGACTGCTTAACGCCATTTTTCCAAAAATGGAATTCCCTGCTTCTAGTTTTAAATTAATTTTGTTCTCTTTTTTATCAATTTTTTCATGCACATATAGTTCGTAAGCGAGTGCATTAGATGGCCGTTGTCCTTTTTCTTGCTTCGCTAATAACGAATTGCTTTTTTTATGAAGTTTCAATTGCGCAATATCTACTTCAGACCATTGATGATAGTTATTAGGCAGTGGTAATTTTTTAGCTTCATCAATAGCACGAATTTGCGCATTACGATCCAAGAAAGGAAGTTTTTTAGCATTGCCTGAAACAGCAGTGCGAAAGACAGATGTCAGATCTCCAGTAATTGCTCTTCTCCATGAACTAATATTATCTTCATGGATATTTTTACCATATTTTTTATTTACGAATTGCTCAATAAATTGAATAGTAGACGTAATATCAAAAACTTCGGAATTGACCCACCCACCTTTAGACCAAGGGGAAGCTATAACTAAAGGAACACGGTACCCTAGTCCGACAGGTCCTTCGGTGGCATTTTCCTTATCAACACCTGCGTCCAATTCCTGTTGCAGACTGACATACTCGCCAGAAATATCCAATCCAGGCGATACTTTTCCAGAAGTAGGATCGGCAGGATTCGGTGCTACAAAAGGAGGAACGTGGTCAAAATAACCATCATTTTCATCATAATTTAAGATGAAAATTGTTTTACGCCAGACATCAGGATTTTCAGTTAATATGTTTAAAATTTCTGAAGTAAACCATGCACCATACATGGGGGCACTAGGATGATCTGAAAAATATTCTGGGGCGACCAACCAAGAGACAGTCGGTAGGTTTCCCGATTTTACATCTTGTCTAAATTGATGTAATACGTCACCTTTAGGCACCCGAATGTCTGTACCTTGTTCATTTACGGTAATGGCTTCGCGATAATTCGGGTCGTTTTCATTTGTTTGGAAGGCACGACGGAAAAGGGCTTGTTCTGATGGTGATAGCTTGTTGAAGGCTTCCGGTGTTAATGACTCAAGCTTTTTCTCAAAACTTAGCAGCTGTTCTTTCTTTTGCTTCAGTTTATTCTGTTCTTTTTGTACACTTGTTGCTTGACCGTCCTGAAGCAGCTTCTCTATACCAACGATTTCAGCAGGAAGCTCTGCTACGCGTTTCTTTAGAAATGCTAAATGACTTTCCTTAAATTCTATATGATATTGTGAAAACCACTCCAGATTATTATCCGTGTAATTGCCCAATAACCCATCGTCTTGTAGGCCAGATTGTATGCTTACTTCATTTTGGTACACCTTCCAAGATACAGCCGCCGCTTCAAGTTTCTCTGGAAATGTTTTCCAGCTCGCCCAGCGGTTAAAATAAATATCCGAATTGCGTACTAATGGTTTTTCTCCTTTACCCGGTACACAGGTACCTGTCCAAAAAAAGTGTCGGTTTGTTGTCGTACCGGTTATTGAAGAACAGAAGTTTTGATCGCAGATCGTGAAAGCATCAGCAAATGCATAGTAAAATGGATTATCTTCCCGTGTATAATAACCCATTGTTAAAGGTATATCTCTAAAATCTTTATAGTCAGAGCGTTTTGCGTCGATCCAATTATCGTGTTTTCCCTGGTTGCGTGCAGCAGATTGATTTTCCCAGGAGTGTGGTAGATAGCTCGTCCAGGCCGCCTTAGATCTTTTAATATCTAACCGGAAAGGAGAGAACGTTTTTCCATCTTTTCCAGATTGTAACCATACTGGATTTCCATTCGGTAATTGTATCGCTCTAGGGTCTCCATAACCACGTACACCAGACAGCGTACCAAAACTATGGTCAAATGAACGATTTTCCTGCATAAGCATGACAATGTGCTCCGCATCTAAAAAACTAGATCCGGCAAGAGGTTCGATTGCCATCGCTTTCTGTATGGCGTCGGGCAATCCCCATTCTAAACCCATCGCTCCAGCTAAAAGGGAGGCTTTCTTTAAAAAATCTCTTCTATTGTCCATTTCGTGTTTTATTGTCTTAATTAGGTTTAAAAGTAAAAAGAATTTGTAAGTATGTTATGTAACGATTAGGTTTCAAAAAAAACTGTGGAAGATTTTTTTCTCCCACAGTTTCATCATTTGCTAACGTTTATTTCAAGATCCATATTAGGTTATTGATGTCATCAACACCATTAAATTGTCTTTTCAATGCTTCGTCCAGATTTGCACTGTTATTTTGAAACTCTACACTTGGATAACGCCAGCGTACCGGAATTTTAGTCGGAGCGTCTGCATTTAAACTAGAGGCAGGATTGATTTTCCATTTTGGATAACCTGTACGTCTGTAATCGTAGTACGGCGTTATGCGTGCCTGTAAGAAACTGGCTAAATACTTTTGATTAATAATTGCCTCGATTTGTTTTTCTTGATTTGCAGGAAATGTTGCCGCATATTGAGCTGTAGCATTTGCTATGTAAGTGGCATCCATAGGCATATCGTGTGTATATTGACTTGTAGCCGGTGTATTGCTAGCAATGAAACTCATGGAGGCCTCAATTCCTTTTTTATACCAATCAACAGCCGATTCTTTAACCCAGCCTCGAGAGGCTGCTTCTGCAATTACGAAGCAGAGATGTGCATAACTATACTGTTGCGTTGGTTCTCCTGTTACCAGCTCTGTATAGCGATCATTGAGTTTTGAAAAATCTTTAGATTTTGCAATTCCGCTCAGGTTTTCAAAAGGCAAAGAAGGATCAACTCCTGTATAGGCATCAAAGTTATTTGGCTGTAAACCCTTTTCAAGTTGGGCTGCTGCAGGATTTGCATAGAAAAATAATCTTCTATCTTTTAATGCTTTCAATGGGCTGATGATTTCATCCGATACCATCGGATAAATGACAAAGTTATTTCCTACCTTATAAAAAGGATATACCTGACCACTTTTATCCGATCGAATCAATTGAAAGTTATCTGAGTTTGAAGTGAAAATAGGTTTTCCGACCAATACACTTGCAAATCGTTCTTTAATTTTTAGATCAGTATCATCAGCTTTCTTACTTAACTGGATCAGTACGTTCAACTGGAAGCTGTTAATAAGTTTACGCCATTTAGCCACATCACCGGCATATAAAGGATCTCCTTCAAATTTTGTTCCGGCAGCAAATAATTGATCTGCTTGATCCAGTTCTTTCAGGATACCTAAGAATACATCTTTTTGACTATCGTATTTTGGAAAATACACTTTATCCGACTCACCTTGAAGAGCTTCGGTGTAAGGAATATCTCCAAGACTCATCGTCAGATCATAGAATTTGATGGCACGCGCAAAATGCATTAAGCCGTCATAAGAGCTTTTAAGCGCTTCACTGGTTGCAAATTTACCCATAAAGTGAGCGTCATTGATAGACGTTAAGCTCATATCCATGGTTCCCAATCCATTATATTGATAGCCTTCAACAAGTTCAGTCCAAACAATCTGTTTTGTTAAAAGATACGGTTGCATAAAACTTTTTTGACTGGACTGATTACTGATGTTCAGAATAATCCGCGTCGCCAGCATCGACGATTTTACTTTTTCAGGTGTTTCGGGATTGGTATTTATTTCGTCAAATTTAGAACAGCTTGAAAGACTAACAAGAGCTAAAGTAGCCATTGTTATCCATGTACTTTTTATTTTCATGATGGTATAATTGGTCTGCATTAAAAAGTCAGGTTAATATTAAATCCGATATAGCGTAAAGAAGGAGAGCTTAAATCTTCTGATCCTACATCCGGATCAGCATATTTATATTCTTTAGTCCACAGAAATAAATTTTGCCCTGTGATACCTATACTCGCTTTTTTAGCTTTCATTTTGTTTGCAAATGTTGTTGGTACAGCATAACTCAAAGAAAGTTCGCGCAATTTGATAAAAGTTTCATCCCAATAATTGCGACGGCCAGAATATGCAGATTTCCAGTATGATTCGTACGATACTACCTTGTCATTCGGTGCAAACACCCGTGTATCTTCCACAGCTTGACCATACTTATCATAGGTCACACCTCCCGATACGATTTTTACACCTGGAGCAATATATGTTTTATTGCCATTGACCACTTCTTCATAACGATATTCGTTATCCGAGTCGGGGTGAGCACCAGTTTGCCATAGACGGGCATTTGTGCCGGAATAGGACATCCCTTTAACGCGTCCATCGATGCTCAAAGATAGTTGGAAGTCCTTATAGCGAAATTGATTTGATAAACCCCAGAACCATTTTGGCGCTGTGTAGCCAATCAGTTGACCGGCATATTTTCCAGATATTGGCATTCCCGAACTATTATGTACAATTTCCCCATTCGGTGACCTTTCCCAGTCTGAAGAGACAATGTAATCCGTTCTTAACCCTTTTTTTACATACAGCGCATCAGCAGAATATTGTGGATCCAGCTTATGGAAGTAATTCATGTTTTGAGATAGGTTTCCAATAATATCCCATTGAAAATCGGTGTTTTTTATTGGTGTTCCACCTACGGTGATTTCATGCCCTTTCGTCATGATCTCTTCTTTTGTATTGATCAGGCGACGTTCAAATCCGGTCATGTTAGAGATAGAAGCATTAAGCATCTTGTTATGCTCGAGACGGTAGTAGCGGGTGTAGTTACCAAAAACTCTATTTTTTAAAACGGCAAAATCGAAACCAAACTCATATGAATCATTTTGAGTAGGTGATATGGCGTAATCCTTTATTGAATTTGGATAAGAAGCTGTTGGATAGCCATCCCATACGTTATTACTGATTGAAAATGCTTGTCTTACATCATAAGGATTAGGTGTTTTTTTGGTAACTACCCATGCGCCCCTTACTTTAAATTGATCTAACCACGATAGTTTAAAATCAATGAGATCAGTTAGTGATGCACTTGCGGAAAGTGAAGGGTAGAAATAGGAGCGGTTTTCTTCCGGTAAAGTCGATGACCAGTCATTACGGCCAGTAGCTTCTATAAAAAGAGCATTTCTCCAAGAAAGAGCTAATCGTCCATATAGCGCATTGGTCATTAATTCCGAACGACTCTGAACGGTACTGATCGGGTCAATGGAATTCCGTAAAGAATAATAACCTGGTATCGATAGGCCATTAACGGTAGATGAATTACTCGTTTTATCTAATTTGTAATAAACCGATCCACCCGCCATTCCGTCAAATCCAAAGTCACCCCAAGTTTTCTTTGCGGTAAAGATGATATCCGAATTAGAACTGAATCCATTATACTGTGCATTCTGGAATTTTCCTTTATTATGAAATCCACCAAAACCTTCAAATCCTCCACGGGTACCGTAAATACCCATCGGGTTTTGTTGCGTTCTTTCTTTACCATAATAATCATAGCCCGAACGCACAATCACTTTACCCCAGTCATTAACTTTATAATTTAAGGTAACTGCTGCGTTAATTTTGTTGATCAGCTCCGGTGTTGTTTTTTCATAAGCAGTTAAATAAGGATTGTCATACCAGCCTTTGTACATCCAATTTTGAGATTGGTCTTTTACCAACCAATAATCTTGATAATCTCGTAAATCATATTCTGCTCCAGTCCAAACTAAGATATTATAGATGTAACCTTGATTATTGTAACCCGATCCAAAATTGCTGCTGGACGAATTGCGGTTGTAGCCAAGATTTGTTTCTAGATCGACTTTATTGCTTAATTTGGTTGTTCCCGTTACCGAAATATTGGTTAAGTTCAACTGTTGATTTGGGTATTGCCCTTTGTTGTATATGTGACTTATGGATGTACGGACACTTCCGTTTTCACCCTGATTTGTAAAGCTCAGTGAGTTATTCGAAATAAAGGACGGAACTAGAAAGTTTCTGAAATTATCTTTCCCACGAGAGGTGAGGGGCTGATCCTCCATTTGTTTGGTCATCGGATTCCATTGTGAATAGATTTTGCCAATATCCATTTTATCTCCCCAGACATAATCGTTATTGTTGAATTTCCCTCCCTCTCCAGACGAGTAGGAATGTTGCACCTCGGGTAGTTTAAGAAAACCAGAGAAGAACATGTTATTGCTATTGACGTTTATTTCAGCCCCTTTTTCTTTCAGTCCCTTTTTAGTCGTGATCATGATTGCTCCTCCAGAACCCCTTTCTCCATAAAGAGCGGCTGCTGCAGCACCTTTAAGAACATTCATATCAGCGATATTATCTGTCGGGATATCGCGCAAGGTCATATTTTCATAAAGTACACCATCGATAACAAGAATCGGATTTAAACCGCGTACTTGAATAGCAGGAGTAGTATTAAATTCAGTACTGTTTAATACACGGACACCTGAAATTCTACCGGTTAATGTCGTTCCGATATCAACCCCTTTTACTTTTGATAATTCTTCCCCACCAATATTTTGGGTTGCATAACCCAATGATTTTTTATCCCTTTTGATTCCGAGTGCTGTAACTACCACTTCCTGTAATTCTGAAGACGTTTTTTGCAATCTGATCAATGAAATCTGTGATAATGGTATTTCTACAGTACCGTATCCAATATAAGAAATCTGAACAACAGCATTAGGATCCGTTACTTTTAAACTAAAAGCACCTGTATTATCGGTACTAGTTGCATGTGTTGTTCCTAAAATGCGGATCGTTACTCCGGTTAGTGGTAAACCAGTTTCCTGGTCGATGACCTTACCTTTTGTGTCACTTTGCTGTGTACTAGCTGTGATTAGATTGTTTTGTACACCTTTCAAAGCACCATTCTTCGTGATCACATACATCTTGTCGTCAATTTTGTTGACCGATAACTCCCCGTTAGAAATCGTCTGGATGAAAGTCGCGATGTTGCTTTTGTTTACTTTGCTTAAATCTGAATTTTCGCGTACCTGTTGATTGGAAATAGAAGCATCATACCCAAATTTGATGTTGAGTTTCTTTTCCACTCTGGTGATCACAGACCCAATCCCTTCCTCTTGCATCGCGTGGGACGCCATTACCTGTAAGGCAAGTGCTTGAAGAAGGATCCCTGTTCCCATAATTTTAAAATAGTAATTGGTTTTTTTCATATTACTGATGTTTATAAATAATTGTCGTATTAAAAGCTCGATTTAAGATCTCAAGTGATTTATCCAGGTCATTGGAAGGTAGGTAGCCCGTGAAAATTTCCGCTTCAAATTTCTCATTGAGTCGTAGACGCTGCTCAGGATAAAGACTGTTTAAATCCGAAAATATTTTCTGTATAGGCTCCCGGTCAAAGGCAAGTAGATTATTTATCCAGTTGGAAGATTCAACAGTGTCAGTAGGAGAGACCTCAAAAGATTGTTTTGTTTTATCAAACGCAGCTTTTTGACCCGGTAGAATAATTACTTGTTTTAGACCATTTTTTACCTGTACTTTTCCATGGTTTAGAACTAGTAGATTTTTGTGAGGGGTGTTGATCAGGTTGAAAGCTGTTCCGAGTACTCTCACATCAAAAGCACCCGAATTTTCTACGACAAATGCTTTTTTAGGATTTTTTGAAATTTCAAAGAAAGCTTCTCCGATCAATTGTACACGTCTTATGGTATCTTTTGTAAAATCAGACAGCACAAGCAATTTAGCTCCTTGCTTTAAGGAGATTGTACTTCCATCATTTAATTTGATTTGCTTAACAAATTTGGTGGTGTTTTCGAAGTTAGATTCAGGTTTGTTATGGTTCGGACTAATTATTCCAGTATTATTCAAGTAGAATAGGATAGAAAACCCAGTTATTATGAGTGCGGCCGCAGCCCTTAGAAAAACTTTTCTCTTCCAGATCGGTTTAACAGCAGGATATAATTTTTCACCTGTTATTGACGTAAAAATTTCATCCGATTTATGATCGTTTAAAACAATATTTCTGTTCTCGCTGTTTAAAACGTCTTCAAAGTTTGGGAGATCTTGTTCATCACAGTCCTGCAAAATCGTCAAGATTAATGCACGATCTCTATCCGAGGTCTCGGGAGATAGAAATTTTTTATATAAAAGGGTTAGTTCTTCTTTACGCATCTTTTCGTATTGTTATAGTATATACGGGTGGTAAAGACGAAAAGACGATGGGAACTTAAAATATTCTTAAAAAAATTAAAAGCGCAATAGAATCCTTCATATGGGCTATGAGGTATTGTCTCACAGATTTATTTGCTTTGACCAATTGATCGCGGACGGTATTGACTGAAATACCCAATTGATCGGCGATTTCCTGATTATTTAAAAAAGCTTCTTTGCTCAATAGAAAAACCTCTAATCGTGCTTTGGGAAGTTTACCGATTGCTTGTTTGTATAGGTTTTCTAAGTCTTTATAAGCGATTGACTCTTCATTTGAATTGTCTATTTCATTGTTTTTGTTCGCATCTGTTGTGCTGTAGTCCAAGCGCACTTTGACTTTACGAAGTTCATCAAAAACAAGATTTCGGGAAGCAGTGTATAGATAAGCGCGCATATTACCCTCTTCATCCAGCGTGTCCCATTTATTCCATAATTTTGAAAAAACCTCCTGTACAAGATCTGCAGCCATTTCTTCATCTTTAAAATGCAAAAAGGCATACTTGAAAACTTTGTCTTTATAGGTTAAATAGAATTGTTTAAAATCTAAGGCTTTATTCTTAATGGCTAACATCCCCATATTCTCTCACTCTAATATTACTGCAAGTTTAGTCACAATTTTAGAAAAGAAAAAATGATCATCGTCCTAATGTGTTTTTAAGAACCATTTTTAAACTGCCGAATAAGAGCTACTTAGTGCTCATATGACGTCAGTATTAAGGTGGTGTTAAATTAAGATCATGTTTTAACCTATGAAAAAGCTTACTATCACTTCGACATTATAATTTATGAAGAGTAATCTTGATATAAGTGAAAAATTTCAGATAAGGACAACATAAAATTAGAATTCCTAATTTTTTCCTAAATGTGCCTATAAGTTTGTTTCAAACATTAATATCATGAAATTTATATATACACTTTTATTTTTCCTATTCGTTTCCAATTTTTTATTTGCACAAGAAACCACAATACCTAAGCCAGCTAAAGTAAAACATGCAGAACCACTCTATCTAGACCTCATGCGGGATCTTGGCGCTAGAAAAGGCGAAGCAGAATTTAATGTAGGATATGGTACTGGACGTTTCAAAAATAAAGTTGAGCATAATGCTTTTATCGAATACGAGTGGGCTGTTGCCAATCGTCTGGGACTGGAAGTTGAAGTGCCTGTACTATTTGCAAAAGATAATGTAGGACAAAGAACCAATCATATAGAAGGTTTAAAATTAGGAACACAATATACGTTTCTGGTAGATGAGAAACACCAGACTTCTTTGGCTATCGGGTATGTGCATGAAATGGAATTTGGCCGGTCAAATCCAACTGTAAGAAATACACCTCTTTTTGATGGTTTTGTATCGTCCCCCTTCTTTATAGCAGCTAAGAATTTTAATCAGATCAGTACATTGATTTATACAGGACCTGAATTCGAATATCACTTTAAAAAGAAAGGAATGGAAACCAATTTTGTATTGAACGCAAACGTGCATTACATGGTTCACAATTCAAGTCATTACATCGGTATTGAAAATGATATGCGTATCGAGCATGGTCATTTAGAATATATCATGAGACCTCAGATGAAGTTAGCGTTATCCCCTAATTTTGCAGTAGGTCTAGTGTGTGGTGTTCCGATAAAATCAAAAGAGTTTCAAATGGATTTTATGACCAGATTAATTTGGGAACCAAAGTTCTAAGGCCTCCCAGCTTTGTTTTAAAGTTTCTTGACATATTAAAAAAGCCTCAGCGTTTGAATACTGAGGCTTTGGTTTCTTATGCTTCCCTTCTCATATCAAAAGATATGTAATTTTCAAAATACTCAAGTGACCTTATGGGGGTTGTTCGGTTACTCAATAGTTCAATATAATTATTTGCCATCAATCTCCATGTTGATAGTTCTCCAAAACTTTGCGCTTTGAACCGATACCAAGCCAATAATCTTGGGGAATGATATAAAAGACTGATGTTTTCGCGCATCGCTTCTATATCATCGAAAGGTGTGAGTATGCCTCGGTCATCGATCAATAAATCCTTAGCGTGCCAATAGGGAGTAGCAATAACAGCTGTTCCAGCTCCAACTGCGAACGATAGTGTTCCACTACTTGATTGTTCCTTATGTTGATAGGGAGATATGTAAATATCGCATGCTGTAAGATATTCTTTGAGTTGCTCATCCGATAAAAACTCATCTACAAATACGACTTTATCCTGTAATTCTAATTGTTCCACCAGATTTTGTAATTCATAACGATAGGATTCACCTTCACTTGCCAATACATGCGGATGTGTCTTGCCGACAATAAAGTATTTGAAATCTGGTAAATCAAGACCTACCAAAGATTTAATGGCGTATTCCAAATTTTTACTCCGTCTGATTAAGCCGAAAGTCAGCATCATAAAATGTTGCTGTAAGCCTAATTTTTGCTTTGCTAGTCCTTGGTTATAATCAAACTGAGGAACTCCATGTGGAATCATTTTAATCTTTTGATGATCAAGATCTGGGAAAATTTCTTTCAAAATTGAGCATCCTTTAGGCGAAAGAGAAATGACCTGCTTTGATTTTTTCAGGAGTGATTCCATAATTTCTTTTTTCCTTAAGGTTGGATCCTGTATTATTGTGTGAAAAACCGTTATTAATGGTATGTTTAAGTTATTGATCAGGTTATTGATGAAAATGCCATCAGCACCACCAAAAATCCCAAATTCATGTTGTAATATACAATAATCATATTCTTCATTAATGATACATGAAGCTTGCATATAACTATCTAATCCATCCTTGTCGATGACAAATCGTATTGAGTTATCAAATTGTTCTTTACCTAATTTACATACAGCAATTAGATCGACTGTTACATCTGGATCGAGCTCCATTCCCTGTTTCAGATCTTTAGTGAAGGTTGCAAGTCCACATTTCTGCGGAGGGCAGGTGCTAATAATGACAATTTTCTTCATCTTATCGTTACTTACTTATGTTATTATCTGCCTGCTCAACAGGTATATCCAAAATTGCCATCAATAATAAATAATATCCTCTGTCTAAACCTATTTCTTTTGCTTTTTGATCGATATGCTCCATAATATATAGTATGATTAAATGCTACGTCCTTTTTATGCAAACTGTAAATCAAAAGCTGTACCCAAAACCTATTTTTATGTACATAACCGTAGTTATTAGGTCAGTTAAAGTAGATTATTACTTATCTACAGTACTAAGCGTAGAGCGTGCGTATTTGTACGGACACATAGAAATATTCTTGTTTTTAGCGTTGGCTGATACGAATTGGTTTGCTTTTATTCTGAGGCAAAAAGTTAGATTACCGTGCAAGAAATAGATAATTACATATAATTAGCTTACAGGTGGTCGATAATTTAGTAAGAATGAATGTGGTCATTCATTAAATTTATTTGTAAAAATTAAAAAGGCTTATACATAAAAATATGTATAAGCCTTTTTACTGTGGAGCATATCGGAATCGAACCGATCACCTCTTCACTGCCAGCGAAGCGCTCTACCAAATGAGCTAATACCCCAGTATGTCGTAAGACAGGACCAAGATAGTACTTTAATATGAAATTCAAAACATCGGCGTTCTAATTTTTTCATTAAGTTCTGTATTTTTTATTAGAATAGCTAGAGTAATAGACTATTTTGGTTTATACAGATTTAAAACTGTTTATTTTACATAAGTTAATTTATTGTATTTGAGCGTAATAATCTATTTTCTTTATTTTTTAACCATAAATTTTTGATAAGTGAGATTTCATAAAGCCTCAACTTCGGACCATTATGTTCTTGTTAAATTTTGTTAAAAAATAATTCCCTGAAAATGAGTGTTTTGCTGATTGTTTTTATGCTTTAATAGAAAAGACTACTAAATCTATATATAAAAATATTACTTTTGCCACATAATAAAGACTACTAGTTTAGTAGATTATTGTTTTTCAATAAACATAAGGGAAAATGGAGTCCTTATTATATGCTTTATAAGTGCAGTATTAAAAATTCTAAACAGTATTACATGCAGTTAACAAACAAAATTTTTCCATTATTAGCTACGGTATTAACCGTCTCAAGTATGAGTCAACTTCAGGCTCAGCAGCGCAATGTACAAGGTAAAGTTACAGATGCCACAACAGGAAAAGCGCTTTCAGGAGTTAATGTTGTTTTCTCCGGGCAGACTAGAGGCACAACAACGAATGTAAATGGAGAATTTACACTCCCCGTACAGCAGGCTTCAGATACCATTATCGAATTTTCTTATATCGGTTATGAGACTCAAAAGGTAAAAGCTGACGGCGCTAATCTGACTGTCGCTTTGCAGGTTACCAGTCAAAACCTTGATGAAGTTGTGGTGGTCGCTTACGGTACATCTAAGCGCGCCAATATTACCGGATCAGTCAGCACGGTTAATGCAAAAGCAATTGAGAATAGACAGGTCTCCAGTATTTCGAAAGCGTTGGAAGGTCAAGTACCCGGATTACAGTCGGTCGCATCTTCAGGTCAACCCGGTACTGATGCCGCAATCAGAATTAGAGGTATAGGGTCTATCAACGCCTCAAGTTCGCCACTGTTTGTCGTGGACGGAAATCCATTTTCTGGAGATATCAATTCGATCAACCCTAATGATATTCAATCCGTTTCTGTTTTGAAGGATGCTGCTTCAAGCGCCTTATATGGATCAAGAGGTGCTAATGGTGTGATTATCATCACAACAAAAAGTGGTAAATCTTCTGAAAATACCGCTATAAATCTCAACTTTACACAAGGTTATTCAGGAAGAGCGGTTCGTGACTACGATCAGGTATCGACTGACGACTATTTCCAAATGTACTGGGAGGCACTTCGCAATAAAAATCTTTCAAATGGATTGACAGCAGCGCAGGCAGCAACCAATGCTACGAACAGCGTGATAACAGATCTAAATAAAAATCCTTATGGATCGGCATTTCCGCAACCGGTAGGCTTGGATGGAAAATTAGTTCCAGGAGCAAAAGCATTATGGAATGATCCATGGACAGATGTTTTGCAACGCACAGGTGTTCGTACACAAGGAGATCTGAGTTTCAGTGGTGGCGGGTCGAAAAGCACCTATTTTATGTCTGGAAGTTATCTCGATGATCAGGGTATTGCCATCGAGTCTGGTTTCAAGCGGTATAACGTAAGGGCTAATATCGATGGAAAGATGAAATCCTGGTTAAATGCAGGTCTTAATATCGCGGGTAGTAGTACACAACAGAAATATCCGCAATCCGAAGATAGTAATACCGCAAACATTATCAATTTTGCGCGTTTAGTACCATCTTTTTACCCTTACTACGAGCGTGCAGCAGACGGTTCTTATGTGTTGGATGAAAATGGTAATAAAATATATGATTTTGGACTTTACCGTCCGAGTGGTGCTACTCCAAAGAATAATCTGGCGGCTTCACTGCCTTTGGATAAAAATGATATCCGAAGAGAGAATGTTTCGACCAGAGTCTATCTTGAAGCAGTTTTTTCGAAAGATCTGAAGTTTAGGTCTACTTATAGCCTAGACTATATCAATAGCAATACTCATAATTATACCAATCCGACGGTTGGTTTTGGTGTCGATACAAAAGGATCTGTGTCCAAATCTAATGTACGGACTGTAGGTCAAACCTGGAACAATATTTTGACGTTTGATAAGCAGTTTGATCTGCATCACTTAAATGTGTTAGCAGGTCAGGAATATTATGATTTCAACAGCTCCAATATCAGCGGTAGCCGTCAGGGATTTGTGCTTCCTGGCTTTTATGAACCGGTAGCAGCATCACAATTAAATAATTTTACAGGTTCTAGCGTGGATTATAGTTTATTAAGTTTCCTTGGGCGTGCCGAATATAACTATGATAACCGTTATTATTTCTCGACATCACTGCGTACTGATGGATCATCCAGATTTGCCCCGGAAACCCGTTGGGGAACATTCTGGTCCGTGGGCGGTTCATGGAAAATTGCTCAGGAAAACTTCTTGAAAGATGTTTCAGCTCTTAATCAGTTAACCTTGAGAGCAAGTTACGGAGGCCAGGGTAATGATAACTTGGGTACTTACTACGCTTACCAAGGCTTATATACCATTTCCAATAGTTTAGGTGAAGGCGGAACCGTTACAAACCGATTGCCAACACCAGATCTGAAATGGGAGACAAACTTGAACTTTAATGTAGGTTTGGATGTTGCTGCTTTTAAAAATAGAGTTTCATTAAGTGTTGAATATTTTAATCGCCAAAGTAAAGATTTACTATTCACGATGCCAATGCCTTATTCGAGCGGTTATTCAGGCTATGATGCCAATATTGGATCACTTCGAAATAGAGGATTTGATATCGATATACACACGATCCCAGTACTGACTGAAAACTTCAGATGGAACTTAGATGTGAATCTATCTCATTATACCAATAAAATCACCTCCCTGCCAAATAATAACAAAGATATCATTACAGGTACACGTGCATTACGTGTTGGTGGTACGATCTATGATTTCTTTATGCCTGAATGGGCTGGTGTAAATCCTGAAAATGGCTTACCACAATGGTATGTAGCCGATCAGGACGGAAATAGAACTGATCAAAAAGCATCCGAATATACTAAAGCTGGATTTTTTGATGTTGGAAGTTCATTGCCCGATTTAATTGGTGGTGTACACAATAGCTTTAGCTATAAGAATTTTGATTTATCAGCTTTGGTCAGCTTCAGCTTAGGGGGACAAGTATTGGATAATGATTATATCCAGTTAATGCATACTGGAAATAATGTGGGAAGAGCATGGAGTGTTGAAATGCTGAATCATTGGACACCTGAAAACACAGTGACCAACGTACCCAAATTAACGACAGATAATTTAAGCTGGACTTCAACTTCCACACGCTTTTTATATGATGCAACCTATGCACGTTTAAAGAATGTAAGTTTAGGTTACAGTTTACCCGAAGATCTAATTAAACGAATTGGAATTGGTAAAGTACGTGTATTTGCAACAGCAGAAAACCTGCTGACTTTTTATGGGCATCAGGGAATGGATCCGGAGCAGACATTGAATGGCGCTACTTATTTTCGTTACCCGGCTATGCGTACCATTTCAGGAGGTTTACAGCTTGTTTTTTAATGCTTAAGCAATCATATAAAAATAAAATAGTATGAATATGAAATTAAAATCTACCTATATACTTTTAGCAGTTTCCTTATTGGGAACATCTTGTAAAGATGTTCTGGATACCAATCCGACAACTGCCGTCGCTGAGTCCGAGATTTATAAGACGACCGCGAATGTTGAAACGGTTATTAACGGAACTTGGAAATACCTCAACGATACGTTTTTCACTTATGCCAATCCGGGCTACTCCGCTATTTTGCGTACCAGTGATGCCATGGGAAGTGATGTTGCTTTGACGACAAAATACGGATATCGCGATGCTTATACTTTTTCTGAGCTTAATAATAACCGCTCTTACCGGATAAACTCCTTCTGGACTTTGCTTTATAAAGTCATTGATAACGCCAATAATGTAGTGGCTAAAGTCGATGGGGCTGAAGGCAGGATAGAAGATAAGAATCGGTTAAAGGGACAGGCAAAAGCACTTCGTGCATTTGCTTATCTAAATCTAGCCTCTTTTTATCAGTTCAGCTACCAGAAAGATAAAAATGCGCTGACTGCACCGATTTATACCGAACCAAGTACGACAGCGACTAAAGGAAATCCGCGGGCAAGTCTCCAACAGATTTACGATCAAATTTTAAGTGATTTAAAAGATAGTCAAACACTTCTTGAGGGATATACCCGTACCGAGAAATATAAGATCAATCAGAATGTTGTTCAGGGTCTCTTGGCTAGGACTTATCTGCAGATTGGTGAATGGAAGCTAGCAGCAGAGGCTGCAGAAAAAGCAAGAAATACTTACAATCTAATGGGTGCAGCTGATTATCAGGCAGGATTCAATGATCTTGGAAATTCAGAATGGATATGGGGGCATAAGCAAACGACTGAACAAAGCAATGCTAGTTATACCTTCCATTATTTAGACGTATCCTCGGATGCATCTTATTATTTCAGCTTCATGGCAGATCCTTACTTTAAGAATTTATTTGACGAAAGCGATACTCGCTACAGCTTATTCGAGTGGGATCCATTGGCTGGACGTGAAGGGTTTTTAAGATATAAAAAATTCAAATTTAAGCCCAATGTGATCGGAGATATCGTATATATGCGTTCTTCCGAGATGGTATTGATTGAAGCCGAAGGTTATGCGCGCGCAGGGCTGCAGGACAAAGCCATTGCTGCATTAAACACATTGCGTACAGCCCGTCAAGCAAAACTTTATGATGTGAGCCAAGGGAAAAACTTAATTGAAGAGATCTTGATAGAACGACGTAAAGAACTTTGGGGAGAAGGCTTCGCTTTATCGGATATTATTAGAACGCAAGGAACAGTGCAACGTAAATTGTTCATCGATGAAACCGGTAAACCAATCCAAGTGCCGATTAAAACCGCAAATGGAGGGACTAAACTTGTGAACGGACAGGGGCACCGTGTGGTGAAATTTCCGGATGGATCTAATTTCGTCGCTAATAGCCCATATTATCTATTCACTATTCCAAACGAAGAAATTGTTAGAAATCCTAATTTATAATATGAATTGCTTTTTAAGAAAAACAGGCCTCTTACAGTAGTAAGGGCCTGTTTTTTTATTACTTATTTCACGCTCATTTTTAATCTTTCTGATTACATACTATTATATGCTTTCAGTCAACTATAATTATTTTAGAGGTACTCGTTTGGCTAATGTTTTTAATGCTCCTTTATAAGAATCGACTCCGCCAAGAAAAGGTTTTCTTGTGTCCGAAAACAGTTGCCTTCCAGTCGCATCATAAATAGTCATTAAAACTTTTGTGTCATAATTTGTACTGGTGTAGCTGTTATTTGATTGGACAACAGTACCCTTCGTTTTATTATCTTTTTTCTTATCATCGTAAGACGCTACTCCAGAACCATAGCTGAATGTTCCTTTATTTTCAATATCATAAACCCCTAATATAACATAATCTACGCTTAATAGTTTAGCTAATTCCTCCGGTGTATGATTGGCAATATCAGCCAGGTTAATATTATTTTTAGCTAAAGTAGCATTTGTCGTCCTTGCATCTTGGACCTGAATAGAAAGTGATCGTGATCTCAAAGCGTCGACACAGGCCTGCTGCACTTCTCGTCTCATTACATCGGTGGTAAGACCTTGGTCATTACTGGCAATTTCAAATGGAATAACAGCAAGTCTGTTCCCGCCCTGTATAGCGCTAGATTGTAATGCTGTTGTATTGACTGTACTGCTGGTGTTACCAGCTGACCTAAAGGATTCTTCTCTTCCATTGGCAAATACAATTTTATCAATTAAAGATTTTTTAAGTTCATATTGTAGCTCCTCACCGGTATAAGAAAACTTGATGATTTCATCCCCAATCGTGATGACTTTTCCTTTTTTCTGTCCACCGTCCATTAGATAGATGACATCTTCTTTTTGCTGCGCAAAAGCTGTGGACGTGCAGATCAGTAAAATGAAGAGATAAATTGTAAATTTTAAAATGTGTTTCATAGTTAAGTTAGATTAATTTTGCCTGCTTATAATTTGCTATCGTAAATATTGCCTTTTAAGCGAGCTTAAAAGATTAACAAATAGCCATTAGGAATGGTTTTTAATCTATCAAATTATCTGATTCAAAACAGAAATGCAATGGCTGGAAAAACAGCTTCAAAGAGTTAAAAGAAAATTGAAAGAGGTCATTACATTTTGACATGAATGGGTTGATCTACTAGGCCTTTTCGCTCTTTTAGATTTAAAATTATAAATATTGATTTGGCGTTTTTCGCAGATATTTTTTAAAGAATTCTATAAATGCACTCGGGCTAGAAAAATCTAATTCATGAGCCGTCTCGTTCACATTTCTACCATTGGTTAATAATTCTATTGATTGATGCAGCCTCCATTGTTGCCTCCAGTCCTGATAAGACATGCCTGTTTCTTTCATAAAAATGCGTCCAATTGTTTTTTCAGTTATCCCGATTTCTAACGCAAATTTCTTCATTAGCGGAGGTTTTGACTTCCCTATATTCCATTGGTCTATATAGGGTTGAAATCTTGGATCCGATGGCTCTACTAAAGTTAAGTTTTCACGGGATGCGTTCTGAAATTCTTCAAAAAAAACAGCTGTTATATTTTTCTGATTGTTCCAGAGCATATCCCAAGGCCAATACGATATGCGTTCAATAACCTCTCGTAATAAAGGGCTGATATTCATAATTATTAGTTCATCGGGTAAATTTTTAAACTTACTGGGATCAAAATATATAGAACGATAAGCGACTGTATTTCTAATCGTAACGCTATGTAATACATTTGGTGGAATCCATGCCGCCATTGTGGGCGGTAATAAACTCTGTGTACTATCTGTTCGTATTGACATGCATCCGCTTGGAGCATATAATAGTTGGGCTTTTTGATGTTTGTGGCTTCCTGAATCATGAGCATTCAGTTCTGACGCAATACCAATTACAGCAGCATCTATTTTGTCGGGATCAAAGTAATCATCTTTAGCTATGTATGTCATTGTCTTGATATTGATATTTTTTGTCTTAATACCAATAACAAGATACGATAAATCATGTGTTATTTTGCAAAATAATTAAAGTGAAAAATGAAAAACAAACCAAATTTGATGCTATTAATCATCTTGATTATGTTTCCGCAATTTGTCGAAACAATTTATAGCCCTGCATTACCCAATATTGCGCAAGCGTTTCAGGTAAGCAATCAGCAGGCTTCATTAACCCTATCATTTTATTTTATTGCTTTTGCACTAGGTGTCATTTTTTGGGGCATTTTATCCGATATAATAGGGAGAAGAAGCGCTATGATCTTGGGACTGTTTACTTATGCAATAGGAGCTTTTATGGCACTATTAACAAAAGATTTTAATATAATATTGATTGCTAGGGTAGTGGCAGCTTTTGGAGCTTCCGTAGGTTCTATTATAACACAGACGATCCTCCGGGATGTATATCGAAAAGAAGAACTTGGTTATGTTTTTTCTATTATTGGGATTGCGCTCTCCATAAGTCCTATTATCGGTTTTATGGCAGGAGGTTTTATAACTAAAGGTTTTGGTTATCATGGGGTATTTATGGTTGTTTTGCTGGTTGCAGTATTACTATCGATTAGCATTATACTGCTTCTGCCTGAAACAAAACCACAACTTAAGCGAGATCGTCCAAAAGTAGGAATCGTTTTACTGGAACTATTACATGATAGGATAATTTGGTTAAGTGCTTTACTAGTGGCCTTATTCAATATCATGTTATTTAGTTACTATTCTCTAGCCCCATTTATATTTGAGCACTCCGGCTATAGTCCTACACACTTTGGATATAGCGGTATTGTACTTGCTATTGGTTCGTTAGCAGGGGGGATGTTAAATAAAAGGCTTGTTTGTTTAAATTTTTCTGCACAACGATTGATTTATTTGTCATCTTTTATTTCTGTTATCGGTGCATTTGGTGTATTCATGCTGCAGGACAGTTTATGGTTTCTATTACCCATTATGTTTGTCCTGATTGCGTTCAGTATTGCAATACCCAATATATTAAGTCAGGCACTAATCAAATATAGAGACGTTGCTGGAACTGCAGGAGCTATATTTGGACTGCTTTATTATGCACTTATCGGTTTAGGTCTTATAGCTTCAGGATGGATTCAAGATTTAGGTGTGGTACTCATTTCATCCTCTTTGTTGACTATCTTATTGGCGTACACCTATAGAAAGTATCTACCCTAAGGAAGTTACATTACTCGGCAAATAGCTACTTTTACGCCATAACAGATCAATATATCATCATGAAGAGAATAGCTTTTTTTACAGATACGCATTTAGGCCAGGAAGTTTATTTAACAAATGATTATTTAGGTTCTGAAAAAATGAATTACCGGGAAGAGCCTGATTTGCATAAAAAAAATTTAACAGCTGCTTTAAAAGATATTGTTGAAAGAGGAATAACTGAGGTTGCATTTGGAGGGGATACAGGATCAAAAAAGAAGCAAATTCGGACTTTTTTAACACCCTTCGTTTGTATGGTATCAAACCCAGGATTATTCTTGGTAATCATGATTCTTTTTTAGAAGTTCCAAAATATTTTATTTCTGATTTTGCATCAGATGCACAGGTGATGTTAAACGTACAGGAAGATAACTTTTTTAAATATATTTATTTGGATACATCTTCTAACGTTGTTACTGCTGGACAGTTGATATGGCTCAAAGAACAGTTGCAAACAGTAAAAAAAATTATTATTTTTTCGCATCATCCTATTTTAGAAATCAGTACTCCAATTGATTATCTTGGTGCAGCTCTGAATAGACGGGACGAAATAAAATATGCTTTATTCCAGATTGACAATGAAGTAACTATCTTTTGCGGACATTACCATATGGAAGATATCACGTCTGAAAAAATATACTTCAATATTCAACCCTTGCTTGTTCCTATCAGATAGAAAAAGATGTTAATACTGTCATTATAAACGATCAGATTTATAGATACAGCATCATAACAATCGAAAAATGATCATATTAACAGAAACCTGATTAGGTTTAATAAGTAATATAATTACTGAGTATATCAAATAGGCTAATCGCTAAAGACAATTTTTCTTGAAAAAAAATCATAAATAGATCGATCACAAGTCAAAAATCATTTCATTCACATCGCCCGATAATGTTCATTTATTTATACAGCTACCATGAACATTGGCTTATTACCTTTAATGTGGTAATAAGCTATTCACTTCCGAGATGATTTCGTTGAGATCAAAAGGTTTTGCTAGAAAGCTGTCAGCTCCCGCTTCCATGGCGATCTTATTTCCATCTCCACTCGCAGATATCACAATAACAGGTAACTTTTTTATCTCCGGATTATCCCGGATTATTTTTAAAATCTCATCCCCTGGCAAGATGGGCATCCAAAGGTCCAGCAGTAGCAGATCGGGCGATTGCGTTAAAATTTCATTAATAATATGAATACTATTGATCTGTGGTAAAACCTCAAACCCCTCAATCTCCAGAAGCATCTGGAGCACATCAAGTATTCCTTGATCATCGTCACAAACCATTATCCTTTTCTTATCCATAGCATTAACTTTTTATGATTGGCAACGTAAAATTAAAGGTCGATCCTTCACCCACTTCACTTTCTACCCATAAGGTTCCTTTGTGATTCACAATAATTTCATGAGAAACATACAGGCCGATTCCTAATCCAGGGTATTTTTTTTGAATATCGCTTGCTCTGAAAAATCTTTCAAAAATCTTGATTTTATCTTGGTGACCGATACCCATTCCATAATCTTTAACAGAAATTTTCACAAAATTTCCTACTGTATTGATATATACTTCAATGTTTTTAGATTCTGGAGCATATTTTATTGCATTTGAAATCAAGTTGTTAAAGACCTGTAAAACCTGCATCTCATCACCATTTACAAGAGCGTTCGTACATCCTGTAAACGAAATCTGATATCCCGGTGTGGCAACAGATAGATTTTCAATTGCATCTTTAATCGTTTTATCAATTTCAAAAGGTTCTACATGTAGCTCGATATTTCCGGAATGAATCTTTGAAGTATCCAGTAATTTAGAAATAAGTTTGTTTAATTTTTCTATATATAGCGCTACTTTATCGAGCGAAGTAGTAAAAAGATCGGGATTTTTAGCAGGATCCATACGCTGAAGCAACTGTATAAGACTTTTGATTGTTGTTAACGGAGTTTTCAATTCATGACTTGCTATAGAAAGGAAATCATCTTTTCTACGGTCCAATTCCTTTTTATCCGTAATATCTTCTATAGCAATGAGTATCCTGTCTTTATATTGTCCTTCAAACTCTATTCTATAAGCATTTAGAAGCATCACTTTTTTTCCAATATGCTGAAAATGATGTTCCACTTCATAATCTGTGACCGGATTATTTGTAGGCAATATTTTCGTTAAAAGATCTTTTAACGTTTCAATGTCCCATTGATGGTTTCCGAGTTCAAAAAGTACTTTACCCACCGTTTCTTCCTGAGTAACTTTAAACGAACTCAGAAAGTGATTATTTGCACTCAAAACGACGTAGTTAGAATCGAGAACTAATAAACTTTCTCTTACTGTTTGAATGATACTGGATAAGAAAGCCTCCTTTCCCATCAGTTCTTTAGTACGTTGCTGAATTTTTTCTTCTACAGAAGATTTCTCTTCCCGCAATTCGTACTCTACCTTTTTCCGATTTGTTACATCATTTTGCACTCCAATAAAGTGCGTAATCAGTCCGTCATCATTTTTAACCGGAGATATGAATAATTCATTCCAGAACAATTGACCATTCTTTCGGTAGTTTCTAATTTCGACTTTACACTCTATGCCATCTCTTATACTTTCTTTAAGAAGTTGTCTTTCAGCTTGCGATCTGTCCTGGGCTTGAAGGAAACGACAGTTATGACCTATTATTTCATCTTTACTGTAACCGGATATTTTTTCAAACGCACTGTTACAATAGATTATAGGATTATCGGGTTGTAAATTATCTGTGATAATAATACCCGAGTTTGCCGAATTTAAGGCTTGAAGATATATATGGAGATTCTCATTTATCATAAAATTTATTTTCGTTACATGCAGTCTTTATCATGATGTATAGACTGCATTTCAAAATATATTAATTATAGAATTAATTTTACAAATACTATGCCTTTACAAGGACCTCATCTTTTATAATTTTCTACAAGCGGATCGTTTACTGTCCATAAAACCTTCCCGATAATCATCTTATTTAAAGATATCTTGCCATCATTTAGTGGACTTTATTGAGGTTTTAACGGTTAAAAATAAGTGAATTAAGTTTTTTGTATCCATCCAATGGAAAGATAATTTATAACAAATTAGCATTGTCGATCAAACGGTATTTTTTCGATGAATATAAGGTAGTGTGGTAGTTATAAACCGTAGAAATTCGTGAAGGTTAGGTATTTTTTGATTGTTCTTTACATGCCATAAGGAAATTCGAATTTATTACATTTCGTTGCTAAAGATCATTTAAAAATGATGCTTTAATTCCGTTGTAAATTTAATTCCCTGCTATATGTAATTTATAAATCGATCTTCTTGTTTAACTTTTACGTTCAGCGATCATCTCCAGGACTTTGTTATAAATTGATTAAAATCAAAAGGGCCTAATTCTCATTAGACCCTTTATCTTGGCGTTCAACTGCACAGTAATTTTTATGTTTCTTATCGTTTCCTCTTCCAAATGGTTTTGGGACACTTGGATTTTATTACTGCACTACGTCATTTATCGTTTTATACTTAATAAAAAGTAATGTTGAGTACTGCTTTATATGAGATGAACACTTGGGCTCAGAAAAAGTTCATATAAATAAATATTTTTTTGATTTTTCGGAACTTTTTGAATAATTACCGCTATAACATAATTGTTTCCTGGCAAGTACGTTTTATCGAAGGTGTTTCGGCTTTAAGTTTTGTTCTGCACATTCGACAATTTCAGCGATTCTTTTTTGTCGTACCTGCGGTTGTCTGGCAAGAACAATCCATTGTAAAATAGCTTTCTTTACCGATTTGCTTAAACTTACATAGAACGCTTTAGCATGAGGTTTAGTTGCAAATTCCGCTTCAAGATCTTCTGGGATAATCAATTCTTCCACCTCATCCAGTAGTGTCCAGAAACCATTTTCCTTTGCAATTTCTATGCTTTTGTGACCAGCTTCATGCAGGAGGCCGTTTTCAATGAGATGTATTATTTTTTGTTTATTGATTTTTGACCAAGTACTTTTAGGTTTACGTCTGCTAAAATATTGATGGGAAGTTTCATTATCGACAGAAATCTTTTTACTGTCAATCCAGCCGAAGCAAAGTGCAACATCGACTGCCTCACTCCAGGTAATCGATTTTTTTTCAGAACTTTTTTTATGAAAAACAATCCATACAGCCTGTTTTGTCTGATGGTTTTCCATTAACCATTCGCGCCAGGCTCTACTATCAATAGGATAAAATATTTCTATTTCTTGCTTCATCATTTAAAGCGATAGTTTCAGGTTCTATTGTTCCAGTATCGAACGTCTTAATATACCGTAAATGTAATGATAAACTGAATGGTATTGCTAAACTTCATGTGAAAAACAGGAAGCATTATGATTAGTTATATTCTTTTACATTAAAACTATTGTTGATTAATATTACATTAATCAACAATAGTTGTTTTAAAGAAGTTTTTATTCCTCTAGCTAAAACAGTATTTTGTATTGATTACAGCGTTGCCATATCAATTACAAAACGGTAACGAACATCGCCTTTTTCCATCCGTTTATACGCTTCATGAATATCTTTAATATCGATCAGTTCAATATCCGATACAATATTATTTTCAGCACAGAAATCTAACATTTCCTGCGTTTCTTTAATACCGCCTATACCCGATCCGGCTAGACTTTTACGGCCATCTAATAGTGCAAATGGCGGTATTTGAGAAGGGACTGCAGGAATTCCGACACAAATATGAGTTCCGTTTGTACGTAATAGAGATAAATACGATGCGATATCATGTTCTGCACTAACGGTATCTAATATAAAATCAAATGTTCCTTTAGCCGCTTCAAACTGTTCAGGGTCTGTTGTTACAACAAAATGGTGGGCACCTAATTTTCTGGCATCCGCTTCTTTTTTAGGTGAAGTACTTAGCACCGTAACATCAGCACCAAATGCAACCGCAAATTTCACTCCCATGTGGCCTAAGCCGCCTAATCCTAAGATTGCGACTTTGTGACCTTTTCCCACTTTCCAGTGGCGTAGGGGAGAATAAGTAGTTATGCCTGCACATAACAAGGGGGCTATTGCTGCTAAATCTAACTTATCAGACACATGTAGTACAAAATCTTCATTAACGACGATTGTTTTAGAATAGCCACCATATGTAGGCATACCATCCGTGTACGGATTCACACCATTGTAAGTTTGTACGTTACCATTTTTACAATATTGCTCCAATCCATCCTTGCAATTTTCACAATCTCTGCAAGAGTCCACCATACATCCTGTTCCGGCTAAATCACCGATTTTGAATTTAGTGACTTCAGATCCGATTTGAACAACCCTTCCTACGATTTCATGTCCCGGTACCATGGGAAATAAACCTTCAAACCAATCATTATTAATCTGATGTAAATCCGAGTGACAAACCCCACAAAATAAAATATCAAACTGTACGTCCTTAGGTCCCAGTTCACGACGTTCAAAGTTCCATTCGGCAAGCTCAACACCAGCCTGCTGAGCCGCATATCCTTTTGTTGTAATCATAGATTCTGTTTTAAATAAATTAATTTTTTATTTGATAGCTTTTTCTAAATCCTTGCGGAGTTAGGCCTATATTTTTCTTGAAAAATTGATTAAAATTGGACTGATCTGCAAAACCTATACTAAATCCGATTTCTTGTAAACTCCAGTCCGATTGTATCAATAAAGCTTTACTTTCTTCCAGTAAACGATTTTTAATGTGTGTGCTTACATTTTGCCCCGTATACTTCTTCAATATCGCATTTAAATAATTTGGATGTATAGCGAGCGAGTTGGCAAATTCTTTAGCCGTTTTAATGCGTACAGGATTATGCCTATTGATATTCGAAGCTTCTGCTTCCAGTAATTGAAAAAAATCGTGAATTTGTCTATATTCATCACTAACAATATCTGGTTTTGGAAAATTAGCAACCTGTAAACTTTCGATCATCACCATTTGCATATACGTTTGTAAGCGGTCCTCCTTCATATCATCCTGATCTTCATATTCCCTTAGCATGATTTCAAACCAATGGTTTAAAGGAGCTAGATCATTTTCTCCCAATCGAATGACATTTTTCTCAATTTTACTAAACAGTTCATATTTTTCCATAGCAACTTTTAAGATCGGTTGCTCATCCAGATAACGCTTTTTAAACAGAACGTAATATCCGTCAGAATCATCAGAAAGATTTTTCCAGGAGATTATTCCGTTCGGATGTAGAAATATAATTGTCGGATTATCTATATAATAAGTGTGGGTACCAATAGTAAGAATACCTGTACCTTTAGAAATATATAATATTTTATAAAAGTCCCTACGATGTGGAGACAAATAATTTTTACAAGGATCCTCTTTTCGGCTCACCACACGAATATTCCAATTCTCAAAGTAGGCATGACTTACTGGTAAGAAATCTTCTGAATTTCGTAACAAATCTATTTTTTCGACATCCGAAGCTTTCAACATAATGAGATCTTAAATACTTTATTGGATACAAATGTACAGGTTGTCTTTTTCAAACTATTATGATTTACTTTCTGTTTTTTATGAAAATCAAAGGTCACACCCAATAAGAATATGATCCACATAGGTGGAAATCAATATAGATGCGCCATAGCTAATTTAAATAATATTTAAGATAGTTGCTCTATTTCATTATCGAGAAAGTAGATGCATAACTCCATTTTTTTCAACATGCTGGGGTTAATTAAAGCAGGAGGGTCTGATGTTTCAGTAAGGAGTATAAAAAAATCCTCCTGAGGTTTTAAGCTCAGGAGGATATCAAGTGCGGAAGAAGGGACTCGAACCCCCACGCCTTGCGGCGCCAGATCCTAAGTCTGGTGCGGCTACCAATTACGCCACTTCCGCATTAGGATTTCTTTGATGTCGCAAATATAAAAACGAAACCTATACTTTGCAAGTATTCTGCTTTTATTCGTTATGGCAGATACAGATGATGCTGTTTATGAGCGGGATATTTTTTTAGCAAATTCATTTTTTTTGTTTACAATTCTATTTTAGCTTCATGATAATAAACATCAAGCTTTGAAAATATGATTGTATGTGGAAGACTTTGCTCCCAAAAGCACCCAAATTAATCGAAAACTAGATTCATTTAATGTTCTGTATCCATATAGTTTTTTTATAAGGTTGTTTTATATGTAAAACAGCTAATATTAGCGCGTCAAGAATCCTGGTGAATTGGGTTGAAATATTCTGTATTTTATTTTAATTCACTCATTTGTAGTGTTTTGCAGGGGAGTGATAGCAATGTGAAATGTCTTTTTTCTTTGATTATTTATTTAATGTTAATCTTTACCTCAGTGATCATTAAGATATGTTTGTGCTTTGCTGGTGGTGACAATAGCACCATCGATTGGTAGTGCATATTACTTTTTTAATTATCAAATGAAATTTCAATTGTATGTTCATAATGGTACAGTTGAATTCACTCAACAGGGATTAACGTGATCCTTGTTGAGTTCATTTTCTTTCCATATTATTTAACATCGATATGTGTGGTAAGAAAATATCCTCCTAGCATGGAGTTAATAATAGACGTCGATAAAATATTATTACTGGATCTTTTGCATTGTCCATAATTAAATCCTTTGTAAAGTTAAGAATAAATGATGTTTTCAATTAGCATCATTCCAAGGTTTAAAATCAGATGAGACAGGTTTTGTCAGATCAAATTCGACTGAAAAGACCCTTTCCGAACCTATCCGCCTCAAGTTGTACGAAAACTTAGTCTCATCAATTGTTACCCACCAGACATTATAAGCAGCGTAATCGATAAGTTCTTCAGTTGCTGCATCAGCTGGAAACATCTGCATATGAGCTGTTCCTTCGTTGGTAGCGGTCCCGCCATAAAAAGTAATTTTATCAGGATTTCCATCCGGCTTTCTATGATCATGTTTTAGTTCTACAAGATTATTGTTCAAAGAGAAGATCCAGGTGCGTGATTTGTCATCGCCAACGAAGAAGGGAACTTTTATCGCACTTTCATTATAGCTCATTACCTGCATCAACAAGCGTTTGCCTGTAAATCCATCGCCTTCCTTACCACCAGCGGTAATTATTCCTTCATAATAATTACCTAAATGTGGTTTAAAAGCCTGCATAAAAGCTTTTGAATTTGATTCTTGAGCATTCGCCAAACTGATTACGAAGTATGCTATTATGAGTAACATGTATTTTTTCATATGTTATTAATTTTGAGATTGCGCGCTTATTTTATAGTCTTAATATTGTTACCTGTACAACATATATCGAGTATCATTCATAACAGTACCTCTCTATTCAAAAATTATAAAAGTACTAAAAATAACCTGATCTATAGTCACATATTCAGCACGAAGAGCTGTCTCGTAACAGCTACATCATTAAATCAATGAAGGAAATAAAAATATATTTTAGAATACATTGATTAATAGATTTTTCACCTATCCTTAATACTCAATTTATATTAAAGGAGGATATTTGCAGCAGACGAAAAACCTCTGATCTAACGAATATGCCTGTGAAAACAATAGACGAAATTCTATTAAATCGACTCTTAAATGCAGAATACAGTGCTTTTGATGAGATTTATGACCATTATTGGAGCATGCTTCTTCGTATTGCCATTAAGAAAACAGGGCATGTAGATATAGCCATGGATCTTGTACAAGATCTTTTTGTAGACCTTTGGCAGAGAAGGCACACCGTTACGATACATACTGGATTACGTGCATACCTTGTTTCAGCATTATATCATAAACTTTTTCAGCATTTTAGAAAGCAAGGTATTCATGAAAAACATATCGACCAATACACATTATTGGTTCACGATGGTCTGCAGGAAATTTTTGCCGTTGATGGCTACGAAGAAAATTACACCCATGTTTTAGTTGCTATTGAGCAGTCTATTGAAGAAATGCCAGATCGCATGCGTATAGTCTTTAACTTGAAATATCAGCGAAGTCTTAGTAATCTTGAAATCGCTGAACAATTAGGGATATCACTTCAGACCGTTAAAAATCAATTAAGCAAAGCATTGAAACTTGTTCGAACGCATCTGCAGCAGCAACAATTAAATCCTATGCTTTATTTGTCGGTTGCCTTATTCTTGTTGTTCTAGACAGTTGCAATTCTCTCTTCCATAGCTGCTTATTTATTTAAAATAAACTTAACATAATCTTAATGCATTTTGCATGGTACGATCATCCGATTAGAGCAACTATAGGGTGTATGCAAGATAGAAAAAGAGAATTGGAAGAGTTGATCAATAAATATTCGCAGGGAAGGCTTACTGATCTGGAGCGTGGACACTTAATGAAGTGGATGCGCGAACTGGATCTTTCGAACGAAGAGCAGATTGATATGAATCAGTCCTATTATAAAATGAAAGAACAGATTGATTCTCGTTTACTCCTGCCGGAGGTCGACGACAAAAAGTTTGGTCGTTTATGGCAACGTTTGGGACAGGTGGCAGCAGTCTTGCTTTGTTGTCTCTCTTTGGGCTGGTATCTAGTAGCTGGATCTGGTATTGAAGAACAAGCAATAGTGAGCAATAGCGGTGAGGAGCCAAGATCGGCAAAGCCTTTCAAAACGACATGCACGGTATCAAGCGACAGTCTGATTGTCCTCGAAGACGGTACGCGTGTTCATCTTTTGGCCAATTCGACAATGACCTGGGAGCAACCCTTCCCATCAAACCGTCGTGCTATTCAGTTGCAGGGAAAAGCATTTTTTGAAGTTTCCCACGATAAGAATCGTCCCTTTACTGTTTTGGCAGGTAATATAGTAACGACAGCATTAGGAACATCCTTTTGGATTGTACAAGATCATAAAGCAGGAAAGCCTAAAGTGCGTTTAGTTACAGGAAGGGTTTCAATTAAAGAACGAGCAGAAAACGGAGAAGAGCGCTTACTCGCATTTTTGGTGCCTGGACAGACATGGAAAGAAACAGTATTAGCGAAGCCACAGTACCGTCCAGTTATAGAAGAACAAAAAACAGAGCTGCCGGTAGTTGGCAATACCCTGATTTTTCATCACAAACCTCTAGCCGAGGTGTTTCCTGCATTAGCCACATTATACAGCACCACTATTCGTTTTTCGTCGGACGAAGTTTTAGGGCTGTCATTTTATGGAACATATACACAAGAGGATGATATCACCCAGATCTTACATACAATCTGCATAGCAAATGATTTAGAATTCAGTTTTGATGGAATAACTAATACCTATACGATTAAAAAAAATAACCTATAAATAGCAATAAAAATCTACCCTTCAGTACCCTCCAAAAAGAGGGTGCCTGGGGATAATATGCACAATTATTAATCAAAAATATGCGAATATCTTTAACTATGAAAACGCCTGGTAAAAGGGCTTTATTACTGCTATTAGCTATTGCTTTTGGCCAAAAGGGCTTTGCTCAGCAGCGAGGGGAACTTGTTGTTATCGTACAGGATGCGAAGGCCAAGGGGCTTGCCAATGCCACTGTAACAGTAAAGAACAAAGTGAATAACTTGAAACGATCTGGTCAAGCTGATCAGCAAGGAAAAGCTGTATTCAACAACTTACCTGTAGACAGTAATTATTGTATTTTAGTTACCTACACGGGACTGCTTCCCAAAGAAGAGTGCCAATATATTGTCACTTCGGACAAACGGTCAAGTGTGGTTTTTCAACTAACGGATACGGCCTCCAATAACATGGATGAAGTTGTTGTCATCGGTTATGGTACTCAGAAAAAAATCAATCTTTCCGGTGCTGTCGATCATATTAGTGGTGAAATATTGGAGAGCCGTCCGATTTCAAATGCTGCACAGGGACTTCAGGGTATAGCACCAAATCTGAATATACAGTTTAATTCTGGAGCACCGGGTGCAGTCCCCAATATCAACATTCGTGGTATTACGTCCATTAATGGTGGAGATCCACTTATTTTAGTCGATAACGTACCTGTTTCACCGGCCGAACTGATTCGTATCGCACCGCAGGATATTGAATCATTTACGGTTATTAAAGACGCCTCGGCCGCCGCGATCTATGGAGCGCGTGCGTCCTTCGGTGTCTTGATCATTACCACTAAAACAGGTAAAGGTGAGGTCAAAGTAAGTTATTCAAATAATTTTACCTGGAATACGCCGACTGTTATGCCAGATAAAATAACAGATCCATATGTATTTTCAAGATTATTGGAGACCTCTACAGACAACACCCCATGGGATAATGTGAATTACTCCGATCAATTTTATCAATATGCAAGAGAGCGTTCTGACAATCCTTCGATTCCTGGTGTAAGGATCAATCCATCAGATGCCAAAGCTTGGGAATATATGGGAAATCGAGACTGGACACGTTATTTCCTGTCCGACTGGAATTCAACCCATTCACACGACCTGTCTATCTCAGGATCCAATGAAAAAGTACAGTATTACATCAGCGGGAGTTACAATCGCCAAAATTCACCCGTTAAACTTACAGAAGACTATTTTGATCGATATAATCTCAGGTCAAAAGTTAACTATCGACTCTCCGATTTTATCTCATTCGGTAACAATACCGTGATTGGCAGTACACGTAGATTACAGCCTTCTCAAATGAACTTGGCCGATATTTATAATATATTCCCAACAAGTTACGATAAAAACCCTGACGGTACATGGGCCAGTTCTCCCGCCGGCAATATTGCAGCAATGATGGTCGATGGTGGTAAAAGTGATCAGAAACGTTTGGATGTACAGTCGACTTTTAATACAGAACTTCGTTTTTTTAGCAATAAGTTTAAACTTAATGCAGACTATACTTTTCAGCGTAATTCGCTGAATCGCAATTGGTATACCACACAATATCAGGTCGGTTATGGACCTGACGATGTGCGAAAAGAAGGAACTACGGGTGCTTTCCGCGAGGCTGGCTTCTCCTATTATAACGTCTATAATATATACGGTACCTATATGCAGTCTTTTAACAAGCATCAGGTAAATGCTGTGTTAGGTTTTAACCAGGAAGACTACCGGTACGAGCTTATAAATGCGGAACGCTCAGGATTAATTTCCGAATCATTCCCTACCGTCCAATTTGCCACAGGAACCATGAGAATGGGGGAAGCCATTGATACCTATGCATTGCGCGGCGCATTCTATCGCTTAAATTATACCTATGACGATAAGTACATCGTTGAATTTAATGGACGATACGATGGTTCTTCTCGTTTCCCTAAAAATAAGCGTTTTGGTTTCTTCCCTTCAGGATCGGTTGCTTGGCGACTAGACCGAGAAAGTTTTATGTCATCCTTATCTGGTATCGATTTATTAAAGATTAGAGCATCATATGGTCAGCTTGGTAATCAGTCTGTATCCAACTATGGTTATCTTCCTTCTATGGAGAAAAAGGATTCAGATTACTTGCTTGGTAGCGAGCGCGGTATCTACATTCAGGTCCCTTCCTTGGTATCGCCCAATTATACCTGGGAGAAAGTCAACACTGTCAATGTCGGCTTAGATGTCGCTGTCCTTAAAAATAAATTTTCAGCGAGTTTTGATTATTATTCAAGAAGCACATTGGGTATGCTGACGCTCGGTAAAGACCTTCCAAATATATTGGGAGCTGCAGAACCACGGGAAAATGCAGCTGATCTCAGAACTAATGGGTGGGAGTTGACACTTAATTTTCAGGAACGCTTTGAAGTGGGTAATTCGCCATTGCACTTCAATGCTAAACTGCTGTTGTCAGATTCGCAGTCTAAGATCACCCGTTTTGACAATCCGAATAAAAGTATTTTACAATATTATGATGGTATGCAGTTAGGTGAAATCTGGGGACTGGAGAATAATGGTCTTTTCAAAGATCAGGCGGAGATTGCCAAGCTTGACCAGACTTCCATCATTCCCTGGGGTGCGTTATCCATTGTACCGGGGTGGCCGACCTATGTTGACCAGGATAATAACGGTAAGATAGAGAAGGGATATACCCTGGGCGACACAAAAGATCTTAAAATCATTGGCAATTCCACTCCACGTTATCAATTTGGTATCGACTTATCGGCAGATTGGAAAGGTCTTGACCTACGTGCATTTTTCCAGGGCATCGGCAAACGTGATTATTACCCTTTAGATTACCTATACTGGGGTACCTATCAGCAGCCTTATGGGAATTTTTATGGCCATTTGCTTGATTTCTATCGCCCTGATAGTGATTCCGAGATCGATCGAGCCAAACATTCACAAGCATACTTAAATTTAGGGCTTGCAGATCAAAACCTCGATGCTGCTTATCCTATACTGCAGTCCTGGTTAGCCGACCGCAATTTAGGTACACGTATCGATCAGGCGCAGGGATTGGCTATTCCACAAACAAACTATTTATTGAATGCTGCTTATTTGCGGCTCAAGAATTTAACGATCGGTTATACCTTACCTAAATCGTTTACTTCACGTGCCAAGATCCGTCAGCTTCGTGTATATGTGAGTGGTGAGAACATCATCGAATGGTCTGCTGTAAAACGCTATTTTGATCCTGAAACCCTTAATGAAAATACCTATACCAATCCTACTGCGGGGTCAGATCGTGTCGGCAATGGACTTACTTATCCTTTTCAACGCAGTTTTTCTGCTGGTGTCCAATTAACTTTTTAATCGTATATCATGATAAATAAATATATAAAATTAGCTTTTGTGTTTTCGGGGCTTTCACTTTTAGGCGGCTGTAACGATAAATATCTGGATCGCGTTCCGGAAACAGCGATCAATAATGAGAATTTTTTTAATACGGCGACCGACCTGGAATTGTATATTACAGGATTGTATAATTTTTCGGGATTAGGCATTTATCAGGCAGATGCTACCAGTGACAATGCAAGTACCACAGGTAATGTGGAGATCAAGACGCTTATGGCCGGCAATGCATCTGCAGCAACTATTTCAGGTGGTTGGAATTGGGATCAGCTCCGCAAGGTGAACTTCTTTTTGCAACATATGCAGAAAGCGCAGATCAGTGCAAGCGAGAAAGCACATTACGAAGGTCTCGGCAGATATTTTCGTGCTAGATTTTATGTCGAAAAAGTGCAACGGTTTTCGGATGTACCCTGGGTAGATAAAGCATTGGAAGTGGGCGATACGGACTATCTTTTTGCGAAGCGCGATCCTCGAGCTACTGTTGTTGCGAAAATTATGGAAGACTTTGATTTTGCTGCAAAAAATGTTGAGCCCAGAATTAAATTGGGGACAATTAATAAGTGGGTTGTACTCCAAGAGTACAGTCGTTTTGCACTTTACGAAGGTACTTATCGCAAGTATCATAACGAATTGGATCTCAAAGCTTCTGCAAATGATTTTTTGACAAAAGCACAGCAATTAAGCGAGCAAATCATCCGTGAAGGAGGTTTTAGTATCCATAATACAGGAAAACCTAACCAAGATTATGGTTCCTTATTTTTTAGTGAAAATCTAGAAAACAATAAAGAGGTTGTATTTGGACGTTTTTACGCCAACAATGTGCTCAACGCCGATTCATGGCCAGGTATGTTCGGTAACTATGAATATTATCCTTTGCGAGATCTGGTACAGTCTTATCTGATGAAAGATGGTTCCTTCTATTCTGCGCAAGCTGGATATGATAAGTATCCATTCGTGAAGGAATTTGAGAACCGAGATCCCCGTCTGTCCCAGACCTATGCCTATCCGGGATGGGAGTTGATCTACTCCCACACTTATGCGCAGGGGGCAGGGATATATGTACAGCAATTGGCAAAAAATTTCTCTGGCTATCATCAAATTAAAGGATTTCAAAATACACTGAGCCTGGAAACCCGTAATAACCTGGATATTCCTTTGTACCGATATGCCGAAGTATTATTGAATTTTGCCGAAGCGAAGGCCGAATTGGGCTTACTGACACAAGCCGACCTAGACCGTAGTGTCAATCTATTGCGCACAAGAGCAGGTATGCCTACAATGACACTTGGTGAACCGATAGATCCTGTCATGGCATCCCGCTATGCAAATATTGAAAGTAATCAACGCAATCTCGTTCTGGAGATCAGAAGAGAGCGTCGTGTCGAACTCGCATTTGAGGGATTCCGATTTACAGATCTTATGCGTTGGAATGTGGGCGAATTATTGAAAAATAAGCGTGAAGGTGTCTATTTTTCCGGATTAGGAAAACATGATATGACCGGTGATGGTATTCCCGATATAGTATTGTTAGCATCCTCCTCGTCAATTCCTGAAGTTAAAGAAAAAAATAGTCTTGGACGAGAATTACAGTACTATCGCGTTGGACGTTTTGGCCAGGACGTGGGCGTGTTTCTATCCGATGGCAATAGCGGTACCGTAGAAACAGTCGAAAATACAGGAACTTTTGAAACACCAAAATTTTACTATCGCCCTATACCACAGGGAGAGATACTTTTAAACGATAACCTTAAACAAATATTCGGATGGTAAAGCATAATCCAATCGCACGATTACTACTATGTTGTCTAATTGTAGCGCTATTTGGCGTAAAGACGGCGCAGGCACAAGATTTTAAATTTGCATTTCTGACCGACATGCATGTTCACAGTGATTCTACACTTGGTCAGGTCGCAAACCGGTTAAAGGCATTACCGCCTCAAATAGAATTTATAATGAGTGGCGGCGATAATGTCGATATTGATAATTTGAAGAAAACAGATCTGGCGCTTGGTGAGCAACGGTTACAACAATTAAAAAAGTTATTTGATCAGGCAAAAAAACCTTATCATATGGCTATCGGAAACCACGATAGATTGCCGCGTGATCTAAGAAACGGTAAAAATGATTTTGAACTTTTCGAAAGCACTTTTGGTCAGACGTATTATACCTTTGATCATAAAGGATGGAAATTCATTGTCCTCAATAGTGTGGAAGTGAAGGATAATCAATATGTCATCGGTGCGCAACAGTTTGCTTGGCTGCAGGATGTGATCAACAAGACGAAAAAAGAACAACCCTTGGTTATCGTTTCGCATGTTCCCTTTTTATCCGTCTACTATCCTGTTTTGGAAGGACGTTACACTGCTGCCGATACGTTTACAAATCAGAAGCAAGTATTTGATCTTTTTAAAGATCATAATCTGAAATTGGTCCTTCAGGGGCATATGCATTTGTATGAAGAAATCAAAGTGAAGGGGGGACAGTTTATCACAGCAGGAGCAGTGTCTGGAAATTGGTGGCAAGGTAGTTTTGAAGGAACAGTACCTGGTCACCTTGAAGTTGACATAAAGGGACAAAATTTTAGTTGGAAATACATCAAATAAGAGAAACTTTTCAGAGAAGTATTGTTTTGACTATCCCTTAGAAAACTTAATATTTTCTGGGGGATTTTTATTTTACCTTTCTGTCATAGGTGAGGACTAGATGCGTTTCTTTAATGGGTTATTTCTACCCATGGCTTCCATTCAAATATTAGTCATTGTTTTTAACCTTTTAAAGCCCAATTTATAGGATTTAATTCCGTTTTTGAAACTTTCGCATTATTGGTGTATTCATGTTTTTTATAAAGAGCATGTTGTTCTTTTTGATTTTTATGCTACTTAAATTTGAGTCTTAAAAGGTACAGCTGTTGATCTTGTAAATGCAGGGTGTCTTGGTGTTAAAGTTTTAGGTAGTCAGGTAGTTAAGCGTATATCTCGGTTTTCAGGTAAATGTTGCCCAAGGTGGTGGGTTTTATATTTTAGACTTATTTCCGCGTATAAAAATGCAGTATGCCTGTGCATTTTATTTGGATTTTTTATTAAGTTTGAGATAAGGAAACTGTTGATTACAGGATTATTTATACCACATTTTATTGGAGAATAAGCAAAATATCGGCCCTCTAAATATATTAAATATACTGTCCAAAAATAAATTATAATGGCAAATCAAGAAGATTATACTGCAAGCACTGGAATGTGGTTTAAGCAGATAACCAAGGAAAAGAAAGATGTTGCGTCCATTTATATATATGCCATTCTCAGTGGTCTTGTGCAATTGAGTATTCCACTGGGTATTCAGGCAATCGTTAGTTTTGTTTTGGGTGCCACTATGGTGACATCGCTCTATCTGCTCATCGGTTTTGTGGTGCTGGGTACATTCTTATACGGGGTTTTCCGAGTTAAGGTCATGCAGATTATTGAGAAGATTCAGCAAAAGATTTTCGTCGAATATTCCATCGCTTTTGCCAAGAAACTTCCAAAAATAGACCTCGCCGCCACTAAAAAATATTATCTTCCCGAACTTGTTAACCGTTTTTTTGATATTCTAAACTTACAGAAAAGTATTTCTAAAATTCTGCTCGAAATTCCAACAGCTTTGATACAGATATTTTTTGGTATCATCCTGCTGTCTTTTTATCATGTCTGGTTTTTAGTATTCGGAGCAGTTGTGATCATTATTGTGGGTTGTATTTTTTATTTTACAATGGATTCGGGTATCCAGTCCAGTGTTGAAGAAAGTAATAAAAAATATGAGGTGGCTTCATGGCTCGAAGACATTGCCAGCGCTATAAAAACATTCAAGATTAATTCAAAATCAGATATGCATTTAACGGGTACAGATGAACGGGTCGCTCAATATCTTGATCACCGCACTTCGCATTTCAAGGTTTTGTTGTTTCAGTACAAATCCATTATTGGTTTTAATGTGACCATTACGCTGGTTATGCTGGGAATTGGAACTTATTTGCTGATCAATCAAAAACTCAATATCGGTGCATTTGTTGCTACAGAAATTGTGGTTATCATGATTATGTCGGCGGTTGAAAAGCTGATTAAAAGTCTCGAAAGTTACTACGATATGATTGCTTCGGTACTTAAACTCCATAAGGTGACGGGTCTTCGTGAAGAATCCAATGGCGAGATTGTATTGGAGAGTACAGCAAGAGGAATGGAAGTTGTTTTTAAAGATGTCAGCTTAAATTTTGCCGACAGCCGTCCGGTTTTTATCCATTTGAATTTTACTATTCCGGCCAATAGCCTTACCATGATTTCGGGTCAGGTCGGTGCCGGGAAATCCATGCTCTTAAATATGATTGCCGGTTTTTATGAACCCTCGGGAGGAACAGTACTTTTTGATAAAATACCGATCAAAAATATTGATAAAATTGCCTTACGCAATCGCATCGGCCTGTACATGGAAGATATGACGATTATCAAAGGCACACTGCACGAAAACCTCGTGCTTGGCCGTGAAAACATCAGTACAGAAGATATACTCCGACTTGCTGAATCCATTGGTATTGAACAGCTTTCCGATCAATTTAGCAACGGGTTTTATACCTTGTTGAGTGAGACAGATACCGAGATTTCTTTTAGTTCAAGAAAGATGATCTTAATTCTGAGAGCACTTCTGGGCAATAATCGTCTATTACTATTGGAGGATCCTCTTGACGGGATGGATGAGGTATTTCGTAAAAAACTGACACAATATCTGGATGAAATCAAGCAACATACAACTGTGATCTTAGTGTCTAAAGAAAAAGAAGTAATGGAGATTGCAGATCAGCATCTCTACCTGCAAAACCGTACTATTGAAATTAAGTAAAGATACCGCGAACAGATGAAACTCAAATCATTCGATAAAATATACCATATCCATAAGCAGTCTACAGTTAAAAACTGGTTTATCTTCATTGGGATCCTGTGCTTTGTGACACTTTTTTTACCGTGGACGCAGAATATCAAGGTGAAAGGTACTGTGACCACGTTGTATCAGGATCAGCGCCCGCAGCAGCTTAATTCGCCTATCCCAGGTAAAATCTTGAAATGGTATGTCAAGAACGGCGATTTTGTAAAAAAGGGTGATACCATACTGCAGCTGGCTGAAGTGAAAGATGATTATATGGATCCGCAGTTACTGGAGCGTACCGAGCAGCAGGTCAGCGCCAAGAAAGGGGTACGTGATTATTACGAAGCCAAAGTGGGCACCACTGCAGATCAAATCAAAGCTCTTGGTGCTGGGCGAGAACTCAAGCTGGCACAATTAAAAGTGAAAATCAGTCAGTTAAATAATAAGTTACAGGCGGAGCAGGCAGAACTTTTGGCTATTACCAACGAGTTAAAGTTGAGCGAAGATCAATTTAACCGACAGAAAAAAATGTACGATGACGGACTGGTATCGCTTACCCAATTGCAGCAAAGAAATGTTTCCTACCAAAATGTCTTGGCGAAAAAAACTGCTATAGACAATAAGTTGGCACAGACGAATCAGGAGATTTTAACGGTACAGATCGAAGAGCGCGCAACGATCCAGGATTATACTGAAAAGCTAAGCAAGACAGAAGGTGACAGATTCTCGAGTTTGGGGCAGATTGAGGGAAGTACCGGCGAAATAGCAAAACTTGAAAATCAGGTTGCCAATTATAGAGCGAGACGGGGATTATACTTTGTTCAGGCTTCTCAGGACGGGCAGATTGTACAGCTTAATAAGGGGGGGATCGGAGAAATCCTGAAAGAAACAGAAAGCATCGGTACGATCGTGCCCAGCAAGGTTGATTACGCTGTCGAAATTTTTGTGAGACCTGTAGATTTACCCTTACTCAAAGTTGGACAGCGGGTGATGTGTGTGTTTGATGGTTTTCCTGCCATTGTATTTTCAGGCTGGCCAACAACGAGCTACGGAACCTTTGCCGGTAAAGTAATCGCGGTAGAAAATAACATCAATACCAGCGGACTTTTTAGGGCTTTGGTCATTGAAGATAAAGGACAAAAACCGTGGCCTCCACAGATTAAAGTTGGGGCTGGCGTACAAGGTATTGCGATTTTGAACGATGTGCCGATCTGGTATGAGCTGTGGCGTAATATAAATGGCTTCCCTCCGGATTATTATATAGTCAAAAATGAAAATAAAGCAACGAACGATGCAGCGGCAAAATAGTTATATCATCCTTATTCTGATCTGTTGCTTCTGCCAATCTTCTTTTGGACAGGATACATTAAGGTTATCACGTAACGAGTTCTTGGCAATCGTCAAAAATTATCATCCGATGGCTTTCAAATACCGTCTAGAGAACCGCATTGCCTCTGCCGGTATACAGCAGGCTAAAGGTAATTTTGACCCTGTTCTTGATGCTAAAACGGGAGAAAAAACCATTGATGGCACACAGTATTATCAGCAACGTAATATCGGTCTCGGTATCCCAACTTGGTATGGTATTGAATTAAATGGTAGTTACAGCTATTTAGATGGAGAAAAACTCAACAATAGCGATACAAAGGGAGGTTTATATCAAGTTGGTGTAACAGTTCCTCTAGCTAAAAATCTGCTGTATGATAAAAGACGTGCTTTATTGGAGCAGGCACAGATTGCGCAACGTATGACGGAAGCAGAACAAACCGTGTTGACCAACGAGCTGATGCTGGAAGCGGAAAACAGCTATTGGGAATGGGTAAAACAATATGAGCTCTATCGGCTGCAACGGGAAACAGTTAACATCAATAAAGAGCGGTTGGCATTTGTGATCAAAACATTTCAGTATGGTGAACAAGCCGCAATTGATACGACCGAAGCACTTTCCCAGCTGCAGAATTATGAGCTGGAGCAACAAGATGCTTATCTTCAATTTGTCAGTGCAACACAAAAGCTTTCGATCTATTTATGGGAGGAAGATCTTAAGCCCTATCCTGTAACAGAAGGTCTTGTTCCTTCAGAAAGACTGCAGATCAATGCTGATGATACAGACTACACAGATTTGTTGGCGCAGGTCGATGCACATACACTGAATAACCATGCTTCTGTACGTTATTATGATGAAAAGGGCAAAATATTAGAAAGCGAACGCCGGCTTAAATTGCAGAGCCTATTGCCTAAGATTGATTTTAGCTATAATTTTTATAATAAAGAAGGGTATGCACACAACTTTTTCCCACTTTTTGATAATAATTTCCAATATGGTTTAAAACTTGAAATACCTATTTTTTTAAGACAGGCAAGAGCTGATTATAAAACGGCAAAATTGAAGATCGATCAGAACAGTTTGGATGTGGCTTATAAAAGTCAGGAACTGGCAACCAAAATAAACGGATACAAAAACGAGATCTACAACTATTGGAGTCAGATTAGCATCGCAACCAAAAACATGGATAATTATAAAAGATTACTGATTGCCGAGCAGTCCAAATATGCGAATGGTGAAAGTTCATTATTTCTGATCAACAGCCGCGAAAATAAGCTTATTGATGCTCAAGAAAAGATCTTAGAATTAAGACTCAAATTTCTCAAAAGTTATAATAAACTGAAATGGACAAATGCTAATTTTGATTCGTCGGTAGCACTGCGCTGATCAACACCATAGGTGTTTTGTGAAATGAATGATGCCCATTCTTTAATACCGCACGTTTCGGATTTTATAGCGTTCTCTTTCGCACTAGCTTTGTGTTAACCAAAAAATAAAACACATGCAAATTTTTAAAGACAAGACCATCCTGATTACAGGAGCCAATAGGGGTATAGGCAGATCACTTGTAGAGGCTCTGCTAAATAATGGGGTAGGAAAGATATATGCAACATGCAGAGATGTAAATAAAATGCCGACATTTAATGATGATCGGATAATATCTTTATCATTGGACATTACAAATGATCAACAAGTTGCATATACTGCGGCTGAAGCTCACGACACTCAAATTCTCATCAACAATGCAGGCACAATCCACTCTGGAAATATCTTAGAGGGAGATCTCTTGGGAATGGACAATGATTTACAGGTTAATTATTTTGGTACAATAAAGATGATGCGTGCATTTGCGCCAATTCTGATCCGAAATAAACCCTCCCTTATGATCAATATAATTTCTATCGCCGCTTATTCTCCTTTGCCATCCATTGCAGGATATGCAGCTTCAAAAGCAGCTCTTTTTTCTGCTACCCAGTCTGTTAGAATAGAACTGGCTAAAAAAGATGTATCCGTTTATGCTGTTAATCCTGGAGCAATTGACACGGATATGAATAAGGGAAGCGATTGGAATATGGCAGATCCAGATAGAACAGCAATAAAAATATTGGAAAATGTATCTGATGGGAAACTCGATAGCATTCCTGATGAAATGGGGCAGGGGATGTATACTACGTGGAGAGAAGAGCCAGCTAAACTGGCGAAACTATTTTCTGATCTTTATTATAGTGAAAATACTAAATAAATGGTATTTAAATGTATGTTTCAGTTGTTAAAACATTTTCATGTTTAACAACTGAAACATGTATAGCGTAGAGATTTATTTGTTATACTAGGTCTTTTTGGAATAGAATGCTCTTTTAACTTTGGTGTCATCTATAAAAGAATTTTGTATGCTTTAAATCATAAAGGTCTGCTGAAATCACCTATAGTGCTCAGCAGACCTTTTATTAAACCTATTTCTAAAACACCAATACTCCTAAACGGGTATGCTTCAAAATCGAATACCCTTATAACTTGCACTGGATTGATCGGATGTACTTTCTTAATGCGGTATTACAGAGATACTAATATCTATCGTGGCCGAATAAAATAGTTTCAGCTGATAATGACGCTTGGTGCTTAAGCCAACCATCTAGGTATCTCGCATCATGGACATTATTACTTCTGTCCTTTGTCCATTTCATACCCCCTTGCACACCTTTCATCTGTTCTTTGGAAAGCATGGTCGATTTTTCTTTTAACAATTCTAAATTTTTCATACGCATAACGTTTTATCTGTGAAATTAAGGTACGGACAATTTACAGTAGGAATCGGCGTAAATGTATATTCGCTGGTTCTGCGTCAATATTTGCAAGACTTGGTTTCAGGACACGGTAGTCTTCAGTGATTTTGCTAAAACGTTTTAAATTTATTAGGTGAAATTAAAATTAATTTTCCTGATCGCTCCATTTATCTTATATTGGCTTCTTGTTTTTCTTTATTAAAACATTTTCTAGGTATATAGGATCATCTTGAGGCTGATTAACGGGGACAATCTACAGGTAAATTGGATGAAAAATACATACTGGAAAAGGAGATAGGTATTGATCTTTACCGAGTTTGAAAGTAAATCAAATTCTTTTAGACAGTAAATAGAATCTACTTTTAATAATGGAAATACGTCGTAAATAATATTTAAAAAAGCGATATATACAATGAAATATGTGAATTATATGGTTTATGCGAGTCTATTGGTTACTTTAGGCTGTGCTTCCAAAAAAGATACCCAGCATGACTCGTATGCAAAATCTGTTAATCCTTTTATAGGGACAGATTTTACGGGGAATACCTACCCCGGAGCGCAGGCTCCATTTGGTATGATCCAATTGAGTCCTGACAATGGTTTACCAGGCTGGGACCGCATATCGGGATATTTCTATCCGGATAGCACCATCGCTGGTTTTAGTCATACTCACCTAAGTGGAACAGGAGCAGGGGATCTGTATGATATCTCCTTTATGCCAGTTACGCTTCCTTACAAAGAAGCAGAGGCTCCACTCGGTATTCATTCCAAATTTACGCACAGTGATGAAAAGGCACACGCCGGATATTACCAGGTAAAATTAACTGACTATGATATCAACGTCGAATTGACAGCAACTCCTCGTTGCGGTATACAGCGTTATACTTTTCCAGAAGCAGATGCTGCCGTATTTTTAGACCTTAAGAAAGCCATGAACTGGGATTCGACAGTGGATTCGCATATTGAAGTTGTCGATTCGGTAACGATTCGCGGCTATCGATTTTCTGAAGGTTGGGCCAGAGGGCAACGTGTCTATTTCGAAACACGTTTTTCAAAACCCTTTACTGCTGTACACCTGGATAGTACTGCCATTCTATCCATTACAGATACCCTTACAAAAGCCACTAAACGTACCGGTACGGCTTTTAAAGCCCGTTTTGATTTTAAAACAGCTAAAGGAGATCAAGTTACATTGAGTACAGCACTTTCGGGAGTAAGTATGGAAGGAGCATCAAACAATTTAAAAGTAGAAGCACCAAAAGATGATTTTGACTATTATCTCGCGCAAGCCGAAAAAAATTGGAATGATGAACTTGGAAAGATCGCCATTCAGACGGCAGATAAAGAGACCAATGTGAAATTTTATACTGCATTGTACCATAGTATGTTAGCTCCTACCATATTTGGAGATATAGATGGATCCTATTTTGGTGCAGATCGAAAAATACATAAAGCTAAAAATTGGACCAACTACAGTACGTTTTCATTATGGGATACGTATAGGGCATCACATCCCTTGTTTACCATCACCGACCCCAATCGCGTAAATGATATGATAAAGTCCTTTATAGCTTTCTACGAGCAACATGGTCGTTTACCGGTTTGGAATATTTATGGAAGTGAGACGGATATGATGATCGGGCATCATGCTATCCCTGTTATCGTCGATGCCTATTTAAAAGGGATCGGTGACTTTGACGTCAATAAAGCGCTTGAAGCTTGTGTAGCTTCAGCAAATACAGATGAATACAGAGGAGTTGGTCTATATAAAAAGCTCGGCTATGTTCCATATGATGTTTCCGATAAATATAATGCCGAAAACTGGTCCTTATCCCGCACATTAGAGTATGCATTCGATGATCATTGTATTGCAGTGATGGCAAGTAAGATGGGGAAAGCGGATATCGCCGCGACATTTTTGGCGAGGTCAAAAAATTATAAAAATGTCTATAATCCAGCAACGTCGTTTATGCAGCCGCGTCATAGCAATGGTCAATTTATTAGTCCATTTGATCCTGAAGATTATAGCGAACATATCTGTGAAAGTAATGCTTGGCAATATTTTTGGTCGGTACAGCACGATATTCCTGGCTTGATCAATTTGGTCGGCGGGAAAGAACGCTTTGGACAAAAACTCGATAGTATGTTTACTTTCCATCCATCAGATACCACCAAACTGCCTATTTTTAGCACAGGTATGATTGGGCAGTATGCACATGGCAATGAACCGAGCCATCATGCCTTATACCTATTTAACGCTGTTGGACAACCTTGGAAAACACAACAGTATGCGGCCCAAGTAATGGAAAAGCTGTATCTGAACAATCCTTCTGGTTTGAGCGGTAATGATGATTGTGGACAGATGTCCGCTTGGTATGTATTCAGCGCATTAGGTTTTTACCCAGTAGATCCGGTCAGTGGCCGCTATGAAATTGGCACACCGCTTTTTGAACATAGTGAAATTATGCTTGCTAATGGAAAGAAATTTACGGTTAAAGCCAATCACGTCAGCAAAGATAATATCTACATCCAATCTGTTTCAATTGATGGTAAACCTCTTGAAACAAGTTATATCACACATCAGCAAATGATGTCTGGGGCGACATTGGTATTCGAAATGGGAAACAAACCAGGGCCGGTATGGTATAAATAATAGGTAGGAATTGAAGAGCCCGGCATGGATCAACCATGCCGGGCTTTTTAATTCCTATTGATTTCAATAGGTTGTTTTTGAATAGGTAGGAATAATGCGAAAACTATGAAATAAATTTTTGATTCGTATATTATTTATCCTGGATACAAAGTACAGGGTAGCTGAACACTTTAAAATAATCATTTGTACCCCATCTACAGAACTCCTATGACTTGCTGCAGGAAATGATAACATAATGTCACTGCTCTTTCTATTGGTCATAATATGTGCAGTTGTAAAATCTCATAATTCAGCTGAAGTGCCAGAAAATGGAATCCAATTCTTTGAACTTCTAATACCATGTTGTATTCGGTACTTCAAAGGTAATAGGTCAGTCGATCAAAAATGCGTGATAAACCTATCATATTAATATCACATTGCTACTTCATTAAGGTATCCTGCTTGTAATGAGTTTTTTTGTGTTGATTATTGAAATTAGTAAAATAAAAATACCGTCAATAGCTTCTGTGTTACCTCTCTAATAAAATGCTTGTATTGTTTAGTGATAATATTTTTCATCTATTGTAATGGTATTTGTTTAATAGCCGTGCTCATGTGTGATATATTTGTGATATATCCTTATTGTTTCTTTGTGAGAAATCATTGCAATATTTGTGGAAATTAATTAAAAACTTTATTAATCATCAAAAAAATAGAAAAAATGGTTTTAGAAACACAAATAAAAAGAAGCTGGAAGACACTGGTTCTATCGGCTTTGGTGTGTGGGTCTTTGTATTCCTGTAAGGAAAGCAAAGATAGCGTAGCAGCCAGCGGTAAAGCTAGCGTCAGCATTCATTTACTTGGCGTAGAAAACCCAGTTGTCGTCAATAAGAAAGCAAGTAATGGGAGCAGTATTGGAAGCACAGCCCAAACTCAGGTGATTCCTTTAACAAGCTCAAGTTCTTTTGAGGCAACATTGACAAACAAGTCTTCTGAGGCTAGTGGTAACCTATTGCGGTCCTCGTCGGGAAACCGCGCCGCAGTTACCGAAGAGAGAACACCATTGGCAGCTAATGTCAAGTATAAAATCGTGGTGTATAATGCAGATGGGGATTATGTAACAGAAAAGATCTACACAAATTCTGTTGACAATAATAGTGAGATCTCATTAGATGCTGAAAAAACCTATACTTTTGTAGCTTATTCAATCAATAGTACGGCAACAGTTCCAGGAGTGACTGCACAGAACGAACTCGCTAATGCGAGCCTGGAAAACATCAGTGCGGATCTGATGTACTTTAAGAAAGATTTAACAGTTCATTCAGGTGATAATAATCTTGATGTGATATTGAAACATCAGTATAGTGAGGTAACGACCAATTTAAGTATGGCAACTGAAATGACAGGAGCAATAACAAGTTTGGTTACGCCAACGATAAATCCTACGCACCCTAGTGCAAGTTTAAAATTAGCAGATGGTACGATATCCTACAATGGCAATACTACAACTACTGCTGTACAATTTCCTGCTTTGGGAGCCGGTTTACGTACCATATCGAGTAATCCGACGCTATTGATCCATCCAGGAGAGGCAAATGGCCTTTTTAACTTTGGATCAATTACCATAGATGGTGAGACCAAATCCAATGTTTCTTTATCGGGTTTGCAGATTTTGCCGGGCCAACGTTATAATTTAAATCTGAACTTTAAAACCTGTACACAGCCTGTGATCGGTGGAGCTGACCTCAACTGGAATTATGCAGCTTCAGGATCTGGAGCTGTAGTTGATGGAGTGGCTCGGCCAGCAGGTTACGTCGTGACCAAAGAGTTAACTGCTCCTGGTGCAGACTATGGATTTGTATTTGATATTCTTCAATTGGACAACTCCTTTAATATGGAAGTGAACGGTGTGAAACTGGCGACACAGGAAATTCAATTTGAAAATGGTATTGCTATAGCTCCAAGAAACGTTCAATTTGCAGATGGTGCACTTTATGGATCCGGAAGCGTTTCACAGGTCTATTCACTGACAGGTACTTCCGCAAATCCAGTTATTCGTGTGGTGATCAGCCGTTCTGGTGAGGTATCTATGTATGGTAGTAAAAGCAATGGTGGAGAATTATATCCATTAGTGTTGACACAGGGTTCTTTCAATACCGTGCCATGGAGTTCTGTTTCAAATACTGTGAAAATTACCCAAATTGTACAGGGAGCGACTAAAATGGTTGGCGCTGGAAGTGGGAGAAAGAAAGTTGCCTGTGCACCATAGTCAGCGACAAATTTCAGCAAGTATTTAGTAGCCTATAAAAATTAAGATATGAAAACAAATCAGTCAAAAAAATCATATGTCAGCCCAAAGATAGAGGTGACAAATGTCGAATTGGAACAAGGTATTGCAGCTGCATCTGTTAGCTCCGACGTACAACAATCATGGGATAATGCTGATGATGATAATCGTACCATCGACTGGTAATTTATCCGAACTTATTATTGTTTAATTCATCCAAGTTTGCTCGACAGGTTTTAATAGATTCTGTCGAGCTTTTTAATGTTATAGCCTAAAGAATTTAAATCAGGATGCAGAAACAAATTCAGTTTAAATAGACTTCGAAAAGTCATGAAAAAAAGAAAAAGAACGTCCTTCTTATGAAAGAAGGACGTTCTTTTTAAGGAGTAAGGTGTTCGCTCAATTCCTGTATTTAAATTATTGGTTGTTTTTTAATGGGTTTAATGTGTTGTTTTTCAGGGTTTTGTAAAGTGTGATATGAATGTGAAAGGCGGTTTTTTTCGATTCTTTCTTTTAATGCAAATATTTGTCAAGCCGAATAAGGTAGGGCATTTCAGGACAGGTGTTGCTGGAGATAAACATTCAGAAATATCTTGTAAAGAATAATGGGATGCTGGCTTTAATGGATTATCGCTCTAAACTAATTTATGTGAATGCCGTGATATTATCGTTGGATTTAGGCTACGGAGATCAATCCTGCACTGTCGAGTTTAATTTTATTTCCTCTAAAAATAAGAATAATCGATAATTAGTTATTGAAGGATTTATCTCACAAGGATGGATATATAGGAATGAAAATTTATTAAAAAATGATATATAATGGAAAGGAATAACTTCAATAATTTAATTGCCTTAGCGAAAAACAATAGCGCTGAGTTTTTGACGCTGTTCAGCGAAATCTACCCCAATTTTGTTGTCTCGTTAAAAACAATAAACCCGAAAATTCGGAGTAGTGAATTGGAATTTTGTGCCCTGACCTTTTTGAATTTTTCGACCAAAAATATCGCTCAATATACTTTTGTCACGATACGTGCTGTACAGGTACGTAAAAATAGATTGCGTAAAAAGTTAAATATCGCTTCCGATATTGATTTTAATTGTTGGATGGCGAGCAGATCCAACGAACTCCAATGATTGAACAGGAACAGATCGCTGTTGAGACCATTTAACAACGCGGTAAGTATTAGACTTGCCTCTTGCAATTTGAATTGTTCAGTAATATTAAAGAAAATTTAAGAGAAGATTTATTTGCTTGCCAGAACTGTATTTCAACCTCTACATTGAAATTTAATAGTAGACTTAAAGTGAGAAAAGTATTTGTATAATTTGAGAATAAAAAGTTTTCTACTATTTCTATTTTATTTTGATCGATTTCAAGTTGATAAGTGATGGGTAGTTATTATGTGATATCTATGTGATAGGTAATTTTTCATCAATTGTTTTTCAAAATCCTAATCTTTGTTCAAAATAATTTAATTTGATTTTGCAATTGCTTACGATAGTGTAAAGCGAGGGTCTAATAAATGATCAATCTAAAATAGTAAACTGTCAGAAAGATTAATGCCAACTATAAAATTGAAAATTAAATAGTCATGGAAACAAAATATCAAAAGAAAAAAGAAAGCTGTACTCCTGAGATTTTGAGTATTATAATCGTAGAAAAGGAGTAAGAAATTTCTACCGATCTGCATAGTTTTCCCTGGGAGAATCGCGATTGGATGTTGATTATTTACAGTTAGAGGGTTAAATAACTCAGGATGAAAAGCGGGTTTTGCAGTTGGTTTTACATCTGTTTAGTGATTTAAAATTCTTAGATTAGCAACTCAATAATTTTAGGCTGTAGTGAGCTTTAGACTATTGTGATAGAACTATATAACAATTGATAACCTACCTAATGAGAAAACAATTTCTTTTTTTTATTTTATTATTATTTACACTTAAAGCAGTCGCTGGGGATCACAAGAAGCAAGAGGTTGATTCCCTCTTAGTGAAGTCGATAGAATATGCTAGTAAAGGAGATTTGGCGACCTATATTGAGATTGCAATAAAAGCGCTTAATTTGGCCGATGCTGCCAACTATGATGAAGGAAAAGCAAAATCCGGCTCATACATTGCAGAAGGGCTTGTGACTGCGGGCTTATTCAAGGAAGGACTGAAACAACTGGATCGCATTGCAACTACGGAGTATTATATGAATGAAATTTTCATGCAATCCGAAGTCCATCGATTACGGGGAAGAGCGTATGGGGGACTTCTACTTTATCAGCAAGCTATTCGGGAGTTCCGTTTGCAACAGGGGGTGATCAAAAGGCTGACTGGCGAAAAAAAAATAAAATCATACCAGTTTAATTATGAAAATTTAAGTGCTGCTTTCCAACGTCTGGGGCAACTGGATTCCATGCAAAAATATACTGAACTACAATTAGAGAATCTGAGAGTCTTTGAAGAGAAAGATGCGGCCATGCGCTATCAGATAGTGTATGAAAACTTAGGAAATTTATATGTTCAGAAAGACGATTTCGCGAAAGCGCAACAGTACCTTGACAAATCTCTGGAGCTCGTAAAAAAATATAAAATTCCTGTTGTTTTGAATACCTATGGTACCTTAGGCCTTTTGGAGAAAAAGAGAGGGAACTTTAAAAAGGCTGCGGCTTTTTATGAAGAGAGTCTTGCAAAAAGACGGACAGTTGGGAGCAGAATTGGAATGAAGAATTCATATCGGGAGCTGGCTGATTTTTATCGAACAACGAACTTGGACAAAGCAAAAGCTGATCACTATGAAATGGCTTTTAGCCGACTCAATGATTCTCTGGAAAATGAAAATCGACAGGTTGTTGATCAGGTGCTCAATCAGATTTTAAAGTTAAAAGATCAGGAAGCAGCCACCAAAGTTTCAAAATCAGTTAAGATTTCACTAATTGCTGTGGTAATACTCCTTGTGGTGATCACTTTTTTTGTATGGCGATCTAAGCACAATCGTAAGGTTTTGGGGCAAAAAGAGGAAGCTTTACAGGAAACAGAGATCATTAATAAAGAGCTGACAGAGCAAATTGGAGAAAATAAATTCAATAATCTGATCGACCTAGCTAAAAGTAACAATCCGGAGTTCTTGACTTTATTTACCGAATTATACCCGCAGTTTATTCAAGCGTTGAAATCATTTGATTCGAATCTAAGAAGCACCGAGCTTGAGTTTTGCGCTATGGCCTTTCTCAACTTTTCAACAAAAAATATTGCCGAATATACGTTTGTGACAGTCAGAGCTGTACAGATTCGGAAGAACAGATTACGTAAAAAATTTGAAATCCCTTCGGACGTTGACTTTAATAACTGGATGCGCGGGCTTGCCGAATATGTATAATTAATGTCCACATGGTATCAATCCGCATCCCTGTCTCACACCCATATATTTATATCGGATCTTGTTTCAATTGATGGTAAAACTCTTGAAAAAAGTTATATCACATAGCAGCAAATGATGTCTGGGGCGACATTGGTATTCGAAATGGGAAACAAACCAGGGCCGGTATGGTATAAATAATAATCGCGTGTAGTAGCAACTCTTTCATTTAGAGCGTTGCAAAAAGTTACTGGCTTTTTGCAACGCTTTTAAATGGTACAGCCCGTTTAAACATGAACAATCCTTCCACTTCCTCCAACTACTTTTATTCCACTAGGGAATGTCTTCCAAAAACGGATGTAATGAAACTTACTTTCAAAGTCTTGACCACTGTAATTTCCTTTTAATTCCAAGGTTAATGTAATCACTGCTGTATCATCTATGATGTTTAGATGTTCAACATGGGGAATAAGCTCGCGGATTTTTAAATTACCGTCACGGTAACTCTGTAAATCCATTTCCTTTGTGATGACGTCTCCGCTTGGAAGTACAAAAAGCAGCTCATCGTGCAGCAGTTCTTCAAGCACGTTTATATTACTTTCCTTGATCGCTTCATAAAGCCTATTTTCCTGATCTAAAATATCTGTTTCTGTCATTGGTTATTATATTTTTAGCTTCCAACTTAATTGATTTATTTTTACTCCACTACTAATTTAATAAACTTTTAAAGAATAACTCTCCTCATACTCCTGTTGCATAAGTGGATAATTGCTGTGTACCGAAACTGTTATTAAATGGTAGATTGATAATTTGAAAGTGGCAACTGCGAAAAAGATATTAATCCTGGACCTTCTAAGGCATTGTATAACCTTTGAATATCGCCTTCTTTTGCGATCTGGTGAATTAAAAGTGTGTTATTTTCGATGGAAATACAACGTACATTGTAACGATGTAAAATTTCCCAGATGTTTTCATTTGTGTCGAATGATATTTTAAATAAAGCAGCATTTAAAACAGAACCAAAAGTGATGGTAACATCCAGTACATCGGCTATTTTTTTAAGAGTGAGTATGGTATTGTCGATTAAGATTCCTGGCATAGCTACCTCAATCGTTATCAAAACTATTTCCGGAATATCTGTACGGGATTGTGAAATCGTCTCAATTTCTAATCCTAATTGATGCATTGTTGAAATGATTTCGGGTAGTAAATCACGTTGATTTTTGCAATTCAAAGTGAACAATTTAGCGGTCATATTTTTCTTTTTCATAACATGGAATCAAAAAAAAAGCTTCCCAAATTTTTTGGGAAGCTTTTTATAATATTATTTATTTTTAAATATCTTACAAAGTATTAACCTCCCATTTTGAACAAATAATGACGATGACCACGACTGTAGCGTTAATCAAGATGTTAATATTAATCTGTCCTAGATTGTTCATTATGAAAGTGTTTTCTTTTGTGTTTTTACAAAGAAAAGAAAATACTTTTATTATCCAATTTTTTGAAGAATAATAATTTTTTTGATCAGATTAAAATCACTGATCGTGTTCCATTGTCCATATTCATTTTCCAAGCCGCATTTATCTCTCTGAACTGCAAGGCAAAAGGATGGTCTCATCATTCAGAAAAACAGAAATAATTATTCCTGTACTGCGTCAATTAAAATGGCAAGTTGTATACATGGATGATCGGAGCGGTTGCTCCAAGCGTGGTTAGTGCCCCTCTGAATGACAATATCTCCTGCTTTTAAAAGCGTTTCACCTTCTTCCATGATCAGATAGAGTTCTCCTGAAAGGATGATGATGTAATCCAAGGTTGAGGTCTGATGCATCATCGGGTGGGGCTGTCCGATTTTTACATCCACCCCCAATTCTTTATCAGGTGGGATAGAAACATAACGAAAATACGTTCCGTTTTTTGGCGTTTCGGGGAAACCTTTATTCGGGATCTGTACTTCATAGTCCAGGCTCGCGGGCATCTGTTGGGTATTCCAAACGTCTGATATGACCAGATTAGGGAAATGTTCTACAGCATTTGCCACAATTTTATCTTCAATGATTACAGACTTTCCGTTTTGGATTCCGGTGACGATTCTTCTTGGTATTTTATTCATGGATCATTATTAATTTATTTCCCTTTGTCTGGTTGTTTTTAAGTATGCGATGAGCTTCTAGTACTGTTTCGGTGGAAAGCTTGCCTACAATTTTATAACTTGGCGGACTTATCGTCCCATCCTGGATCAGTTTGGAAATATGTTGGAGATTATCTTTGTAGTAGGCGTAATTTTTGTTTACGCTGTGAGCATAATTGGAGATATTCACGATGCTTATTCCTTTATTAAAGAGCGTTTCACGGGATTTCGTGGTGTTCATAAAAGTAACATCAACATAGATTCCATTAATTTTTAGTAATTCCGCTGTAATTTCAGCAATCTCGTTTCCAACCAGATCGATTCCGATATCAAATGGTTGATTGTTGTTTGCTTTAAGCAGGTTATCTCTTAGATTAGGCAGTTTATAATTGACGATCTGATTTTCCTTTAGTCCCATATTCAAGAGAAGTTTAGTACTTTCCTCACTACCTACAGTAGCCATGATATTCTTAATTTTATGCGCCACTAATATCTTGACAAGAAACGAACCGACTCCTCCAGTAGCTCCCGTAATCAGTATTGTGTCCTTCGGACTGATTTGGAGCCGATTAAAAATTTGTAGTGCTGTCAGCGCTGCGGATGGTATTGCTGCCGCTTCCTCAAAAGAGATTTTCTTGGGTTTTAAGACAACGATAGCTTCAGGAACGGTAATAAATTCAGCATATGTACCATTACTTCCCATTGATCCACTAGCACAGAGAACTTCATCACCAATTTGAAATTCAAGTACTTGAGTGCCCTTGTCGACTACAATTCCTGCCAGTTCTCGTCCCAATATTGGTGAACTGATCAGTTTTCTTTCGTGTTCATTTTCCAACATCTGGTAATCGATAGGATTAAAACCACTGGCTTTTATGTGAATCAGAACCTCATGGTCTTTAGGAATTGGTTTAGGAATGGATCCGTCTTCCAGTTGGCCATATTGATTGATCGTTACTACTTGCATGATGTGTTGATTTTAGACAAAGGTATAGGTAGAATAGTTTATATTTGCTACTAGTTAACTGTTGGTAACTAGTAACATTAAGGTAACTATTATGGCAAATATTATAGAGAACGGTGTAGAAAGACCGGCGACATGTACAGAGGAGCTATTTGCAATGCGCGATAGTCTCGATGTTCTGGGCGGTAAGTGGAAACTGATGATTTTACGCTATCTAACCAACAGAACGGACCAACAGATTCATTTTAAGAAGTTGCAACGTGGTATCGCGGGAATTTCAGCTAAAATGCTTACTAAAGAACTCCGAGAGCTTGAAATTAATCTTCTGATTACAAGAACCATTCAAGATACCAAACCCATTACGGTCATTTATGCTGTAACAGAATATGGGAAATCAGTATTTCCGGTGACCGAGACACTGGTAAACTGGGGTTTGATCCATAGAGACAAAATTAAAAATTCGTTGTAATAAAATATCCTATTCCCTTTCCCAGTCGAATGGATAAGGAAATAGGAGATTTAAAGTTGTTAAGTGATCGATCTACTTACGGAGTAGCTGTCAACAAGATGACTACGCTTCTTCTGTTATTTTCTAAAACAGGATTTAAACCGATATTCATTAAGAAGTCTCCGGATAGAATCAGGTCTTCAGCGATTGTTTTATCATCTTTATTCAAGTTTATTTCTTGAACCCTGTAAGATTTATTCGGGTCTAAACCTTGCCATTTGATCGGTTTAGTGGTTTTAAAAACATGGTTATAAAAGGTGAGGTAATTGAACATAACCGCTTTACTTTTATCGCTGTTGATGTATGCGAGACTGGCATAATTGTTTTCTCTAGGATTAGAAAACCGATAAAGATCACCATGCCATACAATGTCTTTGATGTTATCGTATGTTTTAACTGCTTTTTGTGCGAAACTTAGTTCTTCCGGACGCAATTCTTCTAGATTGAGGTCAAAACCCATTTTTCCCATCATGGCTACATCAATTTTAAATTTAAGATCCTGCTTTCCAAAAGTGGTGACATGGTTAGCACTTCCTATTGCGGGGAAGAACAGCGAGTTTTCATATTGCATAAAGATCCGATCGTAAGGATCCGTGTTATCACTTGGCCAATATTCACTAAAGTAATTTAATGCACCGTAATCGATACGCCCACCACCACCAGAGCAAAGCATCATGGGAAGTTTCGGATACTTGGCGCGGAATCGTTCTAGAACCTTGTATAAGCCCAAGGTGTAGTCAACATAGAAATTATTTTGGTCACTTTGGAAACTCGAGTATGCGTTGTATATAACAGCATTACAGTCCCATTTGATATAAGCTAAAGAAGGATTTTTCTGTAATAATTGATCAAGAGTGTTGAAGACAAAATCCTGTACTTCTGGATTGGATAAGTCCAGTACGAGCTGATTTCTAAAATAATATTCAGGCCTGTTTGTCTGCTTCACCACCCAGTTTGGTTTCTTTTCATAAAGTTCACTTTTGGGACTTATCATCTCGGGTTCTACCCAGATACCAAATTTTACACCCACTTTATCGGCTTCTTTTGTGATTGAGGCAATTCCATTGGGCAGTTTTTTCTTATTCTCAGTCCAATCACCTAATGCAGACGTGTCCGCATTGCGGGGATATTTATTTCCAAACCAACCATCATCTAACAGGAAAAGATCAATACCTAATTTTTTGGTATTTTCCAGCAGATGAAAGATTTTCTTTTCATCAAAATCAAAATAGGTACTTTCCCAGTTATTGAGTAAAGTTAGGCGTTCTCCGTTTCCATCAACTAGGCGATTATTTTTTGCCCATCGATGTAAATTACGAGATCCTTCTCCTACACCTTTGGTGGAAAGTGTATACGTAAATTTCGGAGTGACGAAAGGTGTTTTAGGCTTTAAGGCATAATGTGAAGCATAATTATTGATGCCCGCAATAATTCTCAAATTATCTTGCGGATCTTTTTCAAAATCAATTCTGAAGTTACCGCTCCAATCCAATCCTCCCAATAATACAGTTCCCTGTGTTTCATTCCATATCTTATCCATACCAATGGCAAAATAAGAGCTCATCAACAAGTTGGTCCGGGTACCCAGTTTACTGTCCAGTGTTTTGATGCCGTGCGTAAGTCTTTCAGTTTCTGGTTGCATTTCCGCTATCCAGTCGCCGTGATAGCTGCGTAAGTAGAAATCGTCTGATTTCAGGTTGAGGTTAGCCGAAGCAAATTTGGTTAGTTTTACATTTTTTTTCTCTTCATGCCGAATAACCGTCCATTGTTCAAAGATATTGTCCTGATAATTTGCCAGATAATGTAATTCCACATAAAAGGGATACAGATCATCTTTCATAAAGATGGTGACATGCTGTTTTCCTGCCGTACTGATATCATTTTTATGGTCGATATATTTAAGATCTAAAGATTGATTTCCGTCGGCATGCTCGACACTTATTGCGGGTTCAAGTAAGTTTCGGGTGCCCGAAGCTGCATAAGCAGATTGATACATACTGGTGTAGTCATGAGCCTGTTTATATTGTGTGGTTACTTGTGTATATTCATCCGATTTTGACAGCTTATTTCCAAGGTAAACCATATTGACATCTTTGTTTTCCTCTACATTCAAAACCAGTGCGATGTCAGCAGTTTCGAGGATGATATTTTTTGCGGTTTTGAGTTGCAATTGCGTTTGTTGTGCACTACTATGAATAAAAATAGGGAGCAACAAAAATAGGAGCATAAATTTTGTCATATTGTTGGTTTAGGGTTATGAAGTAATTAGTGCTATTTAATTAAAACCTAATGTATTCCATATCGTATTGATCGGATGCATCGGTCTCGACTATAATAAATACAAACGGTTCAACTAAGATAGTGATTGCTAGATTGTTCTCAAAATACTCAATCGTTATAATCAGTATGGCAGATTACTTCTTTGATTTTTTTCTTTTCAGTAGCGGGTTGTACAAGCTTCATATTGCAATATATATGAACAAAAAAAGCTTGCAAATCGTATATTAACAAGCATTTTATATTGTAATCGGCTTAGAACGTCTTACTTGATCTACTGATTTATTATTCCAGATTGAACAGAAATTCTCCACCACCTTGTTTCAATTTCATTGTCTTATCTTCCGGGCTAAATTCTAAAACAATCCCTGCCTGTTCAAATTTGAATTTATCTTTTTCTGTTGATTCAAGTGGAAATGCCGACTGTCCTGTTGCCTGAGCCATCAACGTTTTTTTGTCTTTTGTAATCGTAATTTTCAAGGGGATTTGTTTGGACGCATAAATGCCTAAATACTTTTCCAGATCTTCTGAAGATACTTCGTGGCTGGAAAAATTTGGAATATCATATGGTTTATTATAGACTGCACTTAATAGCGCAATAGCAATATTGTTATTATTAAAATGAGTTCCGTTTGAAGTTAAAGCAAAATCAATATTCTCGTCAGCAAAATGAGAAAAGACAGAACTAAAACCATCAATTCCTCCGGTGTGTCCATATCCAATTTTGTCATAAAAAGGAATTTGAAATAAGCCTACACCATATTGATCTTTGATGCTTTTCATGATTTCAAGACTTTCAGGATTCAACAATTTGCCATTAAACAGTGCATTGCTGAAATCGACCAAATCGCTTGGTGTAGAAACAACTCCTCCAGCTCCCAAAGGTATAGAAATATCTGTTTCAGGTTGAAGAATCCATTTCTCATTAAAGGTATATGACTTACATTCTTCTTTCGCCAGATTAATTTTTCCTCCCATATACGTATTCTTCAAATCAAGAGGCTTTATGATCAATTCTTTTAATAGATCTGTATAACTTTTTTTGAAACTTTTTTCAAGTATGTAAGTTAGAAGTACAAAATTCGAATTGCTGTATTGCGCTTTACTGTCAGGTACAAAATCGTTGCCCGCTTTAGCAATGATTGCTACCATTTCTTTTTCGGTCTTAGGTTGTGTATTCCAGGTCAGGTAATCCTTGTCATCTGTAAAATTATGTATTCCACTTCTGTGGCTTAATAAGTGTTTTATGGTTATTTTATCGGCATTTTTAATCGTTGGAAAAAAGCTTTCGATCGTTTGATCTAGCTTTAGTTTATTCATTTCTACAGCTTTCAAAACCAAAACAGAAGTAAATGTTTTTGAAATGGAACCAATTCTATACTTAGAATTTGGGGTTGCTTTCTTATTGTTCTCAAGATCAGAAAAGCCAACCGATTTGGAATAAATAAGTGTACCATTTTTTGATATAGCCACACTTCCCATAAATTTGTTATTTTGCTCCAGTAATGCAAAATACGAATCGAGTTTCTGGGAGTCGAAATTTTGCGCATAGCTACCAGTCGAAATCAAAAGAAGTAAGAAGTAACTTGAAATTTTTTTAAGCATAATAATTTGTCTTATGGTTTTTAATTTGATGGATAATGAGCTGATGTAATTTGCAGTTTCTTAGACTTTAAAGATAATTGTTTTAGTTTATATTTTAATGCTTCCTGAGTTCGATTTTCTTTTAATAAGATCCATTCGATCATTAGAATTATGTATTAGAAAATGGAGTTCAACGTTTTAAACAAGTTTTTGCGGCACATCCGACTGCCCAATTGTTGTGTACATGGATTTTTTAAAGGAATTCTTCTATAAAGAAGGGCGTTTTCATTTTTAACTCTATCATTACCTTAAATGCTTTATATTTGAATTATGATGGTAAGTGATATTTTTTACGGCAATTTCGAACTTGAAGATATTCTTAGCGAGCTTATAAGCTCAAAACCCGTTCAAAGATTAAAAAATGTTCATCAGGGAGGTGCCATCTTTCTGGTCTCTCCACATGTTGATCATAGCAGATATGAACATTCTATCGGCGTTATGCTTCTTGTGCGGAAACTTGGAGGTAGTCTGGAAGAACAGATAGCTGCGCTTTTGCACGATGTTTCGCACACTGCTTTTTCACATGTGATCGATTATGTCTTGCAGCATAAAGGCGAAGATTATCATGAGCAAATTTTTGAAACAGTAATAGGAAAGTCTACGATACCTAACATTCTCGCTAAATATGGATTCAGTACTTCCTTATTGGATGATCCAAAGCATACCTTGCTTGAGATGCCGCTACCTGCGCTTTGTGCAGATCGAATAGATTATACCATTAGGGATCTATATCATTTTGGCCTGATCGATATTGTGGAGGCACATGATTTTATAAGCGAACTTGGTGTTCAAGATGGTAAGATAGGTGTCCAGAGTGAAGAAGTAGCTTCATGGATTAGCAGTAAATACCTTCAGCTCAATAATGCATATTTCAGAAAACCGGAACATATATTTGCTAATACCAAGCTTGCAGAATTGATTGCTTTAGGACTGGAAAAGTGTATCCTTGTTTTATCAGATCTTTGGCAAGATGACCCTACCGTTTTATCAATAATAAAGACCGATCCTTATCTCAATTCAGAACTTGAAAAAATTAAAAACCTGGAAGGTTTTGAAAGTTTTTCAAAAACTCAATCTGGAAAAATTTTCAAAGAAAGGATACTAAAGCCTCTGGTTATAGGTACTTACTAAATAAAATCTTTTTTACCTCCACTAAATAATTTATATCTGCCAATTCCCCTCATAAATCGGTCAGAATAAGTGTGTGCTTCAGGAGCAGGAAATTCATATTTATAACAATAATGTTACAAAATGTATTACTCCAGATACTATAGGTTTTTTTTCGTCGTTAATTATTTGATGATGCTTAAGTTTTAATGTAAATGTTTTCATTAAAATACTTTTTATTAATCGTTATCGACAATTTATAGATGATCTAAACTTAAAACCTTTGTATGAAATTTAGTGCTACCCAATGTAAACTATGGTTGTCATATTATGTACCATCCTTGTTCTTTTTGCATGTCCTATTGATTATTCCTGGCGTTGCGGCAGCGCAGCAAAAAACGATCCTTGGTAAAGTGATCGATGCGGTGACAAAGACACCTTTGTTAGGTGTTACGATAAAGCTTGACGATAAAAATGGTACGACCGTAACGACAGATAAACAAGGTGGTTTTGTATTAGACAATGGGGCAATAGGACAATCGCTAACTTTTTCATTTTTGGGATATTCCAGTCAGACGATAAAAATAGATACGCGTACAAGCTATACAATATCTTTAGCACCTGTTTCCAATGTGATCGAAGAAACGGTTGTGGTAGGATATGGCCGTCAGAAAAAACGAAATCTAACAGGAGCTATTGTTTCTGTGGGGGCTGCTGAAATTGAGAAAACAACGTTGCAGGATCCGATTTCCATTTTACAGGGACGGGCAGCCGGCGTGCAGGTATCGTCCAATTCGGGAGCACCGGGTGGAGAAATGAGTATCCGTGTTCGGGGAAGTTCTTCGCTGAACTCGGGTAATAATCCGCTTTTTGTTGTGGATGGTATCCCGTTAGAATCCAATTCTATTTCTTCTTTAAATGGTACAGAAAATTCAGGTCTAAATCCAATGGCGGATATCAATCCAAGCGATATCGCCTCCATTGAAATACTAAAAGATGCAGCTTCAACAGCAATTTATGGTTCCCGCGCTGCCAATGGAGTTGTGATGATTACGACCAAACGTGGTGCAGCAGGTAATCCAGAAGTAATATTGAATGCAAATGCAGGAGTGAGCTCCTTGACGCGAAAACTAAGTGTTCTTAATGCCAGACAGTATCGAGAAGCAGTGTTGGACTCTTATCGCGGCATGACAATCCCAGAAGACCCTTTCTATACGATTATCGACTCCCTAAACCCCATGAATAATGGTGATGTAGACTGGCAGGATGAATTGATGCGTACAGCAAAACAGTATAAGTTAGATCTCTCTGTAAGGGGAGGGAATGAAGGAACAAAATACGCCTGGAGTTCGTCCTATTTGGATCAAGATGGAGTCATATTGAATTCGAATTATAAACGGTTTACCTCCCGACTGAATGTTGACTTTACAATTTCAGATCGTGTGCGGATAGGGCAGAGCATTTCGTACACCAATGCGGTCAATAATCGAACGAATGCTGCTGGCTCCGGGAATTTGAGTATTATCAGGAGTTTATTGGTGAGGCCACCAAATATGTCGATGTACTTGCCTGATGGATCACTGAACGGCTATATGATTGGTCAGCGAAATCCTGTCGGTATGGCTTTGTTTTCCACCAATCTCAATAAGAGCAACCGTATCATTGGAAGCCAATATCTAGAAATTGATATTTATCAGGATCTTAAGTTCCGCAGCAATGTCAATCTGGATTATATTTCAATGAAGGAAGATGAATTTATGCCATCGATACTGGACTATCGCGAAGGATACAATAGCGGTGCGGTACGATCTTCTGGAAATCTTACTTGGGGGAATGAGAGTTACTTTACATACACAAAAAATATAGCGGATAAGCACCACATTGGAGCGGTGTTTGGCATGAGCTTTCAGAAATGGCGTTATGACCGGACAGGTCTTGACGGACAATATTTTCCAAGCGATGACATACGTACACTCAATGGTGCATCTGTCATTTCAAACCAGGGGGTAAATGTCGCTTCCGAACATGCTATGCTTTCTTATTTTGGCCGGGTTACTTACGATTATGAGAGCAAATATTTGTTGGAATTCAATCTTCGTTCTGACGGTTCTTCCCGCTTTGGCCGTGATCGACGGTTTGGGTTCTTTCCCTCTGCATCTGCAGGATGGCGTTTTGTGGAAGAAGAAGGTATCAAAAATCTGGGCTGGCTGAGTGACGGTAAGCTCCGCTTTAGTCTCGGAAGTACTGGAAATGAAGCCATCGGTGATTACACATCAAGAGGAGAGTTTACCTTAGGAACAAACTATTTGGATTTTTCGGGTGCTGCACCTACTGTGATGCCCAATCCGAGCCTCACTTGGGAGACTACCCACCAATATAATCTGGGTTTAGAGCTCGGATTTTTTAAAAATAGAATCCTATTTTCAACAGATGCGTACTTGAAGAAAACGAAAGATCTACTGTATAATGTGCCTACCCCCGGAACTTCTGGCTTTGAATATCTTACACAAAACATAGGTTCGATCGAGAATCGGGGCCTGGAATTTAGCTTACAGACCCGCAATCTAGAAGGCGCATTTCGTTGGAGCACGAATGTAAACATTAGCTTGAATAGGAATAAAGTGACCTCTTTACCTAAGAATTTATTGACCAATGGGCATATCCAAAACGGTAATTTCCATATACTGCAAGAAGGTTTACCTATTGGCGTATTTTATGGCTGGAATTTTCTTGGCGTGTATGCGCGTGACGAAGACAATACAAACAAGCTCACTAATGGAGCCAACGGAGCTGTCTTTGTAGGTGGAGACCCCATTTGGAAGGATGTAAACAATGACAAAATTATCGATCAGAATGACCGGGAGATAATCGGATATGCAGAACCTAAATATTTTGGAGGGATCTCCAACGATTTTAGCTATAAGAACTTTCATCTGAATGTGTTTTTTCAATATGCTGTCGGTAATCAGATTTATAACGAATTGAATCATCAACGAAACTCAATAGTTCGTTACAACAATTTATCGACCGATGCCCTGACTCGGTGGCGGGAGCAGGGGGATCAAACAGATTTTCCCCGATTGATTCGGGACGATCCAAAACAGTCCGACAGCAGGGTCCAAAGTAGATGGGTTGAAGATGGTTCGTATCTCAAATTAAAGAACGTCAATTTAAGATATTCTTTTGATTCAGCTTTGAGCAAACGGATCGGTCTGCGCAAGTTGGATGCATTTGTTACCGCTACGAATCTGGTCACCTGGACAAAATATACGGGCTTTGACCCCGATGTCAATTCCTATTCCGGTCTTCGTGTAGGATTGGATGAAGGCTCTTATCCACAGAGCCGCACATTTACGTTTGGTTTAATCTTTGGACTTTAATAAATAACGATGAAAAAAATGTATAAATACATATTTTGGTCTATTCTTTTTCTATCTGCTACCAGCTGTTCTAATTCGTTGCTGGATAAAGAACCTATTAGCAATTTTTCTGGAGAAGGGTATTATAAAAAGCCCAGTGATGCCCAAGCTGGAGTCAATGGAATCTATAATGGTCTGCAAACTCTTTTCCGTCAAAATTATGCCCACTGGGGCGAGGGCCGGGCTGATAATGTGGTGACCCGTCATGCCGGTGATCCAGGAGCGCTGCAACAAAATACGTTAACGCCAATTATCAATTCAGCACGGTGGGATAATTTTTACACCGTTATATCCCGTGCGAATTACGCAATCAAATATATTCCTCAGGCATTTGGAACTGAGGATAGCGAACTTAAAAAACAATTACTCGGGCAGGCACATGCATTAAGGGCACTCGCTTATTTTTACCTAGTTCGGATCTGGGGGGAGGTACCTTTAGTCATCGAACCGTACGAGGGTTTGGGTCAGGAGCTGTTTGTCCAAAAGAACACGGAGGCTGAAGTATTGGCTAAGGTAGAGGAAGATTTGATGCTCGCGACGGAGAATTGTGCTACAAATTATTCAGGAGCTGGGAATCGCGTGCTGATCACCAAAGGAGCTGCTTATGCATTTCTGACCCAACTGTATATGTGGCAAAAGAAATATGCGCAGGCCATAGAAATGTCCGAAAAAGTGCTCGCGGATCCGCAATATACCTTGGTGTCGATCGAGGATTGGAATAATATTTTTGTAAAAGGGAGCAGTGCTGAAAGTATTTTTGAAGTCGGTTACAATGAAGTACAAACCAATAACCTCCGTATATGGTACGCCATGGGATCAGATAGTGACTATGTACCCAGTACATCTTTTATTGCGTCTATCGAATCGGGGGATCTTCGCAAACCACGTATTTACGATGTGTCCCAAGTACAGCCACGTAAGATCTGGAAATTTTTTGGACAGGGATTTAATGACGAGAGTCCAGAACCTTCGGCAGGCAATATGGTATTAACCAGAGTAGCTGATGTTGTTTTACTAAAGGCCGAAGCACATGCAAATTTAAACCAGACTGTTGAGGCATTCGCATTACTTAATCGTATCCGCCTCCGTGCCGGACTCCCTGCTTTGGATCAAAATAAAGCCAATACCCAATTTGGAAGCTTACTCACCGGAATTTTGCATGAAAGATCCGTAGAGCTTTGTTTTGAGGGACATCGATGGTTTGATCTTGTACGGACTGGAACTGCCATTTCAACAATGAAACCGATCAATGGCCTCTCGGACAATCGAAATCTGCTGTGGCCGATACACGAAGGCGAACTACTTAAAAATCCAAATTTGAAACAAAATGAATTCTATAGATAATCATATGAAGAAGATCAAATATATCGTTACGCTTTTCCTGTGCAGTTTTGTTGTGCTGGTTACTTTTTTTAGTTGCGAAGTACAGGACAGCTTTGAATACGATTACGCAGCAGACAATAGCAGATTAAATATGTCTGCATGGGCCTATATCCAACAAAATGATTCTTTGTCTTCCCTAAAAGAAGCAATTATGCTAGGTAAGGATGAAGGATTATACGAACGTACAGAGAAATCGACCTTTATTCTGCCCACGAATCGTGCGTTTAAGGCATATTTAAAAGAAAATAATTACGACGCTATTGGTACAGTGCCGATATCCATACTGAAAGATATGTTACGATATCATATTGTAAAGGCAGTAGTGAATTTTAATGATCCGGCTTTGGCTCCAAAAAATAAGCCCATTGCATATCAGACTGAAAATGGTCAGATCATGTATCTATCCCATACCGGTACGTATGTGGGGCTCATCAATGAAGGAACCAATAAGCAATGGCAAATCCGTACGTCAAATCTTGTTCCGGACAATGGTGTCATCCATATTGTTGATCAGATTGTTTTCTATTCCGAGAAGGTAAAATAGGCCTATTGTTCCTGCATTTCCACAACAGTTAAAATGCAGGAACGTAATTTTCTTTGAGAAAGTACCGGATGTTCAAGACCTGATCCTGTAACGAATTTTTATCCAGCCATAAATATAGTTCTATCCAATTACTTCTTATTTTTAAAGCCTGATTAAATATTTTTTTTGTTCTTTCTCGTCGTGCGGGATCTTGATCAGTAACGCTCATCGTTTGTTGAAGCTCCATGAAATTTCTCTGCGCAAACGTAGAAACTTCAATCGGTTATTCTTATTTGAATAATATTTTTGTTAATATTGGTATTACAGTACTAATTATAAATTTTGATGATCCGTAGTACCTTACTTTCGATCAGTATACTTCTTTTTTCATGGATTACTAGTTTTTGTTTCGGTCAAGAGCAAGGAACAGTCTATTCTTTTAAGAACATCACTTCTGATCAAGGATTGGTACATAACCATATCAATTGCAGCCTACGAGATCAATATAATTACATGTGGTTTGGAACAGAATCTGGACTTAGTCGATTTGATGGACTTCAATTTACAAATTTCCGGTATACATCAAACAAAGGTTTTGGACTGAGCAGTAATCGTATATCGGCATTATTTGAAGGACCAGGGGAGCAAATTTGGATCCGTACCCATTCGAAAATGAATGTGTACGATCAAAAAAAAGGAGTAATCATTCAAAATATAGATTCCATTCTTCAGACATGGAATTTACCGATCGGAGATCCTCAAATTATCCGCCATTTTGAAGATGATGAATATGCTGTTTTGTACAGCGATAATTCATTCATGCTAACATATACGATTTCAAAAAAAACGAGAAAATTTTCACCACTTAAGAATCAAAAAATAGTCGATGTTGTAAATTATTCAAAAGAATCTTTTTGGATAATCTATGAAACCGGTTTGACACAGCTCGTACAAAAAAAGACCTGGAAGATTCTTAAACAATTTTCTTTACCTGCCAGCAAACAGCGCGTTACGTATGGTCTATTTATAGATCGCGAAGGCGATCTGTGGATTTATTCAAAAGATGTTCCAATCGGCGTATTTTGGGTCAAAGCTGGATCGGATGAGATCAGTCATATCAAAGAGCAACTTTCGAATGTATTTGTAGGCAGTATGGTTCAAGATAAACAAGGTTTGATTTGGTTAGCTACTGATCATGGTGGAATCAACGTCTTTAATAAAAAGACGCAATCACTTTTTGTGATCAATCACGAGGGGTATAATTTAAGAAGTTTACCCTATAATAGTATTACCTCCCTGTATAAAGATCCGAAAGGCATTATTTGGGTTGGGACATATAAGGGGGGAATCAGTTATTATCACCCAAACTTACTGCTTTTTCCGGTATACCAAAATTATGCAGGATACGCCAAAACATTGCCATTTGATGATGTCAACAGGTTTATTCAAGATCAAAATCATAACTTATGGATTGGTACAAATGGTGGCGGTCTCTTGCATTATAACTTTCAAGATAAAGTATATAAACAATATCTGCACAATCCAAATGATGTAACTTCTTTACCCAGTAATGTTGTCGTAAGTCTGTATCTGGATCAAAAAAATATACTTTGGGTAGGTACTTACCACGGGGGATTGAGTCGTTTCGATGGTAAAAGTTTCAAAACATACAACAAGGGTACTGATCGATTACCGGACGATAGCGTCTGGGAAATATTTGAAGACTCAAGAGGTCGTTTCTGGGTTGGAACACTATCTGCTGGTTTATATTTGTTTAATAAGGATATGGAAACGTTTTCCATCTATCGCTCGCGTGAGGGAAAGACAATTTCCAGTACCTATGTATCTGTTTTATTTGAAGATTCAAAAAATAATATCTGGGTTGGAACTGCTACAGGCATCGAATTGATTCGGTCAAATGGAGAAATACATCAATTTAATGAAAAAGAAGGCAAGTTGCGTCTTTCCAATGATTTGATATATGATATTAAGGAAGATGAACTAGGTCGCATTTGGGTGGCCACTCAAGAAGGAATTAATATCATTCAGGATGAAACGATCCAATTCCTCAATACGAGCGACGGTCTGATTGACAATGCCGTACTGGCATTAATCAAAGATAATAAGGGCAATATGTGGGCCTCAACAGCAAAAGGATTATCTGAAATTGTTCCCAATCAAAATGCTAAGCAATTTGTCATTCGTAACTTCACCAAAGAACAGGGACTACAAAGCAATGTCTTTAATGAAAATTCAGCTTTAAAGATGGATAACGGACAGCTCATATTTGGAGGACCAAACGGTTATAATATTATTGATCCAAATCAAATTTTGGGATCAAAAGAAAATATAACACCTGTTCTATCCAATATCTATCTTTTTAATCGTAAAATCAACGTTGGTGAACGTGTAAACGGCAAGGTTATTTATAATGAGGCACTGACCAATGTGAAGAAATTAGAACTGCCATATGATCAAAATGCGATCTCCTTGGAACTATCCTCATTTAATTATTTGCAGCAGGATAATCGGATCTACCAGTATCAGTTGGATGGACTCAGTGAGGAGTGGTTTGATTTTGAAACGGGAACAATGAAGGCCAATTTTACGAATCTTGATTCCAAAACATACCGATTTTACATCCGACATTCAGTCGATAATGAAAGCTGGTCTGAAAAAACATTATTATTAACCCTCGTGATTGAGCCTCCTTTTTGGAGGAGCAATTGGGCATTAATGCTTTACGTGCTGATTTCTATTTCCTGTATCTACCTGTGGCAAGCTTGGGTAAAACTGCGGACAAAGACACGAAATCAATTGATAATGGTCAAAGAACAGGCGTTGCAAGCAAAAGAACTCGAAGAGTTGAAGACACGTTTCTTTACTAATGTAAGCCACGAGTTCAGAACGCCGATCAGTTTAATTTTAACTCCATCAGAGCAGCTTCTAAAAGAAGAAACAGATCTGCATAAAAAAGAAAATTTAAGGCTGATCAATAAAAATGCATCTCGTCTATTGATTTTGGTCAATCAATTGCTGGATTTTCGAAAACTGGAAAAAAGCCAGCTTAGCCGTATGGACGAATATGGCGATTTAATCCTTTTTACTAAAGAACAGATTGAACCCTTTTTCCAATTGGCCGAAGTCAATTCGCTCTGCATCGAGGTAATATATAACCGCGATCATTATCTCGGTAATTTTGACAAAGGAAAATTGGAAAGTATCCTATTCAACCTATTGTCCAATGCAATTAAGTTCAGCAGATCGGGAGGTACAATACATATCACGAGCACAATTAAGGAACAAAACGATGACCTCGATATATGGCGATTAGAGATTAAAGACCAAAGTCCCGGGATACCGGAAGAATATCAAAATCGGATATTTGACCGTTATTTTCAATATGATATCAACAGTGGCCGTTTAAATCAAGGTACAGGTATTGGATTAGCCATTGTGAAAGAATATGTCGAGTTTCTAAACGGAAATATTTCCGTTCAGAGCAAAGTCGGAGAAGGATCATGTTTTGTGGTTGAAATACCGATTGAAGCGATTTCGGAAACATCAGCACTCCCAGAGAAACAAATCAACAAGAGAAATCAGATTTTGCTGATTGAAGATCATGTAGAATTTTTAGAATATTTGAAAAGAAATTTAAACGATGAATACTTAGTTGATGGTGTCTGTACCGTGAAGGAAGCAAAAGACCATCTGACTAAAAAGGAGTATGATTTAGTGATTGCCGATATTCAGCTTGCTGGTGAAAGCGGTATCGATTTTTGTACGTATCTAAAATCATCAGAACGTTACCGACATATTCCTGTCATTATGGTAACCGCTGTGCTGGATCAAAAAATACAGTTGCAGGCACTTCGTGCAGGGGCTTCAGATTATATTCTAAAACCATTTAATTTTGAATTGCTGAAATCTAAAATCGCCAGTGTCCTGGATCAAAAATCATCCCTGGTCAAAAAATACAAAAAGCAAATCGCCATCGAACTCAACCAGCCAGAGGTTGAGTCTGCTGACGAGAAGTTCATCCGCGAATTCATTCTTGAAGTCGAGCGAGATTTGTCAGACTCGACGTTGTCTGTCGAAGTATTAGCTGGAAACATGCACATGACCCGGGTAGGACTTTATAAAAAGATATTAGCCATTACCGGATATTCACCAACAGAATACATCAGGCATATCCGTCTAACAAGAGCCATGCACCTGATACAACATTCCAGTTTATCGCTTTCAGAAATTGCATATGAAGTTGGTTTTAGTAATCCCAAACAATTTACGAAATACTTTAAAGCTACTTTCGGATTTTTACCATCCTATTATCGTAAAAGTCTGTAAATTAAATTATTGTGATTTATTGATGATCTCTGCAGATCTCACCAGTTAACATTAGATACCCTAATTGTTAACATAATACCCCCTCCCGGAAATAACTACTGCGCTATATTTGATCCTACCAATTCAAACGGTAAAAGGGAAATAACCAAAATTAAACCAGTAATTATTTATATATGCAAAACCTAAAGTTTGCTCTGAGCGGTATTATGCTTTTTGCACTTGTCCATAATGGAAATGCGCAAGTGAATAAATCCAATTTTATAAAAACCCAATCAGGTGTCAAGGTCAGTTTCAAAGGATCTGAAAGTGCCATTGATCAAGATGTTTATCTGGATGTGATCACGGATAAAATCATCCGCGTCACTGCACTTCCTTATGGAGATCCATTTCCATCACAAGCAAGTTTGGTGGTCGTCGATTCTTTGCAACGTCAGCTCAAATCCTTTCATGTACAACCAACAGATTCGACGATCAACTTAACAACATCGGATCTTATCGCTAAGGTTTCTTTGGTGAGCGGGAAAGTCGAATTTTTTGATTTATCAGGTAATAGAATTTTTAGTGAATCAAAAAGAAATGCCGATGCATTCATTCCCGACAGCTATAATGGAGATCCTTTTTATCGATTAAATCAAGATTTTATTGTAGACACCGCTGAGGGTATATTTGGACTAGGTCAGCATCAAAATGCGATTATGAACTACAATCGCGGTAAACAGGTGACTCTGTTGCAATATAATACCGAAATTGGAATTCCTTTTCTGGTTTCGACAAACAATTATGGACTTTTATGGCACAACTATTCCATCACCAAAGCTGGTGATACACGTGCTTTTCTGCCCCTCAATGCGTTTAAATTAACTTCTAAAGAGGGCGAGCAAGGGTGGTTGACAGCAACCTATGTGAATAAGCATAAAGATGACGAAGTTTTCCTCTCACGTCCCGAATCAATTATCGAATATAGTTACCTGACTGATCAGCATAAGTTTCCCAAAGATGTCAAACTCGTAGACAGTAAAGTTATCTATGAAGGCCGTATATCTTCTCCTTATTCAGGAAAACATGTGCTTCATTTTAAATACTCGGGTTACATGAAAGTGTGGATTGATGGACAATTGGTCGCTGATCGGTGGAGACAATCCTGGAATGCAGGAACCTTTGAAATTGAACAGCAATTTAAACGAGAAGAGGATCATGATATTCGTATAGAATGGTTGCCAGATGGGGGAGAATCTTATTTTACTTTAAATTGGCAAAGCCCTATTCCAGCGCAGCGTAAAAATGTGTTTTCTTTTAACTCTGAAGCCGGTGATGCGATTGATTATTACTTTGTACATGGTCAATCGATGGATGAAGTCGTTTCTGGATATCGCCACGTGTCAGGAAAAGCACCGATTATGCCTTTATGGAGTTTTGGTTACTGGCAAAGTCGCGAACGGTATAAAACGCAAGCGGAGATTGAGAGTGTCGCAACAGAATTTCGAAACCGAAAAATTCCCATTGACAATATCGTACAAGATTGGTCATACTGGTCAGAGCACGACTGGGGAAGCCAGCAGTTTGATAAGACGCGATTCCCTGATCCAGCAGGGATGATCAAAAAATTACATGATCAAAATTATAAGTTGATGATTTCGGCATGGCCCAAGATCAATGAACAATCTACCGTATACAAACAGTTCAGCGACAATAAATGGATTTACACCAGAAATATTTATGACGGACGGAAAGACTGGATCGGAAAAGGATATACTTCGACTTTTTATGATCCCTTCAATAAAGGAGCACGCGATGGATTTTGGCAATTATTAGACAAAAATCTTTTTCAAATTGGCGTCGATGCCTGGTGGATGGATGCCAGTGAACCTGATATACATTCAAATATCGATCTGAACGAACGTAAATCTGTCTTTCAGCCAAATATCGGATCATCAGTCCGCTATTATAATGCATTTCCACTTCAAAATGCGAAAGGAATTTATGAGGGACAGCGCGAAACAGATCCCAATAAACGTGTATTTATTTTAACACGTTCCTATTTTGCGGGCCAGCAGCGCTATGCGGCGGCAGCATGGAGTGGCGATATTGCTTCAAGATGGCATGATATGAAGGATCAGATTGCTGCTGGAATCAATTTTTCAATGTCTGGTACGCCTTACTGGACGATGGATGCCGGTGGCTTTTTAGTAGAGAATAGATTTCATAAGCCCAATCCTGCAGATCAGGAAGAATGGCGCGAAATGAATGCCAGATGGTATCAGTATGGAACTTTCCTGCCTATATTCCGCGCTCATGGTCAATTTCCATTTCGCGAACCTTTTAATATAGCTCCAGAAGATCATCCCGCATATAAAAGCATGGTTTATTACATCAATCTGCGCTATAAACTTCTGGCTTACAATTACAGTATAGCCGCAAAGACATTTTTTGAAGACTACTCGATGATTCGTGGATTGGCAATGGACTTTCCCAAAGATCAGAAGGGGTTTAATATTAATGACCAGTACCTGTGGGGACCATCCTTATTGATCAGTCCAGTTACAGAAATGGGAGCCACTTCGAGAGTCATTCATTTACCCGAAGGAACAGATTGGTACAATTTCTACACGGGCAAAATGAGTCAGGGAGGACAAGATATCACAGCAGAAGCTGCTTATGAGCGTATGCCGGTATTTGTAAAAGCAGGATCAATATTGCCAGTAGGCAGAACCATTCAGTTTACAACTGAGCAAAAACAAGATCTGATCAACATGTATGTTTACGATGGTGCCGATGGTGAATTTACGCTATATGAAGATGAAGGAATCAATTATAATTACGAGAAAGGACAATATAGCCGTATCGATATGACCTACGACAATAGCACAAAAACACTCGTGTTAGCAGACCGTGCTGGTTCGTTTGCTGGTATGCTAAAGGATCGAAAATTCAATATCATTTTTGTTGATCCTGCTCACGGCGCCGGTATTGATATACAGGCCAAAAAATCAAAGATGATTTCTTATTCCGGAAAAACAATACAGGTTAAATTAAAATAAATACAACCGATTTTAAATTTTAAATTATATGATAAGTAAGCAATTGTTTAAAAAGGGAATTGCCGTCGTCGTCATGACGGGCATGACCTCAGTTGTCTGTGCACAATCCTTTTCGGGATCAGTAGTTTCTGCTGATTCCAACTTGCCAATCGGGGGCGCAAGTATTAAAGTGAAAAATCAGGCAACCTCAACAAGTAGTAATGAATCTGGGAAATTTTCCATACCTGCAGCAAAAGGAACGATCTTGATCATTTCCTATGTCGGTTATAAAACAGAAGAAATTGCTGCCTCAGGAACAGATCTGGTCATTCGTCTACAACCATTGGTATCCGATCTGGATGAGGTGGTCGTCATTGGCTATGGTGTACAGAAAAAGAAATTAAATACAGGAGCAAATCTTAAAGTCGAAGGCGAAGATCTGCAAAAACGTAATCAGCTCAATCCGCTACAGGCACTTCAAGGACAGGCACCGGGTGTATCCATCACATCGACCTCAGGGCAACCGGGAGCAGACATGAAAGTTGTCGTTCGCGGCTTAGGTACAATAGGTAACTCCGGACCATTATATGTGATCGATGGTGTACCGGGAGGAGATATATCGGTATTAAATGCGGCAGATATTCAGTCGATCGATGTATTAAAAGATGCGGCATCTGCAGCCATTTACGGGTCTCAGGCTGCAAATGGGGTTGTTTTAGTGACCACAAAGATGGGTTCCGCCGGTAAAAGTATCTTGTCATTTGATGGCTTTACCGGAATTCAGAATGTAGCCCGAAAAGCAAAACTATTGAATGCCGACCAATATAAAGTCATCATGAATGAACAGTCGCTTAATTCTGGAGCCTCCGTTATCAATTTTGATGGTATGGAAGGTTTAGCCAATACCAGTTGGCTGGACCACATGTTTAAAGACAATGCCCGAATGGATAACTATAATATTGGATTAACCGGTGGATCGGAAAAGTCAACCTACGCGATGTCCTTAAATTATGTTGCGCAAGAAGGGATTGTTGGGGGCAAGGATGTTTCCAACTACGAACGCTATGGCTTCCGCAGTAATTCGGAACATAAATTATTGAATAACTTTCTAAAAATAGGACAGCATCTCAATTTCAACTACATAAAAAATAGAGGTGTAAGTGTTGGCGATCAGTACAGCAATACGCTACGTGGCGCATTTAGCACATCGCCATTGTCTCCCGTCTATTCGGACAATGGTCTTTTTGGAAGTCCATTTAACGATACCTCCAATTCGCCTTGGTACAACGGAGACGGTAATCCCTATGGTAGCATGATGACCAATTCCAATAATAGCAATGATGGTCAAAAACTGCTGGCCGATGTCTTTGCTGAAATTGAACCAATCAAGGGTTTGAAAGTCAGGTCGCTGTTGGGATTTAATTATTATGCATCCGAATACAGAAGCTTTATGCCCATGTATCGCTTTTCAATTTACACCTACAACGAAGATCATACGACAACTTCTCAGAACATGAGCAAAGGTCATACGCTGACCTGGACCAATACAGCATCCTATGATTTTAGTATCAACAGCGATCATCGGTTTTCAGCTATGGTGGGTATGGAATCATTGCGTTATCAAGGAACATATCTATCTGCTTCCAATTGGAATCTATTATCGCAGTTCAATGATTTTTCGCATGCTTACTTGGATAATACCACAGGTCAGGCGCACTTAGATGAGAAAGGTAATGTTGTAGAAACCCGCACAGTGGCTGGTAAACCGGAGAATATTACGCGCAGGGTATCTTATTTTGGACGTATGGGTTATAATTACAAAGAGAAGTATCTTTTAAATGCAACCCTAAGAGCCGATGCCTCATCCAAATTCTCCAAAGACAACCGTTGGGGTTATTTTCCTTCAGTATCTGCCGGATGGGTGATCTCTTCTGAAGATTTTTTTCAAGACAACTTAAGTGCGATAAACTTTTTTAAACTTCGAGCATCATGGGGTCAGGTAGGTAACCAAGATATCGATGATTTTCAATATGCTTCGCCGATAAGTACTTCAACGGGTATCACTTCTGGCAACCCCGGAGCGCACTATGTATTTGGAACAAGCAATAACAATATTGCAGGAGCTTATCCAAGCCGGTTATCTAATCCATACCTGACATGGGAAACTTCCGAGCAGACCAATATTGGTATAGACGCCAAATTTAGCAATAATCGTTTGGACATTGTTACCGATTTCTATATAAAAACTACCAAAGACTGGTTGGTTACGGCGCCCGTACTGGCCACAACAGGTACAAGACCACCTTTTATCAATGGTGGAGATGTCAAGAATACAGGGGTTGAGCTTGCGGTCAATTGGTCTGACCGCGTCAATGAACTGAAATATAACTTTGGTGTCAATGGTGCTTATAACAAAAATAAAGTTGGTCAGATTCCGACTGAAGACGGTATTATTCATGGTCGAACAGCTATGCTTTATGACAACTCCGAAGAGTTTTATCGTGCCGAAAACGGTCAGCCGATTGGATATTTTTGGGGATATAAAACCGATGGTTTATTTCAGAACCAAGCCGAAATTGATGCATGGAGAGATGCCGGAAAGGGTGTTCTACAGGCAGACGTACGACCTGGTGATGTCAGGTATGTAGACCAAAATGGCGATGGTGTTATAAATGCAACCGATAAAATAAATCTCGGTGTAGGTATGCCAAGTTTTACCTATGGATTTAATCTAGGCTTAGATTATAAAGGAGTCGATTTTTCAATACAGGCCTATGGATCGGTAGGAAACAAGATCGTACAGTCTTATCGCAACCATGCGAACAAACAAGGCAACTACACCACACGGATCTTGGACAGATGGACTGGTGAAGGCACTTCCAATACCATACCGAGGGTTACCGAAACAAATGTAAACTGGCAATTCTCCGATCTTTACTTGCAAGATGGCGATTTTCTGCGCATCAGTAACATTACATTGGGTTATGATCTATCCAAAGTCCTCCGCTGGAAATTCACCAATCAGATCCGCTTCTACGTACAGGGACAAAATCTATTCACATTCACCAAATACGACGGTATGGATCCGGAAATCGGTTACGGCACAGATGGTTGGGTTTCAGGTATAGACTTAGGTTATTATCCACGTCCTAAAAGTGTCTTGTTCGGTCTAAACGTTAAATTTTAAACACTAAAAATCATGAATAAATCTCATTTCATATACAGTTCTTTTTTAATGTCGGCCTTACTGTTCAACTCTTGTTCATCCAGTTTTCTTGATGTCGAGCCGATGACAAGTGTTTTAGAAAGTAATTTCTATAAAACAGTAGCAGATGCAGATATGGCCTTAGTGGGCTGTTACGATGGTTATCAGCGTACTGTATCCAATGGTAGCCAGTCTTTTTATTTAACAGCTGAGGTTGCCGCAGACCAGTGTTTTGGCGGTACAGGTACCACAGATGGGCGAGCATTTCAAGCAATCGATCGATTTGATATTTCGGAGTCCTCTTCAGATAATAATATTTTTGATGGTACCTGGTCAGATTATTATGCCGGTATTTTTAGAGCGAATACCCTTTTGGGTAAGTTGGACGGGACAGACTTTGCAACTAATACCGCTGCTAGAGCAAGGATTGAGGGGGAAACAAAATTTTTACGCGCCTTGATGTACTTTGATCTGGTGCGTTTATTTGAAAAAGTCCCTTTGCTAACGAGTGCTACTAATGAAAATATACCCCAAGCAGATCCTAAGGATGTATACAAACTGATTGTCGAAGATCTTAAGTTTGCGGTAAGTCATATTCCTGCAGATGCCTATCCAAAATCGGCTGCAGGAACCAATGATGGTCGGGCAACGCCTTTAGCGGCAAAAGCATTATTAGCACGTGTCTATTTATTTTATACCGGATACTATGGTACTGAAGATATAGGTGTCACTAAAGCCGAAGCACTCGCCGGATTAGAAGATGTGATCAGCAGTGGGCAGTTTGCCTTAGTACAAAACTTCAGCGCGCTATGGCCGGCAGCGAGTTACGTTCCCAACAAAACCAACAACTCGTTAGATATATCCAAGTATATCGGAAAAGGGAATTCAGAAGTGGTGTTTGCGCAAAAGTTCAATAATACCTCCAACTATAATGGTTATGTTGATGGCAATCGCTGGATCGTTTTCTTAGGGCTCAGAGGTAAAAGCTGGTCTCCTTATGGCCAAGGATGGGGTGCCTGTACCGTTAGTAAAAACTTCTTTAATAAATTTAGTAATAATGATACGCGAAAAGTAGCCTCTATCATAGACATCGATGGAGAGGGCATTACTAATTTTGATCTGAGAGATCAACGTGAATATACCGGATATACCGTAAAGAAATATGCGCCAACCGCTTTACCGGACGGAACGACCAATACGGGAGGAGAGAAAGATATGCAGCTTTCTCAAGATCAAGATTATTTTGTGATCCGTTATGCCGATGTATTACTGATGGCTGCAGAGCTGGGTTCGGGCAATGCTCAAAAATACTTTGATGATGTGCGAAAAAGAGCTTACAAAAGCAACTTCACAGCTGCTGCTGTATCCAAGGCTGCTATTTTAAGAGAAAGAGAATTTGAGTTTGCCTTCGAGGGAATTCGTTATTGGGACGTTTTAAGACAGGGATTAAATAATGCTGCGGGCATACTGGAAACTTCTGAAGATGTACTCAGTGGTTCTGTTCCTGAAAAAGTCACCGTTAAAAAAGAGAACTTCTTAAAGACAAGAGGTTTTATGCAGATTCCTAATAAACAGATTACCCTATCGAATGGCGTGCTAAAACAAAATGACGGATGGAATTAATAAAGCCGATCGTTGAATTTTGCTTTGATAAAAAATGTACAAAGATGAAAAATATAGTAAAGTATAGCATCTATTTCTTTATTGGAATAGTTCTGTTTGGAGCCTGTACTCCTGAAAAATATGAATTAGGGGATATCGATATTACACCGGCCCAGATCGTAGAGGGCGTATCGTATAAAATTGAACATGACGCTTCGAATCCCAATATTATTTATTTGACCAGTTTGGTGGATGCAAAATATACACCCCTGTGGGAGCATCCTCAGGGACGTAGCCAAGATAAAAAGGTTACCCTGAATATTCCATTCCCTGGAGAATACAAAGTGAAGTTCGGCGTTGAAACCCGCGGTGGTATTGTATATGGAGAACCTGCCACTTTTCAGGTAGATGATATGTATGCCGAGTTTATCAGTGACGAAACCTGGACACTGTTGGCAGGTGGGGCAGGAGAAGAGAAAACCTGGTATCTGGATCTGGATCAAAATGGACTGTCTAGAGTATTCAAAGGGCCGTTATATTTTTATGGAACGGGTGACTGGTGGGGCAATGTCAATCAGCAGGGAAAGCCTCTCAATAGCGATTCTTGGCTTTGGGATCCCACCTGGAAAGAAAATACCTGGCTTATGCCAGCTGGGGATTATGGAGAAATGACTTTTAATTTAAAAGGAGGTGCCAATATCATTGTCAACCACAATATGCTAGGTAGAAAGCAAAAAGGATCCTTTATGATTGATACGGAAAAGAAGACGATCCGAATGGTTGATGCAACACCCTTACATGGTAAACCTCAAGATGGTATCGTGGTCGATTGGGGCGATGTTCGCATTATGTCGTTGAATGAAAATACCATGCAACTGGCCGTTTTAAGAGATCCTGTTCTTTCACAAGAAGGTGCCGCTATGTTGACCTATAATTTTATTAGTAAAGCTTATCGGGAAAGTTTAGAATCGAGCGATTAAAAATGGGAATTGCTTATTTTAATTTTTCCAAAACAACACATACGGAAAAACGGAAATCAAGATTGTTTAATTTTGATAAGCTACAATCTGCTGCGCATCAGCTTCGTATAATTTTTATTATAGAGATGGATTGATTGTGGTAGTAATAGTTGTTATACAATAAAAGGTCTAATGAAAATTAGACCTTTTATTTTGGCGTTTAGGTAAATTTCTACTTTTCTGTTTGTTAAACCACTGAATAGAATTAAATTTTCAATTAAAAGAGTTGTTAAATAAGTATATCTGATAGTTATTTCAAAACTTAATTTGAGATATTCTTTTTATATTGTTGTAACAATTTTTTTATTCAATCGACTAATCGATTATTATCAGTTAACTTATTTATGAATTTATCTATAACAAACCTCAGTAAAATCTATCCGAATGGTGTAAAAGCCTTAGATGATGTCACTCTTGAAATTAAACCAGGCATGTTTGGTCTCTTAGGGCCAAATGGAGCTGGTAAATCTTCTTTAATGCGAACTATCGCGACACTTCAAAGACCGGATAGTGGTACAATTACTTTTGACCAGATTGATGTGCTGAAAAATCAGATGGACTTGAGAAAAGTACTGGGCTACCTCCCTCAAGAATTTGGAGTTTATCCCAAACTTTCGGCTGTAGATCTATTACAATATTTTGCTCGTCTTAAAGGTATTTCTTCAGGTGCTGATCGCCAAAAAATCATCAACCGTGTTCTTGAAGTAACCAATCTGTGGGATGTGCGCCATAAAAGTGTGAGTGGATATTCTGGTGGGATGAAACAGCGCTTTGGTATTGCTCAATTGCTATTGAACGATCCCAAATTGATTATTGTGGATGAACCTACTGCTGGACTTGACCCTGCAGAAAGACACCGTTTTCTCAATGTACTGCGCGAGATCGGCACGGATCATACGGTTATATTTTCTACGCATATCGTAGATGATGTACGTGAACTGTGTCATGAAATGGCCATCCTGAATGGGGGTAAGATTTTATTAAGGGGAACTCCGAAAGAAACCATAGATGAACTGTCCGGTAAGATTTGGGTACGTATCATCACCCGGGAACAACTGGATGAGTACACCCAAAAATATAATGTGATATCAACCAACTATAATCAGGATAATACCTTAAATATCCGCGTGTATAGCGATTTATGTCCTGATGATTCTTTTGTTCCTGCTGATGGGCAACTGGAAGATGTTTATTTTGTCGCCCTTAAAAAAGATCAACACCATGTTTAGCACTATTTTTAAATTTGAGTTCACCCGCTGGTTTAAGATTAGTACCATCTATATCTACATGTTGCTGTTCTTTGTGCTAGCACTGTTCATCATGCTGTCTGCACTTGGTATCTTTGATGGAATTACCGCGACGACATCTTCCAATACAATCATGAACTCACCTCTGGCGATCAGCGAAATGATTAATGGGATGTCTAATCTCATTTATTTTCTGATCCCAACCATTGTGGGGGCTTCTGTCTATCGGGACTTTCAATACAATGTGCATAGCATTCTTTTTAGCTATCCCTTTACCAAGACTGATTATTTACTGGGTAAGTTTTTCGGTTCGCTTTCAGTAGTCTTAATCATCGTATTGGCTTCTACACTAGGGATTATAGTTGCGCAGTATGTTCCCGGTATTAATCAAAGTTTATTGGGGCCGGTACATGTATTTGCCTATTTTCAGACCTATCTTATTCAGGTCATTCCCAACCTGATAATTTTCAGTTCCATTATTTTTGTATTGGTGACACTGACTAGAAATGTATATGTGGGTTTTGTTGCGGTACTGATTTTACTCCTGCTGCAAGCGGTGGTTCACAGTACTACAGCTGATATGGATAACCGTTACCTCGGTGCATTGATCGATCCATTTGGGGATAGTGCTATTTCCTACTATACACAATATTGGTCTCCAGCAGAAAAAGATATCAGAAATCTTCCTTTTACTGGAGCAGTGATCTATAACAGATTGATCTGGCTAGCCGTATCTGCACTTTTTATTGGTGGTTTTTACTTGTTCTTTTCATTTTCTCAACAAGCTTTTACGTTTAAGACGAGTAAAATTGGTAAACGCGTGACTAAAAATAATTTTGAAAGTATTTTTAGAATGGATCTTCCGGTGGTGAAATATAATTTTTCAGCTTTTCACTATTTTAAGACTTCATGGGCATTGGCGAGATACAACTTCAGTTACATTGTCAAAAATCCTGTATTTATGATTTTGACATTGGTAGGGATCCTCTTTGTTATCTTAATGGCAAGTACCGTCGGTTCTATTTCAGGAACATCGACTTATCCTGTTACTTGGAAAATGCTGATGATACCTGGATCCACATTTAAGTTTTTTCTGTTGATATTGACTTTCCTGTTTACAGGTTTGCTGATTCATCGGGGGAGCATTAGCCGTATGGGGGGATTGATTGATGCGAGTCCTGTCCCGAACTGGGTTTTACTTTTATCAACTTTAATTGCTATTGTCAAAATGCAGTTGGCCTTGTTACTGGTTGTTATCGTGACTTGTATGGCCTTTCAGGTATATCATGGGTATTATACTTTTGAGATCGGACAATATGTGATGAATCTCATGGTGTATGGCATGCTGTCCAATATAGCTTGGCTGTTTATCTCTGTGTTTGTCCATACTTTGTTCAAAAATTATCTGACAGGATTTTTTGTGCTCTTGCTCTTGTTTATCGCATTGCCCTTTCTTTCAGCAATGGGAGTGGAACAGAATATTTACAAATTTAACCAAGGACCTGGGCTTGATTATTCGGATATGGATGGCTTCGGTTATGTGTTGCCGTTCCTGACCTATAGGGTATATTGGCTTTTATTTTCTATATTCTTTTTGACCATTTCGTTATTACTATGGCGAAGAGGTCTGTTCTCAGGAATCAAGGAAAGATGGCTGATCCTAAAAAGTAATTTAAATCCCACTATTGTGGCGATAATCACAATCAGTCTTGTGGGATTTATCGCTATGGCAGCTGGTATATATTATGAAAATAATATAAAAAAACCGTATTATACCAGTTTAGATTATGAAAAACAGGCTGTTGAATGGGAAAAGAAATACAAAAAATATCAATACCGGCCACAGCCTAGGGTTGTGGATGTTAAATTCAATATGGATATCTTCCCAAAAGAGCGAAGCTTTAAGGCACAGGTAGCTTATGTATTGAAAAATAAGACCGGGGTAGCCATTGATTCGATCTTTGTCAATTATAATGATTACGATTACAAGTTCTCGTTTAGTGTGCCCAATACATTAGTTTCGGAAGATGATAAGTACAATTTTAACATCTATAAATTACAACAGCCACTTGCTCCAGGTGATTCCATTACCTTGAATTTCAGTACCCAAAGCCCGCGCAATACTTGGGTGAATGAACGATCTCCAGTCAAAGGCAATGGTACTTTTATCAACAATATGCAATTCCCAAATATTGGATATTTGGATAGGGGGGAATTGGTCGAGAACGATATCCGAAAGAAATACGGACTGCCACATCGAAATCGGATGGCACCACCAACAGATCAGAAAGCGTTGCAAAACAATTATATTTCGAATGATGCCGATTGGATTCGTTTTGAGGCTATCGTGAGTACAGATTTGGATCAGTTGGCCATAGCACCGGGTTACTTGACTAAGGAATGGGAAAAGGATGGACGTAAATATTATCACTACAAGATGGATACGGAGATTCTCAATTTCTACGCATTTAATTCTGCGCGATATGAAGTGAAGAAAGACAGCTGGAATGGCGTGAATCTGGAAGTATATTATCATAAAGGACATACGTTCAATCTGGACCGCATGATGGCATCCAGTAAGGCATCTCTGGCTTATTATAGCCAAGAATACAGTGCTTATCCGCACCGTCAATTGCGTATTGTCGAATTTCCACGTACCGATGGAACTTTTGCTCAATCATTTGCCAATACTATTCCTTTTTCAGAAGCTATCGGGTTTATAGCCGATGTAAAGGAGAAAAATGAAGATGCCGTGGATTATCCTTATGCAGTCACCGCACATGAGATCGCACATCAATGGTGGGCTCATCAAGTCGTAGGAGCGAATGTACAGGGAGCTACATTGCTATCGGAAAGTATGTCGGAGTATTCTTCGTTGAAAGTGTTGGAAAAACGTTATGGTAAGGGGCAGATGCGCAAATTTCTGAAAGATGCATTGGACGGTTATCTAACAGGGCGAAGTGCTGAGAAATTGGGGGAGAGGCCGCTCATGTTCAATGAGAATCAAATGTATATCCACTACCAGAAAGGTTCCCTGGTACTGTATGCTTTAAGTGATTATCTAGGTGAGGATATTTTCAATAAGACTGCTAAAACCTATCTGGAACATACGGCTTTTCAAAACCCACCCTATACAACATCATTGGAGTTTGTGGAGCACTTTAAACAAGCGACACCCGATTCATTGCAGTACCTGATTAAAGATATGTTTGAGACCATCACTTTATATAATAATAAGGTTGAAAAAGTTACTGCTAAAAAAATGAAAAATGGTAAGTATCAGGTCGATATTGAATTTGAGGTTGCCAAATATCGTGTGGATGAAAATGGAACGAAAAGTTATCATGATAAAGGCAACAATCCCATTTCATTTAAGAAATCGGATAAAGAAACTGTGGAGTCATTGCCTTTAAGGGATTACATTGAGATCGGTGTGTTTGCAAAAACAAACAAGAAAGGTGGACGTTCAACACAGGAATTGTATCTGAAAAAACATAGGATCGATCAGATCAATAATAAAATAACACTTGTGGTCGACGAGTTGCCTCTTCAGGTCGGAATCGATCCGTATAATAAGTTGATTGATATGGATTCGGATGATAACCGGAAGGATATCTGATTAACGAAAAAATAGCAAGGATCGGAATCAGCACATGAGCTTGCAATGTATTTTAATCTGAAAAGCGCCGGTTACTGTTTAATTAATTATATAGGTGCGGTAAAGCCACGTTGTGAAATGTGGCTTTACTTATTTGTGATCATATAGCTGTAGGTTATTCCTTATCAGCTATGATAATAAGAGTTTTTCTAGAATGTAAAAATCCATAATATTTCCAACACATCTTGTTAAGAATATAATATAATCTTTGGTAAAGAACATGGAAAGGTCAATAGCTCAGGTATTCTGGAAAGGAAAGATCAGAAATATTTCTGTAGAGCAACATTAACTTTCAGAAAATATCGGCAAAGCTTTTTTTGAGCATTGAGCTGTTGTAATTTAGTGTTGCTAATCAACGAAGCTGTTCGTTAACGATCTAGGCCAAAGGTCGGATAGCTTAGCGTATGAGGAAAATAAAAATTACGAAAAATAGCCTTAGAAATAGAGTGTGAATAATTTTTTATCAAGATAAAAATGAATAACTTAGAGTTACACTCGATTAGTGTACCCGAATTGGATACTTATGAGATGACTCAAGTTGATGGTGGAGTTCTCAGAATAATCGATTCATGTATGTCAATTTAAATTTATGAATAAAAAGATTTATTATTTGCTAGCAGTAGTAGGAATATTAATTTATTTTATCATGACTTACTTATTTCAGTTCGTTCAATAGCATTAAATTTCTAAGGAGTAAAAGATGAGTTTGGATGTATTTGATTGCAAAATAAATAGTAGGACACATTTATGGGATTAAATAATATTTTACAGCTATACGTAAAGAATAAAAGATTCATTATAATAGCAACAATTTCAATATTTGCAATTTATAGGATTGGGTACTGTTGTGGTGGACTTTTATTTCATTTTATATAAATGAAAGTACGTAATTAACGAAGTCATTATATGGAACAAAATTTATTAGAAAATTATATAAAGGAGATTAGAACTATTGATTTAGCCAAGGCAAGTATTTTTTCTCTGCTCTTATTCATACCCATCATTTTAGTTTATGGTCTTCCCTTTTATTTGATATGGGGTAAACTGGATTTTATTGGAGTATTTGTGGAGAGCTTTAGAGAAAATCCCCTCTTTCCGATAGCTGTTGTAATCGTTGTACTTGCTGGTATAGTTGTACATGAATTAATTCACGGAGTTACTTTTGCTCTTTTCGCTAAGCATGGATTTAAATCCATAAAGTTTGGAATTTTATTAAAGATGTTAACTCCCTATTGCCACTGCAAAGAACCTTTAAGAGTTAGACAGTATATAGTAGGAGCTATTATGCCAGCCATTATTTTAGGAGTACTCCCAGCCTTTATCGCAATTTTTACGGGTAATGTGTTCTTGTTAATATTTGCTATATTTTTCACGGTCGCTGCAGCTGGTGATTTTATGATCATCCACCTGATATGGAAAGAAGATAAAGATACGATGGTCTTAGATCATCCCTCAGAAGCAGGCTGCTTTATTTTCAAGAAAATATAATCAATACCTTACCCTACGTTTGTCAGAATTTATAAAAATACGCCAGTACAAACACCTCCAATAGCTGTAGTAATAAGGAAAATATATCGGAAAGGGATACATGATATACTTTTTCTTGATAAGCTTCAGAACCATTTATATTTCTTTATTAATTCCTCTAAAACTTTTCAAGTAATATTTCCAAAATAGACTAGGGATTGTTCTTGCCACAGGAACCTACTAGCATATACCTGTGAACAAAAAATTAGGATACGGACTGATATAAATTTAGAAAGAGCTTTCTACCATCTTTTTTTAGGGAAGGTTATTTCTATATATAATCAGTCCGGTGTTCCAATGATACATTGGAATGCAGTAATGAGGATTCTTTTTTTATGAAGATCTTCCATTACTGTTACTTTTCGTTGTTCGATGCTTATACAGCTCGACCCCATTGCGTCTTTTTGCCAATGGATGTCGAGCAAAGTAAGGCAGGGAATTATTTTTATTGTACCAGTATTTGTAAATTTATAGGAATGGTATTGGTAATGAATTAGTTATTGACCCATGATAGACGTTAAGATTAATATCCTTTCGGATGAGGAGCTCCTTCAGATGTTGCAGACCGGCAGCAATCAGGCCTTTACGGTATTGTACGATCGCTATTGGAAAAAACTGTTTACCGCGGCTGCTAATAAACTGAACAGTTTCGAAGAAGCAGAAGATATCGTGCAGCAGATTTTTATCAGCATCTGGAATCGGAGGGAAGAGCTGGAAGTTCATTCCTCCTTAAGATCCTACCTCGCTGTTGCGGTCAAGTACCGGGTGCTGAAATGCCTCAATGCACGGTTTAAACATAAGCATTTCAGTGACATCGCTGCGGAAGAGGTGCTTTCCGAGCTTTCGGACGATTCTACCCAGCAGTGGCTTGAGTTTCACGAAGTCAATGAAAGACTTCAGTTTCTGGTAGAAGCATTGCCCGAAAAATGCCGTCTTGTTTACGAGATGAGCCGCGTGGAAGGGCGCAGCCATAAAGAGATTGCCTCCACCCTGGAGCTTTCCGAAAAAACCATCGAATGGTACATCACCAAAGCCCTGAAGTTTATCCGAACCGGTTTAAAAGTCTTTTTTCTCACGCTTTGATTTTTTTGTAAACATGTAGCGGGAATGGTATTGAAAATAATATATAAAAATAATTTTTTTAACAGTTGCGCTAGGGATAAATGTAGAAGTAGGAACCTAATAGTAAAGCCGTGCAACTATAATATTGATATGAAAAATAAACGCATCGAGTATCTAGCTCATAAATGGTTGAATAATACCATCAGCCCCGAGGAGGGACTCGAGTTCAATCAATGGTATCGTCAGGGTCTTGACAATCCCGTCTTTATAGGCGTAAATTATGCAAAATCGGAGGAAGAACTTCGTGACCGCATGTATCAGGTCATAGAAAGAAATATAAATCGAAAGAGGAGAAGCGGTCGTTGGTTGCGTACGGTGGCAGCTGCATTTGTAGTTCTGAACATCTGCGCAGGAATCTATCTGTACAGCAGTAAATACGAGGACCAAGAATTAGTAATTACCGATAGCAGTACAGCAGATGTGGCGCCAGGCACGGATCAGGCAACCTTGATCCTTTCCGATGGTAGCCGTGTTCAATTGTCGGATGTCGCACAAAACGGTCAACTAGCCGATCAGGGAGGCGTGGTGATATCTAAGACAGCCGACGGTCAATTGATCTACCATGTCGGAAGTAGCGCAAAATCCGGTTCTTTAGGTGTTATTGCTTATAACACTATTGAGACACCTCAGGGCGGTCAGTATCAAGTTGTATTGCCTGATGGAACCCATGTCTGGCTCAATGCCGCTTCCTCCTTTCGTTATCCCACTTTCTTTTCATCCTCAGGAAATAGGGAAGTGGAGCTGAGCTACGGTGAAGCTTATTTTGAAGTCAGTCCCGATGCCGACCAGCCCTTTGTCGTTTCATCCGGACGGCAGCAGCTGCGGGTGCTGGGCACACATTTCAATGTCAGCGCCTATACCGAAGATGGACAGATTAAAACCACCCTGTTGGAAGGAAAGGTAAAAGTCACGGACAGGCTTTCAAAAGCCGAAGCCCTGTTGCGTCCCGGTCAGCAGTCCTTACTTTCAGGAACAGGTATTAGGGTCAAGAACTTGGACGATGCGCATATGGAATTATGGAAAGACGGGAAATTTATTTTTGACAATGAGCCAATGGTATCGGTGATGCAGCAGATTTCACGCTGGTACAAGGTTCAGGTTGTATTCCAGGATCCGGTTCAAGATGTACGGCTGAATGGTTCTGTATCCCGCTTTGAGCATCTTTCCACGTTGCTGAGCAAACTGGAGCAGACAGGTCTGGTCAGTTTCAAGCGTGAGGGGAACAGTTTGGTGGTGATGAAACCTTAAATAAGAAACGTTGCTAGAGCGTTGATATGAATATTTTATGCTGCTTTTTTAAGTAAGACCGTAGGAGGGAAACCTCTTACGGTTTTTAAAGCACCGTAAGCATTTTTATAACAATGCCTTTCGATCAAGATACTGTTTTGAGTGTAGCTTTGTAATGAAACCGTAGGTGCGCGAGGTGCTTACGGTTTTTTGATGGCGCATTATGGTTCGCAGAAGGCATCAAGTATGTAGATTATTTTAGCTCCACCACTAGGGATGCTCCGGTTCAAAGGAACCTGTTAGTAGGACCAGCATTAGATCCATATAGGTAGATTTTTGTTAGCCGCAAAGTATAGTCGCTTTGCGGCTTTTTTTGTTAAAACAGTAGACACTTTCCGAATAATATAAAATAAACTTTTTTTTACATGGATCCCTAGGGATGCCCTGTTTCAAAGGAACCTTTAAGTATAAACTTACATTAAGGATTCATTATGAAATTGACAACGTTTTTTTGTGTTTTACTATTTTTAACAATTTCTGTACACGCGCAGGAAAAAGACAAATACGGCAGACCGCCACTTGTACCCGGTATCGCGGAGCTCAAAATCGGTGATCAGGTACCCGATATTCTGATCGACAATATTATCAACAATGACAAACGCTCGATACGCACTGCAGATTATAAGGATAAATTATTGGTACTCGATTTTTGGGAAAGAAGCTGTGGCACCTGTATTGCTAGCATGCCAAAACTGGATTCACTGCAGCGAGTTTTTGGCGATCAAATCAAATTGCTGTCAGTTACTTGGGAACCAGAAGATAAAATCGTTGATTTTTTTAAAACCAACCGTTTTTTAAAAGAACAGACACCACCAGTGCATCGTGCTTCGGTGGTGGGTGACCGTGTGCTGCGATCCTATTTCCGTTACGTAACCAATCCACACTTAATCTGGATCTTTAAAGGTAAGGTTGTTGCTATTACAGGATACGATTATATGAACGGTAATAATATAAAAACATTATTAGATGGTAAAACTATTAACTGGCCTTTAAAAAACGATAGTTTTGATCCGATGTATCCCTTTATTCGTTTAAATGCTTTGTCCGATGAAGTAATGGATTCACAAAACTACAGCTATTCGATTTTGACAGGGATGTCCAATGCGATGGAACCAGAAATGGGAGGAATATATTTTAAGCAAGATAGCAGTCGAAATATAACACGGTTGGCTTTTTTTAATCACAATATTAGTACGGTTTATCAAATGCTCTTAAATAGTATTAAACCTGCGGTTAAGGAGGAAGATGTTCGAAAAGATCCTACAAAAACACCTTATGTGCCACATCCTGCTCGACGGGTGTTTGAAGTGAGTGATTTATCACGTTTTCAAAATATTCACAATGAAGACCAAGCAAAATGGAATCGGAAAAATTTGATTTGCTATGAAGTGGAAAAACAGGGGATGGTTGATAAAATTAAATTATTTAAAATGGCGTTACAAGATATCAATAATCGATTGGGACTGATAGGTAGATATGAAATGCGCAAGGTTAAATGTTTAGTTTTTATTAAAACTGATAAGCCTGTAGTGGATGTTTTACCTAAAGAAAAAGGAGGAACTACCATTCCAAAACTGGTCATGTTTGATTTGGATCTTCAAAGTAAATTTCCACCTGCTATTGATGAAACAGGTTTTACTGGTAGATTAAATATGCAGCCATATGATGGGACAATTGAGGGATTACGTAAGGAGATGCAACGTCATGGCTTAGATCTTATTGAAGCTGATCGTGAGATAGAGGTTATTGTTATTTCGGATGCTAAATAGCAGCATTAAAAAAAGGAATCCACATAGATAGATTTTTTAACTTTTTACAAAGCCGTAAAGTAGCCTCGCTTTGCGGCTTTTTTTATAGCATATGAATAGATATTTATTGTTTTGTTTTATCTTATTCCAGGTCTATTTCTATAGTTTTTCATTTGCACAAGATTTTGAAATCAGGGGTCGTGTGGTGGATTCCCTTCAAAGAGGTATTGCAGGTGTATCTGTTCGTGTTTATACTGCTAATGACAGTTTGCGTAGCGGAACTGATAAGAACGGAAACTTTTCCTTTCGTTCATTGCCTAAAGGAAATATGAGACTTATGGCCACTAGCTTGGGATATAAGACTTTCGAGACACATATTACCTATACTGGCGATGAGCCTGTCTATGAATTACCGCCTATCATGCTACACACGAAGACACAACGCTTACAAGAAGTAACTATCAAAGCTCCTGCTGCCATGCGGGTGGTGAAAGATACGGTGGAGTACAATGCCTCAGCATATCAAGTAGGCGAACATGATCGTTTAGAAGATCTCTTACGCCAATTGCCGGGATTGCAGATTGATGCTACGGGTAATGTGACAGCGATGGGGGAGTCCATGTACAAGTTACGGGTCAATGGGAAAGATTTTTTCACCAATAATCTGAAAGATTTTTTGAAACAGCTTCCCGCAGGCATTATCGCCAAATTGCAGGTCATTGATGACTATGGCGATCAGGCCAATTTTACGGGGATCAAAGTGGGGAAACCTCAGAAAATGCTCAATCTAGTTATTAAAGATGGACAGAGCAAAGGTGTTTTTGGCAGTAATGAAGTTTCAGCCAGTACGCAGGGATTATGGAGCGCGGGACTCCAAGGTAATGTATGGCTGGATGTTCATCAGCTCAGTGCCTATGCAAATCAAAATAATAATCGAACAGCTGAGGGGAAGCAACGCAGCACCAATGCCGGGACTAATTATCGGTATTCATCCGATCAGATCAATTACTATGGCAATTATGGGTATAATGCATTAAAAAGTACAGGCGAATCTGAAACCTATATCGAAAGTGTGACCAGCCAGGGCACTTTGTTTAACCGTATGCAACAAAGCAATAGTAATGACAATCAAGATCATCAAATACAGTTAAATTTGCAGTCCCGCAGAAAAAAGGATTTCCTGAGTTTGCAGGTGTCGGGACAAAAAAACATAAGTTCATCCGAAAATCGTAATATTTCGAAGCAGACAGGTGTGATTGTGCAGGATCTGGATCATACGATTCAGAGCGACGCTAGAAATAACACAGGCAATCTTGTACTTTCCTGGAGCCGGAATATGAGCAAACAGGGGCGAAGCTTAAGCGCCAATTTATCGGGTTCTGCACAAGGCGTAACAGCGGAGAGCCATATTCAGGATCAGCTCCGTTTTTACGATCAGCATACAGGCAGTTTTTTGAAAGATTCTATCAATATGCGTTTGTTACAGGAAAAGAAAGAGCTAACGAATCTGGGCTTTACGGCTAAATATGTAGAACCCTTAAGTGATCATGCCTCAGAGACAACCAAACGAAGTATCGATCTGGGTTATAGCCTATCTTTGCGTGATGATCAGCAGCACAGAGAAACGCATGTTAAGCAAGAAGATTTATTAACGCGCATCGATTCACTCAGTAATAACTATAACAGCTTATTCATTACGCAGCAATTGGATATAAGTTATCGCGTAGCATCGCCCAAATTGCAGTATAGTTTAGGTTTCAGTCTCCAACCTGCTCTTATGCGGATGGATGAGCGAGTACAGCATAAAAAGGTGGACTATCCTATCTTCAGTATCCTGCCTATAGCCAGTATGCGTTATTCCTCTTCGTTAAAAAACAGCATCCAGATCAATTATACAGGAGCTGTTGCCGCACCAGCGAGCGATCAACTGATGCCCCTAAGAGATATCCGCAATCTCCAACAGATCACGGTTGGTAATCCTGACCTCAAGCCCAGTAAAAATCATGGGCTAAGTGTCAACCTCGCTCGGGTAGAGCCTACAAAGGGTAAAACCTATAATCTTTCTTTTAACGGATCGTTGCTACAAGATCAAGTCACGACCAATATTTTACTTTTGCCCGATACTTTGGGGACATTGCGTCAAGAAACGCATTATGTCAATGTAGATGGATCATACAATTTGGGCGTAAACTACGATATGACGCTACCCTTTGCAAAGCGCTATCAATTCCGCTGGGCAACACAAATGAGTACAAATCATACGGCGAACTATCTGGACGGTATAAAAGGAGCAAATAAAACGCTTTATTTCAGTCAGAACCTTGCGTTGTCATGCAATAAAGAAAAATTGCGAAGTAACTTAAATTTCAATTATTATGCGACTAAGAGTACTGCTGGTTTGAATTCAACTTTACGAAATTACATCACAACTTGGGAAATGAGTAGCAATGCCCGTTGGACGATTTTCCCTTGGTTGATTGTAGGAGCTGATGGGAGTTATCGGATCAACAGCGGGTATAGCATCCCGATCAAAAATCCGATTTTGATCAATGCTTTTATGGAGCTTTATCTAACAAAGCGGAAAGAACTCAGTGTACAATTGCAAGCTTATGACCTCTTGGATCAACAGCAGGCTGTCGCTTTGATGGTAAGTTCTAACGCCGTTACACAGCGTAGCTTTAACCGCATCGGACGTTATGCGCTGCTAGCAGTTAAATACGATCTGTCCCGCTTTGGAGGAAAGTAGTAATATTTATGTCTTTTACATTAGGGATAAGCTCTGCTATCGGAACCTATAGTTACTAACCACTAAAACAAACTAAAAATGGAGCAACCACTTATTTTCCGATCGGACTGATGGTCTATAGGCAAAAAAGCCACGCTATGTTCGCGCATAAGCATGGCCAAATAGCCGGGTTCACAAAAGCAATCAATTTGAAATTTACCTATTAAACCCAACTAACTCAAAAGTATGGATTATTTTTATTTTAAACAAGGGGGACGGCATCGCTGGATTTCACCCTATAGTATGCTTGTTATGAAAATAACGACATTTTTACTGCTTATCGGTTGCTTGCATGCAAATGCAGATACCTATGGGCAAAAAGTAACCTTATCCGAAAGGAATATTTCCTTGGAGCGGGCTATTAGTATATTGAAAGAACAGACCGGTTACGATTTTCTCTATGGTGCCGATTTACGGGCTAATGAACTGAAAGTTAATATTGAAGCCAAGAATCAAGATCTGTCAGCAGTTTTAAATCGTATGTTTGCACAGAATAGTTTCGACTATACCATATCCGATAAGACCGTAGTTATCAGTTCAAAATTGGAGAAAGATAATCAGCAGAAGACGATTCAAGGAAAAGTATTGGATGAAAATCGAAAACCCCTTGCGAGTGCTACCGTCCACGTTATAGGCGGTATAATGACGACCACAAATCCTGATGGTATGTTTACGTTAGAAAATGTTGGTAATGATGCGACCATCCGCATTACCTATATGGGCTATGATACCCGTACGATTAAGGCATCTGGTATCAAAGGTTTTCTGGAAGTAATTATGCGGCAGTCCGAGAATACCTTGTCAGAAGCCAATGTCGTGAGTGCCGGATATTATCAATTGCCGAAGGAACGTGCAACCGGATCTTTTGCACATGTAGACAATGAATTGTTTAATCGGAATGTTGGACCGGATGTGATTACCCGATTGAAAGGAGTGACAACCAGTACTATTTTTGCAGAGGTAAATCAGGTACCACGATATATGTCTCCTGCAGATAATACTGGTGGAGTCATAAGAAAAGTTAATGTTTTAAATAGGCTTCAAATCCGAGGGATCAGTACCTTAACAATACAGACCCCGTTTGATGCCGGTACACCAGGACGCATACCTCTCGTGATTTTGGATAATTTTCCTTATGAGGGCGATATCAATCAGCTCAATCCAAATGATGTGGAAAGTGTCACTCTATTAAAAGATGCAGCGGCTGCATCCATTTGGGGTAGTCGGGCCAGTAGTGGGGTGATTGTGATTACAACAAAGAAGGGTGCTTTAGAACAACCGTTGCGGATTTCTGTCAACAGTAATGTGACAATCAAAGAACGTCCTAATTTATTTTATGCTCCTTTTATGAATAGTTCTGATTATATTGATATTGAAAAGTATAATTTTGAAAATGGTGTTTATGATTTATTAGACCCTGTATTTGAAAGCGTATCACCCGTTGTCGATTTATTATTTAAAAAACGTGCTCTACCATCAAATGATCAAGCTGGTCGAGCAGCTTTAGATGCGCAGATTGACCAGTACCGTGGCTATGATCGCCGAAAAGATATTTCCAAATATCTGTATCGAAATGCGGTGCTGCAGCAGTATTCAGCCAATCTTTCGGGCGGTGGACGGCAGTTTTCTTATTTTTTCTCGGGTGGCTATGATCACAATACCGATAGCGAAGTGAATGTTTATTACCGACGAAAAAACCTTCGAAGCAGTATGAACTTTAAACCCTTGAAAAATTTAGATCTCAACGCTGATATCCGTTATATGAATGGTTTATATCATTCGCCTGGGGGGTTTGATAGTGATCAAAGAATTCTTCTGGATTTGGATACAAAAAACCCTTATCCTTATCTTAGATTGGTAGATGAAAATGGAGAGCCGATTGAAGCAGACAATGCATTCGTAGCAGGGAATCGTAATTACCGTCATACCGCTGGAAATGGCCGTTTATTGGATTGGCGTTATTTCCCACTCAATGAAATTTCAAGTACCTATGGCGAAAGTAACAATCAGGAAATTTTAATGAATTTTGGTGTTAATTATACCATTATACCTGCTATTAAAGCAAGTTTAAACTATCAATACAGCAACAGTAACGATGAAGCAATCCAATTTGTAAGTCGTAATTCTTATTTTATGCGTGATTTCGTTAATTCTCATGCTACATATGATAAACTTGATGTAACAGCACCTGCCACTTTTCATATTCCTATAGGAGATGGTATTCAGCAACGCTCCAATCCGCGTACCTCTAATAGTTTACGTGGACAATTAAATTTCGACAAGACCTTTAATAAAATGCATCAAGTAAATGCACTGATTGGATTGGAAAGAAGTGAGGCAGAGATTACAGGAAGTGCGTTTATTTATCAATTATATGGCTATAGTAATGATCCCACGAGATCTTCATCTGTCCCCTACGGTCAAAATGTTTCTCTACTTAATGGATTGGCGGGGGAATATGAGTTCTCAGGTGCAACAGCACTAAACCCAACATTTATCGATAGGAAAACTTCCGCCTTTATGAATGCTTCTTATAGTTATGCCAATCGCTATATTTTAACAGTGAGTGCGCGTAATGATGCTTCCAATATTTATGGGATTGCCGCAAGCGATCGAATCAAACCGAACTGGTCGATCGGTGGTGCTTGGAATGTGCACCAGGAAAGATTTTTTATCCCGGGTCTTTTGCAAACTTTGAAATTGCGAGCTACATATGGTTATATGGGGAATATTAACAATACAATTGCCGCTTATCCAATCATTAACTATAGCGCACCTCATAATATTACTAAATTACCTTTTGCAACTGTGGGGACAGCACCAAATTCGGGTTTGGAGCCTGAGCGTACGGGAATGTTTAATGTGGGAGCAGACTTTTCATTGAAAGGAAATCGCTTGTCTGGTACTTTAGAATGGTATCAGAAAAGTTCAAAGAATTTGATTGCACCCACCCCTGTGGATAACAGTGTCGGTTATCAGTCGGTTATGGCAAATTCGGCCAATTTGAAGACAAATGGTGTGGATGTTGAATTGCGATCTATTAATGTGCAAAACTCAACTTTTCAATGGACCAGCAACCTCCTGTTTAGTTATACCCGCTCGAAAGTAACGAAATATCTATTGCATAATGGCGAACTAGCAGAAAGATATATACCTCGATATGGAAGTGGTCTTATTCTTCCAGTGTATCGTGAGGGCTATGATCCTTTTAGTATTTATACATTCCGTTTTGCTGGTTTAGAGGCACAGACAGGCGATCCATTAGGTTATGATATAAACGGAAATATTTCGAAAGATTATTCAAGTATAGTGCGGTTTTCAAAATTTAAAGACTTAGAGTTTCATGGTCCGATCAATCCAGTCTATTATGGCGCATTTCGAAATACGGTACAGTGGAAATCCTTTTCTTTATCGGCCAATATATTGTACAATTTTAAATATAAACTTAGCCGGGGTATTGGCGCGGGACAGAGCAATTTATTTGTTTCTACTGGGTATTCCTATCCTGACTATGCGAATCGATGGCAAAAACCTGGGGATGAGAATAAGTTTAACGTTGTGCCTTCCATACGACCAGGTGAAAGAGATCCTTATCGTGATCAATTTTATGGAGCTTCCTCTGCCCGGGTAATTTCTGGAGACCATATTCGTTTGGAGGATATCCGTTTGGATTACCGTATTCCTACATTTAACAAAGTTTTACGCCATCTGCAGGTGTATTGCAACATTACTAATTTAGGAATTATTTGGCGCGCCAACAAATTTGGCATAGATCCAGGATCTTTATATGAACCTCCTGCGCCTAAGACTTATACATTAGGTTTTAATGCAAGTTTTTAATTTGGATAAATGAAAAGAATTATGAAACAGTATACATTACTCATTTTAGCGCTTGTCTTCCTGATCTTTCAAACAGGCTGCAATAGTGATTTTCTGGATCAGCGACCTGATTTAAGCAAAATTATGCCGAAGACGCTTGCCGATTGTCAGGCGTTATTGGATGATTATGATCGTATGAATACCGGCTATCCCGATCATGGTGAGGCTGCGTCCGATAACTACTATTTTACCGATGCATTTTATGCAACGCTACCAGATTTGAATAATTCACCTGAGAATAAATATAATTACAGCTGGCATCCACAGGCAGAACATGTAACTCAGTGGCTTCGCTTGTACCAAGTAATTTATAATGCCAACTTGGTAATAAGTACACTAGAAAAAATCTCTCCGCACGAACCTAATTATAGAATAATAAAAGGTTCTGCTTTATTCTATCGCGCTTTTGCCTTTTATCATCTGGCACAATTATTTTGTAAACCCTATATGGCTACTACGGCGAATACCGATCCTGGTATTCCAATACGTTTGACACCGGATGTTAGTGAAGTATCGACAAGGGGAACTGTGCAGCAAGTTTATGATCGCATTACCGCAGATCTGACAGAAGCTGTTTCTGTATTGCCTATTGAGGTTGAAATAAAATCCCGTCCCTCGAAAGCGGCTGGTTATGCAGCCTTAGCGCGAGCTTATCTCTCAATGG